>Ga0308157_10000066_pt1 | contig 445771 bp, 315 predicted proteins | sample PhyBR1_FD_201035 | JGI IMG/M metagenome (GOLD analysis project Ga0308157, IMG submission 201035) | Phyllosphere microbial communities from UC Gill Tract Community Farm, Albany, California, United States - DLSLB.R1 | ecosystem: Host-associated > Plants > Phyllosphere > Unclassified | place...
TAACTTGCGCGTTTTGCGGGGTGCAAATGTAACATCCGTTTTTAAATCTCACAAACTTTTTAAAGCTTTTTTTTTAGAAATTAATTTCTAATTTACTTTGTTAGTCTGTCAGTATTTTAAAGAACGTCTGCGTTGTTGCGGGTGCAAAAGTAGAACCTTTATTCGTTTTAACAATAGCTTTTTTAAAGTATTTTCGATTTATTTTTTAATCAACTGAAAACGTGAAGATTATTTTTTGACTTTTCTAAAGTTTATAAGAGTTTAGATAGGAGAACGCGAGGTTTTATAGCTTTTTAACGAAGATCCACCAAGAAAACGCAAAGGTTCGCTAAAGGATTTCCTAGAACATTTGCACTTTATGACGTCATTTTTACCACCACTGCCCTAGCCCTGATTGCAGCGACAGCCTCTTGCGCCGGCGTTCGGCGCAGGAGCTACAGCGGAAAGCAGGTAATAGCTACCATAAAAAAAAGACTAAAACAATAATAAAATATCACTTTAGTCTCTTTATATAATGAATTGAGAAAGAATTAATCGAATCTAATTGCTTTTACTGGGGTGATTTTAGTAATAATATAGGACGGAATTAACAAAACCAAAAAACAAACCCCAACCGTCAAAACATTTAACAGTATAATATAAACTACATTTATATATACCGGAGCCTGGTTTACGTAATAATTCTCGGGATTAAGTTCAACGATTCCGAAATACTTTTGAACTAAAAGAACACCAACACCTATTAGATTACCCCAAAACAATCCTCGGAATATTAAATAAGAAGCATTATACAAGAATGTTTTTCGGATTGACCAGTTACTCGCACCTATTGCTTTTAAAATTCCAATCATTTGCGTACGCTCCAAAATCAACACCAACAATGCTACCACCATATTTATAGTAGCCACCAATATCATCACGATAAGTATCACTACTATATTAAAGTCGAACAACTGTAGCCATTCAAAAATATAACTGTATTTCTCAACTATAGTTTGTGAATCTAAAGTGGAACCGGTATGCTCATAAACCTGTTCACCGACAGCCTTGATATTATCAAAATCATTAACAAAAACTTCAAAAGCACCAATCTGATCTGACTTCCACTTATTAATTCGTTGAATATGTCGAATATCACCCAAGACATAAGTAGCATCAAATTCCTGAAAACCGGAATTAAAAACCCCAACAATCTTAAACCTTCTTATATTAGGCAACTTATTCTGCCCTTCTTTCATAAAGAAAGTATTAAACTCATCACCTACTTTAAGTTTTAACCTATTGGCTAAATATTGAGAAATGATTACTTCAGGATTAAGACCCGCAGATAAATTTGGCAATCTGCCCGAAACTAAATATTCTTTTATATTATCCCATTTGTAGTCTGTTCCCACTCCTTTAAAAACAATTCCTTCAAAAGCATCAGCAGTCCGGATAATCCCAGCCTTGCTAGCCACAACCTGTACATGGCTCACTTCGGGCACTGAACTAAATTTAGGATAAAACTTTTGATTTTTAGAAACGGGAACTAAAGTAGCGTCGGATTGATTATTATCGAAATTAGCTATAATAATATGACCGTTGAATGCCGAAATTTTCTCTCTAATCTTCTGTTGGAGCCCAATTCCCGTTGCCACTGATACAATCATCATAACCATTCCTATAGCAATAGCCGAAATTGCAATTTTTATGATAGGCGCAGAAATACTGCTTTTATTATCTTTAGCAGTAATGAGTCTTTTGGCGATGAAATATTCTAAATTCAATGGATATGATTTCAAATTTGATGTTCAAAAATACAGCTTTATTCTTAGTCGTTCGCAAATCCAAACACATTAAATAAAGTAAAACCAATAATTAAAGAGGCATTTTCTTTTTCATCTCCTCGACAATATTATAGACTGCCGGACAAATAGGAATGTTTTTTAATGTAATATCTGTAATCTGCTGAAACTTCTTTCTATCGGTGTGTGGAAATTCCCTGCAGGCTTTTGGACGTACATCATAAATAAAGCAAGTATTATCCGTATCCAGAAAACTACAAGGAACAGTTTGCAAAACATAATCTTTATCTTCATCAATGCGAAGATATTGTTCAATAAACTGCTGTGGTTTCTGTCTGAGATGTTTCGAGATTCGCTCAATATCAGCAGAAGTAAACAACGGACCGGTTGTTTTACAACAATTAGCACACTCCAAACAATTCGTTTTTTTAAATTCAGCATCATGCAAATCCTGCATTACATAATCTAAATTCTTTGGCGTTTTCTTTTTAAGCTTATCAAAATACTTTTTATTTTCAAGTTGCTTATCTTTGGCCAGTTTTCCGAGATCGTTTAAAGATGGTTTCAAATTTTCAATTTAAATATGGAATCACAAAGGTAAACAACTTCTACATTAATAACTAAAACCAGGTGCGATTGCTTCGTTCCCAACAATAACTATGAAAGACCTATTTGGCAAAGCCATTCTTGACTATCAAACCAATAATTCTCGTGAAGATTTAATTACCGAAACCACTATTTCAGAGGAGGACGAAATGAGTGTTGCTTATTTATTTCGAAATTTTGAAGCAATGCCTTTAATAGAACAAAAGGCTTTAGAATTAGCCAAAGGAAAAGTTTTGGATATCGGTTGTGGTGCCGGAAGTCATAGTTTGTATTTACAAAACGAAAGAAACTTAGACACAACAGCAATTGATATTTCAGCAAACGCCATAAAAGCATGTCAGCTTCGTGGTGTAAAAAAAGCTTTTGTTCAAGACATTTTAACTTTGGAAAACGAAAAATTCGACAGTATTTTACTTTTAATGAATGGAACTGGGATTTTTGGAACTTTAAAAAATACTCCTAAATTTCTTCAAAAATTAAAATCGCTATTAAATCCCGGAGGACAAATTTTAATTGACAGTTCAGATATCATTTATATGTTTGACGAAGATGAAGATGGCGCTTACGAAGTTCCTGCTAATGCTTATTATGGAGAATTAGAATTCACAATTAGCTACAAAGGAGAAAAAGAAGACTCTTTTCCGTGGCTTTATCTAGATTACAACACGCTTCAAAATGCAGCTAACGACAATGGATTAAAATGCGAATTGATTTTAGAGGGCGAGCATTATGATTATCTGGCTCGATTGAGTTTATAACAAATCTTTAAATGAAAAGAGCCAAGTAAATTTCCACTTGGCTCTTTTTATTTTTAAGGAATATTCAAATATTTATGTGTTTGTAATGACACTCTCCATTTAGGATTATTCATTACATAATCTACAATTAACGGAGTCATTTCTTCTTTTTTACTCCATTCAGGCTGTAAAAACAAAATAGCATTATCATTCACTAATTCTGCCTGTTCTTCCGCAAAAATAAAATCATGTTTGTTATGAATAATCACTTTCAATTCATGAGCTGCATTGTAAACAGTTTCTGTTGGTAGTTTATTTTTCTTCGGAGAAAGACAAATCCAATCCCAAGTTCCAGAAAGCGGATAAGCACCTGAAGTTTCTATATGTACTTTCAAATTTTTATTCTTCAATCTCGAAGTCAATAGAGTCATATCCCAACTCAAAGGCTCTCCCCCTGTTACCACAACGGTATCAGCACACTTACTGGCATTATCAACTATTTGACTGATACTTGTAGGAGGATGCAATTCGGCATTCCAGCTTTCTTTAACATCACACCAATGGCAGCCTACATCACAGCCACCAATTCTAACAAAATAAGCTGCGGTCCCAGTATGAAATCCTTCTCCCTGAATAGTATAAAATTCCTCCATCAAAGGCAACATAGCACCTTTGTTCACTTCTAATTGAATTTCTTTTGATAGCATTTATATAATTTAGACTGCAAAGATAACTAATTTACAAAAGACATTATTCAATTATGTGATATGCTTAACAAAACGGCATAAAAAAAAGCCAGTATTTCTACTGGCTTTATCAATTATACTAAATCAATTATTGAAGTGTTTTCAATGATTGAAGTGAATATTTGTTTGTTGGGTCTATTGCAAGAGTTTTATTAAAACTCTCAATTGCTTTAGCTTTATCAAAGTTAGCATATCCAGCTCCCATTGTGTTGTAAGCCTCAACTAACTTCGTTTTAACTGCAGGCTTTGCTAATTCTTCAGTACCTTTAGCCGTAACATGATCAATATATTCCTGGTAATATTTAATCATAGCCTGATCATCTTCTAACAAACTATTAGTTCTTGCACGAGAAAGATAAGCATCAACAGTGTCAGGAGACGCCTCTAATACATTTGCATAAGCAGTATCAGCTTTTTTCAATGCAGCCATATCCCTTTCGGCAGCAGCTTTTCCTGCGTTAGAAAAATAAATAGCGTTTCCTAAATAAAAATTATCAATTAAGAATGTTCTACTTTCTTTATAAGAAGTTGCTAACTCTAAAATTGCAGCTGCTTCTTTAAACATTTTTTTCTCATAGTATTTCTTACCTAAATCCCCTAAACCATCTGCTACAGCAGGCTCAAGTTCAACTGCTTTTTTAATTGACGCAATACCATCTGCATACAAAACAGGATCTACAGCTGTTCCTTCTGCATTAGTTCCTTTTTTAATCTTTGCCTGACCTAAATATAAATAATCCATAGCAATCACCTTATTAGACGGATTATTAACGAAATCCTGCAAAGAAGAAATAGCAGCATCATTATTACCATTTTCATAAGCAGCATATCCTAAATATCTAAAGATTCTTGGATTTACATTATCCAATTCTTTCATTTTATTAGCCTCAACCTCCAAAGCTTTATAATCTTTAGCTAAAATTAAGAAATCAGCATGACGCATACGAGAAGCCAATGAATAATCAGTAAGCGACATGTATTTTTCATAATAAGTCAAAGCTTGCTTAATATATTGGTCGTAACGTCCAGGAACATTAAGTCCCCAATAGTAATAAGTTTGAGCCAATTCTCTGTAAACCGGACCATAGTTAGGACTTAAAGCAATTACTTCATTATAAGCAGCAACAGCTTCCTGATACGCTTTTGCCCCTTTTAACAACACACCTAATTGCATTTTAGCTCTAATCAAAGTATTGTCGGCTTGAAAAGCACTACGGTATGATGTAAATGCTTCATTTTGATTTTTATCTCCATAAAATGCATCTCCTAATGCCAAAAGAATTTGTGGTTCAGTTGGGTTTTTCTCTTTAGCAAGTGCTAAAGTTGCTAAAGCTGCTTTGTAATCAGGATGAGAGTTATTCATATATGCCTTAGCAATATAGATATACTCATCAAAGTCCTTTTTACGCGCCTGGCTTTTTGCCAATTCGAATTTTGCTTTCGCAGCAGCTGCATCATTATTTTCTAAATCAATTTGCCCTAATCCAATATTATTAAAATGAGGCGCATCCTTAGCTTTCAATCCTTCATTAAAAGTAATTTTAGCCGAGTCAATTACACTTTGATTCAAATAAATACTTCCTAAAAGAAAATAAGCTTTACCCTCAGAAGGATCTGCTTTTATGATTGATTTCAAAGATGTTTTTGCTTTTTGAAATTGTTCTGCATCAATCTGCTTTTTTACTTCATCAATATTCTGTGCCTGTAAGGCAGAAACTGAAGCAAAAACAGCAACACTTAAAAATTTAAACTTGTTCATTGTAACTTTATTTAATTTATTCATTTTCATTTATCGTTTCCCAACTATTGATTTTATTTGTTTTTAATTAGAATCTTTCTTCCAGGCATAGTCGTTGGCAACATACCTGATTTCAATACGATTCTTTGTCCAATCTCTCCTGCTAAAAATGAAGCAAAGCCCATTCCTAATCCTGAATATCCCTGACAGTTGATAATAAACAAATCGCGTGCCAAAGGATAAGTCCCCTCCGCCAGATTATTTTGAGTAGGCGCAAAATAAGAATTTTTATTTAATCCCTGAACACTTAAAACGTTAATATTAGTTAAATAATTTTTAATATTTGGCGTAGGCTGCAATAACCAATTCACACCAATAACCCCAATCATTCCTTCGTTTTCAGCAACAAACTTAACCACTTCTTCATTCGATTTAAAAGAATAAACTCCATTTTGAGGAACTTCTTTTACTTCGGCAAGAGATGTCATATAACGGACAGTACTTGAATTTGGATTGTCAAACACCAAACCTTTAATCTTAGTTTGCGTACTTCCTTTCAAAAAAGCAACAACATCTCTCATTGCAACCAAAGTATCCAAATCTTTTTTATTCGAAATTAAAGCAATAGCATCTGTTGCAATTTTAGTTGTTCTGGGCTTAATTTTTAATCTTTCAAAAACCTTAGCTTCATCAGCATTTAATTCTCTTGACAAAACAACTATTCGGGAAGTATCTTTAAGAAACGCCTGCATCACTTCTTTTTCTGATTTAGGCTCCAAAACAATCGTCGCTTTATAAGTGCTTTCAAAAACCGCAATCTGATCTTCAATTAATGGCTTTACAGTTTCATCAACTAACAAGGTCGTTTTCCCCTTAAGAATCGTCTCTTTATTTGCATTAGCTTCTGATTGTTTACAAGAAACAAGCAAAGCAACAACAGAAAAGAAAAACACAAAGGATAACAATATTATTTTTTTCATATCATGTAAATTTATTTACCAGAGAACACAGCAATCCATTTTACCAACGTTTGTCTTCAATAGATTTTTAGTGAAGTCTATTTATGATTCTTCTTTATTATCATTAATAATTCTGACACAACGAATGATTGCATATACTATTAAAAGAAGTCCAAAAGCTATTCTGTAGTTCGTCGGCAAATTCATAGGCAAATTTGTCATAAACAAAACAATCAAACCAAGGATCAAATAAACTAAAAAAAACAAAATGGCTATAACGAGAAGAAATCGCTCTTTGAGCGATTTCTTCTGAATATTTGTAATAAACTTTTTCAGCATTACTCTGGTGCTTGAATTGCAATTGGCAATGAATATTGAACCCTAACTGGTTTTCCATTTTGAATACCCGGATTCCATTTTGGTGATTTTTGTAAAACTCTTATTGCCTCTTTTCCTGTTCCGTAACCAATATCTCTTAATACTTTAATATCTGTTAACGAACCGTCTTTTTCAACAACAAAAGAAACATAAACTTTTCCTTTTAAGCCTTCTTCTTCAGGAACACGGAAGTTTTTACTAACAAAGCCATAAAACTTCTCCATACCACCAGGGAAATCTGGTTTTACTTCAATACCTGCAGTACTGTAAACCTGATCATCAGACTCTTCAACTACTTGACTAGTTTTAGGACCATTACCTGCTGGAGCTACAGTTAGTACTGCATCAGGATCTCCTTTAATAGTTTCTGCACCTGTTTTTTTATCTTTGATTTCTTCAATCTTAGGTGGTTCTTCAACAACCTCTTCTGCTTTTGCTACCACTGGTTTAACAAACTTCACCTGATCAACTGCCGGTGGTGGCGGTGGCGGTGGTGGCGCATTTAACTTAGGCGGTTCTACTTTTTTTGGAGGCAACTTTACATTAGTAAGCTTAACCTCTTTAAGTGAATTGTCTTCATCTGTCGATTTTGGAATCAAACTGATAAGAAGAGGAGCACTAACAGCCAAACTAAAGAAGAAAGCACCAATAAGCAATGCTTTAATAGTAGTCTTACGGTTAGATTTTCTTAATTCGTAAGCTCCATAGAGTTTATTACGACCTTCGAAAACAATTTCAACCCATTGGTTTTTTAATATATCTAATTTCATTTTTCTTAATTATTAGGTTATTAAGAAAATAAGATTGCTCTTATTTTCCTTCTAACAATTTTTGTTCCTCAGGTAAAAAATCATTAACGATTGTATAAGTAGGAATAGAAGATATAGCCATTTCATCTAAAATATCAACTACGTTTTTGTAGTTTGATTTCTTACCAGGCTTAATAATTACAATCATCCCCTGATCTGGCTTACCTTTTGCTGCTGTATAAGCTGCAACATCTTTCTTTCTTTTTATCAATTCTTTACGAATTCCGTCTTTACCGTAAGCAATAAGTTTTGGTGCCATAGGACTATTGATTATTCCCATGTAAAAATACATCCTATCACTATCACCTAATAATATGGTCATAGTACGATTCTCATCAACTTTGATATCCGCTGTTTTATCTTTTGGATCTTTATCTGGCAAACCCAAACTCATCGCCTGAGGTTTTGACAACGAAGTAGTAAGCATAAAGAAAGTGATAAGCAAGAACGCTAAATCCACCATGGCAGTTAAATCTACCTTCGAATTTTGCTTTTTACTTCTTACCTTGCCGCCTTTACCACCACCACTGTCGCCGGTATTTAATTCAGCCATTTTAGTATATTTTTTTTAATTAAAAATCTTTTCCTCTTAACCCTGTTACTAAACTGAAGGAATTGATATGTTGATCTTGCAAAATATCCATTACTTTTTTAATAACCGGATACTCCTCTTTAGCATCTCCCTTAATGGCAATTTGTAATTCTTGCTTGCTACCTTTTGCATTATTAAATTCATTGTTAGCAATACGAGCATTATAAACCCACTCTTTTACTTGATTATTCAATGAATCCATTGGAATACCAGGTTGATCTGCTTTCACACGATCAGAAGCCTTCATATCAAGTATTTGTTTAAGATTTTGAATTGGCACACCAAAATCAGTCATCAAAGCGAACTTTTCTTTATCTTCTTCAGAAAAAGCAACACCAAACTTATCCCCCATTAATTCAAGGGTTCTCTTACGAACATCTCTACCTTTCAAATCAAAGAAAATTCTATCTTTTCCATCTTTGTTACCAACAGTTAATGTTGCTAAATCAGAATCAGGTAATTTTGTTTGTACAGTAGATGCCGGTGTATCCACAGGCAATGCCTCAGGAATTTTAGCTGTAGCTGTCAGAATAAAGAAGGTAAGCAAAAGAAACGCAACGTCACACATCGCAGTCATATCTGTCGATGTCGACTTCTTTTTCATTTTTATTTTAGCCATTCTTTTTGTTTTTTATTTTGATATAATATAAACGATATCAAAAATGATTATTGTTTCAAACTTCCTCTGAATTTTCTGTAAGTATTAACGATTGTAGTACCTGCCTCATCAATAGAGTAAGTTAAATCGTCAATTTTTGCAGTAAAGAAGTTGTAAGCAACAATTGCTAAAATAGAAGTAGAGATACCTGTTGCAGTATTGATAAGTGCCTCAGAGATACCTGTTGCAAGTGCAGCCTGATCAGGAGTTCCAGCAGAAGCTAACGCACCAAACGCTTTAATCATACCAGATACTGTTCCTAATAATCCTCCAAGAGTTCCTAATGATACTAAAGAAGAAATAATAGTCATATTTTTCTCTAACATTGGCATTTCAAGAGAAGTAACCTCTTCGATTTCTTTATGAATAGTTTCAGAAGCCTCTTCACTGTTGAATCCTTCTTTTTTAACGTCTTGGTATTTCACTAATGCAGATTTAATTGCATTTGCAACTGAACCTTTTTGTTTATCACAAGCAGCAATAGCTTCTTCAATATGACCACCTTTGATACTTGCTTGTACATTTGCCATAAAAGCATCTAAATTTCCTTTTCCTGCAGCTTTAGAAATTACGAAGAATCTCTCGATAGAGAAAGTAATTACCATTAACAACATACCTAATAAAACTGGTACGATGAATCCTCCTTTGTAAACTTGTCCTAAAGTATTAATTGGGTGTCCAGTTTCTGGATTTCCTCCCTCGAAGTTAGCAGGTGAACCCATGATGAATTTCCAAATTACAATTCCTACCGCCACACATAATAAAATAATGATTCCTGAAACCATTCCTCCTCCTTTTGAACTGCTTTCTTTTTTAACGTTTGCCATTTTTTTTTAAATTTTAATAGTTTTAAATAATTTATTTTCTAGTTATAATTAACTTGTAGTCCCGCAAATTTATACGTTTCACTCAAATAAAAAAATTTTTTTTCATTATATTAAAATTAATCAATTATAAAATAACATTAAAAAAATATATTCTTTGTTTTTTTATCAATATCAACAGAAAAACTTAAAGATATTGACAAAAAAAAATATTAATTTGCGAATATATACAGCAATATCTCAACATTAAATTTCTTAAGACAAATTTATTTTTTTTCAACATTTAACAAAAAAAAAGGCTTAAAATTACAGTAAACATTAAATAAACACCCCTCAGAAATGGCAAAATCCTATAACATCATCTAAAAACAACCATAAATAATTATGAGCACTACAGAGAAATTCATACAAAATATTACCGAAGGATACCTATTTAAAGGAGAAAGCATCTTACTTGGAGGGGCAATTTTAAACGGAGAAGCTTTAAACAATGCCCCTGTAAAAGTCCCTTTAAAAACATTAAACAGACACGGACTAATTGCCGGAGCTACAGGAACAGGGAAAACCAAAACCATCCAGGTATTATCAGAACAATTATCTTCTTTTGGAATCCCTGTATTAATGATGGATATTAAAGGAGATTTTAGCGGTATTGCCAAAGAAGGAGAAGAAAAATCTTTTATCACTGAAAGACACAATAAAATCAACATCCCCTATCAAACCAGCAGTTTCCCCGTAGAACTATTAAGTTTATCCGAACAAAGCGGTGTTCGCTTGCGAGCTACTGTATCAGAGTTTGGACCTGTTTTATTTTCCCGAATTCTCGATTTAAACGATACACAAGCCGGAGTGGTTGCCATTATATTTAAATTTTGTGATGACAACAAAATGCCATTACTCGACTTAAAAGACTTTAAGAAAGTAATCAATTACATTACCGAAGAAGGCAAAGACGAAATCACTGAGAGTTACGGCAAGATATCAACTTCAACCACAGGAATTATTCTCAGAAAGATTATCGAATTAGAACAACAAGGCGGCGAACTGTTTTTTGGGGAAATGTCTTTTGATATAGATGATTTAATGCGAATTGACGAAAACGGAAAAGGATACGTTAACATCCTTCGTTTGACTGATATTCAGGACAAACCAAAATTATTTTCTACTTTCATGTTGAGTTTATTAGCCGAAATTTATCAGCAAATGCCCGAAAAAGGAGATGCTGACCAACCTGAATTAGTCATCTTTATTGATGAAGCACATTTGATTTTTAAAGAAGCCAGCAAAGCTCTATTGGAACAAATTGAAACTATTGTAAAACTTATTCGTTCTAAAGGAATTGGAATTTATTTCATTACCCAAAATCCCATGGATGTTCCTAGCGGAATACTAGCCCAATTAGGTCTAAAAATCCAACATGCCTTGAGAGCCTTTACCGCCAACGACAGACAAGCCATAAAACAAACCGCAGATAATTACCCAACTTCAGATTTTTACAATACCAGCGAACTGTTAACAAGTCTCGGAATTGGAGAAGCTCTGGTAACTGCCCTAAGCGAAAAAGGAACTCCAACTCCCCTTGCTGCTACTATGCTCAGAGCTCCAATGAGCCGAATGGATATCCTGAGTGAAACCGAAATTCAGGAAATCAACAACAAATCAAAGTTGGTAAAAAAATACAGCGAAAACATCGATCGCGAAAGTGCTTACGAAATGCTGAACAAAAAAATCACAGCTATCGAAGAGGAAAACACTAAAAAAGAAGAAGAGCAAAACGAGACTAAACAAACCAGAACTTCTAACCAGCCAAGCACATCGGAAGTTGTTGGGAAATCGGTTTTAAAAGTACTTACAAGTGCTACTTTTATTCGTGGAGCTTTTGGAATACTTTCTAAATTCCTGAAAAAATAAATCAACAGCAATAATCAATGGCAATTTCAATAATCAATCTCAAATTTGAAATTGCTATTGAAATTATCCCTGCAACAATTCTAAAATTTTATTTTCGACTTCGGGAAAATTCCAAACATTCTCGATATTATCTATTTTTAAAACTTCTTCCATAATTGCATTTTGAAAATCGCCAATTGCCAAAGCTTCTACATACGGACGATTACTAAAAGTTACTCTACTATATAAAGGTATCCATTTGTCTGGATGTTTTTCTGAAAACCATTTCTCGATTTTCTTTTGCAATAAAAATTTATCATCAGCAGTTTTAGAACTCATTTCCATGAAATTCCGATACGAAAGTTCCGCAATGGCATCAGCATTAGGTTTTCGTGATTCCTGATATTCCGAAAAAATGCGTTCCCAATCTTCGCCATATTCCAAAATCATTTCATTCAGCACCGTTATATCTTCAAAACCTGCATTCATCCCCTGTCCATAAAAAGGCACAATGGCATGACAAGCGTCACCAATTAAAGCTACCTTATCGGCATAAGTCCATGGAAAACATTTCATCGTTACCAAAGTACTGGTGGGATTTTTAAAAAAATCTTCGGCTAAATTTGGAATCACCTCAATAGAATCAGGGAAATTCTTTTCAAAAAAAACTTCCACTTCTTTTCTATCCGTCAATGAACCAAATGAGTTTTCGCCTTCAAAAGGCATAAACAAAGTACAGGTAAAACTACCATCAAGATTAGGCAACGCAATTAACATGTATTCACCTCGCGGCCAAATATGAAATGAATTTTTATCTAATTTATGAGTACCGTCAGCATTAGCCGGAATATTCAATTCTTTATAACCAATATTTAAAAACTCCTGTGAATAATTAAACATACTCTGGCGTTGCATGCGATGACGAATTCTGGAAAAAGCACCATCAGCTCCGAAAATCATATCGTATTTTCGCTCTTCCCATTCCCCTCTTTCGGTTTCTCCAATATGTAAGCTGGCTGTTCCCAAAGTCACATCCCAAACTTTATGCTCAAAGAAAAATTCGGCACCCGCTTCTTCGGCAAGATCTATCATTTTCCGATTCAAAGTTCCACGGGAGATAGAATAAATAGATTCTCCTTCCTTACCATAATTTTGAAATTTAAGATTATCTACCAAATGAATCGCTCGCTTATCCATGGGAATCGCAATTTCACGCACGGCATCACCCACACCTACTCCGTCTAAAGCTTTCCAACCACGAGTTGACATCGCTAAATTAATCGACCGTCCCGAAAATTGTATTTTTCTAATATCCGGACTTCTGTCATAAATATGAACAATGTGCCCTGCTTTTTTCAAATAAATAGCTAATAGTGATCCCACTAAACCTGAACCTACAATCGCTATTTTTTTAGGAGTTTGCATACTTATCCCATTTGATTTAAACAAAAATACTGATTTATTGTCTGAACCGTATTCAAAACCACTGTTTTGTTACTTCTCTAAATTATGTAAAGCCCTGGTTTTCAAAAAGAATTTTTCACTTATCGGAACTAAATAAAAGCCGGCATCAAAGCACACATGATATTTATCAGTTTTTAAGCCAATGATTTTCACAAACTTTGCACAAACTATTAATGAAGGTATGAACATGACAAAAAATCAAAAACCATTACATAGCTTCCATATTCCGGTTATGGGGCTTGCTTATACAATAGACAGCCCTATAAGAGTGGCACATTATGGAATTTCTTCGGTAATTTCGATTGCAGATGACGAACTGATAGAGAAAATGAGTGCTTTTTATCATCAGAAATTTAATCTTCCTTACCAGGAAATATCTCAAAAAGTAGCTGATTACAGAGCGAAACGCATTACTTCTTATTTGAATTTGGTGGACAAAATTGTAAAAGAAAAATTTGAGAATTTCAAAAACGAATTAGCTGAAAGCAAAGAAGCTTTAGAAAACTACATTGACCTTTTACCAAACAAATCCGAAATTAAAAAAGGACTTCAAAATTTGGTTGAAGAAGGATTTCATTGGAAAGAAAACATCAAAAACTATATCGAAAAGCACTTATCGGCAGGAGAAATTGATGTGAACATTATGACAAAATTAGATAAAGATAATTTTGTAAAAAACGAACAACTGCCTATCATCTACAATGATGCTCATGCTGCACTGAGAGGTTTTGCCAATAGTACCGTGAACTCCTCGATTGTTCTTTCTGCCGGAATGAATCCAAGACTGTACAGCTATTTTGAAAATTTCGCCGACTTTTATCCTGACGAAAACAACCAACTAAAAAAGAAAATTACCTTAAAAGTAAGCGACTTTCGTTCGGCAATGATTCAGGGAAATTTTTTAGCTAAAAAAGGACTTTGGGTTTCTGAATACAGAATTGAATCTGGACTAAATTGCGGCGGACATGCCTTTGCTACCGACGGCCTTCTACTAGGTCCAATCATGGAGGAATTCAAACAAAAGAAAGAACAACTTGTTCAATCGGCTCATGATTTGATGGTAAAAGCTTTAGAACAAAAAGGAATTACAATTCCGAAAAATCCTTTGGATTTAAAAATTACGGTTCAGGGCGGAGTAGGAAATTCAGAAGAACATGAGTTTTTATTGGATCATTATCAAGTAAATTCTGTGGGCTGGGGTTCACCTTTTTTATTAGTACCCGAAGCCACTTCGGTAGATCAGGCTACCCGCAACTTATTGATTAATGCCAAAGAAGACGATTTGTATTTAAGTCATATTTCACCTTTGGGAGTTCCCTTCAACACTTTGAGAGGAACTACAAACGAAAAATTGAAACAAAAACGCATTCAGGAAAATAAAGCAGGAAGCTCCTGTCCGAAAAAATTCCTCGCACTCAACAAAGATGCCGAAGGAAAAGGAATTTGTACGGCATCTAAAAAATATCAGAATACTAAACTAGAAGAATTAGAAGAAAAAAGGAATACGATTTCTTCTGAAAATTACGAAAAAGCAAAACAACAAATCACCGAGAAATCATGTCTTTGCGTAGGTTTAGCCAATGCTTCTTATTTAGAAAACAACATTAAAATAAAAGGACAAGACCAAGGCGTAGTAATCTGTCCCGGACCTAATATTGCTTATTTTGATCAGGAAGTTTCGCTTTCAAAAATGATTCAGCATATTTATGGAAACGCAACAGTCCTAAGAAACAACAACAGACCTAATCTGTTTATAAAAGAGCTGAAAATGTATATTGATTATTTAAAAAATGACATTGAAGCCATTACAGAAGAAATCAATACTGCTAAAGCCAAAAAACTGGAATCGTTTAAAAACAATCTTTTAGAAGGAATCGAATATTACCAAAATTTATTTTCGACAATACCTGATTTTGAAACCATTAAAAATGACGTTTTAAATCAGCTCAATAATTACAAAAACGAATTATTCGGTATTGAAATTCCAAGATTAGCCGTTGCTTAATTAAAAACAATAGCCACGAGTTCACGAAAGTGAATTTTCATAATCCAAAGAATTATACAAATCTGTCTGGTTAAAACATAAAAAGACCGCAAATTCGCAAATTATTTATGATTTTAAGTAATTTGCGAATTTGCGGTAAACTATTTTTCCAAAATTCCTCTTTTTAAAATTTGTCCAAAATTGTACATATCTTCAAAAGAACAATACAGCGGAACCGGTGCGAGTCGGATAACATTAGGTTCTCTCCAATCGACAATCACTCCGTTTTTCATCAAATAATCAAACAAACTATGTCCTTCTCCATGAAGAAAAACAGATAACTGACTGGCTCTTTCCGAAGGATTGGAAGGTGTAATAATTTCGAAACTACCTTTTACTTCCTTGTCAATTTCGTGAAGAATGAATTCTAAATAAGCAGTTATTCGATCTCTTTTTTCAATCAACACCTCCATCCCAATTTCATCAAACATTTCTACAGAAGCCAAATAAGGAGCTAAGGATAAAACAGGCAAATTACTAATTTGCCATCCATCGGCACCTTGAATGGGATCAAATTCAGGCTCCATCTTAAAACGACGCTCTTTGTTGTGTCCCCACCAACCTGCAAATCTTGGCAAATCCGGATTAGTATGATGTTTTTCGTGTACAAAACAACCCGAGGCATTACCCGGTCCTGAATTCATGTATTTGTAACTGCACCAGGCAGCAAAATCCACATCCCAATTATGCAATTCCAGTTTGACATTCCCTGCTGCATGTGCCAAATCCCAACCAACATATGCACCTACTTGATGTCCGGCAGCGGTAATCGTCTTCATATCAAAAACCTGCCCCGTATAATAATTCACTCCGCCTATTAGGACTAAAGCCAATTCATCTCCAACTTCTTTAATTTTTGCCAAAACATCTTCGGTACTAATGTTATGTTCACCTTCACGTCGCTTAATTACCACGATAGCTTCTTCCGGTATAAAACCATGAAAATTCACCTGGCTTTGGAACATATATTGATCGGAAGGAAAGGCTTTTTCTTCGCAAATAATTTTAAATCTCGTTTTTGTAGGCCGATAAAAAGAAACCATCAGTAAATGGAGATTCACCGTTAGCGTATTCATTACGGTTACTTCAAGCGGTTTTGCGCCCACTATTTTACTCAAAGGTTTTGCAAAACGTTCCTGATAATCCCACCAGGGTTTATTTGCATAAAAATGACCTTCGACTGCCAAGTTAGCCCAGTCGTTCATGATTTCATCAACATAAGCTTTAGTCCGCTTAGGTTGTAAACCCAATGAATTACCGGTAAAATAAATCACATCTTTTCCATTCACTTTTGGAAAATGAAATTCGGACCGGTATTTATGTAAACTATCTTGAGAGTCGAGCTGTTGGGCAAAAGCTCTGGTGTTTTCGAAAATCATGATCTAAATTTTGTTTAGTAAAAATAACTAAAAACCTGAATTCAATTATTCGCCACTTCGGGTTTCTTTTGTAAAATGAAATAGGACAACAGAAATTGATATACTTACCTAATCTTATTTCGAAAAAGAGCATAAAAAAAACCCGCCATTACTGACGGGTTTTTTATATGAATTAACCTTTATAATGATTAGAGAATTAACATCGCATCACCGTAAGAATAGAATTTATATTTTTCTTTGATAGCCTCATCATAAGCTTTTCTCATTAAATCATGACCGCAAAAAGCAGAAATCATCATCAATAAAGTTGATTTTGGTGTATGGAAATTTGTAATCATACAGTTAGCTACACTAAAATCGTGTGGAGGGAAGATAAACTTATTAGTCCATCCTTCGTAAGGATTTAAAGTGTTTTGTGAAGAAACTGAACTTTCGATAGCACGCATAGAAGTTGTTCCTACAGCACAAACACGTTTTCTTTTAGCCTTAGCTGCATTTACAATATCACAGGCTTCCTGAGTAATTTTTAATTCCTCAGAATCCATTTTATGTTTAGACAAATCCTCAACCTCAACCGGGTTAAAAGTTCCTAAACCTACGTGAAGCGTAACCTCAGCAAAGTTCACCCCTTTGATTTCTAAACGTTTCAATAAATGTTTAGAGAAGTGTAATCCAGCAGTTGGCGCAGCTACAGCTCCTTCTTCTTTTGCATAAATTGTTTGGTAACGTTCCGCATCTTCAGGAGTTACGTCTCTGTTAATATATTTAGGGATTGGAGTTTCTCCAAGTTCAGTCAATTTATTTCTGAATTCTTCATAAGAACCATCATAAAGGAAACGCAAAGTTCTTCCACGAGAAGTTGTGTTATCAATAACCTCAGCTACTAATGAATCGTCATCACCGAAATATAATTTATTACCGATTCTGATTTTACGAGCCGGATCAACCAAAACATCCCAAAGACGTTGCTCAGCATTTAATTCTCTAAGCAAAAAAACTTCGATTCTTGCACCAGTTTTTTCTTTGTTACCGTATAAACGAGCAGGAAAAACTTTAGTATTATTCAAAATCATTACATCTCCATCATCAAAATAATCGATAATGTCTTTGAACATTTTGTGTTCTATAGTTTGTTTTTTTCTATCTATTACCATTAAACGAGCTTCATCTCTGTTTTCTGCTGGAAATTCAGCTAAAAGTTCTTTTGGTAAGTCAAAATTAAAATGTGATAATTTCATTCAAAAAAGTTATAAGTTATGAGTTATAAAACTTAAGTTTTGATCCTTAGCATTATAATCGGTTGCAAATATACGATTGTGAGATAGGCGTTGTCAAGTATTTTGCTGTTTAATTTAGAATTAAAACAACAAAACCACAAACAGCCAACACTTTAGATAGCTAACGAGGATTTTTTAACCTACTAAATCCGAAACTTTATAACCTAATTTTTCCATATCGTCCCAAAAATCCGGATATGATTTTGAAACCACATCGGCATTTTCGATAATAATTGGCACTTTTAATGCTAATGGAGCAAAAGCCATTGCCATTCTGTGATCGTTATAAGTTCCGATTTTCACATTCGAATTAATTTCTGAAGTAGCTACAAGCGTCAGGCTATCATTTGTTACAGAAATATTAGCTCCAAGCTTGCTTAATTCAATTCGTAAAGCTTCCAGTCTATCGGTTTCTTTAATTTTTAAAGTATGTAAACCTGTCAAATGACAACCAATTCCTAAACCAAGACAAGTAACTACAATGGTTTGAGCAATATCAGGTGTATTATTCAAATCGAAAGTCACATCCTGATACTTAAATTTCTTTGTTTTGGTCAACGTAATTGTACCTGCATTAAATTGGGTTTCAACACCCATTTCTTTATATATAGAAACCAAAGCAGAATCTCCTTGTAAACTTGACTCTTTGTAACTTGTTAATGAAATATTCGCTTCATCAGATAAAGCCGCTAAACTAAAAAAGTAAGATGCCGAACTCCAGTCTGATTCTACAGTCATTACTTTTGATTCTACCGCTTGTTTTGGGAACACCTTAATTACATTTCCTTCAAAACTGGTTTGAATGTCTAAATCATTCAACAAAGCCAAAGTCATTTTGATATAAGGAATCGAAGTAATTTCTCCTTCCAAGGTTAACTCAATACCATTTTCTAATTTAGAAGCTACAAGTAATAATGCCGAAATATACTGACTACTCACATTAGCAGCCATAGTAACTTTAGAATTGGTAATTTTTTGTCCTTTAATTTTAATTGGCGGATAACCCTCTTCTTTCAAGAAAGAAATATCAGCTCCTAATTGACGTAAGGCTTCCACTAAAATTTTAACAGGGCGTTCCTGCATACGACTAGAACCCGTTAACACCACTTCGCGACCTTCTTTTACTGCAAAATAAGCTGTAAGAAAACGCATTGCTGTTCCTGCATGATGAATATCTACTACTTCTTCATTTCCGCTCAACGCCATTTGCATTACTTCGCTATCATCTGAATTAGAAGTATTAGCCAAAGTAATATTAGGAAACAAAGCCTGCAATAATAACAATCTATTAGTTTCGCTTTTAGATCCTGTAACCGCTATTTGAGCATTTAAATTAGAATGTGTTGTTTGTAGTAGTAAATTCATTTTTTTTATTATTAGTTCTGAATTGTAAATTATCAGCTATGCTTGTAACATAGATAATTTGCGGGCGCAATTTACCACTCCTCATTCACAATTCATAATTCAGAACTGATATTATTTCAATTTTTCGTTGTTTTTATGACGGTCTTTATCACGAACTGATTTTAAATCCATTTTTTTATCAAATGCCGCCTGCAAATCAATTCCGGTTTGATTTGCCAAACATAAAACCACAAAAACCACATCAGCCAGTTCTTCGCCTAAATCCTTATTCTTATCACTCTCTTTCTCTGATTGCTCTCCATAACGACGCGCAATAATACGGGCTACTTCTCCTACTTCTTCAGTAAGCTGAGCCATATTAGTCAATTCATTAAAATAACGAACACCGTGTTCTTTTATCCAGGTATCTACGTCTAATTGGGCATTTTTTAAATTCATTATTATATTTTTTTAAGTACTATTTTATCATGTTGCTTTTCAATCATTTTTTGATAAAATCCTTTTAAACCATCATAAGTATCGGCCGAAGTCTTCCCTATATTTATTTCTTTCACAACAGCAATTTGAACATTATTTCCCTGAACCATACTATTTATAGAAAATACTAAAGACTTATCGTCTGTTGCAATCTTCATTACTTTCGGGATTGATTCAACCTGATAACCTTCAGGAATTTCAAAACTCAAATTGTATTTTTCCTGTCTTGGATACCCAAAATAAACAGGCATTTTTCTTTTTTCCTGAACAAAAGGATTTTTATTCGTCGTAAAAAACAACAGCGGATTAATAAACAACTTATCTCCTATGATTTCGCAATGATTGTTGGTTACAAAAGTAAATTTTTCAACAACAGCTTTTGACAAATCGGTATTCTTATTTTCAATATTATAGTCACTTATCGCTATCCCATTAAATTCATTTTCTTTTTTTTCAAGATAATTCTCCGTTTTTATATCAGCCTCTCTTTCTCTAAAAACAAGAGCCTCATAATCAGTTTTCTGTACCAAATATTTCCCAGAAATAGTACCATCCTTAGCAACAGAAACAATTAAATTGTGATTCTGCTTTGAGGTTTTATTAGGAACGAGATCAATTTCTTCAGAAGTTTCATCCTTTCTTACAAGTCGTCCTTTCCAATTTAACACACTTAAAGGCAATACGTTATAAGTTGTAAATTTATTAGTTGCGTCTAATAAAATTCTTTCTCCATTAATTTCAGCGGCAACTATCACATAATTAAACACAGTCCTATTAGGAAAAACAGGAATACCATGCTCACGGGTACTTACCAGCACAGGATTAGCTGTCACTCCGGCCAATCGCAGCATATTGATTAAATTAAAATTGATTTCAGCTACGTTTCCTGTGTTATCAATATAGGCCTGCTTAACCCCTTTATCAGTATAGTAGCCATATTCTCCATTCCAATTCATTTTATTTTGGATAAACTTAAAAACACTTACCATCTTATTTAGCTCTGAAAGATCAGCATTCTGTTTATGAATAATCGTTTTTAAGTCTTCCAGAAGATACAATGGATCCTCTAATTCTTTACCAAAGTTTTTATCAGAATATATCGTTTTTGTAACCCCTTCCCAAGTATCTGAATAATCTTTTACCGGTTGATTGGGGTATTGTACTTTTTCCAATTCATATTGAACTGCAGCTTTATAATTGTTGATGTTATCTAAAAAACTCTCCTGAACAATTGCAGGAACATTATCTGCTATAAATTTTGAATTCAACTGCCTATAATCTAATACCCTTGACTGCCCATATTCGTTATCATAATTTTGTGAACCATTCGCTACTTTCATATCCGATTTTACATCTACATATCCTATCAACAAAGGTTTGTAAACATAAAAAATAGGAATTTCAGTAAAATACTCTACATGATTAGCAGGAATTGAATACTGAAAATCAAAAACAGGAAATTTCACTATATTTTCCGTTTTAATAGTATACATAAATTCGATTACCGAACCTACTTTTACATTAGGCATTGTTATGGTTGCTTTTTTCCAATTTTCATTTACATTCCCTTTAAATGTCCCTTCACTATTCAATTTGGTTTTTACAACATTTCCATTTTCAAGATTATAAGTCACTCCGTCATTAAAACTAACCATATCATCCGCTAAATTCTTATAACCTACATAATACGGAACCTCAACATTAGCCCATTTTAAGCCCTCTTTTTTATAAATTTTAATCCTCATTTGAATTTCATGATTCACAACAAAACCCTTCTTTTCAAAATACGAAAAATAAGTTCTCCCTTTTTTACAAAGTATGGCTGCTACAGCCGATGAATCCTGAGGATGCATCTTTTCTTTTAATTCTTCAACCGAAACTTTCCCTAACCGAAAATCCTGTGCACTGCTATTAAAAAACACTCCGAAAAGCAAAATAGCTACTAATAATTTAATATTCATATTTGATTAGATTCTGGATAAAACAATTTTCTCATTCTGTTTTTCAATCATTTTTTGATAATATGACTTTAAAGCAGTGTAATCTTCCGAAAGAACTATAGGAGAATTAATTTGGTTAGAAACAGAAATCTGAATAGTATTTCCGCTTAAATTAGTCAAATACTTAAAAACACCTAAGTTCTCATTCATTGTCAATGTTATCGGAGCAGGCAAATTTTCAACTTTGTAACCATCCGGCACCTGTATATTTATTGCATATTTATCCTGAAAAGGAAAACCATAATCTACAGGATATTCTCTATTTTCCTGTTTAAACGGATTTTGTTTTTTAGCCAAAAACAACATTGGATTAATATAAATTTTTCCGCCTATCATTTCACTTAAATTATTTCCAACAAAAGAATAAGTTTCTATCACAGGCAAATTAACTTCTTTCTCATTTTTGAGAGAGTAATTATTTATCTCGATCTTATTATTCGAATTTTCTAATTTTTCAAGATACGCATCTTCTTTAACGCCTTTAACTTGTTCTCTAAAAAGCATAGCATTATGTGCAATCTTTTGATTTCTTAACTGACCCAAAACCTCTCCTTTGTCATTAACCGAATAATTCATTGTTTTGAGTTCTATAGCGACTTTTTTTGGCATTAAATCCACCGACATAGAAGTTCCGTCTTTACGTATCAATCTTCCCAACCAATTTAAAGTTCTAAAAGGCAAAACATCTGGTGTAGAAAAAGGATCTGAGCCATCCAACAAAATAACTTCATTCCCATTTTCAACTGCTGCAATAACATAATTAAAAGCGGTTCTGTTAGGAAAAAAAGAAACCCCATTAGATCTTGTACTCACTAAAACCGGATTTGCATTTAAACCTGCATAACGAAGCATTGCAGTAAGCATTAAATTAATTTCGGCAATATTTCCCGTTTTATCCTTATAAGCTTTTCTTACCCCATCACTACAGGAATAACCGTAGTAATTATTCCATTTCACTGTTGATTTTACAAATTTCAATATTGCATTAATTTTTTCATCCTGACTATTCAATCCGGCAATAACAGCTTTCAAATCTTCTTCAAAATAACCTGTTTTATTTAATTCAGGACCAAAATCTTCATATTCATATATTGTTCTTACAACCGACTCCCAATCCGTTGAATAAGTTTTAGGCATAGCATTAGGATATCGGGTCATGGATAATTCCTGCTCTAAACTAGTGGTATAATTTCTAACATTATTAACAAACGCCTCTTCTTTAATGGCTGGCATATTTTCAGCTAGATAGGTAGCTCTTGTTTCGGTATAATTGATATTATCGCTGTTGAAATTAGTAGTTGTAGCCCCCATTCTACCAACAACCCGTTCTTTAGAATCAATACTTATGGTTCTATTCACTTTTTCAACTGTTATTTTAGGTCTTATAAATCCTTTCACATTGGTATTAAAAACAAAATATTCTGGTACACAATTAATATATTCTGAATAATTTACCGGAATATCTGATTGAAAATACCAGTCTCTGGGATTTCCTATATTAGGCGAATGCAGTGTATATTCATATTCAATAACTGAACCTTCTTTTACATTAGGCATCACAATCTTTTTTTGCCCCCAATACTTATTTATTACTTCATCAAATTCTCCATCGCTTTTCAGTTTTGTTTTTTCTATTTTCCCATCCACCAAATTATAAGTTACCGCATCCGAAAACGAAATCCTTTCTCTTAAATTATTGACTAAATAATATCGGATTTTTTTGTTAGCCCAGTTATAACCCTCTTTCTTATAAATTTTAATCCTTGCTCTAACTACTAATTCTGTATCAAAACCATTCGCTTGACTGAACACTAATTTATTCTCCCCTTTTTCAAAAAGTATAGCAGCAACAGCCGATGAATCTTTAGGATGTACTTTTTCTTTCAATTCTTCTATTGAAACCTTTCCTAATCGGAAATCCTGTGCTTTAGAACTAAGAGCTATCAAAAGCAGCATGAATGTTGTTATTAAAAATTTACTTCTCATTTGGTTTAGATTTTGGTTAAAATAATTTTAGCATTGTCATTTCTGGAAACTTGCTCCATGAAAAGTCGATATGGTTCATATTCAGTATTAGGATAAAATCCTTTATGAACAGATAAAGTTCTTTTATAAACTAAATGTGTAGCATCTTTTTTTACAATTTCAGCCTTATATTCACCAAACTTAGAATTCAATTCAAAATTGGATGGAAGAAATTCGATTGCAAAACCTCCTGGTAACATAACTTCTACCTCATCTACATCAACATAACCACGCTGAATTTCAAATGGATTTTTACGACTTCTGATTCGCTTTACAGCACCCGTAAATTGATTGTAAACATTTAGGGGAAAAATCATTTTTGCTCCAGAAATAGCTGCGTAATTAATCGCATTTAGAGTAACATTTTCTACAAACGATACCTTTTCTTTATCATTCGAAAAATTGATTTTACTTAATTTTAAATTATTGATATTACTCCAATATTCTTTATAATGCGTTTCCTTTTCATTGGGTTGGCTATTTTCTAATCTGGATTTGTCACTATATTGAGAACCTTCAGAAGCAATAATTATATTTCCTGATAAATTGCCTTTTTCATCAATAGTGTAAGCCCCCTTACTGTTTTGTAAATTACCTTTGTCTTCATAAATTTTAGTATGAACTATTTCTCCTCCCGTTGGTTTTATTATTAAAACGGTTCTATCATCGGTAAATTTACCCTGATACCCAAAAGGATCATCCTGGCTGGTACATTCTAACCATAGATAATCATTCTCATTAGGTATTGCCAAAATCATGTGATTTCCTTGTATAGAAACAAAATCAGATTCAATGCTTTTTTTATAAGAATCACCGTAAAGAATAGTATTATAAGATGGTACTCCTACAACATCCAAAAGTGCTCTGGTATAATTAGTCAATGCCTTACAATCACCATATCCTAATCTATCTACATCATTAGCTAGCATGGGTTTCCATCCTCCAATACCCACTTGAATACTAACATATCTTGATTTCTTCTGAACGTAATCATAAATCAATTTCGCTTTCTTAACAACATCCGTTTCATTTCCAACTATCGCTTTTATTTTAGCCGTTGTTTCCGGAGATAATTGAGTAGTTCCTGTTAAAATTTCGTCATAATACCATTTACCAAATTCTTTCCAGGATTTAGCTGTTCCATCCTCTCCTTCAAGATTAAAATTTTCCAAGCCCATCATTAGTTTAGGAAAAATGACAGAAACCGCACAATACGGTTCTTGTTTCTGAGCTAAAATTCCGGTGGCTTTATAACTCAACTGCGTATTTGTATCAGCTGTTTTTTGAATATTAAAACCCTGAAAATTAAATTCTTTTTTCTTAAAGCCAAGATTATTTGGATAAGTGACATTTAAAATACTTTCTTCCACTCCCACCAGATAATCTTTAACGGGGAACCAGCTAGGAATAAAAGCAGTATTTGAAGTTTCTACTTCGCTTTCGTAAATTACTGTGAAGGGATATTGTGTGGGAGTATAATCTAAATAAATGTATCTCGCATCAGAAAAAAGAGTACTGCCACTTATCGCACTCACATCTTTAAAATCCTTTCTTTTTATCTTCTTAATTTCATTACCCAGAGGATCGATTACTCTTGCTTCAATATTCTTAACTGAGGTTGATTTATCATAATTTTCAAAAGCATCAATGTCCGATAAACCACTTTCATTAAAGACCGAAATAATTCTTTTGGTTTTAATATTCATTTTTCTTTGCGAAGAAATAATGACATCCACCTGATTCAATCGAACAACAGTGTTAGCATTCTCCTTTAAACTATCGGCAATAACTAAAATAGGATATTCATTTTTTTGTGCCTGAAGCTTAACAGCAAAAAATAAAATAATTACAAATTGAAAAAAATTGATTTTCATATTAATTTTTTGAGGAAATAAATAATTACCGAGGGTGATAAAAAGAAAAAAGCACAATAGATCCAACGCTTTTTAGATACTATTTTTAGCTTTTCTTTGAAACATTCATTACGCTCAAAAATAAAATAAATCATACAAAACACAAATAAATATTCACTTTTTTTAACAAGAAATATCTATTCGTGAATTCTGAAGAAATAACTGAAATAAAACAATTTTAGGCTATATTATTTTTACAAATAAGCCAATTAAGAGGTGATTATTATAAACAATTTAAATCACAAAAAACAAATTAATTATTTTTTGAAATCAATCCCATAATTGCAGCATACAATTCCTCAGATCCAAAAGGCTTAGAAATGTATTTATTAATCCCAACAGCTTTACAGGCTTCAGTTACTGAACCTGTTACCACAGCCGACAATGCAATAATAGGAATATTCTTTTTGACATGGTCTTTCAGGCTTCGGATTGCCGAAGTAGCTTCATAACCATTCATAACAGGCATCATCAAATCCATTAAGACCACATCAAAATCTTCCTGAACAATAGCTTCAACTGCTAATTTTCCATTAGCTACTGCCACACAGTCAAAGTTAAAATTCGACAATATCTTTTGTGCTAAAACTTGATTAATACGATTATCTTCAGCCAGCAATACCTTAATTTTTCTGTTCACATCAATTGTAACGACTGGCTCCTGTTTATCGAGGAAAGATTTTGAAGCAGAAAGATAATAGTCATTTTTAGGAAAAGGAAGCGTTACTATAAATTTGGTTCCAACATTTAATTTACTCTTGACCTCAATTTCTCCGTTCATAATATTGATGATCTTCTTAATAATAGTCAATCCTAATCCTGTACCTCCATATTTTTTAGAAGAATCATTACTAAGTTGAACAAAAGGATTAAAAATATCTTTCAGTCTATCCGGTGAAATTCCTATTCCTGAATCCTTTACTATAATTTTAATAATATAAGTTTCATCTTCTTCTTCCTGGAATTTAATTTTTAATCTAATTTTTCCTTTAGCCGCAGTAAATTTGACTGAATTACTAATTAAATTAAAAAATATCTGAGAGATTCTAACAGAATCCCCATTTAAAATTGCAGGTACTTTTTTATCTATAACAACCTTAAAATCGATTTCTTTCTCTTCTGCTTTAATCAAAAAAGTATCATGTATCAATCGGGTTAGCTGAACTAAATTAAAAGGCTTATTAGATAATGTAACTTGTCCCGATTCGATCTTAGCTAAATCTAAAATATCATTAATAATTACAAGCAAGATATCTCCAGACATCTTAATATATTCTAATTGCTTACTCTTCTCTAAATCTAAAGACGAACTCTTTAACAACAAATCGGTAAAGCCTAAAATCCCATTAAGCGGGGTACGAATTTCATGGCTCATATTAGACAAAAACTGATCTCTTGCTAAAGCCAATTGCTCTGAACGCTCTTTCTCTTCAACTAATTTTTCGTTAATAGTTTCCACTAATTTTTTAGAAACCATGGCCGATTTTAACTCTTCAATATAGGTATTGAAACCCATACAAAAAACATCTAATTCGTCATGAGCTTCTGAAATAGGCAAATAATTAAAAAAATCCCCCGCAAAACAATTGGATATTTGCTCTATAATTACTCCTGTACGTTTCTTTTTAGATTCTATTTTTTCAGCTAAAAACAATAGCTCTTCATAAACATCATCCAAACTATCTCCATGAGTTAATTGCTCCTGAAACTCATCTTGGTTTATGGAGCGCACTAAGGCTAATATTTTTTCTAGTTTAGACATTATATTATTTTATGTTCAATATTGGATAGCAATTATTTTTCACCCTAACGAAAAAGTAAAACTATTATTACGCATCAAAAATAAATATAAGAAATATCTTTTAAAAACAATTCTATTAATTATTAAATTAAAAATATATTTCTATAGCTGTTTTACACTCTTTTTTCCTTTATCTCCAGCAACCATTCTAAGGCTTTCTCTTTGTTGGTAAAAACCAAGAAAGGCATAATAGGCTTTTTTAATTTAATATAGGTATTATAAATAAACTTTGTTATATGAGAGTCAACTATTACAGCAACAGCCTTTAAATAATTTTGACCATATTTATCTGCATAATCCCGGGCTTCTTTAGTAATAAATTTCACTCTTGTAATATCATACAACCAATATTGTTCTTTCCCATTCGAAATCTCCTCTCTCGACCTTACTACTCCCTTCATCTTTTCGAGATCTATTTCAACTCCCTCCTGAAATCTTGAAAACAGAATTCCATTTTCCAACCAGAATTCAATGTAATCATTCTTAATAAAATTCTTTTCCATAATATTTTAAACCGTTATGAATATTATTTATTCAAAATTAACACTCATTATTCTTCTAAGATAATCACTATCAAATCTGGACATACTTTAGATTTGATTTATGCAAACTTATTATTATTTATTCTTTTCCTTCAATTCGTTTAACCACTTAATGGCTTCACTTTTTTTTGTAAAACCTTTTAAAGGAACTAGGGGATTTTTTAATCTCATAAAAGTATTCAAAATAAATTTTGTGAGATGCGAATTTAAAACTACGGCACAGGCATGCAAATTTTCCTGACCATATATTTCAGCATAATCACGTGACGCTTTATCAAAGGATTTAATTCCGTTAAAATCATAACACCAATATTGTTTATGACCAACTGATATCTCATGACGTAAATCAATGATGGCCTTTAAATTTTCCAAAGTACCATTTGTCTGTTCTTTAAATTGAGAATACAGAATATCATCTTCGATCCAAAATTTAATAAAATCATTTTCTATTTCTTTCATATTCAAAATCCTAACTTCGAACACCCTAATTATTTATATTTGAATACGATTCAATTAATTCCAAATTATACATGTTATCTACTTTAATATAACCACTAACTGACATTAGTTTAGCACCATATTTTTGTTTTTCATAGTCAGATGTCAATCCAAGATAGATTTTCGATTTTCCTAAATCATTACCTCTCTTAACCATATAATACATTACTTGTTTGTATAAATGGTGTGATTTAATGTAATCATAATTCAAGCCTACAATAAGTGGACAAGAATGATTTTCTCCAACAAAATGCCATATACAGCCTATTAATTCATCAGAACCTTTGAGACGAAATTCAATGAACTCCCACTCCTTATATTTAGACAAAATTTTGGTGGTTTTCTCTGGATATGCAAAGAAATTAAAAGCATAATTTGCCTTTTTGATATTAGCAAACAATTGATAGTGCTTTTCAGATTCCTCGTCTGTCAATGTTTTTTTAATACTAACATCAAATTGATCTTCATATCTAAAAACATAGCGCTTTATATTATTTATACTATTTTTTGACGTAATAAATGATAGTAACTCTTCTTTTGTATTCCATTTTGGATGCGTTACTATATTGCTATTAGGCATATCTACCTTAGTAAATCCCTCCGCTTCAAAACGTTCATGAAATTGAAAATCCGACTGAAAATCCCTAAGAATAACTACTACTGAATTAGTTTCTTTCTTTATTTTTTCTATTTCAACAAAAAAATGATTAAAAGCTACCTGTAATAATGGATGACCTTTTTTTACATACAAATGCTCTCCTTCAGTAAAAAGCGAACCCATTGCCAAGGTTTTAGAACAAAGATAATACGGCTCTTCCTCTCGTTGTCTTTCTATCTGACGCGATACATTTTCTAAAGCCAGCATATCATCCTTATAGATTGCTGATGTAAAATAGGTTGCAATAATCACCTCATCATTAGCATCTTTAATTATCAAATAGTAAAAATCCCAATTCTCTTCTTTCTTAGTATTATCCGAAAAAATTTCTTCTATACAACGCAAACCATTATGAGAATAATTCCCATTATTCTCAAAGAGATTGTTCCATAATTCTGAATCTATCTCATTGATATTACGATAAATTTGAACGGAAACACCAGCTGACTCAAACTGTTTTTCAATATTTTTACCTTTAAAAGGAATATTAAAATTTTTATAGATTTTCTCCAAATCTTCATTTTCCTCTTCAACTGCTAAAGAAAAGTTCTTATCGATAGAATTTACTAACTTATCGATATGCTCTTTGGTATTATGTCTTGTCAATGTAAATCGTAAACCTGTTTTATCACTAGGAACCACCGGATATGTCGCAGTATTTACATACAAGCCATCAGCTATAACCTTTTGAATCAAATTGTGCGTTACCTTAGCTGCACCTGTCCCTATAAAATAAATAGGAGTTTCATTAGACGAAGTGTTGAGCAAATTGAGTTCTTTTAATTTTTCATCCAAATAACGCATTAAATCCTTTAATTCACTTTGATAAACAACTATATTATCCGACAGTAAAAGCTCAGCCGAACCTATAGCAGCTCCAACATTTGCCGGCGACAAAGGATGCGTATAAGATAAAATCCCACCATAAATATCTATTCTTCGATGCATTTCTGCATCGTTAAAAATGGCAATTCCTCCAATACTCCCAAAACCCTTTGCCAAAGTACTGATTAAAACTACCCTCTCACTATCTTTAAAATATTCAAAAATACTCCCACAACCATTGGTACCTGTCCAGCCTACTCCATGAGCATCATCAAAATACAGATGTAATTTAGGATATTTTTCCAGCAAATTCCTAAGTTCCTTTTTATATGGCACATCACCATACATAGAATAAACTCCATCAGCCATGTACCAAATTTTATCATACTGATTATAGCCTCGCTTAATGAAATCCTCTAACATTTCCATATTATTATGGCGAATCATTTTCACCATAGTTCCCTGCAATTTTGCAAATTGAGACGGATATTGTACACTGTAATGCACCTGCTGATCAAGAATAATTAAATCATTTGGCTCAATAATAGTCCCTATAATAGATTGGTGTGCTATTGATGTTGAAGTATAAACAATAACCGGATGATTGTCGAAAATTGTACTAATTAAATTTTCCAGTTCCTCAAGATAAGAAGCTTTAACAAAAGCCCTTGAAATTGAAAAATGAGATCCAAATTTATCCAACAATTCATGACTTTTAGCTAATACATGCGGATGCTTCTCTAACCCTAAATAACCACAAGTCCCAAAATTAATTAGCTCTTGTTCATTTATCTTTAAAAAATCACCATCAAAAGCTTCATCGTTCAAAGAAAGATGCATGATTTTCTTTGCTTTTGCTGAAGTAAATACATGATCTACTACATCATAACTATTTGTATGTTTTATTTTTGCCAAAATCTTAAATATCAAAAAGAATTAATAAACAATTTCGTATGTGTATTTTTTCAGGTTGCCGAAAACGACATCCTAAAAAAAATAAACACAAAACTATTCGGGGCAAAATAGCATTGAGTTACTTTTATTCACACATCAGTGTACATTATCAAATATAATAAAAAAAGCATGCTCATTGAAGTTAATTGAGCCTTGAAACAAATTTATTCCCTGTTTTTACTATCAATTAGTATAGTAACAGGACCGTCATTAACCAGACCAACTTTCATATCAGCACCAAATTGACCTGTTTGTACTTTTTTACCAATTTCCTGTTCTAATTTTCGAACAAAATCTTCATACATAGGAATAGCAATTTCAGGCTTGGAAGCTTTTATATAAGAAGGACGGTTTCCTTTTTTAGTACCGGCATGAAGCGTAAACTGACTCACAACAATTATATCACCGTCAATATCCTGAACCGATAAATTCATCACATCATTTTCATCTCCAAAAATGCGGATTTTAGCAATTTTAGCTGTTAACCAATCGATGTCTTCCTGTGTATCGGCATCTTCAATACCAACGAGAACCAATAAACCTTTTTGAATTGAAGCTACTATTTGAGAATCTATAGTAACCGAAGCTTCAGCAACTCTTTGAATTACAACTCTCATTAGCCTCTTGATTTATCGCTGTTCTTCCTGTCATCATCATAAATATCAGTACGATAATGTTCGTCATCGCCTTCCAATAGTTTCAGATAACTATTGTAACGTGACCAGGCAATTTCTTCGTTTTCCAAAGCCTCTTTAACGGCGCATTTAGGCTCTTCTTTATGCAGACAGTTATTGAACTTGCATTTGTCTTTTAGTCTAAAAAATTCCGGGAAATAATCACTGATTTCTTCTTTTTCCATATCCACAACACCAAAACCTCTAATTCCGGGCGTATCGATAATTTTGGCTCCAAAAGAAAGATCAAACATTTCAGCAAAAGTAGTAGTGTGTTGCCCTTGAGAATGCGAATCAGAAATTTGTTTTGTTTTCAAATTCAAGCCCGGTTCTATAGCATTTACCAAAGTTGATTTCCCAACTCCGGAATGTCCCGAGAACATACTCACCTTATCTTTCATTAAGAACATCAGTTTATCCAAACCTTTGCGCTCCTGAGCAGAAACACGCAAACATTGATAACCAATATTCTCATAAGTATATTGAAGGAATAACTGTTCGTCTAAAGCAGCTTCATCAAAAGTATCAATTTTATTAAAAACCAGAATCGCTTCAATTCCATAAGCTTCAGCAGTTACTAAAAACCGATCTATAAAACTGGTAGTGGTAGGCGGATTATTGATAGTAACCAATAAGAAAACAATATCAATATTAGAAGCAATAATATGAGTTTGTTTAGAAAGATTAACCGATTTTCGAACAATATAATTTTTCCTGTCGTGAATAGTATTAATCACACCCGTAATTAAATTATTCGATTCTTCTAGTTCAAAATCAACGTGGTCACCTACAGCAATAGGATTGGTACTTTTAATACCTTTCATCCTAAACTTTCCTTTTATTCTGCAATCGACAAAATTCCCTTCGTCGGATTTTACCGTGTACCAGCTCCCTGTTGATTTATAAACGATTCCTGTCATTTTTAGAATTTAGATTGCAGAATTTAGATTACAGATTTAAATCGAAATTCTTTGCAAAGATAAAGGGTTTTAATTTTAGAAGACTCTAAAACAAACAAAAAATCCCAAAACATAAGCTTTGGGATTTAATAAATTATCAATCAACAAAAATCTAAAATCAGAAATCGTTAATCTTCAATCTGGATTCAATTATCCGTTGATAATTTTTTCTTGATGTTCAATACTTTCTTGGTGGATTGATTTGAACAATTTAGTAATAAATTCTTCAGACAATCCTTTTTTAGAACCTTCTGCAACCATTTTCTCCTGGATTTCATTCCAACGGTTGTTTTGCAACACAGCTACATTGTTCTCTTTTTTCACTCCGCCAATCTCGTCAGCAACTTTCATTCTTTTTCCTAAAAGCTCTAATAAATTAGCATCTAAAACGTCGATATTAGCTCTTAATTTAGACATTTTTTGTTCAAAATCAGGAGTATCTCCGCTTACTTTTCTAATTTTTAAGTCTTTCAGGATTTGTTTTAAAGCATCCGGAGTAACTTGCTGAGCAGCATCAGACCAAGCGTTATCCGGGTCAATATGCGTTTCGATAATCATACCATCATAGTTCAAATCTAAAGCTTCCTGAGTTACTTCAAGAATCATATTACGGTTTCCTGTAATGTGAGATGGATCGATAATTAATGGTAAATCAGGGAATTTGTTTTGCAATTCGATAGCAATTTGCCACTCAGGAATGTTTCTGTATTTCGTTTTCTCGTAAGTAGAAAAACCTCTGTGAATAACTCCTAAATTCTTGATTCCAGCCATGTGTAAACGCTCAACACCACCTAACCATAAAGCCATATCAGGGTTAACCGGGTTTTTAACCAAAACAATTTTATCAGTTCCTGCTAATGTATCAGCAATTTCCTGAACCGCAAATGGATTAGCTGTTGTACGAGCTCCAACCCATAATACGTCGATATCATATTCTAAAGCTAATTTACAGTGAGCAGCAGTAGCAACCTCAGTTCCCATCAACAATCCTGTTTCTTCTTTAGCTTTTTTCAACCATTTTAATCCTATTTCCCCAATTCCTTCAAATCCTCCCGGACGAGTTCTTGGTTTCCAAATTCCTGCTCTAAAAACGCTTACATCTGAATTTTTCAATTCGTGAGCAATTTTCAATACTTGCTCTTCAGTTTCAGCACTACAAGGTCCTGCTATCACAAATGGATGATTCAATTTGAAAGCATCCAACCAATTTCTCATTTCTTTGTTGTTTTCCATCTTTTAAAATTTATTTCTTTTTAATTTGTGTTGTATATATTTATTCTTTTTACTCCTATTTTTTAACGCCTATTCCATTTAATATTTCTCTAATTTTATTCACACTTGCCATTTCTTCATATATTGCATTATAATCATCCTGTGCAAGCAAATCTCTAAACTGAGTCAAATTCGAAATATATTCTTCTAATGATTCCAAAACCTGAGCTTTATTTTGCTCAAAAATTGGTGTCCACATGGCTGGTGAACTTTTAGCTAAACGCACCGTACTCTCAAAACCAGAACCTGCCATATCAAAAATATCCTGCTCGTCTTTCTCTTTATTAATCACCGTTTTTCCTAGCATAAAGGAACTGATATGCGATAAATGTGAAACGTAAGCAATGTGTTTATCGTGCGATTTTGGATCCATATAACGAATACGCATTCCCATTTTACTAAAAACCTCTAATGCTTTTTCCTGTAATTTGAAAGCTGTTTTCTCTACTTCACAAATAATATTTGTTTTTCCTCTGAACAAATCTCTCAACGCTGCCGATGGTCCTGAAAATTCCGTTCCCGCAATAGGATGCGTCGCAATAAAATTTCTTCTTTTAGGATGATTAGAAATTGTCTGACAAATAGGATTTTTAGTTGAACCCACTTCAAAAACAATAGCATTATCACCAACCAAATCCAATACTTTAGGCAACAATCCAATAGCAACATTTACAGGAACCGAAACAATTACAAAATCTGCCTCAGACAAATCTTCCATTGTAGCGGCAACATCAATAACTCCTAACTCCAATGCCTGTTGCAGGTGTTTTTCGTTATTATCTATACCGTAAATAGTTGCATTCGGATACAACGCTTTGATGTCTAAAACCATCGAACCGCCTATTAAACCAATACCTATTACAAATACTTTCATCTTATTTCTTTAAATTCCAAATTTTTAAAATTCCAAATTCCAAACTTTGATTAATCTAAAATCTGAGATCTAAAACCTAAAATCGGCTTATTGCTTCCTGTACTTTCTCTTCCTTCACACACAATGCAAATCGAATATATCCTTCTCCATTAGAACCAAAAATAGTTCCCGGTGCAATAAAAATATATTTCTCGTGCAATATCTGATCGATGAACTTTTCAGCTGATTGAATTCCTTCCGGCAATTTTGCCCAAACAAACAAACCAACTCCTTCTTTATAAACTTTACAGCCTAATTTTTCAGCCAATTGCTCGGTTAAAACGCGGCGTTTTTTATAGACTTCATTCATGGAATCAAACCATGATTTATCACTTTTTAATGCTTCAATAGCGCCTTTTTGAATTCCAAAAAACATTCCGCTATCCATATTACTTTTCACTCTTAAAACAGCATCGATCAATTCAGCATTTCCGGAAACCATTCCTACTCTCCAGCCTGCCATGTTAAAAGTCTTGCTCAAAGAGTTCAATTCCAAAGCTACTTCTTTAGCTCCTTCCACCTGCAACAAACTCATCGGATTGTCATTCAAAACAAAACTGTACGGATTGTCATTCACTAACAATATCTGATGTTTTTTGGCGAAAGCCACTAACTTTTCAAACAAAGCTAAACTTCCTCTGGCTCCTGTAGGCATGTGCGGATAACCTATCCACATCAATTTTACTTTGGATAAATCTAATTTTTCTAAAGCTTCAAAATCAGGCTCCCAATTATTAGCTTCTGCCAAATCATAATAAACAGCCTCTGCTCCCACTAAATTCGTTACCGAAGTATACGTTGGATAACCCGGATTTGGAATTAAAACCTGATCTCCTTCATTTAAGAAAGCCAGTGAAATATGCATGATTCCTTCTTTCGAACCCATCAAAGGTAAAATCTCCGTATTAGGATTTAATGCTACCTGAAAATTATTCTTATAGAAATCAGCCATACTGCTTCTCAACTCCGGCAATCCCTGATAACTTTGATAACCATGCGCATTTGAATCCTGCATAGCCAGGGCAACAGCATCAATAACAGCCTGAGACGGAGCCAAATCAGGACTTCCAATTCCCATATTAATGATAGGTTTTCCTTCTGACGCCAATTGTCTTACTTCTCTCAATTTTGATGAAAAGTAGTATTCCTCAACTGTATTTAATCTATTTGCTGTTGTAATCATTTTTATCTTTGGCTTTTGAACTATTTATTTTGTTCAAATTGACAATTTCCTTTATTTCTATTCTGTTTAAATCAAACTTGGCTTTGTATCCGGATATTCGCCTAATACTTTAAAATATTCTGCCATAATCGTTAACAGTGATTTTGCTTTTGCGTAATCTTCGTATTTTTCGAAAGTAACATCAACAAAAAACGAATATTTCCAAGGTGTTTCTATTTTTGGCAATGATTGAATCTTAGTCAGGTTCATTTTACAATCGCTCATTACATTCAAAACTGCCGCCAAACTTCCTCTTTTATGATCCAATTCAAATTTTAATGATGCTCTGTTGATCTCTTCTTCCGAAACAAATGAATTTTCCTTTTTGATAATAACAAAACGAGTCATGTTATTTTTAATGGTTTGAATTTCGGGAGCCAAAATCTCCAAATCATACATTTCTGCCGCAACTTTGCTCGCAATAGCAGCAATACCTTTTAATTGATTTTGTTGAATTCTGCGAGCTGTTTCAGCCGTATCCTTATCTTCAACTAATTTAATATGCGGATATTGTTTTAAAAAATCCATGCATTGTAACAAAGCCATTGGATGCGAATGTACTTCGGTTATATCTTCAATTTTTTGACCTCTTAACGCCATCAGATTTTGATGAATCCTTAAATAATGTTCACCAATGATGTGTAAATTATTCTTATCAATCAATGCGTAATTTGGAATAATCGGTCCTGCAATAGAATTTTCTATAGCCATCACTGCCTGACTTGATTTCCCCGACAAAAGACTATCTACCAATTCATCAAAAGACAAACACTCATCAACAATCACGTTTTGTCCGTAATACTCCTGAGCAACCTGATGATGAAAAGAACCAACTATACCTTGTATCGCAATTTTTGTTTCCATTTATTCAAAAAAAAATCCTGATTTTCATCAGGATTGTATATTAGTTTTATTTGTTTATTAATTTTTCAAATTACCATAGCACAATCCTTATCTCTCGCTAAAGAAATAAAAAGAAGTACTAAAATAGAAACGGTTATTTGACATGGTGTAATTTATTTTTACTTTGCAAATGTAGAATTAATTTTTAAATCAGCAAAAAATATTTTGCATTTTGTACAAAAAAAATAAAGCAATACTTTTTCTGTTTATTTTTGCCGTAAATAACAAAGAAACATGTCAATAGAAGTAAAAAATATATCCAAAAGTTATGGTGCCCAAAAGGCACTGGATAACCTATCATTTTCTATCAAAAAAGGAGAAATCGTTGGTTTTTTAGGTCCAAATGGAGCCGGAAAATCTACGTTGATGAAAATATTGACAACCTACCTTGCTGCCGACGAAGGAACAGCACTGGTTAACGAACAAGATGTAAACAATAATCCAAAAGCAGTTCAGCTTTCTATTGGTTATTTACCGGAACACAATCCTTTATATCTGGATTTATACGTGAGAGAATATCTGGCTTTTAATGCCGATGTTTACAAAGTTGCCAAATCCAGAATAGAAGAAGTGATTCAGCTTACAGGTTTAAGTACCGAAAGCCATAAAAAAATAGCAGAACTTTCGAAAGGATTCCGTCAGCGTGTAGGACTTGCAAATGCGCTACTGCATAATCCTGATGTATTAATTCTTGATGAGCCTACTACCGGATTAGATCCAAACCAACTCTTAGAAATTCGCAACGTAATTAAAAATGCCGGAAAAGACAAAACCGTTTTTCTTTCTACTCATATCATGCAGGAAGTAGAAGCCATTTGCGATCGCGTGATCATCATCAACAACGGAAAAATAGTTGCCGATAAAAAACTGGATCATCTTATTTCTGAAGAAAAAGAACAAATTATCGAAGTCGAATTTGATTATAAAATTGAGGAACAAGCCATTGCTAAAATCGAAAATTTAATTTCTTATAAAAACACCCACGACATGACCTGGGAATTGGTTTTTAAAACTGACAAAGACATGCGTTCTGTTGTTTTTGATTTTGCCACAGCCAATGGTTTAAAAACCCTTCAGTTGAATCAAAAAAATAAAAATCTGGAAGCTATTTTTAGAGAAATCACCAAATAACATCCAGTTTCAAAATCAAAAAGAGCTCTTTCAAAAAAACGAAACGAGCTCTTTTCTTTTTAGAAACCCAAATCTAATATTATCTTTTCATTGCGAAATGCCCTCTGTAAATTTTATTATTTCCTCTGAACACCTCAAACCAATAATCATCTGACGGCAATTGATGACCATTATAAGTTCCGTCCCATGAGGAAGTATTTCCAAACTCTTTCAGAAACTTACCGTATCTATCGAATATTCTGGTTTTTAAATTAGCTTCTGTTTCTGATAATTTCACTGCCCAACTATCATTAAAACCGTCGCCATTTGGAGTGAAAAACTTAGGATAATTCAAAATATACACTACTTGGGTTGCTATTCCACAGCCGTTTTTATCACGAACATACAGCGTATATTCTCCAGATAACAAACTATAAAACGCATTAGCATCCTGATAATTTACCCCATCCAAAGAATATTCATAATCTCCTAAACTTGTACTGGCTAAGTTTACCGTAATTGCATTTTGATTATCCGTCCAATCAATAATATCAATACTAGCAATAACAGCCACATTAGATAAAGCAACCACAAAATCCTTAGTTGAAGCACAACTTACAGCACCATTATTTTTAGTAACCGTCACCGAATAATTCCCTTCTCTTGAAATATTTATAGTCTGCGTTGTTTCAGCCGTTGACCATAAATAAGTATCAAATCCGGCTCCTGCATCAATACTAACATTTGAGTTTTCACAAAGCGACACCTCATCAGCAATAGCAATTACAGGATTCGAAAATAAAGTCAACACTAGTTTTACAACCTGATAACATTTGTCATTTGAGTCCACTCTGGCATAAAGTGCCGTTACTCCGGTTTGCAAATTATAACTGTTTGCTGAGACAATTTCACCCGAGCTATTTTGATTTTCAGCATCAGCAAGAGTCGTATAAAATCGAATTTGGGTTGATGCATCTAAAGTAATCGCTCGATCATAAGAATGTAAATCCACTATTTCAATACCATCATTCAAATCATCACAAAACGAAGCACTAACATCATTCACAATCACTGTTGGTGTACTTATAACTACTGTAACAGCAAGTCTGTTCACACTTTCACAATTGTTCAGTGTTTGGGTAGCATAATAGGTTTTACTATCAATCAATGGAGTTGTACTTGCTAGAACTGTTCCATTTGCAGCGGCATCATACCAAACAATTGCTGTTCCACTAGCTTCTAAAAAACTAACAGTAGCCTTTTGTGTCGAACAAAAATTCTGATTCGCACTTCCTGTTGGCGCAGCCGTACTTAGAATCTGAACAACAACAGGAACTCTTGGGCTTTCGCAAATAGAAATTGTTTGCGAAGCATAATAAGTCCTATTTATCAAAACAGTCGTTCTACTTAACAAATTCCCGGAAACGGGCGCATCATACCATTTGATATTAGTCCCTGAAATTACAATATCATTCAATTTCTTATCTTCCTGCACACAAAAAGTCTGAGGCGAAGCAGCAACAACAAGTGGTTCGGTATTTACATACGCATGAATCACAACTTCGTTAGCCACAAGAGAACTACAGCCCAAATTATTTTTTATCAAAACCAGATATGTTCCCGCTGCTAAATTATTTTTAGTATTCGCAGTTCCCCAACTATTTCCCCCATCAAAACTATAAGCCGCAGCAACATCCGAAATTGTAATTGTTCCTGTTTGAACAATGCAATCAGGCTGAACCACTGTGACTGTTGGCGTAGGCGGATAACCCGGCGGTACAGCAATATTTACTGTAGCAGCAGCCGTTTCACACAAAGAACTGTTTCTGGTTTTTACCAAATAATCTCCCGGAATCAAACCTGTTTTCACATTACTGCTTTGCCAAGTTTGTCCGTTATCAAAACTATATTCAGCATTTGAACTAGTCACCGTAATCGTCCCATAAGGATTAGTACAAATTACTGGCTGAATTACCGAATAATTAGGTACAGCACTCGAAGTAGCAACACTATTAATATTCGCCACAACCGGGCTCGAAGCACATCCCGAATTTAATTTTGCCGTTACATTATAATCACCGCCTGTCAAACCTGAAAAAACACCCGATACCTGATAATTCACCCCATCAATACTATAGGTTGTATTAGCTGCTGTAGCAATATTAATCGTTCCCGAAGGCAGGTCGCAAGTAGGCTGAACGGTTATAAAAGTTGGCGCTACCGAACCCGCTTTCACGACAATGGTTATTTCATTCGAAAAAATGCGGCAATTGGAAGACGAAATATTAGAACTATCAGCCGTTGCCAATCGGTATTTAAAAGTACCCGCTGCTCCGGAAGTGAAAGTATAATTAGCCGAATTAGCACCCGAAATATCAATCCAGGTTGTTCCACCATCAGTACTCGTTTGCCACTGATAGCCTGTAGTTGTATAAGCAGAAGACGAAACCGAGCCTGACAATGTAATTAGTTTTGATTCGCCCTCACAAACTTCTAAATTAGTTGTTGATTCATTTTGGATTGTAGAAGTAACCGTAGGTCCACAGGCTCTAAAAGTAATATCATCCAAGGCAATATCATTTCCGGGAGCTGCCCCTACCTTATTATTCCGCATTCGAATCACTACCGTTAAAACTCCCGAAGGCGTCGTAAAATAAAATCCGTATTGTTTCCATACAGCGCTTGATGACAAACCAATATCTCCTGTATTATAAGTCCCTAAAATAGTTCCGCTTGTATCCTCTATTGTAAAAGTAATGTTGGGCGGACTATTATCACGACTCACCAAAAGATTCATAATCCAGGCAGCAAACTCATAAGTTGTTCCAGGACACAATCCCGTGACTGTATTTTTATAAAAGTAATCCGTTGTAGAAAAACTCGCATTCACTACCATCATATAACCACTACCCGTATGATCAGTAGTTGTCCACCAGGTTCCAGACGTGTTTGTCCTGCTTTCAATTGTATAAGAACCATCACTGGGAAAATCTGCCGAAGTATAAGTATAACTCGTAATCCCGGAACCCAAAGCCGACCCATGTGTAGCAGTCCCCGAGCCAAAATCCAATTTCACCACAGGATCTCCCAAACTCCCTGTGCATAATTGGGCTTGAATTTGAACAGAAAACAGAACAAAAACCAATAAAAAAACGAAATGATTACTCTTCAAAATGTTCCTGATTTAATTTTGTAAAACTAAAACATACGAACATTAATATTTAAAAATTGAGGTCAATCAACGAAAAGAAGCGGTGAAAAATCCAATAATAGCTAATTTATTATTCTTTACTAACCTCTTTTAGATACAATTCAGAAACCGTGTAGAATTTCATATTGTTATCCTTAATGTATCTGCATATTTCTATTAGTGTTTTATACTCTGTTTCATATTTTCCATTGGCCTTTACAACAGGTTTATGCGCATAGAAAATGACAATTTTATTATTCTTTTTAGCATAATCCAATAAGGACAAAAAATACGGAATACTATATTGAGCATAACTATTATCAATACCTAAACCAAACAGAACCCTACTGCTATTATCAAAATAACATTTTTGTTCTTCCGGTGGCTCACTGCCATAAGTAGTGCCTCTTATAATATTGAATTCATGTAGTAAAATCGTATCTGTAATAGCATCCCTTGAACCATAAGGATAGGCAAAAGAATGTACCGCCAATGATTTTTCTCTCATTGACTTCATCATCGGGAGAATTTCATCATCCAAGTAATTTACTTCTCCATTTCTTTTTTCAAAAGGAGCTGCTTTCAAATGAATCCATCCATGTCCTCCTATTTCGTTACCTTGCTTTTTCAGTAACTTTAATTTATTTAATTCTTCATACGAAAGCGAATTAAATTGCGAAACAAAAAAAGTTGCTTTCCAATTGTATGGTTTAAGAATTTGATCCACAGCATACCATTGATCAATATAATTATCATCAAAAGTAATCGCAACTCCTGCCTGTGAATTTTCCTTAAAAGGAATTTCCAATTCTTCTTCGTATTTTCTACAAGACGAGAAAACCAATAAACTACAAACAAAAACAGCACACCAAATAGTGCGCTGTTTTAAAAAATATCGAAAACGAATAATTTTTTTCATACTTATCATGACAAAATATTCAACTATAAGCCTATGATTCTAAATTATTATGAACAGAGAAAAGCTTAAAAAACCTGACTCGCTATTTGATGGATATTATCTGATTTTCCCATCGAATAATAATGCAAACAAGGTACGCCAAATCCCATTAACTCTTTAGATTGTTGCACTGCAAATTCTACTCCTATTTGACGAACAGCAGCATTATCCTTCGCATTTTCAATAGCGCTAATCAATTCCTCCGGCATATCCAGCCAAAAAACCTGTGGTAATAATTGCAAATGGCGTTTTACCGCCACCGGTTTGATCCCCGGAATAATTGGCACAGTAATCCCAATAGCACGGGCTGCTTCCACAAACCTAAAATAACGTTGGTTATCAAAAAACATTTGCGTTACAATATAATCAGCACCGGCATCTACTTTTTCTTTCAGTCTTTTCAAATCAGCTTCTAAGCTTGGTGCCTCAATATGTTTTTCAGGATATCCTGCTACTCCTACACAAAAATCAGGTGCGTTTTGGATTGGCAATTCACCATGCAAAAACTTCCCTGCATTCATTGCCTTAATTTGTTTCACCAAATCAACAGCATAATGATTTCCGCCTACTGAAGGTTCAAAATACTTCTCCCCTTTCATAGGATCGCCACGAAGTGCAACTAAATTCTCAATTCCTAAATATTGGCAATCCACCAATAAATATTCTGTTTCTTCTTTAGTAAATCCACCACACAAAACATGAGGAATAGCATCTACACCGTATTTATGTTGAATAGAAGCACAAATTCCAACCGTTCCCGGGCGCATACGTGTAATGCGACGGTCAAAAAGTCCGTCTTTCTCAATATACACATACTCTTCTCTGGAAGTAGTTACATCAATAAATGGTGGTTTAAACTCCATCAACGGATCAATGTTTACATATAAATCGTTGATATTACTCCCTTTTTGTGGCGGGACAATTTCAAATGAGAACAAAGGTTTCCCTTTTGCTAATTCTAAATGCTCTGTTACTTTCATTATTTTAATTTATTGTTTATAGTTTATGGTTCATAACAACAAACCATAAACAACAAACTTTCTTAATCGGCTATATTAGGACTCAACCATTTAGTTGCCATATCGGTTGAAATACTTCTTCGTTTTGCGTAATCAATAACCTGATCTTCTTTTATTTTTCCAAGTCCGAAATACTTACTTTGTGGATTTCCAAAATAATAACCCGAAACTGATGCCGCTGGCCACATAGCCATACTCTCGGTCAAAGTTACCCCTATTGCTGCCTCTACATTTAGTAATTTCCAAATCGTTGGTTTTTCCAAATGATCAGGACAAGCCGGATAACCCGGAGCCGGACGAATTCCTTTATAGGTTTCTTTGATTAACTCTTCGTTTGTCAAGATTTCATCAGAGGCATAACCCCAAAATTCTTTACGTACTTTTTCATGCAAATATTCGGCAAAGGCTTCCGCAAAACGATCACCTAACGCTTTAACCATAATCGAGTTATAATCGTCTAAATTATCGCGATATTCATCAGCCCATTCGTCAACACCAAAACCTGTTGTCACACAAAACGCTCCCATATAATCCGTTACTCCATTATCTTTTGGCGCAATAAAATCCGCCAGAGCAATATTTGGAGCTCCTTTGGTTTTTTGTGATTGCTGACGCAAAGTCAGGAATTTTTCCGTTTCTTTTCCATTTTCATCATACAATTGAATATCATCATCATTTACCTGATTAGCTGGAAAAATACCGTAAACTCCTTTGGCCTGTAATTTCTTTTCTTTCAAAATCACATCCAGCATTGCCTGTGCATCTTTGAAAACAGAAGTAGCCTGCTCACCTACTACTTCATCAGTTAAGATAGCCGGATACTTCCCATATAATTCCCATGTTTGAAAAAATGGCGTCCAGTCAATATAAGGAACCAAAACATCCAAATCAACTTCTAAACTTTTAGTTCCAATGAAATTTGGTTTTTTAGGAGTATAATCCGTCCAATCCAATTGTAATTTATTCTTACGGGCATCTTCAATCGACAAGAAATTTTTATCTCTCGAACGATTCAAGAACTGCTCTCTAAACACATCGTATTCTTCACGAATACCGTTCATGTAAGTTTCTTTATTTTGATCCAATAAATTCCCCGCCACAGTTACCGCTCTCGAAGCATCGTTCACGTGTATTGCAGTAGCGCGGTATTGTGGTGCGATTTTCACGGCAGTATGGGCGCGCGAAGTCGTTGCTCCACCAATCATTACCGGAATTTTAATATCTCTTTTATCTAATTCTTTAGCTAAAAACACCATTTCGTCAAGCGAAGGCGTAATCAAACCACTCAAACCGATAATATCCACTTCGTGTTCTAAAGCAGCAGCAATAATTTTCTCCGGCGGAACCATCACACCAAGATCGATAATCTCATAATTATTACAAGCCAACACTACCGAAACAATATTTTTTCCAATATCGTGAACATCACCTTTTACGGTTGCCATCAATATTTTTCCGTTTCCTTCTTTGTCCCCAGCTTGTTTAGAAGCCTCAATAAAAGGCAACAAATAAGCCACGGCTTTTTTCATTACACGCGCCGATTTCACTACCTGAGGCAAGAACATTTTTCCGCTACCGAATAAATCTCCAACCACATTCATTCCCGCCATCAAATTGATTTCGATAACCTCGATTGGTTTAGTCGCAGCCAAACGAGCTTCTTCAACATCTATTTCTATAAATTCATCAACACCTTTTACCAATGCGTGCGTAATTCGTTCCTGAAAACTACCATTACGCCACTCCTGAACTGCTTTTTCATTGGCCTTACCTTCTCCTTTTACACTTTCTGCAAAATCCAAAAGGCGCTCCGTAGCATCGTCTCTTCTGTCTAAAATAACATCTTCAACATACTCTAATAAATCTTTCGGAATATCATCATAAATTGTCAACATCTCCGGGTTTACAATTCCCATTGTCATTCCGGCTTTGATAGCGTGGTATAGGAAAACCGAGTGCATAGCTTCTCTCACCGTATCATTTCCTCTAAACGAAAACGACACGTTACTCACCCCACCGCTAATATGTGCATGAGGTAAATTTTCGCGTACCCATTTAGTTCCTCTAAAGAAATCCAAAGCATTCAAACGGTGTTCTTCCATACCGGTTGCGACAGGAAATATATTCAAATCGAAAATAATATCCTGAGGTGGAAAACCTACTTTGTTGACTAAAACATCATACGAACGCTGACAAATTTCTACTCTTCGCTCGTAATTATCTGCCTGACCTACTTCGTCAAAAGCCATTACAATTGCCGCAGCTCCGTAACGCTTAATCAATTGGGCGTGATGGATAAATTGCTCTTCGCCTTCTTTTAACGAAATCGAGTTTACTACACTTTTCCCTTGTACCACTTTTAATCCGGCTTCGATAATATGCCATTTCGAGCTGTCAATCATAATCGGCACACGGGCAATATCCGGTTCGGCAGCAATCAAATTCAGGAATTTCACCATAGCATACTCGCCATCCAGCATTCCCTCATCCATATTAATATCGATGATTTGCGCTCCACCTTCTACCTGCTCCTTAGCAATACTAAGCGCTTCATCGTATTTTTCTTCTTTGATTAATCGAAGAAATTTTCTGGAACCTGTTACATTCGTACGCTCCCCAACGTTTACAAAAACACTTTCAGGCGTAATAATTAAAGGTTCTAATCCCGATAAAACTAAATTTCTTCTTGCTTCTACTTCTGCCATTTTATTTTTATTTTTTTATGCCAACGGAATAAATTCCGTTGCTACAAAATGAGTTGTTCCTACGGAACTTTTATATTGTTAGTACAAGTGTGTCACACTCTTACTTTTAATTTTTCATCTGTTTTTATTTATTTACACGAGCGGGACGCTCGCGCTAGCAAATGAAAATCTATTTACATTTATCATTGTAATAATTAGCAATCTCAAAAATATTTTCAGTTGTAAATTCTTTTTTATTGATTTTTTTGCTCAATTCTTCACAATCTTTAAAACATTCTGAAGCCATTACTCGAAAAGTTTTAAATGCATTAGTCTTTTCATACATCAACCGAGGAATAGCTTCATTATTTAGATAACAGTAGTAATCTGCATAACTATTTGGATTAAAATTACCTTTAAAATTAACTAGACTCACTTGACCTCCTAAACCAGGTCCCATTGAGAAACCTCCACCTGCAAGAGCATAGACTCCATAAATCTTGATTTTTTCCTTTTCAACAATTAATTCTGCCAGAACATATTTTTTTTTATCAAGACTATTTTTTTCTAACTGTAAAGAAGCTAAAACAAAATCGTTTTTTACTGTATTTTTCTTACCACTATAAACAGTAAATTTAACTTTATCAATATCCAAAAAATCAATTTTTTCATGATTCTTCTTATCTGAATCTTTAAAATCTAAATAATACAAACTTACTCTTCCAAATCCATTAACAATACTTCCGTTTTTTAACGTTACCTGAACTTCTTCATATTTGGCCCCAAATTGAGAATAACTAAAATTTGTTAGAAACACCAATAGTATAATTGTAAAATATTTTTTCATTTTCTAATTATTAAAATTATTTTCCGAAAACAACACCAATTTCTACCAGTATGTAAATCATATCTACAAGGTTATAAAAACCTTTCAAGAAAAATTACAAACTCGCCGTAGAAACTCTAGGCTTATAATCCTTAGCGATATCAGCAATTAATCGGATATGGTCTGGGGTTGTTCCACAACATCCTCCAATAATATTCACTAAATTATCATCCAGATAGCTCTTAATTTGTGCCTGCATTTCCTGTGGTGTTTCATCATATTCTCCGAAGGCATTTGGCAATCCTGCATTAGGATGTGCTGAAACGTTAAATGAAGTATGCGAAGACAAAGTCTGTAAATACGGTTTCAATAAATCGGCTCCAAGAGCGCAATTGAATCCTACGCTCAACAACGGAATATGTGAAACTGAAATTAAGAAAGCCTCCACCGTTTGTCCTGAAAGTGTTCTTCCTGAAGCATCGGTAATGGTTCCTGAAACCATAATTGGAATATCAAGATTGCGTTCTGCTTTCACTTCTTCGATAGCAAAAAGTGCCGCTTTGGCATTTAAAGTATCGAAAATTGTTTCTACCAAAAGTAAATCGCAACCACCATCCATCAAAGCTTCTACCTGTTGCTTGTAAGCAATACGCAAATCATCAAAAGTTACGGCTCTGTAACCCGGATCATTTACATCCGGTGACATACTTGCTGTACGGTTTGTTGGCCCAATTGAACCCGCTACAAAACGAGGTTTTTCCGGATTCTTAGCGGTAAATTCGTCAGCTACCTGGCGGGCAATTTTTGCCGACTCATAGTTCAACTCATATACCAAATCCTCCATGTGATAATCGGCCATACCAATTGTTGTCCCTGAGAACGTATTGGTTTCTACAATATCAGCTCCTGCTTCAAAATAAGCAGCATGAACCTCAGCAATGGCTTTGGGTTGTGTAAGCGACAATAAATCGTTGTTTCCTTTTAGGGAATGAGGAAAATCCTTGAAGCGTTCGCCTCTAAAATCTTCTTCCGAAAAATTGTAACGCTGCAACATGGTTCCCATTGCTCCGTCGAGAACGAGTATTCTTTTTTTGATTTCTTCCTGAATGCTTGGCATAACTTATTTTTTTGCCGCTAATGCTCTAAGGCACTAAGCTTTGTTTCTATTTCCTTAAAATCACTTCTGTTAGCTGTTTAGCCCTGATGGAAGCGTTTATCCTATTGTATTCGCTACAAGCGAATACAATAGATAGCAGCGAACAGCAGGAATCCATTTTAACTGAAAAATCCTTATGTTTCGCTCCTAATTATTTTCCAAATTTGGAACTGCAAAGTAAAGCAATAGCCTTACCACTTGCAAGTGATAAGGCTATTTATAATTGTAAACAACTAGGTGTTTTTAGTTTATCGCTTTTACAACCGCTTTTGGTGCTTCTTTACGAGTTCCGTCAAATCCGTCAACTCCTGATACGGTAGTATATTTCAATACATAACGTTTTCCTGGGTTAATGATTTGGTAAGCCGCCTGACACATTAAAGTTGCTTCGTGGAAACCACAAAGGATTAACTTTAATTTCCCTGGATAAGTATTGATATCTCCAATAGCAAAGATTCCAGGAATGTTAGTTTGGTAATCCAAAGCGTTGTTTACTTTAATTGCATTTTTCTCAATTTCTAATCCCCAGTTTCCGATAGGTCCTAATTTTGGAGTCAATCCGAAAAGTGGAATAAAGAAATCACAAGGAATGTTACGGTGTGCTCCGTTTTCGTCTAAATCAATAGACTCAACATGCTCAGCACCATTAACACCTACTACTTCAGCAGGAGTAATCATGTGGATTTTTCCGGCATCTTTTAATTCCTGTACTTTTTCTACAGAATCCAAAGCACCACGGAATTCATTACGACGGTGCACCAAAGTTACCTCTGAAGCCACATCAGACAAGAAGATACTCCAGTCTAAAGCTGAATCTCCTCCACCAGCGATAACTACACGCTTGTTTCTGAAATCTTCCGGGTTTTTAATGAAGTATTTTACTCCTTTATTTTCATAAAACTCGATATCCTCGATTAAAGGTTTTCTAGGTTCGAAACTTCCTAATCCACCAGCAATTGCAATTACTTTAGCATGAAATTCAGTTCCTTCGTTAGAAGTAACAATAAAACTTCCGTCTTCTTGTTTAACGATAGTTTCAGCACGTTCACCAAGTGTAAATCCTGGTTCGAATTGCTTAATTTGCTCCATTAAGTTATCTACTAAATCACCAGCTAATACTTCTGGAAAACCTGGAATATCATAGATTGGTTTCTTTGGATACAATTCAGCTAATTGTCCTCCCGGTTGTGGTAAAGCATCCAGGATGTGGCATTTTAATTTCAATAAACCTGCTTCAAAAACGGCAAATAAACCAGTTGGACCGGCTCCTATTATAAGGATATCTGTTTCTATCATTTTTAATTTTATTTATAATCATTCTTAATAATTGCAAAGAAACGAAAAAAATCAAATTCAGAACATGATTTAAATCATTCGTTTATTTACGAATTACATTTTTTTATTTATTTTTTAATGACTGAGTAATCTCATTCATTTTTTGAACTTTGTCTTCAAAATCCCCTTTTAAGGTATTGCGATAATCGTTAAGGTTTTGTACCATTTGATTAATATCTTCCGGTATTACTTCCTCAAAAAACTCTCTCAATCGCTTAGCAGTTGTAGGTGATTTTCCATTGGTCGAAATAGCAATCTTTACGTTTCCTTTGGTCACGATTCCTCCCAAATAATAATCGCATAAATCAGGTGTGTCGGCAATATTGCATATCAAATATCTTTTTCGGGACAATTCGTATACGCGTTTATTTACCTTTAAATCATCAGTACATGCGATTACCATATTGCGCTTTTTCAGCATTTTTTTCTTGAATTTTTTATTAGTCAATTTAACAGCAGGATGTTTTTCTGCCAATGTAACTAACTCATCAATAAAACGCGGCGCAACCACCTCAACTTTAGCATTAGGGCTTGATTTAAGCAAAAAAGACAGCTTTTCTAAACCTACATTTCCACCACCTACAATAAGCACGCTTAGGTTATGCAGTTTTAAAAATATTGGATACAATTCATTACGCTCCTGGCTATTTGAATCGTTACCAGCGGTATCTTTAATTTCACTCATCTTTTTTTATTTATGCTTTAGCTAAATCTTGTTCTCTGTAAGCCTCTAATTTTCCAAAAAACTCAACCGCTTCCTGAATGTATTGTTTAGCGAAGGCTTCTGTTGGCTCATTTTTATTGATTTGGTAAACCAATTCTCTGAAAGAAGTTCCTAATTCAATTTTATTTCCTTCAACAAAAACTGTATCAAATGAATCAATAATTCCAGCGTGAGTATTTGTTTTTTCTTTTTCAGCTAGCAATAATGCTTTAGCTCCGTTAACAAATCCCGCATAAGCTAAGTAAATAGCATCTGACCATTTTTGCTCTTCTGATAATTCCTGAGCTGAAGTAATTTTGTCTTTAGCTTCGAATAATAAAGTAGCTACTAAGTCAATTACCACACCGGCACATTCTCCAACACCTACAGCTTTTACATAATTATCAGCATTACCCCAATCTACGAAGTCTTCTTCGGTAAGATTAGTAACATCTGCCAATGGTTTCAAGAATTCGTAGAAATATTTCTCTCCATTAGCATCGTAATAATCTAAGAATTTAGCTCCGTTAGCATTTGCTTCAAAATCATTTAAGATTAAACGCAAAGCTTCTGGGCCTCTACGGCTAGGAATTTTGATTACTTTATCGGCAAAACGACCGTTTCCGTTTCCTAAAATTCCACCACCTAATAATACTTGTAAAGCTGGAGCCACTAATTTCCCGGCATTGATTGACATTCCCTGGAAACCAATTTCAGCCATATTGTGTTGTCCACAAGCATTCATACAACCACTAATTTTGATTGCAATTTCCTGGTTGTTTGCAAATTGTGGGTATTCCGTTTTCAAAACTCTTTCCAGTTCTTCAGCAATACCTGTACTGCTTGCAATACCTAAATTACAAGTATCAGTTCCCGGACAAGCCGTGATATCACCAATAGTTTCATAACCTAAATTAACCATATCTAATTTGGCTAACTCCTGGTAGAAGAATGGTAAATTTTCTTCTTTAATGTTACGGATTACAATGTTTTGACGCAATGAAAAACGCAATTCGTTAGCTCCGTAATTTTTAATTAAATCAGCTAATAATCTCGCTTTGTCAGTATAAAAATCCCCTAGCAGTACTTTTACCCCAATAGCTACATAACCAGCTTGTTTTTGAGCAATAACATTAGATTTTTTCCAAGCTGCATAAGCTGCAACATCTTCGATAGTAACTGTTGGTACTTCTAATAAAGGCTCAGTAATTGGACCTTCAAAAGCAGTAGTATCAATTTCATAACTGTGGAAAGGCAAAGCTTTTTTCTCTTCTTCTACCAAACGTAAGAATTCGTCACGTCCTAAATCTTTGATTAAGAATTTCAAACGTGCTTTTAGACGTTTTGCTCTTTCACCATAACGGTCGAAAATACGAATTACACCTTCGGCAGTTGGGATAATTTGGTTTACCGGAATAAACTCAGAAAGTAATTCAGCGTGAGAAGGCTGAGAACCTAATCCACCACCTAACATTACTTTGAAACCTTTTTGTCCGTCTACAATTTTAGGAATAAATCCTAAATCGTGTAAATAACTTAAAGCAGAATCTTTCTCAGATGAAGAGAATGAAATTTTGAATTTACGCCCCATTTCCTGACAGATTGGGTTACGCAATAAATATTGGAATAAACCGTGAGCATAAGGAGTCACATCAAATGGCTCATCAACATCTACACCTGCTAATTCACTTCCTGTAATATTACGCACTGTGTTTCCACAAGCTTCTCTTAATGTAATATCATCTTTAGCCAATTCTGACCAAAGTTCCGGTGTTCTATCTAAACTCACATAGTGAATTTGAATATCCTGACGAGTTGTAATGTGTAAACGTCCTGTAGAATATTTATCTGAAACTTCAGTAATTCTTTTCAATTGCTCGCTGGTCACTTTACCATAAGGTAATTTGATACGAATCATCTGAACACCTTCCTGACGTTGCCCATAAATACCACGTGCTAAACGAAGACTACGAAAACGCTCATCGTCAATTTTTCCACCACGGAATAAATGTATCTTTTTTTCTAAATCGATAATCTCTTTTTGGACAATCGGATTCTCTATTTCTGTTCTAAAAGTTTCCATACTTTCTATTTTATCCTCATCTCACCCCTCCAAAGGAAAGGGAGTCATTGAAGAGTTTTGTTTGTGTGTATTATAACCTGATTTAAATTTTATAACCAGAATCAATTATTGATGATTTCTCCCTTTCGGGGAGGATCTGAGTGGATTATCTAATAAACCCTACTCCTGCTGTTGTATTTGTTGAAGCATCAATTAAAATAAACGCTCCGTTTGATTTGTTATCATTATAAGCATCAAAATACAATGGCTTGCTCAATTTGATAGTTACCTCACCAATTTCATTAATTGATAATTGAGAAGCCGGAGTAGTTCCTGAATAATCAGTTGCAATAACATTCTTAATGCTATCCACTTTTGCCAAAACTCTATTAGTATTGTGCTGGATTAAATATTTAGTTCCCGGAACTAATTTTTTACTATCCATCCAACAAACTGTAGTAGTAATATCTTTTTCTACCTTAGGCAATTCGTTAGATTTTACAATCATATCTCCTCTTGTTACATTGATATCGTTTTCTAACTCAATTGTAATTGAAGAACCTGCAACTGCTTCATCAAATTGTTGATCAAAAAAGTGAATATTAGTCACTTTAGATTCTGTCATAGAAGGAAGAACTGTTACAGCATCTCCTACTTTAATATTGTTCCCGTATAATTTTCCGGCATATCCTCTAAAGTCGTGGTATTCTTCTGTTTTTGGACGAATTACTGTTTGAACAGGGAAACGCGTTTTTCCGGTATCATAAATATCTTTTGACTCTAAAGCTTCTAAATGCTGTAAAATAGTTTGCCCGGTATACCAAGGCATTTTTCCTAATGATTCCACAACATTATCTCCTGTTAAAGCACTCAACGGAATATAACTTACGTTTTGTTCTTTGTAAGAACTCTTAGCATTCAATGCTTGGAAATCAGCTTTGATATTATTGAAGACTTCTTCCGAATAATCAACTAAATCCATTTTGTTAATCGCTACAATCACATCTTTAACTCTCAATAAGTTATTGATAAAAAAGTGACGGTATGTTTGCTCAATTACTCCTTTACGAGCATCAATCAAAATGATCGAAACTTGTGAAGTTGAAGCTCCTGTAACCATGTTACGTGTATATTCTACATGCCCTGGAGTATCGGCAATAATATAACTTTTCTTAGCTGTAGAGAAATAGATATGAGCCACATCAATAGTGATTCCTTGTTCTCTCTCAGCAACTAATCCGTCAGTAGCCAAAGAAAAATCTAAATAATCATATCCTTTTTGCTTACTGCTTTTTTCAATTGCCTCTAATTTATCTGTAGTCAATGATTGTGTATCGTATAATAATCTTCCGATTAATGTACTTTTTCCGTCATCTACACTTCCTGCTGTTGCTATTTTTAAAACTTCCATTCTTGTTTTGTTTATTGTTTGTAGTTGTTTGTTTGTGGTTTATAGCGATAAAACTATAAACGAAAAACTATCAACTATTAAAAGTATCCTTGTTGTTTTCTTTTCTCCATTGCTGCCTCCGAACGTTTGTCATCAATACGCGCACCACGCTCAGAGATAGTAGAAGCTCTAATTTCGCCCACTACCTCAGCAATTGTTCCAGCATAAGATTCTACTGCAGCAGTACAACTCATATCTCCAACAGTTCTAAAACGAACAATTCTTTCTTCAACTTCCTCATCTTCATCTTGGTAAACAAAAGGAGAGTGTGACCAAATCATACCATCTCTAACAAAAACTTTACGTTTGTGTGAGAAATAAATAGATGGAATTTCGATTTGTTCTTGTTCGATATAACTCCAAACATCTAATTCTGTCCAGTTTGAAATAGGGAATACACGAACGTTTTGTCCATTTTCAATTTTTCCATTCAATAAATCAAATAACTCAGGACGTTGATTTTTTTCATCCCATTGACCAAAATCGTCACGAACTGAAAAAATACGTTCTTTAGCTCTTGCTTTTTCCTCATCTCTACGTGCTCCACCAATACAAGCATCAAATTTGAATTCGTCAATAGCATCTAAAAGTGTAGTAGTTTGCAAACTGTTTCTACTAGCATATTTACCTGTTTCTTCAACTACTTTTCCTTCATCAATTGCATCCTGTACATTACGAACGATTAACTCTAAACCTAATTCAGCAACTAATTTATCTCTAAATTCGATAGTTTCAGGAAAGTTATGTCCTGTATCTACGTGCAACAATGGAAAAGGAATCTTAGCAGGAAAGAAAGCTTTTTGCGCTAATCTTACCAAAGTAATCGAATCTTTACCACCTGAAAAAAGCAACACAGGCTTATCAAATTGAGAAATAACTTCTCTGAATATGTAAATCGCTTCGCTCTCTAAAGCATTTGTTTTTAAAACTGAACTCATTTTTTTTATTTAAATCTATTGAATTAACTTTTTCTTAATTATTTCCCGTGTAAACCACATTCTTTATGGCTTTGTTCCCAATACCATCTTCCTGCTCTAATATCTTCACCTTCTACAATGGCTCTGGTACAAGGGGCACAACCTATACTTACGAATCCTTTTTTGTGCAAGCTATTTTGTGGCACATTATGATCGTCAATATATTTTTGAACTTCTTCCAATGTCCATTTCAACAACGGATTGAATTTTACAAGGTCAAAATTAGCATCATATTCAAACAAATGCAAATCGCTTCTGTTTTCTGATTGCTCAGCTCTTAATCCTGTTATCCAAATTTTATTTCCGGCCAATGCTTTTTTAAGAGGCACTACCTTACGGATAAAACAACATTCTTTTCTGTTTTCAACCGACTCAAAGAAACTATTTGGTCCTTTTTTCTCCAATAATTCCTCCACTGCCTTAGCTTCCGGAAAATATACCTTTATAGGCGTTTTATATTTCTTTTGCGTTCTGTGAAAAACATCATAAGTCTCCTGAAACAAACGTCCTGTATCCAATGTGAATATTTTCACATCTGCATTACTTTTGTTAATTAAATCTGTAATCACCTGATCTTCCTGACCAAATGACGTAGAAAAAACCACCTTATCTTTGTATTCATTAGCCAAAAAAACCAGCGTTTCCTCAATCGAAAACCCTGCTGTTTTTTCTAATAACTCTTTTACTACTGTTGCACTCATTATTATGTTTTTAACTTACCTTTCCTAAAAAGAGAAAAGTATTTTTTATCATTTTATAAAAACTTCCACAAAGTTTTCAAACTCAATACTATAATTAGAATCCCAACACCTATCATCATTGGTTTTCTTTTAATTTTATTAACTAAATAAGCCGCAATTGGCGCAGCAATTACACCACCTAAAATCAACCCTATTATTACTTGCCACCCCTGTACTCCTCCAAAAATCATAAAAGTAATTCCGCTTGCAAAAGACACTGCAAATTCAGCTGCATTTACTGAACCAATAGTGTAACGAGGATTTCTTCCTCGCCCTAATAATGTAGAGGTTACAATTGGTCCCCAACCGCCTCCGCCAACAGAATCCATAAAGCCGCCAAAGGTAGCTAAAAATCCCAATTTTTTCGTCTTCTTTTTTGTTATATTCTTCCTTAATGCTTTTGCTATAATAACAAACGCCAAAATCATCATATAAATCGAAATAAAAGGCTTAATCACATCACCATCAATCACATCCGACAACAAATAAGCTCCCGTAACTGAACCAATTACTCCCGGTATTAAAAGATTTTTCAATAATTTTTTATTGATGTTTCCAAATCTATGATGCGAAATAGCCGAAGCCCCGGTAGTAAACATTTCGGCAACGTGCACTCCGGCACTGCTTATTGCCGGCGGAATTCCATAAGCCAACAAAAAAGAGCTGGATGTTGCTCCATACCCCATCCCTAATGTTCCATCCACCAATTGTGCAAAGATACCAATTGCAAAAAAGACTAAAAACTCCCTATCAAAGCCGCCAATAAACCCTCCCCAGGAAAACTCATCATGATGTCTGTAAATCAAAACACAAATAAGCATAAATAACAAAGCGACAGGAATAACAACCCATAATCGCTCTTTAAAATTCAATTCCGACTTTACCGCCACGCTATTTTCTTTTAAAACTGTACTCATACTTATTCTTTTTTACTTTTCAAATTAATTACTCTATCACATAATGAATTATTCTTTTAAACAAAATCTATTACCCTATCGGCTTGGTAGATTACTATGCAAAAGTAATACTTATTTCCAGATTTCAAAACATATTTTATTATTTTTCTATCTAAAAAAAGAAAAACCAAACATTTAACTCTTTAAAAACCAGTAAAAAACTACTTAAAATACGATTTTTACAATTTCAAGTTCATATTAGTAACAACTAAATCATTTTTCAAAGCTTACCAATCCACGCTTTAAAAAAAGCTTTTTTTAAAGACAAAAAGTTCAGTCAAAATAAATTCTACTATATCTATAGGATTATTGTAAAATAATTGTATTTTTGCACAAAAAAATATTTTATGGATTTTGAGATAGGACTTATAGTCGCAGGTTTATTTGTTGGTTTCATAGTAGGAATGACTGGTGTAGGTGGAGGTTCACTGATGACACCTATTTTATTATATTTTGGCATCCCGCCAACAAAGGCTGTTGGTACTGATTTATTATATGCTGCTTTCACAAAAACGGGTGGTATACTTGTACACCATAAAAAAAGAAACATCAATTGGACAATCACAGGTTGGCTTTCACTGGGAAGTGTGCCTGCCGCTTTAATAACTTTATGGATATTACACAGTATAAAAGCTGATGTTACAGCCATTAATGCTGTAATAAAATATAGTTTAGGCTGGGCTTTATTATTTACTTCGGTAGCCATTTTGTTTAAAAAGAAGTTACTGGATTTTTCTCAGAAACATGCCGGAGATAAGTTCCACACCCAAAGCAAAACTCAAAACATACTTACCATAGGTATCGGAATATTACTTGGAGCTACCGTAACACTTACTTCAATAGGTGCCGGAGCATTAGGTACGGTGACATTATTCTTTCTTTATCCTCTTTTACCAACTCCAAGACTGGTAGGAACCGAAATTGCTCATGCAGTTCCATTAACACTTGTAGCAGGATTAGGCCATGCTTCAATGGGAAATTTAGATTTAGCCTTACTTGGTCAGTTATTGATGGGATCTTTACCGGGAATTTATGTTGGAAGTATGCTAAGCGGAAAAGTACCTGATTTATTTCTTAGAAATGCTATTGCAGTAATGTTGTTTTTTGTAGGATATAAATTGGTTTTTTAAAATTTCAGCACACATTAAATTTTCATAATAAAAAAAGACCAGTTCATTGAATTAGCAATGAACTGGTCTTTTTTTATAGAGTAGTCTTTCAAAACTAGAAAGCAATATCCGCCAAAGAGTTATTTTCCAAAACCATTAAGGTATTATCTCTAATCTCAGTCATCAGACGGCGTGCTGCACAAGTCGCTTCATCTTCACAGTCATCACATTTTTCATAAAAATTATGCGAAGCGCAAGGCAGCAAAGCGATCGGTCCTTCAAGGATACGATATACTTTTGCCATATTAATATCTTTAGGATCTTTAATCAAATAATAACCTCCTCCTTTACCTTTTTTGGCACCTAAAAACCCTGAATTACGGAGCAACAACAAAATACTTTCCAGAAACTTAATCGAAATATTTTCACTTTTAGCAATATCAGCAATAGCAACCGGAGTCTGATCTTCCTGGCGCGCCAAATAAGTCAATGCTTTTATTCCGTATTTTGTCTTTTTAGAAATCATTTAAATGTTTATGATTTTTGTGATTATAGATTGCAAATTTCACTTTACGATTCCTAATCACCTGAATAATTACAAAAATATATCTTTTGATCTGATAAATATAAAAAAAACGATTTTTGATTTCCAGAAAATCTGGGATCAAAAATCGTTAATCTTCAATCTATAATCTTATTAAGAAAGCGCCTGATCTAAATCGGCAATTACATCTTTTACAGTTTCTAAACCAACAGAAACACGAACTAAACCTTCAGTTATACCAACCGCTAATTTCTCTTCCGTTGACAACTTACTATGAGTAGTCGAAGCAGGATGCGTTACAATTGTTTTAGCATCTCCAATATTAGCAGAAAGTGAACATAATTTAATTTTATCCAAAAATGCTCTACCGGCTTCAATACCTCCTTTAATTTCAAATGCAATAATATTACCTCCTAAAAGCATTTGCTTTTTAGCTACTTCATATTTAGGATGCGATTTAAGGAAAGGATATTTCACACTGTTAACATTAGGATGGTTTTCTAAAAACTCAGCCACTTTAATTGCATTTTCACAATGTCTATCTACACGAATGGCTAATGTCTCCATACTTTTAGACAATACCCAGGCATTGAATGGCGACATTGCAGGACCTGTATTTCTTGAGAAAAGATAAATCTGACGAATCAAATCAGCTTGTCCTACTGCAACCCCTCCTAAAACTCTTCCCTGACCATCCATCAATTTTGTTGCCGAATGCACTACAATATGCGCTCCGTATTTTATAGGTTGTTGGATATAAGGCGTTGCGAAACAGTTATCCACAACCAAAATCAAATTGTGTTTTTTAGCAATTTGACCTAACAATTCCAAATCTATTACATCAACACCAGGATTGGTTGGCGTTTCAACATATAAAATTTTAGAGTTTGGCTTGATAAAACTTTCAATTGTTTCCGGCTTATTAATATCAAAATAAGAAGTTTCAATATTCCATTTTGGAAAATAAGTCATAAACAACGCATGCGTAGAACCAAAAACACTTCCGGCAGACACAATATGATCGCCTGAGCTTAACAAAGCCGCGAAAGTCGAATAAATAGCAGCCATTCCGGTTGCAAAAGCATAACCTGCTTCAGCTCCTTCCATAGCACAAACCTTGTCTACAAACTCGGTTGTGTTTGGGTTAGAAAAACGACTGTAGATATTACGCACTTTTTCTTCCGTAAAAGAAGCTCTCATATCCTCAGCATCTTCAAAAACAAAGCTTGAAGATAAAAACAAAGGAGTTGAATGTTCCTGATATTGCGATCTGTCTATATGTGTACGTATTGCTTGGGTTTCGAAACCAAATTCTTGTTCGTCCATTTTTTTTATTTTAAAGTTATTTCCCAAAGATTCACAAAGAAAACACAGAGATACACAAAGTTTTTTCTTATGATTCTTCAATAAAAACAACTAATGTTTATTAAATTATTATTTCGCTAATTCTACTCCGTTCAAAATTACTTTATAATGGATTGTAGCGGTTGGCTCTACCGTTTTAGAAACCGAACAATATTTTTCAAAAGACAATTGCGCTGCTTTTACCGCTTTGTCCTCTTTAATATTTCCTTCCAAAGAAAATACTACATAAATATTTTTGAAAGGCTTTGCTTCTCCTACCTGAACACGCTCTCCTTCTACCTCAGCTTTGAAAGAAGTAATTTCCTGACGTTGTTTTTTCAAGATCGAAATCATATCAATTCCGCTACATCCTGCCACTCCCATCAAAACTAATTCCATTGGACTTGGCCCCATATCATTACCTCCAAATTCCGGACGTGCATCAACATTTACTATATGTCCTCTTTCATTTTTTAATTGAAAGTGGAAATTCTCGTTTACTCTATCTAATGTTATTTTCATAATACTATTTATTTATGGAACGCGAATGAAACGGATTCCAAACGCTGATTCAACTATTTTTTTATTTATCTCCAGTTTCTAGATTATTATTACCTTTTAAATAATCCTCAACTATTATTTTTGATGCTTCTAAATCCAACTCATTAACTTGAAGTTTTACCGGATTTAAACCTCCCGAAGCAACAACCCAAGGCTCAATATTTGACATATGCTCATTTTGAGTAAAAACAAAAATTTCATTTCCTTCCAATAAATTTCGAACATTCATTGCCTCAAAATACGACCCACTAAAAACTTCAACCATAGCTTTCCTTTTTAATATTGATAATATGTTTCGCAGATTCAACGGTTATCTTTATCCTTCAATCTAAAATCTTATCCTTTATCAGACAATCTCAAAATATCTCCAAAAACGCCTCTCGCTGTTACTGCCGATCCCGCTCCGGCTCCCTGGATTACAATTGGTCGGTCTCCGTAAGATTCGGTATAAATTTCGAAGAAAGAATCAGATCCTTTTAATCCACCTAAAGCAGTATCTGAAGGAACAGAAACTAATTTTACTTCCAGTATTCCTTTGTCATTTTGCAAATCACCTGATAATTCGCCAATGTAACGCAACACATGATTTGGTTTTTGTTCCTCTTTTATCTTCGTATAAATCGGATCAAACTCTTTTAATTTTGTCAGGAAATCAGCAGCACTTCCTTCACGCAAATGCTCCGGAATTAAGTTTTGAATTGCAATTTCTTCAAATTCATTTTGCAAATCCAATTCTCTAGCCAAAATCAATAATTTTCTTCCTACGTCATTTCCGCATAAATCTTCACGTGGATCCGGTTCGGTATAACCGTTATCAATTGCTTCTTTCAATATGTCGCTAAACGGAACGTCTTTTGCAGAAAAATTATTAAATAAATAACTTAATGTTCCTGAGAAAACTCCTTTAATCTTAGTGATGTTTTCACCTGAAAGATGCAATAATTTTATTGTGTCGATTAAAGGTAAACCTGCTCCAACATTGGTTTCATACAAATAACTCTTTTGATTATCAGCCAACACTTTTCTAAGTTGTTTATAAAAACCATAACTCAAAGTATTGGCCACTTTATTCGAAGAAATTAAATCGAAACCATTTTCAACCAATGGAATATAATTCTCTACAAATGCCGCACTAGCCGTATTATCCACGGCAATTAAGTTCTCTAAATGATGCTCATTTGCGTAAGCAATAATATCATCAATAGTATATGAGAATCCGTTTGTTTGGATTTCGTTAGTCCAGTTTGGCGTTACTCCGTCTTTGTTTAATAAAACACTTTTAGAATTTGCAATTGCAAAAACATTCAATTTGATGTCTTTTCTTTTTTCAATAGCAACTGCCGATTCTAAAATTTGATTAATCAAAGTTCCACCTACTAATCCGTGACCGAAAATGGCAATGTTGATTTTTTTAGCAACTCCAAAAATCTCACCGTGAATTACATTTAATGCTTTATTCAATTCTGATTTTTTAACAACCAAACTCACATTCTTTCCTGTAACGGTGTTATTGAAAAGAATAGGAATGATTTTATTTTTAATCAAAGCGGTGTAAGGTCTGTAAAAAGTACTCAAATCCTGTCCGATAATCGAAATTACCGAAACATCATCCGTCACCGAAATTTTATTCACGTCTTTAGAATAGAAGTCATTTTCGAACTCTTTTTCTAATTCAATCATTGCTTTTGTAGCCTGAGATGCCGCAACTACTAATCCGATTCCTCTTTCAGACGAACCTTGCGAAATAATACTCACACTAATATTATTATCGCCCATTACTTTAAAAATACGGGCATCAACTCCTGTTTTCCCAAGTAAACCTCGACCTTCAAGATTCACCAAAGCCACATCTTCTAAAACCGAAAGTGTTTTGATTCCTGCATTTGTAGTAGTTGCCGTGATTAAAGTCCCTTCGTTTTCATGATTGAAAGTGTTTAATATTCGCAATGGAATATTTTTTTCTAACAAAGGAATTATCGTTTTTGCATGTAAAATTGTAGCTCCAAAATTAGCCAACTCATTCGCCTCGTTAAAAGTCAAATGATCAATTTTTTTAGCATCAGCCACTAAATCCGGATTGGCAGTATAAATACCATCCACATGTGTATAATTTTGAAGTTCTTTAGCATTTAAATAATTAGCTAACAGAGAAGCCGTATAATTACTTCCGTTTCTACCCAAAGTAGTAGTAACATTATTGTTATTTGAACCAATAAAACCAGTTACAACATTAACCGCAGCACCATTTTCTTTGAAATACTGAATTACATTTTTCTTCGAAATTTGTTCCAATGGCTGTGCATCTCCAAACTTCGAATCTGTTTTCAGAAAAATTCTGGAATCAGCAAAACGGGCGTTAACTCCTTTTTCAATTAAAATTGCTGTCAATAATTTAGCCGAAAGCAATTCTCCAATCGAAAGAATCTGGTCTTTAATTTTTGAACTGTAATCACCTATCAGGCTTACTCCTTCAAATAATTTATCCAAAACAGCAAATTCTTCAGACAAATCTACTTCTGAATAAACATCTTGCTGGTATTTTTTAAATTGCTCCAAAAGGCTTTTATAATCGGCATTTTTAGAGGCAGCAACTAATATTTCTTCTAATTCATCAGTAGCATTACCACGTGCCGAAACAACAATGGCTATTTCTTCTCCTTTATTTACTTTATCTGTAATTATAGAAACAACTTTATTGATTCCTTCACCATTCGATAAAGATTTACCTCCAAATTTTAATATTTTCATGTACTTATATTTTGTGTTGCTACTAAAAAACAGGAGCAAGCAAGTTGTTTAATTGTTCATATTCTATCAGGAAAGCATCGTGTCCGTGGATGGATTCAATTTCGTTATAAAAAACATTTATGTTATGCTTTTTTAACTCCTGATAGGTTTCCTTATTCTCTTTGGCGGTAAAAAACAAATCTGAATTTATACCTATGATGTGTATGCTAGCTTCTATTTTTGAAGCAAATACTTCAAAAGAATCACTGTTTCGGGTCACATCAATTGTTTTAAGCAATTGATTCATCATTTTATAAGAAGCCAGCTGAAAGCGTTTTTGCAATTTTTTACCATGATGCAGCAACCAACTCTCAATATTAAATATAGCTAATTCTTCATTAATAGTTCGGTCAAATTTCATCTTAAAAGATTCCGGAGTTCTGTAACACAGCATCGCGTGAATTCGAGCATCTTCAATTGGATTTGACGAATTTTTTAAAATTTGTTCCTGCAAAAAACAATTCGCAATCAACCAATCGGTCGATTTCCAGTCTGTTGCAATAGGAACTAAATGCAATGCCAACTTAGGCTCTAAAGCAATCATTTCCCAGGCAATTCCCCCACCTACTGAACCTCCAATAATAGCATACAATTGCTGAACTTTAAGATGCTTTACTCCTTCAATAAAAAGTTTTGCAATATCTCTGGCAGTAAAATCCAAATAGTTTTCTACAATAGTACCATCGTATCCGTTTCCAGGAACATTAAAGGCTAAAATGCTGTATTTATTAGTATCAATGGTTTTATTTTCTCCAATTAAATCATTCCACCATCCTGCCGGACCAATAACCTGAGAATTCCCAGTCAAGGCGTGATTGACTAATACAACAGGCGCTGTATTCAATTCAGGCCCAAAAGACTGGTAGCTTAAATTTAAAACAGGGTAAAACGCACCACTTTCGGTAGTGAAATTTTGAATTATAATGTGATTGGGTTTATTTTCCAACTTCAAATCTTTAAATAGGATTGATTATGGAAACATTAAAAAGAAAGCTCAAATAACTAGAAGATTTACATTGTTATCTTTTCCCGATTCGGGATAGAATGTAGCACCTTCTTCGAAGACCGAAGGGTTGCTAAGGCATCATCGGGTCTAATCCCTCGTCCTTTCTTTATAACATTTCAATATGCTTACGAACTTTAAAGCCGCAAAGTAACCACTATTTTTCCAAACAAACAAATTTTGCCGATTTAGATTTAAACCAGCATCAATATAACAAACAAACGCAAGTCATCGCTGAACACAAAATCCAGAAATCACCTGCGTTTGAAACCTATATTTACAAAACGATACTTAGATGAACAGTGTTTCATTTTCTTTAGAATACATCATAAACGTTAATGAATCGGCTGCTTTTTTTTGGTCTTTAAAATTTGCTTCTAAATTAATACCAAATCTGGCGTTTGTCAATTCTACTCTATTTTCTTTTTCTGCATTGTTAGTATTCCTTATACTCCTTATAAGTTCTAATGTTCTGGCAATCATTCTTTTCGTGCTCATGATGTTTAAATTTAATTAATTTGACTTTATTGTTTGTTGTTATTCTATTCTAAAATTTATTCCTAAAAAAAAACCCTTTTGGTTACTGTACCAAAAGGGTTTATATAATATAAACGATACTTTTGGATATCAACAGACCAGTAACTTTGCGCAAAGCATAGAGACTGAAAACTGTTTATTCTTTTTAGTATTAATAGTAATCATTGTAATCTGTTTTTAAATTTTAATTATTTGTGTTTTTAACAAAAAAGCCTCCCGATTTCTCAGGAGGCTTTTGCTATATTTTTAGTCTTATTTGAATAAAAAGATTAAGCTATCGCACTCCTGCCGATTTCTTTCGCTTTGACCATTGATTTCTTACAAATAATAAAATTCATTCTTCTTTTTGTTTAGAGTCACAAATATACAAATTAATATTTACCACTCATTATTATTTTTAAAAAAATTTCAGCTAATCACATTAATTAACAGTTAATTATGCTTTTTAACATCATTTTTTGACTCAGACTTAAAAAACAAATCAAAAAAGAGCCTTTTCTCCAAGATAATTTAAAAAATTAACTCCATTCCGCTCTCCTGATTTGATATTTCAAAGATACAACCGAAATCCAAATTCAATGTTAACTGTAGTTTAAATTAAAATCATTATAATGTTTTCAAAAACACTCATATAAATAAACAGGCAATTCCATTTTCTTTTGACTAATTTCAAACCTTCTCAAACTAACCAAATCCCTGAATCTTTTAATTAAAAAATTAGTTCATAATTAATTTTCAATTCGAAAATGGTTTCATACCTTTGCAGCTCAAAATACAAGAGGAAAAATTTGAACTGATTGCAACCTCTTCATAATGAAATAAAGTCATTATGAATACTGAAAAACTTCAGTAGAAAAAAAATGCTAAAGCAGAAACCCTCCTTTAGTCTTTTTTGCAATTCTTTTTCCTCGCTTAATTTTAAAAAAATTATATATTATGGCCTATTTATTTACGTCAGAATCTGTGAGCGAAGGACATCCAGACAAAATTGCAGATCAAATTTCAGATGCATTAATTGATAATTTCCTGGCATTTGATGCTGACTCAAAGGTAGCTTGCGAGACTTTAGTAACTACTGGTCAGGTTATTTTAGCCGGAGAAGTAAAATCAAATACTTATTTAGACGTTCAACAAATTGCTCGTGAAGTAATCCGTAAAATTGGATACACAAAAAGCGAATACATGTTTGAAGCTAATTCTTGCGGAATTCTTTCAGCTATTCACGAACAATCAGCTGATATAAACCAGGGTGTTGACAGAAAAAGCCCGGAAGAGCAAGGTGCAGGTGATCAGGGGATGATGTTTGGTTATGCTACTAACGAAACAGAAAACTACATGCCATTAGCACTTGATTTATCTCACAGCTTATTACAGGAACTAGCAGCTTTAAGACGTGAGAACAAAGAAATCACCTATTTACGTCCGGATGCAAAATCTCAGGTTACTCTTGAATACAGCGATGACAACACACCTATACGTATTGACGCAATTGTAATTTCAACTCAGCATGATGATTTTGACGAAGAAACTGCAATGCTTGCTAAAATCAAAAAAGATATTGTTGAAATTTTGATTCCAAGAATTATTGCTAAAAACCCAGAGCACGCTCATTTATTCAATGATAAAATCAACTACCACATCAATCCTACAGGAAAATTCGTAATTGGAGGACCTCACGGAGATACTGGTTTAACAGGAAGAAAAATCATTGTTGACACTTACGGTGGAAAAGGAGCTCACGGTGGTGGTGCTTTCTCAGGAAAAGATCCAAGTAAAGTAGACCGTAGTGCCGCTTATGCTACTCGTCATATTGCTAAAAACTTAGTTGCTGCCGGTGTAGCTGACGAAATTTTAGTTCAGGTTTCTTATGCTATCGGTGTAGCTGAGCCAATGGGAATTTTCATCGACACTTATGGAACTTCAAAAGTAAACTTAACTAATGGTGAAATTGCTAAAAAAGTAGAGGCTATTTTTGATATGCGTCCTTACTTTATCGAACAACGTTTGAAATTAAGAAACCCTATCTATAGTGAAACTGCTGCTTACGGACACATGGGACGTACTCCTGAAGTAGTTACTAAAACTTTTTCAGCTCCGGGAGGTGAAGAAAAAACAGTAACTGTAGAATTGTTTACATGGGAAAAATTAGACTATGTTGAGCAAATCAAAACAGCATTCGGATTATAATTATCCATTATCCTTATAAAAACTAAAAGCCATTCGTTAATTTCGAATGGCTTTTTTAGTGTCTTTAAATTGCAACAAAATCAGGAAACAGTTCTAGTCTTGAAAAATAATTTGACAAACCAACACCAAATTTACAAATAGCAAACTCATTCCCGAAACGACAATGATCACATTTGCAATCTTTCGAGAAAACATCTCGAAATAACCTTTAATACCAAATACCACGAAGGTAGTAAAGGAAATGAAAATTAAAATTTCCAAAAACAAGTTTAATCCTAAGAACGTATTTTGCGTTTCTATTACAGCATTGTTTTTAAACAAAACATTGCCGTCAAAATAAATCACAAGAACAAATGATATTGCCAACGCAAAAAGCAGCCACCTGAGCTGAACCATTAATTCCCTGTTGTTCATTGCAAATAAATTCATTTTGTAAATTTCAGAATACTAATCTTACATTACAATACCCACTTTCAGTGATATTTATAACTCATTTAATAATTGAAAATCAATTTCAGTTTCAACTTAAACACCATTATAGTATATTTGTCAAAATTTAAAAAATGTCAAAAAACATCACCCCTTATAAAGACTCTGAATTAGGCAAAAAAGAACAGGTAGCAAAAATGTTTGATACTATTTCCGGAAACTATGACAATCTAAATCGCGTTATTTCTTTTGGCATTGACGTTAAATGGAGAAAAAAAGTTTTAAAAATAGTTGCCGGCACAAATCCTGAAACCATATTAGATATTGCCACAGGAACAGGGGATTTAGCCATTTTAATGGCAAATACCAATGCTAAAAAAATTACAGGATTAGACATCTCAGCAGGAATGTTGGAAGTAGGAGTGAAAAAAATTGCTCAAAAAAATCTATCGAATACCATCGAAATGATTTTAGGCGATTCTGAAAACATTCCTTTTCCTGACAATCATTTTGACGCCATCACAGTTGGTTTCGGCGTTAGAAATTTCGAAAATCTGGAAAAAGGCTTTGCCGAAATACTACGTGTATTAAAACCAAAAGGAACTTTTGTTATCTTAGAAACATCGGTACCGGAAAAAACTCCTTATAAACAAGGTTATCATTTTTACAGCAACAACATCCTACCTATTATAGGCAAATTATTCTCAAAAGATAATGTGGCTTACGGTTATTTATCCGAATCGGCTGCTGCTTTTCCTTATGGTGAAGCTTTAAACAATATTTTAAGAAAAATTGGGTTTATAGATGTTAAAGCAATGCCGCAGACTTTTGGGGTAGCTACCATTTATGTTGCATCTAAAAAATAACCTAAGTTTACTTCAAAAATGAAAAAAATAGCCGTCTTTACCCTATTACTATTACTGTGTTTCAAAGGACATTCACAGTCTAAAGGTATGTTCAGTAAAGATCCTATTATCAATTTGGAAAATTTCCAAAAACAGCGTGTGTATTTTGGATACTATTTAGGTTTTAACTCCTTCGATTTTAAAATAGATTATAAAACCGTAGGACCTGACATTCAGGTAAAAAAATCTACCGGTTTCAATGTAGGTGTTGTTGCCGATTTAAAACTTCAGGAATACATTAACCTTCGTTTTGAACCCGGTTTGTATTACACTAAAAGAACATTAAATTATCCTGGCTTTTCACGCGAAATAGATGCTTTAAGAGATGTAAACAGCACCTATATCCATTTCCCGTTATTATTAAAATTCTCATCATTACGCACGGGAAATATTCGACCGTATCTTGTAGGAGGATTATCAACAACACTCAATCTGTCAGGAAATTCAAAATCCATAGATGACAATGTGCAACAGAAATTCAGGGTAAAACCCTGGAGCACGAGTTATGAATTAGGATTTGGAATTGACTTTTTCTCTGAATACTTCATATTCTCGCCATCAATACGCGGCTGTTTCAGCCTTAAAGACGAACTCATTAGAGACAATGACCCTAATAGTCCGTGGACAGGAAATATCGAATCACTTAAAAGCAGAGCTATCTTAATTAACTTTACTTTTCATTAAAATCTTTAGGATAGATTTCGTTTAAATTCACTCAAAATAATTGCGGTAGCAGTAGCCACATTCAGGCTTTCTGTTTTTTGCAAATCGCCAAAACGGGGAATCGAAATTCTGTTTTTGACTAATTTTTCAATTCCTTCCGAAATACCATTCGCTTCATTTCCCATAATGATGATACCTTCCTGTGGCAAAGTATTTTTATACACATTTTCACCATCCATAAAAGTACCAAAAACCGGTAATTTAGTTTCAGAAATATATTCGACCAAATCAACATAACGGACATTTACTCTGGTAATAGAACCCATAGTTGCCTGTACAACTTTAGGATTAAAAATATCCACCGTTTCTTTAGAACAAATGAGCTGTTGGATTCCAAACCAATCGCACAAACGCAAAATTGTCCCTAAATTACCGGGATCCCTTATATCATCTAATGCAACTATTAAACCTGAATTATTAATTTCCTTTTGCTGTGGAATTTTAAAAACCGCCAAACAACTATTAGGAGTTGCTAAGGCACTAATTTTTTTTAAATCATTTTCATGGATTAATGATTTTTTTGCAGCCGGAACTTCTTCAAAATCAAACTGGGTAGTAAACAAATGTTCTAATTCAAAATTAGATTGCAAAAGTTCCTGAATTACTTTTACACCTTCAGCAAAAAATAATTGATTGTTAATCCTATACTTTTTTTGCTGTAAACTAGTTATAAGTTTTATTTGGTTTTTACTAACCATAAAAATATGTACTTTTGAATTAAATATTTTAAACCTCTTGAAAAAAATTTCAGCAAAAATATCACTATTTATTCTAATAGGAATAATTATATCCGCCTGTAACGCCGAAAAAAGAGTTCCGGACGGCAAACAACTTCTTATAAGCAATCAAATTTTGGTAAATGGAAAAAAAATCAACGATGAAGACGTATCGAACCAATTGTACCAAAAACCAAATGGCTCGATATTAGGTTATCGTTTACGATTGAATCTATACAACTTAGCGAACCAAAATCCCGATTCTAGCTATCAAGCTAAATTCACCAATCATCCCGGAAAATACGAACGAAAAGCAAAATGGCTTTCGGCAAAACAGGTAGACAGACTAGGACAATCTTTCCTTTATCACGGAATTCATGATTTCTTAAAACAAATAGGTGAAGCTCCTGTAATTATTGATTCTGCTAAAACCGAAAAGTCGCTTTCAAGACTTAAATACTATTATTTCAACAATGGCTTTTTTAATGTAGAAGCTAATTACGAGCATGATAGCCTGAGTTTAAAAAGAGGCCGAATAAAATACAATATCACTCCTCATAATGCTTATATTTTAGATTCCATAAAAACAACAATTAGTTCTCCTGCTTTAGATTCCTTGTACAATATGAGCAAGGAAAATTCGCTTATTAAATCGGGAACCCAATACAAAACAATCAATTTCTCAGACGAAAAAAACCGTATTTCGAACTATTTCAGAAATCACGGAGCTTACTATTTCCAGCCTACAGCGGTTGTTTTTGACATTGACACTATTGGTAAAAAACACAAAGCGAATGTAAATGTAAACATTGGCGACTACAGCTATCAGGACAAAGATTCCACAAAAGTCGAAACTTTTAAGTTATACAAAATCAGCAGCGTAGACATCTACACTGATTATTTGCCTAATACCAGCAAACAAAACATTACCGATAGTATTTCCTATCAGAATTTCAACATCTATAGCCGGGGAAAATTAAGATACAAACCGCACGCCATAACGGATGCTATCTTTATTTCCAAAGGAACCTCGTTTGCCGATTTTAAAACGGTATTAACCTCAAGATACCTTAGTAATCTTAAGGTTTTTAACGCTCCAAGCATACAATATGAAGTTGATAAAAAAGACACGCTCAACAATTCTTTAATTGCTAAAATCTATCTGACACCGAGAAAAAAATACAGTTTCCAGGCGTCATTTGACCTTACGCATTCTAATATTCAGGATATTGGAATTTCGTTTAGTCCATCAGTTAGTATCAGAAATATTTTTAATGGAGCCGAAACCCTGGAAATCTCCACCCGAGCCAACATTGGTTCATCAAAAGATTTGGCCAATCCAAACAACCAATTCTTCAACGTATCCGAATACGGAGTCGATTTCAAGTTGAATTTCCCCAGAATATTTTTGCCTTTTCCAACCGAGAAAATCATTCCTAAAAGTATGATTCCATCTACCTTAATAGGTATTGGTTATGCCACGCAAAAAAACATTGGATTGGACAAAGAAAATTTCACAGGAACTTTTTCATACAATTGGAATCCGAAGAGAAACAACACTGCGCGTTTTGACCTTTTCAACGTTCAATTTGTACGCAACCTGAATTCAGAAAACTATTTCAATGTTTACGGCTCATCTTATAATGCACTTAATGCAATTGGAAAAACATATAATAATAATTCACTCTATTTCAATAATCCCACCGATAGAGATTTAATAATTGAATCAGGAACCAGTGGCTTTACCAATGATGTTTTGACCGGAGTCACTCCCTTGCCTGTAAATGATTTTGAAACGGTAAAAAGTATCGAAGAAAGAAGAGTCCGATTAACGGAAAACGATTTTATTCTTGCAACAAATTTTTCTTTTAGCAAAACCACCAAAACCGACTTAGCCGACAATAATTTTTATCTTTTTAAAACCAAAATAGAAACGGCAGGTTCTTTACTATCGTTAATTTCGAAAGCAACTAATCAGAGTTTAAACAAAAACGGACACTATGAATTCTTTAACTTAGAATATTCCGAATACATAAAAACAGAATTTGATTACATCAAACACTGGGATTTAAACCACGAAAAAGTACTGGCAGTACGAACTTTTTTCGGTATTGCAATTCCTTTTGGCAATTCTGATTACATTCCTTTTTCCCGAAGTTATTTCTCAGGAGGTTCTAATGACAATCGTGCCTGGCAGCCTTATAGTTTAGGACCGGGAAGCAGTGGTGCAACTAATGATTTTAACGAAGCCAACATGAAAATTGCGCTTAGTGCTGAATTCAGATTTAAAATTCTGGGCGATCTAAAAGGTGCCTTATTTGCCGATGCAGGAAACATTTGGAATGTTTTTGACAATGTAACCGATGAGAAATCAACTTTTAACAATTTTTCGAGTTTAAAAGACATCGCTTTAGGTTCAGGACTTGGTCTTAGATACGATTTAAACTTCTTTGTTGTACGCTTCGATTTTGGTTTCAAAACCTATAATCCGGCCGAGGAATCGGGTAAAAAATGGTTTAGAGATTACAACTTTGGACACTCGGTTTTAAATTTTGGAATAAATTATCCGTTCTAATCCTAATAAATTCTTATTTTTGCGATCTTAATCTAAAAACTAAAAATCTAACTAAAAACAAAAAAACAAAATGGGACACAACATTAAGCCTGGTGTAGCAACTGGTGATCAAGTACAGGAAATTTTTAATTATGCCAAAGAAAAAGGATTTGCACTTCCTGCTGTAAACGTTACAGGATCTGACACGATTAATGGTGTACTTGAAACAGCTGCAAAATTAAACGCGCCAGTTATCATCCAATTCTCGAACGGGGGAGCACAATTTAATGCGGGAAAAGGACTTTCTAATGCGGGAGAAAAAGCAGCTATTGCTGGTGCTGTTGCTGGAGCAAAAAGCATCCACACTTTAGCAGAAGCTTACGGAGCAACTGTAATTTTACATACTGACCACTGCGCAAAAAAATTATTGCCTTGGATTGACGGTTTATTAGATGCTTCTGAAGAGCATTTTGCTGCTACTGGAAAATCATTATTCAGTTCACACATGATTGACTTATCAGAAGAGCCAATCGAAGAAAACATCGAAATTTGCAAAACTTACTTAGAAAGAATGAGCAAAATTGGGATGACATTAGAAATCGAACTTGGAATCACAGGTGGTGAAGAAGACGGTGTTGACAACTCTGATGTAGATAGTTCAAAATTATACACACAACCGGAAGAAGTAGCTTATGCTTACGAAGAATTATCTAAAGTAAGTCCAAAATTCACTATCGCTGCTGCTTTTGGAAACGTTCACGGTGTTTACAAACCAGGTAACGTAAAATTAACTCCAAAAATCTTAAAAAATTCTCAGGATTTCGTTCAGGCAAAATTCAATACAGGAAACAACCCGGTTGATTTTGTATTTCACGGTGGATCAGGTTCTACTTTAGAAGAAATCAGAGAAGGAATTAGCTACGGAGTTATCAAAATGAACATCGATACTGACTTACAATTTGCTTTCACTGAAGGAATTCGTGATTTCATGGTAAACAATATTGATTACTTAAAAACTCAAATCGGAAACCCAACAGGTCCTGATGCTCCTAACAAAAAATATTACGACCCAAGAAAATGGTTACGTGAAGGAGAAGTTACTTTCAACGCAAGACTTGAGCAGGCTTTTGCTGACTTGAACAACGTAAATACACTATAATTTTAGATTGCTGATTTTAGATTTTAGATTTTTCGAAATCTAAAGTCTAAAATCTAAAGTCTAAAATCTAAAATCTAAAAAAATGGCTTGGTTTAAAAGACACGAAAAAGGAATTACAACTCCTACCGAACAGAAAATGGACGTTCCAAAAGGACTTTGGTACAAATCTCCAACAGGAAAGATTATTGATGCCGAAGAACTGGAACGTAACTTATTCGTAAGCCCTGAAGATGGTTTTCACGTAAGAATAAGTAGTGCTACTTATTTCGAAATCTTATTCGACAACAATGAGTTTACTGAATTAGACCCAAACATTACTTCTAAAGACCCTTTACACTTTGTGGATACAAAGAAATACTCAGAGCGTTTGAAAGATGTTATGGAAAAAACCAAACTGAAAGACGCTGTGCGTACCGGAGTTGGAAAATCTAAAGGGAAAGATGTAGTGATTTGCTGTATGGATTTCGCCTTCATCGGAGGATCTATGGGAGCGGTTGTAGGTGAAAAAATCGCCAGAGGAATTGATTATGCTATCAAAAACAAACTACCATTTGTAATGATTTCTAAATCAGGAGGAGCCAGAATGATGGAAGCCGCTTATTCTTTAATGCAGTTAGCTAAAACATCGGTAAAATTGGCCCAACTTTCGGAAGCTAAACTACCTTACATTTCTTTATGTACCGACCCAACTACCGGAGGAACAACAGCTTCTTACGCCATGTTAGGAGATATCAACATCGCTGAGCCAGGTGCCTTAATTGGATTTGCCGGACCTCGTGTTGTTAAAGACACTACAGGTAAAGATTTACCGGAAGGTTTCCAAACTGCCGAATTCCTTTTAGAGCATGGTTTCTTAGACTTTATCACGCCAAGAAAAGAATTAAAAGACAAGATTAACTTGTATATCGATTTGATTCAAAACAATGAAATTAGATAAATTAAAATCCCGAGCAATCGGGATTTTTTTTGCGGTAAACTTTCCGGAAGAGTGTTTTCCTTTTTTAGAAGCAGAACGATTCCCATTTCATCAATGCTCCCTCCTGCTCTACGCTGTATCTTAGTCTCGTATAAAAAAACGAGACAAAGGATGCTGTTCCGATAGTTATCGGAACGATCAGGGCTAAGAAATTGCGTTTTATTTTCAAAATTAATTTTGTAAGAATATTTCAATATATTTGATAAAATAATAAAGCAAGACAAAGCTTCACTAATCCACCCAAAATGGGTATACATACGAAAGTTTATTTCGCATATATACAAGTTATAGGCAAGCACCGACAAACCTCAACAATGAAATCAAATTATTTATGAATGAAAATGGAATTTTATTAGAAGACAAAAATGTCGTTTTAGAATGGAACAAATCTGTGCTTGAACTTGCTAAAGAAAATAATGCTAAAATCATTGAACAAGATGACCGAATTATTATTAACTGGGGAACACACATAATATTAAACGGAATAAAATTAGAGTTAAGCAATACTTACCTGCTTGAGAAACCTGATAAATTTAATTTTATTGAGAGCACTTTCAATGGTGATGATGAATCATTTAACAATTTCAACTTAATAGAAAGACACATAGAAAAGTATTATGGAAATCCAATTAAAAGCGAAGATGATATGGAAATCAAGAGAGACAAAATTAGAATTTGGGAAATTTCCAATATTAAAATTAAACTTTATCTTTTCGAAATACATGCATTTAGATTAAATTTTACCATTGAAAAAATATAAGCTGGCGCAAGCATCTTGCTTGTGCACACAAAGAATTTCCAAACAAGCCGGAATCCGATAATGAGATCCCTCCTACGTCGGGATGACAATATTGAGGCAATTTGTTACGGCAAAAGTAAGTACTCAAAACGAAAATGGAATTTCTTCGTGTGATTGCTTCGTTCCTCGCAATGACTCTGAATACTGCAACTGATTACTAAAAACTACATCCCCGTTCTGATTGCCTCCACAGGATCAAGTCGCGAAGCAGAAATAGCAGGTAAAATCCCTGAAATCAACCCAATGATTCCTGCCAATCCGGCCCCCAGAAGAATATTACCTAATCCTAATACAAATTCAAAATCCAAAGCTTTAGTCAAACCAAAGGCAATTCCCCAAACCATCAGCAAACCAATAATTCCTCCAATAACGGACAAGATAATTGCTTCAAACAAAAACTGAAACAGTATAAATCGATTCTTAGCTCCCAATGATTTTTGGATCCCTATTAAGTGCGTGCGTTCTTTTACCGAAACAAACATAATATTCGCAATTCCGAAACCGCCTACCAACAGCGAAAAACCGCTTATCACCCAGCCTCCAACTTTCATGCTTCCAATAATTCCATCAATAAAATCAGTAAATCCGGAGAAAACATTGATGAAGAAATTATCAATTTCGCCCGCTTTAATTCCGCGATAAGCACGTAACTTTTGCGAAATCTCCGCTTTATAAGCTTCCATATCTACTCCGTCAACGGGTTTAAAAATAATAACATTGGTTAAAGAAGCATTATTATCACCAAATTTTTGTCGGACAAAATTAACCGGAATAAATACCGCCGAATCATTACTATCTCCAAAAAGTCCCGCTCCTTTTTTAGTAAGAACTCCAATCACCGTAAAACGCTGCCCATAAAGACGAACATCTTTCCCTATAGGATCGATATCCTCAAATAAAGAATGTGCAATTTCATCACCTAATACAATTACCTTAGCACCCGAATTGCTTTCTGCCTCATTGTAAAACCGTCCTTTTGCAAATTCAAGCCCCTGGATATCTATAAATTCATAAGAGACAGGAACAATATTTACATCACTGACAATCTTGGAACCGTATTTTATATTTTCTGTTTTGGTAAAAATTTGATAACCCAATTCGGCCGTGTTATTCATAACGCCCTTTAGATACACATATTCATCATACTTAACATTCGGAAATTGCTCTCTTTTCCATTTAGGAACATCATTAGGCCCGAAAGAAAATTTCATTAAATAAATAGTGTTTTTATCTAAACCACTTAGGTCATGGGTGATTTTTCTGTCTAATGAATCCACAGCAGCCAATACGGCAATAATTGAAAAGATTCCAATAGTTACTCCAAGTAAAGAAAGCAGGGTTCTTAATTTGTTATTTCGCAAAGCATTGATAGCAAAAGCAAAACTTTCTTTTAACAATCGAAGATATAGCAACATAAAACTATTTTTAATAAGGTAAAATTCTGTAAATATTATTCAAAAACCTAATATAAATTACTTTTAACATAATAAAATACAGCTATTTCAGTCAGATTAAAAAATAAATAATTAAATACAAATTATCTCAATTCCGGATAGCTTAATTTTCATATTAAAAAACTATTTTTGCACTTTATAATTAAAACTATTCATGAGCACGTCAAAAACAATTCAATCTGCATTAATTTCGGTTTTCTCGAAAGAAGGTCTTGAGCCTATTGTTAAATTATTACACAGTCAAAATGTAACTCTTTATTCAACGGGAGGAACAGAAGACTTTATAAAAAATTTAGGCATACCTGTTGTTGCTGTTGAAGACATTACTGCATTTCCAGAAATTTTAGGCGGAAGAGTAAAAACATTACACCCAAAAATTTTCGGAGGAATCCTAAACCGTCAGGATAACGAAAGTGATGTTCTACAAATGCAGGAATTCAACATTCCGCAGATTGACTTAGTTATAGTTGACTTATATCCATTTGAAAAAACAGTAGCTTCCGGAGCTGGCGAACAAGATATTATTGAAAAAATCGACATTGGAGGGATTTCATTAATTCGCGCTGCTGCCAAAAATTTCAAAGACACTGTAATTGTACCTTCTATGAACGAATACGCTTTGTTCTTAGACATGATTACAAAACAAAACGGAGCTACCACTCTTGAAGACAGAAAATCATTAGCGACTAAAGCATTCCACGTATCTTCTCATTATGACGGAGCTATTTTTAGTTATTTCAATACTGACGAAACGATCTACAAAGCAAGTATTGCTGATGGTCAGGTATTGCGTTACGGAGAAAATCCACACCAAAAAGGATACTTCTTTGGGGATTTTGACGCTATGTTCCAAAAATTACACGGAAAAGAATTATCGTACAACAACTTATTAGATGTAGACGCTGCAGTGAATTTGATCAACGAATTCAAAACTGACGGACCTACATTTGCAATCTTAAAACACAACAATGCTTGCGGATTAGCTTCCCGAAATACTATTAGCGAAGCTTACTTAGCAGCATTAGCCTGTGATCCTACATCAGCTTTTGGAGGAGTATTAATTTCGAATACTAAAATTGATGTAGCTACAGCTACAGAAATCAACAAATTATTCTGCGAAGTAGTAATTGCTCCTGCTTATGATGCTGAAGCTATAACTATTTTACAGGAAAAGAAAAACAGAATTATTTTAGTTCAAAATGATGTTGAATTACCACAAAAACAAGTCCGTACTTGTCTTAACGGATTGTTAATTCAGGAAAGAAACAACATCACAGACAATAAAAAAGATTTAACTACCGTTACCATTACAAGTCCAACAGAACAAGAAATTGAAGATTTAATTTTTGCTTCTAAAATTTGCAAAAACACTAAATCAAACACAATTGTTTTTGCTAAAAACGGAACTTTAATCTCATCCGGAACAGGACAAACTTCAAGAGTAGATGCTTTACAACAAGCAGTTGAAAAAGCAAAACATTTTGGATTTGACTTAACAGGAGCTTCAATGGCAAGTGATGCTTTCTTCCCTTTCCCTGATTGTGTAGCTCTTGCAAAAGAAGCCGGAATTACAGCAGTAATCCAACCGGGCGGATCAATTAAAGACCAATTAAGCATTGACTATTGCAACAAAAATAATTTGGCAATGGTATTTACAGGAACGCGTCATTTCAAACATTAATTTGTTTAACTTTGTGCGCTCCTAATTTTTAACTTATAAACCCTTAAAAAACTTATGGGATTTTTTGATTTCATGACCGAGGATATCGCAATTGACCTTGGTACCGCAAACACACTAATCATTCACAATGACAAGGTAGTTATTGATAGCCCGTCAATCGTTGCCAGAAACCGAATAACGGGAAAAATCATTGCTGTTGGTAAAGAAGCCAACCTAATGCAAGGTAAAACACATGAAAACATTAAAACCATAAGGCCTTTAAAGGACGGTGTAATTGCCGATTTTGATGCTTCGGAACAAATGATAAAAATGTTTATCAACAGTATCCCTGCATTGAAAAAAAGAATGTTTACTCCTGCTTTAAGAATGGTGGTTTGTATTCCTTCCGGAATTACTGAAGTTGAAATGAGAGCCGTAAAGGAATCTTGTGAGCGTGTAAACGGAAAAGAAGTTTACCTGATTCACGAGCCAATGGCAGCTGCAATCGGTATTGGAATAGACATCATGCAACCAAAAGGAAATATGATTGTTGATATCGGAGGTGGTACTACCGAAATTGCAGTTATTGCATTAGGTGGAATTGTTTGCGATAAATCAGTAAAAATTGCTGGTGACGTTTTCACAAATGATATCGTTTATTACATGCGTACACAACACAACTTATTTGTTGGAGAAAGTACTGCTGAGAAAATAAAAATACAAATTGGTGCTGCCATTGAAGATTTAGAAACTCCTCCGGAAGAAATGTCGGTTCAGGGTAGAGATTTACTTACCGGAAAACCTAAACAGGTAGATGTTTCTTATAGAGAAATTGCTAAAGCTTTAGATAAATCAATCCAAAGGATTGAAGACGCTGTAATGGAAACTTTATCTCAAACTCCTCCTGAATTAGCTGCCGACATCTACAACACAGGTATTTACCTTGCTGGTGGAGGTTCTATGTTAAGAGGATTAGACAAACGTATTTCTCAAAAAACTGATTTACCGGTATACATTGCTGAAGATCCATTAAGAGCAGTAGTTAGAGGAACAGGAATGGCGTTGAAAAACATTGGAAAATTCAAAAGTATTTTAATAAAATAAAATTTTATAAAGTATATTTATAGCTCAAAACTATAAGTTCTAACATTGAAATACATTATCAGCATATCCTGAAATTAATAATCAAACAAGAGAATGCAGCAAATATTTAATTTTATATTCAAAAACAGTACGCGAATACTGTTTTTGCTGTTATTAAGCATATCGTTATTACTTACGATACAGTCTCATTCTTACCATAAAAGCAGAATCATTAGTTCTGCAAATTTCTTAACAGGAGGTGTTTATGAAAAAATCAACAGCATTACAGAATACCTAAATCTTAAAGAAGAAAATGATGCTCTGGCTATTGAAAATGCCAGACTTAAAAGTATTCTTTTCAATACTAAAGATACTACAACTATAAAAAAACCTGATAATCTTAAAGGAGTACTTCCTGATGATATTGTAGTTTCTAAAGTAATCCACAACTCTTACAACGTACACGAAAACTTTTTAACGTTGAATTCCGGTTCAAATGACGGTGTTAAAACTGACATGGGGGTTATTAATAGTTTAGGAATTGTGGGGATCGTCGACAGAACATCACCTAAATATTCTACTGTTGTGAGTATCTTAAATACAAAATCACAGATTAATGCTAAAATCAAAAAATCAAACCATTTTGGATCTTTAACCTGGAACGGAAAAAGTACTGGTTTTGTTCAATTAATAGATGTACCAAGACTAGCTTCGGTAAGAAAAGGAGACACTATTGTAACAGGTGGACAATCGGTAATTTTCCCTGAGGGAATAAACATTGGAACGATTTCTAAAGTAGAAATAGATAATCAAACTAATTATTACACAATAACTGTCAAACTCTTTAACGACATGACTAATTTAGGTCATGTTTACATCATTAAAAGCAAAGACAGAGACGAAGTTAATAATTTAGAAAAAGGAAATATAAAAGATGAATAGCACTTTGTTAGTCAATATTTTTAGGTTTATTTTATTATTAGCCCTTCAAATTATCATATTCAACAATATGAATTTTTTAGGTTTTATAATGCCTTTGCCTTATATCTTATTCATTATTCTATATCCGGTAAACTCTAACAAACCAACATTAATAATAAGCAGTTTTTTATTGGGTTTGATTATGGATTTGTTTTCTAACTCAGGAGGAATCCATACCACAGCCTGTTTGATTTTGGCTTATTACCGACCTTATCTTTTTAAGTTCGCATTTGGAGTTAGTTACGAGTACCAAACCATAAAACTAAACGAATCCCTGACTCCGGAACGATTTTCATTTATACTTCTGGCAGTGGTAATACATCATTTTACGCTGTTTATTTTAGAAGCCTTTCAAGTGACTTTCATTTTAGACATTTTAATCAGAACCTTACTGAGTACCATATTTACAATCATTAGTTGTATTATAATAATATATCTTATTAAGCCAAACAAACGATGAGAAAACTTCTGCTGCCTTCTATCATTATTGTTGCAGCATCCTTGCTACTAATTCGGATTTTTTATTTGCAGGTAATTAACGATACTTTCAAATTAAAATCAGAAAACAACGCTATTAAAATTCAATACGAATATCCCGAAAGAGGTTATATTTACGACAGAAACGGAAAACTTTTAGTAGCTAATCAGGCTTCTTATGATATCATGGTCATTCCAAGGGATATCAAAAATTTAGATACTTTACAATTTTGCCAATTATTAGCTATTACAAAAGAGGAATTTATCAAAAAAATAGAAAAGGCTAAAATATACAGCCCTAGACTTCCTTCTGTTTTTCTGGCACAATTAAATAAAAGTGAATATGCTGCTTTTCAGGAAAAAATTAGAAAATTTGAAGGTTTCTATGTTCAAAAACGTTCGCTTCGTGATTACGAAGTAGATTTTGGCGCCAATATTTTTGGTTTCATTACCCAGGTAAACGAAAGTACAATAAAAAAGAAACCTTACTATAAAAGTGGTGACTTAATAGGAATGCAGGGTGTTGAACAATATTATGAAGAAATTTTACGAGGGATAAAAGGGGTTAAATATTTCCAAAAAGACAAATACAACCGCGAAATAGGCTCTTATAAAAACGGAAAATATGATACCATTGCCGTACAGGGAGAAGACATCACCTTAAGCATTGATGCCGAAATTCAACGTTATGGAGAACAATTGATGGTTAACAAAAGAGGGGGAATTGTAGCCATAGAACCAAAAACAGGTGAAATCCTGGCCTTAGTTACTGCTCCGTCTTATGACCCAGGAATTCTGGTAGGGAGACAGCGATCTAAAAACTACACTTTGTTGTATCATGATTCTATCGCAAAACCATTGTACGACCGAGGTTTATTAGCTGAATATCCTCCAGGATCTCCTTTTAAACTCCTTACCGGATTAGTAGCACTTCAGGAAGGTGCTATCGATGAGAACACCACCGTTTTTTGCCACCATGGTTTCAGTTATGCCAGAGGACGTTTTATGAGATGCCACTGTCATGGAGGTGCTTTGCAATTACACCGTGGAATATACGAATCTTGTAATGCTTACTTTGGAACAGCCTACATGCGAACCATCAATAAGTATGTAAAACCATCATATGCCGTTGACGTATGGAGCAGCCACGTTAAGAGTTTTGGTTTAGGACAATTCATGGGATATGATTTACCAACAGGAAGAAGAGGAAGCATCCCTACTTCTAAAACCTACAAACGTATTTATCCTAACGGCGGCTGGAGAAGTACTGCCATTGTTTCGAATGCTATCGGACAGGGAGAAGTTTTGGCAACGCCAATTCAATTGGCCAATATGATGGCCACCATAGCTAACAAAGGTTATTACTATACTCCTCATATCATTAAGAAAATAAAAGGAGAACAAATTGATCCTAAATTCAAAGTCAAACACGAAGCGACTATTGATAAAAAATATTTCGAACCTATAATAAGCGGATTATTTGACGTTTACAACTTAGGAACTGCAAGAGGATTGAGAGTTGACGGAATTGATATTTGCGGAAAAACAGGAACAGCAGAAAACTTTGCCAGAATAGACGGAAAAAAAGTCCAACTGGAAGACCACTCTATCTTTGTGGCATTTGCACCAAAAGACAATCCAAAAATTGCAATTGCAGTTTTAGTTGAAAACGGAGGATTTGGAGCTACCATAGCAGGCCCTATAGCGAGTTTGATGATTGAGAAATATTTGAGAAAGAAAATCACCAGAACCGATTTAGAAAAAAGGATTCTTGAAAAAAGCTTAAGAGACGAATATGCAAAATTAGGAGGTATGAAAGATGCCAGCGCGATTGAAACTACTCCAAAAGATTCCATTCGTAAATACAACGAGGTGAAAACAAATTCGGTAACAGATACAACCAAGAAAAAAATTAATTAAGAGCGTCATTTACTAATGAAAAATCAAAGTGTAAAGAAAAATATTGATTGGATATGCGTTATTATTTATAGCGTCTTAGTGATTATGGGATGGCTAAATATCTATTCTTCATCACTATCCTCTCCTGAAGACACTTTTCAAAAGCAATTAATATTTATTGCTTTGACAATTCCTTTGATTTTTACACTAGTTTCTGTCGATGCTAAATTTTATGAAAAATACGCCAGTGTTATTTATGTCATAGGATTACTATCACTTGCAGGTTTGTTTGTTTTTGGTAAAACCATTAAAGGACAAACTAACTGGTATTCATTTGGTTCCTTCGGTTTACAACCATCTGAATTTGTAAAAACGTCAACGGCATTAGCAATTGCCAAATATCTAAGTGATAGCCAAATCAATTTAAAAGATACAAACCGACAAATCCAGGTCCTTGCTATTTTAGGCTTACCTATACTTCTGATAGTTCCTCACGACCCTGGAAGTGCATTAATCTATACCATTTTCCTAATCGTCTTGTATCGCGAAGGCTTACCTGCCTGGTACATTTGGACTGGATTTACAGCTATCACTTTATTTGTTTTCACATTAATATTCGAACCGCAATATGTTATTTTAATGGCTTTAATAGCGATACTTCTTGTTTATTGGAGGTCAAGATTAGCCGATAGAAACATCGTAGCAAGCAGTATTATATTTGTACTTATTTCAGGCTTCGTATTGTCTGTAAATTATGTTTTCGAAAATGTTTTTAAACAACACCATAGGGATCGTTTTAACATCTTGCTTGGTAAAACTGTCGATTTAAAAGGAATTGGATACAATACCAATCAATCTGAAATTGCAATTGGATCAGGTGGTTTATTTGGAAAAGGTTTTCTCGAAGGAACTCAAACCAAAGGCGGTTTCGTACCGGAACAACACACCGATTATATCTTTACTACAGTAGGGGAAGAATGGGGCTTTATAGGCTCTGTAATTGTTGTTGCCTTATTTGTAACTTTATTTCTAAGGATAATTTTTTTAGCAGAGAGACAAAAAACAAAATTCAGCAGAGTTTACGGTTACTGTACTGCCGGAATTTTATTCATTCACTTTTTTGTAAATATTGCGATGGTTATTGGAATTTTCCCAACTATCGGGGTTCCGCTGCCTTTCTTTTCTTATGGAGGTTCGGGATTATGGGGATTTACCATTTTACTTTTTATCTTCCTTAAAATGGACGCCAATAAGGTAAATGAGTGGTAATATCCTTAGCTCTATTTTGCCAGCCAGGAATTCAAATCAACATTCTTTTCCAGACTATTCTCTAAGCTGTCTTCCAGTTTAGGAAAAAAATCTATTCCTGTAATCGATTCTAACTCATCAACAGAAACCACATAATTAAAAATAGGTTTACTGCTTTTTTCATTTGGCACCAAGAAAGCAATCATCTTAAAATTGCCATTTGAAGTGCTTAACAATATCTTGTAAAAGTATTTTGGCACAAGAACATCTTCTTTACCAATTGTTTTTAAATCACCTTTCAAAACACCTCCGGTAACCACAAAAAGCCCGTCATTCTTAACAGCCCAAAAGCGCACTTTTTGTTCCAATCGGTTCCAAATACCGCCATTAAAATCACGATTTTGCGGACTAATATTCGAAGTAAAAAAAGTATCATTATAAGCATTGATATCAAATTCCATATCAGCAGCCGGACACAAATGCCCTTTATCATAGCCTGATTTCTTGTAATTTCTCCAATCAGCTGATTGCGTTAGCACCTTTGGGTCTTCAATAAAAAAAGGACGCTTAAAATCACTTCTTTTAATATAATCTTTCTTTAACTCATAAGCTACCCACTCTGCCTGCTCGGCTTTTTCATTATATGACAAAGTATAATAACGGTGTTTTACAATTTGCGAAGTGGTAGAAGTAGGCAGATAAAAATTAAAATCATTATTGGTTTTATTCGAATCTAAATTTTGCCGTATATCATTTATTGGATTCAACAAAACGATTCCTAAAGCAATTGTACTCAAAAAAACTCTACTATTCATCTTGATTAATTTTAATAAAAAACGCTCTGAAATTAATTAAATTCTCAGAGCGTTTCTTTATTAGTACTTCTATTTTTAATTTGTTTTAGCTAATTTTTCTTTTTTTAATTTATTAGCTGAAATTGAATTTGTTGCTTTCAAATTAACTTTTGTTTGTAAATCATCCAGAACATTCAACGCCTCTTCTACATAAATATCTTTAGACAAACTTTCGTGCCAACGGTCTCTTTTCTCTTTTAAAACATTGTCTTTACTCATTTGCTCCACTTCATAAGGTAATGAAGTAAACTTCAACGTATTTTTATAATCAAAGATAGGTTTGAATTTTTTAGCCTTTTCTTCGATAGCACTTTGTGCTTTTCTGAATTTATCAATATTTAAACTATATTCATTTTCTTCGCTACGGGTATCGATCCATTTTGCATTTTCTTCAATTAATTTAAATTGCGGATTAGCAGCGATACGTTCTTTACTTTGTAAAATTGCTTTTGCAAAATTGCCGTTATTATTCCAAACTGTATAATCAGCAGGATCAATTTTATCCCAAGGCATCGCATTGGCTACATCACGTTCTCCCATTTTCAAATAAGAATAACGATCCGGCATCACCACATCACTGCTTACCCCTTCTAATTGAGTTGAACCACCGTTTATTCTATAAAATTTTTGAGTAGTCGTTTTAAGCGCACCCAAATCTCCTAATTCATTACTACGCACAAACTGATTCAAATCGATCACATTTTGTACAGTACCTTTTCCATAAGTTTGTTTACTACCAATGATAACTCCGCGTTTATAATCTTGGATGGCTGCCGCCAAAATCTCAGAAGCTGAAGCAGAAAAACTATTAACCATAATTACTAAAGGTCCGCTCCATTCTATTTTTTTGTCTTTATCATACAAAACTTCTTTCTTTCTACCCGCTGATTTTATTTGAACAATTGGTCCTTGCTCAATAAATAATCCGGCAATATCCACAACTGTAGACAAAGATCCACCACCGTCATCACGTACATCTAAAACAATTCCGTCCACTTTAGCCTGTTTCAATCGCTCAACTTCCAGAGCAATATCTTTACCAGCATCTCTTCCGTCTTTGTTTTCGAAATTGATATAGAATTTAGGCAGGTAAATAACTCCGTATTTCAATCCGTTTTTGTTAACGATACTTGATTTAGCATAAGTTTCTTCAATTTCTACAATATCCCTGATAATTGAAATTACCTTAATGGTTCCGTCAACTTTTTTAATAGTCAAACGCACTTCGGTACCTTTTGGTCCTTTAATTTTCTTCACCACATCATCCAGACGCATTCCTACAACATCAACCGGTTCAGCATTCCCTTGGGCAACTTTCATAACCAAATCCCCAGCTTCCAATTGTTTTCCTCTCCAGGCTGGTCCTCCAGAAATCAATTCAGAAATTTCAGTATACTCATTTTTCTTTTGTAAACGGGCACCAATACCTTCTAATGTTCCGCTGATACTTACATCAAAACGCTCTTTTTCTTCCGGTGCAAAATAATTGGTATGAGGGTCAAAACGGGCTGTAATCGAGTTGATATAAACCGAAAACCAATCGTTACGGTCTAAATCTTTCATAAAACCGAAATATTCATCCAAAGATTTAGAAGTACTTTCACGTGTAGTTTTTTCTAATTCTTCGAAAGATTTTGGTTTGCTGTCTTCTTTTGAAACCTCTTTTTTAGTAGTATCCGCATTGCCTTCAACTTCCTCTAAAGGATTTAACGGCATTGTAGTTGTTTCATCAGCAGCTTTCCCTTTGTTTTCTTGTATTTTTAAACGATCCGTCAACGAAGAAAGCGTAGTTAATTTCAACTGTTTTCTCCAACGTTCTTTTAATTCATCAGCAGTTTTAGCATAAGGCGCTTTTTCATAATCCGTATTAAAACTCTCGTCTACAGTATAATCAAAAGGAGCCTTTAAAATATCTTTATACAAACCCTGACTCTCTTTCATTCTTTGCATCAAACGCTCGTAAGTCAGGTTAAAAAACGTCAAATCTTTATTGATTAACTCATCGTCTAAGTCAGACTCATACTTTGAAAACTCATCAATATCCGATTGTAAAAAGAAACGTTTAGAAGGATCCAATGCCTGAATATAATCTTTGTAAATTCCCTTAGAAAAATTATCATCAATAGTCGCAGGGCTATAATGTCCTTTTTCAAGTACGAAAGTCAATAATTCCAAAAGTAATTTATCTTTATCAGGATCAGCTTCAGAAGCTGATTTTAATTTAAATGCAAATAACGTTACCGATAAAAAAACAACGGTAAGAAGTATTTTATAATTTCTCTTCATAAGACTAATAATAGTATTCATCCAATTTTTTAAACTAAGTTAAGGGAAAAACCAAGTCAACAATGACAAGCCCTGCATAATTTTTTGTTAAAGATATAAAATTGTTTTTTTCTTAACCGCAATAATCATGCAACTAAATAAAATTTGTTTACTTTGTTTAAAAAAGTAGTATTTCATCTATTTTAAAATTCAAAAAATTCCTTTCCCTCTTAATAAAATCTCAATGAATAAAAGCAAACCCTTAATCCTGGTTACCAATGACGACGGCGTTACGGCTCCCGGAATCAAAGCCTTAATTGAAGTTATGGCTGAAATTGGAGAAGTTGTAGTTGTTGCCCCCGATAAAGCACAAAGCGGCATGGGGCATGCCATTACCACCAATGAAACCTTATATCTGAACAAAATTTCGACAGAAAACGACCCTATTACAATATACAGTTGTTCAGGAACTCCAGCCGATTGTGTAAAACTAGCCACTAATGAAGTCCTGAAAAGAAAACCTGATTTATGTGTTTCAGGTATCAATCATGGCTCTAATTCTTCGATAAACGTAATCTATTCAGGAACCATGAGTGCTGCCATTGAAGCCGGAATTGAAGGAATTCCTGCCATTGGCTTTTCACTTTTAGACTTTGACTGGAATGCTAATTTTGAAGAAATCAAACCTTTTATTCGAAAAATAACATTGGAAACATTACAAAATAAATTGCCGCAAGATGTGGTTTTGAATGTTAATTTCCCAAAATTAGAACGAAACGAAATCAAGGGAATCAAAATTTGCCGTCAGGCGAAAGCGCTTTGGATGGAAAAATTTCACAAAAGAAAAACACCACAAGGACGTGATTATTACTGGTTATCCGGAGAATTTGTAAACCAGGATCAAGGCGAAGACACTGACGAATGGGCGTTGAAAAACGGTTATATCTCCATTGTTCCTGTACAATTTGACCTGACAGCTTACCACGCAACAAAACAACTCAACACCTGGAACTGGAACGAATAAATTAAAAGCTTTATTTGATTCCTCAATATGGAATAGCTAATTTTGGTTTGCATTAAAAAACGAAACTGCACACAATGAAATACTACATTATAGCCGGAGAGGCATCGGGTGATTTACATGGTTCTAATTTGATGAAATCACTTTTGAAAGAAGATCCTAATGCCGAAATTCGTTTTTGGGGGGGTGATTTAATGCAGGCTGCAGGCGGAACTTTAGTGAAACACTATCGCGACCTGGCTTTCATGGGTTTTGTGGAAGTGCTGTTTAATTTGAAAACCATTTTAAATAATATTAAAATCTGCAAAGATGATATTACACAATTCCAGCCAGATGTAATTATTTTTATTGATTATCCCGGTTTCAATATGCGCATTGCTCAATGGGCTAAAGAAAAAGGAATTAAAACCCATTATTACATTTCGCCACAAATTTGGGCTTGGAAAGAAAGCCGAATCAAAGCCATCAAAAGAGATGTCGATAAAATGTATGTGATTTTGCCTTTCGAAAAAGACTTTTACGAAAACAAACACCATTACCCGGTGGACTTTGTTGGCCATCCATTGATTGATGCCATTCAAAATCAAAAACCAATTGATGCGGCAACTTTTAGAGTTGAAAACAATTTAAGCGAAAAACCGGTTATTGCCTTACTTCCCGGCAGCAGAAAACAGGAAATTACCAAAATGCTTTCGGTAATGCTTAGCGTAGTTGACGATTTCCCGGATTACCAATTTGTGATTGCCGGAGCTCCGAGTCAGGAATTTACTTTTTACGAAAGCTTTATAAACAATAAAAACATCAAATTCATTTCTAATAAAACCTATGATTTATTAAAAATAGCTCAGGCTGCCTTAGTAACTTCGGGAACAGCAACCTTAGAAACGGCACTTTTTAAAGTTCCGGAAGTAGTTTGCTACAAAGGAAATTCCATTTCGTACCAAATTGCTAAACGCATTATTACCTTAAAATACATCTCATTGGTCAATCTGATTATGGATGAAGAAGTAGTAACTGAATTAATTCAGGACAGTTGCAATACTAAAAACATCAAAAAAGAGTTAACTAAAATACTAGACACTGAATACCGCAAAAAACTTTTGGCTAAATACGATGCTTTAGAACAAAAATTAGGCGGAGCCGGTGCCAGTGAAAAAACAGCTCAATTAATTATTGCCAATTTGAATGCGTAAAACATCCCTTTTAAAACAGTCCTTTTTCTTAATCCTTATCTCTATTATTTTCACTTCCTGTAAATCAACATCAGGAACAACCAGCACATCATCAGCTAATCTTGCTCAAAAAATAATTAATTCCGCATCCGAAAACCTTGGTGCTCCTTATAAACCGGCAGGAACAACCAAATCGGGTTTTGACTGTTCGGGATTAGTTTTTTCGACTTTTAACCAATTTGACATTAAACTTCCGCGTTCTTCGGCAGAACAATCTAAAGTAGGCACTGATTTAGGCAAAAATATCTCAAAAGCCCGAAAAGGAGATTTAATCTTTTTTAAAACCAATCACCGAAACCAAATCAACCACGTTGGAATTGTGGTTGACACCAAAGACGACGAACTGCAATTCATCCACGCTTCGACTTCCAGAGGCGTTATAATTTCCTCAACCAAAGAATCTTACTACGATAAAGCTTTTGCCCAGCTCAATAGAATTCTGCCTTAAAAAAGAATAATACTATAGAAAATTCGTACTTTAGAATTATGAAAGTACTCGAATTTCCTTTGGCAAAAATCACATTGGTTTTCCTGTTGGGAATTCTAACGGCTTTCTATTGTTATCCCAATCCAAAATGGGTTTTCGGACTTCTTTTTGTATTCCTAATTCTGTTAAGCATTTTGTTTTTTGGAACAAAAACCAACCAAAATACAAAAACGTATTGCTCTATTCTTACTTACTTTATTTCCCTTTTAATCGGGATGAGCAGTTTGATGATTCAAACCGATTCTTTTCAAAAAAATAATTACAGCAACTACAAGACTGTTTTTGAAAAAGAACACAGCATTACGCTAATTCTCAGAGAAAAATTAAAAAACAGCCTTTACAACGAACGTTACATTGCATTAGTCCAATCGATAGACCACAAAAACCACAGCGGAAGAATTTTATTAAACATTCCAAAAAACCAATCAAATCCTTTTGAAATTGGCACAATACTCAATATCAAAGGGCAATTACAACAAAACAAAAAGCCCAACAATCCCAATCAATTTGACTATGGCAATTATCTCAACAGCAAACAAATTTATGCGCAGTTGTATGCGAGTCGGGCAAATATTAAAATCAGTACTGAAGTCAAAAAAGATATTTGGTTTTATGTTGCTAAACTCAATTCCCGAATCACCCACAATTTAGAACAATCTCATTTTGATAAAACCGCTTTGGCCGTTGCATCCGCTTTGATTTTAGGTCAACGACAAGACATTGCTCCCGATATTATTCAGGATTACCAATATGCGGGCGCGGTACATATTTTATCGGTTTCGGGTTTGCATGTGGGTTTTATATTTCTGTTTATCAAATTCCTGTTAAGCCCTATCCCCAATACCCGAAAAGGTTCTTTTATAAAACTGACGACAACCTTATTAAGCTTATTTCTCTTTGCACTAATTGCCGGTTTATCTCCGTCTATAGTACGTTCGGTAGTAATGTTTTCCTTTGTCGCCATTGGATTGCACCTTCGAAGAAGCGTCAATATTTACCACACTTTATTAGTTTCTATTCTATTAATATTGCTTTTTCAGGCGTATTTCCTATTCGATGTAGGATTTCAACTTAGTTATCTGGCGGTATTTTTCATCGTTTGGTTCCAACCCATTTTAGCTTCTTATTGGGAACCCAAAAACAAATTTGCAAAATACTGCTGGGACATACTGACAGTTTCATTTGCGGCTCAAATAGGTACTTTACCATTAAGCCTGTATTATTTCCACCAATTCCCGGGATTGTTTTTTATTACCAATTTAGCTGTGATTCCATTAGTTAGTATCATTATGTTTTTAGGCGTTGTAGTGATGTCCTTTGCCGCAATGGGATTTACCGCATTTTGGCTGACAAAACCTTTGGAATGGAGTATTCTTTTGTTGAACAAAATCATCAATACCATTGCTTCTTTCGAACAATTTATCATCAAAGACATACCGTTTAACTTTGTATTACTCACCACTTCCTATCTTTTAATTTTATCGATAATCATTTGGCTAAACAAACCGCACTTTAATAAACTAATTATTATTTTATGTGCTATCATTACATTACAATCAGCCTTTTTATGGAATCAATGGCAAATCCAACATCAGGAAGAATGGATTGTTTTTCATCAAAAAAGGAAAACACTCATTGTGCAACGGAACGGAAATAAAGTATGTATTTACTCCAATAATAAGGCTATTGCAAAAAACAAAACACTCAACGCCTATTTACTTGGGAATTTCGCTCAACTGCAAAAGCAGCAGCCGCTAAATCACACCGCTTATTTTAAGGGAAATAAAATTCTGATTTTGGACAGCATTGGTATTTATCCAAAAAACGCTAATCCGGATATTGTATTAGTAACACAAACTCCCAAAATCAATCTCGAACGAATGTTATTATCCTTAAAACCAAAATTAGTTATTGCTGATGGCTCTAATTACAAAAGCGTTTTAAAACTCTGGAAAGTGAGTTGTAAGAAACAGAAAATCCCTTTCCACGCTACTGCCGAAAAGGGATTTTATAAGTTAGACTAAAGATTCAACCTATATAAAATCTTATTTTTGATTTAAAATTCCGTTAGCCACTTCCAGCCAGGCTACAGGTCCACCAGGTACATAACCCGTTTTTCCTAAACCTCCAAAACTTGGTTTTCCATCTTTAATTTGAGCTGTAGCAAACCAAACTGTTGGATAACCCTGAACTCCAAAAGCTTTTTGCATACCATCATTTTGCATTTTAACTTCATCGGTTTGCGGAACAGCTCTGGGATAATCCAATTCCACCAATATCACTTTCTCTTTTGCCCATTTTGTAAACTCAGGTGTTGTCAAAACTTCTTTTTGCAAACGGATACACCATCCACACCAATCGCTTCCTGTAAAAAACAACAACAAAGGTTTATGTTCTTTATTTCCTATAGCCATCGCTTCCTTAACATCTGTATGCCATTTTAGTTCCTGAGCCTGAGTTGCAACAATACCGATAAAGAAAACAGCGATTAAATATATTTTTTTCATAATTGATTTATTTGATATACAAATTTACGCAAAAACAATACCACTAAATATTATCTAGCTAACTCCGTGCATTATTTTTTTCATCAAAGGAGATAATAACAGCATAATCACTCCCAATCCTATTGGAATAATGGTAAATAATAAGAAAAATGCCGACAAGCTGTATTGCTTACTAATGGTTTCAATTAATCCTCCCATGGAACCTGCCAGTTTATTCCCCATTCCTAAAAACAAATAATAGACTCCAAACATAATTCCAATCCAGCTTGCCGGAACCAGTTTACTGATATACGACAAACTCACAGGCGAAATACACAATTCTCCCAAAGTGTGAAACAAATAAGCCGCAATAAGCCAAACCATACTCACTCGTACAACCGAATCAGTAGTAATTCCCATACTTCCATAAGCCAAAAATCCAAAACCAAGTCCTAATAAGGCCAGTCCTAGTCCGAATTTCATTGGTCCTGAAATATTGTATTTACTCTCCCACCATTTTGAAAAGAAGGGAGCAAAACAAATGATGAATAAAGAATTCAAAATCCCGAACCACGAAGCAGGAACTTCTGCCTTAGTTGTTGAAAAATCTCTGTTTATTTTCCAGATTACAATTCCCCAAATGATAATAAAACTCAGTGATAAAATACTATTTCCTAAAGCGTATTCTTTGACTGTTTTTGAAAACAATTTCAACAAAACATAACTAATCACCAGCAACGGAATAATAGTCAATAAAGCATCGGTGATTTTAAAAATCCAGGCCGAATTACCAAACAATTCTCTTTGTGTAAATTTTTCAGCAAAAATGGTCATCGAACCACCCGCCTGTTCAAATGCCGCCCAAAAGAAAACAGAAAAAACCGAAAAAATCACTACTGCTATAATTCGGTCACGAATAATATGCGGAGCTGTATTTTCCTGGGCTTGCTTTTCTTTGATTATTAATTTGGATTCGGCTGTTGGAGGCAAACCGATATCCCCAAAAATATTTTGTGTAAAATAAAATTGCAGCATTCCGAAAAACATAAATATTCCTGCCAATCCAAAGCCTAAACTCCAGGAAATTTTTTCACCAATATAACCGCAAAGCATGATTCCTAAAAAAGCACCTGCATTTACTCCCATATAAAACAAGGAATAAGCACCGTCTTTCTTTTCAGGATGTTTTTCGTAAGCATTAGAAATAATAGAGGTCATATTAGGTTTGAACAAACCATTACCTATCATCAAACAAATAATACCAATATATAAAAATGTAGGGGTTTCAACCGCCATTGACGCATGTCCCAATGTCATTACAAAAGCCCCAATAACAACAGCCCAGCGATAACCTAAAAACCGATCAGCCAAATAGCCCCCGACAATTGGCGTAAAATAAACCACCATGGTATAGGTTCCATACAATGCCATTGCATCTTCCACATTCCACGCCCAACCTCCTTTGGCTATTGAAGTTGTCAAAAATAAAACCAACAAAGCACGCATTCCATAATAGGAAAAACGCTCCCACATTTCAGTAAAAAACAACACAAATAATCCCGCAGGATGCCCTAAAACGGAACTTTTAAAAAAATTATTTGGAATATCTTGATTCATAAATAAGGTGTTAACTAGTTGGTATTTTTAGATTTTTGAAAAAATTTATTCCAAATATAGTTCTAAAATCCCAACTTCTTAATTCGATTTACAGATTTTCATTTATAAAATTCGTCAGCTTATTGAACAACTGAATTCGGGTCATTCCGCCATAAATCCCATGATTGCAATCCGGATAAATTTGGGAATCAAATTGTTTATTGGCCTGAATTAAGGCATTCATCATTTCCATCGAATTTTGAACATGCACATTATCATCGGCACTGCCATGAATCAACAGATATTTTCCTTTTAAACGATTAGCAAAATTAATAGGCGAATTATCATCATATCCACTTGCATTTTCCTGTGGTGTGTGCATGTATCTTTCAGTATAAACCGAATCATAAAAACGCCAATTCGTAACCGGAGCTACCGCAATGGCCATTTTAAAAATGTCATTTCCTTTTAAAATACAATTGGAAGTCATGAATCCGCCGTAAGACCAGCCAAAAATCCCAATTCTGCTTTTATCCACATAAGGATAATTCCCAAGAACTTTAGCGGCATCAATCTGATCTTCCACTTCGTATTTTCCTAATTGTAATTGTGTCACTTTCTTAAACTCAGCCCCTTTATAACCCGTTCCTCTGCCATCCACACAAACAATGATGTAACCTTGTTGCGAAAGCATCAAACACCAGTAATCATCAAGAGAATTCCATTGATTAGCCACCTGTTGCGAACCAGGCCCCGAATATTGCGTCATAAAAACTGGATATTTCTTAGAAGCATCAAAATCTTTTGGTTTGATAATCCAGGCATTCAGCTCATTGCCTTTCTCCGTTTTTAAAACAAAAAACTCTTTTGTTGGCAAATTATATTCTTTCAATCTGCCCGACAACGCAGCGTTATTTTGAATTACTTTTACTTCTTTGCCTGATTTCACTTCATTCAAAGTATAAGTTGTAGGCTGAATTGCGCTGGAAAAAGTACGAATATAATAATCGAAATTTGGACTAAAAGTAGCCTCATTAGTTCCTAAATCAGCAGACAATGCCACCTTATTATTTCCCTTCAATCCTATTTTATAAACGCCCCTGTTAATAGAGCCATTTTCGGTTGACTGATAAAAAACAGTATTGGTTTTCTCGTCCAAACCATAAAAAGCAGTCACTTCCCAGTTCCCTTTAGTCACCTGATTTTTCAACTGCCCCGTTTTATCGTAATAATAAATATGATTAAATCCGTCTTTTTCACTTGTCCAGATAAAACTGTTGTCTTTTAGAAAAGTGAGATTATTGGTTACACTCACATAAGCCTTATCTTTCTCATTCAAAACCACTTTTTTAGCTGCTAAATTTCCATCAATAAAAAGCAAGTCTAAATTATCCTGATGACGGTTCAAAACCTGAGCTGACAAAACATTGGCATCATTGGTCCATTGTATTCTGGCAATATAAAAATCAGTATAATTGCTCAAATTCACCGTTTTGGAATCTTTCGAAGTCACATCAAAAATATGCAACGAAACCTCCGAATTCTTCTCTCCTGCTTTTGGATATTTAAAAGTATTCAATGCAGGATACAACTCCTGATTAAAAACCGTCATAGAGAACTCGGGCACTTGTGATTCGTCAAATCGGATATAAGCAATCTTTTTGCTGTCAGCAGACCAATCAAAAGCCCTTACAAATTCAAATTCTTCTTCGTAAACCCAATCACAAATCCCGTTAATTACCGCATTTTTCTTTCCATCAGCCGTAATCTGTGTAGTTGTTTTCGAGGCAATATCGTAAACAAATAAGTTGTTTTCTCTGGCAAAAGCAATCTTCGTTCCATCGGGAGAAAAAGTAGGTTCCTGAATTTGGAAATCAAATAATTGGTTCAGTTCTTTTTTCGAAATATCAAACAAATAATAATCCGAAGTTGAGGAACGGCGGTAAATTGGCACAGTATTACAGGCCAACAACAGCATTTTTTCATTCGAATCAAAAGTATAACTATCAATTGCCGGCATCCCTTTATGATCTTTAGTATCAATAATGGTGGCTGTTTTTTGCAAAGTCGCAAAATCATATAAGTCAATCTGAGTGGACTGTCCCGCCTGATTGTAATTCAAAACCGTATATTGATTGGATTTTTGCAACGAATGCAATTCATCCATATCCTGAGTCCGGAACATGCCGCGATAAATCGATTCAACAGTAATTTTTTGTTGTCCAAAAACAGTAAAAGTGAACAAAAACAAAACGAAGGGCAGTAACTTATAGTTCATAATTTCAGGTCTAAATAAAACGTATTCAATTTTAATAAAAAAATCACAATTATCTCACATTAAATTCATTTAAATGCAATTCGTAAAATAACAATATATGTCATTATTGACACTAAATTAATGGCAAATAAAACAGCTAAAACGTATCTTTGCGCAACATTACACTATAATCCATTGAAAATGAATAAAGCCGTAGCAGGATTCTCTAAATTATCGAAAGAAGAAAAAATAAACTGGATTGCCTCAGCCTATTTTTCCAATCCGGAAAATGCCATCCAATTATTAAAAAAGTACTGGAACAGCGACGAAAAACTCCAAAAACTACACGATGAATTTATAGAAAACACCATCAGTAATTTTTATATCCCATTGGGTGTTGCTCCTAATTTCCTTATCAACGGAAAATACCATACGATTCCAATGGCTATCGAAGAAAGCTCGGTAGTGGCTGCTGCTTCCAAAGCCGCAAAATTTTGGGCAAGTCGTGGCGGATTTAAAACTACAGTTATCAACACCGAAAAAATCGGTCAGGTTCATTTTATGTACAAAGGAGATGTTTCTAAACTGGATTTGTTTTTTACACAAACCAAAGCAAAATTCTTCTCAGAAACAGAACATCTGACCAAAAATATGCAACAACGTGGCGGTGGAATTCTCGACATTACACTGGAAGACAAAACCACTTTACTGGCTAACTATTTCCAACTTCATGCTACTTTTGAAACCAAAGACAGTATGGGAGCTAATTTTATCAACTCCTGTTTGGAACAATTTGCCAACATCTTAAAATCGGAAGCGCAGGCTTATGAAATTTTTACAGAAGAAGAAAAAAACATCGAAGTGGTGATGAGTATTCTTTCTAATTATGTTCCTAATTGTATTGTTCGCGCAGAAGTTTCCTGTCCTGTGGAAGACTTAGCCGAAAAACATATTGAAAACCCTCAACTTTTTGCAGAACGATTTGTTCAGGCTGTAAAAATTGCCGAAGTTGAACCTTTCCGCGCTGTAACTCATAACAAAGGAATCATGAACGGGATTGATGCTGTCATTCTGGCTACAGGTAATGATTTCAGAGCCGTAGAAGCCGGAATTCATGCTTATGCTGCCAAAGCAGGTCAGTACAGCAGTTTGTCGCACGCTAAAATAGAAAATGGCATTTTCACTTTTTGGCTAGAAGTTCCCTTAGCCTTAGGAACTGTGGGCGGATTAACGAGTTTACATCCTTTGGTTAAACTTTCATTAGAAATGCTTGAAAATCCTTCCGCAAAAGAATTAATGGAAATTGTGGCGGTAGCCGGATTAGCTCAAAATTTTGCTGCTTTGCGTTCACTAACTACAACAGGCATTCAGGACGGTCACATGAAAATGCACCTGAACAATATTTTGAATCAATTTGAAGCCAGCGCTGAAGAACGCGTTTTGGTACAAAAACATTTTAAACATCATGTGGTTTCACATAGCGGAGTCGTGAATTTCATTGAAAGTATTAGAAAATAACACAACAGCGATTTAATTCGACTTGAAAATGGATACAAAAAAAACATTTTACAGCAACGGAAAATTATTAATTACCGCTGAATATTTGGTATTAGACGGAGCCAAAGCTTTTGCATTACCAACTAAATTTGGACAAAATTTAATTATTGAAGAAGGCGACTATCAAGAGATAAAATGGACTAGTTATGATGCCGATGGAAGTATCTGGTTCGAAGAAGAAATTCTTTTTTCAGAAATAAAAGAGCCTAAAAATCCCGAAATTGAATCTATAAAAAATACTTTAATAGAGATTTTACATCAGGCTTATCTTTTAAACCCTGTCTTCCTAAATCAGGAAAAAGGATATAAAATAAGAACCGAATTGACTTTTCCTAAAAAATGGGGATTAGGAACTTCTTCTACCCTTATCAACAATATGGCACAATGGCTCAATATTGATGCTTATGAATTATTAAATAATAGTTTTGGTGGCAGTGGTTATGATATTGCCTGCGCCCAAAATAACAGTCCGATTACGTACCAATTAAAACATGGTAAACCAAAGGTGGAAACCATCAGTTTCAATCCTGGTTTTAAAGACAACATTTACTTTGTGTATTTAAATAAAAAACAAAACAGTAAAACTGCGATAGCTAAGTACCAAAACAATAAATCCAGTGATCTGGAAAAAGAGATTTCAAAAATAGACAAACTAACTCAGGAAATTATTCATGCCAAAAGTGGCGCTGCTTTGGCTCATGCCATAGCTAAACATGAAGCTACCATGAGTTATATTTTAGAAACCACTACCGTAAAAGAAAATCTCTTTTCTGATTTTATAGGCGAAATTAAAAGCTTAGGTGCCTGGGGCGGCGATTTTATTATGGTAGTTTCTGAAGTAAGTCCTGTTACTTATTTTAAATCCAAAGGCTTTAGCACGATTATACCTTATAAAGACATGATATTAGAATCAAGCAAATAAATAATCTATACGAATCAAACTTATAACTTTTGATTCCTCAAAATACAGACCTTCCAGGTTTTAAAAACCTGGAAGGTCTTAAACTGAAACATTACTACTACCAATCACTTTTTTATTTAAAAAGGGAAATTAGATTTATTAATTTTCTTTTTTGCTTGATCAAAAAAGAAACAAAAAAATCAAGTCTTGCGCTTCCTCTTCGGTCAAATTAGTTTTCGAATGCTAAAAGAAAAGAACTCGCTGCGCTCAAACAGCTTTTCTTTTTACGCATTCTTCAAACATTTGACACTCGACTGCGGAAGCTAAGGACATTTGATTCTCGTAAAATTAAAGATTTTAAAATCACTAATATTCGATACATTACTCAAAAAAGAGCATAAAAAAACCGATACAAACTGTATCGGTTTTTTTATGTGAAATTAAAATTAATCTAACTATAAAAATTAGTAATTAAATTGTCTTCTGTTATCTTTAATATCAGCAATATCTTTAAGAGCCGGTAAAACTCTGTTTACATCTCCTGCTGATTGTGCTTTTAATTTAGCCACATAAGGAGCAACATCTTTTATTGCCGGAGCTTTAACAATACTTGTAGTTTTAACTACATAAACTCCTGTATTTCCTTCAATAGGAGCTGAAATTTTGTTAACACCTAAAGCAAATGCATTTCCTACTACTCTTGGCTCTTGTCCAACACCACCGTTTAACACTGGGTTATCCAGAGTAACATTAGCAGCTTGTTCAACTTTGCTTCCTGTAGCTTTAGCAATTGCCTCAAGAGAAGATGCTGTCATTTTAGCTTTCAACAATTCTGCTTTTTTAACATTCTTCAATTTAGTTTCAATAAATGGTCTTACCTGATCGATTGGAGCAAATCCTGAATCGTCAATATTTTTAACCGTAGCAATTACATTGCCTAAATTAGCAATTTCAAAACGTTTTACAGAACCTACTTTAGTACCATCTTCAAAAGCCCATCTAACAATGTTTCTTTGGTTTCCTAAAGATCCAAAAGCTTCGTCCATTGCTTTTACTGAAACTGCAGGAACTACTTTAAGATTCATTTCTTTTGCCACTTTGTTGAAATCTTTATCAGCAGCATCCATTTCGAATTTAGTTGCCTGAGTAAAGATTTTATCTGAAGTAGCTTCAGAAGCTTCTAATTTTTGAGCTACAGTAGCCAAACGAATTCCGTCTTGCTTATCGGTAACTTTAATAATATGGAATCCAAAAGGAGTTTCTACTAAACCAATTTTCCCAATACCGTTATTGAAAACAAAATCACTGAAAGGTTTCACCATTTGACCAGGTCCAAAATAACCTAAATCACCACCTTGTTGTGCAGATGAATCATCCGAATATTGGAAAGCCAACATCATAAAACTATCCGGATTAGCATTAACCTGAGCTAATACTTCTTCTGCCTTAGCTTTAGCTTCTTCTTTAGTTCTTTTTTCTCTTTGGTTAGGAACCTGCGCTCCTTCATAACTAATTAAGATATGACTTGCCTTAGCATTTACACCTAATTTTTTACCCAAAGATTTTGAAATGCAGTAGTAGTTTCCAAAAACATAAGGTCCGTAAACTTCACCCGGAGCCAAATTAAACAATCTGTCAGCATCAACAGCCGGTAAATCTTTTTTAGGAACATAAGTTGAATCATAAGGAACATCTGAATTTGAGTTTACAAATTCAATTGCATTAGGAGTTGTTCTAAATCCTGCCAAAGTATCGTTTTTACCAGTAGCCTGGTTGTAAACTACACTTCCAGTCAATAAAGCATTGATTTTTGATTTAACCTCAGCTACATCTTCTTTAGATGGTTTGTCTTCAATTAAAACGTACTCAATAGCGCGAGATTCCTCAGCTTTGTATTTCTTTTCGTTTTTCTTCATGTACTCTAAAATATCAGCATCAGTCACTTTTACATCACTGTCTTTGATTGAAGAAAACAAGGCGCCAACATAAGAGAAATTAGCTTTATCCGCTTCCATTTTGTATTTCAATTTCCCTTCAGCCTTAGTAGTATAAGAAGCTGATTGTACTAATGTGCTGTAAATTTGGTATTTTGCATTTAGCTCAGCGTCTTTTTCTCTTTGTTTCAAAAATTCTGCCTGTGCAGGATTTGCTTTAAAGTAATCTTTAAATTTAGCCAAATCAAACATTCCTGCAGCATTAAGGAACATTGGGTTTTTACCAATATTTTGGTCAGCTTTTAAAATTTCGATGATGTGTTTTTCACCAACTCTTAATCCTAATTTATCAAATTCAGAAGTTAACAAAGCCACAGAAACTTCTTGTTCCCAAACTCTGTTAGCCGCTGCTGTAGAACTGATCCCCTGACCACTTTTCTCAACATCACTTACTTTAAGTCTAAAATCCTCAAATGAGATATCTTTTCCGTTGATGCTTCCTACATCTTTAGAGGTACTGCTTAAAGTACCACTTTTGAACAAATCACCTATTAGAAATGCAAATAAAGCAAGCGCAATTACTGCAATCATTAAGGCGGATCGTTGTCTAATTTTTGATAAAACTGCCATTTTTATTGTCGTTAATTTTATATTCAGTTTGCGAAAATACAATTATCTCGCTAATAACAATACAAGTAACGTTTTATTTTAAAAGATTTTTCAATTTTCTAAAAAAATTACTCTTTTACCGTCATTTTTACTAATTCAATTTTTTTATTTGTTGCCTCTTCAATAACGAAATGATAAGTTCCAATGGTGATTACATCTCCTTTTTGAGGAATTTCTTTTGTAAAATCGACAATAAAACCACCTAAAGTTCCATAAGAATCACTCTCTGGAATCTGGAATTTATACGTCTGATTTAAATACTCTACATCAAAACGGGTCGAAAAAAGATAAATTCCCTCTTCCAGTTCTTTTTCGATTAATTCTTCATCTAAATCGTGTTCGTCTTCAATTTCGCCAAAAAGCTCCTCAACAATATCTTCCACCGTAATGATTCCCGAAGTCCCGCCATATTCATCCAAAACCACAGCCACACTTTTTCGCTTTTTGGTAAGCAAATCCATGACGTCTTTAATATAAATCGTTTCAGGAACATATTCGACCTGGATAACCACTGATTTGATATGTTTGGGTTTTTTGAACAAATCAAAAGAATGCACATAACCTACAATTTCGTCCAATGAATTCTCGTAAACCACAATTTTAGAATAACCCGTTTCGACAAATAATTCTTTTAATTCAGCTACCGAATCATATAAATCCACCGCTACAATTTCTGTTCTTGGCGTCATAATGTCGCGGGCTTTTACTCCCGAAAACTCCAATGCGTTTTGAAAAATCTGAATCTCCGAATCCACTTCTTCGTCATCCTCTACAGTACTCATTTGCTCGGTGATGTAATTCCCTAATTCTACCTTAGAAAAATACAATTGGATTTGGTCGCCCTCGGTTCTGAAGAATTTCTTCAGGATAAAATCGGAAACCCAAATTAAAAATGTGGAAATAAAATAAAACAGCAAATAGAAACCATAAGCCGGAACGGCAAAAAACTTGATTAAGCTATTGGAATAAATTTGAAAGAAAACCTTCGGAAAAAATTCTGCTGTAATCAAAACAATCATGGTAGAGATTACCGTCTGGATAAACAAACTCAGAAAATCCGAAAAATGATAATTTAAAGAAATCACCCATTCCATAACGAGATCCCCCATAAAAAAACCATAAACCACTAGTGCAATATTGTTCCCAATAAGCATTGCGGCTATAAACTTAGACGGCTTCTCAGTAAGTTTAGTAAGTATTTTTGAAATAAAACTATCTTGTTTTTTTTCGATTTCAAGATAAATTTTATTGGAAGAGATGAATGCAATTTCCATCCCTGAAAAGAATGCAGATAGTATTAGACATAAAATTATAATACTAATTTCCATAAATTACGATTTATGGTTACGGTCATGCATTTTTTTTGCAAATCTTCTTCTAAAGAAAAACATAAAAACTCCCAAGCCCGCTATTAAAAGACTCAACATTGGAGTTCCTTTAGGATCATTCCATTTTTCGATAGCATCGTAAACAAAAAAAACTGTAAATATTAAATAGATATACGGTGTATATTTTAAATAACTCATAGTACGTAAAATTGATAATTATTCGGCTGTTTCTACTTCGCCTGTTATTCTTTGGGAATTAATTACTTTAAAATCTTTGCTAAAATCAATTCCCTGACCGTTTGAAGCTCCTTTCAAACTAGTAAATTTAAACTTTTTCTCTGTAAAAAACCATTCGTTTTTCTGGTCGTAATACAATTGTTCAGTCTCTAACATCTGTCCGTCCTGGGAAACAATTTTTACTTTTCCCTGCAAATCAATAATGTTGGTTTGCTTATAAGAAACAGCATAGTTAGATGTTACGCGGGTTTTCTTTGCTTTTTTATCATACAAAGTAACGTCGACTCCTTTTGGAAATTCCGTAAACGGAAAATCAACCGTGGCATAATCCAACATTTTAGAACCCAACAACTCTACCTTTATCAAGCCCGAATCAGTATATTTCAAATTAACATTGTCCGCATCTCCTGTTGGGGTAAACTCAGTAAAATTAATTTGCTGTACTTTTTTAAAATTACTTTCACACCCAAAAAACAGAGTCACAGCTAAGGCCGTGACTACCGCAAACATTTTATCTTTTTTTAATAAAAACATAGTTTTAAATAAGCAAAGTGAAACTACGCAAAATTTCCCTTAAAGCAATTATTAATCAAACTTCCTCTTAACAAACCATCTGTCATTAAGCGAAAGTCCCACGCTAAATTTAGCATAATTTTCCTGAACCAAAGACGCTGAAGTAGTTCCTCTTTTTCCTAATTCGAAACCAAAATTTACATTAGAAAAAGTACCCGTAATAGGCAATCCTAATCCTAAACTAAAACCACGATCCTTAATCGATTCCGAATTCACAATCAGACCTGTTTCCTCATATTTAATCCCCGCTCTGTAAACAATTCTTTTAAAATAATTTGAAAAAGAACCATAATTAGGAACAAAATAACCTCCTAAACTGTACTTCATCCCTTTTTCGTAAGACACATTACTAACATTGTTATAAGTATTCACCAAATCCCCTTTACTGGCATTAATAATCTGTGCTCCAATTAACCATTTTTTAGATTCTCCTATTCCTAAACCAATTCTTAATTCGCTTGGCAAAGTCATATTTTTTGAATCTATTTGTTCATCCGATGATTCTACCGAAGACAAATCAAATCCTGAAGTATAACTTACTACCGATACATTTCGGGTATTAGTTGACGCTAACTTACTTTCTAATTTATAACTCAAGCTACCATAAAGATTCAGCTTTTTACTCAATTTTGCCTGATACAAAGCACCAAAATTAAAGTTCACTCCTGATAAAGTGGCATTGTTCAACTCACGGCTTCCGTAAACCACTCCATTTTGATATTGAAAATTAGTAGTCTCGATACGACCAAAATTATAATCTACATTAGCACCTACACTAAGATTAGGAAATATTTTATAAGAAGCAGCGAAAAAAGCTTTACTCACTCCACCTGTTCCAAATTTACGGGTATTTGTTCCATATAACACATCCGAAAGTTCTTCAGTTTTATAACCTACAGAAGAATATGGAATCAAACCAAATCCTACTCCTAATTTACCCATAGGCAAACCTACAGCCAAATAATCAAAAGTAGTTCTCTTCGCTTTTTCAGAACCGGAATCATCTTTTAAAGTAGTCAAATTATAAGTTCCGCCAACAGTAAATGTGGTCAACTTAAGATTAGAAAAACTCGCCGGATTATCTAAATTGATATGAATACTATCCTGTTCAACCTGAACCCCAGCCATTGAACGACTTTCAATTGTTCCTTTAAATCGTACATCTCCTATTCCGTAAAAAGAATAAGGCGAAGCAGTTCCTTCCTGAGCAAAAGATACGAGTGAAAAAAGCAAGCAAAGGCCTGTTATAATTTTTTTAATCATTTTTGATTTTATATTGAAATGTTTGGTTCAAACTCTCCAAAAGGAAATTTGAATTGGCAAATATGGTATTTTTTAATCGTTTAGCCAAAAAATCTGCATCGCCACCCGTTAAAATTATGATAATATTTTTACAAGCTGCCTTATATTCATCTACAAAACCGTCAATCTCATAGACCAATCCGTTAACCACTCCTGAATGAATCGACTGAGCTGTTGATTTCCCTACATAAGATTCGGGACTTTCCAAAGTCAACAACGGAAGCTTTGCCGTAAAGTTATGCATGGATTCATACCGCAATCGCATTCCCGGAGAAATTGCACCGCCCTGATACACATTGTTTTCATCGACAAAATCATAAGTAACACAGGTTCCGGCATCGATTACTAGCCGGTTTTGACCAGGATACAACAAAGTGGCTCCGGCAGCAAGTACCATTCGGTCAATCCCTAAAGTTTTTGGAGTATTATAATTATTGCTGAACGGAAAAACATCTTCATTGGAAACAAAATGTACTTTAACTTCTTTTTCGAATGTCAAAAAAGATTGTTTCTCAACATCTCCCACCGAAGAAACCACCAAATGAGTTATTGTTTCAAACTTTTTTAAAATATTTTTTATTTTTTTCTCAAGCTCTGCTTTATCAAAAACAAAGCACTCCAAATTGGTATTACCCTCAAAAACAGCAGCTTTAATTCGGGTGTTCCCCACATCAATAGTTAATATCATATTTTGATTTTTGCTATCGCGAAGTTACGAATAGATTTTTTCATAGAAATGTTTTGGATATATTAAAAATGGTTCTATATTTGCACCCGCAACAAGCACGGTACCTTAGCTCAGATGGTAGAGCAATGGACTGAAAATCCATGTGTCCCTGGTTCGATCCCTGGAGGTACCACAAAACCCGAATTCTTAGAGTTCGGGTTTTTTGTTTTAGAAATATTTCGCAATAAGATTAAATATTTTTTTCAACAAAATATTTCCTTTATGGACAAAAAAACACTACTTAAGAATATCGTTAAAAGTTGCGAAGCTCGATTTAATCGAGGTACAGCAGACAATTGGAAACACAGTGATTTTAACGATTTTAGTCGTGAAATTCTAAAAGAGACCAAAACCAATATTAGCTATAACACCTTAAAACGTATATTCGGAAAAATTCCGGTTGATGACTATTATCAACCACAACAAGCCACAATTGATGCACTCACACAATACAGTAAGCATCTGATAGCTGAAACAGATTTAAACCCGATAGAAGTAGTTAACAAATCCTCTGTTTCCTATAAAAAATATTTAATATGGAGTACTATATTAGTTTCGGTCTTGGCTTTTGTTTTGTGTTTTTTAAATTATCATTCAAACATCAGCAATGTAAATAGCATCAAACTGTCAAACACAGAGGGGCTTTTACCAAAAACAGCTTTATTTGACATAGAATTACCAAATACCTCAGACAGTATATTTGTAAACTTTGGGGATAAATCTCCTTTAATCTATTTAGTACCAAAGCAAAAAAGAATTTCTCACACCTATTTATTTCCTGGCCTTTTTAATGTCAACATTCAAAACTCCAAAAATATTTTAGCCCAAACCAAAATATACGTAGCCTCTAACAAGTGGTATAGTTTGGGATTTTATCGCCAACGAGAAATCCCAAATAGTTACTATGCTTCCCCAGCTGAAAAAAAAGGAAAAGACAGTCTTTTTTACATCTCTAATATTCAATTGCAAAAAGCAGGATTAGACACGCTAAACTCTTACTATACCAGACTCTGTAATTTCACACCTATAAATTATCTTTCCGACAACTTTAAATTTGAAACTACCTTAAAAAAAGACACACAAAAAAAAGGTATATTTTGTAGTAGCATTAAATTTCAAATCTCAGGAAGTGAAAATATGATCCGATTCAATTTTGTGAGTTCGGGTTGTAGTTCAAAAGTTATAAATGTTATAAGTGAGCAATATTTCTACGGAACAAAAAGCGATCTTTCAAAATTTGTAATTAATTTAGAAAAATGGAATACTTTAAAACTAATTAATCGCAATAAAAACCTAGAACTTTTTATTAATAACACTTTACTTTTTAAAGGAAAATACAAAAAAACATTAGGGGAGTTAAGAGGTGTTATGGTTGAATTTGAAGGTAACGGATATGTTAAAGAATGCAAACTAAACACTTTAAAAGGGAAAGAACTATATCATTTTTAATCAACACAAAACACACATAATCAATAAATTACCTTATCCATAATTTTGGATAAGCTTTGATAAATTCAAAAACAATAGTTTAAATTTGATTTGGCTAATTTTATACTTTACCAATACAAATCAAATAAATTATGCCTTTTGTAAACACACGTAGATTTTTTTTAATCATACCGATATTATTAAATTCCCTGGTTTTCTCTCAAGAAAAAATTAGCCTAAATGGCAACTGGAAATTCATGTTGGCCAAAACTGAAAATGAAGCAAATGAGCTGTCTCAATTTTACACTGATAAATTTAAGAGTGATGCCTTTAAATTAATTCCTGTCCCATCCAATTGGGCTGTTTTAGGATTTGAAGAACCTGTATACAGAGGTTTCAAAGACGACAAGGCTAGTGAAGGTTTTTATTTATATGATTTCGAAGTACCTAAAAACTGGAATGAAAAGACTATTAAGCTAAATTTTGGAGGCATTTGGTCATCAGCAGAAATCTGGCTTAACGGTAATCCAATAGGAATTCATCATGGCGGTTTTACTTCTTTTTCTTTCATAATTGATGATAAAATAAAAACAGGTGAAACGAATCATCTGGCAGTACGGGTAAAACAAGTAAACAGCAATTACAAATTTGATGTTTATGATGACTGGACTTTAGGCGGTATTTATAGAGATGTATCTCTGGAAGCTTTTCCTAAAAAAAGATGGCTTGATGCAATTGTTGTAAAAACTGATTTTGATCAATTATATCAGGATGCTTATCTAAAAGTAAAAATAATGGTAGGTGACAGAAACAAAGAAACACTTCCTGGCAACTATCCCAGCCCCGGAGAACCCTACAATCTAAGACTTACTCTTTTTACTAAAGAGGGGAAAGAAATAGAAAATCAGGAAATAACAGTAGCTGGACACACGGCGACAAATCGTGAAATATCGATGACAATGCTTGTCAAAAATCCTCTTCACTGGACAGCTGAAACCCCAAATCTGTATAAAATAAATATAGACCTTCTTGAAAAAAATAAAATAACACAAACAGCTTCCGAAAAAATTGGATTTCGTGAAATAGCAACTGATGGTGGTGTTTTTAGAATTAATGGACAAGCTGTTAAACTTCGCGGTATAAACAGGCATGATGAACATCCTGATGTAGGCAGGGCCACTACAAAAACACAATGGCTACAGGATTTAAAGATGATGAAAGCTGCAAATATAAATTACATCCGTATGGCACATTATGCCCATGCACAAGGGTTTATTGAATTGTGTGATGAATTAGGTATGTATGTTGGTGAAGAAGTCTCAATTGGTGGTGCAGGAGATTTAATGTACGACTCCTCATTTTCTCCAGAAGTGTTACAAAGAACTTACGAAACAGTAATAAGAGACATTAACAGACCTTCTGTTATATATTGGTCAATTGGAAACGAAGATGCATTAACCAGTCTGCATTTAACATCAGTAAAACTGACAAAAGCTTTAGATCCTACACGTCCTGTTTTACTGCCTTGGCGAGCTGAAGAATGGCTTCCGGAAGAAGTAGACATTCTTGCACCTCATTACTGGAAACCGGAAGAATATGATCAATTAGCAGCAAGATCTAATCGCCCTATTATCACAACCGAATTCACACATGCTTTTGGAAATGATGGTTTCGGTGGCTTAGAAGCAAGATGGAAGGCATTAACAAAGCATCCTTCAGGAGCAGGGGCGGCAATTTGGATGTGGGCAGATCAGGGAATAAAAACAGCTATTTTAAGACCTAAAAATAAGTCTTCAAAACTGAATGAAGGGGATGATTATTTACGAATTGATGAAGCAGGATGGGATGGGATTGTAGATTCTTATCGTAACCCAACCCGTGACTACTGGGAAGCGAAAGCTGTATATGCCCAAATATATCCTAGTATAAATAAAATTCCCTTTAGTCCTAATGAGGCATCCGTAAACATTCCCATTCAGAACGATTATGATTTTACTGATTTAAATACTGTAAAAATCCATTGGTCAATACGAGAAGATGAACAGGAAATATCTTCTGGATCAGAAAAAATAGATGGGCAACCACATACCCAATCGATTTTTAAATTACCATTAGACAAATTAAAATCCATTAACCCAGAAAAAACATATTATGTTTGGTTTACTTTCACCAATGCAGATGATACGGAGATAAACCGTAAAGCGGTAGAACTCTGCCCTCGACTTAAAGAAATAATTCCAACTTATAAAGCCGAAAAAATTACTATTACAAAAGCCGAAACTGTTACTATTAAAACCGGTAAACTTCAATATGTCTTCAACCCTAAAACAGGTGAGTTAGTTTCAGCAAGCCTGCAGGGAAAAACACTGATAAATAATTTAAGACCGGTTATTTGGAGAAAATTAGACCGAAGCGAACAAATGGTAGTTGGAAAACAACAAGCCAATGATGCAGCCGATTTTAATCATTACAGTCAATCGGTTCTTGATTGGAATATTGAAGAAAAAGATTCAGAAGTTGTTATAAAAACAACGGTAAATTATCTGGTTGATAACAATAATCAATTTACTACTACCTATCGTTATACTATCGGAACAGATGGAAAAATGGCTGTTAATTATCAAATCCTAACCAAAGTTGCCGTTCCCTGTTTACCTATAGTAGGAATGGCGGCAGATGCCTTACCAGAACTAAACAATTTAAAATGGCTGGGCCTTGGACCATATAATGCTTATCCAAATAAACAATCTGCACCAATCCTCGGAGTTTGGGGAGGACTAAATACTAACAATGAGACTTCCGGTACAAAGGTCACTAGGTGGTTAGAACTATCCGGAAAATCCGAAAAAGTACGAATTTACAATTTAGGATATATGGAGCATAATACTACTAAGCCAGAGACAGTATATATTTTATCAAATGTATTAGGAAGACCTGAAAAAGGACGTAAGGCAGATGATTCCGTACCTCAACTATTAACAAATTCTACCGATCCTTTTGTAGGGGAATTTAAAATTGAATTATTAAAAATCAAATAATAATCTAAAGAATTACAATATTAACCAGTACAGCTTTAAAATCATCTTAATTCAGATGTGTATAAAACGTTGAAAATATCATGAAAAAAGAGGGCTATCTCAAAAAAGACAGCCTTCTTCTTATTCTCTAAACTATTTCATCAAACGCACTTCGTAAATACCCGTGATTGACGAATTTGGTTTTGCCTGGAATTTTATTTCCAGCAATTTTGGATTCGACTTTAAAATTTCAGCAGGAATTGCAATCATTTTATCAATAAACTGATTCCCTTCTTTTCCATCCATTGCAATCGAAGCAACCAAAACGGCATTTAAATAAACATCAAAATTTCTGTTTTTATCGGAACCAAAATAAGTGATTCTTAAATTGCGAGCTTCCAATTTTGGATTTTTTAAATCATAACTAAAAAAGCCTGTCCCGTTTCTGTAATGACGTTCTTTGTAAATTCCCGTATCAGTTTGCTCTCCTTTAAAGTTATGATCATTTTCCGGCTGCTGTTCTCCTAACGTAATCATATCTACAGTCTGAGCTTCCAATTTCATTTTAGCATCTTCTCTTTCCCTGATTGCTGCCTGCAATTCAGGTAATTTTTCCTTTGTTGTATAAGGCCAATACAACATGTAGCGAGCATCGTGGATTTCGAAAAAAGGAATTAGCTTTAAATTCTTAAACTTGTCCTGATACGTAATATCCGAAACCGAATAACTAAAAGGCTGATCTTTTATTTCTTTTAAAGACTGTGCTAAATCAGTAGTATTTGAAACCAACATTGGCGCTTCTTCAATTGGATAAATAGGTCCACTGGCAATATGTCCCATTCGGCTGCCATCGGCTTTCAATCCTATTAAATCAGTAGTATCTGTAACGGCAGCCAAGACAATTGGTCCATGTAAAAATGAAACCCAGGCTGATTTATCCGGAAGTTGTTCCGCGGCATTATGCATTGGCAAAATAACCGAAATTACATCTCCGGATTTCCATTTTCGATTAATGGCAACATAAGAATTCGCATCTTTTGCAATTGCTACCTCTTTGCCATTCACCTTAATTTTCATTTCCCCATTCGTTACCCAGGAAGGATATCTGAACTTAATACTAAATGTTTGGGCTTTTTTCAAATCCAAAGTAAAAGCTGATTGTTCTTCGAAAGGAAACTTGGTATTTTGTGTCAATTTTAATCCTTTTTCTTTCCATTCTAAAGTGGAAGGAATAAAAAGATTCACATACAAATTAGCCACATCATGAGCGTAAATCATTTCGCCGTATTTTCCGTGATTTTCCAAACCTGAACCCACACAACACCAAAAAGATTCCTGCGGCTCAGAATACACACGATAATGACGCGGACGAATTGGCGTAAAATAAACAAATCCCCCATCAGGATGCTGCGATGACAAAATATGATTGTAAGTCGTGCGCTCGTAATAATCCATGTATTTTGAATCAGGATGAGCTAAAAACAAATGCTTAGACAATTTAAGCATATTGTAGCTGTTGCAGGTTTCCGGTCCCTCTCTAGATTCCAACATTGACGAAAAATCATTCGAAGGATTGAAATGTTCTCTCACACTATTTCCTCCAATAGAAATGGTTCTGTTTTCAACCACTGTTTTCCAAAAAAAGTTAGCCGCATCTGCCCATTTTGCATCTCCTCCTACTTCAGCAACACGAATAAATCCGATTACTTTAGGAATTTGTGTATTGGCATGAATTCCGTTTAATTTATCTTCGCTTTGTAACAACGGATTCAAAATAGTCTTGTGCGAAAATTTCTCAGCCAAAACCAAATATTTCTTATCTCCCGTAATAGCAGCTACATCGGCAAAAACTTCATTCATTCCGCCATGCTCGCTTTTTAGCATCGTCTGAATTTGCTCATCCGAAAGATTTGCGGTCAATTTCAAACACCAATCCGATAATTTGATCAGCATTTTTTTAGCCTTTTCATTTCCCGTCAATTTGTAAGCATCTACAAGACCTGCATACACCTTGTGAACATTATACCAAGGCACCCATTTTCCATTTAGCGAAAAACCTCCTGCATCAATCTTACCTTTAGCAATATCAGCCCACAAAGCCTTACTTCCGGGAACACCGCCTATATAACCATCTCCATTTTTTAACTGGCATTTTTCCAAATTATCCAACATATAATCGAGACGTTCTTTTATTTTTTGATTGCCGGTTGCGGCATACATCTCCGACAAAGCCGAAAGATAATGCCCGCCAATATGACCATCGAGACCGGTATTTTCCCAGTTGCCATAATTTTCTTTTAACGGAGTTATTCCCGCTTCTTTTAAATAAGGAGCCAATAATCTGTCAGCATCCAATTCTAAAATATATTTCATATCGGTTTGCTGTGCCTTTTGAAAAGGACTTTCTAGCAAACGTACAGACGACAACGGAAAACTTTGTAATTGTCCTTGTTGCCCATAAGTAGCAGCACTTAACGTAAGTAAAACAACCGACCATAGATTGTTCTTTACTTTTTTTAATATCATAATTTTTTGTTTTTGGTTGGGTTAAAGAAAAACAAACTCCTCCTTAATTTGTTTCTAAATTATTTTTGGTTTTTTATTCGAATAAGCGTAAATGAATAAGCCGGCAATTCAGAAGAAAATGCCTCGCTTACAGCAATTGTATCCGTTTTTGGCAATGCCGTTTTGCTGTCTGGTGCTCCTGTCAAAACAATGCGACTTGCTTGCGAAGCAGTAATTCCCAGATTTTTCAAATCCAATTGTGTATTTACAGCAACAGGAAGCATATTGACTAATTTCAAAATCAAATCATTGCTTTTACTATCACTAACTACTGAAACTCCAATGCGTTTTCGAACTGCTTCATTAGCATCAGAAAGCTTTATTTCATTTGGCAAATACACATCTCCTGCATTATTTCCGTACATTTTTTGAACCTGATAACCTACCGTAGGTTTCACTTCCGAATTATTGAAATAAATAATATCCGGATTCCATTGCGTGTGACCTTCTTTAGCCAACATTGGTGCAATAGAAGCCATACTGACCACATCGCCATTACGTTCCACAGATGTTAAATATAAGGCTTCCGCCAAAGCGGTTTCGATATTATTAGGACGTCCCGGTAAAAAAGCGGCATACTCACCTAAATATACTTTGGCTTTAGAACGATCGTATTTATCATAAAAATCCTGATTGTTGATGAACCATCCCACAGATTCATAATAATGCTCGTCGACCATTGGGATATTCAATTTATCGGCAATTGCCCAACCTTCGTTATAATCGGTTCCTTCATAAAATGGGCCAACCGTACCAATAACGGTAATTTCGGGGTGCTTTTCATTTACGGCATTGAAAATCATAGTAAAACGCTCTTCAAAGATATCAGTAATCAAATCCTCATTTCCTATGCCAATATATTTCAAATTAAATGGTTTTGGATGACCTGCTTCGGCTCTTTTCTTCCCCCATTTAGTATTCACATCACCATTTGCATATTCGATTAAATCCAAAACATCCTGAACATATTCGTCCATATCAGACATCGGGATTCCGCCTTGTTGTCCAGCCCCTCCTACACCGGAATTCTGGCATGGAACTCCCGCCGAAACTACCGGCAACGGTGCTGCTCCCATATCTTCACAAAACTGGAAATACTCGAAATACCCCAGTCCCATTGATTGATGGTAACCCCAAAGATTGCGTTGCCCTTTTCTGGATTCTAATGGTCCGATGGTGTTTTTCCAATGGTAAATGTTCCCTAAACCATCTCCATGAGCCACACATCCACCCGGAAAACGCATGAATTTCGGCTTGATATCAGCAATTGTCTGAGCCAAATCGGCACGAAGACCATTTTTATGCCCTTTGAATGTTTTTTGCGGAAACAGCGAAATCATATCCAAAGCAATGCTTCCTGTACTCTGAGGAATAATTTCCAATTTAGCATCCGCTACTGTTTTATTAGCTGTTAAAACTGCATTGTATTTTTTCCAATTGACACTATTCGAATTAATCGTAGTTTCAGCATATTTTTCGCCATTTTTCCCCGTTAAACGAATGAGTAGTTTTGTATTGGCTGCAGCCAAATTTCTAACAAACAATGAAAAATCATATTTCTCTCCGTCTTTCAAAGCAATACCGTCAAAACCTTCATTAGAAAATCCTTTACCTATTTCAGTTGTTTTTAAAATCGCATAATGTTTATTGTTTTGATGAATCGGTGAAAGCGAATCAATAGTAAATGTATTTTGGTTCCCTGCTACACTCCATGATTTGGTACTATTCCATGATTTATCGCGACCTTCTTTATCACTCAAAGCGTATTCAAAATCACGGTTCTGAATCAACTCGGCATACAATCCGCCATCGGCAGCATAATTGATATCTTCAAAAAACACACCAGTAAGCATATTGCTTATTTTTTTATTTTGAGAAGCATCTACCGTAATCGAAGCATTTACATTTTTAAGTGACGCAAAACGAACATCGTCCGTTTTTGAAGTCTCTCCATTCAATTGGTTTTTATATCCCACCAATTGTTCGGCCTTAATTAAATTATTCACCAATTCCCAAGACACCTGAAAAACGGTCCCTTTTGGAGTTATGTCTCCAAGAGCAATTGTCTCTCTCAAATCAGCACGCTCTGATTCCTGAATTGTTTTGGTTGCTGCATAATTCACAAAGTTGCTTGTGGTTACTGCGTGAAACTCGTTTTTAGAATTTGCCGAACTTATCCATGACACGGTAAAAACCCCATTATTTTGAGAAAGAATTGGTTTCAAACAATTATTATCCTTCATAACCTCAGGATAGGATTGACGCCCCCAAGTGATTAAATCCTTTGAAGCAGCATGAGCAAAAGTGCCGTCTTTATCATTCAAACTCCATACACAATGCCACATTCCATCAGCAGCTTTAAAAAGATAAGGCGCTATCATCTTTTTTTGTGAGCCCCATCTTCCATAATCAGAAAGTAAAAAATTATAATTCTGCCCTACCGCATTCCAATTTTTCTTATCGACGCTCCAGGCAAATTGCAATCCCGTTCTACCCGATAAATTTTCAGGCGTATAGGCAAATAAATAGACTGAACCCGGATGGGCTGACTTCCTATTGTTATTTGCAAAAGAGGGCAAGACCATTACAAAACTCATCACAAATACAACAATATGCAGTTTCATTTTATTCTTCATTGGTTTTATTCTTTATAAAATTTTGGTTGGAATTAACAAATGTAAAAAAAACATTTATTAATTCAGATTAAAATTTCATAAAAGCAAAAAAGCTACTTTGAAAGTAGCTTTTAAAAATATAAATTCAAACACATAGCCCACCTATCAATTGACAGGCAGGCTACATACAAACACTAACCAAAAAAATTATGTTCTGAACCGAGAGGATATTAAAAAATTAATATCCGTTGTTACCAAACTGAGTCGGATTGGAGATTGCATCTAAGAAAGATCTTGGGATTGGTCTAACTATATGTTTACCATCAACAAAATTTGTTCCCGCAATTGGATTGGTTTGATCCAGATAAGCCTTATTTAATCTACCTGTACGTTTTAAGTCAACCCATCTCATGTGCTCACCTGTCAATTCTCTTGCTCTTTCTTTCAAAAGAAAATCGATATTAATTTGAGCAGGCAATACTATCATTTCATTCTCTCTTGATGTTAAAGCCGCTCTTTTTCTTAAGGTGTTAACATAGCTCGCTGCTTTAGTTTGATCATTATTATTCAAAATGGCAGCTTCGGCAGCAACAAGGTAAATATCTCCTAAACGTACAATAGGAATGTCCCCAAGCCAAAACTGATTAGTTTGACAATACAATGCCGCAGAGAATTTTTTCATAGCAGGAAACATATTGATCAAGTTAGGATCATTTGGATACAATGCCGGATCTTTGTATTTATTAGTCCCCGGTTCGAATAAATCACTTGGATCCACAACAAGCATTGGCATTTTGCTCTTAACAACAGGATCAATAACCCAGTTAGGAGTGAAAACCGACAAACCTTCATCATTATTCATATTGATTTGCTCTTCTATTCTTTGAGAATAAAAATTAACAGCCGGAAGCGCCTGCGCTAGTGTATTCTTAATTGTATAACCCACAACCGAAGCATCTTTTTTGTAAGTAGTAGCCATCGCCTGAGTAATTGTTTTATTGGTTACCGAATAAAACTTATAAGCAAATGTTTCAGCAAATCGTGTATCAGCCGGAGATGCAACCGGTGAAAAAACATCCATCAACAAATACTTGCTTGGTTTCAATAATCGGCTGTTTGCTCTTCCATATAAAATACTTGTTGCACTTGTCCCCCATTCAGCACCTCTGGTCACTAAATCAGGCAAATAATATTGTCTTGTTCTTCCTCTATTGAAGCCTTCCGGATTAAGCCCGCCTACATGGTCAATTCCTTGGGTAAACAAAAATTCAGTATTATTTTTATTGTTTTGACCACTCCATAATTTAGCAAATCCTGATTTAGTATTATCACTTAAATACAAAGCAGTATTATATTTTGTAGGATTGTTTATTAACTCTTCAGCTGTTTCAAGAGCCAATTGAGCATATTTTTGAACTTCTCCTAAACGAGTTCTTTGCAAATACACTTTAGCCAATAAACCGTAAGCCGCTTTCTTTGCCACTCGTCCTTGTAAAGTTTGTTGAACAGGAAGATGTGCACATGCAAATTTTAAATCCTCAATAATTAAATTATAAAATTCTTCTTCAGAACTGCGTACCGGAGCGTTATCTACTCCTTCGACAACAGCCGATTTTGTTCTTAAAACTACACCGCCAAATTGCTCTACAAGAATAAAATTACTAAATGCTCTTAAGAAATAAGCTTCGGCTAATTTTGCATTCATTTCTTCGGTAGAACCGTATCCTTTAACATTATTCGAATAATACATAGCTGTATTACACAAGTTAATAGTTGCATAAGCCGTACCCCAAATTACCTTCAGATTTCCATCATCCGGATTTAACTGGCTGGCATATTGCGCAAATCCAATTCCTCCACTACCAATATTTTCCCATGAATCGGTTCCGGCTTCAGTAGGCGCTATATAATCTACTTTTCCGTGCAGGAAATAAAGATTCTCATAACAACTATTGATTAACCCTTCAAATCCCGATTTATCCCCATAAGATTTATCCAAGGAAACGGTGGTACGATTTTGCTCGTCCAGACTACATGATTGAAACAATCCAATCATAAAAAACAGTAAGACTGTTGCTAATAAGTTTATATTTTTTTTCATAATAATTACAATGATAAGTTGATACCAAAAATGACTTGCTTAAACAGAGGGAATGAATCTGAACCTCCATTTTCAGGATCTACATTTTTTAATAAATGACTGCGGCTAAAAACAAATGGATTATATGCTGTTGCATAAAGTCTCATGCTGTTTAAACCAACTTTTTGGATAAAATCATCTGGCATAGAATAACCTAAAGTGATGTTTTTAATTTTTACATAAGAACCATCTACTAACTCTAATCCAGATTGAAATTGTGTATTAAAACTACCTCCCGGTCTTGGAAAATCGTTTGTAGGATTATCTTTTGTCCAATAATTATAAGTTTCAGGCTGCGCTTCTCTGTTCCAATATCCTAAAACCTGAGCACGCATCATATTACCATATCTACCATTTACAAATACGGTAAGATCGAAGTTTTTGTATTTGAATGTATTTTGAATTCCAAAAAAGTAATCCGGAACATTATTTCCTACTATCATTCTGTCTTTTGTAGAATAAACATGGACTCCATTATCAGAAACTCCATTTGCATCAAATTGCTCCACTGTTTGCAATTTAATATCTCCTGGTTTAGCACCATATAAAGCAGCTTCAGTTTCCTGACCTAATTGCCAGATTCCGATTTTTTTATAATCATAGAAAACACCTCCCGAAGCCGGAGTCTGACCAATAAATAATCCCTCTGAAATTAATTGACTAACCGTTAGATTTCCTAAATCTATTTCAGTCAGTTTTTCTTTAGCCGTAGTAAAAGTAAACGATGTACTCCACTTAAAATTCTCTTTATCTATGTTTCTTGTATTTACAGCAACCTCAAAACCTCTATTCTCAGAAGTCGCTATATTAGAAGTTTTCTTATATGGTGTTTTAGCATCAAATCCTCCTGAACTGGTAGGAAGACGACGATCCCATAAAATACCATCGGTTTTAGTCCAATAATACTCTGCTGTAACATCAATTCTATTCTTTAACACTGCGAAATCCAAACCTAAATTGGTATTGGTAGAACGCTCCCATGTTAAATCAGGATTTGAAATATGTTCAGTAGGCGTATACATAGGTAATGCTGTAGTCCCTCCTAAAGAAAGATTGCTTGTTTTTGTAGCTGTACGTGTTAAACTGGAATACGGGTCAATACTTGCCGTTCCGGAAATACCATGTCCTAATCTTAGTTTTAAATTATCTAACCATGAGCTTGTATCTTTCATGAAGCTTTCTTCACTAATACGCCAGGCTACCGATGCAGATGGGAACGAAGACCATTTATTACCCACAGCTAATTGAGAAACACCATCCCAACGATTTGTTAACTGTAAAAGATATTTCCCTTTAAAACTATAATTCAAACGTCCTGCAAAAGACATTCTATTGGTTTGACTATAAGTATTTGACCTGTTAGTAAGGTTTTTTACTGATCCCATATTATAAAACTGGAAATCATCGTAATCCAAACCATTACCTGCCAATAAAGCTCCCTCATTTCTGCTGTCAGCCCATGATGAAATACCTGTTACAGTAAATTCATGATTATCGGCAACTTTAAATTTATAGTTAAGTATGTTTTCCCAAATATAACTATACGCAAAATCAATATTATAACTTGCTTCACTGGCAGTTCTCCCTTCTGAAAGTAAATTATAAGAGTTTTTGTTTTGGAAAGTACCTGTTCTGCTATTTGAGAATCGGGTTCCTAAATTAGATCGTAACTTAAAATCTTTAAAGAATTCAAATTCCAAATAAGGATTAAACTGAACATCAAAACTTTTTGACTCATTTGCAAAAGCACCGGGATAGTTATTTGCCAAAATGCTAATATTATTAGGATCTCCTTCTAAAGGAAAAAGATTTACAACACCATTTTCATCAAATGGCACTCCCAATGGATAAACGCTATAAGCCTTATTAATTCTACTATTAGTTGTATTACTACTTCTATAGTTTAAAGTCAATTGAAAGCCTGCCTTGAATTTATCGCTGAATTTTACCTCAACTCCACCTCTGGAATTCAAAATGCTTGTATCATCATTTTCATAAATTCCTTTCTCTCCTACTAACCCCATCGATAAGTATCCCTGAACTTTTTCGGAACCTCCTCTTATAGAAATATGGTGATTTTGCTGTGCTCCTACTTTAAGCGTTTCATCAATCCAGTTCACCCATTGTCCTTTCTCAATTGCAGCAATACCGGCAGCGTTCAATCCTAAATCGGTTAAACTTGTTGCCTGATAACCATTATCCAGGAAAAAACGGTCTCTTTTATAATTCAGCCATTTTTCACCTGTAAGCGGAGCCGGAAAAGAAGAAAAACCATTTAATCCGTAATAGCTATTCAAATCAATTTGAACTTTTCCTGATTTAGCCTTTTTAGTTGTAATGATAATTACACCATTAGCACCTGAAGAGCCATAAATTGCAGTAGACGAAGCGTCTTTTAAAACATCAATAGACTCTATATCATTAGCATTTAAATTGTTAATACTTGACGGAATTCCATCAACAATATACAATGGACTTTGGCTGGCAGTTAATGATCTATTCCCTCTTAATAGAACTGCCGGAGAAGTTCCTGCCTTCCCTGAACCACGTTGAATATCCAAACCTGATACTCTCCCCTGAAGCGCTTCCATTGGGCTACTTACCGGGCTCAAAGTAATATCAGTTGATTTAACTGAGGCAACTGCTCCTGTCAAATCTTTTTTCTTAACTGTTCCATATCCCACAACCACAACTTCATTTAGAGTTTGTGAAGATTCTTTTAATGTTATTCTAAAATCAGTTTTATTGCCAATTGGAATTTCGACAGAATCACAACCAATAAAAGAGACAACTAATATTTTAGCCGAATCATCAACACGAATACTAAATTTACCATCAAAATCCGTCGAAGTACTGTTCTTGGTCCCTTTTACAAGCACACTTGCACCCGGAAGTGAAAGTCCTTTAGCATCAACAATTACTCCACTAAGTGTTTTTTGTTGTTGTTCATTTACAGAAATAGCAACAGCTTCTTCTGATTTTGCATTTGATTTTTGTAAAACAATCTGGTTACTAACTAACGAATAAGTAATATTAAGGGGTTTCAATACTCTGGAAAGCACTGCCGACAAAACTTCATTAGTAGCCTGAACACTTACTTTTTGACCCAAAGGAACCATTCTTGAATTATAGGAAAACTTAACATCGGCCGATTTACCCAGTTCTTTCAAGGCATTATTCAGGTTCATATCTGTTATCGAAACAGTAACTTTTGTGTCTAATTTCCCCTGTCCATTCAGGCTATTTGCCAAGGTTACAGTTGAAAAAACAAGCGCTAATACAAATTGGTATAATGTCATCTTCATGAGTCGGATTAGTAATCGTTGTTTTACTACGGTTTTTTTCATAATTTTGGTTTGTTTTTGATTAATACTATTTTGAGGGTATTTAAGAAACATTTCAAACCCACTTTGCAGAGTGAGAATGAAGCTATAGGCGTCGATAATGTTGCAGCATTTCGACGCTTTTTTATTAGTTAGATTTTAAATTTAATTACATCCTTTAGATATAATAGTTATCTGATTTCCATTCATAGTATAGCTGGAATTATTACCAATACTCTTGCAAATAATCTTTAATTTTTCTGGCAAAGGCTGATCACTTAAAGAAGTAGTTAAATGGCATTTTTCTAATTCCTGTTTTGGAAAATCTATTTCTACAGAGTAAGCTTGTTCAATAGTTTTAAATATTTGGGCCACCGGTATATCAGTAAACTCAAAACTCAGCTGTTCGATGCTTTTTACAGAACTACTTATGGATTCATCTGTTGTAATATCAGTAATTTTATCAAAAGTTCGGTTTTTTCGAACAAAACGAAGCCCCTGATTGGGCAATAACACAATTTCTTTCTGGGATGAATTTTGAATTGCTTTTTCGGCATTCACTTTTACCTTTCCTGTTCGCACTACAACTTCCACATCCGATTGATCGGCATAAGCTTTAATTCTGAAACTGGTCCCTACAACTTTGGTAACAATCTCATTGGCATGAACAAAAAAAGGTTTTTTAGGATTTTTACTAATTTCAAAAAAGGCTTCTCCTGATAAATATACGTTTCGCTCATTGCCTTTAAATATTTTAGGATAACTCAATTTACTCTTAGGCTGCAACAATACCGAACTTCCGTCAGACAAGGTCACAATTTGTGGCGTATTCGAATTATTAGTCTGTTCTAACAAACCATCTTCATCAAGATTGCTAACTATTTCCTCATAATTAGAATAATACTTTCCGGTATTAAAATAATTTTCATAAACATAGAAAGAAAGCAGACCGAAAACCAAAATTGCAGCAATTTTTCTAACCCAGGCTGTATTCCACAACTGGATTACTTTTAGTTCCATTTTACTCTCCTGCTCTGTTTTTTCAATTTTCATCCATGTATTTTGCAAGGCAGTATCTACCTGATCCTGAGACAAATCATTAGCCTGAACTTTCATCGCTAACAACCACAAACGGGCTTCTTCCACCAGTTTGGCACGTTTAGGATTCTCTAAAGTCCATTCTTCCCAACCGCTTGAATCTTCTTTTGACCTCATCCACAATCGGAATGACTCATCAGCCAAAAAATCTTCTATTTCCCTATATTGATTACGTTCTTTCATTTTTAAACACTGTTTATACTATCATAAAGGACAGCACCCAACTTACATACTCACTAACTCCTAACTTTATTATAATTTATATCCAATTAGCCAATAACAGTAAAAGCAAAGCCATATTTCCTTTCCATTCCTTACGAATATTAACCAAAGCACGATGCAATAAATTATTAGCCGATTGATAATTAACATTCAAAATACCGGCTACTTCCTCCACATTCAAACCATGATGGTATCTTAAATACAAAGCTTCTTTTTGTCTGGCCGGTAAATCATTCAGCAGTTTATTCAGATGCCCCACTTTTCTTGCCGTTGATTCATCCGAAATCAATTTATGTTCTACTGAAAAGTCAAACAAAAAAGCAACCGCATCCATTGAAATGGTTTTATTAAAAATCTTATCACGTTGTTGTAAACGCACAATACGCTTGCGCACGCTTGACAGTAAATAAGCCTTTACCACCACTGCATCACTCAAACTGTTCCTATACACCCAGATATCAGTAAAAACATCCTGAACACAATCCTGAATTTTCCCAGAAAACGGAGAAAATGAATTCCCATACTGGATCAGGTAATTATAATATCTTTTAAAAAGTGTTGAAAAAGCTTTTTCATCGCCCGCTTTCATCGCTACCCACAGTTCGTTATCATCAAGAACTGCATTATGTAAAATTTGATTTTTCAAATTCAAAAGATTAATGATTATTTACTATCTATTTTACAAACCTTTATACTTTCTTTTACTTAAAAAAAGAGTTGCTACTACAACAGCAACTCTTTTTGACCAAAACTAATATGACTAACCAAAATCACACTTATAAGAGTTCTTACATACATAAAGGCCAGTCTTTTTATTATATACTCATTAAATTATAACTTTTTTTCTGTTTAGTATAAAAATAAGCTGATATACTTATATTACAGATAAAACAAAGTGAATTCCTTATAAAACTCATTCATTAAAAATTCATGAATAGTAGTTTATTAAAACATAATTGCTAATTTAGTATATTTATGCAAATTTTATATACATGGAAGTTATCAGTTGCCCAAAATGTCAGGACAGTAAAACCGTAAAAAGCGGGATTATAAACCAAAAACAACGGTATTTATGCAAAAACTGCAATTACTTTTTTACCGTCAACAAAATAGGAAAAAAAATAGACGACTACTATGTTACCAAAGCCTTGCAACTTTATCTCGAAGGATTGAGTTATAGAGAAATAGAACGAATCATTGGTGTATCGCACGTGAGTATTAGCAACTGGATCAAATCTTTCAACATAAAAAAGCCCACAAACACCAATTATCATCCCACTTACAAAATACTAAATCACTTAGAATTAGTAGAATATATTAAAAACAAAGATACCATTTCAGGAGCAGGAATGATTATCACCGAACTTGGCGATAAATTCATGCTTATAAAATGGGAACGCTTTAAAAAATAACTATAGCCTTAACACATATATATACCTTATTTTTTTATATAAACAAAAAAACTGAATTTGCTGTACTATTTAACCCAAAAACAACCTTAAAATTTTAAACCAATTATGGAACAAATATTGAAAGACTCTACTGCCAACCCAGCGCCACTAGGACTTTTTGGCTTCGGAATGACAACTATTTTATTAAACATCCACAATGCCGGATTCTTCGAGTTGAATGCAATGATTATGGGAATGGGAATCTTTTTCGGAGGAATACAACAGGTTATTGCCGGAATTATGGAATGGAAAAAAGGAAATGGTTTTGCCATGGCAGCGTTTACTTCATACGGTTTCTTCTGGTTATCACTAGTTGCCTTGTGGCTACTTCCATTAATGGGAGGCACAAAACCTGACGGCGCATCGATGGGATGTTATTTAGGAATGTGGGGATTATTTACACTAGCTTTCTTTATAGGAACATTAAACGGTAACACTATTGGAAAATTGATTTTTGGTTCACTTGTAATTCTGTTTGCGCTATTATCAGCTGCCAGTTTTACAGGAAGCGAACAAATTCATACCATTGCAGGTTACGAAGGAATTCTATGTGGATTTTTTGCTTTTTACGAAGCAACCGCAATTGTAATCAATGAAAAATTAGGTAGACAGGTTTTACCTTTATAAAATACCCCGCGGTCTTCGACCAGCCCTCTAAAAGAGGAGAATAACTCTCGGAATTCCCCTCCTTTGGAGGGGTGCCCAACGGGCGGGGTGGTTATAATAACATTCATGTAATGCACTAAAAGTGCATTATATTTTATATTTCAATGAAAAAGAGACATGAACAAAAGTTGATTATCCTTTCAATGCTGATGATTTTAGCACTGAACCTGCCTCTTATTCTCTTATTCGATAGTTCAAAACCCTTATTTGGTTTCCCTATTACCTATATCTATATCTTTTCGGCCTGGTTATTTTCAATTACCACCACCTACTTAATTGTAAAAAAATATTATGAGTAGTCTGGGGCTTTTATTGATTTTAGCCATCTATGTGGTAATGCTTTTTTACATTGCCCATTGGTCAGAAAAAAGAAGTCATTCCAAATGGACTAATAACCCTTATATTTATTCCTTTTCGCTTGCGGTTTATTGTACCGCCTGGACTTATTACGGAAGTATCGGTTTAGCTGCACAAACAGGTTTGGATTATTTACCTATCTATCTGGGACCAATAATCATTATTCCCACCTGGATTATCATTCTTAAAAGAATTATTCGAATTTCCAGAATCAACAAGATAACCAGCATTGCCGATTTTATTTCGTTGCGTTATGGAAACAGTCGTTCACTGGGAGCCTTAGTTACTTTAATCGCTATTTTCGGGATCGTACCGTACATTGCCTTACAACTAAAATCCATATCCGATACTTTTCACGTTGTAACCAAAACCCATGCAACTTCTAACATTTTTACTGATAACACCACTTATATCTGTATTGCCTTAGCCTTATTTGCTTCTTATTACGGTAATAAATATGTGGATGCTTCCGAAAAAAGACGCGGAATTGTAACCGCCATAGCTATTGAATCCATTTTAAAATTAGTATTCTTTTTAATTATTGGCATATACGTAACTTATTTTGTTTTTGATGGTTTTGAAGACATTTACACCAAAGCATCGGTCTTAGAAAATTTTGAGAAAAAAAACACCATTGGCGGCTTACCCAACGGACTCAACTGGTTTTTCCTTTGTCTGATTTCCATGTGTGCGATTTTTATTTTGCCAAGACAATTTCACACAGCCATTGTCGAAAACAATCAGGAAAAACATGTCCGAACTGCTATTTGGTTACTCCCGCTCTATTTATTGCTTTTTAATATTTTTGTATTTCCCATTGCCTGGGGAGGAAACATTCTTTTTGAAAACCAAGGACTTAATTCCGATACTTATTCACTGTTGATTCCGCAGCATTTCAACAATAATTTCATTACTACAATTGTATTTCTTGGGGGATTTTCGGCAGCCATTTCTATGATTATCGTTTCGTCAATCACATTGGCAACCATGCTCAGCAACAACCTTTTAATTCCTTATGGTTTTATTGGTTCATTAAAAAACACTTCACCACAAAAGAATACTAAACGAATTGTTCTTAGCCGAAAAATAGGAATATTTTCCCTGATAATTTTAGCCTATATCATCTATCGTGTTTTCATTTTGGATTACACTTTAGTTTCCATCGGATTAGTTTCTTTTGTCATCATCGCCCAATTAGCTCCTGCTTTTTTCGGAGGTTTATTTTGGAGAAGAGGCTCTAAAAAAGGAGCCGTAACAGGAATTATAGCCGGATTTTTAGTTTGTTTTTATACTTTATTGATTCCCTACGCACTTGGAACCACTAACTCCGCAAGTACTTTTGTACAAGAAGGACCTTGGGGCATAGCACTGTTGAAACCTTTCCAGCTTTTTGGCTTGGATTATTTAGAACCAATTCCGCAGGCGGTTTTTTGGAGCCTGTTAGTCAATTTTCTAAGTTACATGGCGGTTTCGGTAAGTTTTAGTGGTAATTACAGAGAACGCAATTACGCCGAAATGTTTGTCGATATTGACAAATACATCACCAATCACGAGAATGCTTATGTATGGAAGGGAACGGCGAATATTTCGGACATTCAAAAAATATTAGAGCGTTTTCTGGGGGTTGAAAGAACCCAACGCGCCATGACCATTTTTAAGCTGAAATACAATATCGACAAAGACAACGAGATTGCCGATGCGCGTTTTATCAAATTTGCCGAAAACTTACTCACAGGTCATATTGGTACGGCTTCCGCCAAAATAGTTATTTCCAGTGTAGCCAAAGAAGACAAAATAAGTCTGCCTGAGGTTTTGCGTATTCTGGAAGAATCAAAAGAAAACATTGTCATCAATAAAAAATTGATGGAAAGTTCGAATGAACTAAAAGTATTATCTGAGCAACTTCAAATTGCAAACAAAGAACTCATCAACAAAGACATTCAAAAAGACGAATTTCTCGACACGGTAACCCATGAATTAAGAACGCCTATAACAGCAATACGGGCAGCTACCGAAATCCTGCATGACGATGAAAACATTCCTGCTGAAGTACGCCAAAAATTTCTGCAAAATATCATCTCCGAATCAGACCGACTCAACCGTTTGATTGACAAAATATTGGATTTAGAAAAATTTGAAACCGGAAAACAAAAAATTTATCTTTCAAAAAACAACATTTGTCAAACCATCAACAACACCCTTGAATCGCTGCAACAATTAATAGCCAACAAAAACATATACGTTGATTTTAAAGATCAATCCCGCGAAATAAAAGCCTTTTATGACGAAGAACGCATCATTCAGGTGCTACATAATTTATTTTCGAATGCGATAAAATTCTGCGAAAGCATAGCCGGAAAAATCACTATTAAACTCATAGAAAATCCTGATTTTGTATTGGTCTGTATTCACAACAATGGAAAAGAAATAAAACCCGAAGATTTTGAAGCCATCTTCGACAAATTTTACCAATCCCGAAATCAAAACGTAAAAAAGCCTATTGGAAGCGGCTTAGGATTAGCTATTTGTAAAAAAATAATTGAACATCACAAAGGAAAAATATGGGTTGAAAGCGCCATTGGAAAAGGAACAGCCCTAATTTTTACATTACCCAATTACAATACGACTGAAAAATGAAGAAAATATTAATTGTAGATGACGAACCGAATATTGTAATGTCACTGGAATACACTTTTAAAAAGAACAATTTTGAGGTATTCATTGCCCGCGACGGTCAGGAAGCCCTGGATATTTTAAAAAACCAGTTGCCTGACATTATTATTCTTGACGTAATGATGCCTATGGTAGACGGCTACAGTACATTGGAACAAATAAAACAAGATTCCCGATTAGATCATTGCAAAGTGATTTTTCTTTCGGCAAAAAATAAAGAAAAAGACATTGAAAAAGGACTTGCATTAGGAGCCAATTTATATATCACAAAGCCTTTTTCGCTGAAAAAACTCGTTGAACAAGCCCAGGAATTAATAAACTAACAAAACTAAATATACACAAAATCATGAGTCGTTACAAGATAAGTAATTTCGAAGAATACTTTAAAGAGTATAAAAAATCTATCAAAGACCCGAAGAAATTTTGGGACAAAATTGCCTCTGAAAACTTTACCTGGTACCAGGAATGGGACAAAGTAGTTGATTTTAACATGGCGGAAGCCGAAATCAAATGGTTTACCGATGCTAAAGTAAACATCACAAAAAACTGTATTGATCGTCATCTGGCTAAAAAAGGAGACAAAACAGCTATCATTTTTGAACCTAACAATCCTGACGAAGCTTCCCAATCGATTACTTACAATGAATTGCACCAACGCGTAAGTAAAATGGCCAATGTTTTATTGAGCCAGGGTATTCAAAAAGGAGACCGCGTATGTATTTATTTACCGATGATTCCGGAACTTGCCATAACTACACTGGCTTGTGCCCGTATTGGAGCGATTCACTCGGTAGTTTTTGCCGGATTTTCAGCATCGGCAGTTGCTGCCCGAATCAACGACAGCGAATGTAAAATGGTTATCACTTCTGACGGAGGTTATCGCGGAAACAAAACCATTGACTTAAAAGGAATTGTTGACGAAGCATTAGTTAACTGCCCATCGGTAGAAAAAGTATTAGTTGCTAAAAGAACCAATACTGATGTTCAAATGAAGGAAGGACGCGACCTATGGTTAGCTCCTCTTGTAGAAAAAGCATCAGATAATAATACTGCTGAAATTATGGATGCCGAAGATCCATTGTTTATTCTTTACACTTCGGGTTCTACAGGAAAACCAAAGGGAATGGTGCATACCACAGCAGGATATATGGTTTATACTGCTTACACTTTCCAGAATGTTTTTAACTACGAAGAAAATGATGTTTTCTGGTGTACTGCCGATATTGGCTGGATTACCGGACATTCTTATATCTTATACGGACCGTTATTAAACGGAGCTACTACAGTTATTTTCGAGGGGGTTCCTTCTTATCCTGATTTCAGTCGTTTTTGGGAGGTAATCGAAAAACATAAAGTAAACCAATTCTATACTGCACCTACAGCCATCAGAGCTTTGGCTAAAGAAAGTTTAGACTATGTACAAAAATATCCTTTAAGCTCATTAAAAGTAATTGGTTCAGTTGGAGAACCTATTAACGAAGAAGCCTGGCACTGGTACAACGACCACGTAGGTGGAAAACGTTGTCCGGTTGTGGATACCTGGTGGCAAACAGAAACCGGAGGAATTTTGATTTCGCCAATTCCGTTTATTACACCAACAAAACCTACTTATGCTACCTTACCTCTTCCGGGTATTCAGGCTGTTTTGATGGACGAAAAACGCAACGAGATCGAAGACAATCAGGTGGTGGGAAGTTTGTGTATTAAATTCCCTTGGCCTGGAATTGCAAGAACTATCTGGGGCGATCACAAGCGTTATAAAGAAACTTATTTCTCTACTTTCCCCGGGAAATATTTCAGTGGAGACGGAGCTTTACGTGACGAAGTAGGTTATTACCGAATCACAGGTCGTGTGGATGATGTAATTATTGTTTCAGGACACAATTTAGGAACTGCGCCAATTGAAGATGCCATCAACGAACATCCGGCAGTTGCCGAAAGTGCCATTGTAGGTTTCCCACATGACATTAAAGGAAATGCATTATATGGTTTTGTAATCCTAAAAGAAACTGGAGAAAAACGCGATAAAGAAAATTTGGCTAAAGAAATCAACCAACATATTTCAGACCACATTGGACCTATTGCTAAATTAGATAAGATTCAATTTGTATCCGGTTTACCAAAAACCCGTTCCGGAAAAATCATGCGAAGAATTCTTCGTAAGATTGCCGAAGGAGATTATTCTAATTTTGGAGACACCACTACTTTATTAAATCCTGAAATCGTGGACGAAATAAAAAACGGAAAAATCTAATTCGAAAATCTATTCACATTATAAAAAACTGCTCCAATTACCGGAGCAGTTTTTCTTTATAAGATTTAATTGGTTTTAAAATTCCATATCTGACCTATGGTTTCACCCCCGTGATTGTCTTTTACTACCACTTTCCAATAATAAATATTTGAAGAATTAGCAACAACATCTAATTTTCCTGTAGCATTATTTGTTGCTATTTTTTGAGTCGGAGGATTTGAAGTTCCCAAATAAACATCATAGAGTAAAACATCAGCCGCATCTACATCAGTAGCTTTCCAGCTTAAACTTATTGTTCCTGAATTTATGGTTGAATTTAAAACTGGCAAAACCAACTCTGGTGCAAAAGGCAAATGATTTGCTATTACATCTGATTCGGTATAAAAACTATTTGTTGAAGAATATTCACCGGACAAATTTTTACTGTCAATGGCTTTAACCCGCCAATAATAACTTTTCCCTTTTTCTAAAGTAAAAACCTGAGAACTGTTTGTCCCTTCCTGAGTTTTCACAATTTGCGAGAACTGATTATCTGTTGCTAGCTGTATTACATAAGTAATGGCATCTTTGTTTGCATCTGTAGAAGGATTCCATTGAAATTCAACAACATTACTCACACATAAATTAGCATTAGCCGGAGAAATCAGTACAGGTTTTGTTGGAGCTGAATTTGGTTCCTCTGCGGGAGATGAATCAGAATCTCCTCCTCCACAGCCAATAGCTAATAAACTGAGACCTATTAAATAAAAAAACTTTTTCATCTTTATTTTTTTACGATTTTTAAAGTTGCCGGATTTTCAATCTCTATTTTAGCGAAATAAACTCCTGGAGATTCCTTTTCTAAATTGAGTCTTACCTTATTATTTTCAACAACATACGTCTGTTTTGAAATTAAAGCTCCTGAAACATTATAAACACCAATTAAAACCGACTTTTTTAAAGTAGTGACGTTGAGTTCTAAACTTCCTGAAGTTGGATTCGGATGCATTAAAACCGAATTTAATAAGTTATCGATATTTTTAGCATAAGTTCCTTCGCAGCTCTTAGCCGTTTTTACCTCAACCAAATCTCCTTTTTGAACCGGAATTGAAATAAGCGCTGAATTAGTTTCGAACATTTCAAGCCCGTTTACCAAAACCTGAAAAGGAGGTGTTCCTTCGAGTATTTCTACAGCAACTTTATCTGATTCTATAGACAATTTGGCCGCCGTGGTAACAGCTTTTGAAATCGTAACATTAAAACATTGCTCATAAGATTCTCCTTCAACAGCTATACAACCTGAATAAACACCCGGCGCTAAATCCCTTACCGACAAAGTATTATTTGTAAAAACATAATTTAATCCGTTGATAATAGCAGTATAATTATGATTTGCTGAAGCAGTTATTGAAATTTCACCATTATTCTTATTTACACAAGATTCCCCCTTTGATTCAATTACAAAATTATCTTTGGGAAGTGTAAAATTAGGGGTTGTAAAATCTAAACTTGATTTTTTATTTCCGTAAATACGATATCCACCAGCCGGAATCGGTACATTCATGTTAACATCTATTACCTCAATTGGCTTATTATCCATCAAATTATACCAAGTCCCGGTATAAGGAAATCCTGTTACTACATTTTGGGTAGTCACATTAAAATTGGCAATTATCAAAACATCTTTCAACTGAGTAGTGACCAGATTGCTATTAGTAATTTTAATATTGGGATACAATGAACTCACATTCGCAATTGTTGCAATGCCTGAAAAAACAGCTTCTGTTGTTTTCAATGCAATCATTTTTGTCCAGTCTTTATAGATTTTACTCCTGCTTGAATTCTCCAGCCAATTGTTTACCCATTGTGGTTGCGGCTTAGTATCTAATTTACAATCACCTGCAATTGCAGCCGACGCATCATTTACTGTTCCATTGTTACATGTAAAAATGGAAGATTCCCAACCTAATTCACCAAAATGCCAAATCATTTTAGGTCCCGGAATCAATAACGAAACCGTTCCAATAGCTGACATTCTGGATAAAGCTGTGTCCAAACTTTTCACATTATGAGTAGTTGCAGTACTGTTTCCATATTGTAAATTTTTATACATCAGGCGCTCCTCATCATGACTTTCTGCATAACCCATCAATCTACTGGCATTAAATCCATGATTTGTACTTGACATTCTGGAAATATTAGATGTAAACCCCATTGACAATTCGTTATAAGCCGCATTCATATTGCCCCACATCATAATTCCTTTACTGGGTGTTTCATTGATTCTGTAATTAGCCCATTGCTGTTCTTCTGAGTCGGTTCCTAAATGTTCAAAAATAGTATAATGTGTCGGGTCTAAACTCCAGGAATAATCAGCATAGGATTTCAAGACATCCACTCTATCCTGTTGGTAAGCATTCGTACAATTTTCATCTGAAGCAGAACAATTTTGGGTAAAACCTTTCGTTAAATCCCATCTGAAACCGTCAATTTTGTATTCTTCTATCCACTGTTTAATTACGCGATGTACATAATTTTGAGTCTTAAGCGACTGATGATTAAAATCTTCGCCCACATTATAACTGTGTTTTGCAACGGTATTAAAATAGGGATTTTCAGTAGTCGGCGAACCAAATCCATCTCCATCAGGATCGTTCATCCACATACGCACCATTGGATTTCTTCCAAAAGCGTGATTGAGCGCCACATCAAGAATTACCGCTATCCCGTTTTGATGACACAAATCGATAAATTCCTTTAACTTGTTTGAAGTACCGTAAAATTTATCCAAAGCCATGTGAAAAGAAGTGTTATAGCCCCAACTTTCATTGCCTTCAAATTCCATAACCGGCATCAGTTCGATAGCATTAATTTTCAGGTTTTTAAAATAATCAATACGGTCAATTAAATCCTGAAAATTACGATGCATATCAAAATCCCTAACCAAAACTTCATAAACAACCAGTTTTTCTTTTTCCGGTTTAGTAAAATTAGTTAGCTGCCAATTGTACGGCGTTTGCCCCGTTTTCAATACACTTACTTCAAATTGCTGTCCGGCCGGATAAACAGGCAGGTTAGGATAAGTCGTCGCTGGAATTCCGGGATCATCAAAAGGAGACAAAACCAGTGTAGAATACGGATCGGCAGTTTTTACCATCGAAGGAGAACCTGCCAAAGGTGTTGCATCAACCACCCAATATTGATAACTATTGTTGGCACCTGAAATCAATCCGGTTAACTCCAGCCAAAATTTCCCCGAATTAGGATCTTTTTTCATAGCATAGCCCGATGTGGGTTGCCAATTATTAAAACTGCCTGCTACATAAACAAAATCTTTTAGAGGGGCATCTAAAACTAAAATTGCCTTTGTCGCATCTGTAGCATTATAATTAATTCCATCCACTAAATTAGCTGGCATACTCTCAGAAACTGTTACAGGATTAACCACTGCGCTAAACTTTTTAGAAATAACAGTTGTACCTTGTGTAACAATCAATTCATAATTTTGATTCGAGCTTATCCCGGAATGAACAAAATTATACGAACTGGTAGCCGAATTACTGTTTATTACAACTCCGTTTGATTTTAAAACATAAGATGCATTCCCATTTGTATTGGTTGCTGCAATAGAAAAATTGGCACCCGAAGCAAGAATAGTTGTGCTATTTTCAGCAGGAGAAGTCAAACTCAGCTGAAAAGAACCAACCTCTACCAGAATATCCTGCGATTTTTTATCGCCTATTCCATCTTTTGTTTTAACCAAAAAACCAATTCTACCAAGTCCGGTGGTATTGTAGTAAGTTGTTGGGATTAAGGTTTTAGTATAAGTATCTGTTAACGAATTATAGCTGAAAGCACTGGCTGCACTTGAAGCAGTCCATGTGCCATTATCAGGAGTCCCTTTTTGTGTAGTATCATCAGTAGCAAAAGCCCATGCCCACAAATACAATTCGTGAGTAGCTGCAATTCCCCATGCTGCTTCGTTAATGCTGCCTCCATTAACCGTAATAGTTATACTGTTAGTTTCATCAAATGTGACCGGATTTACAGCATAGGTAACCGTTTGCTGCTGAGCAATGGCAAACAGGGGATATAAACAAAAAAACAATAGTAAAGTTTTTTTCATCGTGTTTTACTGTTATAAAAAAAGGCTGCCATTTTAGGCAGCCTCCTAATCATTAAACAATTCTTAGTTTTTAGTAACGGTATAGGTTTTTGCATTAAAATCTATCACGATCGTATAATTTCCGGCAACAGTAATAGGAATATTTGCACCTCCCGCATCTAATGACAAATTATTTCCATCATCTCCAAAGTTAGTTCCCCAGGCATCATCCAATCTGAATTTATATTCTCCAACTGTCAATGGCCCTTTATAAGTATATTTTTTAGTAGCTAAATCATAATCTAAATTAGTATCTGGATCGTTCCAGCCATTTGGTGTAGCCGAACCAATTATTCCCCAGTTATCCCAAGCAGGATAAGGAGTAACAGTTATTGTATAAGTATTTGAAGTTTGAGGAAGTGAACCTACCCCGCCTACAGTAGCTTTTACTCTAACATCAATTTGTGCGGCTACAAAAGGAACAAATCCGGAGTTTAAAGCTGCCGAATTTAATTCGGCTACAGTAAAAGCTTTAAATGTATCTGTAGTAGTTGTTACCGTAGTAGGACTTGCAAAATTGGTACCTGCTTTAGCAAATTCAATACTATAATTCACTACCGTTTCTGAACCTTCATATTTTGCATCTTCCCAAACAAAAGTAGTTGCTGAATTTCTGGCATTTGCATTTTGAAGTACAATACTAAAATTAGACTGTGGTGTTAATAAAACCGGTGCTTCAGAAGCTGTAATGACTGGTCTGTCTTCAACATCATCTGCATTACAGGAAACGGCTAAAACACTCACGAAAGCGATTAAAATTTTATATAGATTTTTCATTTTATTTATTTTTTAGTGGTTAGTTAGTACTCAGGATTTTGTTCTAAAGTCGGGTTAGCCTGAATTGTTCTTGCAGGAATAGGCATTAAATCTCTGTGTGAAGCTGTTGCGGAACCATTTTGAGTTCCACCTTTCCATTGCCAGATTTTATCTCCTCCTGTAAATTTCCCAAAACGAATTAAATCAGTTCTTCGGTGACATTCCCAGTGCAATTCGCGTCCTCTCTCATCTAAAATAAAATCAAGATTCATATTGGCCGTAGTAATTTGGCTTGCAGCAGCTCTTGTTCTTAACTTGTTGATATAGCCAACAGCTGTTACCATATTAGCGCCAGCGGCACCTCTAACTGCACATTCGGCATACATTAAGTACACATCAGACAAACGGAACATTGGAAAATCAGTATCCGGAACATCTGTACGTTGAGCAGCCGATCCGTTAGATTTTAAATTCGTGAATTTAGTAACTGCATAACCATTAGTAAATGTTGATACATTTTCAATATCTAAAGTTTGACCACTGGTATAGAAAGAACCTCTTTTATCGCCTGTACCATTTGCATCTGGGAAAAGATTAACAAATTCTTTTCTGGTTCTGATTCCCTGCCAGCCACCATCCATACCATAAGCAGCAGCATTCATACTTCCTCCAATAGAGGCGTGTATGATAAAACTCATTCCTCCTCCAATAGCGCGAATCGCATTACCGTCACTGATAATTGGGAAAATAAATTCGTTTTGTGCACCATTAGTATTATTATCAGCAGAGAACAAATATTTGTAAGGTACATTAGCAAAGGTATAAGCCGAATTAGTAATGATGTCATTACAAACTGTTGCAGCATCAGCAAAACGTTCTGTTCCTGTGTATACTTTTGAATTTAAATAAATCTGGGCCAATAAAAACTTAGCTGCTGTTTTATCAATTCTTCCATATTCATTGGCTTTTGAAGCTACTAAACCGGCATCCATATCTTTCAGTTCACTTTCGATGAATGCAAATACCTCAGCTCTTGATTTTTGTTCCGGGTAAAAGAATCCAACAGGATCATTTTCGGTTGTTATAGGCACATTTCCAAATAAATCCATTAAATTATAATAAGAGAAAGCTCTTAAAAAACGGGCTTCTGCTCTAAATTTAGCGATATCAGCTTTTAATGTAGCGTCAACACCACGAGAGTCTAATTTTTCATCGGTTGTTTGTCTTAAAAATTCATTAGCTAAACTAATTTCATAGCTGGCTCTGGAATAAGTTCCATACAAAAATTCATTTGCAGGTGACCAGGTTTGGGTATTCATGGTAGGCAAAGTTCCGTCAGCCCAGGCAATAATTGCTTCATCTGTTGTAAATTCCTGACTCACGAAAAGCAAACGCAGGTAACTGCTGAAATCACCTCCAATACCGGAAATATCTGCTCTTCCGTCTCCGTCATTTCCACCTACATACAAACCTGAATATAATTTTGCTAAAACTTGCTTGTATGATTCCGGATTTTTGAAAAAATCCTCAGAAAGGAATTCATCATCATCGCCCGGGGTAACATCTAAGTCGTTTGTACACGAGCTAAGTGTCATATTTAATCCTAAAAACAATAGGAAAAAATAAGATATATATTTAAATGATATTTTCATTTTGTTATTTTTTAAATTATCGAAATTACTTCTGCAGATTAGAAAGAAACATTTAGCCCAAACAGGTAAGTTCTTGCTCTTGGATAAACATTACCGTCAATTCCATTAAATTTTTCAGGATCCAAACCATCATATTTAGTCAAAACAAGGGCGTTTTGTACTCCTGCAGAAAATCTTAATGTAGCTGCTTTAAATAATGTTTTGTCAAAAGTATAGCCCACAGTTACATTATCTAATTTGATAAAAGAAGCATCTTTCACATAATAATTAGACAAATAACGTTGTGTACCGTTATCTTCAAAAGTAAATCCGGTATTTAAGTAATCAGCGCCTATGTTAGCTAAGTCAGTATTTCTTCGCAAACCAGCTGCCAGATAACCTTTATCAGAACTTACGTTATCAAAAATATAATTCCCTAAACTGGCTCTCCAGTTCATTACAAAATCGAACTTTTTGTAATTCAAAGTAGTGAACAATCCAAAAGTGTAATCCGGAGCAGCTTTATGAAACTTATAGCGGTCACCATCATCAATTTTTCCATCTTGGTTTCTGTCTACATAAGCACCCTGAATTGGCTTTTTATCGGCATCATACAATTGTTCGTATACAAAGAATGAATTTGGAGCATAACCTACAGAATTAATCTGGATATTATTTCCTTGTCCTCCTTTAATACTTCCTACCGGATAACCCGTAAAACCGGCTACAGTTTGTCCTAAATCGGTAATTTCCTGTTTGATATAAGTGGTATTGAAAGCCACATTCCAGGTTAAATTATCATTTTTAATAATATCTGACGCAATACTAAATTCAAGTCCTTTAGTATTTAAACTACCAATATTATTAAATCCCTGATTACGTAAATTTGCTCCATCCGGAACTAATACATCGGCCAATAAATCACTTGATTTTTTATCAAAATAATTCACAGATCCAGTTATTCTGTCATCAAAAAAACCATAATCTATCCCGACGTTCATCTCGGCTAATTCTTCCCATTTTATATTTTGGTTGTATCCTTCCGGACGGGCGCTGGAATAAACAACTCCCCCAAAAACATATTGAGTATTAACAGTTCCCAAAGTAACTCTCCTTAAATAATCATAAGAAGCCGTAATATCCTGTTGTCCTGTAGTACCATACCCTACGCGAAGTTTCAAAGCTGAAAGGGTTTTGTTATCTTTTAAGAAAGCTTCTTCAGCAATGTTCCATGCCAACGCTCCTCCTGCAAAATTACCCCATCTGTTTTCTTTTGAAAAACGTGAGGTACCATCTCTTCTGTAGTTTACTGTCAATAAGTAACGGCTGTCGTATCCTAAATTCAAACGTCCAAAATAAGATTGTAAGTTAATATCAGGATCGGTTGTAGTATCCTCATTAGGATTTGGCTGTCTTGTTTCACCTGATTCGTATTTCTCTTTTTGAAACAACTGATAGTTATAACCTGCGGTAGCATCAATTTTTAATTTACCAACTTCTTTAGTATAATTAAAATAGCTGTTTAAGTTTTTATTCTGAAGTGCATCAGTATAATGAGAATAGTTTCCTAAATTAACCCATGGTGACGAAGTAGAAGTAAATGGATAAGGCTGATATCCTAAGGCACTTTCTGTACTTACTTTTGTATATCCGCTACTGTCAAAACGGTCAATACCGGCCTCAGTAACGATTCGCAAATCTTCAAAGAAATGGAATTTATAGTCTAATCTTACATTCCCCCATTTTCTGGTTGAAGTAGCTCTTCTCTCATCCTGATTTAATCTTGCCACAGGGTTTCTTGCAGGTAATAATGGTAAATTCCCATTTGATTCTAACCATTCAAAATAACCTCCGTAGCGAGAACCCTCTACATAAACCGGCTGAGTAGGATCAAAACCTATTGCACTACCAATTACAGCATCTTCATCCTGAAACCTGTTTTTTCCAAAAGCTAAATTTCCGGTAATATCTATTTTAAGATGATTATCAAAAAATGTTGGGTTAATAGATAAACTTGTAGTTGTTCTTTCAAAATCAGTATTTCTAAGAATACCCGGATTGTCAACATTTCCAACAGATAAACGTGCAGGCACAACATTAAATAAAGCTCCGCTTACCGAAATGTTATTGTTTAATGTCAATGCTGTATGAAAAATTTCGTCCTGCCAATTTGTATTGGCTGTACCTAACAATGCTTTTTGCTCGCTGTTCCCTTTTTCGTTTACTACAGCACGAAATTGATCTGCACTTAGAACATCAACAGTATTAGCAACAGTATTGATACCAACCTGAGAGCTAAAATTAACTTTCACCCCTCCTTTTTTTCCTTTTTTAGTAGTAATAACAATCACTCCGTTTGCAGCACGAGAACCATAAATAGCCGCTGCCGAAGCATCTTTTAAAACCGTAAACGATTCAATATCATTAGGATCAATAGTAGATAAAATACTGGTAGCACCGGATGGCACTGCATTACTCAATGGCAAACCGTCTAAAATAATTAATGGATCATTAGAAGCATTTAATGAAGATCCTCCACGAATACGAATATCAGCTTTTGCTCCCGGTGCGCCACCGCCGGTTACATTTACACCTGAAATTCGTCCGCTGATTAATGTTTCCGGAGTTACGTTGATTCCCTTATTAAAATCTTTATCAGAAATTTGCGAGACAGAACCTGTAGCGTCTTTTTTCTTAACGGTTCCGTAACCTACTTGTACCACCACCTCTTTTAGTTGACTGGTGTCTTCACTCAAAGAAACAGAAAGTTCCTTTTGTCCGTTATAAACGACTGTCTGGGTAATATATCCCATAAATGTAAACAGTACTTTATCTCCCTGTTTCACATTAGGTAATTTATATTTACCTTCAAAATCAGTCGATACTCCCAAAGGAGTTCCTTGCACATTTATGTTTGCTCCTGGTATTGGCTGCCCCGATGCTTTATCGAGAACAACTCCGCTTAATGTATTCTGAGCCAGAATACTAAAAGGCAAAAGAAAAAACAAAAACAACAAGTTTGTATAAATTGTTTTCATACTTTTTAATAAATTAATTAGGTTATTAATAGTTTAAAACAACTTTTACTCTTACTTCGAAGTATAAAATTATAGATTTATTAACACTCCCGACACAATAGCTTTTCAAAAGAGCAACTACAACGTGATAGTGTTGAAAACTTTCCACAATAACTAAGAATTTATCGATAAAATTTTTAATAATAAAAATAAAACATACCTTTATTATGAATAATAACATTTTCACCTACAAACATGAAGAAAAAGATAACGCTTAAACAAATTGCCAAAGAACTTGATGTTTCTATTTCTACAGTTTCAAAATCACTTCGAAACAGCTTAGATATTGGAGAAGAAACCCGGTTAAAAGTGCAGGCTTTTGCTAAATTCTACAATTACAAACCCAACAATATTGCCTTAAGTTTAAAGAATAGAAAATCTAAAGCCATAGGCATTATTATTCCTGAAATTGTTCATTATTTCTTTTCGACAGTAATAAATGGAATCGAACAGGTAGCCAATGAAAATGGTTATAGTGTTATCATTTGTCTTTCGGATGATTCCTTCGACAAAGAAGTCCTCAACATGGAAATGCTGGCTAATGGAAGTATCGATGGATTTATCATGTCTCTTTCTAAAGAAACCCAGTTCAAAGAAGATTTTCACCATATCACCGAAGTCATTAATCAGGGAATGCCTGTTGTGATGTTTGACAGGGTTGCCAATGAAATCCTTTGTGACAAAGTAATTATTAATGATAAACAGGCTGCTTATGATGCCGTTCAAAGTCTGATTGACAAAGGGCGAAGAAAAATTGCGCTGGTTACAACGGCTGACTATGTGAGTGTGGGCAAACTAAGAACCGATGGCTACACCAAAGCCTTATGGGACAACGACATTCCTTTTGACAAAAACCTGATTCTTAAAATTGAAGACGACGAAACCTGCGAAATCACAATTGAGCAATTTTTAAAAGATAAAAACATTGACGGCATATTAGCGGTTAACGAACTTTTTGCGGTAACCAGTATTAAAGCAGCTATTAAAATAGGGCTTAAAGTCCCGGAAGATTTAGCTGTGATTGCATTTACAGATGGAATCATTTCAAAATATGCAACGCCTACAATTACTACTGTGAGCCAAAGCGGAATAAAAATGGGAAATAAAGCAGCTAAAATGCTTATTGACAGACTAGAATCAGAAGAAGATGACGATGAAAATTATAAAACTGAGGTTATAGAAACGCATCTTATTGAAAGGGAATCAACAAAAACATAAGAATTAACTGCAAAAACAGTCATAACTACAAGGTTGTAGTTGAAAAAACAGCATTTAATTAAGTTCGAAAAGCAAATAGACAGTTTTAAGATATAATTTTACTCCAATCAAGACTTTTACTTTTACTTCGAAAAACAAGTTAGTTTTGATAAGCATAACGCTTATCGTATATAAATAAAATTACGATAATGGAAAAGCGTAAATTAAGTTTCTGGGAAATCTGGAACATGAGTTTTGGTTTTTTGGGAATTCAAATGGGATTTGCACTTCAAAATGCAAATGCCAGCAGAATTCTTCAAATTTTTGGAGCCGATGTTCATGAATTGTCCTGGTTTTGGATAATAGCCCCATTAATGGGTTTAATTGTCCAACCAATCATTGGACATTACAGCGACAAAACCTGGGGACGTTTCGGACGAAGAAAACCTTTCTTTTTAATTGGTGCCATTTTAGCTTCGGTGGGTTTAATCCTAATGCCGAAAGCCGACATTTTTATTTCAGTTTTACCTTCATTATGGGTGGGAGCCGGAATGTTAATGATTATGGATGCTTCGTTTAACATTGCCATGGAACCTTTTCGTGCTTTGGTTGGAGACAACTTAAGAACCGATCAGCGAACTGCAGGATTTAGCATTCAAACAGCACTCATTGGATTTGGAGCCGTTATTGGTTCGGCATTACCTTATGTATTGACGAATTGGTTCGGAATTTCGAATAATAGTACTCCGGGCAGCGTTCCTTTAAATCTTAGTTTATCTTTCATCATTGGCGCTGTTATCCTGATTGGTTCGATATTGGTAACCATAATAACGACCAAAGAATATTCGCCTGAAGAACTTAATTCTTTTGAAAATCCTCAGGATGATGCTGAAATTCAGGAAACAGAAAAATCAAAACTAACGGATATTATTACTGATTTTGCCAAAATGCCAACCACCATGCGCCAATTAAGTTGGGTACAATTTTTCTCGTGGTTTGGACTTTTTGGAATGTGGGTTTTTACAACTCCCGCCATTGCGCATCATATTTACGGATTACCATTAGAAGATACTTCAAGTCAGCAGTACCAAAATGCCGGTGACTGGGTAGGAATACTATTTGGCGTTTACAATTTTGTTTCGGCAATTATCGCCTTATTCTTCCTGCCTTATATCGCTAAAAAAATTGGAAGAAAATCAACTCATGCACTTTCTTTAATCATTGGAGGAATCGGATTAATTTCCATTTATTTCATGCCCGATGAAAATTGGGTTGTATTACCAATGATACTTATAGGAGTAGCCTGGGCGAGTATTCTGGCAATGCCTTATGCGATACTTGCCGGTTCGATTGCGCCTAAAAAAATGGGCGTCTATATGGGAATATTCAATTTCTTCATAGTAATACCTCAAATTGTTAATGCGCTTATTGGTGGACCAATTGTAAAATACCTCTATAACGGAGACGCTATTTATGCACTAATCGTCAGCGGATTAAGTTTTTTAATCGCAGCTCTTTTAGTCTATAAAGTGAAAGATGTCGATGACATCCAACAATAAATCACACATTACAAAATGAACTCGTTAAACAAAAAAGCTTTTCTATTTGATTTAGATGGCGTAATTGTCGATACCGCTAAATATCATTATTTGGCCTGGCAAAAAATTGCCTCAAGACTAAATATCAATTTCACCCATAAAGACAACGAACTCTTAAAAGGAGTCAGCCGTGTGCGCTCGCTGGATATTATTTTAGAATTAGGAAATTATAAAGCTTCACAGGAAGAGAAAGACAAATGGCTCATTGAAAAAAATGAAGAATACCTCTCCTACTTGGTAAACATGGATAAAACTGAGATTTTACCGGGAGTGATGAAGATTTTGGGTTTTTTAAAAGAAAAACAACAGTTGATTGCTTTGGGTTCGGCCAGTAAAAATGCCAAACCCATTCTTGAGAAAACAGGAATCCTGCATTATTTTGATGCTATCGTGGATGGTAACGATGTCACTCATGCCAAACCGGATCCCGAAGTATTCCTGATGGCTGCCAAAAATTTAAATACTGTAGCTGAAAATGCTATAGTTTTTGAAGATTCGGTGGCGGGAATTCAGGCCGCCAATATCGGAAAAATGACCAGTATTGGCATTGGCGAAGCAAAAACGCTTCATGAAGCAAAATATGTCTTTGAGAATTTTACCCAAATCTCCACTTCTTTTATTGAGAATTTAATTGGAGATAAAAATTAGTAGAAAAAGGAATCGAGTTAGGAATTCCGCTCCATTTCCTTAAATGTTTAAATGATATAAAATGAATCAGGATTATATAAAACCAAATAACTGGTCAATAATAGAAGAAGGATTTAATCCCGACACTGTAAAATCGTCCGAAAGCCTTTTCAGTATTGGCAATGGAGCGATGGGTCAAAGGGCAAATTTTGAAGAAAAATACACGGGTAAAACTTTTCAGGGAAGCTACATTGCAGGAATTTATTACCCTGACAAGACTAAAGTGGGCTGGTGGAAAAACGGCTATCCTGAATATTTTGCCAAAGTACTGAACGCGCCCAACTGGATTGGGATTGACATTGAAATTAACGGTGAAAGTCTTGACCTGAACCGCTGTGTTGAAGTGAAAAATTTCCGTCGGGAACTGAATATGAAGGAAGGTTGGTACCATCGTTCTTTTGAAGCCACATTGCAAAACGGAACTGAAATTGCCGTAAATGTTCGCCGATTCCTTTCTTTAAACTTAGACGAAATAGGCGTAATTAAATATGAAATCACCCCGCTAAACAAAGATTCCAAAATAGTTTACAAACCTTATATCGATGCTGGCGTTTCTAACGAAGATGCCAACTGGGAGGAAAAATTCTGGGAACCGCTTGAAATTAAAAAAACAACCAACGAAGCTTTCCTGACGGCGCAAACCTTTAAAACTCATTTTCAGGTTACCACTTTCATGCACAACAGTATTTTTGAAAAAGGTGAAAACATAAACATTTCGGCTTCCTCAATCGATTCCAAACAGGATAAAGTTAAGTGTACTTATGCAACTATTATTGGCAAAGGACAAACCTCATCAATTCAAAAAATTGGCGGTTATACGGTTTCATTAAATCATGAAAATACCTTGATTGCAGCAGAAAAAATAATTAAAGAAGCGGTGAGCAAAGGATACGATAAACTACTGAAAGAACAGGCAGAATCCTGGGCTAAAATTTGGGAGATGTCGGACATTACCATTGACGGCGATGAAAAAGCACAACAAGGCATTCGCTTTAATATTTTTCAGCTAAACCAAACCTATTCCGGTAAAGACAGCCGATTGAATATTGGGCCAAAAGGTTTTACAGGAGAAAAATATGGAGGTTCTACTTATTGGGATACCGAAGCCTATTGCATTCCGTTTTATATGGCGACCAAAAATCAGGAAGTAGCGCGTAATTTATTGACTTATCGTTACAACCAATTGGACAAAGCCATTGAAAACGCCCAAAACAATCTGGGTTTTAAAAATGGTGCGGCTTTGTATCCAATGGTGACTATGAATGGTGAAGAATGCCATAACGAATGGGAAATAACACATGAGGAAATCCACCGAAATGGTGCTATTGCGTTTGCAATTTATAATTATCACCGATATACCGGGGACTACTCTTATATTCCTGAAAAAGGACTGGAAGTATTAATTGCTATTGCTCGTTTTTGGTACCAAAGAGCTAATTTTTCAAAAGAAAAAAATCAGTTTGTTATCCTAGGAGTTACAGGCCCTAATGAATACGAAAACAATGTGAACAATAATTTTCACACCAATTATATCGCAAAATGGTGTATTGATTATACTGCGGAACAAATCGAAAAAGTAAAACAGGAATTCAACACTGACTTTAGCCGAATTATTGAAAAAACAAATCTTACCGAAGCTGAAATTTCAGAATGGGAAAAAGTGGCCAATAATATGTATTTCCCAAAATCAGCCGATTTAGGAATTTTTCTGCAACAAGATGGTTTTTTAGACAAAGAATTAGTTCGTGTAAAAGATTTGGATGCCTCACAAAGACCTATCAATCAAAAATGGTCCTGGGATCGGGTATTGCGTTCTCCTTATATAAAACAAGCCGATGTTTTACAAAGTTTTTACTTCTTTGAAGAACATTTTTCGAAAGAAGAATTACAACGCAATTTTGAATTTTATGAATCTTTTACCGTCCACGAAAGTTCCCTTTCGCCTTGCGTGCATTCGATTCAGGCAGCATTATTAGACAAAATGGATATGGCATACACTTTTTACCTGAGAACCTCCCGATTGGATTTAGACGATTACAATAAAGAAGTCGAAGAAGGTTGTCACATTACCTCAATGGCAGGAACCTGGATGAGTATTGTAGAAGGTTTTGGAGGAATGAGAGTTAAAAATAATACGCTGCATTTTTCTCCAAAAATTCCGAAAGAGTGGAAAGCGTATTCTTTTAAAATTAACTTTAGGAACCAAATTTTAAAAGTAAAAGTCAATCATAATGAAACCACTTTTTCAATTGATGGCGATACCGATTTATCAATTGTTGTCGATGGAAAAAGCAGAATCATATCAAAAACAGTAACGGTATAATTACAATAGAATACTAGTAAAAGAAATTATTTACTCCTTAAAATTACAACTATGAAAAAGTTTATCCTTAGTCTTTGCGTTAGTTTCCTCTTTTGGAACTACACAATTGCTCAACAGCTAAAGTCGCCAAATGGTTTGCTGACAATGGATTTTTCGCTTAAAAATGACGGAACACCTACTTACAATCTGAAATACAAAAGCAAAGACGTTATCAAAACCAGTAAACTGGGACTAGAATTAAAAAACGATAAAAAATCATTACTAAATGATTTTACAATTCAGGATACCAAATCGAGCACATTTGATGAAAGCTGGAAACCGGTTTGGGGCGAAGTAAAGTCAATTCGCAATCATTATAACGAATTGGCTGTTACTTTAAACCAAAAAGAAACTAACCGCCAGATCATCATTCGCTTTAGAATGTTTGATGAAGGTCTTGGTTTTAGATATGAATTCCCTTCACAAAAAAACCTGACTTACTTTGTTATTAAAGAAGAAAGAAGCCAGTTTGCTATGGCGGGAGATCATACTGCATTTTGGATTCCCGGCGATTACGATACTCAGGAATACGATTACACCGAATCGAAATTATCTGAAATAAGAGGTTTATCTGAAAAAGCATATACCGAAAATGTATCACAAAAATCATTTTCGCCAACAGGCGTACAAACTTCATTGATGATGAAATCGGCTGATGGATTGTACATCAATCTTCACGAAGCTGCTTTGATTAATTATTCTTGTATGCACCTGAATTTAGACGACAAAAACATGATTTTCGAATCATGGTTAACTCCTGATGCTAAAGGCGACAAAGGCTACATGCAAGCACCTAGTCAATCGCCTTGGAGAACTATCATGGTGAGCGATGATGCCAGAACGATTTTGGCTTCTAAAATGACGTTGAACTTAAACGAACCTTGCAAAATTGACGATACTTCATGGATTAAACCTGTAAAATACATTGGTGTTTGGTGGGAAATGATTACAGGGAAAAGTTCCTGGGCTTACACTGATGAATTTCCTACGGTACAACTAGGCGTTACCGATTTCAGCAAAGCAAAACCAAACGGGAAACACGGCGCTAATACGGCTCATGTAAAAGAATATATTGATTTTGCTGCCGCCAATGGTTTTGATGCTGTTTTAGTGGAAGGCTGGAATGAAGGTTGGGAAGACTGGTTTGGTCATTCAAAAGATTATGTTTTTGATTTTGTAACTCCTTATCCTGATTTTGATGTCAAAGGATTGCACGAATATGCAAAATCAAAAGGAGTTAAAATAATCATGCATCACGAAACTTCGGGTTCAGTACGTAACTATGAACGTCACATGGATAAAGCTTACCAATTCATGAAAGACAATGGCTATGATGCTGTAAAAAGCGGTTATGTTGGAGATATTTTGCCAAGAGGCGAAAACCATTACAACCAATGGATTGTGAATCATTATCAATATGCTATCGAAAAAGCCGCCGATTATAAAATTATGGTCAACGCACACGAGGCTATTCGCCCAACAGGAATTTGCAGAACGTATCCTAACTTAATTGGTAATGAAGCTGCTCGTGGAACCGAATACCAATCTTTTGGAGGTTCAAAACCTAATCATGTAACCGTATTGCCTTTTACGCGTTTAATTGGTGGTCCAATGGATTATACACCGGGAATTTTTGAAATGGATTTGACCAAATTAAATCCGGATAACCATTCGCATGTAAACAGTACATTGGCAAACCAATTGGCATTATACTTAACTATGTACAGCCCGTTACAAATGGCTGCTGATGTTATCGAAAATTATAAAAAATTTCCTGATGCATTTCAGTTCATCAAAGACGTAGCGGTTGACTGGGACGAAAGCAACTATCTGGAAGCCGAACCAGGAAAATACATCACCGTTGCCCGTAAAGCCAAAGGAAAAAACAGCTGGTTTATAGGAAATGTAAATGGTGAAACAGCCAGAACTTCGAACATCAAATTTGATTTCTTAGAAAAAGGAAAAAAATACACGGCAACCATTTATGCCGATGCTAAAGATGCACATTACAAAACAAATCCACAGGCATATACAATTAGAAAAATGACTGTTACCAGCACATCAAAACTATCTCAATTGTCAGCACCGGGCGGCGGTTATGCGATAAGCATTACTGCGAATTAAATAAAAAATCCCGTAAAGATTTCATATTTATCAATACGGGATTAAAAAACTTTTTATTCCCTCATTCTGAATCAAAGCATCCCGAAAGTGAATTATTTTTATTATTTTCGTTTTGTTAGGATTCAGAATACTTTCTTTATATCAACTAATTAATAGCTGATTAATTTAAAGCAATTAGCCTCTGAATTATGAAATACAAAATTCAATTTCCAAATGTAAAGGTTCGTCTTTTTTATGCAACTGTTGTAATGGTTTTCTTTATGAATATTTCGTTAAACGCTCAAATACAAAGAATCGAACCTCCCTTTTGGTTTTCCGGAATGCATAATCCCGAAGTACAAATTCTTTTTTACGGCAAAGACATTGCGCAATATCAGGTTTCGACAGGGAATCCAACAGTGATTTCCAATGTAAAACGAACTGAAAACCCAAACTATATTTTTGTTACCATTAACACCCAAAAAGTCACTGGAAACGATATCGATTTTACATTTAAAAACAAGAATAAAACCTTCACCCAAAAATACCTTTTAAAGAAAAGAAGAGAAAATTCAGCTCAACGCAAAAGTTTTGATGCTTCAGATATGATGTATCTTTTAATGCCGGATCGTTTTGCCAACGGAAATAAAAATAACGACAGTGACAAAAATACAACCGAAAAATACAACAGGGAATTACCCGGAGGAAGACACGGTGGAGATATTGAAGGCATTATTCAGCATTTAGATTACATTCATTCGTTAGGCGCAACCGCCATTTGGAGCACGCCTCTTTGCGAAGACAATGACGCTGAATATTCCTATCATGGTTACGGACAATCGGATGTATATAAAATCGATCCGCGTTATGGAAGCAATGAAGATTACCTTCGATTAGCTAATGAAATGCACAAGCGCGACATGAAATTAGTAATGGATTATGTAACGAATCACTGGGGACTGCAACATTGGATGATGAAAGATTTACCTACTCCCGATTGGATTCACCAATTTGACAATTACACCCAAACCAATCATAAAAGAAGCACCATCAGCGATATCAATGCTTCAAAAATTGACCGCGATGTATGCATCAATGGCTGGTTTGTACCCTCAATGCCCGATTTGAATATCATGAATCCATTGGTATTTAACTACCTTTCTCAAAACGCCATCTGGTGGATTGAATATGCAAATTTAGATGGCTTAAGAATAGATACTTATAATTATTCTGAACCTGAAGGTATTGCCAAATGGACCAAATCTATTACCAACGAATATCCTAATTTTAATCTCGTTGGCGAAATTACGATGCGCAACCAGGGTTTGCTTTCGTATTGGCAAAAAGACAGTCCGATAGGTAAAATTCAAAACTTCAATTCTAATTTACCCAGCGTAATGGATTTTGCTTTGTCAGATGCGCTACAGGCCATTTTTAACGAAGACAATGACAACTGGGATCAAGGAATTTCTAAAGTTTATGATATCCTTTCGAAAGATTTTTTGTTTCCAAACATCAACAATCTACTGATTTTTGCTGAAAACCACGATACCAAACGCTTCAACCAAATTTACAATAACGATATCAGAAAATACAAAATGGCGATGACTATGCTGGCTACTTTGCGTGGGATTCCTCAGTTATATTACGGTTCTGAAATTGGTATGGCAGGTGATCAAAACTTAGGCGATGCCGATATTCGAAAAGACTTTCCGGGCGGTTGGGATGGCGATGAAAACAATGCTTTTACTAAAGAAGGCCGAACCGATTTCCAGAATGAATATTTCGATTTTACCTCAAAATTATTCAATTGGCGAAAAACCAATGATGCGGTTCATTTTGGGAAAACAACCCATTACATTCCTGAAAATAACGTTTACGTTTATTTTAGGTACAATGCCACTAAGAGCGTCATGGTAATCATTAACAACAGCGCTGAAATTAAGACTATTGAAACCAAACGATTCCAGGAAAACATCGGGAATTATAAAACGGCGAAAGAAGTCATCACAAACACAAAATTTGATTTATCAAAAGCTATTTCTCTCGAAGGAAAATCGGTTTTGATTTTAGAATTAGAATAAATTCAAAACAACCATATAAACTAAAAGCACCTATTGATTCAATTGGTGCTTTTTTATTTTAACTACATTTGTAAAAAAACAAAACCATGCTCAAAATAGGTCATCGTGGCGCCAGAGGCTACGAAGCTGAAAACACGCTGAGTAGTTTTCAAAAAGCAATCGACTTAAAAGTTGACGGCATTGAACTCGATGTGCATTTAAGTGCCGATGGCGAGCTCATGGTGATTCACGATGAAACCATTGACCGAACCACCAATGGGAAAGGTTTAGTAAACTCATTTACACGAGCTGAATTGCAAAGTTTCTCTATTGAAACCAATAATAAAATCCCAACACTTTCAGCAGTTTTTGATTTGGTAGACCGCCGTTGTTTTATAAACATCGAATTGAAAAGTTTTGAAACCGCTGCTAAAGTCGTCGCTTTAATCGAAAAATACATCCGCGAAAAAAACTGGAAATACACTGATTTTGTAGTTTCCAGTTTCGATTGGGATGCCTTAGAGGAAGTTAATTTTGTCAATACTGAAATTCCAATTGCGGTATTGACCGAAACAGATTTAGACAAAGCTTTGGCTTTCGCAAAAATAATCCAGGCAAAAGCTATCAACCCTGATTTTCAATTATTAAACATTGAAAACATCCAAAAACTACTGAAAAACGGCTTTGAAATTTTCCCTTGGACAGTCAACGAAACAGCCGACATAAAAAAAATGCAATCCTTTAACGTAAACGGAATTATCTCCGATTTCCCGGATAGAATTTTATTTTAAACCATTAAAAAAATTAAGTTCATTAAATAAATCATCCTGTTTTATGACTAAAAAAGAAATAACCCAATTATCTTATGAAATTATTGGATATGCCATAAAAGTCCACAAGAAACTAGGACCTGGTTTATTAGAGAAAATATATGAAGAATGCTTAAAATATGAACTGGAGAAAAATGGACACAATGTTAAACAACAAATTAATGTAGAAATCGATTATTATGATTTAGAGTTATCAAATCCATTGCGATTGGATTTATTAGTAAATGATTGTATTATAGTCGAACTAAAAACAGTTGAAAAGTTTCATCCAATAGATGAAGCTAAACTATTGACCTACATGAAGCTACTGAGCGTTCCACAAGGATTACTCATTAATTTCAACACCACCAACATAACAAAATCTTATAAACCATTAATAAATGAATATTTTTCAAAACTCGCAGATGACTAGACCCTCTTAATGTTTCAAAAATATTCACATAGAGAGCAGTAAAATCAACTTAATTTTCTTAACTCTCTTAAATTTAACACAAAACAACTTAATATTTCTTAACTCCATTAATGGTTTAAAAATGAATCAAAAATTTGACATAATAATTGTTGGCGGTGGCGCAGCAGGATTCTTTACAGCCATAAATATTGTAGAAAAAAATCCGAAATTAAAAGTGTTAATTCTGGAACGCGGTGCCGAAGTATTGCAAAAAGTACGCATTTCAGGTGGTGGACGCTGCAATGTTACCCACGCCTGTTTTGAACCTAACGAACTGGTTAAATTTTACCCACGTGGCGAAAAAGAATTACGAGGTCCTTTTCATCAATTCTGCTCCGGAGATACGATAGAATGGTTTGAAAAACACGGTGTCGAACTTAAAATTGAAGAAGACGGCAGAATGTTTCCTGTTTCTAATTCGTCCCAAACCATTATTGATTGTTTCCTGAAAGCTACTCAAAAATTGGGAATTACTGTCCTGACCGGACAAAGTGTACAATCCATTTTCAAGAGAGATAATTTGTGGAAAGTAGAAACTCAAAGCGAAAATTATCTTGTCGAAAAACTAATTCTTGCCACGGGTAGTAACCCTAAAATATGGGAATTATTACAAACTTATGGCCATGCAGTTGTAAGTCCCGTACCTTCCCTATTTACTTTCAACATCAAAGATTCCAGGATTAAGGAATTGCCAGGTGTTTCAGCATTAGCTACAGTAAAAGTAAAAGACACAAAACTGACTTCAAGTGGTCCGTTATTAATCACGCACTGGGGAATGAGCGGTCCGGCAATTTTGAAATTATCGGCATGGGGCGCGCGCATTTTACATGATAAAAATTATCAATTTACCATTTTTGTGAATTGGCTTAATGACGTTGACACTAATGATGCCGCACAACTACTCAAAGAGCTGAAACAGGAACACGCAAAAAAAACGGTTTCTAAAAAATCGCCTTTCGAGTTAACAAACCGTCTTTGGGAAAGCTTGGTTTTAGCTTCCGGTATTACTGCCGAAACCAAATGGGCGGATTTATCTAAAAACCAATTGCAAAATCTAGCCAGTCAATTAACTAATGCTACTTTTCAGGTCAATGGAAAAAGCACTTTTAAAGAAGAATTTGTCACCGCCGGCGGCATCGATTTAAAAGAAATCAATTTCAAAACCATGGAAAGCAAACTACATGAAAACCTTTTTTTCGCAGGAGAAATTGTAAATATCGATGCAATTACCGGAGGTTTTAATTTTCAAAATGCCTGGACGAGTGGGTTTATTTTGGCAAATGGGATTTAGTATTCTGCCTTAAAATTATAAAAAGAAATAGAATGCTAAAAACTGCATACTCCAAAAAACTATTTGTTAATCTAAAAAAAACGATTTGAAATCAAATTTAAATTCTGAATTTATTCAAATCATAAAAAATGATCCGTGGATGATTAAAATCCTGAAGATTGTTAGAGATTTGGATTTAAATGATTGCTGGGTTGGAGCGGGTTTTGTTCGAAATAAGATTTGGGATTACAAACACAATATTAACAGAACAGAACTCAATGATATTGACGTAATACATTTTGACAAAAATAAACCATCTGCAGCATCCGATTTATCCATCGAAAAGAAGTTAAAAACAACACATCCTGCCTTGAATTGGTCTGTTAAAAATCAGGCCAGAATGCATATTCGAAATCATCATAAGCCTTATGCAAATTGTAATGAAGCTATTTCTTTCTGGCCGGAAACTGCAACCTCAATCGCTGTGAGACTTAATCTAAAAGACGAAATTGAATATATTGCACCTTATGATTTAGAAGACTTATTTAATCTTTTGGTAATTCCTACGCCAGACTTTGATGTAAACATCTACCTTAATCGAATTCAACAAAAATCCTGGAAACAACATTGGAATAAACTTAATATTAAAATCAACTTCTAAAATACCTAACACATTTCCTAAATTTCAAGCTAAATATATTATATGCAAAATGGTTTGGATTAACATGGATTTAAGATTTCAGTAATATCTATTGAGTATTTTTACAGTCAAAAAAATATTACAAATGAAAAAAAATTGCATTTTTGTCATATTGCTTCTTTTTGTCGTTCAGTTCGGATTCTCTCAATCGAAAATAACAATTAACGGTAAAGTTTTATCTGAAAACTTACTCATTCCAAACGTTGAAATCATCAACCTTTCTACTGAAAAAAGTACTACTACAAACGCTAATGGTGAATTCTCAATTGCTGCAAAAGTGAATGACAGCATTCTGATTTTCCACAAAAATTATGAATTAAAAGGAATTAAAATAAGTTCCGATGATATTAATAAAAAACAAATTACGGTTGAAATTACACGAAAAGTAGAAGAGCTTAAAGAAGTAGTTGTACATCAGGTTAATGTTGATTGGGAATTTGATAAAAAATGGGAACAACTAAAAAGAGATGAAATTGCAGTCTATCGAAAATCAAAAACTTTAAAAAATCCCGGAGTATATGATGGTACAATAGAAAACGGAATGGATTTTGTCAAAATTGGAAAAATGATTTTTGGCAAACTACTCAAAGGCAAAGAAAAGCACAACGACAAAGTGATAGAATTCAAAGAAGTTGCTGCGTCTAACTTTGATCAAAAGTTCTATACCGAAACCTTAAAATTAAAAAAAGAACAAATTGAACCTTTTTTGACTTTTTGTAATTTTGATCCCGAATCAAAAAAATTATTATCCAAGAATTCAAATGATCTTGAATTAATGGATTTTTTATACAAAAAAAGCGTTGAATTTAAGAAAATCAACGCTCCGGATTAATTGTTTTTTTGACATTGTAATTTTATCGATTCAACCACCAAATACTCGCATTCAATATTGCTGCGAAAGCCACCCAAGCCAAATACGGAATTAACAAATAACCTGCAATTTTATTGACTTTAGCAAATAGAATATAGCTTTCATAAATCATCAACCACAAAAGAATAATTTCTAATCCTGCTAACATTGGGTTGTGTAATCCAAAAAAAATGTACGACCACAAAGCATTTAATCCCAACTGAATAATAAAAATTAACAAAGCTTTTTGAACAATTTCACTTTCGTAGGCAATTCGGTCCCAAACCAGTCCGGCAGCCACTCCCATCAACACATATAACAAAGACCAAACAGGTGCAAAAATCCAATTGGGCGGATTAAAAATTGGTTTTACTAAGGTTGGATACCAATCTAAAATAGCAGAACGTGTTTCTATTCCTGAAAAATAGCCCACAGCTAAACATATAGCAACGGTAACAAGTATTTTAGTAATCTTATTCATTTTATATTTTTTTTCAAAAATACTAAACTTTACACCGATTCTACAAATAAACCAATCAACGTATAATCCAAAAAAAGTATCTTTGCGCAAATTTTTATCATTCATGTTTACAGCAATCGATTTCATTCCAACTCAATATTCAGAATCTATAGAAAGCGGTCATTTTCAATGGAGCGCACCCAGCAATATCGCTTTGGTGAAATATTGGGGGAAAAAGAATAATCAAATTCCGGCTAATCCATCGGTGAGTTTTACGTTGAACAACTGCAAAACGATTACCAAATTGACTTTCGAAAAAAAACAGAATACTGGAAATTTTTCATTTGATTTATTTTTTGAAGGAAAACCAAAAGAAGATTTCAAACCCAAAATCCAGAAATTCTTTGAGCGAATTGAAATTTATTTGCCTTTTCTGAAAGAGTATCATTTCACAATTGATACCGAGAATACTTTTCCACACAGTTCCGGTATTGCTTCTTCAGCTTCTGGAATGGCAGCATTGGCAATGAACCTGATGAGTTTAGAAAAAGCTTTGAACCCGTCAATGACTGATGATTATTTTTATCAAAAAGCATCTCTATTGGCACGATTAGGTTCAGGAAGTGCCTGCCGAAGTGTAAAAGGTCAAATGGTCGTTTGGGGAAATCAGGCGAATATTAAACGAAGTTCAGATGAATACGGAATCGAATTTCCTTATGCTATACATGAAAATTTCAAAAATTATCAGGATACCATTTTGCTTGTTGACAAAGACGAAAAACAGGTTTCGAGTACTGTGGGGCATGATTTAATGCACAATCATCCTTTTGCCGAAAGGCGATTTGCACAGGCACATGAAAACCTGGATAAACTCATTAGCATTTTTGAAAACGGGAATCTGGATGAATTCATTAAAATAGTCGAAAGTGAAGCCTTGACTTTACACTCGATGATGATGACGTCCATGCCGTATTATATACTGATGAAACCAAATACCTTGCAGATTATCAATACTATTTGGAAATTCAGAAATGAGACTCAAATTCCGGTTTGTTTCACACTTGATGCCGGTGCAAATGTGCATGTTTTATATCCAAATAAAGACAAAGAAAAAGTATTGCAATTTATTAAAGACGAATTAGTTGACTTTTGTCAAAATGGGCAGTACCTTTGTGACGAAATTGGAAACGGAGCTATTCAAATAAAATAATTAGTATTATATTTACTTAACGTATCTATTTCATTCTAAACTCTTAATTACAAATGAAAGGACCTTTATTTTACTCAAAAATATTACTCTTTGGAGAATACGGAATTATCCGTGATTCTAAAGGTTTATCAATTCCTTATAATTTCTATAACGGAGCTTTGAAAAAAAGCGAAAGTCCTTCAGTTGAAGCGATTGCTTCCAATGCCAGTTTGAAACGTTTTGCTGATTATTTGCAAACTTTAGAAAACGAAAAAACAAATTTGGTTTCTTTTGATTTACAATCTTTAAAAAATGATATTGAAACCGGAATGTACTTTGATTCCAGTATTCCACAAGGTTATGGTGTAGGAAGTAGTGGTGCTTTAGTAGCGGCTATTTACGATAAATATGCCCATAATAAAATCACGGTTCTGGAGAATCTGACCCGCGAAAAATTATTGCAATTAAAAAATATATTTTCTCAAATGGAGAGTTTTTTCCACGGAAAAAGCTCCGGATTAGATCCTTTGAATAGTTATTTGAGCATTCCAATTTTAATTAATTCGAAAGACCATATTGAGGCAACAGGAATCCCAAACCAGACATTTGACGGAAAAGGTGCTGTTTTCTTGCTGGATTCAGGAATTATTGGTGAAACTGCACCTATGATTAATATTTTCATGGAAAACCTAAAGGATAAAGGCTTCCGTGCCATGTTGAAAAATCAATTTGTAAAATATACAGATGCTTGTGTGGAAAACTTTCTTGGTGGAGACATGAAATCATTATTTACCAATACTAAAAAACTATCTCGCGTAGTTTTAAACAATTTCAAACCCATGATTCCTGAACAATTTCATGAAATTTGGCAAAAAGGAATTGAAACCAACGACTATTATTTAAAATTATGTGGTTCTGGCGGTGGTGGTTATATCCTTGGATTTACTGAAGATTTAGAACGTGCTAAAGCTTCCTTAAAAGATTACAAATTAGAAGTCGTTTATCAATTCTAATTCCTTTTTTATTTTTTATTACACTAAGAAGTATTGGTTTTATTAATACTTTAAGCCATTCTATTACCATAATCAAGTCTGAAAAAAATTAGTCTTTCTATCTGGAAACTGATTTTTTCTACTGGAAAAGTTGACAAATTCTTACTTTTTCATAAGAAAAAACATTGTACCTTTAAGTTCGTTTTCTATTTATTAACTAAATAAGAACAACATGCTTAAAAATACTCTTCTCAAAAAAGTCAGGCTAGGCAATATTTTCATTCCATTATTAGTTGTTACTATATCATGTGCCTTTCTGATAATAAGCAATTATTTTACCATAAAAATATTATCAGCATCCAGATCCTATATTAATAGCGAATCCCATTATTCGAAAGGCCAAAAAGATGCAACACGTCACTTAACGATTTATCTTTTAACGAATGATATTAACGAATGATATTAACGAATGGAAATCATTCAATAGAGAATTAAGTGTGCCTAATGGAGACAAAATTGCCCGTTTAGGTTTAGTAAACCATGCTCCTATTAAAACAATTGAAGACGGTCTTAAAGCAGGCAGGAATAATCCAAAAGATTTTGATGATTTAATATGGCTTTTTCAAAATTTTAGAACAGTTTCTTTTTTTTGCAAAAGCAATAAAAGAATGGGAAAATAGCGATTTACTAATTGAAGAATTAACAGTTCTTGGACAAAATGTAAATAAAAAAATAACTGCAAACAGTTTAAATAGTGCAGACAAGCAAAGTATATTAAAAAAAATAAATGCACTTAGTATAAAACTAAACAAAAACGAAAGGGAATTTTCAGAGAAATTGAGTTCCAGTTCACGCTCCATTCAGAATCTGCTTTTAATAATCAACATATTATTTTCACTAATAATCGTAGGAAGTGTAAGCATTTATTATCTGCTAATTGTCAATAAACTGAAACGCTCGAAAACAGAAACCGAAGAAACAAACAAAAATCTGACAATAGTAAATAAAGAACTAGACAAGTTTGTTTATAGTGCTTCACATGATTTAAGATCCCCTATTTCATCCTTAAAGGGATTAATTGAAATCATGAATACCGAAAATAATGTAACACAATTAAGGGCTTATTTGGCACTTATGAATCAAAATTTGGACAAACAAGACCAATTTATAAAAGACATTATTGAGTATTCGAGAAACAAAAAAGCTAAAATTGCTATAACAAAAGTCAGTTTAATTCAAACAATAGATGATGCAATTAGTCAAAATCAATACCGACAAGGAGCAAAAAAAATCAGCATTAACAAAACCCTGAATATTGATAGTATCCACAGTGATGCATTAAAACTAAAAATTATCATTAATAATTTATTGATCAATGCCATCAAATATTCGGATATGGAAAAGGAAAACTGCTATATTACCATAAACACTTATGAAGATGAGGAAGGTAACAAAATTGTCATTTCGGATAACGGAATAGGGATAAAACCAGAATATCAGAACAAAATATTTGATATGTTTTTTGTGACCAATAACAATAACAAAGGCACTGGTTTAGGTCTTTATCTAGTAAAAGACGCTATTAAAACCTTAAATGGAACCATAGAAATCACATCAAAAATCAACATTGGAACAAAATTCATGATAAAGTTGCCCAAAAAATATGACCAATTAATCTCCTAATATCCATACTAAACTCCTTAATTTTTAGTTATTTTAATTCAAATCAGCCTAATTTTAAAAAACAAACCATTAAATTTGATTTAAAGAATACAAATTCTAGCAATTACAACTAATAAATCGACTGAAAACAGCAATGTTTAGTAGAAAACACAAACTTTTAGCGTTAAAAATTATCAGTCTGTTCTCTGTAGTTAGAGGTTACAACATACCAATCATTATTCTGGCGCAATATTTATCAGCAATATTCATTTTGGCTCCCGAGATAAGAGCTTTAGACATATTACTCGATTTTAGTTTGTTTTTAATTGTTTTTGCCTCTTCGGTAACTATTGCTTCAGGCTATATTATCAATAATTTTTATGACAGCCGTAAAGATTTAATCAATCGTCCTAATAAATCGATGCTGGACCGATTAGTGAGTCAAAGCACCAAACTAAAAGTATATTTTTCACTTAACTTTTTAGTGGCTTTAGTGGCATTGTATCTTTCATGGCGTGCGTTTTTATTTTTTTCAGCCTATATTTTTCTGATTTGGTTTTATTCGCATAAAATTAAAAAATACCCTTTTATAGGAAATCTTATGGCTTCCTTATTGGCTGTCCTGCCTTTCTTTGCCATTTTATTGTATTATTACACCAAACTTCCTTTCTACGAAATAGAAACTTATAAAAGCCAATTTGTTGTGATTTCGGCTCATGCTACTTTTTTGTTTTTATTACTGCTCATTCGTGAAATGATTAAGGATTTAGAAAACATCAAAGGAGATTTAGTCGATAATTACAGAACAATCCCTATTATCTACGGCGAAGCAGCTTCAAAAAAAATGATTAGTTTGCTGAGTCTTTTAACCTTATTTCCTGTCTATATTTTAATCGAAATCTATGACGTAGGCTATATGGATATCTATTTCTATTCCTCTCTGATTATTTTAATCTTTTTCTTAAAATATTTATGGAAATCCAATACTAAAGCCCAATTCTTATTACTTCATAACGTACTTAAATTCCTGATTGTTTCTGGGGTTTTCTGTATTATTTTAATCAATCCAAGTGTTTTATGGCACGGGAGAAAACTGCTTCTCTCTTTTTAAAAATACAATTCAACACAGCAAAAGACTCTTATTAATGAGCCAGTTAGTGTTTTATAATTAGCATTTATCAATTAGCAACTATATAAATACTATCTTTGCAAAAATTATAGAATATTATGAATAATAAGGAAGGCAATAATAAAAGAGGTGGCTCTAGACCAAATAGTTCAAGACCGAGCTCTAATAAGCCAAAACCTGCGATGCCAAAAAGAGCACAAGGACCTAAAAAAGTAAAAGTAAATCCTAAAGCTGCCGAAGAGGCTGCAAAAAAAATAGAAAAAAAACCAAATCCAACAGCTAAAAGACCAAAAGCAAAAGACGAAATTCGCTTAAATAAATACATCTCTAATTCAGGCGTTTGCTCTCGTCGTGATGCTGATATTTACATCCAATCGGGTAATGTTAAAGTAAACGGTGTTGCTGTAACCGAAATGGGATATTTAGTAAAACCGGGAGATACAGTAAACTTTGACGGAGTAACATTAACTCCTGAGAAAAAAGTGTATATCTTATTGAACAAACCTAAAAACTTCACTACAGCTCTTGACGAAGGTCAGGAATACAGAAATGTATTGGAACTGGTAAAAGGTTCAACTTCTGCTAAAATTGCTGCTGTAGGAAGAATGGACAAAAATACTACCGGATTATTATTGTTTACCAATGATACCGATATGATTAGAAAGTTTACTTTACCTAATCAAAAATCATCCAAAATTTATCAGGTTTCTTTAGATAAAAACTTAAAATTTGAAGATTTAGAAAAAATCAACAAAGGGTTAATTCTTGATGGTCATCGTGTTTATGTAGAAGACGTAAGCTATATCGAAGGAGAAGCTAAAAGTGAAATTGGATTGAAATTAAAAACAGCTAACGTAAAAGTAGTTCGTGCCATTTTTGAACATTTCGACTATAATGTTTTAAAAATTGACCGAGTAGCCTTTGCCGGTTTAACTAAAAAGAACTTGCCACGCGGTAACTGGAGATTACTTACTGATCAGGAAATTATCAATTTAAAGAATACTTAATTACTTTCCTGATAAATAAAACAAAGCCGCTTCAAATTTAGTTTGAAGCGGCTTTTCATTTATAAATAATTTAATTCTAAATTCCAGTATGGGTTTTCAACTCTATTGTCCAATCATAATCATCATAAGAATTCCACGACCAAGACTCTGAATAAATATTACCGTCTATTGGCTGACCATATTCATCAAAAGCGCCTGCCCACCAACCATCAACTAAATCTGTTTCAGTTGAAGCGCAAAGAAATGGAGCATTACCTGTAGAATTAGCATAATATGTTATTTGTTGGTTATTAAGTCCAGTTATAATGCCACTCTGTTGCGGAGCACCTTGGGCTTGAACTATATCAACTACAAGAATATCGTCTATTAAGATTTTTAAAGAAGCCGGACCAGCGTCTGTATTTATTGACCAACGCAAAACAGATTGAGCAGACATTTCGGCAAAAGAAAACACGCACAATAATAAGACAAAGAAAACGGTTAATTTTTTCATAATTTAAATAAATTGGGGTTAATAAATTTTATGAGTTATTCTATTTAACTCACTCAAATATAAAACTTTATTTTAAATTAACAAGTTTTTTCTTCTTTTATTAAACTATTTTTAATTAAATTTTTAGTCTAAAAAAAGGTTTGCTGATATAAATCAACAAACCTCTTTTCTTAAAAATTATTCAATCTATAAAAATTACCAATTAAATGGCAAATACCAGTTGTTAGGATTCATTAATTTTGCACGAACATTAGCTGCATTTGCATTACCCTCTTTATTTAATTTCTCATAGATTTTATCGGCTAAGAAAGCAGGATTGTTTCTGCGTCTGGCAATACGAACTAAATCTTCCCAGCGATTACCTTCATAAGCTAATTCCAGAGCAGCTTCATTGATAATATTATCCTCTATAGAAATTAATTCATTTCCTGCAACAACAGGAATCGCAGTAAGATTAGCTCTTCCTCTTACTCCTGTATTACGGTGCCAAGGAGCTCTAAAACTTGGAGCATCTCCAAAACGTGCATCAAAATCATAAGGAAAAGGTAGATTTGTATTCATAGCATTTGTCACATTCCCTGTTTGAGGAATATTGAGAGGATTGTAAGCATCTTTAATACCTATATTTAAAAGTGCATCTGCCACTTTAGACTGATTGTCTCTGTTAGCGGCCTCAGCAAAACGCAAATGTAATTTAGCAGCTCTATATAACATCCAATCTCCATTTCTTTTAAACGGATCATTTGCTGCTTCAAACTTATATATATATTTCATGATTACAGGATCTCCGCCAACCATGTGGTATGTAAATTTTTTCCCTCGTGCATCATAAGGAATAAGATTTTTTTGCATGTTATTAGTATTCCAAAGATCCATTGCACGTTGTGATGGTTTAGCTAAATAATCCCCACTTGTTTTTGAAAAAATCGCGATAAATGGATTTGCCGGTGCAAATTTGCTATCAAAAGGTATTGACCAAATCCACTCTGAATTCCATAAAACATCTCTACTTCTTCCAAAAATAGAACGCCATCCTTTAGTATCACTATCAACTAATGTTGTAGCATCCTGATCAAAATTTCTTAAATAACCAACATTCAAATCCTCATTAGTAATTACTTCAGCAAATCTTACACGATAATTATCTACTGTTTGAACACCTGGCGCAGGAACTTCTTCCATCACATTTTTATAATGTGAAGCAGCTTTTAAATAATTCCCCTTCCAAAGTTGTAAATCACCTAACAAACATTCTTTATTTATGAAAAATTTTCTTAAATCATAGCCATCTACGGTAATCAACAAACTACTTTGAGGATCATATAAGTTCTTATATGTTAATGCTTCAGTGAAAGTAACTAATTTATCTAAAAGTTGATCAAATGACAACTTTGGGTATTTACTTATGTTTTTAACATCGTCTAATGTTTCTATAGGCTCTGTAATATAAGGCACACTACCATATTGAATACCAAGTTGCAAGTAAACCCAGCTTCGAATACAAGCAATATCAGCATAACGTTGCTCATATTGTGTCTGTGTAAATTTCTTTTTTGCCAACATGATGTCGAAATTTTTCAATACATCATTACAATTTTGGATTACAACGTAAAATTCTTTAGGACTAATATATGGATTGTCAGCGGTTACATTATGTTCGGACAGCTGTTTCAAATAAGGACTTGAATTTACTGTTGTGGTCATTAAATCCGCACGCATTTCATTAAGAATCACATACTTTTCAGCAAGCCCCATAAATTTACCATAAACGCCTAATACTGCAGCATCAGCGTCATAAATATCCCTGTAATATTGATCTCCAACAAGTTTATCTTCAGGTTGTACATCCAAATAGTCCTGGCAAGAGCCAAGACTAAATAATAGCGTCATAACCGACACTATCGATACGATGCTTTTTGTTGTTTTTATTTTAATTGTTGTTATCATCTGTATGTTTCTTCTATAATGTATAAAATTAAAGCCCTAAACGTAAACCAAGTTGAAATGTTCTAAACTGAGGAGCTAAACCAATATCTGTTCCTTGACCAAAGATTGAAGAAGTAGCACTAAACTCAGGATCATAACCAAGATACTTAGTAAAAGTAACCAAGTTATTAGCGGTAGCATAAAGTTTAATATACTTAATATAATTCATATCGTTTACTTTAAAATCATAGCCTAATACTACAGTTTTCAACCTTAAATAAGAACCGTCTTCAATCCATCTGCTTGAAAATTCAGCATTACCCATAGGATCTCCCCAAGTAGCTTTTGGTATATCTGTTTGCTGACCTTCTGCTCTCCAACGATTAGCAACAGCAGCACTTTGATTTTCATAACCACTCATTTTTTCTAAATTATAACGTAATCCATTATAGATATCGTTTCCAACAGAGAAATTAAATAATCCCTGAAGACTAAAACGCTTATAAGTAATATTAGCCGAAAAACTACCTGCTACATCAGGATTTGGATTTCCAATAATCATTCGGTCATTATTGTCAATTACCTTATCACCATTGGTATCTACAAATCGCATATCACCGGCACCAAAAGGAACTAATTGCCCATTAGTCAAACGTCTATTCAAACCAGCTGCATTTGCCTCTGCTGTAGTACTGTAAACTCCGTTGCTTTTCAAACCATAGAATGAATTAGCATTTTTCCCTACAGAAGTTATATAAGTTGCCCCTGCAAATTGAGTAAAAATATCTCCATTAGGCAATGCTTCAATTTCATTTTTATAATGACTTACATTCACGCCTAAATCTAAAGTAAAATCTTTAGAATTAACAACACGAGCTTTCAATCCTAACTCAGCTCCTAAAGTACGCATAGCACCACTGTTAGATGCAACATAATCAAATCCACTTAAGTTACTAATTGATTCATAAACAATCATATTTCTTGTTCTATTATAAAACAAGTCAATAGATGCGTTAACTCTTTCATTAAATATTCCTAAATCGGCACCTAAATTTAATTTTTTAACAGTCTCCCACTCCAAATTTGGATTTGCAATATTGCCCCTTACCAAACCTTGCATCCCTAATAAATTTTGAGAAACATAATATTTTTGAGCTGTAAAGTTTCCTATATCATCATTACCACTATATCCATAATAGGCTCTCAATTTAAGGTAATCAATAGCTTTTAGATTTTTCATAAAACTTTCAGAAGAAACCAACCAGGCTGCCGACAAAGAAGTCATCAAAGCATATTTATCAGCTCCATTAAATTTATCCCCAAATCTACTTGATCCATCAACCGCATAACTGGTACTTAAGAAATATTTATTACGGTAGTTGTAATCAGCATTAGCATAAATATTTAACCAATTCCATTCTCCTAATGCTCCGCCTACCTGACGTAATAAATTAGATCCAGCACCCACAGAAGTAAAATCATCTGTAGAAGCATTATAACCTAAACCTAAATCACTTTCTGACTTATTACTTTGAGTTCTAATTCCAAAACGAGCATCTAAATTATGATCATTACCAAAATTTTTAAAATAATTAGCGTAAGTGTCTGTGTAAAGACTTTTGTATTGTTGAACTTCACTTCCTGAGCGATTTGTGCCCATAGCTGTAGGAAGAACAATATTGGCTACTCCAAAGTCTGGAATAAAGAAACTTTCTCTTTCTTTATTAAGAGTTAAACCTAAAATAGTATTAAAATCCCAATTCTTATTCAAAGCATATTTGAATTTTAAATCTCCAAAGAAACGGTAGTTGTTATTTCTTCCAAAACCATTTTTCAGAATGGCATTAGGGTTACTAACATTAAAATAATCCACATCAGCTAAATTAGGAGAAACTTCACCTAAATCGTCAATATCATTAGTCGCTAAAAAAGGAGACTTCGTCAATGCCAAATACAAAGGACTGGTTTTGTATGCGAATCCCTGATCCCACTGATTTTGTAAGTTATTGATAAAAGAAAGATTTGCATCCATAGAAAGTCTCTCTGTTAATCGTAGAGCTGCATTTAAACGGGTACTATATCTCTTCGTATTAGTTTGATCTACTATACCTTTACTATCTAAATAACCCACTGACAAACCAAACTTTGCTATATCATCTCCTCCACGTATTTTAAGAAAGTAATTTTGACTTGTACTTCCCTTAAAAACCTGATCTTGCCAATTAGTTTGATTATGATACTTATAATATCCTACAGACCCTACTTCGTCATTCATATATGGCAGAGCAGCTATTTGTTGTTGAGATAAACCACGAGTAGCCTCTAATTGTGATAAATGAGTACGATAACCATCGGCATCCAGTAATGGTAACTGATCAGGAGTTTGATTTACTCCTCCATACATAGTAAAATCAATTTTAGTTGATAATTCTGTTGGACGAATAGTTGTAATTTTAATTACTCCATTAGCTCCTTTTGTTCCGTATAAAGATGATCCGTCTTTAATAACAGTCACATCTTCAATATCCTTAACATCTAAATTACTTAAAGGAGAAGAAATATTGTTTTGCAAAATACCAGAACCATAATCTTCGTCATCATAAATCATCCCATCAACAATAATTAAAGGCTTATTAGTTGCATATAGAGAATTAAAACCTCTTAAAGACAAATAAGTTCCAGCTCCCGGATTTCCTGAATTTCTAACTGCATTTAAACCAGCTACTTTCCCCTGTAGAAAACCACCTGCAGATTCATTTATAGGGGCTGACCATTGATCATTTTTGAAATTAATAACACTAGTTGCATTTGTGGTGTTATATTTCATTTTCTCACCTGCAGCTAAATTTGCTATTTCGTATGTAGGTGCATAATTAGCTTCATTTAAGAAAATTTCGATTCCAGAGTTTTGACCTCTTAAAGCATAAACTTTTGTTTGAAAATTTTCACCACTAATTTCAAGTAACACATCCAAATTAGGAACTTTAATTTCGAAGCTACCATCATCATTAGTAAATACTGCCGAAAAACCTTCAACAGCAACGTTTACTCCTGGTAATATGGCTTTAGTTTTAGCGCTTTTAACGACACCTTTTACTGAAATCCCTTTTATTGTTTTATTTATAGTTGTAGTTCTAGTTGCTGTAGCTGTTGAATCCTGAACCTCTTGTCCATATAATGGTACATAAAGTCCTCCAGCAAAAAACAGACCCGCTAAGCAACTTAATTTTATATTTTTTAGCATAAGTATTTTTTTATAAATATTATTTAAGTACAGGAACAAATTTCAAATAATCCAGAGTAAGTGCACTAGTTGAAGTTGCACCTCCTATTAGAGAAATATAGTCACTATTACCGGCTGTTGCCATTGTAAATTCTCCTAGATAAACTTCATCATAATTTTTTGATGGTATAGTAGTTAGAGGAAACAAGTTAGCTGCAGGAATATTTACCATATTATCGGTGTTTATATCATAATTTCCACCTATGCCTAATTGTTGTTGAAAAGTACCTGACTGATCATTAATAGCTCTCCAATAGACTTTATATTTAGTACTATACATATAATCTCTTGCAAAATAAAGTAATGTAAACTTAGCCCTTGCCGGAGTTTGAACCATAACATCATTAAACAATATTCCAAATGGATCTATTTTATCACGGTACAAAATTGGATTTCTTGTACCAATATATCCACCATTATTTTTTTCTCCTTCGATTTTAGTAGTAAGTAAACGTTTAGTCAGAGCAACATCTACTTTTTTCATGATATAAACAATTCCATTACTTAAATGAATAGGTTCACCTACAATTTGTGTTTTATCTACAGCGAATTCAACCCCAAATCTAGAAGTTAATGTAGCCGGTAATTGATTTAATTCGTAAGCAGTTGGAAAAGCCATATCTCTAACTGTAAAATAACTTGCAAGTGCGGAAGTTCCTTGTGGTGTTGCTACAGTTGAATAAGGCTTCATCTTATCAACTTCAGTTGAATAACCTGCATCCTGCATTAAAAACAAAGTATACGAATTCTTCTCGTTATTCAAATTATACACATTCTTCAAATACGAATTTGTAAGAGAATCCGCCAGAGCTCCCGGAACAGCATTTGCTTTTGCAATAGCATCTCCTGGATAAATATTGATATTTTTCAAACTCAATAAATAATCACTCATTGCAGAAGTACCTGCCTTTGAATTGATATACTGCCAGATATTTAATTTAGGTGTTAATGCTTTATTGATAATATGAAAGACACCGTTAGCAGCATAATGATCGGCTGTAACAATAGTAGCATCATCAATCATAGTAGCTCCTTTAAATAAAAGGTATTTATCACCTAACATCTTCACTTTTTCCTGAGCCTTTGTTCTTATTGACGAATAAGCTGTAAGCGCAATATGATTCTCTACGAATTTTTTAGCTGTTTCTGGATTATCTAATATTGCATCATCTACCAGATCCATAGCCTCATTTGTTGGCACAAATACAGTATATGTTTTTGAAGCTGCTAAAATTTTATCGTAACCAGTTTGGACTAATAATTGTCCAAACTGGGATACTTCAGCTTTATTTGAAATTGCCTCATTGAGAGTAACACTTAAATTAGCATCACCATTGTTTTCACGATCATCCCAAGAATTTGTACAGGAGACTAAGGCTATTGTAAGTAAACTAACAAAGAGTCTTTTATAATTAAAATTTAATACGATCATTTTTACTTGATTAAGTTTGTAATTTGTTTTTTTGATCCAGCAACATTATGGTTTATAAACTAAACCTCTTTGACCTGGAACAAATTTAGGCCATAACTGATCCATATCTACAGGTCGGAACTCTGCAATATCAAACCATGAATTATTTGAAAAACTTCCCTGACTTTGTAACATTAAAGTATGGCGCGAAGTAGTTTGTACATCTATAATTCCAACTAATCTACAGTTGATTCTATTAGACCAACTACTACTCAAATATCTCTTATAACCTTGAGATTCTAACTCTGTATCAGTAGCTGAACTCGTATCTCCTCCAACTGACAAATTAACTTGCCTTGGTAATTCTTTGCCATCAAAAAATATTTTAACATTACCTACTTTTGTTCCATTGGCTCTATAAGAAATCCAAAGTTTATATCTACCTTTTATAATTACAGGTGTTTTTAAAGTTAAATCCTGTGCATTAGCATCTCTAAAACGAGGTATATCTAAAACATCTGCTCCCCAACACATTGCAATTCCTGAAGTTAAAGAAGTTCCATCTTTTGCCTTATTATAGATAACATTAGCAGCTCCATCTGTTGGACTTCCTTTAAAGGTCAAATCAATTCCTACTTGGTCAGAAAAAAGCGAGATAGATCCACCATCCTTCGCTCTCCAAATAGTTGGAACTTTTCTAAACTCAGCAATATCTGAAAGCTCCCAATATACTGGCATAGGTAAACGCTTTTTAATTGAAAAGTTTTCATCAACAAAATGCAATACTCCGTTAGAACAAGTTTGATCACTTGGATCTCTAAGTACAGATACTCCTTTTTCTTCTATTCCATTAAACACATCGTTATTAAATAAAATTTTACCTTCACTTAACTTAGAGCTAATAATTTCAAAAGGCGCTGCTGTTTCTAAAGCAGGAGTTACAGCAAAATCAGCTAAATATTTTAATCCTGGAAGGATACGATAACTCACATAAAGATTCAAACTATCCTCTGCTTTAGTAGGATCTCCCAAATGACTATATCTTCGTTTTAAATTTGCTAAAGTGTTTAATGTTATTGTCTCTCCTGTTGGAGCTTTCCATTTAGCATTATTAAACACTTCATTTGTTTGAGCCAAAACTGATAAATAACTAGCTACATTATTGGCATCGCGAGTTAATGGTTTGTTTAATTTGTCAAACCAACCTGTAGCTTTTAAAACTTCAGTAAACAAAGAAAGATTTGGATTAGCCTCAATGGTTTGTGCAAGCGTTTTATCGGCAACTCTTAAAACTTTATCAATAACATGAATTACACCATTACCAACCTCAATATTTGATTCAAGAATACTAGCTACCTTATTAACAGTTACTCTGGACACATCATCTTTATTAGCAGCTCCAGTTACTAAATATTGACCATATAAACTTGGAACTCCAATTTTACCATCTGTAAAATCCGTAGTTTTAACCTTTTGATCTAAAATATGCAGTTTAGCAATATTTTGTAAATCTACTAAAGGCACTTCATTTAACGATTTAGCTCCTAAATCGGCTAAAAATTGTTTTACGGCATCATTATTTGGAACAAAAATGGTATAATTCCCATAGGTATTCATGAACGAAGCATAATTGGTAATATCCAAAATTTCAACAAACATCGAATAATCCTCATTTTCTCTAAGAAAAGCTGTGATATTTAAAGTTTCATCTGTACTTTCTTTAATTTTTGGTTCAGAACAATTTTGAAACACTAAAGCGATCAAAAACACTAAAGTAAGTCTCAACAGGGTCGGCAATTGTAATAATCTTTTCATGACTTAATTTTTTTTATTTATAAAATGGATTTTGTACTAGTGCTTTATTGGTATAAAGTTCATACGTATTAATAGGTAAATAATGACTATTTGGATCTTGTAATTTAGCTATAATTGACTGTTGTTGCTCTGGAGGAGCGCTTAAAACAGCTGCATCAATTAAAATATCCAATCTATTTCTTCTTGCATTTCGAAGTAAGTCAAACCAACGTTTTCCCTCATAAGCAAATTCACGGCTACGCTCTGCCAGAATATAATCAATTACGGCACTTTTGGTTCCAGGATTTACATTCTGAGCTGTAGTATTAATTGCTCTTCTTATTGTACGTATATTCTGAATAATATCTAATGCTTCCTGACCTCTATTTAATTCAGCAAGAGCTTCAGCTTTCATTAATAGCACATCGGCAAAGCGATATACAAACCAATGGGTATCAGAATCCTGTAAAGCTTTACGATCATTAAAATTCAAACCAATAAACTTATAAATTTGATTTGTACCTGAAACTAGCGCTACACGCTCTCCACGAATATCCATATTAAAAGGATTATTAGGATCAACACCAAAAACTTGTTCTAAAACATCGGCCCCTCCTAAAAACTGGGGTCTTTGCAAAAAGATATTATAAAACGGACCTAAATTTGATGTTGTATATTGAAATTCAAAAATACTCTCAGACGAATTTCCGTTAGCAAATACTGTTGTAAACCATGTACTCGAAGCCGGAATTAATGCAAACTGTGGAGATGCAATTACCTTATCAGTGGCCGCAAGTGCTCCTTCAAAATCCCCTGTCCACAAATAAACATCTGCCAGCATCGCATTAATAGCATAGGTAGTAATACGTCCTTTATTAGAAGGAACGTTTCCATAATCTGCAACCGAATACTCATCTGCTAATTTTAAGTCTTTAATCACTTGTTCAAAAACTTTAGATTGTGTACTAGTTGGAATTTGAAAATTATCCGAATCACTTAAAGTTGCTTGTAATTTCAAAGGAACATCTTTAAAAGTACGTGCCAATGTAAAGTACAAATACGCTCTAATTGCTAATGCTTCCGAAAGAAAGTGATTTAATTCTACTTGAGTTAACGTTGGATCCAAACTTTTAACTCCAGGAGCCAAATCAATAACTGTATTACAATAATTAATAGTCCTATAAAATGCTGCCCAACTTGTCAATTCATTAGACGCAATAATATTAGAGTTCATAATATCCCTTTCATCTTCAGTAACAAAGGGACCAGAAGCAATCATATCGGCTCTCAATTCCCCATACATAAATAAGTACTGAGTCAATGTTAAATCATCCACTCCCGGAGGCGAGTTCAACATAGAGGAATAAATCCCTATAACAGCTGCTCGAATATCTTCTTTTGTTTTCCAGAATTCATCACGCACGATTCCGTCCTGAGGACGTAAATCTAAATAATTATCACACGAACTTGCTGAGACAAGGAGGATGAAAACGGCTATTATTGTTTTTATTTTAGTTTGCATAAATCAAATATTTTTTATTTAAAAACGGGTCGATAAACCAAATGAGAAACGTTTTGTAGGTGGCGTAGAAGCTTTATCTATAGCCATACCAAATGGACCACTTTCCATACCTACTTCAGGATCCTGTCCTCTGTATTTTGTAAAAGTGTATAAATTATCAGCTGTTACATAAACTCTTATATCATCTAAACTTAATTTCTTTAAAAGGTTTTTCCCTAAATTATAGCTAAGTGTTACAGAACGTAAACGAACAAAAGAAGCATCTTCTACATAACGATCTGAACCCAACCAGTTGTACCCTGCTCCAAAAATTGCTCTAGGCATATTAGTCACATCACCAGGATTACGCCATCTTGCTAAAACAGCGGTACTTTGATTACTCCAACCATACATATTGGTAGTCTTCATATCCGTATCATTAACTATATCAAAATCATAACGATACGTAAAGAAAAGCATCAATTTTAATTGATTATTGAAACTGATATTTGAACCAAAACCTCCTGCTAATTTAGGATTACTGTTACCCAGATACACTACGTCACGACTATCAATGTTACCATCTTTATTAATATCTTCATAAATAGCATCCCCAGGTTGAAAAGTATAATCAGTTAATGGATAATTGAAACGCATCAACACTTCCTGCCCATTTGGACCTAAAATAACATTTCCTCTTGCATCTCTCGCTTTGGTCGCATCAAGATCTTTATAAACTCCTTTGAAACGGTAGCCATAAAAAGATCCGAACGGATTATCTAACTGAAGAAAACGTTTAAATTGTCCATTTCTATCAGTATTACCACTTTCAGTTGCGACAAATTCAGATATTTCTGTAATCATATTTTGATTGTTTGAAATATTAAAATTGAAATCAATTTTCCATTTCCCTGATTTAAATGGAGTAGCATTAATTCCTATTTCCCATCCCTGGTTTTTCAATTTACCCACATTTTGATCTGATAAAGTTGTATAACCTGAAACACTAGATAAATCAAGATCTCTAAAAAGAAGGTCTTTAGTTACCGTTTGATAAATTTCAGCATCAATACTCAAACGTTTGTTAAACATCTGAAGATTAAATCCTAAATTGGTACCAATTTTTGTCTCCCATTTTAAATTATCCAATTGCATATTTCCCGGTACAACTCCATTAAGCCCTAAATATTGACTATCATAATTATTGTATACATTAAAGAAACGATAATCATATTTAGGTGCTCCCCCTGATTGTCCATAACTCAATCTCATACTCAAGTCATCAATTTTTTCAAACTTCTTCATAAAAGGTTCTCCTGAAATTCTCCATCGAGTAGAGATTGAAGGAAAATATCCATATCTATTTTTACCTGTGAATTTAGAATTACCATCGGCTCTCAAACCTACATTTATAAGATATCTGTCTAATAATCCATATTGAGCAGATACAACCGCTCCTACATTTCTTGCTTGAGTGTTACTCGTAGATAATGACAATTCAGAATTTTGCGTTCTAGATGGATTTGAAGGATCTGTTAATAAAGATGAAGCAGTGTTGGATGTTAATGCCTGATGTGATGTATAACGGAAGTCATTAGACTGCAACGACATTAAGGCTTGAAAAGTTTGATTTTCACCTATATTTGGAGTATAAATAAAATTGGTTTTTGTTATAATACTAGATTGATCTGAGTCAGCATCAGAAGCTCTATTCACAACAGTTTCTGTAAAAGGACGCCCAGTTGCATTTTGAGGCAAAAAAGATTTGTTTTTTCTGGACAAATAATCAAATTGTAAATCAAAAGTCGACATAAACACTTTAGGAACAATGTCTACACTCAAGTTAAAGTGAGGAACTATCCTATCTTCGGAGATATCATTTTTTGCAAGTTCGGCCATAGCCAATGGATTATAAGTACCTCCATAAGCACCTTGAACGTTAAATGCCGGTGAAAAATAATTTGGTGTTAAATTACCTGCTTGATCAAACTCATAAATACTCATATTAGGCATTTTAGTATAAGCTACTCCTCTTAATTTATCTTCACTATCTTTAGAATTAACATAATTACGTTCTGTATCAGTATGAGTATAAGCTAAATCTGTTTTAAATTTAATACGATCAGACACCACATAATCAAGATTTAATCTGGCATTTAACCTTTCTAGTCCCGTACCAATAGTTACCCCTTTTTGCTTATAATAACCTACAGAAGTAAAGTATCTTGCTTTTTGACCACCACCCTGTAATGAAAGATTATGATCCCCGGTAATACCAACTTGGGTAATAGCATCTATCCAGTTTGTATTTTGACCGTAGTTTTTAAAATAATAAACATCTTGCGGATCGTACTGAAATTCTTTTACTGTTAAAGTATTCAAAGGCACTCCATTTCTATTCATATATTCCTCAGGTATTAACTGCGAATATTGATCACCAGTTAACATAGGTATTGTAGAAGGTAACTTTGAATAAGTTCCTCTGTAAGTATACGTAATTTTTGGTGTACCTACTGCTCCACGTTTAGTAGTAATCAACAAAACTCCACTAGAAGCACGAGATCCCCAAATAGCAGTGGCAGCTGCATCTTTTAAAATCGTAATAGTCTCTATATCAGACGGAGCGATATTTAACAAGGCCGCATAACCTTGTTCATCTGCCGTTCCAAAATTGAAATCTTGAGGTACTGAAGTTTCATAAGGCATACCATCAACAACAATTAATGGATCTGAAGATCCTGTAATAGAAGAAGTTCCTCGAATACGAATTTGCATTCCTGCACCTGGATCTCCACTATTAGCGACAATATCCACCCCTGACAAACGTCCCTGTAAAGCTTCATCAATAGAAGCAGCTTGTGTATTTTCTAAATCAGCCGCGTTAATAGACACAGCACTTGTAGTACGATCTCTATCGGCAATTCTCATTAAACCATTATCAGTAGACTTATTTGAAGTAACAACAATCTCTTTTAATGATTCAACACTTGATACTAAAGAAATTTTTAAATTTTGTTTTCCATTAATAGCTACTGTCTTTGTTTTATACCCTATAGTTGAAATTATTAATTTATTATTTAAATTTTTCACACGAATAACAAAATTTCCATCTATATCAGTTACTACTCCACCTACAGTACGATTCTCTGAATCCTGTTCTGCAATTGTAACCATTGGAATAGTCTGATTATCAGCCGCATCAAATACCTGACCACGAACTAAATTAGACGAGTTAGACTGCTGTGCCAAAGCAGGTAATGCTGCCAGAATAATTAAGGCAAATATAAAACTGTATAATATTCTTGTAATTTTTTGTCTCATTTTATTCTGTATAATTAAGATAGTTATCTAGTAAATGAATTAAAGATCGATCGGCTAAATTGTTACTCTGAGCTTTAATAAAATTGGCTGTTCTTTCACTACTTTTCACATCGGTAAATGACAACGTAGTAGGAGTGGTTGTTACTTTAACATATGTTTTCTCTCCCGAAACATCTCTTAAAGTTTCAACATTACCATCTTCAAGACCATCATTAGTGACAGTTTTTGTAGCCAAAATATGAAACTTAATAAAATTAGCAACTTTGTTTTTATCTGCCTGAAGAGTTGGGTTAATATTAGCTGGTAGTACACCATCCGCCACTGCCTTTGCTATTGCAGCATTATTAGGAATTAAAAAAGTATAAGACACCCCTAAATAAACATCCAGAAATCTTCCCGTGGTAGCATCATAAACACTCGAGTTTTTCAGGTAATTATAAAACGATAGAAATTGGGAACCTGGAGCCTCTGCTAATCGTTTAAGTTTTAATCCTTGAAACTCTTCTGAAAACTGAAGCAGATTATCAATATAATAAGTTCTACCATTTTCTTGGATATCTGCAGAACCTACTATATTCACTGGAGCAGCTCCTAATAACTCATTTCCGGCTGCATATACTTTGTTATGATCCCATTTGATATATTCTCCTGGCAAACCTTGATCGCCATCACCTGTACGAATAATACCTGAAGTGTTTGCAATATTATCTAATTCTCCATTAGGAGTAAAAACTACACCATTATAAAGCAAACGAAACAAACGAGATTGAGCTAATACTCCTGATATAGCTACACCTGTAGAAGGATTAGTATATACCCATTGTGAAGTATCTAAATTATACCTAAAACCAAGAGTACTAAGTAATGCATCAGAAGGTAGAAAAAGAGTACATTTATTTTTTATGTTACTTATCATTTCTTTAATACCTGAACCATCATTAAATAATCGGGTTGCAAGTAGAAATCTAGGATCTAAATAAGCCGATGTATAAACACTGTAAAATAAATTTGATTTCTGTACCTTATTAGTCCCGTAGAAAAAACCATTACTTAAAACTTTTTTATCAATAATATCAGTATTGAAATTAAATCTTAACTCTTCGTTTAATCCATTATCTAGACTTAATACTTTACTTGGCCAAACAGAACCTTGAACCATATGTGCATTAACAAAATCTTGAAAAATATATTTTGGCATTTCATCTAATGAATTATAATGCTTTAACAGTACTTTTTGTCTAAATTCTTTCATTGCATCATCATTCGGAACAAATAAAGTATACCCATTACTTTGACCATCATTATCTGCTTCTTTAATAAAATTCTCATTATTAGGTGAAAAAGTCAATTTTGGATCATAAAATTTAATATAAGCGTCTTCAGATTTTCCAGTAAAATTCTTATAATTAGTTGTTACATTTTGACTAAATTGATACGTAACTAAATACTTTTCAAGAATGTCATTAAAAATACTATACTTACTTTCTTGTGCAACATACTTATCTATATTAAGTAGAGGAAGACTCACTTTGTCCACTACATGTATTACACCATTTTCCGCAATAATATCAGTTTCTTTTACTTTACCATCAAATAGATTAAATCCTGTATATTCGCTATTTGGATAGAAAAAATTAAAATCTGAAGAACTTAGATTTTTAGCTGCAAAATATTCATCAGTAAAATAAGTAACATACTTATTATTATTATCTGAAAGAAAATAAGCTCCATTACGATTAGCATCTACCACCACACTTGGAACACCATTTATTATCTTAGTTTGATAACCCTCATAATAGGCTGTTCTCCTTCTAAAGGCATTATCTTTAACCCAACCTGCTCCTGACTGATAGTCTGAAAGTTGATCTTCTCTAAATGCGTTATAAACTAATGCGTATTTTACGATCTTAGAAGCAGTAGCATCATCAATCTTGGTTACATCAGAAATCCCATTCTCTTGAAAATATTTCGTAAATGCTTCATCATTTGGCGCAAAAATTGTCCAATATCCTGATTTACTCAAAATATCTTTATACCCTGCTTTTTCAATTAAGGCTGTAAAGTTTTTAAAATTACCCCTTGCATCCAGTTGTTGATAAATGGGATCTTCAAGGTAGTCCGGACGTGCGTAGTATTCGTCAAATACATCTCGACTACAACTGGCAAACAAAGCCAGAAATGGTAGGATTAATAAATAATAGTTAATTTTTCTCTTCATTATTTGGTTAGCTTATAAAGTGGTGAATAATTAATTTGTGTTTTTTTTAACTTTTCAAATTTATATTTTCAACTTATTACATCTATCCTGCAGTATCCTGTTTTATATATATATTTAAAAAAAGCAGGGATTAAATATACATATCACAATCTATTTCCTAATATTTTAGCAATAGAAAAAGTCTTGTATTTATTAGGGTTTAATCATTTATCAAACCATCAAATAAATGTAAAAAAAACATATATATTAATTTAACATATATTTTGTAATTAAAAAATGCGGCTATATAAAACCCAGAATTACAATTTATAATCCTACAATAAACAAAAGCAGATTTTTGCTACTAATTTTAGAGACTTTTAAGAAAACATATTTTTGTTAAAAATAAATTCTAATTATAATCAAGAACATTAGTTTCCCTTCACTGCCCTTAATATCATAATCATTTCAACTAAATTGACCGGAGCGAACCTATCAAAACCAACATAAAGATAACAAAAACATTAAACACTTAAAAAACAAATAGTTATACAACACATTTTAAAACAAAAAATACAAATACATCAAAAATATCATTTGTAACATTATCCTTTTTTAACATTTCCAACCACAACAAAAAAATCATATTATACATCAAAAATTAAAAAATAAAACTATATTTGCATACCGGAACAGAACAGTATAGTAATGGAGAAAAAATTCACTTTTAAAATAAACCACGAAAGCGATATTCCAAAATATCAGCAATTAGTCAATTCTATCAATAATGCCATTGCCGAAAACATACTCACAAAAGGAGAACAACTTCCTTCTGTTAATAGTATTTGTCAAAAAAACCAATTATCAAGAGATACTGTTTTTAAGGCCTATTCCATTTTAAAAGAGCAAAAACTAATTGACTCGGTTCCTAACAAGGGTTATTTTGTTGCAGGTGAAACTAGAAAAGTATTATTGGTTCTTGACACTTTCAAAGCCTATAAAGAAGTACTGTATCATTCTTTCGTTGACAATCTGGCCGACAATATTATTGTCGATGTACAATTTCATCATTACAATATTGACAATTTCAAAACCATCATCAATAACAGCATTGGTAAATACTATAAATATGTTGTGATGAATTTTGACGACAAAGAAGTAGCCTCGGCATTAACATCAATTTCTAACGAAAAATTATTGTTGATTGACTGGAATATTCATTCGAAACCAAAAAACAATTATGTGTTTCAGGATTTTGGCAAAGCTTTTTATGAAGCACTAAAACAAGGAGAGGAATTATTCAAAAAATACCAGGAAATAGTTTTTATCTACCCTCCCTTTACCTATCACCCTAAAGAGACTTTGGAATATTTTAAAAATTTCTGTTCTGATTCCAATCTTAAACATAAAATCATTTATAAGCTTAACGATTTTAAACTTCAAAAGCACACCGCTTACATTAGTGTCAGTGATCGAATTCTAGGGTTGTTTTTAGAACAATGCCGGGAGAAAAACTTAGAACCAGGAAAAGACATTGGTTTTTTATCCTATAATGAGACACCAATGAAGAAATTTATCTATAAAGGCATTTCAGTCGTTACAACTGATTTTAACCAATTAGGAATAAAAGCCGCGGAATTTATCACTAAAGAGGAACCCATCAAAATTTACATACCAACCAACTTAATAATAAGAGAATCATTATAAATTATGTACTATATAGGATATGATATCGGAAGCTCATCAGTCAAGGTCGCCTTGGTTGAAGCAGCTACAGGAAAGAAAATTATAACGTTGCACGAACCTGCCGACGAAATGGCAATTACTGCTTATCATAAAGACTGGGCTGAACAAGACCCTGAAATGTGGTGGGAATATTGCTGCATTGCAACCAAAAGAGCTATCAAGGAAGCAAATATCGACGCTTCTAAAATAACAGGTGTAGGTATTTCATACCAAATGCACGGCTTAGTGGTAGTGAATAAAGAAGGAAAATCGCTCAGAAATTCCATCATTTGGTGTGATAGCCGTGCAGTAGAAATTGGCGAGCATGCTTTTGAAGAATTAGGAGAAGAACAATGTGCCACTCACCTATTAAATTCTCCCGGAAATTTCACAGCTTCTAAACTGACATGGGTAAAAGAAAACGAACCTGAGATTTACGGGCAAATTTACAAATACATGTTACCGGGTGACTTTATCGCTTATAAATTGACAGGCGAAATCAACACCACTAAAAACGGTCTTTCAGAAGGAATCCTTTGGGATTATAAAGAAAATGAAGTAGCCGATTGGTTATTAAAATACTACGGAATTGATCCTTCATTAACTCCAACAATTGTAGACAATTTTACAAATCAAAGTTTCCTGAACGAAAAAGGAGCTGCAGCATCAGGACTTCCTGTGGGGATTCCTGTTGTGTATCGCGCCGGTGACCAACCCAACAATGCCTTATCACTAAACATTTTAAAACCAGGTGAAGTTGCGGCAACCGGAGGAACATCGGGAGTTGTATATGCAGTTACCGATAAATTAAAATCGAAAGAAACTTCGAGAATCAACAGTTTTGTACACGTTAATTATACTAAATCAAACCCTACTGTAGGCAAATTATTGTGTATTAACGGTGCCGGAATTCAATACCGCTGGTTACGCAATCATTGCGGCCTGGATTCTTACGAAAACATGAACCTTAAAGCCGAAGAAATTCCGGTAGGTTCTGACGGTGTCATTGTGATTCCTTTTGGAAACGGAGCTGAACGTATGTTAAACAATAAAAACATTGGCAGTCATTTCCTGAATCTCAATTTAAACAAACACAGTCATGGTCATTTGTATCGCGCTACTCTGGAAGGAATTGCATTTGCTTTTGTTTACGGAATGGAAATCATGAAAGATGATAACACTCAAATCAATGTCATTCGAGCAGGCAATGACAATTTATTCCGATCTGAAATCTTTTCAAATACGGTAGCTACATTAATAGGTCACGAAATAGAAATCTATAACACCACAGGAGCTGTAGGAGCTGCGAGAGCAGTGGGTCTAATTGATGGTGATTATGAAGCTTTTGGTGAAAACATTATTAAAAACGATCATGTGATGACCTATATGCCTTTAAAAAATGACGAACCTTATTTAGAAGCATATCAAAATTGGAAAAAAGAATTAGAACTAATTATAAATAAATAAACTAAAAACAAAAAAATGGCAATTATTGGTAATAAAGAATACTTTAAAGGTATTGGCGAAATTAAATTTGAAGGAAAGGAATCTGACAATCCGTTAGCATTCAAATACTATAATCCAGACCAGATTGTAGCTGGAAAAACAATGCGTGAGCATTTTAAATTCTCTATTGCATACTGGCATACTTTCTGCGGACAGGGTTCTGACCCGTTTGGTCCCGGAACACAAAACTTTGCATGGGATCAGTCCAACGACCCAATTCAGGCTGCAAAAGACAAAGCCGATGCTGCTTTTGAATTTATCAGCAAAATGGGATTTGATTATTTCTGTTTCCATGATTACGATTTAGTTCAGGAAGGAGCAACATTTGCAGAATCTGAAAGCAGATTAGCCGCTATCACTGAATATCTAAAACAAAAGAAAGCCGAATCAGGAATTAAATTGCTTTGGGGAACAGCAAACTGTTTTTCAAATGCACGTTACATGAATGGTGCTGCTACGAATCCTGATTTCAACGTGTTAGCCAGAGCAGGTGGACAGGTAAAATTAGCTTTGGATGCAACAATCGCTTTAGATGGTGAAAACTATGTTTTCTGGGGAGGACGTGAAGGTTACATGTCTTTACTAAATACTGACATGGGGCGTGAATTAGACCACATGGGACAATTCCTTATCAAAGCAAGAGACTACGCTCGTGCTCAGGGATTCAAAGGAAACTTCTTCATTGAACCAAAACCAATGGAACCAATGAAACACCAATACGATTTTGATTCGGCTACAGCTATTGGTTTCTTGAACAAATACGGTTTACAAGATGATTTCAAAATTAACATTGAAGTAAATCATGCTACATTAGCACAACATACTTTCCAACACGAAATTGAAGTAGCTGCCAATGCAGGAATGTTAGGAAGCTTAGATGCTAACCGTGGTGATTACCAAAACGGATGGGATACGGATCAATTTCCTAACAACATTCAGGAAACTACCGAAGCTATGTTGGTTTTCTTAAAAGCTGGTGGTTTACAAGGTGGAGGTGTTAATTTTGATGCTAAAATCAGAAGAAACTCAACAGATATGGAAGATGTATTTTTAGCACACATTGGTGGTGCTGATACTTTTGCAAGAGCATTACTAACTGCTGACAAAATCATCTCTTCTTCTCCTTATGATAAATTAAGAACTGAAAGATACAGTTCATTCGATGCAGGAAAAGGTAAAGATTTCGAAAACGGAAAATTAGGTTTAGAAGATTTATACAAAATCGCGTTGGAAAACGGTGAATTAGATTTAAAAAGCGGAAAACAAGAGCTTTTTGAAAACATCATTAACCAATACATCTAAAAAAAGTTCCTTTATAACTTTTATAAGTTAACATTTTAAAACAGCCAACAGTACTCCTTTTAGTACAGTTGGCTGTTTTTTTTCACAATAACTCGCTTATTCTTTAAAAAACAGGATAGTACAGGACTCTAATATCAAATCAAAATTCTAATATTGATGTATTGTTAATAACAAAATTAATTCTGCTGATTTTTTTGAATCTTACAAAAAGTCAAAACATGATTTTCTTATTAAGAATAATACACAGAGAAATTTAATCCATTTTGGACAATTATAATTTAGTTTTTAGTTTAGTTTTAGAGTGAGTTTTTAGTTTAAGCCCTAACTTTTTGTTGGGGCTTTTTTAACTTAGCAAATCAAGAACCAAAACCTTAAATAAATATCCAATGCTTTTCAGAATCAGATCCTTTTTCAAACATAAATTATATTTAGCATTAATAGCATTTATTGCTTCTCAAACCAATGCGCAAGACAATAGAAGTTTTCAGATTTTTCAATTTCCTGCCAATAAAATCCCTACGATTGACGGAAACAGTGAAGACTGGAAAATGGTACCCAAAAATTACGTGGTAGGCATGGATCAATTGTGGGATGACAGCGGAAAACAACCCAAAGCCGACCCAAAAAACCTGGATGTTAGTGTAAAAGTAGGCTGGGTAAAAGGACTCAATCGTTTGTATTTTCTATATGAAGCCTATGATGATTACTGGGATTTTTCTCTTCCCGGATTACACAATGATACCTTTGAAGTTATAGTCGATGCCGATCAATCAGGCGGCCCGTTTATTGATCGTTTTCATCCCAATCCAAGCCTGATAAACACGATGGAGGCTTATTTTTCCTATCATGGAGTGCATGCTCAAAACTATCATATTTTTACTCCCGCTCTGGAAAAAGACTGGACGATGGTTTGGGGCAGTCAGCCGTGGATTAAAAATCTGCCTTATGCGAATGCTTCTTATCATTATGATTTTAAACCGGGACAAGGCGGAAAATTAACCTTAGAATTCTGGATTACTCCTTTTGATTATGCAGGGAATGATCCGTCAAGAGCAATAGAATCAATTTTAGAAGAAAACAAAAATATCGGTCTTTGCTGGGCAATAATCGATTATGACGATGTAAACAAAACCGAAAACAATGGCTTTTGGAATCTTTCAAAAGAACACAAAATGTACGGAAATGCTTCTTATGCTTTGCCTTTCAAACTAATGCCTTTGGAAAACCAATTCAAAAAAGATATTGAAGCCAAATGGTCTTTTAAAGTTGTAAATATGGCAAAAAAAGAAGTAGCTTTCATTGATGAATCTGAAGGCGAAATTACCTCCTGGAATTGGGATTTTGGTGACGGAGCAACCTCAACCGAGCAAAATCCAGTTCATCAATACAAAGAAGCCGGAAAATATGTTGTAATTTTAAAAATTCAAGGTCCAAAAGGCTCGTCTCAACTTTCAAAAGTTTGGGATGTTGCCGTAAAATAAAAAACATACTAACAAACCATTAATATAATACCTAACCAAAATGAAAACCAAAGCATTCAAAACCGGAATTAAAATTGGCGTTGCTGCAGCTATAATGGCAATTCCAACGCTAGTAAGTGCGCAACAACCAGCTAACGATGTCACAGCGCCTTTACATCTTTTAAAACCTGATTATCCAACGCCTTATGGAGTAAAATCAGCACAGGAAATCAAAGCAACTATAGATAAAATATATGCTTTTTTAGAAAAAACAACTCCTGCGAGTCTGATAGACAGTAAAACAAAACAGGAAGTTACTGATTTAAAAAAACTGGACGAAAACACCGTATTTTCTCCAGGAACTTTTAGATTAACCAGCTACGAATGGGGAGTAACTTATGCCGGAATGCTTCTGGCTACCGAAGCTACCGGAGATCAAAAATATGCCGATTACACCAACAAAAGACTAAAACTAATCGCTGATATTGCTCCTTATTACAAAAAAGAGCTTGCTAAAAACGGTAAATTTCCATCTCCAGTACACGGCTTTTTAATGCCACACGCTTTGGATGATGGTGGTGCTGTTACGGCCTCGATGATTAAAGCACAAAGAGCCGGATCAAAAACCGATCTGAGACCATTGATTGATGATTTCATGAATTACATCAGCAACAAAGAATTTCGCCTAACTGATGGAACTTTGGCAAGAAACAGACCTCAACCTAACACTTTATGGCTGGATGATATGTTCATGGCAGTTCCTGCTTTGGCACAAATGGGTAAATTGACTGGTGATGTTAAATATTATGACGACGCTGTAAAACAGGTAAAACAATTCTCGGAAAGAATGTTTAACAGCCAAAAAGGTTTATACATGCACGGCTGGGTTCAATCAATGGAAGAACATCCGCAATTTCACTGGGCTCGCGCCAATGGTTGGGCAGTAATGACGATGGTAGAATTATTAGAAGTGTTACCAAAAGACCATCCGGGATACAATATGGTTTTAAACCAATTAAGAGCACATATCAAAGGATTGGTTTCTTATCAGGATGGCACCGGTTTTTGGCATCAGTTGATTGACCGTAATGATACTTACTTAGAAACATCAGCAACTGCCATTTATGCTTATTCTATCACTCGTGCTATCAACAGAGGTTATATTGACAAAGCGGCTTATGCTCCTGCTGCCTTATTAGCCTGGAATGCAGTAGCTACAAAAGTAAACGACAAAGGAGAAGTGGAAGGAACCTGCGTAGGAACCGGAATGGGATTTGACCCTGCTTTTTATTACTATCGCCCAATAAATGTTTTTGCAGCTCATGGCTATGGTCCGGTGATTTTAGCCGGTTCAGAAATCATTTTGATGCTGAAAAACAACCAATTTGAAATCAACGACAGCTCGTTACAATTAAAAGCATCCAAATAATTTTTAAATTTTTACCTCATTCATGAACAGCCACTTCATCAGCAGCATAGCAGCATTATTTTTATGGGTTACAACTTTTAGTCAGTCAACTGAAAAGAAAACAAACCCACCTATTACACCCAATTTTGTGGTTATTGTTGCTGATGATGCCGGCTGGAATGATGTGAGCTATAATGGTTCAGAAATCCATACGCCCAATATCGACTGGCTTGCCAAAAATGGTGCTCAACTCAACCGTTTGTACGCCGCTCCCACCTGCTCTCCATCAAGAGCCAGCTTTTTTACAGGAAGACCTTCCAGCCGTATGGGGATTGTAGCGCCTATAAGCGACAAAAGCAATTTGAGTTTACCAAGCGATGTGACCACTTTACCACAAGCCTTACACAAACAAAATTACCAAACAGCGCTATTTGGTAAATGGCATTTGGGTTTAAATCCATCCAGTGGTCCTAAAGTCTACGGATTTGATTATTCTTATGGATTTTTGCACGGACAAATAGACCAATACAGCCACGAATACAAAAACGGGGATCCAAGTTGGCACCGAAACGGGCAGTTTATTACCGAAAAAGGTCATGTTACCGATTTAATCGAAAACGAAGCTATTACTTGGCTAAAAACCAAAAGAGACCCTTTTAAAAATTTTTATATCCAACTGAGTTACAGCGCTCCGCACTTCCCTTTACAGGAAGAAGACAAATGGAAAAAACCCTATTTAAAAACCATTAAAAATAACTCCCGAAGAGATTATGCCGCTGCCATGTCGCATTTGGATTATAGTATTGGGCAAATATTAAAAGCCTTAAAACAACAGCATTTAGACCAAAATACCGTTGTGATTTTCATGAGTGATAATGGTGCTATGGACAAATGGATTCCGGGTAATCAATACCAGGGAAGACATGCTGCAAACGATGTTTTAGGAAGCAATTTTCCATTACGCGACTGGAAAACCACTAACTACGAAGGCGCGGTAAGAGTGCCTGGCATCATCTATTGGAAAAACAAAATCAATGCTTCTTTAAACAAAAATTACATTTCAGTAACTGATTTAATGCCGACTATTTTAACATTGGCAGGAGCCAAATCAATTCCTCCAACAGTAGAAGGAAAAAACATTTGGAACTCGATTATCACCAACGATTCTATCCCAAATCAGGAGATTTACATTCGCGGACATTTACAGGAAAGCATTACTGAAAAACCCTGGAAATTAATCCGAACCAGACACAAAAATGCGCCAACTGTTTTCGAACTTTTCAATATCGAAAAAGATCCTGAGGAAAAACAAAATCTAATTCAGGAACATCAAAATATAGTCGAAAAACTTAAAAATAAGCTCGAAGAAGAATTCCAAAAAGATGCAAAAGAAGTCAATTTAGGCGGCGAATAAATTAAAACCGCTATAACTTGTTCGAAAATCAAAACCTAAATTATCCAAAACTATCCCTTTTTTATCCATTTATATAATTTCAATTTAAAATCAGGCAAGTACAGGATACCTTTATGATATGAAATAATGATTTTCGAGATAAAATCAATTGTAATGAAACAATACCATATCATTTTAAGCTTGCTGCTTTTTTTGCTTTTTTCATGCAAAGAAACAGCCCAAACAACCAATCGTTCGGCTAATTTTGAACCCGAATGGATTAACAAAGTCGGCGCAAAAGAAAATACTTTTAAAACTAAAACCTATTATGCGAACGATTTTGGAGCAATAAATGATGGCGTAACACTTTCGACCAAAAGCATTCAAAAAGCCATTGACGAATGCAGTAAAAATGGTGGCGGGACACTGACTTTCAAACCCGGAAATTACTTAACGGGTTCCTTATTCATCAAAGAAGGAGTTCATTTTTCTGTTCCAAAAGACGTTACGATTTCTGGCAGTGAAAACATTGCTGATTATCCGGAAATTGACACAAGAGTTGCCGGAATCGAAATGAAATGGCCTGCCGCTTTAATCAATGTTTTAGACCAAAAAAATGTAACTATTGATGGAGAAGGAATCATCGATGGCCAGGGAAAAGTACATTGGGATTACTATTGGAATTTACGCAAAGAATACGAAGCCAAAGACTTGCGATGGATCGTAGATTATGATGCCAAACGTCCAAGAACCATCTTAATCACCAATTCAAAAAATGTTTTTCTGAAAGATGTAAACATTCAAAGAGCGGGATTCTGGACGGTGCAGGTATTGTATTCTGAATATGTTACCGTTGACGGAATTAAAATAAGAAACAACATCGGCGGACATGGTCCAAGTACCGATGGAGTGGATATTGACTCTTCAAGATGGATTTTGGTTCAAAACTGTGACATTGATTGCAATGATGATAATTTCTGTCTGAAAGCAGGACGTGACTGGGACGGACTCAGAGTCAACCGCCCTACCGAATATGTGGTGGTACGCAATTGTATTGCCCGTCAGGGAGCCGGTTTGTTCACCTTAGGCAGCGAAACTTCAGGAAGTATTCGTCATGTATTTGCTTCGAATATTCAGGGTTTTGGCACTAAAAACGGACTCAACATCAAATCGGCTACAAATCGCGGCGGAACTGTTGAAGATGTTTATATGGAAAACATCAAAATGGAAAGCGTAGGTACTTTTATCACTGTTTCGATGAACTGGAATCCGGCTTACAGCTACTCTAAACTTCCTGCCGGTTACACCGAAGAAACCTTACCTCCACACTGGAAAAAAATGCTGACTAAAGTAGAACCTGAATCCAAAGGGATTCCTGCTTTCAGAAACATTTATCTGAAAAACATTGACATCAAAGGAGCTAAAAAAGCCATTTCGGTTGCCGGATTAAAGGAATCGATAGTCGAAAATGTAAACCTTAAAAACGTACAAATTACAGCCGAAACTGCAGGAAACATTAACTATAGTAGCAATTGGATTTTAGACAATGTTACTATAAATGCTTTAGACTATTCGACTCTAAAAATTGAAAATTCAACGAATGTCAATTTTTCAAAAGCTGTAACCAATACTAAAAAGTAAGACCTAAAATAAAGCCACGAATTCACCAATTAATTGAAAGTTAAAATAAAATTCGTGAAATAAATACGATAATAAATAACCCCTAAAATTCGTGAATTCGTGGCCAAAAACAATCATTCTATAATGAAATCCAGAATATCCATCTCCCTACTGTTACTTTCTTTTTCTATATCTAATCTGACTGCTCAAAGTCAAAATTTATGGCATGGAGAAAAGCGAAAAATCCATTACGCACCCGAAGGTAAAAGTTTTGTTTTGAAAAACGGAACCCGAAAATTCAATCGTGCCTTATACGGAACCAACACCGCATTTAGAGTTGAAGCCGGCGATTTACCGGAATTTGCTATGTACATGCCGGGTATGGGCGGGAATTTCAAACTGGGATTAAGCAACGGAAAAAACAGCAAATGGATTACCGAAGCCGATAAAATAAATACAAAATATACTCCGGGAACGGTTGAATACCAAATTAAAGATGCTTTACTTGCCAATGCGACTTTGACTATCCAAATTGTTGCTTTGGCTGACAGCGATGGTTTTATTCTAAAAGTCATTGGGAATAATGTACCTAAAAACACTTCGCTTATTTGGGCTTATGGCGGCGCCAGCGGTAAAAAATTCTCCCGAAACGGAGACATCGGCGGCGATCCTGAATCGGTGTTTTATTTACAACCGGAATATTGCATCAACAATCAATACCAGATTAACAAAAACAATTTTAGCGTTTCTTATGGTTCCGGAAGCAGTAAAAAAGCAACTGAAAACAGCCAAATCATCAGCGCTGTTTTTCCGGATTCGAAAGTACATTTGGCTAGTGCCAATTTCTTAAAAACGCCTTTAGAAAATTATAATTCGAAAGCAGATTCTGTTCCAATGCTTGTTGGACAATTGACCCAATTTTCTAAAAACAGAAATTACTGGTTATTCGAAAACACCCCAAAAATTGACAATAGCAATCAGGAAGCCGTAGCTGAAAAATTCAAAAAAGCCATCGTTCAAAGTGAACTTTTGGCAAACCGAATAAAAGTAAACACACCTGATCCTTACATCAATACATTAGGCGGTACATTAGCGATGGCTGCCGATGCCATCTGGGAAAATCCCGCTTATTTGCATGGAGCTGTGGCCTGGCGTATGTACTTAAACGCCTGGCGTGGTGCTTATGTTGCCGATCCTTTGGGCTGGCATGACAGAGCCAAAACCCATTTTGAAAGCTATGGAAACTCACAGGTTATCGAACCTGAATCGGGTCCCGTAGTTCCTGATACCACCAGAAACTATGCGCGCCAACTTGAGAAAATGGGGACTTCGATGTTCAGCAGTGGTTACATTAGCCGCAATCCGAACAACAACAAAGTGGCGCATCATTATGATATGAATTTGGTTTTTATTGACCAGTTAGTCCGTCATTTTAAATGGACGGGAGATATTGATTTCTTAAAAAAAATGTGGCCGGTTATCAAAAGACATTTGGCCTGGGAAAAAAGAAATTACGACGTTGATGGCGACGGATTGTATGATGCCTATGCTGCCATCTGGGCCAGTGACGCTCTGCAATATAGCGGTGGCGGAGTTACCCATACATCGGCTTATAATTATTTTGCCAATAAAATGGCGGCAGAATTAGCCCAAATTGTAGGCGAAGACGGAACTTCTTACACTAAAGAAGCAGCACACATCTATCAGGCAATTCAAGAGAAATTATGGAAAAACAACAAAGGAACTTTTGCCGAATACAAAGATCTTTTGGGCAATCAACTCACGCATGACACTCCGGCAATCTGGACTATTTATCACGCCTTAGACAGTGAAATTGCCAATCCGTTTCAAGCCTACCAAGCCCTCCGATATGTAGATACTGAAATTCCACACATTCCGGTTGCTGCCGAAGGTTTGGACAAAAATGATCTTGAATTAATTTCAACTACTAACTGGCAACCTTACACCTGGTCGCTGAACAATGTGGCTCTGGCTGAAATTTTGCATACTTCATTGGCTTACTGGCAGGGTGGTCAATCTGAAAAAGCCTATCAACTTTGGGAAAGTGGGTTAATCGAAAGTATGTATCTGGGTGCTTCTCCCGGTGGTTTTGAACAATTGCTTTTTCAGGACGCCATCCGCGGCGAATTGTATCGCGACTTTGCCGACCCGGTGGGAATGGCAGGCAGAACTTTAGTAGAAGGACTTTTCGGAATTCATCCTGATGCACTTAAAAACACCTTAACGATTCAGCCCGGTTTACCAAAATCATGGGATCATGCTTCGCTTGAAATTCCTGATGTCGCTTTTGCTTTCGAAAGGACAAAAAACACCGATAGTTACCAAATCACACCTCATTTTGCAACAAAAATGAATCTGCAATTATTGATTAACGCTACCCATGAAAACATCAGTAAAATTACCGTAAACGGGAAAGAAGTGCAATGGAAAATGATTGATGGTACGATTGGAAGTCCAAAAATAAGTATTGAAAGTGCTTATGCCGATTCATACAAAGTGGAAATTGTCTGGAGTAATGCCCTTTTAGAACAACCAACTACTGTTTCGTCAATTTGCGAAGGCAAAAACATCAAAATCACAACCAACAAAGCGACAATTTTAGAAATAAAAGACACTCAAAATGCATTGACAAACGTTGTTTTAAACAATAACGAAATCAATGCTGTGGCAAATGGTCTTGGTAACAAATCTTTCTTTGTCAAACTGAAACAAAAAGAGATGATTTGGTGGCAGGCAATTGATATCAATATTATTCCAAAATTTGAAATTATTTCCAATTCGATAAAAGGAGAAAATGCTGTTTTGGCAATTAAAAACAATACTGCAAAAACGATAAATGCAGTGCTAATTCCGAATCAAAAAGGAAATATTAAAGTGAACCTGAAAGCCAATTCAGAAAACAATATCGAAATTCCTTTAAGCCAATTGGTTTCAGGAACCAATGCTGTTGAAATTAATACTGAAGATGGTACTAACACAAAACTAACTTTTACCAATTGGGATATTGTAAATAATCCTAAAGCAAACTGGGAAACTATAAAACTGGACAGCTTTTTCAATGATAAAATCACGAATATTTTTGAAAACAAATACCTCAGCCCAAGAGCTCAATCACCAAGTCTTCAGATTCCGACACAGGGAATTGGAAACTGGTGTTATCCGCTGGTAAAACCTCTAATTGATGATTCGGGATTCAGGGCAAAAGCAGGAACAAACAATCAAATTTCCAGTCCGCAGGGAGTTCCGTTTGCTACGCCTTCGAATGCTGAAAAGAACAATATAGCCTTTGTTTCGCAATGGGATAATTTCCCTAAATCAGTTGCGATTCCCCTTTCGGGAAAAGCCTCTCACGCTTATCTGATGATGGCTGGAACGACAAATCCGATGCAAAGCCGTTTTACCAATGGTGAAATTACAGTAACTTACAGCGATGGAAGCTGCGAAAAACTGGAACTGAAAAATCCGGAAAACTGGTGGCCTATTGAACAGGATTATTATACCGATGATTATGCTTTTACCACCAATGCGCAAAAACCACCAAGAGTGTATTTAAAAACGGGAACAATTACAAGAGACTTTAAGGATTTTAAATCAATAAAAGGTTTCAGTGATTTTGGTGTGGAAGGTGGCGCTGGAACAATTATTGATGTACCGCTGAACAAAAATAAAAGCCTGAAAAGCTTAGAAATAAAAGCCATTGCCAATGAGGTTGTCATTGGAATTATGAGTCTAACGTTGAACCGCGAATAAGATGAATAGAAAAGAATTTCTCAGTACTACCCTGCTGGCTTCATTGGGAGCGTTTCTTCCCATGCAGGCTCATTCTTTTTTTGTTTCTGATGAACAACCCAAACTATCCGATTTCGAAAAAAGCTTAACTCCTGTAGGCAGAGCTTTAGAATTTGAAGGTTATTATGTTTGGTGCAACAGTCCGATAGAAGGACCGGATGGAAAAATTCATGTGTTTTTTTCCCGTTGGCCAAAAGCCAAAGGCATGGGCGGCTGGATTAACAGCTCAGAAATTGCTCATGCAGTTGCCGATAAACCCGAAGGTCCTTACGAATATGTTAGTACCGTAATTGCTCCAAGAGGCGCCGGATATTGGGATGCAACTACCTGCCATAACCCGAGTATTCATTATGTGGATGGAAAATATGCCTTATTCTTTTTAGGAAATTCAAATGGAAAAATGGATACCAAACGCATTGGATTAGCGACATCAGACTCACTTTTTGGCCCTTGGAAAAGACCGGATGAACCTTTATTACTTCCGGGAAAAGAAGGCGAATGGGACGATTTATTGACCACCAATCCTTCTTTCATAAAACATCCCAATGGAGAATATTGGTTGTATTATAAATCGCTGGATACTGATGGTTATGTGCATCCAAAATTTGAAATCAAAGGCAATAGAAAATATGGCTTAGCAATATCGAAATCATTATACGGACCTTATAAAAAATACGTAGGCAATCCGGTTGTCGATTTTCACACTATGGGAAACAATCAACAATGTGAAGATGCTTATATTTGGTATGAAGACAAGAAATTCAAAATGCTGGCTCGCGATATGGGCGTTTTCGGAATTGACAAAGGATTGTATATGGAATCCAAAGATGGTAAACATTGGTCAAAACCACAAATTGGTTATCAGGAACTCAGCAAATACATTACACAACCACCCGCTCCAAAACATTTAAACCGTTACGGAAGAGTAGAAAGACCGCAATTATTATTTCAAAAAGGGAAACCTACTTATCTATTCACGGCATCACAGGGTGGAAAATACGAAACGGCTTCGGGCTTTATTTTTAAAATCAATTCAAAATTATAATCTATGAAAAAAGTATTCATCGCACTTTCCTTATGTTTGTTGCTAACCACAGCAAAAGCGCAGGAAAAAATTGATCGAAAAGCACTGGTAACAAGGCATAATGTTAATATCACAAAAATTGACACCTTAAATTCTTTATCGGTAGGAAACGGAACTTTTGCATTTACCGTTGATGCTACAGGTTTACAAACTTTTCCCGATTATTATCAGGCGGGTGTTCCGCTTGGAACGCAGTCAGAATGGGGATGGGATGCCGTTCCGAATACTGAAAATTATAAATTTGAAGAAACTTTAGTCAATTTTAACCAAAACGGAAGACAGGTTCCTTATGGGGTTCAGCCAAAAACGCCCGAGCACGTTAAAAATGCCGTAGAATATTTCCGTGCCAATGCGCACCGATTGCAATTGGGGAATTTAGGTTTTGAATTGTACAAAAAAGATGGTGCTTTGGCGCAGCCGTCAGATATTAAAAATATCAAACAAAACCTAAATCTCTGGACGGGAGAAATTGTAAGTACTTTTACTTTTGAAGGAACTCCTGTAACGGTTTGGACAGCTTCTCATCAGGAAAAAGATGCTATTGGAGTGAAAGTAGTTTCGGATTTAATGAAAAAAGGACAATTAAAAATCCGCCTGCGTATTCCTTATCCAACAATGAAATGGGGTGATAACGGAAATCAATGGAAATCGGACTTCAAATACACAAGTACGCTTTCAAACAAAGGGAAAAACGAAGCCATTATCACTCATAAAATGGATTCGATTACGTACAATGTTGGATTAAAATGGAATGGAAATGCGGCTATTGCTCAAAAAGAAGCGCATTATTATCTGCTGACACCTGCAAAAAATGGCGAATTTGCTTTTAGCTGTGAATTTGCACCGGCATACAAAGGAAAAATGAGTGTTGCAGATGTAGCCGCTGTAAAATCAAGCAGTGTAGCCGGATGGGAAAAATTCTGGAAAAGCGGCGGAGCAGTAGATTTTTCAAAATGTACAGACAGTCGTGCTTTCGAATTGGAACGCAGAGTCGTTTTATCACAATATTTAACAAAATTACAATGTGCAGGAAACGAGCCACCACAGGAAACCGGGTTAACCTATAACAGCTGGTACGGAAAACCGCACTTAGAAATGCACTGGTGGCATGGAGTTCATTATCCGTTATGGGGAAGAGCTAATTTATTGGAAAAAAGTTTGCCTTGGTACAACAAAGTCTATGACAATGCTAAAAAAATTGCCGTAAGACAAGGTTATGACGGAGTAAGATGGCAAAAAATGACTGATCCGGATGGTAACGAAGCGCCTTCTTCTATTGGTGCATTATTAATTTGGCAACAGCCGCATTTTATCACTTTTGCCGAATTAATGTATCGCGATCATAAGGACAAAGCCACTTTAGATTTATACAAAAAACGTGTTTTTGCCACTGCCGATTTTATGGCTTCTTTTGCTTATTACGACAAAGAGAAAAAAAGATATATCCTGGGGCCCGGAGTAATTCCGGCACAGGAACGTTTTAAAGCATCTGAAACTTTCAACCCTACTTACGAATTGGCTTATTGGAATTGGGCTCTAAACACTGCTTTAGAATGGAAAAAACGCTTAGGCGAACCGGAAGTTGCCAAATGGAAAGACGTGGTAGCCCAATTATCAAAATTACCTGTTCAGGACAATGTATATCTAGCGACTGAAAGCGCTACTGATTCTTATACCAATCCAGAATACAAAACCGACCATCCTTCTGTTTTTGGAACTTACGGAATGCTGCCGGAAACGACTTTGTTAGACAAACAAATCATGAAAAATACTTTCGATTTAATCTGGAAAACATGGTCCTGGAAAGATACCTGGGGCTGGGATTTCCCAATGACTGCTATGACGGCAGCTCGTTTAGGAATGCCTGAAAAAGCCGTAGATGCGTTGTTTATGAATGTGCAAACGAATACCTATTTAACTAACGGACATAATTATCAGGAAGGTCGTTTGCCTATCTATTTACCAGGAAATGGTGGCGTGCTTACCGCTGTAGCGATGATGTGTGCCGGATGGGATGGCACAACCGAAAAAAATCCGGGTTTCCCTAAAAATGGTAAATGGAATGTAAAATGGGAAGGTCTTGAAAAAATGTTTTAAAGGCTAACTTCCTTTATATAGAAAAGCCACCCCGCCTTTCAGGCACCCCTCCAAAGGAGGGGAAGTCGCGTAATTTCCCCTCCTTTGGAGGGGTGCCCAACGGGTGGGTTGGTTTATTTACTATTCCTTAACTTAATGACATTAAACTTTAACCGAATGAAACTAAATCCTGAGACTTTTTAATTCTCAGGATTTTTTTTAACAAAAAAACCTCAATCCCATTAAACATCTTTGCTTTTTTGTAGTCAAACGGTATAAAAATTGATAAGTAAAGCTTTTCTATAACCCAACCAACCCTCAACCATGAAAAACACCTGGAATAAAAAACTTCTACTACTACTGGTTTTCCAACTCTTCTGTTCTTTATTATTCAGCCAAAGGCAAATGGAATCTCTTGACCGGGGATTAATTGCAGTCAAAGAAAACGGTCATTTTTACGTAAGCTGGCGCGTATTAGGAACTGATTCAGACCATTTAGCCTTTAATTTATATCGAAAAAGTGGAACGAACAAAGCCGTTTTAGTCAATGACAAACCCATTACAGACGCAACAAATTTAATTGATGATAAAGCCAATCCAAGCGAAGAAAATACTTGGTTTGTAAAAACCGTTTTAGATGGAGCAGAAAAAGAGGCCAAAGGTAGTTTTACCATTGCAGCGAATAGTCCCGACAAAAATTATTTATCCATTCCGCTAAAAGCAAAACAAGGCTACACGCCAAACGATGCTTCAACAGCTGATTTGGATGGAGACGGAAAATATGATTTAGTTGTCCACATGACTGGAAAAGGAGCCGACAATTCTTTTAAAGGATTAACCGATCCTCCTATTTTTCAAGCTTATACCTTAGACGGAAAATTTTTGTGGGAAATCAATTTGGGTAAAAACATTCGCGAAGGCGCGCATTATACCCAATTCATGGTTTACGATTTAGATGGCGATGGCATAGCAGAATTCGTTTGCAAAACTGCCGATGGAACAACCGACAGCGCCAATAACGTCGTTGGTGATGCTTCAAAGGACTGGAGAGACACCAATCCTAATTCGGCTACTTTTGGAAAAATATTACAAGGCCCGGAATACCTGACGGTTTTTGACGGTAAAACAGGAAAAATAGTAACTACTGTCCCTTATATCGCTGAGAGAGGTGATATTGGAAAATGGGGCGGAAAAGGCGGCAACGGGAAAAATGACAACACCGGAAACAGAGTCGACCGTTTTACAGCCTGCGTTGCCTATTTGGATGGAATACATCCAAGTGTGGTGATGTGTCGAGGTTATTACGGCCGAATTGTTATGGCTGCCTGGGATTTTAAAGATAAAAAACTGACTTCCAGATGGGTGTTTGACTCCAAAGACGGAAACAATCCTTTCTCGGGAATGGGGAATCACGGACTCTCAGTTGCCGACGTGGATAATGACGGAAAAGACGAAATCATCTATGGTTCGATGGTTGTCGATGACAACGGAAAAGGACTGTACACTACAGGTTTCAGACATGGCGATGCGCTACATGTAAGCGATTTAGACCCTGAAATTCCGGGTCAGGAAGTTTTTGGCGTGCACGAAATCGAAGAAGGAACCAAAGGTCCGGGTGTAACGTTATTTTCGGCTGCTAATGGAAAAGTATTATTTACCGCCATGGAAGATGAAGATGTAGGAAGAGGTGTTGCTGATAATATTGATTCCAGCAGAATGGGCGCTCAAATGTGGTGGTCCGGTTCTAAAAGTTTGTACGACATCAAAGGAAAAGTGATTGGAGATGCACCACGAGCAGCTAACTTTGTTATTTACTGGGACGGCGATGCTTCCAGAGAAATCCTGAACTCCAATTATATTGACAAATACGGAAAAGGCAGATTATTTACTGCCGAAGGAGCACGTTCTAACAATGGAACCAAATCCACTCCTGCCCTTTCTGCTGATATTTTAGGCGACTGGAGAGAAGAACTCATTTTAAAAAGTGAAGACAATAGCGAACTGCGTATTTATTCCACCACGATTCCTACGACTATCAGGCAATATACTCTAATGCACGATTCGCAATACCGACTGGCAATTGCCTGGCAAAACGTAGGCTACAACCAACCGCCACATACTAGTTTTTATATGGGAACAGGAATGAAAGCTGCTCCAAAACCGAATATTAAATTGGTTCCTTAAAAGTTAATTTTAGAATATTTTTTAAAAACACAGTGAAAGCTGTGCTTTCTTTGTAAGAAAAAATGTTTTTTTTATTTACTTTAGTGAAAAACTATGAAATAGTGCCAATCTACCTAATTTTGTGTGAATTAGCACTACTTTATAGCGGTTATTCACTTGTTAACAGTAATTCTACGAAAGATGAAATTCATAACAACATTAATATTAATTTTCACATTGGTTTCTTGCAAACAGAAATCAAAAAATGACTTTGAAAATAAAATTATTGGAGAATGGAAATTAATAAGAGAAATACAAAAACCTAATAAGAATGGTAAAATCCCACCACCACCACCATTTGGAAATCAAGAAGTTGGATATGAATTTAATCCTAATGGAAAATTTGAATATAAACTTGGTTTTTTTAAATATATAAAAGATGATGAAAAAAATTTAAGCCAAAATATATTTTTAGGAAATACCTCCGATTATAAAATAGAACAAGATAGTTTAAAACTTTTTGACTTATCAGTAAAAAAATGGGATTCTTATAAAATTGTAAGTATAAAATTTGACACTTTAAAAATCATCAATAGCGAAGGTAGAATAAACAAATTCCTTAAATTAAAATACAAAATAGACAATTCTAAATCTTTTGATAAAATCATTATATCATCAACAGGTTGCTATGGTAGATGTCCTGTAACCGATATTGAAATTGACAAAAGTGGAGATGTGATTTTTAAAGGTGGCTATTGCAGTTCCATAAAAGGGAATTATAAATCTAAAATAAGTAAAGCGTTGTTTTCTAAAATTAAATTGAGTTTTCTTAAATCAAATTGGGCAAAGTTAGAGAATGAATACATTTCTAGTTGGACTGATGACGAAACTGTTTATGTAACATTTGTCAAAAATGGAAGAATTATAAAAACAATTGATGACTATGGTGGAAAAGCACCAACTGAATTTATTTGGGCTTATACTCCTATTCGCTTTTTACAACAAAATATTAAACTTAAAAAAAACCTTATAGACACTACTCTTTTTGACTTCAACTATATTGGTTTTAGAAAAAATGATGAAATTTATCGCTTAACAAAATCTGAAAGTTTCTATCTAAAAAATTTACTTTCAAAAAGCAGTATTACCAAAAAAAGCTTCGTGGAAAAATACAAAATAGAATATTGGTCTAATGACATAAAAAAGAAAATAGTTACTGACGGAAGGTTTTATAAAATTGAAAAAAACAAAGGAGAATTTATAATTCTTGATTTGAAATATGATTTTCTAAAACAAAACAATTTAGTTCAAAGATTTCGAAAAGTAACAGAATACGATTAAAGAAAGAACTTGCACCGCTCGTGCGCAAATCCTTTCACGTTCGAAACATCCCATTTTCACGCAGATTTTAGCAGAAAAATTATTCCGTAATCAGCAAAATCTGCGTGCCTATTTTTATCTCTTCTAAAGAGGAAATAATTCACAATAAAATTGCTATTTACCATTAATAGTCTTCCAAAACTCATCCTTAGGAAAAATATTTTTCAGTGTATATTTACTAGCTTCTTCTTTAGTTAATTGATGTGACCAGGCTACCCTTTTATTGTTTTTGGCTCCCTTCCCTTTGTTATTGTATTCGGCATAAAAAGCGGTTTTGGTTTTATCACCAAAGCGCTCATCTGGCCAGGGATTCCAACCTTCAGGTAAAATATGACTTCCCAAATTACAGCCTATAAAAACGGTTTTTGCATAAGGACGCCACGGACGCCCTAAGAAAACCTTTGTTGCATTAGCATCGGCAATCAATTTACAATTAAAGAACACATATCCAAAATCCTGATTTTCGGGTGTTGATGCCGCCGTTATATACGAATTAATCTTGCTCTTAATGATACAATTTTGAAAAACCGCAACAGCCGGACCAAAAATAAAATCGGTCGTTCCTTCAATATAGCAATTTTCATAATATTGATAGGTTCCGTCGCCATCCGTCAATAAAGTATCCTGACAGCCTAAAATTCTGGAATTTCTAATTGTAAAATGATTCCCTTTTACATGCAAAGAAACCGCCTGTCCTTTCTCACACCAGGGATTTTCAATGGTGATATTAGAAATCGAAACATCATTAGCGCGAACTAAAAGTGTGTAAGAATCGGAAGTTCCTATGTTTCGCTTCGCATTTGGATTAGCCTTACCCGAATAATCATCATAAGTTATGATTGTGTTTTCTTTATCTTCGCCCTCTAATTTCAACCCTGGTTTTGAAGACAGAATAACTACCTTTTCTTTGTAAATCCCTTTTTTAATATAAATCAAAACAGATTGACTTTCAGTATTGGCGGCATCAATCGCTGCCTGAACCGTTGTAAAATCGCCACTACCATCCTTCGCTACGGTTATTTTTTGAGTTTGAGCCTGAATAAAACTATTCGAAAGAACGAAAAACAGAAACAATAGAATTTTCTTCATTACAGTAATTATTATTTTTTTAATGAAATTGTACAGAACCTCAAAAATAACGAAAAAAAGCCAGCTTTCAGTAATCGATTACATCTTGTAAAAAACATGAAATCACTTCTTATTTTGAGCATATTATCTTATTTTAGACGTCTATTAAAAACCTTACACAACCTCATCCAAATAATCAATAAATGAAATTCAAAATCCAAAATTTATTCTTCCTACTATTCGTATTTACAACGCAACTTTTTTGGAGTCAGGAAAACAAAAACAACTTTGTTATTGCTGATAAAAATGAAGTAACCCCAATTTATATTGACTCAAAATCGGATGAACTCGTTGTATGGGCAGCCAACGAATTAGCCAGCGACATTGAAGACATCACCGGAAAAAAACCATCAATCCTAAAAACGCAAAAAATAAAGGACGAAAACGGAATTTACATTGGGCAAATCAGCGAAAGTCTTTTTAAAGAGTACAAAAAATCACAGTCGCAACTTTCAGGTAGTTGGGAAAAATTTCGCATTAGCTCGGAGAAAAACAAGCTGTTTATTGTAGGCAGTGATATACGTGGTGCCGTATACGGAATTTTTGAAACCGCTGAAAGATTGGGAATTTCCCCTTGGAAATGGTGGGCTGATGTACACAATCTTAAAAAAGAAAAATTAGTTCTTAATCTTCCCAATGAAGGGATTACCGAAAGTCCTTCGGTGCAATTTCGTGGAATTTTCCTTAACGATGAAGACTGGGGATTACAACCCTGGGCAGCCAAAACTTTCGAAAAAGAAACGGGAGATATTGGTCCTAAAACCTACGAAAAAATATTCCAATTGCTTTTACGCTTAAAAGCCAATACGATTTGGCCAGCCATGCACGATTCTACGAAGGCTTTTTTCAGCATCAATGGCAATAAAGAAATGGCTCAGAAATACCATATTCTACTGGGAACTTCACATGCCGAACCGATGATGCGGAACAATGTGGACGAATGGAAAAAAGAAAGCATGGGTGCTTTTAATTATTTTACCAATAGCGAAAACATCAATAAATACTGGCAAGACCGACTAAATGAAATTCGCGACAGCAAAGCCGAAGCTGTTTTCACTCTTGGTATGCGTGGCGTACACGATAGCCAGATGGAAGGGGCTAAAAACGCTGAGGAAGCTAAAAACATGGTTGAAAAAATCATTGTAAAACAGCGCGAAATGCTGGCTTCTACATTTAAAAAACCGATTACTTCTATTCCGCAAGTGATGATTCCGTACAAAGAAGTTTTGGAACAATACAACAAAGGCATGAAAATCCCTGAAGATGTAATGCTGATGTGGACTGATGACAACTACGGTTATATCAGACGAATTAGTGACGAAAAAGAGCAAAAGAGAATTGGCGGTGGCGGTGTTTATTATCATTTAAGTTATTGGGGACGTCCGCACGATTATTTATGGTTAAGCACCATGCAACCGGGATTAATTTGGGAAGAAATGTCTAAGGCTTACGCCAATGGAGATAAAAAAATGTGGATTGTAAACGTAGGTGACATCAAACCTGCCGAATACGATTTGGAATTTTTCATGGATTTGGCCTGGGATATTAATTCGATTAAACCGAATGAAATCCACCAACATCTGAAAAACTGGGCAGCCAGAGAATTTAACGAAACTATTGCCAATGGAGTAAGTAACGTAATGAGCGAATATTACCGATTAGCTTCGTTAAGAAAACCCGAATTTATGGGCTGGAGCCAAACCGAGCCAACTACCCAAATAAAACCTTCTGATTTTACCACTGCCGAAGCCAAACGCAGAATTGAACTTTATGACGAATTGATGAAAAAAGTAAACAGTTTATCAGCAGCGATTCCTCAAGAACGAAAAGATGCCTGGTTTCAACTGGTGGTTTATCCTGTAAAAAGTGCTGCTTATATGAATCGTAAATTCTTATACTGGCAACTGGCTTTAGAATCCAAAGAACCATCAGAAAAAGAAAAATACCAAAACTTATCCAAAGAGGCCTACCAACAAATTGAAGAATTAACCCATTTTTACAATACCGAAATGAGTAACGGAAAATGGAATAATATGATGAGTATGGCTCCAAGAAAATTGCCTGTTTTTAATGCAATTGACTATACTAATTTGCCTAAAACTGAAATAAAAACAGAAAACCCGGATGATGAATCAATTGCCATTCAGGCAAAAGATTTCTCAACTAGTCAGGGTGCAAAAAACTACAACTGGAAAAGCATTGAAGGATTGGGATACAGTAATGCTGCAATCACTTTATTTCCTTTAAAAACGAGTTATTTTACTACTGAAAAACCTTCGGTAAACTATACTTTTGAATCGGATAAAACCGGAGAATATGAAATCGAAGTGCGTTTTATGCCTACCCATTCGAATAATTCGGATCATCAGGCAACCATTACATTCGATGCAAATACCAGCAAAACATTCAAGCTGAATAGCTATGACAGAGATGCCAACTGGAAAGCCAATGTGTTACGGAATGCTTCTATTATTACGCTTCCCGTAACAATAGAAAACACTGGAAAACACACTATCAAATTAGAAGTAAATCAAACCGGAATTATAATTGATCAATTATCGATTCATCCTAAAGGACAAAAAAAACAGGAGATACCATTTGAATAAGGGTATTTCCTGTTTATGATAAATTAGAAAAAACACTCGGTTTTGTAATTCCGACGAAGGAGGAATCTCATTTCGTACTAACGTTATGTGATTTCTCCCTTTGGTCGAAATGACACAAAACTGTAACTATTTGATTAAAGTTGAAGGTAATTCCTCCACCTCTTTTTTAGTTAAAACCAAATCCCGAATTTTACTTCCTTTTAAGTTTCTTAACTCTTCTGCAGCGGTTTCAGCAACAGCGTTAGCACCTGATCTGCCGGTATGTGTATGATCTTTAGGGAAAAATTCTTTTACTTTTTCCTGCCCTAAAGCTTCATATTTTTGAGCCACTTTTTGACTTAAATTGATATAATCTGTTTTTTCGGCAGCGGCAGTTTCCTGAGCCCATTTAACATAGGTATTATCTCTTTGTTCTACCTTTCCGTTTGGCCATTCGTTTCTTGGTGTTAAACTCATCACAATTGGCGTAGCTCCTTTTTCTTTGGTTTCACGAATGAATTTCTTCAAATACCAGCCATAAGTATGAACGGTTTCCGTCAAACTATCAGCACGATTCACCTGTTGGGTTTCATCGCCAATACCATTGATAGAACCTCTGAATTTTTCCCCATCAATTTTACCGGCATCATTATGTCCGAATTGAAGAATGACAAAATCATCCGGCTGGATTTCTTTTTTCACCTTATCCCAAAGCCCTTCAAATTCGAAAGTACGGGAACTTCTACCCCCTCTGGCTTTGTTAACGATATTGACTCTGGTAGTGTCAAAATAACGAGGTACCATCACTCCCCAACCTACTGCATTTTCATTTTTGTTATCCGCCATCGTTGAATCGCCCACTAAGAAAACATTAATTTTTCTAGGCAATTTAATTACCGGATTTTCCAGAATATAATTCTTCAAAGGACTTTTAGACGCTTTTAATCCTTCAATTATTGAAGTCGCAGCCATTACCGCTCCTTTAGCCGAAGGATGTGTATGGTCTTTTTTATAAAAATAAGTTCCTGTTACTTTTGCTTCGCCAAAAACTTCCAGCTTCTTAGCCATTCTGTCGTTCAAATCAATAAAAGTAACCTGCTCCTGATCGGCAATTTGTTTTGCCCATAATCCGTAAGAAGTGTTGTTTCTTGGCAGTTTTCCATCTTTCCAGGTATTTCTTGGAATAGGCGACATCACAATTGGAATCGCTCCTTTTTCCTTAGCTTCTTTCACCACTTTGCGAATATACCAGCCATAGGTATGCACAATTTCGTGTTTTTTAGTAATCATATTATCAATCTCTTCTGTTTTATCTGAGATTCCTTTTATGGTTCCTCTCGCTCTAAGAGTATCATTCAGCGGGCCATCATCATTATGTCCCCATTGAATTAAAACATAATCACCTTTCTTTAGTTTTTTATAAACCGCATCCCATAATCCTAAATTTTGATACGATCTGGAACTTGTACCTCCTAAAGCATGGTTTTCAACCTGAATTTTATTCGAATCTAAAAACTGCCCAATGTAATCGCCCCAGCCCCAAAGACCTCCGGCTCCATCACCTTTACCGTTTTTCACAGTAGAATCTCCTACGGTATATACTGTAATTTTTTGTTGCGCTTCAGCCTTAAATTGCGCTAAAAAGAAAGCTACAACAGCTAAAAACATTAATTTACTAATCTTCATTGTTATTTGGTTTTATTATTTGGTTGCTATTCTAAAATCGAACCATAAGTTCATCTGAATTCCTTCGTCACCACTTTTAATTCGAATACTTGAAGGCTGACTGTGTGGTCCATGGTGTTCTAATGGTTTAAAATCACGCATTGCCGGAATCTCATACATAAACGATATATTCCCTTCAGGAAATGCCGGTTGCGGATACGTTCCTTCGAAAGCGTTTTTAGGCAAATCAGGTGTAAACAACCTTAAAAATACATTCTCAGAAGCGCTGAACATTTTAAAACTATTATTGTCTTTTGCTTTCAAAGCAGCTGCATACAAATTAGCGTGATATCCTTTAAACTCCGGTAAAACCATATTTTCGAAACTTTCTCCCGGAATCGTTTGGTTATAATCTTTCTCCCAAACTCCGTAAGTCGTTCCTTTGATTCTGTTTTTCCAAACATGATAAGGCCCTTTTCCAAACCATTTCATGCTTTCCACTCCCTGTTCCGGAAAATCAAAAGTAATACCAAAAGCATCTACCTTATCCTGGAAGAAAGCGCCATCAAAACCATTATTGGCGCCAGCATCTTTAAGCGCCAGCATTTCCATTTTCAAACGACCGTCGGCAGTCATCGTCCATTTGATTTTTTTGATTCCGCCAATATAATTCACCGTACAAACCGCAGCATTATTTTCAATAGCAGTTTCAACATTTTTCACTTCGGCAATCATCCCAATTGGTGTTGGTCCATTGGTCAAAGGAACAATTCCGTTTTTGTTATTAACCGAAATAATTTTTCCGGTTTTCTTATCAAATGAAACCTGAACATCTTTGCTGATAAGAGAAACTGAAGCCACTTCATCTTTGATACTCACTTTAGCTTTGGTTTCTTTTTTCAACAAAAATTTCTCTGCAAAATAATCTCCTTTGTGAACCGTCCAGGTCCAGGTATAGATTTCTCTGCCGTGTTGGTCGTGAGCGGTAATTTCGACCCAATCCCCTTCGAAAAAGTTAGTCGAAACCGGAATTTTTATCTTCGCTGTTTCACCAGGTTCGATACTTGGAATTTCAATTTTTCCTTTATCTAAAATCGAATTTTCATTCTTAGCATACAACACATCCTTATTAGCCTTAACCACTTTGTACTCCATCGTACAAATATTCAGGTTACTAAAAATATAATCGTTGCTGATAAAAAAGGTACCATCAAATTTAGACGTAATGCTCACAGGAGCAAATTGGATAGGCGCCCAAATTTCCTTAATAGCATAAAAACTACCTTCTTTTTCACGGTGTGGCCCCAAAATTCCATCGGCAGCTAATGAACCTTTAGAATCAAGTACTTTATCTTTCAGGTCAACTCTCTTAACTGCTTCATCACAAAAAACCCAGATAAATCCACCTGCGAACAACGGACTTTCCTTAAAATGGCTCCAGAAATCTTCCAGTCCTGCTCCTCCTCCATTGTCATAAGTAGCGTGCATAAATTCAGTTGGAAAGAAAACATTTTCTCCATTTACAAATCGGTGAATTCCGGTTTGATATGCCGGATAATGATGCGCATCCCAACCATTAAAATCTGACCATGGGTGAATAACAATACGTTTTTGTGGATCTAAATCGCCAAAAATACTGTCGATTTTATAATTCCATCCGCCTTCGTTTCCATTATCCCAAATAATAATTGACGGATGATTTACATCACGCGTTACCATTTCTTTGACTAATTTACTTCCTGTCTCAGTATCATACGAATTTTGCCAACCCGCTAATTCGTCCAAAACAAAAATCCCCAACGAATCGCAAACCTGCAGAAAATGACTATCGGCAGGATAATGACCACGTACGGCATTCATATTCATATCTTTCAACAAATTCACGTCCATGATGCTAAGGCGCTTGCTGGTACTTCTGCCCGATTCCGGCCAAATCTCATGACGGTTCACCCCTTTCATGATAATCTTTTTTCCATTCACATAGATTCCGTCTTTTTTGATGAATTCTAAAGTTCTGAAACCAATGCGTTCGGTTTTTTCATGAATGGTTTTTCCGTTTTGTACCAATTCTAATTTTAAATTGTACAAATTAGGCGTTTCCGGACTCCAGGGTTTTATGTTTGGAAATTGCATGCTAATAGCTTTTTTAGCTTCTTTAGCATTAATATCAAATGAATATGAACCAATAACTTTATCACTTCCTAAGGCTGTTAACGAAGCAACGATGGTACTTTTAGCAGACAAATTTTGAAGTTCCAATTGTGCATTCAAAGTTCCGTCCATTTTAGCATCTACAGCTACATGGGCAATATTTTCATTTGCTATGATTTCTAACCAAACCGGACGATAAATTCCACCAAAAAGCCACCAATCAGCTCTTCTTTCAGCAGCATTTACCGAATTATTAGCCGAATGTTTGGAAACATGCGCTTCTAAAACATTGGTTCCTCCATAATTTAATAAAGACGAAATATCATATTTGAATTCGTAAAAACCTCCCTGATGAATTGGCCCTGCCGATTTTCCATTGATTTTCACTTCGGTATCCGTCATAGCTGCGCCAAAAACAATATAAATGGTTTTTCCTTTATCCGAAGACGCAATCTGGAATTCGTGCTTGTAGAAACCTTCTTCTTTACTTGGTTCTTTCTGGTTTAATTCTTTGTACCAACGACCATAAGTATATTCACCAAATCCCTCCAATTCCCAGTTAGACGGCACATTGATTTTAGACCACTGCTTGCTGTTATTTCCGCCGGTACACATAAAATCCCATTTTACGGGATGTTCAAAATCTGTCCCTGAAAGGAAAACTTTAGTAGTTTGTTGTGCATTCACATTTATTACACATAAAAACGGCAAGAATAAAGCAACCGTAGCTTGTAATGATTTTTTAAAAAACATAAATTTTTGATTAATAAGAATTAGTTTCCGTCCGGTTTCACAATTTCAAAACGATTACTCATTGGTAAAGTCCATTTTGCGAAAGCATTCGGCTGTTTTGGATTATATTGCGGCAAATCTTTGATAAAATATTTTGCCAAAGGATTATTTAAATCACGAAGCCCTTTAATTACGCAAAGCGCAATTTCATTGGCTCCAAAAGAATTAAAATGGGTATTATCTTCTAATTTTTCTTTCTGACCCGGAAAAGTATTGGCAGGATATTGAACAAAAGCTTTTCGGGATGGTTCATCGCCCCAACTTTCGTATAAAGTAGTTGTCAATTTTGTAATATCTACCAAAGGAACATTCATTTCCTGCGCTACTTTTCGCATCGCATCCGGATAATCACCATGGGTAGGTTTTAAAGTGCCATCAGCATTAAATGCACGGCGTTGCACCGGAGTAATTAAAATAGGAAAAGCACCTTTATCTCGGGCTGCCTGAACAAATTCTCTCAAAGAAGCCGAATACGAATCCCACGGACCAATACCTTCTCCTTTTTCTTTCTCGTCATTATGGGCAAATTCTACAATTAAATAATCTCCCGGTTTAATAACTGAGATAATTTTTTTCAAACGCAAACCTGCTTTAAACGAACGCAAGGTTAATCCCGAAGCGGCATAATTTGCTACAACCACATTTTCGTTAAAATAATTGGTAATATATTGTCCCCACGAAGCCCAAGGTTCTAAATCCTGATCGGTAACTGTAGAATCTCCAGCTAAATAAACCGTTTTAACATCTTTTGCAGGAGTAATGACAATACTCTTAATTTCTACTGTCCCCAGAAATTCTAAGCTAAGTTTGTCATCCCAATTCAATTGACCCAAATCCCTGTCTTTTAGTTGGATTTGAGATTTTTCATCTATTTTGGGAAATCTAACATTTACATTAAAAGTTTTCGTAACAATTTGTCCTTTTTTTAATTGCTGTTGATCAAGCATTAATCTTCTTGATTCAGCCTTAATTGTAGTATTGGTATTTTGGGTTTTACTGCCAAATGTTACTGAAACCATATAATTTCCTTCCGGAAGTTGTACTGAAAAATAAGAAGATGTATCAGTCGAAAATGAATCTGAATTCAGTTTTACATTAGTTGCGGTATTAAAATCAAAACCATATCCAACTGATGAATCATAAACCAGTTGTTTGTTAACTACTATAGCTTGTTTGATTTTTTTTACTTGTTTCCCAAAGTAAAAAATCTTTTCTCCTGTTTCTTTTGAAACATTTACAATAGTTTCATTCTCAACTAAACCTTTAGAAACTACGGCAGCAATTGAAAAATTGAAACTGCCTAATAAAAGCAGTAAACAAATAATCTTGTTTTTTAGAATCATAAATATCAAATTTATTTTTTAAAATAATGGCCTAAAGTACCGTTTTGAGGACAAATCAGTATCCTGCACTGTTATGTCGTAAAAACTTTAAGATTAACATTTCACAAAAAATCAAAAAATATTTTTTTTCAAAACAAAAAATCTCTCATAAAATTCCTAAAAAAAAGCTCCTAAACAAATATTTATTGCAATCGATTACCACAAAAAAACCAACAGTTTTTTCTTATTTTTTGCACTCAATAATAATAAAAATCAACAAGCTTTAAAAACAACCAACAATAACACCTTGAAAAACAAATGCTTAAACGTTTAAGTGTAAAAAAAACAATTAAATCATAGAAAAAAATATTTGATACAAAAAAAATCAAGTGCAGGACGCGTTAAATAAAAGTTAATTTTATTTTCGCATTCATAATTATTTAAACTTATTTTTTTGTAATTTTAAATAATAATCACTTTTTATTAACACATTAATATTTCACAACAAACCACAACCTAATTAATTAACCAAAACTTTTTTTTATGAAACAATCATTCTTAAAGTATCTGGTTTACTTTAGCATCATGCTAACCGGCATGACTGCTTTAGCCCAAACCAGTACAATCACAGGAACAATCAAAGACAACACAGGAATGCCTATTCCGGGAGCCAACGTATTAATCAAAAACTCCACAACCGGAATTCAGACCGATTTTGATGGTAAATTCGCTATCAAAGCAAAACCAGAAGATATTCTTGTTATTTCTTTCATTGGAATGAAATCCACCGAAATTAAAGTAGGTAACCAAAAAAGCATTAATATAAAATTAGAAGAAGAAGGCACCAAACTAGAGGAAGTAGTGGTTGTAGGGTACGGAACAAGAAAGAAAAAAGACCTTACCGGTTCAATTGTTAGTGTAGGCGCTGAAGAAATTGCTTCAAGACCGGTACAAAACGCAGTACAAGCCATGCAGGGAAAAGCAGCAGGGGTAGATATTAGTTCTAATGAACGTCCTGGAACCGTTGGAAGTATAAACATTCGTGGTTCACGTTCTATTTCAGCATCTAACTCACCACTATATGTAGTAGATGGAATCCCTTTGAACTCGGGCGGTATCGATTTTATAAACCCGAATGACATTGAAGCTATTGACGTATTGAAAGATGCTTCTGCCACAGCTATTTATGGTTCTAGAGGAGCAAATGGAGTTATTATTGTTTCTACCAAAAAAGGTAAAAACGGAAAACTTACCATGAATTATGACACCGCTGTTAGTACAGATAAAATTCATGAATTTGCTCCATTAATGAACGCAGGAGAATACATAGAATTACGTCGTTGGGCGAAATATTATTCTAATCCAGCTGGTTTTCCAGCAGGAAATGCACCAACTATAGCCAATGATAAAGACATCTTTTTAGCTACTGCCGATCCTTCAGCCTGGGCTAATATTGAAAAAGGATGGTCTAAAGACTCAACTGGAAAAGATGTTTGGGATGGATCAAAAGTAAGCACCACCGACTGGACTAAATTCGTAACTCAAACAGGAGTTACACAACAACATACATTAAGCGTTAGCGGCGGTACCGAAAAAATGAAAGCCTATGGATCGTTCGGATATTTAGACAATACCGGAACCTTAAAAGGACAAAGCTACAAACGTTATAATGGAATTGTTAATATCGATATCACTCCAACCAAATGGTTCCAAATGGGTGCTAATTTAAACACAAGTTATGGTGTAAATGAATATGGTTTATCTAACGTGGGGAGATCTGCAGTTGCAAGTTCTGATGGCATTTATCTAACAGCCAGACAAAACTTACCTTATGCAGTACCTTTAGACGCTAACGGACAAAGAATTCAAAACCCAGGAGGAGATTCCACCATTAGAAATGTTTACGAAGAATACAAATACTCTCAAGATCAACGTGTAACTTTACGTGCTTTTGGTAGCTTGTACGCCCAATTGGATTTTGGCGGATTTTCAAAAACTTTAGAAGGTTTAAAATACCGTGTGAATTTTGGTCCTGACATTACTTCATATAGAAATGGGGTGTATTTAGATGGATTGTCATCCGCTCGTTCTGGAACCAGCTTTGCTTCTTTAGCCAAAAACCAGACCATATCTTACACATTAGACAATTTGATTTTGTACAACAAAACAGTTGGAAAACATGATTTTGGTGTAACCTTGCTACAAAGCCAGACTCAATACTCCAACGAAGAAAGTGCTATGTCTGCACAAAACATAAAAAATCCAGACAACAAATGGAATGCCCTTACAACTGCAAATGTAACTTTAGCTGGTTATTCTTCAGGCCTTACTGAAAGCGGATTATACTCTTATATGGGAAGATTAACCTATGGTTTTGACGACAAATATCTTATCACTGCTTCAGGACGTTCTGACGCTGCTTCACAACTAGCCCCTGGTCACAAATGGTCGTTTTTCCCAAGTGCCTCTTTAGCATGGCGTATTGACAAAGAAAGCTTCCTTCAAGATATTTCATGGCTTAATGCATTAAAACTAAGAGCAGGTTATGGTGTAACCGCAAATGCCTCAGTAGCTCCTTATCAAACCCAACCACCATTGGATCAAGTTTTATACTCAACCTCTTCAGGTGTTGTAAACAGTTCTCAATTAGGAAACGTTGAATTAGGTTGGGAAAGAACAACCCAATACAACTACGGTATTGATTTTGGATTATTTAACAACAGGGTTTCAGGAAGTTTAGAATATTACACATCTAAAACCGATGATTTATTGTTTAATAGAGCCATTCCAACCGTTACCGGCTACAGTACTACATTACAAAACATTGGAAAAACTAAAGGAGATGGAGTTGAACTTACTTTAAACACAGTAAACGTAAAAACAAGCGATTTCGAATGGAGCTCTAGCCTTAGTGCCTCTTATCAAAAAAGTACTATTGTTGAATTACAAAACGGTAAATTTGATGACATTAACAACTCACTATTTATTGGACAAACTCGAGGTGTTATCTACGGTTTTGAATCTAATGGCGTATGGAGACCGGAAGACGCCGTAGAAATGGCTAAATTTAATGCCGCTGCCGGAAGCACAGTTTTCACATTTGGAAATGCCAGACCAGTAGATCAAAATGGAGATTACAAAATTGACGCCAATAACGACCGTGTCATTATAGGAAGTACTGAGCCAAAATACATCGCTGGTTTAACCAACACTTTCAATTACAAAAACATCGAATTATCAATTTTCGTTATTGGTAGATTTGGATATTTATACAATGCTGGCGGAGAAAACTTAAGCGGAAAAACAAGCCAAAGAAAACTAGATTATTACACTGACGACAACACTGATGCTGAATACCAAAAACCAATCTTTTCTGCCGGTACCGGTGATTTGTACAATCCTATCTTAGGTTACAAAAACGGTTCTTTCTTAAAAATCAGAAACATTTCATTAGGATATAACTTTGACACAGATTTCGTAGAAAAAATTGGACTATCTAAATTAAGAATCTATGCGCAAGCAGCGAATCCAGGCATGATCTTCTCGAAAGTTAAATGGGTAGATTTAGACACAAGAACCACTTATTCTAACAGAGGTATGACTTTAGGACTAAATGTTCAATTCTAAGAAAATTAAAAAAATAAATCATGAAAAATTATAAAAAACTATATATTAACTTAATGCTGATAGCGGCATTAGGACTTGGCACATCTTGTAGCAAGGATTTTTTAGAAGAGGAATTAACCACAGCATACAGTAAAGACTATTATAATACAGAAGCAGGTATTCAAGCTTTATCTGTTGGTACCTACTATCAAGTTTTTGCATTAGATATGAATCGTGAAGTTCCCCTTACTGCTACCCAATCGGGAACTGATGAATTTCACGTTGGTGGAGACCCTTCAAATGGACTATGGAATTCATACGCATCTGGATTTGGATCATTTGTAACGGTTTCAAACTCTAACACAGTTGCCGCCAACACCAATTGGGATAATTTATACATTGGTATCGGTAACGCCAATCAGTTAATTGAATCAGCTACAGCAATAGCTTCTACAAATGATGCTATCAAGAAAACTGCATTAGGAGAAGGTTACTTCATGAGAGCTTATAATTATTTAAAATTAGTAAGACAATATGGTGGTGTCCCTTTGAAATTAACTGTAAGTAATACTGTAGAATTAGAATTCACAAGAGCAACTGCTCAGGAAGTATTAAATCAGGTTATTGCAGATTTTACTCAAGCTTACAACTTATTAGGAAATACTGGCGCCCCAATCAAAATCACTAAAGACGCAGCTGCTCATTATTTAGCAAAAGCTTATTTAACTCGTGCCAGCGAAATCAATGACGCTTGGAATTCATCAACAAAATCAGCCGATTTACAACAAGTTGTTACTTTATGCGATGATGTAATCACCCGTCATGCTTTAGCGCCAAACTATGTAAATTTATGGGATTTCAAAGCGGCAGACGGAGCGAATGAGAAACTTTCTGAATTAATCTTATCTGCAGATTTCAATTCCAATCAATTAACAACAGGAGGTAATCAACAACATTTGTATTTTCTTTCAACATACGATCAACTACCACAAATGATTCGTAATACATCAGGAGGAAGACCATTTAGCCGTTTAGCACCAACTTATTACACTTATGACATTTATGACAAAGTAAACGATTCCCGTTTTTGGAAAAGTTTCCAAACTAAAAGCATGGTTAATAATAAATCAGGAACTTATTACGTAAATGGTGACTTAGGTATCATGTACATTATGAATAGTCCTACTGATACTCGATTTGCTAAAACAAGAAATGACGGAACAATTATCTATTCTAAAACAGGAAAAACAATACCTACTGTATTTGTGGAGTATGCAGCAGATAATTTTGGATTAATGAAAGATGTAAGATTTCCTTCTTTGAGCAAATACATGGATGGATCAAGACTTGATTTTAATGCAACAAAAGGCAGTCGTGACATCATATTGGCCCGTTCAGCCGAAACTTACCTGATGGCTGCTGAAGCGAAAATACGTTTAGCTAAATTAGGAACCGGTGCTTATAGTGATGCATTAAGCTATATCAACACCGTCAGAAACCGTGCCACCTATAAATCAGGAGAGGATCGTTCGGTTTACACTGATGGATCAGCAGCGTGGACAACTGCAGTACAAGGAGGAAGAGCCGTTTCGTTTATGACAGAAAACTCATATTACGAATCTAACAATATTGCAAGTACAACAGCAGCGACCAGCTTAAGTATTTCTAGCATTAGCAGTTTACCTGCAGCTGATCAGGCAGTAATTACCAAATTAGGCTATACTGCAGATTATGACCGTATGCTTTGCTTAGTATTAAACGAACGCACCAGAGAACTTTGTGGAGAATTTCACCGTTGGGAAGACTTAAGCAGAACCAAAACTTTGTTAGCCAGAGCAATAGCCTACAATCCTGAAGCTGCTCCTAATATCAAAGATTATCATATCTTAAGACCTATTCCTCAAACTTTCTTAGATGGAATTTTTAAAAATGGAAGACCATTAACTGCAGCAGAAAAACAAGCAATGCAAAATCCTGGTTACAATTAATATAATTGAAATAAAGGAGGTCAATTGACCTCCTTTTCTTTTTCTACTATTTCCTAAAAATCCTATTTTAAGGAATTATTCAATAAACACAGAAGAAGCATGTAAATCTTAGATTTACATGCTTCTTCTAATATTAATAACAAACAAATTTTTAAATCTAAATCGAATTCCTATCAATAAAATTAAATGGATTTTTAATTTTTCCTGATTCTTTATTCAAAATCATACTAGCAGCTGTAGCTCCCATCATTTTAAAATCAGTAGAGACAACTGTGATTCCCAATAATTCTTTCAGCGGAGTATCATTATATGAAATAACACCTATTTCTCTTCCCAACTCAAAATCTTTATCCCTAATTTGCTTAACAAGATTCACTAAGTCTGACTCTTCTATTGTTATAAACAAATCACCTTTTTTCAAGACAATATCATCATATACCTCTCTTAACACCTCATATTCAAGTCCGGAATCCACACAAAATCTTTTAAAACCATTTAAAATGCGTCTTGGATAAGGATAAACGGAACTTTCGGGATAAATTAAAATCAGTTTATTATATCTTGAAATTTTTTCTATTCCTTGTTTTAATGCTCCATAAATATCATTCTCATAGTCTTGACAAACTTCAATTATAGAGTCATTAATTCCTTTATTATTATCTAAAATAACTAATTTTTCTTTTGGAATTTTATTAATAGCCTGTAAAACTCCTTCACCAGAACTGAAGTGTGTTAAATCATCTGATTTAAAATGAGGCATAATCACATAATAATCATAAGCCCCAAGATATTTATCAATTAAATTCAAGAACAATGTTTGATCACAGTGATAAATATGCAAATCTGTCTGAGAATTCCCGCCGATACTATTAATAAAGGAATTATAAATTCTCATCTTGTAAGAACTCAACTTATTAATCAGGAAAAGAACATTGACTTTAGCAATAAGTTTAGTACGCGTAACATAATACCCTTTCCCCCTAATAGGAGTTATTATTTTTCTTTTCTTTAAAATATTATAGGCTTTTTCAACTGTATCCCGGGAAAGATAAAATTCTTCACTTAGCATATTGATAGAAGGTAACTTCTGATCCATCTGCAATTTGCCTGTAGAAATGTTATTAATTATCGAATCAACAATCTGTTTGTATTTTGGGATTCTCGAATTTTCACTTAAGCTTATTGTAAAGGAAACTCCTTCATCAATCATCTCTTTTGTCAAAAACTTTTCCATTTTCCTTCTAAATTATATTTCTATTTCTTCACAATACATAAAATCCCTTGCATTTTTCTTTGATAAAAAGAAAGCAATAATTCCAAATAAAAACCTGTAATCGATTACCAAATATAAAAATAATTTCATTATAAAAAATAAAAAGACTTAAAATAAAACAAAAACATTATAATTAAGAAGAAAACTTATCATATATTCAAAAAACAAAACATTTTAACACAAAGTCACTAATCGAGTCTTGCAAAACAATACTGCACCACTCGAATTAGACAAAGAATATTGTTTTTTTTAAATTTATTCCTCTTTACATTTTCCTCTTTTAACAAAAACCACATTAAAACAAAAAAGTCCAGTTAAAATCTCTACATTTTAACTGGACTAAAAAGAAAACAAACTTTATTTTTACACCATTACTCTTTTAAAAGCTGCAAAAGAGTTGATTTTGGCACTTCAAAAACAGTTCCATGACGTGTTCCCTGAGGAAAACTAACTTTATCAGAAACATCTTCCCAGCCATTATCAGTTTGCTTTACAGCTCCATATTTTTTCTGAGTATATTTATCAAAATAAACTAGCCATTGCCCATCAATTTTAATAGCAGTTGGCCCTTCAGCCCAATAATTACCTGTAATTGGTTCACTTGCCTTAGTGTAAGGTCCTGTCAATTTATCACTATAAGCAACTTTAAGATTCTTTTGTACAGGCACTTTTGTTTCATCTTTTAAAAACATCACATAACCTTTATCCTGTTTTAAAATTGTAGCATCAATTACATTAAAACCTGGCTCGTACAAAAGTTTAGTGCGACTAAATTTTTTAAAATCCTTAGTAGTGGTATAATAAATTCGATGATTATAACCCTTTTCTTCTGTAGATTGGGTTTCTGTAAACTTACCTTCAACAGTACTTGCCCAGTAAATCATGTACTCTTTATTCTCTTCATCATAAGTAATTTCGGGAGCCCAGGTGTTACGCGTACCACTTTCATATTCCATTACAGGCAAAAATTCTTGTTTTGACCAATGAATCAAATCTTTTGAAGAGGCATAACCAATCCCTTTATCAGTCCAACTCACTGTCCAGACCATGTGGTATAATCCGTCTCCTCCCTTAATAATACAAGGATCTCTCATCAATTTATCTTTCCCAACTTCGGGCGTTAAAAAAGAAATATCTTTTTTTAAAGATTGCCATTTATAGCCATCTTCACTATAAGCTAAATGCAAACCATCTTCGCCATTCCCTTTAAAATAGGAGAAAATATAAACTGATTTTGATTTTTCTGCAATTATCTTATTGGCTACCAGCCAATGTTCTAAAGAAGCAGACCAATCGGTATTTGTTCCTTTTGTTCCCAATCCAAAACCGTGACCTCCATTTTGATATAAATGCATTTCGGCAGGAACTTTATTTTTCTTTAAAGCCAAATAATAATTAATACTATTCTCTACAGGAACAGCACCATCGTCAGTAGCATGAACTAAAAAAGTTGGCGGAGTTTTTTCATCAACCCATTTTTCATTCGAATATTTAGCAATCAAATCATCAGCAGCTGTTTTTCCCAGAAGACTTTCTTTTGAACCGTTATGTGTAATTCCTTTTTCCATAGAAATTACCGGATAAATCAGCATCGAAAAATCAGGACGAGCACTAACTCCATCCTTAACATCATAAACATTATCCAAATAATGTGTAGAAGCTGTAGCAGCCAAATGACCTCCGGCCGAAAATCCCATAATTCCGATTTTTGTTTCATCCAAATTCCATTTTACTGCATTTCTACGTAAAATACGTATTGCTTCCTGCACATCCTGCAATGGACCTATGGTTTTATCTTTCATAATATCATCTGATGGTAAACGGTATTTCAGCACAAAAGCCGAAACCCCAATCGAATTGAACCATTTTGCCACATTGATTCCCTCTTTATCTATAGACAAAACCGAATATCCGCCACCCGGACAAATAATTATAGCAGCATTCTTAGCAGATTTATTTTCGACCAAAAAAGGCATCAAAGTAGGTTCTACTACTTTCCTAATCCCTGTTCGATTACCCTGAGCATCTAATCGAGGCTCTTCTTTATAATTTTCATTTTTAATTGCCCCCGGAATTTTATCCCATAAAGCAAATGCTGCACTTTCTTGTGAAAAGCAATTGATGGATAATCCTAAAAAAAGTACTAATCCAAAAAGTAATGTTTTGTTGATTCTATTCATCGTTTTTCTTATAAAATTCTATTTCTACAATATGAAAGGCTATTATTTTTGCTCAAAACAACCTAAATCAGGAGCAGTTCCCTTAAATGAAAACCCAATATTAACCCCGGCATCTATCAAATCACTTGAAGAAGCTAATTTCAAAAAGTCGTTATTTGGTAAACTACCATCAGCCTGTCTGGGAGCCATCAATAATTTTTCGTCCAAACTTAAAAAATCAGAAGCTGTAACCGAAATTTTAGTTAAATCAAAATAATTATTTTTTAATACACAACGCGATTTATCAATGTCTGTCAATTCTGCCGAAGTAGCCTCAAATCCTAAATTGTTAGCCATTTCGTGATTCCATCCCGGACCATCCGTACCAAAATCAGTCGGGTTTAAGGCGAGACAATTAACCATATTGTAATTTCTTTTATTTAAATATGCTGTGTTGTTGTACCAATAATTCCCTTCTAAATGATGATTAGCATAAAATCCGCTTTGTTTGTTTTTAACAGCAAGACAAAAACGGATTGTATTCTTAGGTATTGGCGCATAATTTTCCAGGATATCATTATAAGGTCTATTCCCTTTCCCATATCCTCCAGCCTTAAATCCATTTCCGTCAGCACGCCCAATAAATCCAGCTGAATATCCATTGTAAAAAGCCCAACAATTTTCGATTACTACCGGCTCGGCATTACTAATTAAATCAAAACCATCATCACTATTAAACCATGCACGACAACCTCTCAGAACATTATTAATACTTCCTTTTTGCAAATGACAGCCGAAACCATCGGTATTTCCTCCTCTTCCTCCTTCAGAAACCGAGTCCCAGTTATTGTAAGCATCACAATTTAAAATTAGATTATTTGAACCACTGAGCATATAGACACCAATAGCCATATTATCGTGCATTTTTAGCAGTTCCAATGTATTATTACTCCCGCGCACTTCAAAACATTCCGATTGAGTATGTTTTTGTATCGTAACCTGAACTCCCACAACTTCGATCCCTTTTATGTGGATTTTACTGCCCTGAACCATAAAAGCAATAACACGACAATCCTTAGGTTTAATATTTTTATAATCAAAAACAGGAATTTCATTTTGGTAAGCCAAATAAGAAATTCCGTTTTTATCTAATTTAGTAACATAAGCCCAAATGCCTCTTTTTTGTGCAATTTGTTCTTCTCTCATGTTATAATGCCCACCTCTTATATAAACCACATCGCCTGGATTAGCTAATTCCTGAGCTCTTTTTATGGTTTCAACCGGTTTTTCCATCGTTCCATCATTAGCATCGTTGCCTTGAGGAGCAACATACAATTCTTTAGCCGACAAAAGAAAGCCATTCAAAAAAACAGATAAGAGTAAAATTTTATATTTCATAAACCAAAAAATTAATTCTCATTAAAAAGGGAAGTTTAACAAACTCCCCTTTTTAATTTTTAAATCATTCTTACTTTACTAAAAAGTAAAAATATATTACTTCATTTTGTAAATTTCAGATCCCGCTAACAAGAAACAGCCTAAACCATAATCTTCAAAATCAGGGATTTTATCATAAGTAAGTGGTTGCCCGTCTTTAGGTTCTTTTCCTGTAGACTGCAAAAACCCTAAGAATCCATCTTTATGTAAACTTTCAGTAGTCAATGCTTTCCAAGCTTTTTCTACAACTGGTAAATAAGTCTTCTTATCTAAAATACCGCTGTTGATTCCATAAGTAATTCCGTAAACAAACAACGCAGTTCCAGAAGCTTCTTTTTCTCCAAAGTTTGTTGGATCGTGTAAACTAACATTCCAAAAACCATCCGCTCTTTGAATCGGCACTAAGGCTTTTGCCATTGCTTTCAAATCTTTAACATACTGCTCTCTATGTGGTGCATTTTCTGGAATTATAGTCAGTACTTTTGCCAAAGCAGCAATTACCCAACCATTTCCACGACTCCAGTAACAATCTTCTCCGTTTGGTTCTTTATAAGGAGGATCAAAATCGGCATCACGCCACCATAATCCGTCTTTTGGATTAAACAATCCGTGATCACCATGTTGATTTCGAGAAAACATGTACATGTCATACATTTTTTCAAAATAACGATTGTCTTTTTCTAAAACTCCCATTTTTGCAAAAACAGGCATTCCCATCTGAATAGCATCAATCCAAGACCAGTCGTTATTTTGTGGTGTATTTAGCAACATGTTAATGTTAGCTTTTGTATTTTTTAATTTGTTAGCATCGGGAGCTAAATTATACAAATCAATATAGGTTTGTGCAGCGCAATAATTATCGGCATTTCGGGTAGTGTTTCCGCTATTAAATCCCCACTTATGAAATTCAGACCAGGAATAAGCATAGTTATAATAAGCTTCTTTAGGAAAAATTTCATGCAAAGCCATTAACCCTTCATAATAAACCCCACGAGTCCAAATGTTACTTGGACGCTCTTTATTGGTAACAATCGTTTTGCCGGTATCCGGCCATTTATCCATAAAATACTTATTTGCCAATTCCATTTGAGCCAACACCTGCTTTTTATCAAAAGCCTCCTGCGCATTCAAAATAGAATTGGATAACAACACAGATGTAAAAATTAAAAGCAATTTTTTCATTATATCCTCTTTTTATATTAACACTAATTCTTCAATTTATATCCAAAACAGAAACAATCGGGTAAAAATAACGTTGAAAACCCTACTTTCTATCCTGTTGCATCCTGCTAAATTAAAATTAATAATTAGTTTTTAAAGCTAAAGCATAACATTACTAAAAACTTTAATTAAATATCATACAGCAAAGCCTTCTGTAAACCATGCATTTGGGCAATTGGCTAATAAAATAGTACTTTTACAACTCATAAACTAGCATGCTTTTTGTGAAACACAAAACCACCTAAAAAGAATCAAATTCAACAAAATGAAGTTAAAAACAATAACAGCAATTAGCTTAACAATTCTAACATTATGGAGTTGTAAAACCAGTAAAAATTTAAACACAGCCTCCAAAGCAACTATTCCTACCGCAAACGAGGTGGGAGTAAAAATGCTTACTGCCGAAATCAAAGCAGTAAAAGCTCCTTTTAAAACCATCAATTTCATAAAACCGACTTTCCCATCCGAAAAAGTTATCCTAACATTATCTGCAACCGAATTAAATACTGCTACAATCCAGAAGGCAATTGACAATTTAAGCGCTAAAGGGGGCGGAACAATTGTTGTAACGAATGGAAAATGGATGACCGGAAGAATCCAATTGAAAAGCAACATTAATTTTCATTTAGAAAATGAAGCACAATTAGTTTTTAGTGGCGAAATAAAAGATTTCCTCCCTGTAGTTTTCACCCGTATTGAAGGAATTGAAGTAATGTCTCTCGGCGCTTGTATTTATGCAAATGGCGCTACCAATATTGCAATAACCGGCAATGGAAAATTAGTAGGTCCGCAAAAAGGTTCTATTCGCGATAATATTTTGACCAAAGATGTTATTGATAATGTTATTGATCCTAAAACTCCTATAGCCGAACGTATTGTTGACGGAAAGAAACAGGACTGGATTTTCCCTCCCATGTTTATTTCTCCTATCAACTGCAAAAAGGTTTACATCGAAGGTGTTTCATTGTCGAATACGGCTTTTTGGAATATTGTTCCAATCTACTGCGACAATGTAATTATTCGCGGCGTAACTGTAAATTCTGTTGGTACACCACGTGGAGACGGAATTGATATTGAATCCAGCAAAAATGTATTGATTGAGTATTGTAATTTAAGTGCCGGTGATGATTGTTTTACGATGAAAGCAGGTCGTGGAGAAGATGGAATCAGAGTCAACAAATCTACCGAAAATGTAGTGGTTCGCTATTGTCTGGCCCTTAAAGGACATGGTGGAATTACCTGCGGAAGTGAAACTGCCGGAATGATTCGCAATCTATATGTTCACGATTGTGTGTTTAATGATGCCGGTGTTGGTATCCGATTTAAAACCCGAAGATCTCGCGGCGGTGGTGGAGAAAATCTAATTTACGAACGTATTAGAATGAACCTAGACCAGACTGCTATTAAATGGGATATGCTGGGTTCTTCGGGAAGCGTGGGTGATCTTGCCGATCGTTTACCAGCCAGAGCCGTCAACAAACTGACTCCAAAATACAGCAACATCAGTATCAAAGACATTATTATCGAAAACTGCACTACTTTCGTAAAAGTTTTAGGAATTCCTGAATCGCCGGTTAACAATTTAAAAATCGAAAATGCAATTGTAAATTGTAGTGAATTATTTAATGCTCAGGATATTCAAAATGCCACTTTCAAAAACATCGATATAACAGCTAAAGATGCTACTTTATATTTCTTAGATGCCCGGAATATTGTTTTCGATCAAATCAATTTTAAAACAAAAAACACTCCTACACTAGACGTTAAAGGCGACTTATCCAATTCAATTATTGTTCGTTCGAGCAAAAACATAAAAGACACAAAATGGTTTTCAAAGAAAAACTGAATCCAAATTATTGAATTGCATCAGGCTTCAGCCTGATGATAAGAAACACAACAAAACAGGCTTTAGCCAAAATTTTGGCTAAAGCCTTAAAATTATTCATTAATCACGAATCGGGCTAAAGCCCGACTCTATTCATACAATACTAAAAGCAAAAAACTTCCCAAGAAATCAATCCTCGGGAAGTTTTTTTATTGTAAAAATCAAACTATTATTTAATTCGTTTCATTTTTTAAAGGCGTAATAGAAACCGGACCTAACAATCCCGAAGGCATTGGAGACCATTTAGTAGCGTCAAATTTATTATAATCCTTGTCTACCATATTGATTTCATAGAATATTTTCCATTCTTTTCCTTTTAACTCCATATCACGAACTCTATTAGCAGCAAGATTAGTTACCTGTATTTTCAGTTCGTTTTTTCCTTTCTTTAATTTGCCTAAATTAATTGCAAATGGAACCGACCAAGCAGCCCCAATGTATTCTCCATTCAACCAGATTTTAGCACTTTCTCTGACATCGCCTAAATTTAATCTCCAATTATCGGCAACTACTTTTGGCGCATCAAATTGTAAAGTATAAAGAGCTGTTCCTGAAAATGCTTCAGCGTCTTTACTTATTTTAGTCCAGGATTCTAAATTATTCACTTTAGCCGGAGCAGGTAAAAATGGCCCGCCTTTCTCAAAAGTCAGCTGCCATTCTCCTTTTAATGCAATGGATTCAGCTGCATCCTGATAATATTTCCACGGTTGTGCTGAAGCTGTATTTTCAGTTTTTAAAATCAATGATTTTCCGGATTCGATGCGAAGTTTAACCAAAGTAGTTTGCCCTTCTTTTTTAACAACAGCATTACCAACATTCCTAGTCAACGGATCTAAAATCAGCACTTCTTTATTGGCTACAGCCAAAGGAACAAAACCTTCAATTGTTTTAGCCGTGTGATTTACCAAATAATAGATTTTTTCTCCGTTCAAATCCCTCCTGATGAATTTCAATCCTGTTTTCACTAATGCTTCCGGTTGCTCATTAGCATCAGCTAAAGCTTTGAATAAATCATTTACAGGATTTACTATTGTTTTATTTTCCGAAAGCAATGCAGTTAATCTCGCATTCTGAGCCTCATAATCTTTCAATCCCGGAACTGATTTTGGCAATCCTTCAAAAATAATCGAAGCACCTGCTTTCTTCAATTCGATTAATTTCTCTAAAGTAGCCAAAGGCATTTTATCGCAATTTGGCACTACCAATGATTTATAGCTATTTCCAGGCAACACAATCATACCATTTTCCACCTTTGCCTGAGCGATAAAACTATCCGAAATAAAATCAACTCCATACCCATTCGCCATCAATTTCTTAGTCGTATCATAAAATGGAGTTCCATGCAACCATTCTTTCAACGAATGAATTTTAAATTGGAAAAATAAATTTCCTTCTAAACTTTTTCCCCAGGTATCGTAAACCGGATAATACAACAAGGTTTCATTGTCCGGTTTTCCAGCCTGCAATAGCGACTGACAATTAGCAATGTAAGAAAACAAGCCCGGAGCATCTTCCCAAATCGTATTATTAGCATTAAAATTCACCGAAGCATAGAATTTCCAACCCGGCCATTCGGCTTTTTTAGGAGAATAAGTCGAACCATGAAGAAAAATATGATTGATTCCGTTCAACATCAAATCTTCGGCTTCCGGTTTACATTGCGACAAAGCCGTTTTAAAATGGTCTCTCAGCCAGGTAAAAGTTTCTGAAGAAGTCAATGGTTTTCCTGAAATATGCGCCGCCGAAGACGAAAATTTCAACATTACCGGATCGGCATCACCCTCTCTGATATCCTCTTTTTCTCTTCTAAATCCCGGAATGTCATAAGGCATTGAACCAAAAGTTTCGCATTCCGGAATATCTGCCGAAGCATACAAATCAATTAGATTTCCCGGTGAACCATGGGCCTGTAACTTCGTTTTATAATTTTTAGAATTTGCCCATTTAGTCCAAGGCAAATCAAATTTATTCAACAACAAATCAGAAATTGTCTCTCTATAATCACTTTTTACTCTGTTTCCAATTTCAGAGTCTTCTTTAGTCAACAACTGCGGAAGGTATTTTTTCAAATCATAGCCACGTCGTTTTTCAAATTCCTGTAAAAATAGCGGAGTAAAATCGGTTCCATAAACCTCGTAACTATCATTAAAAATAGCTCTCAATTTGCCTTCAAATCCGACTAATGCCTTATCAAAAGGAACCACATAAGCATTCAGCGCTTCTGTAGAAAAATGATCTAAAGTATAGCCTTTCCCACCCGGTGCAGCACGTTTTACCTGTTGACCTGTTTTTCCGGCAAAAACAGCATAAAGGGTATAGTCCGTTTTTTTAGCTTTCCAGTTTAACAGATTTCCTTTCAACTGACTTGTCAAATCTAAATAAGAGCCATCTTTCCCATAAGCCGAAACCGATAGCAACTGAGCCGGTATTTTCTCCTTTGCAGGATCTACATTGATTTCCTTATTAAATTGTTCATTTTTTTTAACCTCATACTTTTCAACCACTAATTTGGTAGCTGCATTTTCTAATGAAACCTGCGGTCCTCCATAAGGCCATCCCGTTCCAAGAACCATATCAACCTGCAAACCTAAACTATCGGCAGTTTTTACCGTATAGCCCAGCATTTCCATGTATTTTGGCGACAAATAATCAATAAAATTATTCTCTTCTCCTTTTACTCCATAAATAGGTGTTATTTCGACTCCGCCAATTCCCACTTTTTGAAAGTCGATTAAACTTGATTTCAAATTGGGTTTATCTACTGCACTTCCCATCCACCACCAGCGAGCCCATGGCTTGTTTACATTTTTAGTTTCAGGCCAAACCGAATTCGACTTGTTTTCCTGGGCATTCCCATTTACAACAAACAGAACCCCTATAAAAAACGGAAGATAATTGAGTTTAATTTTCATTGATTTTTATTAAAATTTACGGTTTGTAATTTACATTAAAACAAATCACCAACCTTCTACTTAAATTTTTCCAGCTTATAAAATTATTAAAAATGACTTTTTAACGCATCCTGTCCCATCCTGTTAGACACCATAATTCAACAAAAAACCAACATTAGAAAACATCACAGTATTTTAACGTATTATTTTAATTTATAACAAAAAATAAAATAAAAAATGAAATAAAAACCAAAATTTAACACAAAAACACATGTTTTTAACAACTAAAAAAAACAGCCGTAAAGAACAAAAAAAACACAAAAACCTAACAAACAACACATTACAACACAAACCCAAAACACAAATAACTCTAACAGACAGCACAGGACAGTTAAAAATATCCAAATTTTTAGCTTTGAATAAATTGCTAATCGTAAAAACAGGTTAATTATGAAAAACAAACTTTTTTATTTGCTGAGTTTTATTTTAGTTGCTTTCCTAAGCACTACAATTTATGCTCAGGAAAAATTAGTCAAAGGAAAAATCAGTGACGAAAAAGGCTTCCCTATCCCAGGAGCTTCTTTAATTATTAAAGGAACTACTAAAGGAAGCACAACAGACATGGATGGAAATTACACCATCTCAGCCAAAGCAGGTGATGTGCTTGTTTTTACTTATTTAGGCTACAAATCTATTGAACAAAAAATAAGCGAATCTAACACTTACAATGTTTCATTAGTACCATCACAATCAGAATTAAGCGAAGTAGTCGTTATTGGTTACGGAACTCAAAAGAAAAAACTAACCACTGGCGCCATAGCCGGCATCAAAACAGAAAATTTTACCGAAAGACCAATCTCCAGAGTAGATCAGGGATTAGTTGGCCAAATTTCAGGGGTTAGAGTAAAACAGACAACCGGTTTACCGGGTCAGCCTTTTAGTATTGAAATTAGAGGAGCAGGATCTATTACTGCCGGAAATGAACCTTTATACGTAGTAGATGGTTTTCCTATTTCTACAGAAGGAACAAATGCTAATGGCGGTTTTTCAAACGGAAGCCCTTTAGATAACATGAACCCAAATGATATTGCTTCTGTTGAAGTATTGAAAGACGCAGCTGCAGCGTCTATTTATGGTTCAAGAGCAGCTAATGGTGTAGTTTTAATTACTACCAAAAAAGGAAAAAAAGGAAAAGCAAAATTCACTTTTAACACTTATGGCGGTATAAATAAAGAAGCGAACAGAGTAGATATGTTATCGGCTGAAGGATGGATTAAAAGAGCCAAAACGATGATCGACACCCAATGGGCAGGATCAGGAATACCTGGTGCTACAGCAAGTCAAACGAATGCTGAACGCATTGCTACATATAACGCAAAAAATCCAACAACCCCTCTAGTTCCTAGCAATAGTAGTTATTATACCTATTTATATGATGCCAGATGGGATATACCAGGGCATCCAGGACTAGATTATATTGATTGGCAAGATAAAGTTTTCCGCACGGGGGAATTCAACAATTATCAATTATCTGCTTCCGGAGCAACGGATGTAGTCAATTATTATGTTTCTGCTAATTATCAAAAAAACACAGGGTACATTATCGGTACTGACTATACTTTATTTTCTGCAAGAGCTAACGTTGACATTAAATTATCAGAGAACTTTAAAATAGGAATTAATTTAGCTCCGTCGTATTCTGAAAAAAATGACCCGGGTGTTGAAGGAAAAGATAACACATTATTTAAAGCCCTGACAGCAACTCCTGTTTTTGAAAGCGCTGTTAATGCTGCAGGTGAAAAATATACTACAAGATATGCTTGGGGTAGCAGTACAACTAATATGCTGAATGCCTTAGCTAGGACTGGTAAAAATTCGATGTATAGAAATATCGTTTCAACCTATGTTGATTATAAATTTGCAAATACTTTTACATTAAAGAGTACAATTAACTTCGATAATTCTGATAACGTAAATGAAAGTTACACACCCAATGATGTTCTGGCAAGTATAAGAGGAGCTTATAATACTTACAGAAGATTAAACATTGTAAATGAAAATACTTTAAATTATAATAAATCAATAGGAGACCACAGTTTTAATGTTCTTTTAGGAGAATCATTTAGTTCTTATAAGATTACCAGATCAACTCTTTCTTCAGGAGGACTTTATACTAGTTCCAGTATCGAAACACTTCCTACAGGATCATTGGGTTCTACCAATGCAGAAAAAAATACTTTATCATCTTTTTTTAGTAGATTTCAGTATGATTTTAAAGAAAAATATATGCTTTCTGCCAGTATTAGAAGTGATGGCTCTTCTAAATTTGGTAGCGATAAAAGATGGGGAACATTTTACTCTCTGTCATTGGGCTGGAGAGTTAATCAGGAATCATTTTTGCAAAATGTGGATTGGCTGAATGAATTAAAGTTAAGAGCAAGTACAGGAACTAACGGTAGTAATAATATAGGTAGTTATTCTTCATACTCTACTTTAGGACAATATAATTATTCTATTGGTGGTGCTGTTGGAATCGGTCAGGGGGTAAATTCTATAGCAAATCCTTCATTACACTGGGAACAATCCAAAAGCATTGATTTAGGTTTAGATTTTTCAATTCTAAAGAACAGAATTTCTGCAACATTCGATATGTATAGAAAAACTAATACAGACTTACTACTTAGGTTGCCGATTCCTGCTGCATCAGGTTTTTCAAGTTATCTTACTAATGTGGGAGCGGTACAAAATCAAGGATGGGAGTTTGAATTAAATACTTTTAACGTTAAGACTAATAATTTTGAATGGAGAACATCAGCTAATATAAGCCATAACGCAAACAAAGTAACTGCATTAGGTCCAGATCAGACTAAAATTGAAATTAGTAATGCTTTTGACGGAGGTGTTCCATTTATAAAGTTAGAAGTAGGAAAACCGATGTATACTATTTTCGGTTTGCAACAAAATGGAGTAATAACTCAAGCAGATATTGATACAGGAGGAACTACTATTGGAGGAAATAAATTAGTTTTAGGAGATCCGAGATATATTGATCAAAATGGTGACAAAAAAATCAATTCAGAAGACCGTGTTGATTTAGGGAATCCAACTCCAAAATATACTTGGGGAATTACTAACAACTTTAAATACAAAAATTTTGATTTAAGCGTATTAGTACAAGGTCAAAATGGAGGAACTGTTTACGGATTAACAGGAAGAGCTATTAATCGTACAGGAATGGGATCAGTTGAAAATTCATTAAATGTAGATCCAGCAGTAAGAGGAAATTGGAAAACTTCTTTTGGATATCAGGCAAATTCTGATTGGCTGTATAAGTCAGATTATGTTAGTATCAGAAGTATTTCAGTTGGATATAATTTAAAAGAAGCAGTCAAAAGTATAAAAAGAATAGACAACGCAAGGCTTTACATAACAGGTGAAAACTGGTTTTACTGGAATAAATACAAAGTAGGCTTTAATCCTGAAGCAGTCAATACTTCCGGAAGCTCGAATAATGATTTTGCTGTTCCTGTAGATTATGGAGGAGCTCCTTTAGCAAAATCAATAGTATTAGGTCTTAACATTAATTTTAATTAAAATGAAAAAATATATTTATTTACTATCAGTAAATTTGCTTTTGTTAGGAACAGCTTCCTGTACAGATCAACTTACACAAGTCCCATTATCACAAGTAACTGAAGAAAATTTTTATGCTACACCAGGAGATTTTATTCAGGCAAGAAATGCAGTATATTCAGTTGCATTCCACGGAACAGGTACCTATGGTTATGCAAATCGAGTGTTGAATTTAAGCGAAACCAGATCAGATAATTTATTAGCATTAACAACAGCTTCCAGAGATTGGGAAGGAATTAATAGTTTTTACACTTCTATCAGCTCTAATACCTATGTAAAAGAAGCTTATGCAAGTAATTATAATGCAATCTACAAAGCAAACCAATTATTAGAAAAAATTACTGAAAAAGGAGATGCTATTTTCACAAATCCGGCAGATAAAACATCAATGATTGCAGAAGCCCGTTTTTTAAGAGCATTTTGTTATTTTGATTTAATCAGGTGGTTTGGAAGAGTTCCGTTAATAGATAAAACAATGACAGCTCAAGAAGCATCTAAAATTGGAAGAAGTCCAGTTGTGGATATATACAATTTGATTATTTCAGATTTAGAATCAGCCATTCCAGACCTTAATCCTTCGTATGATGCTGCAAATTTTGGAAGAGTTTCAAAATATGGAGCAAAAGCTTTATTGGGTCTGGTTTATATGACTCGCTCTAGTCCTACTTATGGAATTGATGGAGCTATGCTCGGTTTAAATGAATGGGGTAAAGCATACCAACAATTAAATGATATTAAAACTAGTGGTTTGTTTGTGTTTAGCACAGATTACGCAACCATATTTAAAACAGAAGGGATTGCTAACAAAGAGAATATTTTAACTATTCCTTACACACAAAGTTTAGCAAGCTCTATTGGAGGAAACTTCATGGTTGAAGTTGGTTACGAACCTTATTTTGCTTCAGTGGGAATAGGATCAAATCAAGGTTCATTAGAAGGCAGACCTATTTCAACAGGTTTTTTAAATATGTTTGCTGCAAATGACAATAGAAAAACTGTTGGTATTGCTACAAGTTATACCGTAGCTTCAGGCACTTACAAAGGAAGTTACACATTTCCGGTTTACAAAAAATACATTGATCCAACAAGATACGGAACTGGTGGACGTGAAGACTGGGGTGTCGATTTCATGGTAATTCGTTATACAGATGTATTGATGATGATGGCTGAATGTACACTTCATGGAGGTGGAGGAACTCAGGCTGATGTTGATGGAATTGTAAATCAGGTAAGAACAAGAGCAGGCGTAACTGCAAATGCTTCAAATATTACTTTGGATCAATTATTTGATGAAAGAAGAAAAGAATTCTTTTCTGAAGGAACAAGATGGTTTGATCTAATAAGATCTGGTAATGCTATAACTATTATGAATGCATGGAAAGCAGCCGAAGATACTGGTAATAAAATCAGAACAATCGACAAGAATTCATTGTTATATCCAATTCCATTATCTGAAATGTTAGCAGTTCCCGGACTTTACGATCAAAATTTAGGATATGATTAACATCTAGAAATTTCATTTCACCAAAAAGGTACTATGACAAATTATTTGTCATAGTACCTTTTTAATTTTTACTGTAACTAAAATTGAAACAAATAAAAACCCGTCTCGTTCTAAAAAAACAAGACGGGTTTACATATTATTTTCAAATTTATTAATTCAACTTAAAATTCACCTGCATTTTTTCCAATTCTTGTAGTAATTCAGTCGAAATCTTAATTTTTAATTTTCTGCTTACCATACTCAGCTTAGTTACTACCTTAACTTCTTCCACTTCAGTAACCTGTACTGCCTTAGTTTCCGGCATATCTGAAGCCTCTGCATCCTCATTTTCATCTTCAAAAACAACTTCATCATTTTCTTCAATAACAGCCGTCGTTTCTATCAATTTCTTTATTTTTTCTATCTCCATCACTTCAAAAGTAACCTGATTATCTCCTTTATTTTCATTAAAAAGATGACTTAATTTATGAATGAATTCAGGATATAAATCTTTTATATTCAGCAATACAATTAACTTTTTAGCCATAGCTTCCAATACATCCTGCAACTGTTTTATTTCTACAAACTGCAGCCTTGGCTCTCCCTTTTTTCCTGTTTCCTGATTCATCCAACCTTCTTTCACTGTTAATTTCATAAAAGTAAAATTGTTCTGTATCAGGAAATGACGAAACCTCAAATACTCTTCGCCAAAAATTCGAAACTCATAACTCTCATCATATCCTTCCAGTGAAAACATTCCCCAGCCTTTACCGTTCTTAGCCACACGATGTTGAACATCATTAATAATCCCACCAAAAGTCAATGTTTTACCAACATAAGCTTCCATATTTTTAAGTGCTTCCAACTTAGCATTACAGAAATATTTCATCTCAAATCTAAAATCATCCAGAGGATGTCCAGAAATATAAATCCCAACAACTTCTTTCTCTTTGGCTAATTTCTCCATCGTGCTCCAATCCTCACAAGGCGGCACCACAGGCTCGGCAATTTGTACTTCGCTGGCTTCGCCAAATAAACTCACCTGAGACGAATTTTCATTCTCCTGAAATTTCGAACCATAACGCATGGCTTTTTCATAAAAGGTAATTCCGTCACCTTCATCATGAAAATATTGTGCTCTGTGTGTATCCGCAAAACAGTCAAATCCTCCTGCTAAAGCCAAATTTTCAAAGGCTTTTTTATTGGCGGCACGCAAATCTATTCGCTTAGCCAAATCAAAAATCGATTTGTATAATCCGTTTTTTCTGTTCTCAACAATCGTTTCAACTGCTCCGGCTCCCACTCCTTTAATCGCTCCCATCCCAAAACGAACCGCATAATCATCATTTACGGTAAATTTATAATAAGATTCATTTACAGAAGGCCCTAAAACCTGCAAGCCCATTCGCTTACATTCCTCCATAAAAAACGAAACCTGCTTAATATCGTTCATGTTGTTCGAAAGTACTGCTGCCATATATTCGGCCGGATAATGCGCTTTTAAATAAGCCGTTTGGTACGCAATCCACGCATAACAAGTGGAGTGCGATTTATTAAATGCATAACTCGCAAATGCTTCCCAGTCTTTCCAGATTTTCTCTAAAACTTTCGCATCATGTCCTTTTGCCGAAGCTTGTTCGACAAATTTGGGCTTCATTTTATCCAAGACATCTTTCTGCTTCTTACCCATAGCCTTACGCAAAACGTCGGCCTCACCCTTAGTAAAACCTGCTAAGGATTGGGACAAAAGCATTACCTGCTCCTGATAAACCGTAATACCATAAGTTTCCCCAAGATATTCTTCACAGGCATCCAAATCATATACAATAGGCTCTTCCCCGTTTTTTCTTCGAACAAAAGAAGGAATATATTCTAAAGGTCCCGGACGATATAAGGCATTCATCGCAATCAAATCCCCAAAAACCGTCGGCTTCAAATCCTTCATGTATTTTTGCATTCCGGGCGACTCGTATTGGAAAATACCAACTGTTTCTCCTCTTTGGAACAACTCATAGGTTTTAACATCATCAATCGGAAAAGTGTCCGGATCCAATTGAATTCCTGTTCGATATTTTACCAGCTTAACAGTATCTTTTATCAAAGTCAGGGTCTTCAAACCCAAGAAGTCCATCTTCAATAATCCCGCACTTTCTGCAACCGAGTTATCAAACTGGGTAACATACAAATCAGAATCTTTTGCTGTAGTTACAGGGACATAATTGGTAATATCCGAAGGCGTGATAATTACCCCACAGGCGTGAATTCCTGTGTTTCGCATCGAACCTTCTAATATTTTGGCTTGCTGAATGGTTTCTCCAGCCAAATCTTCTTCATTGGCAATCCCTATCAATTCTTTTACCTTATCGAATTCTTCCGAAGATTTCAGCGCTTTTTTGACATCATCTTCATTTTCGGAAATAAAACGTGCCAAATTCCACTTAGAAGGCATCATCGCCGGAATCAATTTCGCAATTCTATCGGCTTCAAACAAAGGTAAATCCAGTACACGTGCTGTATCACGAATCGCCGACTTGGTTGCCATTTTACCATAAGTGATAATTTGTGCTACCTGATTGGCTCCATATTTATTGATTACATAATCCATAACACGACCACGACCTTCATCATCAAAGTCAATATCGATATCGGGCATGGACACACGATCCGGATTCAGGAAACGCTCAAAAAGCAAATCGTACTTAATGGGGTCAATATTGGTAATTCCTAAACAATAAGCCACCGCTGAACCCGCCGCCGATCCACGTCCCGGTCCAACAGAAACATCCATCGTTCGAGCCTTGGCAATAAAATCCTGAACAATCAAAAAGTAACCCGGATAACCCGAATTAGAAATCGTCAGTAATTCAAAATCCAATCGCTCCTGAATATCGGGAGTAATTTCCTCATATCTTTTTTGAGCTCCTACCATAGTAAGATGTCTCAAATAGGCATTTTCCCCTCGCACACCATTATCTTTTTCATCTTCAGGATCGACAAATTCTTCCGGAATATCATATTTTGGAAGCAATACATCGCGATAGAGCGAGTAAATTTCGACCTTATCAACTATTTCCTGAATGTTGATAATAGCATCAGGCAAATCAGCAAAAAGGTTTTTCATTTCCTCTCCCGATTTATAATAATATTCCTGATTAGGCAATCCATAACGATAGCCGCGACCACGTCCTATAGGTGTTGCCTGCTTTTCACCGTCCTTCACACACAATAAAATATCGTGCGCATTGGCATCGTCTTTATTTACATAATAGGTATTATTGGTAGCAATTAACTTAACATTATGTTTTTGCGAAAACTCAATTAAAGTTTTGTTCACACGATTTTCATCTTCCTGATTGTGGCGCATTACCTCCAGATAAAAATCATCTCCAAATTGTGCTTTCCACCAAATCAAAGCTTCCTCGGCCTGGTTTTCACCAATATTCAGAATTTTGCTCGGAATTTCTCCATATAAATTCCCGGACAAAACCATGATATCTTCCTTGTATTTTTCTACAATGGTTCTATCAATTCGAGGTACATAATAAAAACCATCTACATAAGCAATCGAAGCCATTTTGGCCAGATTATGATAACCGTTTTTATTTTTAGCCAATAAAACCACCTGATAGCCGTTGTCTTTTTTGGACTTATCTTTATGGTTTTCGCAAATATTAAACTCGCAACCTACAATCGGTTTGATTTCAGTTTCTGTTGGCTCTTCTCCGGCTTCCACTAAAGCTTTATTTTTAGCCGAAGCACCTTTGTTGTGATTCATCACTGCACTCACAAAATGGAAAGCCCCCATCATATTTCCGGTATCGGTCATGGCTACAGCAGGAAACCCATTCTTAGCCGTAACCGAAACTAAGGGCGCAATCCCAATGGTCGATTGTAAAACCGAAAATTGCGTATGGTTGTGCAAATGCGCAAACTTTGCTGCAGCAAAACCTTCTTTATCGGCTGCAGAAATCGTTGTTTGCGAAACATTTGTTTCTGTTTTTTGCAGCTGCTCCCTGATTTTATCAGAAGCTGCTTTTAAATTGATATGCTTTAATCCAATGAGTTGGATTTCCTGTGGATTCTTAGCCTGAAAATCCTGAAAATACGAAACCGGAACATCGAGTTCTTCCTTCGTAAAAACCTCTTTTCTGATTAATTCCAGAAAACAACGCGTGGTTGCTTCAACATCGGCAGTTGCGTTGTGCGCTTCAGCAAAAGGAACGTTGAATAAATAGCTATGTAATTCGGTTAGAGTAGGCAGTTTAAATTTTCCTCCACGACCTCCGGGTAATTTCAACAAACTTGCCGTAACTTCAGTACAAGTATCTAAAACCGGCATGGAAGCCATAGGCGAATCAACTCCCATTCTGTAGAATTCGGCGCCCATAATATTCACGTCGAAACCTAAATTCTGACCAACAATAAATTTGGCTTTGCCTAAAGCGATATTGAATTTTTCTAACACCTCCGCCAGCGTGATTCCGTCGGCATCTGCTAATTCAGTAGAAATTCCGTGAATACGTTCGGCATCATAAGGAATATTAAAACCTTCGGGCTTTACTAGATAGTCCTGATGTTCGATAAGCTGTCCCATGTCGTCATGCAGCTGCCAGGCAATTTGTATACAGCGGGGCCAGTTATCAGAATCGGTAATTGGTGCATCCCAACGCTTAGGTAATCCGGTAGTTTCGGTATCGAATATTAAGTACATAACTGTTTTTGAAGTATTTGCAATTTATAAAAATCACAAAAATTGAATTTCAAATTTAGTTTTTTTTGGAGAAAGAAATAGCTCAAGTTATCAACAAAAAAAACACTTCCCTGTTTTATTAATACGTAATAAATCAATTACAAATAACACAACACATATAATAATCAGATTATTAATAGCTTGACATTCTTTTTTTATTTAAATTTAACAACCCCAAGTTGTTCATTTTGTTTTACTTAAAAACCAAACCAATGAAAAACTTTACTTCCTTTAACCATTTATTTCTAGCTCTTAGTCTCACCTCTTTATTTTTAGTCACAAGTTGTCAAAACAACGAGGAGATTGAAGTTCAGGAATTGAGCCCTCTTTCAAACTACACTATGGAACCTATAGAAGGTCAATATGTAGTAGTTCTAAAAGAAAATATGTCCGGAAAATATGCTACGCAAAAATACAGTGACAGAATTTTATCCCTGAAAAAAGACTATGTAGCTCGTTTTTCAACCATTAAACTTACTTCGGAAAAAGTAAAACAAACCTATGGATATACGATTAGCGGATTTGCAGCTCAATTAGATAAAGAACAATTAGAAAGTCTAAGACAAGATGATCGTGTTAAATCCATAGAACAGGATTACACTATAACTCTTAATCCTGAATTATCTATCTTAAAAGGAAAACCTGTTGGTGGCGGAGGCACAACTTATCCGGCAGAAGTAACCCCTTGGGGAATTAGCCGTGTAGGAGGAGGAATCAATGTCATAAATAATACTAGTATTGGTAAAGCTTGGATTATTGACACAGGTATCGATTTAACTCATCCGGATTTGAATGTAGATAAAACCGGACTTAACAGAAGCTTTTTAAGTGGCATTGACGCTAACAATCCGAATGACGGCAATGGACACGGAACACATGTTGCAGGAACTGTGGCAGCAATAGATAATGATATTCAAGTAATAGGAGTTGCGGCCGGAGCTACCGTTGTAGCTGTTCGCGTCTTAGACAGCCGTGGCAGCGGATCTTATTCAGGAGTTATTGCAGGAGTGGACTACGTTGGGGCTAATGGTAAAGATGGCGATGCAGCCAATATGAGCTTAGGAGGACCAAAGGATTCTGCTCTTAACGATGCAGTAATTAAAGCCTCAGTAAAAGTTAAATTTGCCATAGCAGCTGGAAACGACAGTGCCAATGCAGATAATTATTCACCAGCGAGTGCTAATGGTACAAACATCTACACTGTTTCGGCAATGGACAGCAATAATGTTTTCGCTTATTTTTCAAACTACGGACCTTCTGTAGATTATTGTGCACCTGGAGTTTCCATATTATCTTTATGGAAAGGCGGCGGGATGAATACCATAAGCGGAACTTCTATGGCTACACCCCATGTATGTGGATTACTCTTATTAGGAACTGTTAATTCTAATGGCACTGTCAAGCAAGATCCGGATGGAAATCCGGATTTAATTGCACACCGTTAACTAATAAAATTTGACTATAAAAAAAGGCCTTGAAAAATTCAAGACCTTTTTTTTGGTTTTCAACTAACGTAGTTTTATTTAAAATTCCATCCTATTGTTACACCAAATGCTAAAGGTCGAATTTTCGCGTTTTTATCAATACTATACAATCCATTTGCTTTTCTATCCTCAACTGAAGTTGGATTATAACCAACATAAGATTTATCAGTATTCTGATCAATAATAGACCCATAACCATTTTCAAGAAACATAGCGGCATATAATGAATTCTTTGTTCCTATATCAAATGTAAAACCCAACTCAAACATGCTCATCACTATACCTTTTGTATCATATTCTCCAGTAGATGAATAATTAGCATGACCTCCAAAACCGTATTCAGGTAAATCATCAATATATAAATTAACATCCGGATAATAAGCAGTACCATTGACGTAAGATGCCGTTGCGTCAATCTTATATTTTACAGGTAAAAAATATTTAGCTCCTGCTCTAAAATTAAAATCAACTCCTTTATGGATATTGGTTTTATATTGTAAAAACAATGGGATTTGAATTGCTTGTAAAGTTTGTTTTTCTTTATAACCACTTGTAGTCACATTATAAACAAATGCAGAACCAGAAGGATCAATCTCAAAATTAGTTAAAGTTTCCATTGAATTGTTCAAAGAAACATCTTGCTTGTATTGAGAGAATTCTAATCCTGTCCCAATCCCAAAATGATTAGTTAGTGAATAAACATAACCTGCTTTTAACGCTACCGGGAATTCAAGTCCATATCCTGGTGACATTACTTTAATATTACTTCGAATATGTCCAATTCCTGACTGAACACCTACATAAAACTGAGCAGCTATCCCTTGGGAAATTAAAAGGACTGTAATTCCTATTATATTTTTAATACCAAATTTCATACTTATATTTTTTTACACCAGAATAATCCATCCTCATTTTTTATAAAAAATGAGGATTTCATACTCTTAATTATTTAATTTTTAACCAGAAGGTTTTTAGTGAAATATTTACCATTTGCTAAGGTCATTTTTACAATATAAATACCCTCAACTGCAGGTGATTTTAAATCAACAGTATTTTGATTTGTATTCACATTAATCAACAGATTCCCTGTAACATTATAAAGTTCAATACGTGCATTTTGTAATCTATTTGAACTAACATTTGTTATCAATTGGAAATTAGCATTAGTTCTAACAGGGTTTGGAGCGATTCTTATATATTCTTCTTCTACAGTTGGCGATAAAGTCAACGGACAGCTTGTAATTAATGTCCCGTCTAATTTTGTACCAACCGCATAATAAGTTCCATTCAAAGCACCACTTTCTTTAAAATACTGACTCGTCTGACTTGGAACTAAAACTCCATTTTTATACCAGCTATACGCATTAAAACTCTTAGAACTATTATCAAAGAAAATAATATCTTCAAACTGTTTTCTAATCAAGTTTGGCTGACTATTTACAACTGGTAAAACAACTACCGGAGCAGCATTATAATTGTTATTTCCTGCTTGAGAAGCTGTAACAGTAGCAGAACCATAGTTTTGGAAATTTAATGAACTATTAGAAACACTTGCAATATTAGTATTTGAAGAAGTATAAGTTACTGGCAATCCACTATTAGAAACAGCTGTTAAAGCAATTGTAGTCTCTCCATCACAGCCCATACCTAAAGTCTGATTCCAGGTAATAATTTGATTTGATTTGGTGATACTAAAATTATTTGCTACATAAGAAATAGAATAATTAGAACCGGCACTCAAATTTCCTTGGGTAATAGCATAAGTTCCTACATTCTCTCCCACAGCTCTTGACAATGCTCCTGTAAATGAATCTCCACTTACTAAAGCAGGAGAAACTGAATATGTATAAACAGGATCAGATGTACCATACACTTTTGTTTGTGATGCTGTTGCTGTTACTGTAATTGGTTTTGCTGTAATAGAAAAATCTTTACTTACATAAGTAATGTTATAATTCAAACCGGCACTCAAACTTCCTTGGGTAATAGCATAAGTTCCTACATTCTCTCCAGTAACTCTTGTTAAAGTTCCTATAAAGGCATCACTTCCTACTAAACTTGGCGAAACTGAATAAGTATAAACAGGATTAGTCGTTCCATAAACTTTCGTTTGTGAAGCAGTAGCTGTTACTGTAATTGGTTTTGCTGTAATGCTAAAGTCCTTACTTACATAACTAATAGTATAATTAGAACCAGCGCTCAAGCTTCCCTGATTAATTGCATAAGTTCCAACATTCTCCCCAGCAACTCTTGTTAAAACTCCTGTAAATGCATCACTTCCTACTAAACTTGGCGAAACTGAATAAGTGTAAACAGGATTAGTCGTTCCATAAACTTTCGCTTGTGACGCTGTTGCTGTAACCGTTATTGGCTTAGCTGTAATGCTAAAGTCTTTGCTTACATAACTAATTGTGTAATTAGAACCGGCGCTCAAACTTCCCTGATTAATTGCATAAGTTCCAACATTCTCCCCAGCAACTCTTGTTAAAACTCCTGTAAATGCATCACTACCTACTAAACTTGGCGAAACTGAATAAGTGTAAACAGGATTAGTCGCTCCATAAACTTTTGTTTGTGAAGCTGTTCCCGTAACCGTTATTGGCTTAGCTGTAATGCTAAAGTCTTTGCTTACATAACTAATTGTGTAATTAGAACCGGCGCTCAAACTTCCCTGATTAATTGCATAAGCTCCAACATTCTCCCCAGCAACTCTTGTTAAAGCTCCTGTAAAGGCATCACTTCCTACTAAACTTGGCGAAACTGAATATGTATAAACAGGGTTAACAGCACCATAAACTTTTGTCTGAGAAACGTCTGCTGTTACTGTAATTGGTTTAGATGTAATGCTAAAATCTTTACTAACATAACTAATAGTATAATTAAAACCAGCACTCAAGCTTCCCTGATTAATTGCATAAGTCCCAACATTCTCCCCAGCAACTCTTGTTAAAGTTCCTGTAAAGGCATCACTTCCTACTAAACTTGGCGAAACTGAATATGTATAAACAGGGTTAACAGCACCATAAACTTTTGTCTGAGAAACGTCTGCTGTTACTGTAATTGGTTTAGATGTAATGCTAAAATCTTTACTAACATAACTAATAGTATAATTAGAACCGGCACTTAAACTTCCCTGATTAATTGCATAAGTTCCAATATTTTCTCCAGCAGCTCTTGTTAAAGCTCCTGTAAATGAATCTCCACTTACCAAACTTGGTGAAACGCTGTAAGTAAACGTCGGATCAACTGTTCCGTAAACTTTAGCCTGAGAAGCATCAGCTATAACTGTTATCGGTTTAGCTGTAATACTAAAGTCTTTAGCAACATAAGTAATGTTGTAGTTGCTTCCTGCACTCAAACTTCCCTGATTAATTGCATAAGTTCCAATATTTTCTCCAGCAGCTCTTGTTAAAGTTCCTGTAAATGAATCTCCACTTACCAAACTTGGTGAAACACTGTAAGTAAACGTTGGATCAACCGTTCCGTAAACTTTAGTCTGAGAAACATCAGCTGTAACTGTTATCGGTTTAGCTGTAATAGCAAAATCTTTAGTAACATAAGTAATGTTGTAATTGCTTCCTGCGCTTAAACTTCCTTGATTAATTCCATAAGTTCCAATATTTTCTCCAGCAGCTCTTGTTAAAGCTCCTGTAAAGGCATCACTTCCTACTAAACTTGGTGAAACGCTATAAGTTAATGCTGGATCAACTGTTCCGTATACTTTGGTTTGAGAAATATTAGCTGTTACCGTAATAGGTTTGGCAGTAATTGTAAAATCTTTGCTCACATAACTAATTGTATAATTAGTTCCTGCATTCAAACTTCCTTGGGCGACAGTATAAGTTCCAATGTTTTCTCCAGCTATACGAGATAAACTTCCGCTAAAAGTATCTGAAAAAGCTAAACCTGATCCGCCAACAGTATACGTTAAGGTTGGATCAACATTACCATAAGTTTTGGATTGTCCAGAATTAGCCGTAACTGTAACTGCTCTTGTACTAATTGCAAAAGTAGTCCCCGGTGTAAAAGTAACTGCGTAATTGCTGCTCGCAGAAAGTGAACCCTGCGTAATGGAGTAATTACCCACATTCTCTCCTGCGGCACGGGATAAACTTCCGCTAAAAGTATCTGAAAAAGCTAAGCCCGAACCTCCAACGCTGTAAGTTAAACTTGGATCGACATTACCGTATGTTTTTGACTGTCCGGCATTGGCCATTACAGTCACTGCTCTTTGAGCAATGGCAAAGTTTACACCTGGGATAAAAGTAACTGAATAATTGCCACTGGCAGCAAGTGAACCTTGTGTAATGGCATAATTACCCACATTCTCTCCTGCGGCACGGCTTAAACTTCCACTAAAAGTATCTAAAAAAGCTAAGCCCGAACCTCCAACGCTATAAGTTAAGCTTGGATCAACATTACCATAAGTTTTTAACTGTCCGGCATTGACTGTTACCGTCACTGCTCTTTGGGTAATAGCAAAGTTTATACCTGGGGTAAAAGTAACTGAATAATTACCACTGGCAGCAAGTGAACCTTGCGTAATGGCATAATTACCCACATTCTCTCCTGCGGCACGACTTAAGCTTCCACTAAAAGTATCTGAAAAAGCTAAGCCCGAACCTCCAACACTATAAGTTAAAATTGTATCAACATTGCCGTATGTTTTAGACTGTCCGGCATTGGCCGTTACAGTTACTGGTCTTTGGGTGATGGCAAAGTTTACACCAGAAGTAAAAGTAACTGAATAATTGCTATTTGCTGCAAGTGTACCTTGTGTAATGGCGTAATTACCCACATTCTCTCCTGCAACTCTTGTCAATGCTCCTGTAAATGAATCTCCACTCACTAAACTTGGTGAAACTGTATAAGTAAAAGTTGGATCAACAGTACCATATACCTTCGTTTGTGAAGCAGTAGCCGTTACCGTAACTGGTTTTACTGTAATTGCAAAATCTTTACTAACATAAGTAATTAAATACTTGTCTCCAGCTGAAAGAGAGCCTTGAGTTATATTGTAATTACCTATATTTTCACCAACACTTCTTGCCAGAGTTCCTGTAAAACTGTCTCCAGACAACAAATCTGGTGTTACTGTATAAGTTAAGACAGGATCAGTCTCTCCATATATTTTGGTTTGAGATGCTGTCGCTGTAACGGTAATCGGTATTTGATTTAATTTTAAAACAAAATTCTGGGATGCTGTACAACTGTTAGCATCAGTGACTGTAACTGTAAAATTACTATCTGCCACTTGAGTGGAAGTTCCTGTTAGAACACCGTTTGATGCCAAAGTAAAACCAGAAGGCAAACTACCTGTAGTGACTGCATACGTTTTTGCCCCAGTACCACCTGCCACAGCAATGGTTTGATTATATGCTGAATTATAATCATAACCCGGCAAACTTGTCGTTGTAAAACTTAAAGCCGTTGGTTCTGTAATTGTATAGTTTCTAGTTGCGGTACATCCATTGGCATCGGTTACCGTTACAGTGTAGCTTCCTGCTGCAAGTCCAGTAGCCGTAGCAGCTGTTCCTCCTGATGGTGACCACGAATAAGTATATCCCGGAGTTCCTCCTGATGGAGTAACTGATGCTACTCCATTTGTCCCTCCGTTACAGGCCACGTTCGTTTGTAATCCTGTTGCAGTACTGATTGCCGTTGGTTGTGTAACTGTTGGGCTAACTGTTCCTGTACATCCATTAGCATCGGTAATAGTAACCGAGTAGCTTCCTGCTGTCAATCCAGTTCTGTCTTCGGTAGTGATACCACCGCCCCAGTTAAAGGTATAAGGCCCAACCCCTCCAGTTGGAGTAAGGTTGATCGATCCTGTATTTCCACCAAAACAAGCAATATTTGTTACAACGGTTGTTCCGCTTACTGCCGCTGCAGGTTGTGTAACTGTTGGGCTCACTGTTCCTGTACATCCATTAGCATCGGTAATAGTAACCGAGTAGCTTCCTGCTGTCAATCCAGTTCTGTCTTCGGTAGTGATTCCACCGCCCCAGTTGAAGGTATAAGGTCCAACCCCTCCAGTTGGAGTAAGGTTGATCGATCCTGTATTTCCTCCAAAACAAGCCACATTGGTTACAACGGTTGTTCCGCTTACTGCCGCTGCAGGTTGTGTAACTGTTGGACTAACTGTCCCTGTACATCCATTAGCATCGGTAATAGTAACCGAGTAACTTCCAGCTGTCAATCCAGTTCTGTCTTCGGTAGTGATACCACCGCCCCAGTTAAAGGTATAAGGCCCAACTCCTCCAGTTGGAGTAAGATTGATTGATGCTGTATTTCCACCAAAACAAGCCACATTGGTTACAACGGTTGTTCCGCTTACTGCCGCTGCAGGTTGTGTAACTGTTGGACTAACTGTCCCTGTACATCCATTAGCATCGGTAATAGTAACCGAGTAGCTTCCTGCTGTCAATCCAGTTCTGTCTTCGGTAGTGATTCCACCGCCCCAGTTGAAGGTATAAGGTCCAACCCCTCCAGTTGGAGTAAGGTTGACCGCTCCTGTATTTCCTCCAAAACAAGCCACATTCGTTACTACCGTGGTTCCTGAAACAGCTGATGGTGGTTGGGTTACTGTTGCGCTTACTGTTCCTGTACATCCGTTGGCATCGGTAATTGTTACCGAGTAAGAACCCGCTGTAAGCGACACCCTGTCTTCTGTAGTGACACCTGCTCCCCAGTTAAAGGTATAAGGAGATGTTCCTCCTGTAGGAGTAAGATTAATTGCTCCGGTATTTGTGCCGTTACAAGCTACGTTTGTGACTACCGTAGTTCCTGAAACTGCAGTTGGCTGAGTAATATTAAAATTTCTTGTTATTTGTGTACTCTCTGCATCTGTAATGATTACTGTATAATTATTTGTTGCAAGTATTGAAGCAGTTGCTCCTGTTCCTCCAGAAGGTGACCAAGAATAAGTATAAGGAGTCTTACCTCCTGATACGACTACCGTAGCTGAACCATTAGAGCCTCCGTTACAAGACACATTAGTTTGTGATGTAGACGATGTACTTAAAGCAGCATTTGTTGTAAAAGTAAGGTCTGTACCATAACTAGTTCCTGCAGTATTAATAGCATAAGCCCTGAAATGTATTGTAGTATTTGCAGTCAAACTACTAACCGTTCCACTAAATGAGCCGGTACCGGAACCATTAATAACCTTATTATTTGAAGTTGTTGGATTAGCCGTAGTAGCCCATACAATACCGCGTTCAGTTACTGTACTACCACCATCCGAAGTCACATTCCCTCCTAAAGTTGCACTTAACGCCCCAGCGTTAGAAGCTGCAGTTGTACTTAGTGTAGGAACTGTAAAAGCTGAAGTTGTATATGCACCACTAAACTGCTGAAGATCAATACAACCAATATAATCAACCCAGGTTCCTACACCCAAAGCCGGAGGATTAGGTGATGTATTAGTTGTATTGTAATACATCAAACCATAATCATCACTACTAATTTCCCAGCGGTTATTGTCTGTACTCCAAACAACATTCACCCAATATTGTGTACTTCGATAGGAATTATGCCCGGAAACAGTACCGGTTAAAGTCCAGGAATTTAAAGAACCATAATAACAAAAATCTAGATACGTTATTTGAGCCCTTACGTTTTGAAACAGCAATAACAATAAAACAGTTAATAAGAGTAATTTTTTCTTCATAAGCAAGAGGGTAAAATTTTTAAAGTAGATTTGTAGCCAAATATATTATAAATAAAACACACTATGTTAAAATCGAGTTATTTTTTAAAGTTTTTTCATTATTTTTTAATTTTTAGCTAACAATTGCTACCGGAATCGATTCATTTGTAAAAAGAAAAGGAAATCGCCATACTTTTAAAGTAATTGATTTCTGTATAAATTTGTACTTTTAGCGAATATTTAACCTGTATATATGAAAAAACTTTCAATTGTGATTCCTTGTTATAATGAGGAAAAAACAATAGTTCAAATATTATCAAAGATTAATGATGTTAATTTATTAGAAAATACTACTAAAGAGATTTTAATTATTAATGATTGTTCTACAGATTCCTCAGAAGAATTAATTAAAAAATTCATCAATACACATCCCAAACTTTCCATAAACTATTTTAAAAACGAAACTAATAAAGGAAAAGGAGCTTCCATACATATTGGAATAAAAAGCGCCACAGGAGATTACATTATCATTCAGGATGCTGATTTAGAATATGATCCTGAAGAATACAATGTGTTATTAAAACCTATATTAGATGGTTTTGCCGATGTTGTTTACGGTTCCAGGTTTATGGGAAGTAAACCGCATCGAATTTTATTTTTTTGGCATACCATCGGAAACAAGTTTTTGACATTTTTATCCAATATGATGACGAATTTGAATTTGACTGACATGGAAACTTGCTACAAAATGTTTACTTCTCCCATTATTAAAAATATTCCCCTGAAAGAGAAAAGGTTTGGTTTTGAACCTGAAGTTACTGCAAAAATTGTCCGCTTTCCTAACATAAGAATCTATGAAGTTGGAATTTCCTATTATGGCAGAACCTATGCTGATGGAAAAAAGATAGGATGGAGAGATGGTTTTTATGCCATTTATTGCATCATTAAATATGGACTTTTTAAAGCAAGTTAATTTTAACTATTGTGATAAAAATATTTAAAGAAAGATAAATTGATTTAGAATTATGAAGTCTAAAAAGAAGATAAAAGTTTCAGACGTGAGTCAAATAGCTGATTTAAAACCAAAAAGCAATACACAAAAAATGATTTGGTTTTTAGCCATTGTTTCATTTTTACTGTATGCCAACACTTTGAAACACGGATTTGTTTTAGATGACGTCGCCGTAATCGAACAAAATAGTTTTGTTAAAAAAGGTTTAGCCGGAATACCTGAACTATTTTCGACTCTTTATTGGCAAGGATACTGGAATTCGAATGCCGGATTATACAGACCAATGTCATTAGTGTTTTTTGCCTTCGAATGGCAATTGTCTCCAAACAATCCTTTTATACATCATTTTTTTAATGTTTTGTACTACTCCTTAAGTGTTGTTTTGTTATTCAAAGTCCTCTATTATCATTTGAAAGAATATTCTGTCTGGATCACTTTTTTTATCGTTTTACTATTTGCTGTTCACCCCATTCACACCGAAGTTGTGGCAAATATTAAGAGTCGGGATGAAATTTTCTGTTTCCTCTTTTTTATTCTAAGTATCTATTTTCTTTTAATCAAAGAGAAGAAAATTTTTCAATTTCTCGGTGTAGTCTCTTTTCTTTATTGCCTGTTATCCAAAGAGGCTGGAATTTTATTTGTGCCAATACTTTTATTTCTATTTTGGTTGAAATTCAAAAAAGACAAGAGTGTTTTTCTTATCAAAATAACCCCAATTATTTCTATTAGTGCACTATGGCTTATTCTGCATCGTTATATTATTTTAAGTTCGCCTTATAAAAGAATTCAATATACTTATTTAGACAATTCCTTATTTGGTTGCGATGATTTAACCTCTAAAATTGCTACAGGATTTACCATATTTGCCAGATATATTGCAAAATCTATTTACCCTTATAGCATGAGTTATGATTATTCTTTTAATCAAATTCCCTGTGTAACAGTAAGTTCTTTTTCGTTTATTGCAAGTTTACTACTTATTGGAATACTTATCGGGTTGGCTTATTTTTTCAGAAATAAAAATAACTTAATCAGTTTTGGCATAGTATTTTTTCTAATTACAATTTTTCTAGCCGCTAATATTGTTGTTCTTATTGGAACAACAATGGGAGACAGATTATTATATACTCCTGTTTTAGGAATTATTATTGCTTTGGTTTTTTTACTATTTCATCTTTTAAAAAACACGGAATTAAAAACTTTTTTTCATCCTTCCGTTTATTTTTTATCGTTTGTCGTTTTACTATTTTCATTCAAAACAGTCAATAGAAATAAAGCCTGGAAATCAAATACAACTTTGTTTACCGAGGATTTATCGAATTCTCCCAATAGTGCAAGAGTACATTTTAATTATGCAACAGTATTTTTTAACCAATTACCATCAAATATTGAACTTCAAAAACAACAATTGCCTTTCATAATTGATTGTTATAAAAAAGCTTTAACAATTGACCCCAATGATAAAGGATCTTTAACTAATTTAGGAGTTTGTTATTATAAAATAAAAGATTACAATGAATCAATATATTACACAAAACGCGCTTTAGCATTTGCAAAAACTGATTATTCTTTACAATCTAATTTAGCCGATGCCTATGTTAGAAATAATAATTTCGATAAAGCTATTTCCATTTATAAAGAATTGATTCAGAATAATTATATACTGGAAAACACATATAATTATTATGGAGTAGCTTTGTTTAATAAAAAGGATTATACCACTGCAATTGCTATTTTCAAAAAGGGAATCAAACAAAATTCCAATTCGGTTGAATTATGGATGAATTATGCAAATGCCTTAGCAGCTTCAGGGAAGCTCAAAGAAGCAATAAATGCATTTGAAAAAGCTTACGAGTTAAATCCGAATGAAAAAAACGCATTAAAATTTTTAGTGATGGCTAATCAACAATTGGGAAATATAGACAAGGCAAATTATTATTACTCAGAGTTTATTAAAAAGTAGAAAATGACACACGGAAAGTAACGAAGTTATCAACAAAAAGCTCCTCTTTTCATTTTTTTTTACCATACGTAATAAATGAATTACAAACAACCATGTAATATCACTTAAAAAGCAATATCACAAATAATTAAAAGGAAGACAATAGCTTATCATATTTTTTTATTTAAATACAACAACCCTAAGTTGTTCATTTTGTTTTACTTAAAAACCAAACCAATGAAAAACTTTACTTCCTTTAGCCGTTTATTTCTAGCCCTTAGTCTCGCCTCTTTATTTTTAGTCACAAGTTGTCAAAATAATGACTTGATTGAAGTTCAGGAATTAAGTCCTCTTTCCAATTATACCATTGAACCCATTAAAGGGCAATATGTGGTTATCTTAAACGATTCTTATATTCAAAAGTACACCACTCAAAAATACAGTCAGCGTGTTGTTTCGCTCAAAAAAGATTATCTCAGCAAGTTTTCAAAACTCAACCTGAAAGAAGACAAGGTGAAGCAAGTTTTCGGATATACCCTTAGTGGTTTTTCTGCTGAATTATCAGACGAACAATTATTAAGCTTACGTGCGGATAGCAGCGTAAAAAAAATCGAACAGGATTACACCATCACTTTGAACCCGGAATTATTAGTCATTACAGGAAAACCAAGCTCTGGCGGCGGCGGATTAACAACACAAGTCACACCTTGGGGAATCACTCGTGTAGGAGGAACAACTGATGGAACCGGAAAAACCGCATGGATTATTGATACCGGTATCGATTTGACTCATCCCGATTTAAATGTCGATAAAACAGGACGTAATAAAAGTTTCCTAGGAGGTCGTGATGCTTTGGATCCTAATGACAGCAACGGGCATGGAACTCACGTTGCAGGAATCGTTGCTGCCAAAAACAACTCTATTGGAGTTGTAGGTGTAGCAGCTAATGCGACAGTTGTAGCCGTACGTGTTTTAGACGCAAGAGGAAGCGGTTCTTATTCCGGAGTGATTGCCGGAGTTGATTATGTAAAAGCAAACGGAAAATCAGAAGATGCTGCCAATATGAATTTAAGCGGTCCTGTTAGTTCTGCCTTAAATGATGCTGTGATTGCAGCTTCCGCCAATGTTAAATTTGCTTTATCCGCAGGTAATGAAAGTGATGACGCTAACAACCATTCCCCTTCAAGTGCAAATGCCCCCAATATTTATACCATTTCAGCAATGGACAAATCTGATGTTTTTGCCTATTTTTCAAACTACGGACCTTCTGTAGATTATTGTGCTCCCGGAGTTTCCATATTATCTTTATGGAAAGGAGGTGGCATGAACACCATAAGCGGAACTTCTATGGCTACACCTCATGTTTGCGGATTATTGTTATTAGGAACTGTTAATTCTGATGGCACTGTCAAGCAAGATCCGGATGGAAATCCGGATTTAATTGCACACCATTAACTAATAAAATTTTGACTATAAAAAAAGGCCTTGAAAAATTCAAGACCTTTTTTTTGGTTTTCAACTAACTTAGTTTTATTTAAAATTCCATCCTATTGTTAAACCAAATGCTAAAGGTCGAATTTTTGCATTTTTATCAATACTATACAATCCATTTGCTTTCCTATCCTCAACTGAAGTTGGATTATAACCAACATAAGATTTATCAGTATCCTGATCAATAATAGACCCATAACCATTTTCAAGAAACATAGCGGCATATAATGAATTCTTTGTTCCTATATCAAATGTAAAACCCAACTCAAACATGCTCATCACTATACCTTTTGTATCATATTCTCCAGTAGATGAATAATTAGCATGACCTCCAAAACCGTATTCCGGTAAATCATCAATATATAAATTAACATCCGGATAATAGGCAGTACCATTGACGTAAGATGCCGTTGCGTCAATCTTATATTTTACAGGTAAAAAATATTTAGCTCCTGCTCTAAAATTAAAATCAACTCCTTTATGTATATTGGTTTTATATTGTAAAAACAATGGAATTTGAATTGCTTGTAAAGTTTGTTTTTCTTTATAACCACTTGTAGTCACATTATAAACAAAAGCAGAACCAGAAGGATCAATCTCAAAATTAGTTAAAGTTTCCATTGAATTGTTCAAAGAAACATCTTGCTTGTATTGAGAGAATTCTAATCCTGCCCCAATCCCAAAATGATTAGTTAGTGAATAAACATAACCCGCCTTTAACGCTACCGGGAATTCAAGTCCATATCCTGGTGACATTACTTTAATATTACTTCGAATTTGTCCAATTCCTGACTGAACACCTACATAAAACTGAGCAGCTATCCCTTGGGAAATTAAAAGGACTGTAATTCCTATTATATTTTTAATACCAAATTTCATACTTATATTTTTTACATTAGAATAATCCATCCTCATTTTTCGTAAATGAGGATTTCATACTCTTAATTATTTTAATTTTTAACCAGAAGGTTTTTAGTGAAATATTTACCATTTGCTAAGGTCATTTTTACAATATAAATACCCTCAACTGCAGGCGATTTTAAATCAACAGTATTTTGATTTGTATTCACATGAATCAGCAGATTCCCTGTAACACTATAAAGTTCAATACGTGCATTTTGTAATCTATTTGAACTAACATTTGTTATCAATTGGAAATTAGCATCAGTTCTAACAGGGTTTGGAGCAATTCTTATATATTCTTCCTCTACAGTTGGTGATAAAGTCAACGGACAGCTTTTAATTAATGTTCCGTCTAATTTTGTACCAACCGCATAATAAGTTCCATTCAAAGCACCACTTTCTTTAAAATACTGATTTGTCTGACTTGGAACTAAAACTCCATTTTTATACCAGCTATACGCTTTAAAACTCTTAGAACTATTATCAAAGAAAATAATATCTTCAAACTGTTTTCTAATCAAATTTGGTTGGCTATTTACAACTGGTAAAACAACTACCGGAGCAGCATTATAATTGTTATTTCCTGCTTGAGAAGCTGTAACAGTAGCAGAACCATAGTTTTGGAAATTTAATGAACTATTAGAAACACTTGCAATATTAGTATTTGAAGAAGTATAAGTTACTGGCAATCCACTATTCGAAACAGCTGTTAAAGCAATTGTAGTCTCTCCATCACAGCCCATACCTAAAGTCTGATTCCAGGTAATAATTTGATTTGCTTTGGTGATACTAAAATTATTTGCTACATAAGAAATAGAATAATTAGAACCGGCACTCAAACTTCCTTGGGTAATAGCATAAGTTCCTACATTCTCACCAGTAACTCTTGTTAAAGCTCCTGTAAATGAATCTCCACTTACTAAAGCAGGAGAAACTGAATATGTATAAACAGGATCTGATGTACCATAAACTTTCGTTTGTGAGGCAGTAGCTGTTACTGTAATTGGTTTTGCTGTAATAGAAAAATCTTTACTTACATAACTAATCGTGTAATTTGAACCGGCACTCAAACTTCCCTGGTTAATAGCATAAGTTCCAACATTCTCCCCAGCAACTCTTGTTAAAACTCCTGTAAATGCATCACTACCTACTAAACTTGGCGAAACTGAATAAGTGTAAACAGGATTAGTCGCTCCATAAACTTTTGTTTGTGAAGCTGTTGCTGTAACCGTTATTGGCTTAGCTGTAATGCTAAAGTCTTTGCTTACATAACTAATTGTGTAATTAGAACCGGCGCTCAAACTTCCCTGATTAATTGCATAAGTTCCTACATTCTCCCCAGCAACTCTTGTTAAAGCTCCTGTAAAGGCATCACTACCTACTAAACTTGGCGAAACTGAATAAGTGTAAACAGGATTAGTCGCTCCATAAACTTTTGTTTGTGAAGCTGTTGCTGTAACCGTTATTGGCTTAGCTGTAATACTAAAGTCTTTGCTTACATAACTAATTGTGTAATTAGAACCGGCGCTCAAACTTCCCTGATTAATTGCATAAGTTCCAACATTCTCCCCAGCAACTCTTATTAAAGCTCCTGTAAAGGCATCACTTCCTACTAAACTTGGCAAAACTGAATATGTATAAACAGGGTTAACAGCACCATAAACTTTTGTCTGAGAAACATCAGCTGTTACTGTAATTGGTTTGGCAGTAATAACAAAATCTTTACTTACATAACTAATCGTGTAATTAGAACCGGCGCTCAAACTTCCCTGATTAATTGCATAAGTTCCTACATTCTCTCCTGAAACTCTCGACAATGCTCCTGTAAATGAATCACCACTTACTAAAATAGGCGAAACAGAATATGTATAAACAGGGTTAACAGCACCATAAACTTTTGTCTGAGAAATGTCAGCTGTTACTGTAATTGGTTTAGCTGTAATGCTAAAATCTTTACTAACATAAGTAACACTGTAATTGCTTCCTGCACTCAAACTTCCCTGATTAATTACATAAATTCCTATATTCTCCCCAACAACTCTTGTTAAAGCTCCTGTAAATGCATCACTTCCTACTAAACTTGGTGAAACGCTGTAAGTAAACGTCGGATCAACTGTTCCGTAAACTTTAGCCTGAGAAGCATCAGCTGTAACCGTAATTGGTTTGGCTGTAATAGCAAAATCTTTAGCAACATAAGTAATGTTGTAATTGCTTCCTGCGCTTAAACTTCCCTGATTAATTACATAAGTTCCTACATTCTCTCCTGAAACTCTCGACAATGCTCCTGTAAATGAATCTCCACTTACTAAAGTAGGAGAAACTGAATAAGTGTAAACTGGATTAGTCGTTCCATAAACTTTTATCTGAGAAACGTCAGCTGTTACTGTAATTGGTTTAGCTGTAATGCTAAAGTCTTTACTAACATAACTAATAGTATAATTAGAACCGGCGCTCAAGCTTCCCTGATTAATTGCATAAGTTCCAACATTCTCCCCAGCAACTCTTGTTAAAGTTCCTGTAAAGGCATCACTTCCTACTAAACTTGGCGAAACTGAATATGTATAAACAGGATTAACAGCACCATAAACTTTTGTCTGAGAAACGTCAGCTGTTACTGTAATTGGTTTAGCTGTAATGCTAAAATCTTTACTTACATAACTAATTGTGTAATTTGAACCAGCGCTCAAACTTCCCTGATTAATTGCATAAGTTCCAACATTCTCTCCTGAAACTCTCGACAATGCTCCGATAAATGAATCTCCACTTACTAAACTTGGCGAAACTGAATATGTATAAACAGGGTTAACAGCACCATAAACTTTTGTCTGAGAAACATCAGCTGTTACTGTAATTGGTTTGGCAGTAATAGCAAAATCTTTACTTACATAACTAATCGTGTAATTTGAACCGGCGCTCAAACTTCCCTGGTTAATTGCATAAGTCCCAATATTCTCTCCTGAAACTCTCGACAATGCTCCTGTAAATAAATCACCACTTACTAAAGCAGGAGAAACGGAATATGTATAAACAGGGTTAACAGCACCATAAACTTTTGTCTGAGAAACATCAGCTGTAACTGTAATCGGTTTTGCTGTAATGCTAAAATCTTTACTTACATAACTAATAGTATAATTAGAACCGGCGCTCAAACTTCCCTGATTAATTGCATAAGTTCCAACATTCTCTCCTGAAACTCTCGACAATACTCCTATAAATAAATCTCCATTTACTAAAGCAGGAGAAACAGAATATGTATAAACAGGGTTAACAGCACCATAAACTTTTGTCTGAGAAACGTCTGCTGTTACTGTAATTGGTTTAGCTGTAATGCTAAAATCTTTACTTACATAACTAATAGTATAATTAGAACCGGCGCTCAAGCTTCCTTGATTAATTGCATAAGTTCCAACATTCTCTCCTGAAACTCTTGTTAAAGCTCCTGTAAATACATCACTTCCTACTAAACTTGGTGAAACGCTGTAAGTTAATATTGGATCAACTGTACCATAAACTTTAGTTTGAGAAGTATTAGCTGTTACCGTAATAGGTTTGGCAGTAATACTAAAGTCTTTACTTATATAAGTTATTAAATATTTTGAACCAGCGCTTAAACTCCCTTGAGTAATAGCATATGTTCCTATATTCTCTCCTGATACTCTTGTTAAAGTTCCTGTAAATGAATCACCGAATAATAAGCTTGGTGTTACGCTATATGTTAAAACAGGATCGCTATCTCCATATACTTTAGTTTGAGACGCATCTGCAGTAACTGTAATTGGTATTTGATTTAATTTTAATGTATAATTATAGGTTGCTGTACAAGAGTTGGCATCCGTAACTGTCACTGTAAAATTACTATCTGCTACCTGAGTGGATGTGCCTGTTATATCACCATTTGAAGATAGAGTAAAACCAGATGGCAAACTTCCCGCAGTAACTGCATACGTTTTTGTTCCTGTACCTCCTGTTGCTACAATAGTTTGACTATATGCCAAATTATAATCATAACCTGCAAGAGTTGTGGTTGTAAAACTGATAGCTGATGGTTGAGCCACTGTAATTCCTGATACAGTTCCTGTATATCCGTTTACATCAGTAATTACAACCGCGTAGGTTCCTGCTACAAGACCTGTTCTATCTTCAGTAAGAACTCCTCCACCCCAATCAAAAGTGTATGGTCCAGTTCCTCCGGTAGGAGTTAAATTTATAGCTCCGTCAGTACCACTATTACAAGCTACATTAGTTACAACACTAGTTCCTGATACTGCTGCCTGTGTTGTAAATGACTGATTAGCTCCATAACTAGTTCCTACACTGTTAATCGCATAAGCTCTCACATAATAAATTGTTCCGGCTGCAAGACCGGTAATGGCTTCCGTAAAAACCCCCGTTCCTGTTCCGTCTTGCACTTTTGTATTAGCTGTTGTAGGATTGGTAGAAGTTCCATACACAAATCCACGTTCAGTTACAGTTGCACCTCCATCAGAGATTACTTCTCCATTGAGTGTAACTCCGGATGGGGTAATATTTAAAACTGTTGAAGTAGTCACTGTTGGATGAGTACTATTTACAGTCATCGTTAATGAATTTGAACTTAATACTTCTGTGGTAAATCGATTAACTTCTGCATTATAGTTTTGAGTAATTTCTGGTGCCGATAAGGTTTTATTATAAACTCTTATTAATCCCATATTTCCATTCAAAGGATGCTGACCCGGTGCCTGCCCATCTCCAATTAAATAATTCGTAATTGAGGAAAGCGTACTTATACCTTCATTTTGAGTTGCAACATTTACTCCATCTACATAAACTCTAGTAGTGATATTCCCGGATTCTATTCCTGCAGTATAAACAATATGGTGCCAAACACCTTCAGAAACCTGTATTCCCGGATTTCTATCTGTATATTGTCCCATATCCCAAAATAAATAACCACTTGGATTAACACCCAAACGATAATAAAGGTCAGGCGTAGAGAACCAAAATTGATAATTACTATAATTTGTCCTCTTCACCCACGTCTCCACCGATAGTGCATTGTTAGATGTTATGTTCCAATTATTTACAGCATTACTTTGAATCGTTGTACTACTATTTCCTTGAAAATTAAAACTGCCTGCTCCTGTAGTAGAAGAATACGACGTAGCCAAAGTTGTAGGCAATGTTACATTATTGCTATTGGTGCTAATATCTGTCCATGTTGTTCCAGAACCGGAATAACTGGATTGATCTCCTGCATTCAGATGTAAAACCAGATTAGAGTTAACGATAGTTCCCGTATTAGCTGATAATTGTACTCCTATGATATCTCCGTTCACCAAATCTGAAGTAGTATAGGTAGCATTGGTTGCACCGGAAATAATAATTCCATTTTTCTTCCATAAATAATTAGTAGCAGAAGTTCCAGATGGCGTAGCTGTAAATGTTACTGAAGTTCCTGAATTAATTGTATTATTTGTTGCGTTAGAAGACAATGTTAAACTTGGACTTAAAGTCGTAAAACTAACCTCATTTCCATAGGCTGTTCCTACAGTATTAATAGCATAAGCTCTAACATAATAGGTTGTTCCGGCTGTAAGACCAGTAATAGCTTCCGAGAAAGCTCCCGTTCCGGTTCCATCTTGTACTTTTGTATTAGCTGTTGTAGGATTAGTAGAAGTTCCATACACAAAGCCAAGCTCTGTAACTGCCGCTCCACCATCAGTACTTACTTCTCCACTGAGTGTGGCTCCCGATGAAGTGATATTCAAAACTGTTGAAGTGGTAACAGTCGATACACAAGCAATTCCACTTCCTGTTGTAGCTACATTAACGGAGGTTGCTCCACCACCACCAATTACTATATTTCCGTTGAAAGTTTGAACTGCTGTTGGAGTAAACTTTACATAAATTGGCTGTGAATAACTCCCTCCTGATTGCACAAGATTTAGCGTGCTGGTATAAGTACCCCCTGCGGTTGTACTAAACGTATATCCAGACAAAGCTCCAACTGTTATGTTAGCTGTTGTTAAATCTGTTCCTGAAATAGTGAATGAATTAGGACCAGAAGTATTGTTTGAACAAACGTTGCCAAAACCAGTAAGTGAATTGACTGACAAAGTAGGAGAATTTGAAAGTACGGAATTATTAAAAACTAACGAATATACGTTCATTTTATAATATCCCAATCTTGTAGCATTTGTGCCTGTCAACGACATCCTTTTCAGACCAGTATGTCCAGACGTAAAAACCGGATCATAATCTAAAACATAAATAAAACTATTACTTGAATCAACAAAAACATCATTATATCCTGTTTTTTGTTCATTTAATACTAATGTTGCACTACCGCCACTGCCTAATGAAACTGCTTTTTTGTATACATAGCCTTCTTTGGTAGTAGAATTATTTTCTGTCCAATATGCAGTCCCATCAACTACGTTGAGCCCTTTTATTACATTAGTAGCTGAATACAAAACAGTAAGGCCAGTCCCATCTGTACTACATTGAATTACTTTATATTTAGAATCAGAACATGTATTGTAAATGAAATATAATTTACCGTTATCATATTCAATATCTCCAATATCGCATAAATCTGATATATTAAAAGCTACAGAAGCTCTGCTACTACCATCAAGATTTGAAACTTGAATACCTGAATAACCAGAATAATACACCTTATTACCTCCAACGGCAACACCTGTCAAACCGTTTGCATCTACATTAGCAATAGCACTAACTCCACTACCATCAAGATTGCAATAACTAACATCATAAGAGTCAACATTAGACCAGTAGATCTTACCGTTTGTTTCATCAATAGCAACGTCATACCCTTTATAAGAATTACTACCTGATAGCAGCGAATTGGGTTCTGTTACAATACCTGTGGTTCTGTTGATATCTGCAAAAAATAATTGCTGGTCAGCATGATCATTTACTAGGTACATCTTGGTTCCATCAAAATCACTGCCAAGAAGTACTGGCAAACTTGCTGATGATGTATTTGCGCTATAACTGCTAGCTCCTCCGGTACTCCCAATAGCATGAAAAGTTCCATTGTAATTTAAAACATTTGTACCATCCCAAGCCCTAAAATCAAAAGTTGGAGTTCCAACTCCTGTTGGTACAAATCTAATTTTTGTTTTATTTTGATAAGGGGTAAGACTGGCATCAGCCAATAAGTGAAGCGCATTTGAAGCACTTACTGATCCAAAATTAGTCCAACTACCCGATCCAACTTTGTATTGCCATGTTCCATTTGTTGCAGTCTGATTGTAAATCGCAATCCCTCTAGGAACTGCAGTTTGAAAAGTACTATTACGATCATCTGTATCGGTGATTAAATGTGCAGTAGGCTCATTCATATCTACCAATTCATTGATATAAAAACCTTCATTATTAGTATCTGTTGATTTTATAGAACTCAAAGTATTGATCAAAGAAGTATTTAAAACCGGCGCGACATTAGCTTGAACCACCATATAATAGTCCTCAACCTCTTCGGCTGTTCCGCAAACTGTTGCTGTGTCAGTTCCACTCTTTAATACAAAACGAATCCTTATATTGCCAGGTATAGCGGCTAATTCAGGAACTATCCCACCACCTGTAGTACTACTGGAATTTGCAGGTACACTTACATTATAATTAAGGAAAACCTCTAATAAATCATCAAAATCCCCATCATTGTTCCAATCAGCATATCCTTTCAAGTTCACTTGCTTAGCACTGCCGGTTGAATTGCTGATTGAATGGTAGAATGAAGAATAATGATATTGATTTAAATTACCAGATGATGAACCTAATGTTGCTGTATAACCACTATTCCCGTTAGATATAAATGATTGAGAAGCGGTACCATAATTGAACTGAAGACTATTAATATAAACACCAGTATTTGAAATAGTTGGAGTGCAGTAAGTTTGTGCCCTTAACTGCATAGAAAGCAAGCTAAAAAAGAAAAACAGAATAAAGGAAAGTATTCTATTTGTAAATAAATTCCCTTTGTATTTAAATAAAATTCTGAATTGATTTATAAAAAAATGGAAGATTGAGTAGATTTGTTTCATACTATTTTTTGTAGATTAGTGGACAACTAAAAAATCATTTTATTCTAAATATCTACTAGAAACAGGCTTATTTTTTTAAGACAATTAATCTTAACACATCCTGAAAAAATACTTCTCTAGTAAAAAATTGATTCTGTGCATTTTAATGTTAAATAAACATTAAAATAATTATAAAGTTTTTGTTACTCTCATAAGCTTTCTTGTTTGATTTGTGACTATATCGTTTTCTTGTTAAAAAAATCAAAACAAACTTACAAAAATATATATGAATTTAATATTTATTATCAAAATCATTGAAAATAAAAAACCAACAACCTAAAAGGAACTATAATAATTATAGGGATCGCTATTGCAATCGGAAATTGTATTATTATACAAAATGGAGATTTAGAATACACCCCTGAAGAACACAATACATTATAAAACTCATTTCAGATGGACTTGCCAAAATTGTTTATAAACCCAGATTTATGAAAAGCAAACTCTATCGCATTTTATTTTCTGGTACGCTATGAAAAATAAGTTTCCACATTTTATCCCATTTAATCACTCTAGATTCAATAAAAACAAGGAAGCCTTCTCTAATATAACAAAACTCTTTTTGACAAATAAACCTTCTTCTAATTTTCAATGAAATTCCGCATCAATTAAAATCCCCAAAAAGGTATTTTTGAAGTATTTGCAATTTATAAAATCACAATAAATTAAATTTCAAAATTTAGTTTTTTTTTTGCAGCAGAAACATAATTCAACGTTATCAACAAAAAGCTCACTTTCAATTTTATTGACAAACAATAAATAAATTACAAATAATAAAACAGTAGCAACCTCAGGCAAGTTTGCTCCTATTTTTTTTTTATAAAAACTCCGATTATTCATTTTGGATACTAAATCCGCCAAAATGGATACTTTTAAATTGCACTCTATACTGAATTTTGTCTCATCAAATTAAAACAATCAATCATGAAGACAATTTTTATCACAGGCGCTTCTTCCGGTTTAGGAAAAGCTACAGCAAAACTATTCCACGAAAAAGGATGGAACGTAATCGCAACAATGAGAAATCCCGAAAAAGAAACAGAGCTCTCTTATTTAAAAAATGTAACGCTGTTAACTTTGGACGTTACCAATTACGAACAAATACAAAACACAGTTCAAAAAGCTATTGAATTAAGCGACATTGATATCGTTTTTAACAACGCCGGTTATGGCCTGATTGGGCCTTTGGAAGGACTCACAGATGAGCAAATCACAAAACAACTCAACACTAATTTACTGGGAGTTATCCGTGTTACTAATGCTTTTATTCCATATTTCAGAGAAAGAAAAAACGGCTTGTTTATATCAACCACTTCTATCGGCGGCTTACTCGCTTTCCCTTTAGGTTCGGTTTATCACGCAACCAAATGGGGACTCGAAGGCTGGAGCGAAAGCATGGCGTATGAACTAAACACATTTGGAGTAAATATTAAAACCGTTTCTCCCGGCGCAATTAGAACAGAATTCATGCACGGCTCTCTCGATACAGGAAACAAACCGGAATATGAAGCAATGACCAACAATATGTTTGCAACCGCCGAAGCCATGTTTGCAATGGCATCAAGTCCTGAACAAATTGCTGAAGTAGTTTACGAAGCAGCCACAGACGGAAAAAATAAACTAAGATATGTTGCCGGAGAAGATGCCAAAGCACTTTACAAACAAAGACTAGAGCAGGGAAATGAAATTTTCCGCGTTGAATTTGGCAAACAATTTTTAGGACTATAATTTATTCATACTGGTGCCGTTCAGGTTTTAAGAATCTGTGCGGTATTAGTTCTTAATTTTTTCATACATTTAAATCATGGAAAAGAAAAACAACAATCCGGTAAAAATTTCCTCTATATCACAATTGCACAGCTTATTGCAGTTACCCAAGCCACTTCACCCGATGATAAGCTTAGTTGACAATACTAAAATGGCTTTGAACACTGATTTAATCAGCAGGTCTTTTTTATTCAATTTCTATAAAATATCTTATAAATATTCTACCAATGGTAAAATGGGTTATGGTCAGGGGTATTATGATTTTAACGAAGGGGGATTGATGTTTACTTCACCTAACCAATTGATTTTTGTTGACAATGAAGAAGATGTTGAATATTGCGGTTATACCTTGTTTTTCCATCCCGATTTCATTCGGAATTATCCTTTGGGAAAAAACATCAAAAAATATGGTTTCTTTTCATACGACACTAACGAAGCTTTGCATCTTTCTGATACCGAAAAAACAACCATCATAAGAATATTAGACAGCATCAATAACGAACTTCACACGGCTATAGACGAAATGAGTCAGGACGTAATTGTTTCTTATATTGATGTTTTGCTCAACTACAGTAATCGTTTTTACAAACGCCAATTCATTACAAGAAAAACAATTAGCAACGATTTACTAACTAAAGTAGAAGATACTCTTGACAACTATCTGAATAATGCCGAAACCTTAAAAAAAGGATTACCCACGGTTGATTTTCTGGCTTCGCAGATTAATGTTTCAAGCCATTATCTGAGTGATATGCTTCGAAATTTAACCGGACAAAATGCCCAACAACACATTCATTCTAAACTCATTGAAAAATCAAAAGATTTCCTAATGACTACTAATCTTTCGGTTGCTGAAATAGCTTATCAATTGGGTTTTGAATATCCGCAATCGTTCAGTAAATTGTTCAAAAAGAAAACCAACCTAACACCATTAGAGTTTAAAAACTCGCTGAATTAATCTTCAAAAATCATTTAATTACGATGACAACTATAATCATCTGCCTGCCGGCAGCTATCATTCTTTTTGGAATTTATTTCTTAAACCTGCCGTTGTTTGGTAAGGCTCCCAGCGGAGAAAGATTGGAAAGAATAAAAAAATCGCCCAATTATAAAAATGGTAAATTCCACAACATCCATTTCACACCGACATTAACTGAAGGTTATTCTATGACAGGAATTTTGTACCAACAGCTTTTTGAAAAATTCCCCAACAGAATTCCTGAAAACGAAATTCCTTCAGTAAAAACCAATTTAAAAAACCTAAAAACTACTGAAAATGTACTGGTTTGGTTTGGGCATTCATCCTATTTCATTCAACTCAATGGCAAAAAGTTTCTTATCGACCCCATCTTTAGCGGTAATGCATCTCCTATTCCCGGAAGCGTCAAAGCATTTAATGGCAGTAATGAATATCAGGCAGAGGATTTCCCGGAAATTGATTATTTGCTAATTACTCATGACCATTACGACCATTTGGATTATCCTACGATTTTGAAGCTAAAAGACAAAATAAATCATATTATTTGCGGACTCGGTGTAGGTGCACACTTTGAACATTGGGGTTTTGACTCTAATAAAATAATCGAAAAAGATTGGAATGAAACCGAAATCCTAACTAACGATATTAAAATCCACACTACTTCTGCACGTCATTTTTCAGGACGTGGATTCATTAGAAACAATACACTCTGGTTGTCATTTGTATTAGAAACTCCAACACACAAATTATTTTTAGGTGGCGATAGCGGCTATGATACTCATTTTGCAGAAATCGGCAGAAAACACGGTCCGTTTGATTTAGCCATTCTAGAAAACGGACAATACAATCTGGCTTGGGAAGCCATCCATTTACTTCCCAAACAATTTGTAAAAGCAGCAGATGAATTACATACAAAAAAAGTAATACCTGTTCATTCATCCAAATTTGTCCTGGCACAACATGCCTGGAACGAACCTTTAAATGAAATTTCCGATTATTATAAAAATGGGGATTTCAATTATGCTCTTGCTACTCCCAGAATAGGCGAAACGGTAAACTTAGATGATGATAAGCAAACTTTTTCTGAATGGTGGAAATAAAACAAAATCTTCGGAACTTTTAAATAAACACAGGTATTTACACATCCTCAATTTAACAAAACTATCCCCTAGGCATTAATCCTAAACAATTAAAAAACACCTATTAAATTCAACTTTCTTATTTTTTTGGTTGTCGTAATATTTTATAAAAATAAAACCTTCTACAAAAACAATCCATTGGAGTTTATTTTGAAATAAAAAAAGATTTTGGCAAACTTAAATTAAAAGCAAAACCTTGCTGATTTTTTTGTTTTTGAACACACATTTCGATAATTCACCAACAAAATGAGCTAATTGACCTAAAACTACTAAAAATTCACAAATCACAAAGTCGTTCGCAGGCTGTTACAAACGCAACTTTATGTTTCTTAAACAGAAATAAAAAACTAACTCTCTAAAACACAAGCAGGCAAAATAAAAGCATAACATACTATTAATATAGTTTGGGTATCGTATATAATTGATAATATTAATTGACTACATGGTTTGATTTTTATACTTTTGCGTTCTTGTTACCACCTTATTTAAAAAATGCGGTAGTACAAAACACAGAAATACACTAAAAAAAATTAAAAAATGAGCAAGACATTATTTGACAAAGTATGGGATTCGCATGTTGTGCGTAAAATTGAAGACGGACCAGATGTGTTTTTTATTGATCGTCATTTCATTCACGAAGTTACTAGTCCAGTAGCTTTCTTGGGTCTAAAAACAAGAGGCGTATCAGTATTATATCCAGAACGCACATTCGCAACTGCCGATCACAATACACCGACCATTAACCAACACTTGCCTGTTGCAGACGTTTTATCAGCTAATCAATTAAAAGCATTAGAGACTAACGCGGCTGAATATGGTATTTCTCACTGGGGATTAGGTCATCAAAAAAATGGAATTGTACACGTTGTAGGTCCTGAAAACGGAATTACTTTACCTGGTGCTACAATTGTATGTGGAGATTCACATACTTCTACTCATGGTGCTTTTGGTGCTATTGCTTTTGGAATTGGTACTTCTGAAGTAGAAATGGTTCTTTCTACTCAATGTATCATGCAACCAAAACCTAAAAAAATGCGTATTAACGTAAACGGTAAATTAAGCAAAGGAGTTACTCCTAAAGACGTTGCGTTATACATCATTGCACAATTAACTACTTCCGGAGGAACAGGATATTTTGCTGAATATGCAGGAAATGTATTCGAAGAAATGACAATGGAAGGTCGTATGACTGTTTGTAATCTGAGTATCGAAATGGGTGCTCGTGGAGGTATGATTGCTCCTGACCAAACTACTTTCGATTTTCTTGAAGGAAGATTATACGCTCCTAAAGGTGAAGCCTGGACTAAAGCAGTAGAATACTGGAAAACTTTAAAAACGGATGCTGACGCAGTATTTGACGCTGAATTAAACATCAAAGCTGAAGATATCGAGCCAATGATTACTTACGGTACAAATCCTGGAATGGGAATTGGTATCACTAAACATATCCCAAGTGCCGACCAAGTGGAAGGTGGAGAGGAAACCTATAAAAAATCTTTAAACTACATGGGATTCCATGAAGACGACGTAATGATTGGAAAAACAATCGACTATGTTTTCTTAGGAAGTTGTACTAACGGACGTATCGAAGACTTTAGAGCTTTTGCTTCTATTGTAAAAGGTCGTAAAAAAGCAGATAACGTTACAGCTTGGTTAGTTCCTGGTTCTCACGTAGTAGAAGCTCAAATTAAAGAAGAAGGAATTTTAGATATTCTTACTGAAGCTGGATTTGTATTGCGTCAACCTGGTTGTTCAGCTTGTTTAGCTATGAATGATGACAAAGTACCTGCTGGAAAATATGCAGTAAGTACTTCTAACAGAAACTTCGAAGGTCGTCAGGGTCCTGGTTCAAGAACTTTGTTAGCATCTCCAATTATGGCTGCTGCTGCTGCAGTTACAGGAAAATTAACAGATCCTAGAGATTTATTGTAATTGAATATCAAGTTCAACAGCAATAACAATTTCAAAAAAGAATTAAAAAATAAAAAGATTTTAAATATTCATGATTTAGGTCCCTTAATGGAAAATCTAAAATCTGAATTCTGAAATCTAAAATCTAAATTAAAATGGCATACGATAAATTTAATATCCTTACCAGTAGTGCAGTGCCACTACCTATAGAAAACGTAGATACTGATCAAATCATCCCGGCTCGTTTCTTAAAAGCTACAAAACGTGAAGGTTTTGGAGACAACCTTTTCAGAGACTGGAGATACAACGGAGACGATACTCCAAAAGCTGATTTCGTTTTAAACAACCCAACTTACTCAGGAAAAATCCTTGTAGGTGGAAAAAACTTCGGTTCAGGTTCTTCTCGTGAGCACGCTGCATGGGCAGTTTACGATTACGGATTCCGTGCTGTAGTTTCTTCTTTCTTTGCAGATATCTTCAAAGGAAACTGTTTAAACATCGGAGTTTTGCCAGTACAGGTTTCTCCTGAATTCTCAGACAAAATCTTTGCTGCAATCGAAGCGGATCCTAATACAGAATTAGAAATCAACTTACCTGAACAAACAATCACATTGAAAGCTACAGGCGAAAAAGAATCTTTTGATATCAACGGATACAAAAAGAATAACATGTTAAATGGTTTTGATGATATCGACTATTTACAAAGTGTTAAAGAAGAAATCGTAAGTTTTGCTGAGAAGCTTCCTTACTAAATAAAATCTTCACATAAAAAATGCAGCTGCTAAACATAATTCCGCGGAATTCTTTAGCAGCTGCTTTTAGCGTTTTATAAAACACACAGGAAAATGATTTCAAAATCACGAAATCAGAACCTTTTTTAGCATCAAATTTTATAATGGGAAAAAGAAAAATTGAAATAATGGATACGACACTTCGTGATGGTGAACAAACCTCAGGAGTATCATTTTCTGCTGCAGAAAAACTAACCATTGCCCAATTATTATTAGAAGAATTACAAGTTGACCGTATCGAAATTGCTTCGGCTCGTGTAAGTGAAGGAGAATTTGAAGGCGTTAAAGGAATTATGACTTGGGCTGAAACAAAAGGATATACCGATAAAATTGAAGTATTGACTTTTGTCGACAAAGGACTTTCTATCGAATGGATGAAAAAATCGGGAGCAAAAGTTCAAAATCTTTTAACCAAAGGTTCTCTTAATCACCTTACGCATCAGTTAAAAAAAACACCGGAACAGCATTTTTCTGAAATTGCCGAAAGCATTGCTTTAGCTACCGAAAATGGAATTGAAACCAATGTTTATCTAGAAGACTGGAGTAATGGTATGCGCAATTCTCCTGAATATGTTTACCAATATCTGGATTTCATCAGCACGCAACCGGTAAAGAGAATTTTACTTCCTGATACTCTGGGTGTACTTATCCCTTCGGAAACTTTCGAATACATTTCAGAAATCACTAAAAGATATCCGGGAATTCATTTTGATTTCCATGCACACAATGATTACGACTTAAGCGTAGCTAACGTTATGGAATCATTAAAAGCGGGTATCCACGGGCTACACGTTACTGTAAACGGAATGGGAGAACGAGCCGGAAACGCGCCTCTAGCCAGTACAATTGCAGTAATCAACGATTTTATGCCTGAAATTGAAATTGGTGTAAAAGAAACCTCTTTATTCTCTGTTAGTAAATTAGTCGAAACTTTCACAGGTTACCGAATCCCAGCCAACAAACCAATTGTAGGCGATAACGTTTTTACTCAAACTGCCGGAATTCATGCCGACGGAGACAATAAAAACAATTTATATTTCAACGATTTACTTCCAGAACGTTTTGGAAGAAAAAGAAAATATGCTTTAGGAAAGACTTCCGGAAAAGCAAATATTGAAAAAAATCTTCAGGAATTAGGATTACAATTAAATCAGGAAGACTTAAAATTGGTTACCCAAAGAATTATCGAATTAGGTGACAAAAAAGAAACGGTAACTAAGGAAGATTTACCCTATATCATTTCTGATGTATTAGATAGTCATACCTACCAGGATAAAGTTACTGTAGAATCGTATTTACTATCTCATGCCAAAGGAATGCGTCCATCAACAACGCTTTGCTTGAAAATTGACGGACAAATTATTGAAGAACATGCCCAAGGCGACGGTCAGTTTGATGCTTTTATGAATGCTTTGACAAAAATTTATAAGACCAAAAAAATGACTTTGCCAAAACTTACGGATTATGCGGTAAGAATCCCTCCCGGAAGTAGTTCAGATGCCTTATGTGAAACCATTATCACCTGGGTAAACGACGGAAAAGAATTCAAAACAAGAGGTTTAGATTCTGATCAAACAGTAGCAGCAATTATCGCAACTCAAAAAATGCTCAACGTAATAGCTTAAATTTAGAAAACAATAAATTAATTAAATATAAAATAATGAAGTTAAATATCGCACTTTTAGCAGGGGACGGAATCGGACCGGAAGTAATTGATCAGGCAGTAAAAGTATCAGATGCAATTGCACAAAAATTTGGACATGAAATTACTTGGAAACCAGCTTTAACTGGTGCTGCTGCAATTGATGCAGTAGGTGAACCTTATCCAGATTCAACTCATGAAGTTTGTAAAAATGCTGATGCCGTATTGTTTGGAGCGATTGGTCACCCAAAATATGATAACGATCCTTCTGCACCTGTTCGTCCAGAACAAGGTTTATTAAAAATGCGTAAAGCATTAGGTTTGTTTGCAAACGTAAGACCAACATTTACTTTCCCATCTTTATTAGACAAATCTCCATTAAAAAGAGAAAGAATCGAAGGAACTGACTTAGTTTTCTTAAGAGAATTAACCGGTGGTATTTACTTTGGTGAAAAAGGAAGAAAAGATGGTGGAGACACTGCTTTTGACAACTGCGTTTACACAAGAGCTGAAGTACAACGTTTAGCTAAAAAAGGTTTCGAATTAGCAATGACCCGTTCTAAAAAATTATGTTGCGTGGATAAAGCAAACGTATTGGAAACTTCACGTTTATGGAGAGAAACGGTTCAGGCAATGGAAAAAGATTATCCTGAAGTTGAAGTTTCTTATGAATTTGTTGATGCAGTTGCTATGCGTTTGGTTCAGTGGCCAAATTCTTACGACGTATTGATTACTGAAAACTTATTTGGAGACATCTTAACTGACGAAGCTTCTGTAATTTCAGGATCAATGGGATTAATGCCATCTGCATCTATGGGAGCTGAAGTATCTTTGTTTGAGCCTATCCACGGTTCATACCCACAAGCTACAGGATTAAACATTGCCAACCCAATGGCGACTGTTTTATCTGCTGCAATGATGTTTGAAAACTTCGGATTGATGGAAGAAGGAAAAGCAATGAGAGATGCTGTAAACAAAGCTTTAGAAGCTGGAGTGGTTACTGAAGATTTAGCTAACGGAGGTAAAGCTTACGGCACTAAAGAAGTTGGAGATTGGTTAGCTGCTAATATCTAATTTGCTTTAGAATAGACAATAAAAAAGGGGACAATGTAAATTGTCCCCTTTTTATATAAAGAAAAAAAATATTAATATCCTCCTCTGTTTCCACGGTCACCACCACGGTTGTTACCATAACCTCCGCGAGAATCTCCACCACGGTTGTTGTTGTAACTTCTTCTTTCACCTTCTGGTTTTGGCTCCGATTTATTAACTACAATTGTACGTCCTTGAACACTAGCTCCGTTCAATTCATCAATTGCTTTTTGAGCTTCAGCTTCAACTGGCATCTCAACAAAACCAAATCCTTTACTTCTTCCAGTAAATTTATCAGTAATAATTTTAACAGAATCAACTGCCCCATAAGCCTCGAAAGACTCTCTTAAATCTGCTTCCTCAATACTGAATGGAAGGCTTCCAACAAAAATGTTCATATATACATATTTATAATAATAGTCACAAATGTAAACTTATTTTTCCATAACCAACTATAAATAAACTTATTTATAACACAATTTGAAATATTAAATAAAAGTCTTCAATAAGCAATATAGAAATTTAAAAATTCAATAAAGTGTCTGATTCAGCTCTATTTAACAGTGACAGGAACTTTATAAAAAACTCCGTATTGGAAATTCAAAGTAGGCCCCGCTAAAGGATTATCAAAAGTATTTACAATATTAAATTTAAACGTACCCGAAATAGTCTTTCCCACCTGATCATACTCTGTAATTACGATTTGACCATCTCCTTTACCAAAACCACTCGAAAAAGTAATCGACTCTTTAGTTGAAGGATCTTTGTAAACATAAGTCGCATTATTAGTTGCAGTTGTACCAATATAATAAGTACCTACTGAAGCCGAATTTGTTTTTAAAGTAACCACTTCAGTCGCAGTATAAGCTTCTATAACCAATGCCCCTCCTGAATTAACTGTAGCAACAGACTGAACAGCTCTCCAAAAAACATTGTCTTTCATTCCCTGAAAAGAAGGATTATTAAATTTCACGTTTTCTTCACAGGAAAACAAAGAAAAGAGCACAATCAATAACAGAAAATTTTTTTTCATGGATAAAAGTTTTATAAACAAAAATAAACTTTTAATACTAAAATCATCTAATTAATCTCCAAAAAAAGAATGATAAACCCCACTAAACAATTACATATCAAAATACTAAATTAACTCTTGTCATATAAAAAAATAATGTATCTTTGCAGCCTTAATTAATCGAGGTCGAGTACCTCAAAATTTAATCACTAGATTATGTCAGTAAAAATTAGATTACAAAGACACGGTAAAAAAGGAAAACCTTTTTACTGGGTAGTAGCTGCAGATGCACGCTCAAAAAGAGATGGTAAATACTTAGAGAAAATCGGTACTTACAATCCTAACACTAACCCAGCAACTATCGACTTAAACCTTGATAGCGCAGTTAAATGGTTACACAATGGTGCTCAACCAACTGATACTGCTAAAGCAATCCTTTCTTACAAAGGAGCTTTATTGAAACACCATCTTGATGGAGGAGTTCGTAAAGGAGCCTTAACTCAAGAACAAGCTGATGCAAAATTAGCTGCTTGGCTAGAAGCTAAAGCTGGTAAAGTTGATGCTAAAAAAGATGGTTTATCTAAAGCGCAAGCTGATGCTAAAGCTAAAGCTTTTAAAGCAGAACAAGAAGTAAACGCTAAACGTATCGCTGCTGCTGCTCAAGCTGAAGCTGATGCAATTGCTGCTGCTCAAGCTGAAGAAGCTACAACTGAAACTGAAGAAGAAGCTCCAGTTGCAGAAGAAAACAACGAAGAAACTCAAGCATAATTTTAACAGCGAAGATGCATAAAGAAGATTGTTTCTATTTAGGCAAAATCGCCAAAAAATTTAGTTTTAAAGGAGAAGTTCTTATCTATTTAGATACGGATGAACCTGAGTTATACGAAAATCTGGAATCAGTGTTTGTTGAACAAAACAAACACTTGATTCCTTTTTTTATTGAAAACAGCTCATTACACAAAAACGATTTCCTAAGAGTTCTTTTTGAAGACATCAACACCGAAGCTGATGCCGATAATCTCATTGGCAGCGACATCTATCTTCCTTTAAAAATGTTACCAAAACTTACCGGAAACAAATTCTATTTCCACGAAGTAATTGGTTTTGAAATCGAAGACAAAAGACTGGGATTCGTTGGCGAAATCCAATCCGTTAACGACACCACCGCCCAACCTCTTTTTGAAGTTATAAAAGACGGAGCCGAAATTTTAATTCCTATGGTGGATCATTTCTTAGTTAAAGTTGACCGAGAAAACAAAAAAATCATCATGGATTTACCCGACGGATTAGTGGAGATGTACCTTTAAGCAAAATTCCAAAAAAGAAATTCCAAATCCCAACCAAAGAAGAAAATTTAAATATTTTAACTCAAATCCAAAATCATTTCCAAAAGAATCATTTTTCGTAAGACTATTGGAGTTTGAAATTTAAGTTAAGTATTGGTATTTACTTTAGTTATTATTGCTCACAGAATTTTTCTTAATTCCTCAACCTCAAACAGTAAAGATTCTGAATTTTCTTTTAATTCTGGATTTAATTCTTGCAATAACCTAAGCCAATATTTAGATTCTTTAGCTTCTTTTCTAGCTATTTTTAAACGAAAAGATAAATCTTTTTCACCTAGTTTTTCATTAGCTTCAATGTAATTAGCCCCAACAGAACCAGAAGACCTTACTAGTTGCTTCCCATCTTCAATATTCGAAACTGTTTTAGATAACTTTTGAACATAAATTCTACAATCTTTAGCAAACAAAAAAGTTCTTTCTTCTAAATCAAATGGTTTTTCCATAATACTGACAAATTCCAATTTAAACCCAAATATAATCAATTCCAAATTTCAATATACAGCTATTAGGAAATCAAATATTTTAATCTAATTTTGAAACTCAAATACAATTAGAGGAATCCATTTAGACACCTTAAGTTTTGGGATTTGGAATTTCAATTTTGGAATTTTCCTTCTGTGATTGGAATTTGGAATTTTAAAAATTGGAATTTTACCTTATGTTTTCATTCAAACAATTCTCTATCCATCAGGACCGATGTGCTATGAAAGTAGGCACTGATGGCGTATTACTTGGATCCTGGACTCCCATAAACAACAATCCGTTTAGCATTTTGGATATTGGTGCCGGAACCGGAATTATTGCTTTGATGTTAGCACAAAGAAGCCATGCCGAACAAATTGATGCTTTAGAAATCGATGAAGACGCTTACGAACAAGCCGTAGAGAATTTCGAAAACTCACCTTGGGGAGATCGCTTATTTTGCTTCCACGCCGGTTTAGACGAGTTTATAGAGGAACCTGAAGACGAATACGACTTAATTGTTTCCAATCCTCCTTTTTATGCTGAAGATTACAAATCAAACAGCGAACAGCGCGACCTGGCTCGTTTTCAGGATGCCATGCCTTTTGAAGAATTAATCGAAGCAGCAGCCTTACTACTATCCGAAAACGGAATTTTCTCTGTTATCATCCCTTTTAAAGAAGAAGAAAATTTTCTGGCTCTTGCCAATGAATTTGAATTGTACCCAATCAAAATTACCCGCGTAAAAGGAACTCCAACTTCCGAAATCAAAAGAAGTCTTTTAGCATTTAGTCGCAACGAAGTTTCAGCTATTGAAATTGACGAATTAATCATCGAAACCGCGAGACATCAATACACTCATGAATATATTGAATTAACAAAGGATTTTTATTTGAAGATGTAATTTAAAAGCGACAACTTAAAACAAAGTCTTCAACTAGAATTTATCAAAAATTAACTCCGTTTTTAATAGATGGTTAAATTCCTTTATGTAAATTTATAACACACACCGCAACAATCATTGGCCAGCAAACCCAAAAAGATTAGGTGTATTACTAAATTCCATAAAAGCCACCATCATGAAACCAGACTTATTTCAAGCCCCGGATTACTATAATTTAGACGAATTACTAACCAACGAACACAAACTAGTTCGTGATGCGGCTCGTGCCTGGGTCAAAAAAGAAATAAGCCCCATTATTGAAGACTATGCTCAAAAAGCAGAATTTCCTAGACACATTATAAAAGGATTAGGGGAAGTTGGTGGTTTTGGCCCTTACATTCCCGCCGAATATGGAGGAGCCGGTTTAGACCAAATCTCCTATGGATTAATTATGCAGGAAATTGAACGTGGTGATTCAGGGATTCGATCCACATCTTCCGTACAATCTTCATTAGTAATGTACCCAATATGGAAATACGGCAGCGAAGAACAAAAATTAAAATTCCTCCCAAAATTAGCTACCGGCGAATTAATGGGCTGTTTTGGATTGACTGAACCCAATCACGGTTCTGATCCCGGCAGTATGACTACAAACTTTAAAGACATTGGCGATTACTATTTATTAAACGGAGCTAAAATGTGGATTTCTAACGCTCCATTTGCCGACATTGCTATTGTATGGGCAAAAAACGAAGAAGGAAGAATCCACGGATTGATTGTTGAACGCGGCATGGAAGGATTCTCAACTCCTGAAACCCACAACAAATGGTCCTTACGCGCATCGGCAACAGGAGAGCTATTATTTTACAATGTAAAAATTCCAAAATCAAATCTTCTTCCTAACAAATCAGGGCTATCAGCACCTCTTGGTTGTTTAGATTCTGCCCGATACGGCATTGCCTGGGGAGCACTGGGTGCAGCCATGGATTGCTATGATACCGCTTTACGCTATGCGAAAGAACGAATCCAGTTTGACAAACCCATTGCAGGAATGCAATTGCAACAAAAAAAATTAGCAGAAATGATTACCGAAATTACCAAAGCACAATTATTAACCTGGAGATTAGGCGTTTTAAGAAATGATAATAAAGCCACCAGCGCCCAAATTTCGATGGCTAAAAGAAACAATGTAAACATGGCAATCAACATTGCCCGTGAAGCACGTCAGATTTTAGGAGCAATGGGAATTACCGGCGACTATTCCATCATGAGACACATGATGAACCTCGAATCGGTAATTACTTATGAAGGAACACATGATATTCATTTATTAATCACCGGAATGGACATTACCGGAATTTCTGCCTTTAAATAACATCATCTCAAAACCTTTATTCAAATAAATTCGTAAATAATACAAAGAGAACTTAGTAATCGAATACAATAAACACTTATTAAAGTATTGATAAAATTAATACTAAATAAGCATCAAAATTGGCAGCTTTTTTATCTTTACATCAAATTATTTCACAATGAATATTCAGCATATCAACAACAGCATTAAAGCCCAAAAGAGAGCATTATTACAGCATTCGCTTTACAACAAGGTAAAAACCATTGAAGACTTACACATCTTCTTAGAAAACCACGTTTATGCTGTTTGGGATTTCATGTCTTTATTAAAGGCCTTGCAAGCCCGATTAACTTGTACGAGCACACCTTGGTTTGCTACTAAAAATCCGGAAACAAGATATTTAATAAACGAAATTGTTTTAGCAGAAGAAACCGATTCAACTCTTGACGGCAGACACCAAAGCCATTACGAAATGTACATAGAAGCAATGGAATCCTGTGGTGCCGACACCAGCAAAATCAATACTTTTTTATCCGAAATTCAATCTTTACAAAACATATTTGTTGCTATAAAAAAGAGCGATTTACACCCAAACATTAAAGCGTTTCTGGATTTCACATTTAGGGTAATCGAAGAGGGAAAACCTCATGAAATAGCTGCTGCTTTTACCTTTGGAAGAGAAGATTTGATTCCGAGTATGTTTCATGCCATTTTAAGAAACTTTCAAGAGCAGTTTCCAGAAATCGCTTTAAATAAATTAATTTACTATTTCGAAAGACATATCGAATTAGACGCTGACGAACACGGACCCATGGCTATGCAAATGATTACAGAGCTTTGCGAAACCGACGCCCAAAAATGGGAAGAAGTTAAAAAAATTTCCATACTGGCATTAGACAAAAGAATCGAACTTTGGGACGCTATCGAAGAACTAATAAGCATGAAGGTTGAGATGGCATAAATTTCAAATTCAGGTTTAGAAAAGTAACTATTATTTTGAAAAGAAAATCTTAATTTCACAATAATGACAACTACAATAAAAATAATAGTTACTTTTTTTACCTATGTTATAACCACAAGCTGTAGCAGCGAAAATACAACTAAGCCATTGGAAACAAAACCGCCAGTAACCGATTCCTCACTACAACTTGAAACCCGGGCCGAAACCATCAATTATTTAGCTCTTGGCGACAGCTACACTATCGGAGAAAGCGTATGCGAAACTTGCCGATTTCCGGAACAGCTCAAAAAATCTTTAAAAAACTTAAATGAGCAAAATAATTTCTCTCTCGAAATAATTGCTCAAACAGGCTGGACAACTACTAATTTAATTTCGGCAATTGAAAACAGAAATCCGAGTGCCAAATACGATTTGATAACTCTACTGATAGGCGTTAACAATCAATACCAAAACAAAGCTTTTTCATTATACGAAAAAGAATTTCCCGAATTAGTCACTAAAGCCATTAATCTTGCCAAAGGAAACAAAAACAAAATAATCGTGATTTCCATCCCTGATTATGCTTACACTCCTTTCGGACAAGCTTACGACAATCCCGCTTTAATTTCAACCGAAATTGATCGTTATAATGCATTTGCTAAATCCTATTGCGAAGCAAATGCAATAAGCTACATCAACATTACCGACATTACCCGCCAAGGTTTAAGCAATACTAATTTAGTTGCTAGTGATGGTCTGCATCCATCAACTGCAGCTTATGCATTATTCGCAGAACGTCTGCTTCCGAAAAGCATTAGCGCAATCCAACAGAATTAAAAAAGGCTGCTTTTCTATTGAAAAACAGCCTTTATATTTACTATCAAAAAAGATTAACTTTCAGGAGCTAATTCTAATTCTAAGCCTTCTAAATCTACAGTAATTGGAATTTGACAACCCAAACGACTATTAGACTTAACGTAGAAAGCCTCAGAAAGCATTGCCTCTTCATCTTCTCCCATTTCCGGCAAACCTACATCATTTAAAACATAACATTGACAAGAAGCACACATAGCCATTCCTCCACAAGTACCTTCAACAGGCAATTCGTATGCCTTACAAAGTTCCATGATATTCATCGCCATATCTGTAGGAGCCTGCAATTCATGAACTACTCCTTCTCTATCTTTAATTTTTATTAATACATCCATTTTTTACTATTTGGAATTGATTGATTTTAAGAATATAACAGTTTTAGCAAATAATCCAAGACAAACCAGTCTTACAAGATATTTACAACAGTTTCTATTTGCGGAGCAAACTTTTTAATAGTAGTCTCAACACCCGCTTTAAGAGTCATTTGGTTCACACTACAATTAGTACAAGCACCTTCAAGACGCACTTTTACATGCTTATCCTCTTCAATAGAAATAAGGCTAATATTACCTCCATCAGATTCTAAAAAAGGTCTGATTTCATCAAGCGCTTTTTGAACTTCGATTGTTAATTCTTCTGTTGTCATTTTCTTTTATTAAATTATTTTTTTACTGCTGAACAACCAGCCATAGTAGTAATTTTTATTGCTTCAGTAGCAGGCAAATTTTCGTTTCTACTTACCGTTTCTTCAACTACCTTACGTGTAATATTTTCAAAAACAGTCTCAATTACTGATCCTGTTTGCAATGCTGCAGGACGTCCATAATCTCCCGCTTCACGGATTGACTGAACAATTGGCACTTCACCTAAAAATGGCACCTCTAAATCTGCTGCAAGGTTCTTTGCTCCTTCCTGACCAAAGATGTAATATTTATTATTAGGCAATTCTTCAGGAGTGAAGTAAGCCATATTTTCTATAATTCCAAGTACCGGTACATTGATAGCTTCTGATAAGAACATCGAAACTCCTTTTTTTGCATCAGCCAAAGCTACCGCCTGAGGTGTACTCACCACTACTGCTCCGGTAACCGGAAGTGATTGCATGATTGACAAATGGATATCTCCTGTTCCCGGAGGCAAATCGATTAACATAAAATCCAATTCTCCCCAGTCGGCATCAAAAATCATTTGGTTTAAAGCTTTAGAAGCCATAGGCCCTCTCCAGATTACAGCCTGACTTGGCGAAGTAAAAAACCCGATTGAAAGCATTTTGATTTCATAACTTTCAATAGGTTTCATTTTTGATTTTCCATCAACAAGAATCGAAACCGGTTTCTCGTTTTCAACATCAAACATAATTGGCATAGAGGGTCCGTAGATATCGGCATCAAGAACACCAACAGAGAATCCCATTTTAGCCAAACTAACCGCTAAATTTGCCGTAACAGTAGATTTACCCACTCCTCCTTTTCCGGAAGCTACAGCAATAATATTTTTAATTCCAGGAATAGACTTTCCTTTAATTTCAGGCTTCTCCGGAACTTCAACTTTTATATTAACTTTCACCTTAGCTTCTGCATAAACCAAGTCGTGAATTGTTTTTTTAATATCGTCTTCAGCGCGCTTTTTAATGTGCATTGCCGGTGTAGTCAAAACTAACTCAACCACCACCTCATCGCCAAAAGTAAGTACATTGGTAACAGCACCACTTTCTACCATATTTTTTCCTTCTCCCGCAATAGTGATTGTCTCTAAAGCTTTCAGGATTTCTTTTCTATCTAATTTCATTACTAAGTTTACTGTTTTTCAATTGCTATTCCCAGTCAAAACAAGTGTTTATTTAAACTGATTTGAGATTGCAAAGATAAGAGATTAAGTTCTTAATTTAAAGGATTTAAATTGTATTTATTAATAGCCAAATTAGTTCTAACTATTAAGCACTTTGCTGTGATTTTTATAATCGAAATAGCCTAATCCTTTTTTGCAGGATCCCAAAAGTATTTTTCGAAATCGACTATTTGATTATCGACTACTTTCACGCCTTCATTTTCCAATAATTGCTGCATCAAATTGGTTCCATCAAAATGAAATTTACCCGTGAGCAAACCTTTTCTATTCACTACACGATGTGCCGGAACATCCTCCATGGCATGAGAAGCATTCATAGCCCAACCCACCATTCTTGCCGAACGTGCAGCACCAAGGAATTTGGCTATAGCCCCATAAGAAGTTACCCTTCCGTATGGAATTTGCTTAGCAACTTCATAAACTCTTTCAAAAAAATTAGTCTGATTCGAATCCATTATAATTATTTCGTCATTTTTTCATATTCCTGCGGAACCACTCCTGTAATCTCTTTAAAACTAAGCAAAAAAGGATCATAAGAAGAAAAACCAGCCTTCTTGGACAAGGATTTTAAAGTTTTGGAATCCAAATATCCCTCTTCAATTAAACCAATTGAATCATAAATTTGAACAATTCTTTTAAATTCAACAAAACTAACATTAGCGTGATACTTAAAAAGATAAATCAAATGATTCTTCGGAATACCCAATTTAATGGCAAAATCCCCCAAAGTAACCGATGGATTCCTAAAATAAAAATGCTCCAAAGCCATTTTTTCAACTTCCTGAATATAAAACATCAAATTCTGATCGATTCTTTCTTTCAACTGTAAATCCTGAATATTATCTGCAGAAACCTCATTTGTCAAAATCCAAAAATCATCAAAAACCAACCCTAAACTTCCCTTAATTTTTCTTTTATAATTACATTGAGAAAAACTAAACAAAGTTTCATCGGTCAATAAAATTTTAAAGAACAAAACACAACTTACAACAGCTGTTATCCACAAGCAGGTTTTCCCATCAGAATAAGATGCAACCCATAAATCAAAAAAAAGCGTAATCACTAAACGCGATACTACCAACATGCAAACAGTGAAAAAAAAGATGATCCAATTTCGAATCAGTAATTCCTCATCAGTAATCATTTGTGATTTCTTAAACCACACTTTCTTTCTTAATTCGATATAAGTCAAAACCAAATAGAACAATGCAATTCCTGCAAACAAAAAATAAAAATAAAGCAGTAAAAAAGGAGCCAGTTCCCGAATACAAAAAATCGAAATACCAAACAAGACAGGAACTATAAAATGAGGCAGCTGGTCGACTGTTGGATTTTTTTTATTTCCAATTAAATTTTTAAAATACAAATAAATACACGGAAAAAGAGCACAACCAAAAAAGCGAAAAAGCATTCTAAACTTTTCATCGACGGAGAAAGGAATTAAAACATGAATTCCATTAAAAAAAAACCTAAATGAGGTGGCAAAAAGTAAAATTAAGAGATAAAAATTAACCTTTCTGTTCCATGTGTATTGAGTAGTCACAACAGTAAAAGTCAGAAAACCCAACAATCCTGTTACAAAAAACACAACACTTAAAAACATATTCGATTACAATTTCTTAGGATAAAAAAATAAAGATATACAATTATCCATTTTTATCATTAATTGTAAAAAAAACATTTAAGCTACAGCCTTAAAAACCGATAATTAGAAATTATTTATATTATTTTGAATACGTAAATTCTTTCATGTCAATTACTTTCAATTATTAAACAGACTGATTAGCCCCAATAATATTTTAAAATATTAATCAAAGTAATTACTGAAACCAATCCGGTAATTCCCCCAATAATAGTATTCATATTTTTAAGAAGAAAATCGGCTTTCTTTTCTATTTTTTCAAAAAAGCCAATATAGAAATAGAAAACAAGCAGAGAACCCAAAACAGCTCCGCTTACAAAAATAAAAACCGAAGTAATATCAAAAGACAAAACAGCATAAGACGACAACCAAATACTCACAAAAACATAATACGGAATAGGAAAAAAATTAAGACCCGAAAGCAGCATTCCCGTAAAAAAGCGCTTCTTTTTACTGTGCTTTTTTATTTTGTGTTTCTTTATTTTAGGCTGTTTGGCAATCCACAAAAAATAAACTGTTAAGACAGCAAAAATCACAAATCCTACTTCTCTTAACAACAGAATAATATCAGGTCGTGCATTGATAATTCGGGCAAATAAGACAGCTACATAAACCTGACAGAAAATAACCAACACAGCACCTAAAACAAACCAAAAAGCATTGCGTTTTCCCTCTTTCATGCTCACCTTAGCAGCAGTCATATTAAGCAAGCCCGGAGGCGTAATTCCAATGAATGCCGAAATGAAACCAGAAAAAAGGGATAGAATTAAGTTCATAGGCAAGCTTAAAAAAGGAGTTAAAATTCCCGAAATTAGTCTTTAATTCTAAAACGAATATAGGTAATTGCTTTATTAATTTCCAAATATTGTTTTTCGTAAAAAGTTTGAAAAGCAGTCACTTCTTCAGGACTTCCTTCATTTACATAAACATTGTGATTAGCATATAAAACCTCATGCCCTTCTCCGTGAAGCAATCCAAGAGTATAACCGTGCATGAATTCGCTATCCGTTTTAAGATTGACTACACCGTCTTTTTTAAGGATTTTTTTATACAACTTCAAAAACTGCGAATTTGTCATTCTGTGTTTGGTGCGTTTGTATTTTATCTGAGGATCCGGAAAAGTAATCCAGATTTCGTCTACTTCATTCTCGGCAAAAATATGATTAATCAATTCGATTTGAGTACGAATAAAGGCAACATTATGCAATCCTGTTTCTACTGCGGTTTTAGCACCACGCCAAAAACGCGCTCCTTTGATGTCAATTCCAATAAAGTTTTTATTAGGATATCTTTCGGCTAAACCAACAGAATATTCTCCTTTTCCACAACCTAATTCCAATACTAAAGGATTGTCATTTTTGAAAAAATCAGCATTCCACTTCCCTCTCAAAGGAAATAAATCACCTACTACCTCTTCTCTTGTTGGTTGAAAAACATTATTGAATGTTTCGTTCTCCTTGAATCTCTTTAATTTATTTTTACTTCCCACTATTTTTTAAATATTTGCGCAAAATTAAGCAAATATATTAAGACCTGAAGAGCCTTTTAGAAAATAAAAGCAGCTATTTAGATTTCAGAATTTAATACACCTCATCGGCACATTCAATAGGAAACAAGGTTTCATCATGCTGTGACAAATCCAATCCCATAATTTCTGATTCTTCCGAAACACGCATCGGAATAATTCTGTTTGTGATTTTAAATAAAAAGTAAGCTCCAAAAAACGTATAGATAGAAACTAACAACAAAGCCGTCATGTGATGTCCAAAGACACTCCAACCTCCATGCAACAAACTAGCATCTTCACCGTGAGCAAAAATAGCTGTTAAAATCATTCCCATAATTCCGCCTACACCGTGACAGGCAAAAACATCTAAGGTATCATCAATTCCTTTTAAATATTTAGAATACACTACATTATTAGACACTAAAGCTGCTATAAAACCAAAAAACATACTTTCAGGAACTGTTACATAACCAGCCGCAGGTGTAATAGCTACCAATCCTACCACAGCTCCAATACAAGCTCCAAGAGCAGAAACTTTTCGACCATTAATTCTATCAAAAAAGATCCAAGTTAACATGGCAGCTGCCGAAGATGTAGTAGTTGTTCCAAAAGCCATAGCTGCAACTCCATTAGCTTCCATAGAAGAACCGGCATTAAAACCAATCCATCCAAACCAAAGCATTCCAGTACCTAATAAAACAAATGGAATATTGGTTGGCACATGATTGCTGTTTTTTCTCTTTCCTAAAACCAGAACACCAGCCAAAGCAGCAAACCCGGCACTCATATGTACCACAGTTCCTCCTGCAAAATCCTTAACACCAAAGAAAGAACCTAAAATACCTGTTGGATACCAAACTGCATGACACAAAGGAGAATAAATAAAAATGCTAAACAGGCAGATAAAAAGTAAATACGAAATAAAACGAACACGTTCAGCAAATGAACCGGTAATAATTGCAGGAGCAATAACGGCAAACTTCATTTGGAACAAAGCAAAAAGCATAAACGGAACCGTTTTGGCAATTATTTTATGGGGTAAAACCCCAACATAATCCATAAAAGTAAAGGTAGTAGGATTACCCACAAAACTATAAAAACCATCTCCAATATGAATTCCCATAGGTTCTCCAAAGGCCAGACTAAATCCCACCACAACCCATATCAGGGTAACCACCCCCATACAGATAAAACTTTGTAACATTGTAGAAATTACGTTTTTCTTTCCTACCATCCCTCCGTAAAAGAAAGCCAAACCTGGCGTCATAATTAAAACCAAACAACAAGAGGTAAGCATCCAGGCAACATCGGCAGGAACAATTTGATCCGCAGTTCCAAATTGCGAAAGAACAGTTTTAGGCTCTAAAGGTACTTCCCAAAAAAGTCCTGAAATACAAACAATACTTATAACAACAAAAGAAATAATCCAACGTTTCTCTATTTTCATACTTTCTAACTTTAACCCATTAAATTCGGGGGCAAATTTAAAAATAATTTATATTTATAACATCTATACCCCTAAAATAAGCAAGTCCATAACAAATAACCTTATTTTAACACAGCAAAGACAATTTTGTTTAAAAAAATTATCAATTTTAAAGATTTTCAATCTTTAAAATGAGAAAAATATTTTTCGGCTTTTTGAAAAAATCAAACAAAAAAGCTTTCAAACCCTAAAATTCGAAAAAAAAGTTGTAATTTTTCATAAAGCTAAGATTTCTTATTCAGTTTTACGTCACATCTTTAACCCCAAAAATAGTTGTTACATGAAAAAAAAGCTTTTTACTTTTTCAATTATTAGCCTGATCTGTTTATGCTCCCTTTTATCTTGTAATAAAAATGAAGCTAAAACTCAGTTCATCAACACATCAGATACAATCATAAAGGATAAAACCACTTTTGACAGCACTGCCGTCGATTCATTTTTCGAAACCTATCCTCTGTTAAAAAAATACCAGGCTGATGTAAAAAAACTGTACCAAAAACACGAATACCATTATGTTTGGTTTGGCAAAAATGGCATGAATGAATTTGCCAATCTTTTATACGATAAAATCAATAATCTGGACGAAGAAGGAATACAAATTAAAGTCCCTTATAAAGATAAATTAGAAGAACTTTACAACAATTCAGCCGACAATCAAGAACCCAATATTGAAACCGAACTCTTAAATTCATCGCTGTATTTTTTTTATGCAATGAATGTATATCATGGCCTGGACGCAGCTAAATCGGCAGAAATAGAATGGTACATTCCCCGAAAAAAACAATCTTATGTTAGTTATCTGGATTCCCTTTTAACCAATCCTTCCTTGATTAATAAAGACGAAAAAAACCTTTTTAGCCAATACTTTCTACTCAAAAAAGCACTGCAAAAATACCGTCAGATAGAAAAACAGGGCGGATGGAATTCAATTACTATTGACACTGCCGTTACTGCCTACAAAATAGGCGACAGTGCTCAAGCCATCGCTGAAATTAGAGAACGACTATTTATTACCGGAGACCTCAAAACAGATTCAAAAAACCCTGTTTACGACAAACAATTATCAAAAGGAGTTTTAAATTATAAATCCCGAAGAGGTTTACTTCCGAGCAGCACTATATCCACAGCACTTATCAAAGATTTGAATATTCCTATCAGCGAACGCATCAAAACAATTATCATCAACATGGAACGTTGCCGATGGGTTTCCAGCGATATTCCAAAATCAAAAGAATTAATTGCCATCAACATTCCTTCTTTCCTGTTATCTTATTTTAAAAATCAGGAAGTGGTTTTGCGTTCCAAAGTAGTGGTGGGTAAAACCATGAACAAAACCGTTATTTTTAGCGCCCCCATGAAATACATAGTTTTCAGTCCGTACTGGAATGTCCCTACAAGTATCTTAAAAAACGAAATCCTTCCGGACATTGCTAAAAACCCAAATTATTTAGCCGAACACGACATGGAATGGAACGAAGGCAAACTAAGACAAAAACCCGGACCTAAAAACTCACTGGGATTGATTAAATTTTTATTCCCAAATTCGAACAATATCTATCTGCACGACACTCCTTCTAAAAATCTTTTCGAAAGAGAAAACAGGGCTTTTAGCCATGGTTGCATTCGTGTAGCAAAACCAAAAGAATTAGCCATTGAAATCCTAAAAGACGATCCCGAATGGACTCCCGAAAAAATTGATTCAGTAATGAACAGCGGTAAAGAGACCTGGTACACACTAAAAAACCGAATTCCGGTTTACATAGGTTACTTCACGGCCTGGGTAGATAACGAAGGAATTATTCATTTTTATAATGACATTTACAAAAGAGATGAATTACTAGCCTCAATGTTGTTTGCTAAATGATACAAAACAAAAACGCCAATCCTAAGATTGACGTTTTCGAATATTTGCTATAACAAAACTTATTTTTCTAAAGACCTAACTCCCATATTAAACAAAGTAAAAGCCTGAATATCGACATTTTCCTGAATGGTCGCGGCTACTGATTTTCCGGCACCGTGACCCGCTTTAACATCAATTCGAATTAAAACAGGATTTTCACCAGATTGTTTCGCCTGCAATTCAGCTGCAAATTTAAAACTATGTGCCGGCACTACTCTGTCGTCATGATCGCCCGTAGTAACCATCGTAGCGGGATAATGCACTCCTTTTTTCACATTATGCAAAGGCGAATAACCTTTTAAATAGTCAAACATTTGTTTGCTGTCCTGAGCCGTTCCATAATCATAAGCCCAACCCGCTCCTGCGGTAAAAGTATGGTAACGCAACATATCCAAAACACCCACCGCAGGCAAAGCTACTTTAGCCAACTCCGGGCGCTGTGTCATCACGGCTCCAACCAGCAAGCCGCCATTAGAACCACCACGGATAGCTAAAAAGTTAGAGCTCGTGTATTTTTCAGCAATTAAATATTCGGCAGCAGCGATGAAATCGTCAAATACATTTTGTTTACGCAGCTGCGTTCCGGCATCATGCCACTCTTTTCCGTATTCGCCACCGCCACGCAAATTAGGCACCGCAAAAACACCTCCGTTTTCCATCCAAACGGCATTAGCAATACTGAAATTTGGCGTCAGGCTAATATTAAAACCACCGTAACCGTAGAGCATTGTTGGATTTTTTCCGTTTAGTTTTAATCCTTTTTTATGGGTAATCAACATCGGAATTTTAGTTCCGTCTTTAGAAGTGTAAAATACCTGCTTGGACTCATACGCTTCGGACTGAAATTGACATTTCGATTTTCGATATACTTCGGATATTCCTGAATTGGGTTCAAATGCAAAAATGGTTCCCGGCGTAATATAATTGGTAAACGTATAATACACCGTTTTGTCTTTTTTCTTCCCGCTAAAACCATCGGCCGTACCCAATCCCGGAAGTTGAATTTCTCGAATCATTTTCCCGGCGTAATCATATTGTTTCACTAGCGAAACCGCATCTTTCATATAATGTGCAAAAATGTAACCGCTACAAGTTGCCGGTTCTAAAACTTGTGAAGTTTCAGGAATTAGATCTTTCCAGTTTTCCGGTGCAGGATTATTGATGTCCACCGTTACAATACGTTTATTAGGCGCTTTCCAATCGGTTACAATAAACAACTTCGTTCCATCATTATCGATAACTATATTATCACTATCAAAATTACCAACAACAGTCACAATAGGACTTTGCGGTTTTGTCAAATCCTGAATGTACAATTCATTCCCATAAGTAGAAGTCGCCGCTGTGATAATCAAATAGCGATCGTCTTCGGTAACACTTCCACCTACATAGCGGCGTTTTTGGTCTTCGCCAAAAATAACCTTGTCTTCTTTTTGATTGGTTCCAATCTTATGAAAATACAATTTATGCTGATCGGTTTTAGCCGATAATTCACTCCCATTTGGTTTTTCATAACTCGAATAATAAAAACCCTCATTCCCTTTCCAGGACAAACCGCTGAATTTTACATCTACCAAAGTATCTCCTATAATCTGCTTCGTCAAAGCATCCATAACAATTACTTTTCTCCAATCGCTTCCGCCTTCAGAAATAGAATAAGCGGCTTTTGAACCGTCTTTAGAAAAAGCCAATTCGCCCAAAGAAGTCGTTCCTTCTTTCGAAAAAGTATTCGGGTCGAGAAAAACAGTTTCTTTGTCTTCTTTATCTTTTCGATATAAAACCGATTGGTTTTGCAAACCGTCATTTTTAAAATAATAGCTAAAATCCCCTTCGATAAAAGGTTCTTTTATTTTTTCATAATTCCACAATTTCTCCAATCTTGTTTTTAATTGGTTTCTGAACGGAATCTGGTTCAAATACCCATTCGTCACTTTATTCTGGGCAATTACCCAAGCCTCGGTTTCAGCTGATCGATCGTCTTCCAGCCAGCGATACGGGTCATTTACTTTTGTACCAAAATAATCATCAACTGTTACATCTTTTCTGGTTTCCGGATAATGAATGGATTTTGAAGTCTGGGCAAATGATGTCATTACTGAAGTGATAATTGTAGTTATTAAAATTGATTTTCGCATAGTGAGTCACTATTGATTTACACAAAAATAGGGATAAAAAAGACCGCAAATTCACAAATTAAAATTTATAATCTGCGAATTTGCGGTGAATCTTTCTTGTAATCTTTCCGATTAAAGACGTGTTATAAATTAAAATTTACTCCCAGAACAATGTTTCTTCCAATATTAGGAATCCCATCGGTTTTTAATCTCGAAAGATGAGCAATGTATCTTTTATCGAATAAATTATTGCCGTTCAAATTCACATTAAACGCCGTTTTACCCCATTTTACTTTTCCACCAAAACCAAGATTTACCAGCGTATAACCGTTAGAACTAGTTTCGAAACCGCTCACCTTATCCTGATCCAAGGTCGTTGTTACATTCAAAGAAGCAAAACCATCAGTGAGCCAATTTTTAATTTTGAATTCAGTTCTAATGGTATTATTCCAATTATTAGCAGGAATTAAAGGCAAATAATCTCCGTTTTGTTTCTTACCCGTTACGGTTTCAAAACTGGTTTCGTAATGCAGCCAATCCAATGGATGCGGATGAAGATGCAAACCGATTTCACCACCATACAATTTAGCATTATTCTGAATATATTCGAAAACATCATTGTTTTCCAACTGAGTTCCGTTAGGCGCCGTATAGATGTAATTGTTGATATGGTTGTAAAATCCATTGACAAAAAACTCAAAATGTGTGTTTCCGTATTCAAAATTCACATCGGTTTGCAGATTTTGTTCGGTTTTCAAATTACTGTTTCCTATTTCGTAACGATTCGTTCCTTCGTGAACACCATTCGAACTTAACTCAGCCAAATTTGGCGCTCTAAAACCCGAAGCCACATTCAATCGCATCGTTAAATTATCCATCAAATTGGTTTTGTAACCCAAAGAGGCATTAAAACTGTCGAAGGATTTATCAATGGCATCAAACGAACCTTCTTCGCCCGAAATTCCATGAGCTAAAGTGGTAATTTTTCGATTATCAAAACGCAATCCTCCCTGGATTACATTCGATTTCCATTCGTAATTTGCCGTTCCAAAAACACCAAAATCATTCGTTGTTGCATCCGGAATTAAATATTCTTCACCAAAATTACTATTGGTTTGATGCATTCCCTGAAGTCCAACTATCGATTCCAATTTGCCCATTTTTGGCAGATAGTATTTTGCATCATAGTTGAATGTTTTTAATTTCATTCGCAAGCTGGCTTCGTTGCTGTCTTCAAATTCGCTTCGGTCATTTGCAATATATCCTAAATCGACATCCAATTTGGAATCTTTTAGATAAATCACCGAATTCCAACTCAACAAATGATTATCCACTCCCTGTCTCGGGAAAATGGTATTCTTACTTTTCGATTGTTCTGCAATGCCATCTTCGGGGATTCCTAAATCCAGCTTGTTGAAATTGTATCGCAATACCGTAGAAAACGTAGCATTGCTATATCCAATTCCTGTTTTGAAATCGGTTTCATTGTAACGGCTGTTCGTCACTCTGTCACCACCTGAGATTTGGTAATCCGAATGGGTATTGTAACTTCCGCGAGCCAGAAATTTCCAATTCTCCGTTGACGTTTTTACCCCAATACTGGAATTACTTCCTAAAGTATTCGAAAATATTTTTTGAGAAAAATCGGCTTTTAAAGTATGGGCTTCGGCAAATTTTTCAGGATTGAAATACAAAACTCCCCCCAAAGCATCCGAACCATACAACAACGAAGCTGGTCCTTTAATTACCTCAACACTTTCCACACCGGCACCATTTAACCCTAAACCATGCTCGTCACCAAACTGCTGATTTTCTACACGAACTCCCTGCGAATACACCAAAACACGGTTTCCACTCAAACCACGAATAACCGGTTTCCCTATCGATGTCCCCGTAGAAACTTGAGAAACTCCAGGAATAGTTGCCAATCCTTCTATCAAAGTTGACGTTCCTTTTTTCTCCAAATCCCTCATGCTGGCGTGCTCTACTTTCATCACGTTTTGCGATTGGATTTTGTTAAAAGCGGTAGAAACAATCACCTCATCCATTTCAAAAGTGGAAGTTTCTAATTGTACATTTAAGGTGTTTTGCTTTTGAAGTTTATCAATAACTTTATTCTGATTCGTAAAACCTACATATTGAAAACTGACTTTCAAACTCCCGTTAGGAAGATTTTTTAAAAGGTATTTTCCATTAGCATCCGTGATGGTTCCTTTATGCAATTCCGGCACATAAACCGAAACGCCAATAAGTGGCTGTTTAGCATTATCAGTAACAATTCCTGAAACTACATTTTGAGCCTGTAGCATAGCCGAAAACCCCATAAACAGGGCAATTATATATTTTTTCATTGAAATGATTGTATTGTTTATTTTCTCATCAAAATGAGAAATTATGAATAGAAATAGAGTTTCTGAACAGAAAAACCACATTAATTTGTCATTCCGACGAAGGAGGAATCTTCGTTGCATGAATCATTTGATGAAATTCCTCCTTCGTCGGACTCGAGCCATAGCAAATAGGCGGAGCAATGACAAGTTTACGGTTCTGTTTTATGAATTAAACAGTATTAAACAATACTTGCAGGAGGCCCTCGATGGGCATACAAACTCCCCGGGAAGGAAAGAATTTCTTTTTGATTGGTAACGAAAAAAGGAATCGCTCTGAAATCAGAAAAGAAATGGTAACTTAAAAATTTAGGATACAAACAACTCCCAAAAGCAAACTGACAAATGGCACAATGCTCCATTGTTTTGTGCTGATGAGTGAGTTCTGCCTTATTCTTTGTGGTGTCGTGGTAGCAGACTTTATGAGAAAGCTGCGTTTCCAGATGCTCATAACTATGAAAAGACTGGAACAGTATCGAGAACAATACCGCCGCCGCCAGAGTAAAACTAAATATCAGCTGTTTTCTTTTCATCATTGGCAAAGGTAAGCTGTGGGATCAAGAAATCCAAGGTGTGCTAAATTTGATTTTTCTTTAAAAAGCTTTTCAAAAAATTTGTAAGAATATTTTATATATTTGAAAATAAATAAAACCCAACTGTAATAATAAAAACTGAGCATATAAATAAGTTACCAGCAATTTATAATCACGATGAACGTATATTTAGACACAAACATATTTGATCGCTTAGAAAAAATAAATGATGTAATAGATATTGAAAAAGAAAACTATCTCAAACTTTATGATGCTATAATAAAAGGAAAAATTACAGTTCCTTATTCCAATGCGCACTTGAATGATTTATATCGTGGCTACTTGAAAAACCCAGCATATATTGAAAAGCACTTATCTACTTTAGATGCATTTACAAAAGATCTTTGCATTTGTCAATATTGGGGCGACAAAGAAGCGTTATGGCATAGAAGAAATGTTAGAGATTTTTTTGAAGATAAAAAATCAGATTTGGAAGATGAAGCGCAAACTTGGGCAGACTTAATTAAAGATTATCCACATATGCAACTCACAACTGAGTTGAAAAAACGAGTTCCTTTGCCACCACAAATGAAAAAAGGCTTTAAAGATCCAATGTTTGCTGCAATATATCCGTTGTCTAAAATTTATAATACTGAAGCTGCGCTAATCGAAGATATTTTTAATCTAAATATTAAACTGAAATCAGATTATGGATTTTATAAGTCATTGAAGAATTATTTAATTCAAAATGTAAAGACAAATGCAGATTTATTAAAATCAATACCCAAAGAGAATAAAGATGTTCCTTTACATTTAAAATTTTTTGATCAAGCTTCTGAATTATTGAAAGACAATTATACTGGAGAAAATCAGCAATATTCAAGAGTAATAAATACTTTCATTAGACAAGATTTTGATGGATATAAAACCGATGCTCAATACAATAATATGTTTGACGATGCGATACATACATTTTATGCTTCTCACTGCGATTATTTCATAACAAATGATGATAAGTGTAATTACAAAGCGAAGAAGATTTTTGAGCAATTAAATATCAAAACGAAAGTACTAAAAATCAAAGAGATTGAAAGTTTAGACTGCTGGTAACCGCGGTCATGACTTATGGCTTTATTTCTTAGCTTTTCACCCGATCGCTAGGATATACACAAACGTTAGCGCAGAATTGTATTCTGTGCCCGCAACGGTGAGTAAAAATTAAACGCAATACTTGTATAGCCACTTTTGCGCTCAAAAAAAGAAGAAAAACCAAAATGAACGAAGATAAAAAAGAAAAATATTTCAAAATGGTTCATGAGAACATAGATAAAAATGGATTTCATACAACTTATGTAATGGAAAACATAGGATTTACACCTTTTGGTTATTCAACTGGAATTTACGAAAATTTTAAAATTCCTGAATTATTTATATCCGGATTACCTAACGGTTTAACTACAGAATTAATTAAAAACTACACCAAAAAATACAAGTTCGGAATAGTGCCTATCAACCAAAAAATTGATGATTTAATAGATAGATTCCCTGTCTATTTTATTGAAGTTAAAAATGAATTTCTAACAGAATATACCTTAAGTTCAATAAAATATTATGACAATAAAGAATACAAATATTTGCAATTAATATTTCCAGACTTAAATGGACATTTCCCAAATGAGCCTGGTTATGATTACGACCAAAAAATTTTTGGAAGCCTAATCTAAAAACTATTTTCCCCCAAGCTAGCGCGAGCATCTTGCTCGTGCCCATTCCAAATATTTTTTATAATTTTTCCGTGCCTGCAAGATGAGATTGCTTCGCTGCGTTCGCAATGACAAGATTGTGCACCCGGTTTCTTGTAGTTTAAAAATTAAATTTAGCCCATAAAAAAAGCTTCTCAATCGAGAAGCTTTTCTGTTTATAATGATTTAGTAATTACACTAAGTTGTTTGCTACTAAATATTCAGCAATTTGGATTGTGTTAGTTGCAGCACCTTTTCTTAGGTTATCAGCAACAACCCACATGTTCAATGTATTTGGCTGTGACTCGTCTCTTCTGATTCTACCAACAAATACATCATTTTTACCCTGAGCAAAAAGAGGCATTGGGTATTCAAACTCTTTTAAGTTGTCCTGAACAGTAACACCATCAGTACTTTCAAGGATGCTTCTTACTTCGTTTACATCAAAATCATTTGAGAATTCCACATTGATAGCTTCAGAGTGTCCACCAACGATAGGCACACGAACAGCAGTAGCTGTAACAGCGATAGAATTATCACTTAAGATTTTTTTAGTTTCGCGAACTAATTTCATCTCTTCTTTAGTGTATCCATTTTCTTCAAAAACATCACATTGAGGAATGGCATTACGGTGAATTTGGTATTTGTAAGCCATATCACCGTCAATTCCTGCGTATTCGTTTTCTAATTGTTTTACCGCTTTTACACCAGTTCCGGTAATAGATTGGTAAGTAGAAACGATAACTCTTTTTACATTGTATTTTTTATGCAAAGGCGCTAAAGCCAAAACCATCTGGATTGTAGAACAGTTTGGGTTAGCAATAATTTTGTCTTCTTTAGTCAATTGATCAGCGTTGATTTCCGGTACAATTAATTTTTTAGTTGGATCCATTCTCCATGCAGAAGAGTTATCTACAACTGTAGTTCCTACTTCAGCAAATTTTGGTGCCCATTCTAATGAAGTATCTCCACCAGCAGAGAACAAAGCAATTTCCGGTTTCATTTCAACAGCAGTAGCTAATCCTACTACTTTGTATGTTTTCCCTTGAAATTCCATTTCTTTACCTACTGAACGCTCCGAAGCTACAAGAATTAACTCGTCATTAGCTTTCACAAAGTTTCTTTCTGCCAATACTTGTAACATTACTTCTCCAACCATTCCGGTTGCACCTACAACTGCTATTTTCATAGTATATATTTTTTTTATTAAATTCTAATTTTGAACTGCAAAAGTAATTAATATCTAAAGCAAAACAATGACGTTCACAAAAAGTAACAAAAAGTTACAAATATAACATATAAAGAAAAACCACCCGGATTTACGGATGGTTTAGTTGAACATATAGTGAAGCGGTATTACTTTTTCAATAAATCTCTAATTTGAGTAAGCAACTCTTCCTGACTAGGTCCGGCTGGCGGCGCAGGAGCAGCTTCTTCTTTCTTTCTATACTTTTCGGCAGCTCTTAGAACGATAAAGATGAAAAACGAAATAACAACAAAATTGATGATTGCCTGAACCAGATTACCATAAGTAATTACAGCAGCTCCGGCAGCTTTTGCAGCAGCTAAATTTTCATAACTTTTTCCGTCCAGAGTGATGAACTTGGTTGTAAAATCGATTCCACCGGTAATTAAACCAACAATTGGCATAATAACATCATCAACCGCAGAACCCACAATTTTACCAAATGCACCACCAATTACTACGGCAGTTGCTAAACTCAATACATCGCCTTTCATTAGAGAGGCTTTAAAATCGCTAAAAAATCCCATAGCTGTTTATTTTAAATTAGACTTCTTTCCGATTCCTAAATTAACATTTTTTTTAACAGGAATTACAATTCAAAGCTAAAAAAACTATTAGCGGTAAAACACACGCTTCACTCGCTGCGAAATACTCGTCAATATTTCATACGGAATCGTGTTGAGTTTTTCGGCAATAAAAGAAACATTGGGATTTTCACCAAAAATAATTACATCATCACCTTCGGCACAATCAATTTCGGTAACATCCACCATCAGCATATCCATACAAACACTGCCTAAAATTTTCGCGTTTTGGTTTTTTATGTTTACATATCCCAACTCGTTACCCCAGGCTCTCGAAACACCATCGGCATAACCAATAGGAATTGTTGCTACTTTAGTTTGTCTTCTTGCCATGAATCTACGGCCATAACCCACACTGTCTCCGGCTGGAATAGTTCTGATTTGAGAAATAATCGATTTTAATGTACCCACATTTTCCAACTGTTTCTGCTCATTGGCATCGTTAGAAACGCCGTACAAACCAATCCCCAGACGCACCATATCAAATTGTGTATCCGGAAAATTAGAAATTCCCGAAGTATTTAAAATATGACGGATAGGATTTATTCCTAATTCTGAAATTATTTTAGTCGATAATCTATCAAACAAACTAATTTGCGAAAGCGCAAAATCATAATGTTTGGAATCATCACTGGTAGCCATGTGCGACAAAATACTTTGAACTTTAACCGTTGAATTTCCTTTTAAAGTCGCAATCAATTCGTCGACCGTATTGTCTTCAAATCCCAAACGATGCATTCCCGTATCGAGTTTGATATGAATAGGAAAATGACTGAGATTCTTTTGCTTTGCAATTTTCAGAAAGGCATGCAAACCTTTTAAACTATAAATTTCAGGCTCTAAACGATGCTGAATAATGGCCGAAAAACTGGTGCTTTCGGGATTCAAAACCATAATAGGCAATTTGATTCCGCCATTTTTCAACGAAATTCCTTCATCGGCGAAAGCCACTCCCAAATAATCCACTTTGTGATGTTCGAGTAATTTGGCAATTTCGAGTCCGCCATTTCCATAACCAAAAGCCTTTACCATTACCATGATTTTAACTTTTGGCTTCAGCTTTGATTTAAAGAAATTCAGATTATAACTGATGGCATTCAAATTAATTTCCAAGACAGTTTCATGTGTTTTCTCTTCCAGTAAAGCAACGATTTCCTCAAACTGGAACGAACGCGCTCCTTTTATCAGAATGCTTTCATTGGAGAAATCCAGTTTTTCGAAATTCGAAATGAATTCGGCGGTATCCTTAAAAGTAATACAATTCGAAAACTGATCTTTAAACTCTGAAATGGTTTCTCCAATTCCGATAACACGGTTGATTTTATTCGAAACAATCAACTGCGCAACTTTAGCATACAATTGTTCGTTAGGAAAACCACTTTGAAAAATATCCGACAGAATCACCGTTTTTTTCTGGAATTGATTCTGACTTTCCAAAACATCCAAAGCAATCTTCAACGACTGAAAATCGGAACTGTAACTATCATCAATAATACTGCAGTTATTGATTCCGTTTTTTACTTCTAAACGCATTTCAACAGGAAAAAGCATTTCCATTCTGGATTGAATTACGGCACTTTCATAATCAAAATACAGCAAAACCATCAAAGAGGAAATGGCATTTTCAATAGAAGCTTTGTCTACAAAAGGAATTCTTAATTCATAAGAATTGGATTGATATAAATAAGATAATGTTGTTTCGTGATTTGCAGTTTCTTTTTTAAACACAAAAACATCGGCATTTTCATCTTTAAAACTCCAGGAAAAAGCTTTTGTCTTAGCACTGATATAATTCTCAACCTCATCATTTTTTTGATAAATCAAAACTTCGGCATCCTGAAACAACAGCATTTTTTGTTGGATTTTTTGTTCCAAATCAGCAAAACCCTCATCATGAGAAGAACCAATATTCGTCAGAACACCAATAGTAGGTTTGATGATTTTTTCCAGTTTATCCATTTCAGAAACGGTAGAAATTCCCGCTTCAAAAATTCCCAAATTGTGTTTTTCATTAATGGCAATTACCGACAACGGAACTCCCACCTGAGAATTATAACTCTTAGGACTTCGGATAACATTATAATCAGGGCTTAAAAGAAAATTAAGCCATTCTTTAACGATAGTTTTTCCGTTACTTCCCGTTAACCCGATAATTGGGAATTCGAAAAGAGAACGGTAATAAGCGGCAAATTGCTGCAGAGCAACAAGCGTATTTTGAACGACTAAAAAGTTCGCCCGATTTTCACATTCTTCAGGAACGTGAGTCACAACAAAATTCTGTACCCCAATTGTAATTAAATCATTGATGTAATGATGCGCATCATTATTAGGACCAATCAACGCAAAAAACAGCGTATGCTCACTATTTTGCAACGAACGACTATCAATCGATATGTTATCTATTATTGCTTCGGGATTGATTCCAAACCATTTTGCATCCAGAACAGGAATACTATTTTTTATTATTATACTCATCGAATTGAAAAGAAGTTATGACCAACTATACTTCATCAAAAATAAGACTTCTTTTTAAATTGAAACCATACAGATTACGTTAAAAAAACGGGCTCAGTATAAATCTAAGCACAATAGGCAATGTCTTTTTAGAAGTTTCGTTATATTTGTGAGTCTAAGCTAGTTTATAATGCCAAAAAGAATTCTTCCTTTTTTCTCTTATCTTTTTCATCCGGTATTTATTCCGATATATGCCACCCTTTTTTATCTTTTTTCAAACCATTCTTATTTTATAAATAAAGAAAAATATCTGGTTTTACTTCAGGTGACGGTTATTACATTCATAATCCCTATTATGTTTTTTTTTCTGTTGCGGTTAACCGGAAAAATTACTTCTATTATGGTACCTGAATTATCGGAACGAAAATTCCCCTTGGTCATTCAATGTTTTCTGATTATTCTTTTGGTTCGAAAAAGCATCACGCTGGAACTTTATCCCGAATTGCATTTTTTCTTTTTAGGTGCTTTAGTCAGTACGCTAATTGCATTATCACTTTTGTTTTTTAACACAAAAGTCAGCCTACACATGATGGGACTAAGTGCTTTGGCTTTTTTTGTTTTCGGCTTAAGTCTGCATCATCACAACCCAAATACTTTACTAATCGTTTTTCTGGTGTTGATGAATGGTTTTGTAGCCTCATCGAGATTAACAATGAGAGCACACACGCCTAAAGAACTGATTATTGGAGTACTTTTAGGAAGTATTCCACAAATCCTTTTATTACTTATCTGGTTATAAAATATAGAAAATTACCCCTATTATTACTGACTTCGTTTTTATATTTTGACCATCGATTTCGGCCGATTTGAAAACGGGATTCAAACCGTAATAAGTATATACATTGAAAGTATTATACCCTGCCGACAAATAAAGCCCATATAGAAATTTATTAAAATCGGCATTATTAACAATCATTGTTTTCCCCTGACTATTTTCAAGAACGGATCGGCTATAAGCCAAATAACTAAATTTCATACCTCCATAAATTCGCCAAAATTTATAACTTTCATAAGTGGATGTTCTCCATCTGAATTCGACAGGCACATCAATTAATAACTGGGTAAATTTATTTTTATTAAAATCAGCTGAACTTACAACCGTATAAATGGCATCCTGAGCCGTTCCTGTAATTCCTATATTTTGGTTGTAATTGTTATAGCTCAGCCCCAAACCAGTCGCAAATGCTTTAGTTCTCAATTTATTAATAGGCATATCCCTGAGAAAACCTCCTGAAATCCCTATTGAAAATTTTTGTTGAGAGGTACCAACCGGCATTTGTTTCAGCGTATTATAAGTAAACCCAAAATAAAACTGATCTTCTCTATACAAAGAATCAATTTTTATCACTTTAACTTCTTTCTTAGGTTTTATTTCTTCCTGTGCCAGCGCATTAAAAAAAGGCAGCAATAGCAAAACACTAAAAATTAATTTCGCTCTAAATTGGTTTTGAAGTAGCTTCATTGTTCGCTGTTTTTCCCTTAAAATACTCACCATTAACAATTGTTTTTTACCATTAAGAAGTTAAGTTTCATTAAGCATTAATTTCTTAACGGTAAAATTAGCTTTTTTAAAACACAATTCTTAAGTATTTAAAACAAAAAAGGAGCAAAAAAATTGCTCCTTTTTTGTTTTAATTTGAGTTTAGCTTTTATAAAAAAGTTTCGAATACAAACTAAAGCTTATCTTATTTTTTGACAAAAGTCATTTTCATATCCTTGCTATCTAATATCAATTGATCTTCTGTAATGTTGCTTTCAAAAGGATATGGAGTACCATTTTCGTCTTTTATAACCAAATTTTTTCCTTTTTTGGTTAAAGCATAACTGCCTTCACCTATTTCACTTTCCAAAAAACCGCTTACACGTCCGTCTTTAGTAAAAGTCAAAGTTCCTTTAGCTAAAATTTCATTTTTTGCAGAATCTGAAAGAGGCTTTTTCGCTTCTACCTCATTAATTTTCCAGGAATTAACCAAATCATTCCGTTTGGTATTGCATGTTACCAATAGAATAGCTAATGCTATTCCGCAGATAAAAAAAACAGACTTTTTCATAACTTGAGATATTGGGTTAGATTAGTACAAGTTACAAAAATATAATTTGAAAAAGCTAAAAATCAACTGCTTATACATTATTCTTATACGAGTCGGTAAATAATGCAGACCAAATGTACTGAAACAAAAGAGGAGCAAAAAATTGCTCCTCTTTATATCATTTATCTTTGATTTCCTCTGATTCCTCTTTCAAGACCTCTTAATTCGGCTAAACCTCTTAAGCGACCTATTGCAGAATAACCCGGATTCATTTTCTTGTCTAAATCATCCAGCATCTGGTGACCGTGATCCGGACGCATTGGCAATCTGTAATCCGGACGACCATTAGCAATCCTTTTTTGTTGTTCTTCAACGATAGCTTTCATCACGCCGTACATATCCACATCGCCATCTAAATGGTCTGCTTCATAAAAGTTACCTTCGGCATCACGTTTTGTTGCTCTTAAGTGAATAAAGTTGATACGGTGACCTAATCTTTGTACCATTCCAACCAAGTCATTGTCTTCTCTTACTCCGTAAGAACCAGTACAAAAACACAATCCGTTGCTTTTACTATCAACTACTTCAATCAATTGTTTGGCATCAGCCTCAGTACTTACAACCCTTGGTAAACCTAAAATAGCATAAGGCGGATCATCAGGATGAATTGCCATTACAATTCCAGCTTTTTCAGCAGCCGGAATGATTTCTTTTAGGAATTCGTATAGATTATTTCTCAATTCGGCATCACCTATTTCGGCATAATCATCTAAAGCAATTTGCAATTGCTCTACTGTATAACCTTCTTCAGCACCAGGTAATCCGGCAATAATATTTTTAACCAAAAGCTTTTTCTGCTCTTCGTTCATTGCTTCGAAAACCTTCGTTGCTTTTGCTACTTCTTCCGCAGTATAATCGTTTTCAGCTCCTTTTCTTTTTAACAAAAACAATTCGAAAGCAGCAAATTCAATACGGTCAAAGCGCAAGGCTTTAGAACCATCGGCAACTTCGAAAGACAAATCAGTTCTTGTCCAGTCTAAAACCGGCATGAAATTATAACAAACGGTATCGATACCACAAGCGCCTAAATTAGCTATACTTTGACAGTAGTTTTCGATGTATTTTTTATAATCTCCTTTTCTAGTTTTGATATTTTCGTGAACAGGAATACTTTCTACAACTGACCAGCTTAATCCGGCTGCTTCAATTTCATCCTTTCTTTTTTGAATTTCTTCCACTGTCCAAACGGTTCCATTTGGAATATGGTGTAAAGCCGTTACAATTCCGGTAGCTCCAGCCATTTTAATATGAGACAAAGGCACGGTATCTTTTGGTCCGTACCATCTCCAAGTTTGTTCTATTCCCATTGTATTTTGATTATGTGTGTGTGTTAAACTCCTGAATATGCTAAAAATCCTCCATCTACAGCTACAACAATTCCTGTTACAAAACGGGAATCAGGATTACAAAGCCAAAGTAAAGTACTGTCTAAATCATTTGGCTGACCAAAACGTCCCATTGGAGTTTGAGAAAGGATTTTGTTTCCTCTTTCGGTCAAACTTCCGTCTTCGTTAGTCAATAAAGTTCTGTTTTGTTCGGTTAAGAAAAAACCAGGTGAAAGTGCATTTACACGAATTCCTTCTTTAGCAAAATAAACCGAAAGCCATTCTGTTAAGTTACTAATAGCCGCTTTAGCAGCACTGTAAGCAACTACTTTTGTCAAAGGATGAAAAGCACTAACTGATGAAATATTCAGGATACTGCATCCTTCTCTTCCAATCATATCAGTAGCAAAAACCTGAGTTGGCAACAAAGTACCAATAAAATTAAGATCGAATACAAAACGTAAACCTTCGGTATCTAAACCAAAAAACGTTTGTAAACCTTCTGTTTTATTTTGGCTGTCAAAAAAAACATCAGCACTAGTCCCCTTAGGATGATTTCCACCAGCACCATTAATTAGAATATCAACTAAACCTAATTCTTCATTAATTGCCGCGTGTGCTTTTCTCAAACTTGCTTCATCACAAACATCAGCAGAAACACCAAGAGCTTTTCCTCCAGCACTATTAATTTCTTCAGCTAATTTTTGGGCTTTTGCCAAATCTCTACCTAAAATTGCAACTTTAGCACCTTGTTTTGCCAGTGCATTTGTAAATCCGGCACCTAATACTCCAGCACCTCCAGTTATTACGACTACCTTGTCTTTTAGTCCAGTAATTATATCCATTCTGCTTTTTTTGTAAGTTTTAGCGAAACTACAAAAAAAGATTTATTTATTTCCTTTTATCGTTACTTTAAGGGGGTTAGCTAACATTTCGGCTTGTTTTTGTAATAAAGTATCCCAATCTGATCCATTAGCAACCTGACCGCTTTTTTGCCAGGCAAAACCCGCGTAGTAAATTAGCTTATTTTCTTTTGGCTGTGTAATTACCAATAAGTCGCTATGGTCTTTTATTTTAGAAACATTCGAAAAAGCATCTTTTACCAGTTTTGGATTTAAAACAATTCCTTCGCCTAAGAAAACGCCGTCAATTGTTTCTGCGTGACGAAACCAACCTTCTTTTTTGTTGATTTTCACTTCACCTTTATTTTCATGCAACGAAATTCCTGTGGCGTAATTTGGAATTGCTTTTTTGGCATCAATTGTAATTTCAAACTTCGAGAAATTCGAACCTAAATCTAACGAGATTCTTTTGGTTTCTTTCACTTCATAAGAACTCCAGGACGCATAAACCAATTCGAAAACCGTGCGTAAAGGTCCTGTTGCAATGGTTTTATAGCTTACAAAATTCTTAGAAACTGCCAATTCATTATTTTCCCAAATTCCACTTCCTCCTGTACCACGGCTTGACCCCACCTGATACGGGTCATAACCTTCACCATGATCGATATGATAATAACCCGGTTTTTTTACATTCTCGGCATACCATTTATTGATAATCGGCTGATCGGTTCTTTTAAGCCAGAGATCAATTCCGCTGGTCAATGTTCCGTCAGGGCGCTTTTCTTCTATTCTTTTTTGGGCATCGGGGCCATAAGTTCTAAAAGCTACCTTATCATTTTCCCAGGCGTAATCGTCGGTACGTTCAGGTACAAAACGAGAATAAGTCGTGATTTTACTTTCAGTCAACGGAATTTTTTCGTCAAAAACAACTTCGTAATTGGTTTTGGCTTTCGCCGAAACCTCAGCCTGAAACAACAATTCGTCTCCAATTCCATCCTGATTGTAATCAATCCATTGCAAAACAATATATTGCTGAGTTCCTTCTTTTCGAATTCGAAGATCTTGCTGTTTATTTCCTTTTAACAAATTCGAAAGTGATTTTTCTGAAATAGCAACCACTTCGTTACGTGAGAAATCCAAATTATTTTTTACCGAAATCCTTGCTGATTTATTTTGGGCATTCGCCAAAATAGAAAACGAAAAAAACACCAACAAACACTTCAAAGAATTAATATTGTTTCTCATAATTTAAAAATTGATTATCAAAAAAACAGCTTACTATTTTTTATTTTTTCAAAGGCTGGATTCCTTCTAATGTAGGTTTAACAGCAATGATATTTCCTTCTTCGTCAAAATACAATCGGTCAATACATACTTCTCTGTTATAACCTGCCGCGCGTCCCATCGTAATTCCTTTAGGGATAGTAAAACGGTGATAAACGATATACCATTCGTCAGTTCCCGGAATCTGGATTACCGAGTTGTGACCGGTTCCGTAAATTCCCTGAGAAGGATCTTTAGCCAATATCAAATTATCTTTAGGAATACTTAATGACCCCAGCGGAGAAGTTGTTGTAGCATAGCGAACTCTGTAATTTTCGCTTCGCGTATCGTCTTCAGACCATAAAAAATAGTATTTCCCTTTTCTATAGAAAACTTCTGTTCCTTCTCTGAAAGTCTTATCCGGATTTAAAACCGTCAATGTCTTTTCATTTACTGAAATCATGTCGTCATTCAATTCGACACCCACCATGAATCCGTTTCCGTAATACAAATAACTTTTCCCGGAAACAGGATCCGTAAATGCATCCGGATCAATAATCTGACCTCTGGTAATTCCGTTTGGTTTTGTTGCTACTAATGGTTTTCCAATATCCGTAAACGGTCCCTGAGGATTATCGCTTACCGCTACGCCAATTTTGGCATCACCAGTATAATAAAAGAAATATTTATACTGACCATTTATTTTTTTCTCAGCTGCTGTAGGTGCCCAGGCTTTTACATCTGTCCAGACAACATCTTTTTTCAAATCCAATAACACTCCGTCATCAGTCCAGTCCACTAAATTAGTTGACGAAAAACTCTTGAAATAATCACCACTCCATTCGTTAAAACCATCGCTGGTAGGATACAAATGGAAACGCTTATCTTTATTAGAATACAAAATTTCAGGATCAGCGTAATAGCCCGTTAATGATGGGTTATTTCTAACTACCGCTTCGACATCAACTGACATTTTTCCTAAATCACCCAATTCAAAATCATACTTTACTGCTTTTTGCGAAAAATCCTGAGCTCCGGCCGGACTCAATGATAATCCTTTATTGGCTTTAAATTCCGGATCAAAATGCTTTAAATCGGTTCCGTTTTTTACAGGAAGCAACATCTTTTTATTTTCAACATCAACTATAACATTGTTTTGTTTGATAGCTTCCGATTTTGCACCTGCAATTTCGCCATTTGGAAACCAACCGAATTTAGCAATTAAAGCCTGCGCTTCCGTTTTGGTAATTGGTAAAACCGTACCGTGTCTTGGATGGAAATTCATCGAGATATTCTCATCAATCACTTTGAAGTTTTTCAAATCTGTTGAAGAAGTAAATTGGTACTTCCCTTTTCTGTACATATCGTACATCAAAATATAAGTATCGGAATTGTTTAATTTGAAAACGCCTGAACCTTCAACCGATTCATTGGTTTGATCCACATATTCGTCTTTCAACACATATCCAGAAGTCAGCTTATCTGAAATTGCAACTTTGATTCCTTTATCGGCGGTATCTTCTGTTTTTAAGAACAAATGAAATTTCCCGTCTTTTTCAATAATATCAGCATCAATGCAGGAACCGTTTGTTGGACTAAAAAACAGCTGTTTTGGCACTGTTTCCAATGCTGTAAAATCTTTATTGGCATAGGAATAATAAACAATATCTTTTCCTCCCGGCTGCAACATCGAGAAGTAGACCATGTATTTTTTAGCCTTAGCATCATAAATAGTTTGTGGCGCCCAAACTCTGGTCACATCCTTAAATGCTGAAAACACTTTTGAAATATCTACTTTCGAAGAAGTCCAATGTATTAAATCAGTCGATTTTAGAAGTACCATCGCCTGGTTTTCCCAGCCATTTGCTGTTTGTAAATCGGTTACAGTCATATAAAACGTTCCATCAGCTCCTCTCAAAATATGAGGATCACGCACACCACCCGTTGTACTGATTGCCTCCGAGGCAATAACGGGTTTATTGTCATTCAGAGCGTAATAATTATAGCCGTCTTTACTGATGGCAAAACGGATGGCTTCTTCTGATTTTGCATTTCCTGTAAAGTACACAAACAAGTAAGCACTGTTATTTTCGGCAACTTTTTTAGTGACGCTGCAAGAAGAAAACAACACTAAAACCAAGCTTATCGAAGTGGCAAAAAATGCGGATTGTATTCGTTTCATATTTATCTTAATTATTAATTGTGACTATCCAGTTTCTATTCCAATATAAAATGGAACACAGATGAAACTGATTTTAGCCGATTATCACAGATTGAGACTAAAAAAAACACAAAAAATCCGTTTTTATCTGTTCAATCTGTGTTATCTGTGGGCTATTTTTCTACTTAGTCCGCTTAGCGGACAATCATATTATTAATTATTTGAATCCAACAAACTCAAAGTATAGCTGTAGCTATATTTTGGAGCGGTAAGCAAATATTGCTCATGTGGCAGTGATTTCCAGCTATCATCACCTCCCAAACCACGCTGTGCTAAATCCACATGTACAAAAACTTTGTCTTGCGGTTTTACATCATTGGTATGACGTTGCATTTTAGTTTTTCCCGGATCTAAAGATTCTGTCGAAACGTTTAATGTGCTAAAACTTAAAGTCTGTTCTCCTGTAATTTTCAAACCTAATCCTTTGTCGTTTTGCAGACTAAACCATCGTGTATCGGTTTTATTTCCACATTCCTGCGGACGAATGTATTCCCAAACAAACTGATTCGCCACCTTGTCCTGATAAATCCCAACAAAAGAAGCCGATTTTCTATCCGAATAATTTTCTAATGGGCCACGACCGTAATAGCTTAGATTTTCATAAGCTCCCGGAAGCTCTAAACGCATTCCAAAACGAGGCATTTCAGGTAAATTTTTACCAGTATTATCAATACTTGCCGTTACTTTTATTTCCCCGTTATTCTGAATAAGATAATTGACAACGTAAGGTATTTTGGCTTCAGCCAAAGCATATTCTACCGTTATTGGCAATTCTGATTCCGTTTGTTTCCCTACTGAAACCGATTTCACTTCAGGATTTAAATGAGCTTCTCTCCAAGCCACTAATTTCTCAGGCATTTTATTTCCAAAATCATTATCCGTTGGTGCTCTCCAGAAATAAGGCGTTGGAAAAGCAGTCACAATTTCAGAAGTACTATTTTTAGAAGTATAACTTTTCAATTCTCCTTTATCCAAATCGAAATTTCCTGTAATTGCATTGGTTTCGAATAACAAAACACTTCCTTTTTTCTTGATTTTCAAATTACTCTTTTTCGAAATTTCAGTTGTTTTTTCAGCAAAGAAATTCCCTTTTCCAATGGAAAATTGTTCTCTGGCTACTTCGTGATTTACAGGAACTACATCGGTTGCTGTTTTTGTATAAGCATATACATTCAGGAAATATTCTCCGTTTGCATTTAAAGTTTCAAGAGGCAAATCAATCTCCACGCTTTGCTCCGGGTCACAATCTGCATTGAATGTATTTTCCTGAACTAACTGACCGTTTTTAAACAATTCAAATTTGAATTGGTATTGATTCAAATTGGTATACTGAAAAATATTTTTAATAGTCAATTGATTTACTCCTTTCAGACTAAACAAAATGCTTTGATATACTTTTTTCACCTCAGTCAATCCCGGATGTGGTTTTCTATTAGCGCTAATCAATCCGTTATCACAGAAATTCTCATCATTATGAAGATCTTTACTTCCTAAATCTCCTCCATAAGCGTAGAAAACAGTTCCGTTTTCATCTTTGGTTTTTATTCCCTGATCGACCCAATCCCAGATAAAACCTCCCTGCATATGTGGACTACTGTTGATAATGTCCCAATATTCCTGAAAATTACCACTGCTGTTTCCCATGGCATGCGAATACTCACACATGATAAAAGGTCTTGTTTTATCGGTTGCAGCGGCATATTCTTTCATGTATTTGATACTTGGATACATTGGCGCTACAATATCCGTATTGGCATTTTCTTTCGCCTGTTCAGAATGTACCGGACGGGATGCGTCTCTATTTTTCAACCATTTATAAGCATCATGAAAAACAGGTCCGTTACCACATTCATTCCCCATAGACCATATAATCACAGAAGGATGATTTTTATCCGTTTCGAACATACGTTTGATACGATCCAGGTGCGCCGGAAACCACATTGGCACATAAGAAGGATGTTTGGATTCAGCAGAAATGTTTTGCCCTTCAACCCCCATACCATGACTTTCTATATTAGCCTCATCAACTATATACATTCCGTACTCATCACACAGTTGGTACAAATAAGGATCATGCGGATAATGACTCATTCTAATTGCATTGATATTATTTTGTTTCATCAACTCTATATCCCTGCGCATGGTTGGGCGGTCAGGAGTACGCCCTTTTGTTTCGTGATGATCCTGTGTATTTACACCTCGTACTAATATTGCCTTGCCATTGACTAAAAGCTGGGCATTTTTAATTTCGACTTTTCTAAAGCCCGCTTTTCCATAAACTACTGAATTTTCAGCAGGGTTATTCGTTTCTAATTTTAGAATATAACGGTACAAATAAGGCGTTTCTGAACTCCATTTATTCACATTATTTACAACCGAATTAAAGACAACTTCCTTAGTTGCACTAGTTACTTTTTTAGTTTCAGCATAGACTTTTTTGCCTTGAGCGTCTACTAAAGTCAAAGTAAGATTAGCATTTTTAATTTTGTTTAACTGAAAAGCTCTTAGCTGAACAGTAGTTTTAAAAAGTCCATTAGTATAATTTTCATCCAAATCGGCATTGACAAAATAATCCCAAATGGTCAATTTAGGCGCAGCTTGTAAATACACATCACGCTCAATACCGCTCAATCTCCAGAAATCCTGATCTTCTAAATAACTTCCGTCATGCCAGCGAAAAACCTGAACTGCCAGTACATTTTCTCCTTTTTGTAAAAACGAAGTCACGTCAAATTCAGCTGCTGTTTTTGCAGCTTTGCTCATTCCTACTTCTTTTCCGTTAAGGTAAACACAGGCATAACCTGAAATAGAACCAAAATGAAGAATCACTTCTTTGCCATTCCAATTTTCAGGTACGGTAAATGTTTTTCTATAACTCCCAACCGGGTTGTAATTATGATCTACAAAAGGGGGATTTCGGGGAAAAGGATAGGTAATATTAGTATAGATAGGAATATCAAATCCTTGCATTTCCCAGTTAGACGGCACAGTAATGTTAGCCCAACTTTTATCATCCAAATCTATTTTATGAAAATCCAAAGGTCTGTCGGCTGGTTTTTTAACGATATTGAACTTCCAATCGCCGTTTAAACTTTGATAATACGAAGATTTTTCCGGTTCATTTGTAGTTGCGACCGCTTCGTTTTGAAATAAAACAAACGAAGTTCTCCCAGCTTCTTTGTTTCTTTCTACGATATTAGGATTCTCCCATTCATTTTGTTGCTGCTGCGCGTTAATGAGCTGCACAGCCAACAAAAGCGCAAAAATTAGTTTCCTTTTCATTCTCAGTTTATATTTAGTGGTTTTAGTGTGTTTTTCGATTAAGTGACTGTACTTAAGGCAATTTTTTTAATTCAACAACTCTTACTGGCTGAGGATCTACCTTAGCCAATCCCTCTCCATCGGCCTGACTTACATTTTGAGAAAAAATATGCAATTGCTTTTTTGCTGTCCAAAGTGCTATATCAAAATTAGGCTCCCATTGCCCTACCGAATAAGCCGTTACATCTTTCAACTCCCATTGTTTTTTATCTAAATTGGTATACCCCAATGTGATTTTATTGTCTCTTTCCTCGTCTCTGAAAAGCAAATACAACATTGATTTATCGACCAAAATTTTAGGACGCGAAATCGGAATTCTTTTGGTTCCGCCGCCACCCAGAGTAAATGGATTCGAATGAAAATTAGTATCGATTAAATTCCATTTCTCATTAGACCAATACACCACTTTGTATTGCGGCACTCCATTAGTAGCCCAATACGTTGCAATATAAGGATTTCCGGCATCATCCACAGTCATCGAAGTCTGATTGATTAAGCTGCTGTTTTGAGGAACATCCCATGCATGTTCGGCAGTTGCTTTTGTTATTGGTAAACTGTATTTTTCTCCGGTAGATTTTTGCCAACTTTGTCCTCCGTCAGCCGAAAAAGCATAACAAATAGTATTGTTTGTAGATACATCCCAGCTTTCTCTCCAAACCCAGGAAAGATAAATTCCTTTTTTACCTACGCAAATTTGCCAATAGGCAGAGCGCTGATTTTCGCCGTCAATTAGATTATTTTGCAATGAAGTCCATTTTTTAGTCTTCACATCATAAGATTTCATGATCATATTTCCTCTTCCCGAAGCACCTGAACGGTAACAAAACAACAGTTTTCCATCAGGCAAATTATGAAATTCAGGATAAGTGACTTTAACCTCATCTTTGCCGGTCATTGGCAATTCTTCTCCTAATTCCAAACTAAACGGCGCTTTACTTCTGGCATATCGCAAACGGGTATCATGATGATCCCAACTCACATGAAGATAGCCCGCCACATCTATTGCAATACTAATATCATTATGCGCATCTTTTACATTACCGCTATATTGAGTAATTACTTTTTCCCATGTATTGGAATTCAATTTGCGTTTAGCCAAAACCATTTTCCCTTCGGGATTATAATAGGCCGTATATTGTACCTCTTTAAAAGTGGTGAGCGCACTATTTCTAAAAACAACCGTGTTTACCGAATTATTACTCCAGCCTAAGCCTACTTCGCTTTCATTAGTTTTTAACTGAGCATTGGCAACAGAACAAAAAAAAGTCATCATTAAAAGCGAACTCTTAACGAAAACAGCTATTTTATTTGATTGATTTCTTAAATTGATTTTCATATTTTTTCTCTTATTATCGAATATTTCAAACACCTGATCAAAGAATTTTAGAATAAAATAGCAAATCTATTTTTTTCTATTATTTTTTTTATGGACTAAACAACAAATGTATGTACAACATTTACAAAAACAAACCAGCACCAACCAGTTTATGAATTTCTCTACCGGATATAGTCGTTTAGGATTAAAGAAATTGGAAGTTATCATTCTAAAAACCTACAAATACTATAAAAAAATGCTTGTTTTCAAAACTCTGCCTTTAAAACCATACCACTATATACCGGTTATTTTCTATCTTTATGACCTTAAAATTTTCTAATGAAAATAATTTCGATAAATAAAAGACAAAACCTTCCTAAGTACAAGCAAATCATTTTATCTGTAGAAATATCTATAGCCGAAAAACGCTTAAAAAGAGGAGACAGATTACCTTCTGTTAACAAAGTTTCTCTTGAGTTTGGAATCTCGAGAGACACCGTTTTACTGGCTTATGATGAACTCAAAAAAAGAGGAATTATCTATGCCATTTTAGGCAAAGGCTATTATGTAAAAAGTGAAGATTTCAGTTTCGAACAGCGCATTTTCCTATTGTTCGACGAATTAAATGCCTTTAAGGAAGATCTCTACAATTCGTTCATGGAAACGATGAATCGAAATGCACAAATAGATATTTTCTTTCATTATTTCAACCCCGAAGTTTTTAAAAAACTCATTCATGACAATAATGGCAATTATTCCAAATACATCATCATGCCAACCAATTTGGTTAACGCTGCCACAGTAATCAAAACATTACCCCCGGAAGATGTATTTATACTGGACCAAACTAATTCTGAACTAAAAAATTACCCTTCAGTCCACCAGAATCACACTAAGGACACCTATAACGCTCTGGAATCAGGTAAAAACGAAATTAAAAAATATAAAAAATTAATCCTGATTTTCTCCAGCTATAAGCAGCCAATGGGAATGCGGGAAGGATTTATTGATTTTTGCAAAAAGCATCAGTTTCATTATGACATCATCTCTAATTTTGAAAATAACGAAATCCAATCCGGAGATTTATACATCATTCCGGATGACCGTCATTTGGTAAACGTAATTGAACAGTCTAAAAAACAAAAATTAATTATCGGCAAAGATGTAGGTGTAATTTCTTACAACGATACTCCGCTCAAAAAAGTAGTAACCGAAGGAATCACAACCATATCGACCGATTTTAAAGAAATGGGAAGTATTCTGGCTGAATTAATCCTCAATCAAAGAAAAGAACAAATTGAGAACAAAAGCAGTCTTATTATGAGGAGTTCGTTGTAAATTAAATAAAAAACGCAACATTTGAATTAAATGTTGCGTTTTTAGCAGAGAGAAAGGGATTCGAACCTTAATGATCATAAAAAATTAAACAGACTCAAAATACTAATAAATATAGGATTTTATAAAACAAATATAAAATAAAATTTTATAAAATATCATTGCATATCATAAAAACTGGGTGTAAATTTGGGTGTAAAAAATAAACACCCAATTATGAGCAGTATTAAAAGAAACATCATTTTTACACTTGAGAACAGAAAAAAAGAGGGAATTTTAATTACAGAAAACGTTCCTATTCGAATGAGGGTAATATATGCCAATAACCGAGTTGATTTTTCAACTGGCTTTCGAATTGATACAGCAAAATGGGACAATGATAGAGAACGAATAAAAAATGGATGCACAAACAAATTAAAACAAAGTGCTTCTGATATCAATTCACGCCTTTCTGAATTCTACACCCACATTCAAAATATCTTTAAAACTTTCGAAACCAAAAACACTATCCCTACACCAAAAGAGCTGAAGGAAGAATTTAAAAATGCAATAGCACTAGAAAATCCAAACGAGTCAGACACTAACAAGATAAATTTGATTGACGCCATTGATGAATTCATCAAAGAAATTGGAAGACAAAACAATTGGACAGAGGCTACTTTTCAAAAATTCGAAACAATGAAAAGACATTTAACAGCATTCAAATCAAACCTTGATTTTGATTATTTAAATGAAAGCGGATTGAATGACTACATAATCTTTCTTCGTGACGAAAAAGAGATGCGAAACTCAACAATTGAGAAACAATTAGGATTTCTAAAGTGGTTTCTCAAATGGGCTGATAAAAAAGGATACAATCCTACCAAAGCATATATGTTTTTTAAACCAAAACTAAAAAATACTCCAAAAAAAGTAATTTTCCTTACATGGGAGGAATTAACCAAACTTAAAGAATATAAAATTCCTGAAACCAAACAATATCTAGAACGCGTTAGAGACGTTTTTTTAGCTTGCTGTTATACTGGTTTAAGATATTCAGATGCATATAATTTAAAAAGAAGCGATGTTAAAGCAGAACACATCGAAATTACCACTGTAAAAACCTCTGATAGTTTAATAATTGAGCTCAATAATTATAGTAAAGCAATTCTAAACAAATACAAAGATATTCCATTCGAAAATGACAAAGCTTTACCAGTAATAAGTAATCAAAAGATGAATGAATACTTAAAAGAATTGGCTGAATTAGCAGAGATTAACGAACCTACTAGAGAAACATATTACAGAGGTAATGAACGTATCGACATAGTTACTCCCAAATATTCTCTTCTCGGCACACATGCAGGACGTAGAACTTTTATATGTAATGCATTATCACTTGAAATCCGTCCTGAAGTAATTATGAAATGGACTGGACATAGTGATTTCAAATCCATGAAACCATATATGGATGTAGCCGACAAAATTAAAGCAACTGCAATGACTAAATTTAATCAATTGTAAAAACCAGACAACATGTATAAAATTTCAGATTTAATCCCTAAATACAAAATACTAAACGAAACATATACAAAGATTATACAAAATCAAAAATTAGACTTTAAAGACCAACGTTACATATATGATTTTCATGAGCAATTTAAAGATTTACAATTATTCGAATCCACAATCATTGAATTAATTAAAAGTTTAGAGAAAGAAAAACTAGAGTTATTATTAAGAAACCTTAACGAAGAAATAAATACAAACATTTCACTTTACAATGAAAACAAATCTTTTTTTGACAATATAAACCTAAATGAAGTTTGTAAAAGGCATTACAACAGTAAAGACGATATTATTACTTTCCAAGCAGCAATCCACAAAGAGGCATATGAAAATCATCTAAAAACAGAAAAAACTTTACGAGAAGCCAAGGATGAAGATAAAGCCAATTCTCTATCAGCTTATAATCATTTTCGAGAAAAATGGGAATTAGAAAAAAACAAACACTTCGAACTACTTGAATCCAAAAAAGAACTTGAAAAGGAAACATATAAATATCACACTAATACATTTGAATTAAATAATAAGCTTACTAATTCCTTTCTTAACTTATTAGCAACATTTGTAATTAGCGACAATATTAGCATTCATCCTTTACAAGAAACAGACAGATTCTTTGACTTAGGATTCTCTTATAAATTCTGGAAAGAAACTAATGATATATATTTTGAAAAAATTTCTGATACAGAATTTTACAATAACATAAATCTTCTAAATACTTCCAGTAAAAATACAAAACTACGCATTAAAAGAAATTGCAGAACTAAAGTAGCTTATATAATTAAGCAAATCAACAAACACATGAAGCATATAGAAAAAGAATATTGGAAAGAAGAAATATGCAAACAATTAGACATAGAAAAAACAATTAAAAAAAGACCTTCTAACATCAAACCTAGTATTGATGGCGGAAAAAAAGATGATCAAGAGTTCATTGATAAAATTCAGACTATTACAGACTATTATAATCTATTACAATATCAACACCCCTAAATTCCCCTTTAGAAGTTTTAAAAAAAATACCAAAACACTTAAAATCAATCAATTAAAATAATCAAACATTAACATTTTCCCCCTTCACCCCCTTTCACCTCCCTCTAAATTTGTCATGTTCGAACATCACAAGCCGAAGTACAAGGCTATTTGTTTCACATAACATTTTAGAAAATGGAAATCACAGATTTAAAACAAAAGCCACTTTGGCAAATGACCGGAGAAGAATTTTTATTTCTTCAGAATAATTCATTGCAAAACAACAAGCAACCAAGTGAAACCATAGACGAATCTAAAAAATATGTTTATGGTATGTTAGGTATAGCAAAACTTTTTGATTGCAGCATACCAACTGCAAATCGCATTAAAAAAAGCAAAAAAATTGAGAAAGCTATAACTCAAATTGGTCGCAAAATAATCGTAGATGCCGAAATGGCTCTTGAGTTGGCAGGAAAAAAAAGCAAAGACAAAAAGTAAAGACATGGAAAACAATCATAAAATGGATTCCAATGTAACTCAACTTTGGCATTCTTCAAGACTTAGAATAACTGATAAATTCGAATACCCTCCTGTTATTCTTAAAATTAACGATTCTATTATTGGAACTTTAGGCAACTTTAGTGCTTCAACTGGAAAAGCAAAAAGTAAAAAAACTTTTAACATCACAGCAATTGTAGCCTCAGCTTTAATCAATGATTTAGTATTAAACTATAAATCCTCTTTTCCAGAAGGTAAAAGCAAAATACTTTATATAGATACTGAACAAAGTCCATTTCATTGCCAACTAGTACTCAATAGAATCGTAGAATTAGCCGAAATATCAAACAAAATTCATCCTGAAAATTTAGAATTTCTTTCTCTCAGAAGATTTACCCCTGAAACCAGAATTGCGATTATAGAAGAAGCGATTAGAAATACTGAAGGATTAGGTTTAGTCGTAATTGATGGCGTTAGAGATCTAGCTTATGACATTAACAGTCCAAGTGAATCAACTAATTTAATAACAAAATTTATGCAATGGACTGACCATTATAAACTTCACATACACACTGTTTTACATCTAAACAAAACTGATGACAATACCAGAGGGCATCTTGGCACAGAACTCAACAATAAAGCAGAAACTATTCTCAAGGTAACAAAAGACGAACACGATACCAACACTAGCTACGTTTCCGCTTCAAACATTCGTGATATAGAATTTGAACCTTTTGCTTTTACAATAAACGAAACAAGCCTGCCTGTATTAGTAGAAAATTATCGCCCAACAAAATCAGACAGAAAAAGTTTCGACTATTTAGAAGTTTCACAAGAAAAACACAAAGAAGCTTTAGAATCATTGTTTTTAGAATTAAAAACTTTAAAATATAAAGAACTGATAAACGGTCTTCGTGAGAAATATGCTTCTATAGGATATGTGTTTGGTGAAAACAAAGCAAAGGATTTAAAAACGTTTCTCGAAAACAAAAGAATGATTATCAAGGAAGGAACTACATATAAATACAACCCAAACTTCCATTACTAAAACTGGTTTAGTTTAGTCCATGTATATATATAATAAACCAAACTAAACCCAATTTTAATTATTGACTGATTTTTGAAATCTCTTTTTACTTCCCTTTTGTTCAACACTTATAAACAACAAAAGGGAAATAAAAACCAAGCTTATTTACTTATAAGCTGAAATGATTTCTAATCATTTTACCAATTATTCCATAAAACCAGACTCAATCAAATGAAGAAAAATTGATCGAGATGTGTCATTGTCCTGACATCAATGGTGACTGTCCTGACAATAACCACTCGCTTTTACTCCCGATGGTCGCAAAAGAAAAAAACAATGAAAAGAATAAAGAAAATAGAATTCCGAGTAACTCATACAGAGTACCTCATAATTCAAAACAAAGCATCAAAAAGCGGAAATACCATTTCTGAATTTCTACGAAACACGGCAATGGGACATCAACTCTCCTATAAACTTACAGAAGACGAAATATTAATTTACAAACACTTAAATCAATATGCTGATTACTTTAGGAGAATTGGAAACTTATTCAAGCTAGGAGACACAACTGGTGTAAAAGAAACCTGTATTGAAACCACAAAACTAATACAAACCCATTTAAACAAACTGAAATAATATGATTGGAAAAGCTTCAGCTTGTCCAGGAGGGACAGCATTATTTAATTACGTAATAAACGATAAAAAGGGATATGAGTTAACCCGAAACGGTATAAGTGGCTCTACACCAAAAGAATTATACGAAAACATGAACATCATACAAAAACAGAACTCAAAATGCAGTAACAATACTATTTCAATTGTTCTGTCACCAACTGTAGAAGATGGCAAAAAATTATCTGATACAGAATTACTAGCAATTACTAAAGATTTTTTAGCTGAATTAGATCTTGACCCGAATACGGAACAATACATAGCATTTGTTCACGATGAAAAAGAACATAAGCACGTTCACTTGCTATTAAACAGGGTTCAAGAAAACGGCAAACTAATCCAAGACAACTTCATTGGAAAAAGAGCGCAACACGCAGCACATCGGGTTGCGCTTAAAAATGGAATAACATCTGCACGAGAATTAAAACATAAAAACGAATCCAAAAATACCGTATTAAATAAAGATGTAAAACAGCGCATTAAAACAGCTCATTTAGATGTATTAAAACAAAACCCTAAAAACTTAAACGACTACAAAAGATTTTTACTTTTAAAATCAATAGAATTAATCCCAACAATTAACAAACAGGGGAAAATTCAAGGATTTAGATTTTTAGATTTTACTACTGGAACAAATTTGAAAGCAAGCGAAATAGATCGCAACCTCAAATTAAATGAGCTGTTCTTAAATAAAAATGAACATAAAATCAGTCATAATGATATCCTAGCTATTTCAAGTAATGCTTATAATGTTTCCATATTTTCCAACTCATCGGCATCAACTATTCAAATATGCAATGATGATAATGAAAATTTAAAAAAGCGAAAAAAGAAAAAGAATTTTAAAAGATAAAATCATGAAAAAAAAACAACTTACATTAGATGAGTGGATAGAATTATATATTCAAGCCACTGACACATTAAATTCTAACCTTAGAAAAAACACTCAAGTTCAGCAAAACTTTGAAAAAAAGATAGGCAGCATTAACATTAAACCTGATTTAACTGATATCATAATTAATCAAGAGCAGTATTTTAAAAAAATAAATTTACAATCTCAAAAACACATAGAGTTAATCGAAGAAAGTTGTAAAAACTTTCAGAGACCATTACAAAAGTTTAATACCCGAAGCTTCCATTATCTATTTATTTTAAACTTCTGTTTCTTTCTCACAACTGGAATTTCAATTTATATAGCCATCAAAAAAAGCATCAAAGCAAATGAGTTAGTAGAGCTGCAAAACAAAAATTCCGAACTCCAAAGTAAAATTTCGGACTTAAGTACCTTTTTTCAGCAAAATCCTAAAATCCTAAAAATTTATAAAAAATGGTATCCAGATTCTAAAGAAAATTTTCAATAAAATACTGAAAACTAAAAAAGAGGCTATACCTTGAAGCCTCTTTTACTTTTAAATCAAACTTGAGTTTAGATACACTCAGTATCAATAACAGGATTTAGATCTAAGTCAAATTGTTTTAAATACTCCTCCCTTTCATATTCATCAAGCTCATCATTGATTAAATTATAAATATCCCGATAAGCAAGTTCGGTACAACCACTAAGAGGATAATTTTGCTCCCGATATTCTATCTCTAATTTGAGAATTTCAACAATTTTAGGTTCTACATATTGTTCCAAAAGAGAATAAAAACATAAACCCTCATAAACAAAAGGATAGCTTTCTTTAAGATAATTAACAAGAACGCTGTAGTAAGATGATTGTATTAAAAGAATGTCATAATCTTCATTAAAGTGTATCATAAGGATAAAATTATTTATCACTAAATTAACACTATTATTCTTTCTTTTTAAATAAAATAGAATTTAATTATCCGACTTAAATTTCAACCGATAAATAAGTTTTTATAAAAGGAATCTTATTGTTAATAACAAATCATAGATTAACAAATACATTTTCTTACATTTATAAACTATAAATTAATATTAAAAGCTATCTAAATACAATACTAGAAACGCATGCATTATGCTGTAATTCTGTTATGAGGATATTTGATATAGTCAAAAGATAATTGTAGCCTTATTTGAGACCGATAGGATTATGAAGAAGATTGACAAGTTAGAGTTTTAGTTTTTTCTTAAGCATCTTACTACTAATGAATCAATTAGAACAAAACAAGTATTAACAAAAAAATAATTTTTATTAACGCTTTCTGTTAACAAAAAAATATATATTTGCATGAAAATTACGTTTGATGACAACAAATTAAGAAAGTATGCTAACGATGATAGGTTAGCAGAAAAAAAACTTGGCAAACGAGAAGCTGATTTATACAAACAGCGTCTTGATGATTTAGCAGCAGCACAAACGTTAGAAGATGTTAGACATTTACCTGGCAATTACCATGAATTAGTTGGGAACAGAAAAGGACAATGGGCTTGTAATTTAGTCCATCCTTATAGATTAATTTTTGAACCTCACGAAGACCCAATCCCTACCAATGAAGACGGTCAATATCTCTGGATAGAGATAAAAGGAGTTGAAATAATTGAAATTGAAGATTATCACTAACAAAAAAACAAATGGCAACAATTACCCAATATTACCCTCAAACAGTTTCACATCCCGGTACTACTTTAGCTGAAATTTTAGCTGAAAAAGAAATGGGAGCAAAAGAATTTGCAGTAAGAACTGGAAAACCTGAAAAAACAATTTCAGATGTTTTGAATGGAAAAAGTGGTATTACTCCCGAAATGGGAATTTTATTTGAACAAGTATTAAAAATCCCTTCCCATTTTTGGATAAATAGACAAAGAGCTTACGATGAATATTTAGCTAGAGTTGAATACCAAAAAACAATTGAAGAAGGTGTTGAATGGTCTAAAACTTTTCCTTATGCTAAAATGGCTTCATTAGGTTGGGTTAAACCAACTATTAAAAAAGAAGAAAAGGTTATAAACTTATTTGAGTATTTTGAAGTTTCTAACACTAAAGGATATTATGATTTTTACCATAATCAAAAACTATTAGTAAATTTCAGAATTTCACTTAAAGAAAATGAAAATGCAGGAGCAATAGCTGCATGGTTAAGACAGGGAGAAATTCAAGCTGATGCTTTGAACAGCCCAGAATTTAATAAAAAGAAATTAACCGAAATTTTACCAAAGTTAAAAGCTATAATGGTTTCACAACCTGCGGACTTTTTTACTCAAATACAAGATTTATGCAATTATGCAGGAGTTAAAGTTGTACATACACCTTGTTTACCTAAAGCACCAATTCACGGCTCTACAAGATGGCTAAATGATGTTCCTTTAATACAATTAAGCGGACGTTACAGAAGAAATGATATATTTTGGTTTACTTTTTTCCATGAGATTGGACATATTTTACTTCATGGCAAAAAATATATTTCAATCGAGAATATCGAATATGATGGAGAAAATCAAATTTATGAAAATGAAGCAGATGCTTTTTCTGCTGATTTGCTTTTGAGCAAAGAACAGGAGAGAGAAATTACAACCAATCAAACTCTAACCGAAATGGATGTTGTTAGATATGCTAAAAAATTCCAAACACACCCTGCTATTATTATTGGACGATTACAGCACTTAGGATTAGTCCCTTTTGGCTTAGGTAATAATTTATTTAATCCTATTAATTTTTGTGTAGAATAAGGAGATTAGCTTGTTCCTAAAAATGTTTTGCAGAATGAGTAATAAAATTGAAAGCACATCCTCAAAAGAACAAAACGAATACGCCAAAAACGTAAAAGGAGAACCTCTTTTTATCCTTGAAGCCGAAAGTGGTCGTAAAGGCTATTGGTGTATGGGTTGTGGTGAAGAAATGGAAGCAGTTCGCCGTACTAAAAATATCCACCATAAATCCTATTTCAGACATATTGCGAGAGATAAAGATTTGGAACGCAAATGTACCTTCAGCAATCAGGATTACCGTCACAGACTAGCCATAGATATTTTGCAACGTACAAAGAGACTTAAAGTACCTAATCTCTATAAGTATGCCCCTGATGGTTCCAAAGCCATTCTACTGGAAGAAACCCAATTCATAGAAGCGCACTCTGTTAGAGCTGAACTAACATTTTATGAAGATGATGATGCTGAAGTACACTGGGGCAAAAATCCAGAGATAGATAATAAAAATTTACTAATTAAACCCGACGTAACATTCTTTGATGTGCATGGTAAACCAATTTTACTAATAGAAATTGTGGTCACTAATAAATTGGATGATGAAAAAAAAGCAAAAATTAAAAGACTGGGGATTAATACAATTCAAATAACCATACCAAAAGATTCCCCAGAAAACATTGCAAATAATTTTCTAGTCACTAAAAACACAAAATGGGTATTTAATCATGTCGAACAAAACACCAACTACTTTCAGCTTTCCAATAGAACTTCAGAAACAATATTACCAATTGATCCAATCGAAATGGGATTTTTTAGAGAATCTGTCACCTGCAGAGCGAACCAAATTAGGAATCTTATACGAGGACTTGGAAAATGTGTGGAATCGCAACATTACAGAAACATTGAACAAAAACTTGAATCAGAATTATCTAGAATTAAGGGAAATGCAGAGCGAGATCGAGAGCGATTGGAACAACTACGAAGCCAACATCGAGAATCAGTTGAGTCAAGACATAGAGAATCGTACGATATCCTTGAAAAAGAAGAAAGCGAATTCGGACAATCATTTGAAGATGCTCAAAGAAAGCTATACGAAGAGTATAACGGAGAACAGACAGCAATTGAAGAGCAACACGCAGATCTGGAAAGAAGATACCTTACAAAAATTGAGTCAATTAGAGAAGAGCAAACAATTGTTAACAGGGAACTTAAGTCTAGACAAGGAGCTGGACGAGCTGAAGAAGATATTAGACGACAATTTGAACCAGAAGAAGCAAGAATTGACAACCAGCTTGACAGCATTAAAAGAGAAGAGAGATATATCGAAGAATCTAACCAGTCAGAATCAGGATTTGAGGAAAACTTTGAGAGAGAAAGACTTCAACTTGAGAATGAAGAGAGAGCTTGAACAGAAATTTGCAGAGCTTGAAAGACAAGAACAAGAAGAATTTGACAGACTTAGAAAAAAGTTTTTACCAGATGAAGGAGCAACTGGAGAATTCACAAAATTCGCTATTGAGGAAAGAATTAGAAGCGACTATGAAAGGGAATACCAACAAATTATTGACAGAGTTAACAATAGAGATGTACAATCAGGAGATGAATTGTCCGATAAAATTAAAACCATACTTGAATTACGGGGATTATTTATCAATTACAGGGATGTACAAAAAGCTCTTGAAAGATGCCGAAATGGAAGAGAAATTATTAAAAATGGAACTTACAAAGAATGGGATAAATAGTGAATGGTTTATGAATAATTTACTTTAATTATTTCAACTGAACTAAAATTGCATCTAAATATCATGTTAAAGAAACAGAAAAAACAAACATATGAAAGGCACATAAGACCTCATTTCTTTTAAGTATTTAGTAATAGCAGAGCTTATCTATTTTAAAATTAAACAAAAAGTTGTAGCGTTTTTACGACTACAACTTTTTTATTTGCTTTACGGGCAGAGGAAAATACCTGCGCTATAGTTTGAACATATGCGAGCGAGACACTATCATAAAACTACGTAATAACTCTATATGTTTTATAGATACGTCCCATTATAACTAACCACGATAATATCCCTTTATCTATAAGTTTAGCTAATTCATTTTCTATATCTTCCGAGCTATATTTTAGTAAACTATATGTTGGATGCGTTCTAATGAATTCTGAAAACTCCCATAATGAAAATTGAATTTCATCATCAACAAATATAGAAATATCATAAGCATAAATTACACCATCCTTCTCCGCAGTACATCCTGTTCCATGAAACCAATATTCTATACCATTAATAGTTCCCTTTCTTTCAAAAAGACTACCTGCAATAGTACAAGGATTTTTACTTATGTTATACTTAATTTTAAGAGAATTTTCAAAAGCTCTTATAAAATCCACGTATACCTTTAATATATTTTCCATAAAAATTTTATTTTAAAAATGTAGTCCAGCCCATATCTCTTCCATTATAGTTCCAAACTCACTATACATTTTCATTCCTGATAATTCAATAGCATCTATAGTTTCCCCAGATCTTATCGCTGCTTCAACTCGATGATGACCATTTAAAATATATCTTTCTCCTTCATAAAGATATGTATAAATTGGTTTTGAATATATAGTTAAATCTCCAGCTTTCATTTTTCCCATAATTTCAATAATTGCTTTCTCACTTTGAGCGGCAAATTCAGTACTTTTTAAAGCTGTAAGTCCCTTCCCAGAATACTGTACAAATTTCATTGCTCCTCCACCTGATATAAATCCTAAACCACCGCTACTTGCAATAATTTTACTTGTAGGATCAGATGAAAATATTTTTACATACCAAGGAGAATTAGTCCATTCACGATGATTTAAACCAAACTCATTACGACCATCAGGAAAATTAGGATTAATATACTGAAAAGTAGAGATATTATTAAAAGAGTTTATGTTAACATTAGTCGCCATATTCGGCGGTGGACCTGAATTTTTGTTACCTCCAAAAAGACCTTTAAAAAATCTACGTACATTACCTACAACAAAATTAGTTGCATCTCTTGCCGCTTTTCCTATAGCAGTACCTGCCTCATCAAAATTACGGGCACTTAAATTTCTACTAAGCCACTCTTGTACACTAGGGTCTTCTATAATAGACTTAATAACACCGTTTCCATATTGAGTGTTGTCTAAATTATTTTGATTTCCACAGTAATCACAGTTTGATGATGTTTTTTCACCACTAGGATCTACATACTTCAATGGATTGTTCAATACATACCCATAACGGTTATAGTTTTGCGTATTACTTGGATCCTGCACATAATTATCAGGCTGTAAAAAACGATGTAATTTAGGGTCGTACAAACGCCCGTTCATGTGTATGAGTCCCACACTTTGCAAATGCTCATGTCCTGTGTAGCCTCTATCCAATAAAGTAAGACCGTTCAATGCATTACCAACTCCATCCTGTACCAGTACATTACCCCAAGCATCAAACAATCTTTTTTCTATAACTACTCCTGTAGCATCACTAATGGCAACAATGCTACCCTGATAATCGCGTTTTAAATATAAATAATTTTGTGTCGTACCATCACTTTTTAACACAATGGGAGCGGTATAGCCATCGCCACCTATATAAGTTACAAATTCTACTGCTCCTGTTGTTGTATTGTGTTTGATCTCAATACTACCATCAGCAGAATAATATTTACGTAAAGGCCTTAATAACTTTTCAGTATCCGTACTGCCATAAAACATAATACTACGACTATTATTATCGTTGTAGGTAAAACTTATTTTATCAACACCAGTTTCTTCAATTTGTATAGGGCTTTTAAAGGTGTTGTAGGTAATATCTAACTGTCTGTTTGTGTTAGGATCAGGTAAATTCCCTCTGTTTTTGTAATAAGTATCCGATTCTGTGTTAAGTGTAATCGAAGTATTCCTATATCCTTTTTGACTGTCTGAATCATTATAATTATAAGTTCCTACCGCATTTTGCGTTATCCTTCCACGGTCATCATAGCTTTGGGTTTCTGTTACTCCTGCGGTATTTTTAAACGAAGTAAGTCGGTCTAAAGAATCGTATGAATTACTAAAGTCTTCACTCCAATTAAATAAATTATTCGTTCTACTGGTTAAATTGCCTTTTTGTGGGTCAAACACCGTATTAAGGGTCATGATATTCGCTGGCGAAACAATCAATCTATCTTGTTTGGTTTGAGATATGAAACCATAAGAATCATAAGTATTGCTAACTGCAATATTACCGTTAGCCATAGTTGCTCCAATGAGTTGTCCTCTGGCATTAATGGTATTGGTCTGCCATAATACCTGAGAATTAGCGGTATCTATTATTTGCCATGGCTGTCCATTTTTATAAGTATATTGAACCGTTTTAGCACTAGATTTTCCAGCTGCTGTAGCACTAGAAGTTTCTGTATTTAGTCTTCCAAATCCATCATAAGTGAATTGTTTGGTAAAAGTGGCATAAGGCGTGGTTTCAACGAAACTTTCTAATCTTTTATTACTGTCATAAGTATACGTAGTAGTAGTGGTTGCATTATTTTCTACATCAACAAAAACACTGGATGTTAGTAATTTGCTGGTGCTATCATAGGTATAAGTCGTCGCACTATTAGTATTCGTTCCTACTATTGTTTTTTGGGTAGGTTTACCTTCAGGATTTAGTGTATAAGTTGTGGTGCCATTAGGAGTCGTTTCTGTTAAAGCTTCCCCTAAATCATTGTAAGTATAATTATACTCACCAGCTGATGGATCGGTGAGTTTGGTTTTTCTTCCCCAACCATTTTGCTCAATAGTAGTGACTACTCCATCATAATTTGAAGATTTAAGATTACCATTGGCAAAATAATTATAAGTAATAGTTCCACCCGGACTATCGGTTATGGTAACTACATTGCCCAGCGCATTTTTAGTTGCTATTTTAGATTTGGTGCCATCATTTATTGTGCTCGTTAAACCGTAATAACCAATGCTGGTGGTTTTTCCTGTAAAACTTATATTTTGTGTAGGTCTTCCATATACATCATATTGAGTCTCGTTCCATTGACTTGGACTACCACCTGAATAAGGTTCACTTACCTTATAATTTCTATCGTAAATATCATACAGATAAGACACGCTGGAGGCGTTGCCATTTAAGTCTTTTACACTAGCGGTTATTTTTCGTCCCAAATCATCATAGAGTTCTTCGCTATAACTGCCGTCATCACCAGTTACTGTGATTTTCATTTTCTCGGTATTTCGGGTATAAGCTACTGTAACACTTTTCCCTAAATAATCAATAGTTTTTGTTTTCTTGAGCCAAGAATCATACTCAAAATTCGTTTTAATAGCATTATTCCAAGAATTCAATTCAGTTTGCCTATTTTCGAATTTTAAAGTCCCATTTGTATTGTAATTAAATTCTGTTTTTAGTCCTTCAACATCTGTGCTTTGGGTTAAAAATCGTCCCGTAGTGTCATATTCATAACTGGTTTCTCTAGGGCTGAAATCTGAACCTGAAATTATTTTTTTGGTAATATTCCCAAAAGCGTCATAATCATTATGTTCGTTAATAAAATTAGTATTATGTCCTTTTTTCTTTACTTCCGTCAATAAACCAGCTGTATTGTAGGTGTATTGTTCTTCGGAAATCATGGTATCGCCTGATCCTGTTACGCTTTGGATTTTTTTTATCGGTCTGCCTATTACATAATAAGGTGAACTAGTTGGCGTTGCATAATCTATGGCAGTTGTAGTTATTTGTTCGATATTACCTCCATTTTTAATATATGTGGTAGAACTAAGCGGATTATTATTGGCATCATAAGTAATCGCAGTAGTATCGCTACTAGTATCATCTAGACCATTATATTGTTGAGTGTTGCTCAGTTTAAGATTAAAAACTTTAGAAGGACTTAAAGAACTGGTATAAGAGGAGGCTGTTTTGCTAATAAAATTACTTGGTGCAGCATAACTACTGGCATTATATTGCCCCAGTACAGTATAGGTTTCAATATTAGCTCCTCGTAAGTTAGTATCAAATTTAGACACAGTACTGATAATAGGATTGTTATCATTAAACCAATTAGTTTCAGCGGTAGATTTAAACCCTAAAAAGCCTAATCCTTCCGTATTAGAAATAGCATCATAATAGGAATACAATTGTTTTTTATAATCGGTAGCAGATTGTTTTTCTAATATAGAAACCACTTGCATACTTGAAGCTGACTCTATATTAGAATATGGATAAGTTTCAGAATAAGAACTGTTATATATTGGACTATAGAAACCATTACTATAATCAACATCTGAGTTTAAAGGTCGATAGCTAATAGATTCTTTTACACCATTACCATTAGTAATAGCACGTAATAATTGGTCTTGAGTGCTATCTTTATTAGAATTAAAATAGAAAATTTTATTATTACTTAAAAAAGCTATCTCTAACGTAGGATTATAAGGCTTATCTTTACTTTGAATTCCTTTTCCGGTGGGTAAATAAATAGGAAGAGAATTAAGATAAATATCAGGACTAGTTAAACTACTAGCTGTAACTGAACTACCACTACTAAAAATCCCATTAAGATTATCGTAACAAGTAACCGTCAAGCTTCCTGATGTGTTACTCGAATTCCTATAGCTATTAGTTAAAATTAAATCTGATCTACCATCCTTATCAAAGTCAGAAGCAATATAATTATATGTATTAGTAGAATTATTTTGCAAAAAAGAAATTCCGGAATACGTCTGTGTCGTTTTTATAAAACTGGTGCCTGTAGAACTATATTTATACCAGCTTGTCGAACCATATCCATTAGGAATAATAAAATCCGTTTTACCATCACCATTATAATCTCCTAATAAAATTGTTTTACTAGTATCTACCGAAATATTAGTATCCGTATAATTCGACAACAAAACCAATTGATTTGTATCATTAAGAGTATAAGAGGTTACTTTACCATTTTCAAAAACCAAAAAATCTGATTTTCCATCACCATTGATATCTGCTACTTCCACTCTCGAAGTTGAAGTCAAATCGACCAATAATTCTCCTGAATAGGTTAAAAAGTTTGTAGTGTTATCCCTTTTTAAATCAACGAAATAAACTTTTTTGGAAGGAATCGAATAAGGCATTTGTTGACATTGGACAACAAGAATTCCATTAAGTTGAGTGTCAATAGCTATAACATCTGTTAAACCATCTCCATTAAAATCTCCAGAGAGTATTTTTTTAGGAAATATCTTAGGAATTTTTATAGAATTACAACCTCCAGGAGACTCAACTAATTGAGTAGGAAAATCCACCTTTCTTTCGTATTGATAATAAATAGGGGAAACTGTTCCTGCACAATAGATGGTAAAAGTATAATCTGTATTTGTTTTTTTAGCTACAGTCCATCCCTGTTTAGGCATTAAATGGTTGTTCCAGCTCAACCAAGTAGTTGGAAAAATAGTTTCAAAAGCCCCTACATTATGTTCCCATCCTATGTTTGAATAATTACCGGAATTAATATTTGAAAACAACCAATACTTTTTCTTACTATCAGTCCCTGTAGTAGGATACAATAAGAATTCCATTTTTTCATCACCATCAAAATCTCCCGAAACAGTTCCTGCATTTAATGAAGTGATATTCCCCACACTTAAACTTGTTGTAATATTTGCATAAGATATTGATTTATTTGTAGTCTCGTAAGTAAAAATAGTAGGATTATAGCTTTTTAATCCATCACCTGACCTTTCAATAATACTATATAATCTTCTATATCCATAAGCAGTATAATAATAATCGAAACTATAAGTTCTATAACCAATTGAGTTACTATATATATCTATTTTATATACATATTTACTTTTTATAATTTTTTGACCTCCTACATATAGTTCATCCTTTCGACTATCGATATCATAACGAAATTGTACTTTATTTATTGGAGATAAAAACCCTACAGATCCATACTCAATAGTGGAGATATTCAAATTATTATCTGTATTTTCATACGTATAAACAATCCTTACCCCTTGTGAATTCTCCCAATAGGTAATTCCATATTCCATTATGCTTCTGGAATCTGTTGAATTCCCATAATAAGCTTTTGAACCGTCTGGATATTCTACTAGAAAATAAGATGGTCCATAAGTTGCTCCACTCGGATGCACTCCATAAGAAGTAATTTTTAGGTTTGAAAAATTTTCGGTTTCATAAATAGCACCAGCGCTACCATAAGTTCCAGATTTCAAAACCAATCGTTGACCATCTAAAGCAAATCGATCTAAATTATTAAAATCTACTCCGTCTATAGTACCATCATGATATTTAGTTGCAGGTATTCGTGTAATCTTTGAAACTCCGGCTATATTCCAACCATATCCAAGTGAACCAGTACCTCCTTGACTGTTATAAGCTAAACTTATTTGAGGAATAACTCCGTTAATTCCCGGAGGAACTGCAATAGGAATGTTATAAGTGGCTGCTCCGGAAAGGGAAACCGATAACTGTCCTTCTGTAACTCCAACCTCTGAAGAATTCCCTGTAGGAGCAGTAGTTGTTAAATTCTGCATGGATTGGGCAGACTGCATTTCTGACATAGTGCTAAATTCACTTGTGGCACTTTGTGTTTTTTGAACGGGACTATCCGTTCGGCTTATTGTGATTAATCCTTCAACAGGAGTGCCACCCATTTCTTTTACTTGCGCAGAAATGAAAAAAGAACATCCTATAAATAGTAATAGACTAAAGTAAAATTGTTTCATATGCACAGAGTTTATTTTTTAATAATTTTAATAGATTTTTGTTCTCCGCTTTTATACAACAATACTAAAGCATACATTCCTATGGGATAAGACTGAAAAGCAATATTCTGACTGTTTTTTTGATTTAAATTGGAAAAAGACTGAAGTACACGACCATTTAAATCATAAAGCTGTATGGAGGTAACATAATTATCCTCGATCAATTCCCATTGAAGATATAATTCTTCTCTTACTGGATTGGGATAATAGGAAATAACGTCCTGAGAAGAAAATTTTAGTAAATCTTCTTCAGTTAATGCAGTTATTTCTTTTGTTTTCTCATTAGTCATTCTCGATGTCAAACAATTAATGCACAATAGGCGTTGAGTTTGATTACCGGCATCGTCATAAGAGAAAGTAATTCGATCCTGTGCCTGACAAATACAAGTACAAGCATAAAATACTAGTAGAATAATTATTTTTTTCTTCATTTGGGATGAGTTTGAATTTTCTGCAAAATTATTCTTCCAAATTTTCTTAAACAATACCTGTTTTTAGTGATATTCAAAATAATATCCAATATTGTCAAATGCTTTCTTACTACATAAATCCAATTAATTTTGAGAATATTTTTTGAAAATATCTTTATGTTTTGTACTTGACCTCATGAATCAAAATAGAAATTCATCAAAAAAATGCAAATAAAAGTTTAATTGGAATAATACACGATAAGAAAAACATTTCTTTTATATAGCAATATTTGCTAAAATGCTTGATTATTAATTTTAAATTATGCATTATTAAGAAAAAACAAAGGATAGGCTCAGATTACTCATTGATGTAAATAAAAAACCCAATTTTACTTTCTGGGTGTAAAACTGGGTGTAAAAAACGCAATCGCCTGAAAAACAAATGATATTGCAGAGAGAAAGGGATTCGAACCCTCGATACAGTTACCCATATACTAGCTTTCCAGGCTAGCTCCTTCAACCACTCGGACACCTCTCTTTTTATTTTGGTTTGCAAATAACTCAAAAAAAATTGAGTTAGAAAAGTAAAAACAATATTAAATCATCTCTCCCCGCAAAGAAGTTTCAAAAACGGTCTTAAATTCAGCTGTAGGAATGTTAAGTCCCAACAAATACATCAATTTAGTAATTGCCGCTTCGGTAGTGATATCTTTTCCGGAAATTACACCTAAATTCTGTAGAGCTGTACTGGTTTCATATTGTCCCATAGTCACACTTCCACTGGTGCATTGAGTTACATTCACAATATACAATCCCTTAGCAATGGCTCTTTCTATTAAATTCAAAAACCAATCTTCTGTAGGTGCGTTTCCAGAACCATAAGTTTCTAAAACAATTCCTTTAAGATTTGGAATTTCAAGCAGCGCAGAAAAAACAGTTTCTCCTATCCCCGGAAACATTTTTATGACAATCACATTTGTATCTAAAAACGAATGAACCTTTAATTCTTTAGAGCTTTCTTTAGACAAAAGCAATTCAGTTTTAAAATTCAAATTTACACCCGATTCTGCTAAAGAAGGATAATTAGGTGAAGCAAAAGCATTAAAATGTTCCGAATTAATCTTTGTTGTTCTATTGCCACGATACAATTTGTATTCAAAATAAAGACAGACTTCCTGTATAATCATCTGATTATTTTCCTTCAACGAAGCTATTTGAATTGCTGTTATAAGATTTTCTTTGGCATCGGTGCGTAAATCGCCAATAGGCAATTGCGAACCCGTTAAAATAATCGGTTTTGATAAATTCTCGAGCATAAAACTCAAAGCGGAAGCGGTGTACGACATCGTATCTGAACCATGAAGCACTACAAAACCATCGAATTTTGAATAATTCAATTCAATGATAGCCGCAATTTCAGCCCATTTCTCGGGATTCATATTGGAAGAATCAATTGGATTCTGAAACGAAATAGTTTCTATATCACAATCCAATTGTTTCAACTCAGGAATTCTTTGTAACAATTTACTAAAGTTGAAAACCTTTAGCGCTCCGGTTGTAAAATCCTTGCGCATTCCAATGGTTCCACCCGTGTAAATTAAAAGAATTTTAGTCCTTGAGTTCATGAATATATTTCAATTTATTAACTACCGGATTGGCATACATAGCCAATAATCCTTGTAAAGCAATAGGATTTTCGGCATCAATTCGTTTTTCTAATCTACGAACAAAAACAGCCTTTTCATCCTCAGTATATTGATTCGAATATTTATCAGTATTATTCAAAATATCGTACGCAATATAATTCGTTGGCCACAATTTATAACTAGTCAATATCGAATCATCAATGGCTTGTGCCAATGCCTGAATCTGTTTGTTTACATTATCATTTTCAGCAATAATGGTATCAATTTCAGTATCTAAAACTTTACCTATGTGTATAAAAATACGTTTTTTAGGACCTAAAGCACCACTTAAAATGGTCATAAAATCCTCATTTTCTTCTTTCACATAAACTTCATTATTAGCTTCTGCCAATAATTGAGGCATTTTTAAAGCATCGGTAGGATCATATTCATACGAAATAGAAACAGGAACAATCTTCAATTTTTTGAAATAATCCATCAAATTAGCTTCATCTGAAGCCATTCCTATCATTTTTAAAACTCCCGGATTTGTCACATCATTTCCGTCTTTTGTACGTCCTTCACGTTGTGCAATCCAAACCGAACGGTTTTCATGCTGTAACAACTGACTTATATATTCCGACAATGTTTTTGAACTCTGCAACATTTCTCTTGGTCCCAAACCACGCTGAACCAAAAAATTACGATTCAACTTTGCCAAAACATTCAGGAAAGGTTGTTTTACCAAATTATCTCCAATAGCCGAAGCCGTCATAACCAAATCATGCTCAAATAAAGTAGCATTCAGTAAAGTAGTATCTAAAAGAATATCGCGATGATTCGAAATAAACAAATATGGCGTATTCGGTTCTAAATGTTCAAAGCCAGAAGTCATAAGTCCTTCAGAGCTTTTTTCTAATACTTTTTGAACCGATTGGTATATAAAATTACATTGGAAATCACGAATAGAATGCGTTTTCATCAGCTGTTCTTTCCAAACTTCATCAGCAACACCAGGGAAAGAAAAATTCATCAACGACTTCAACATAGGATGATGAAGCACTTTTTTTATCGCTTTATTTATTTCGGTATCATAATAAGGCCGAATCTCGTCAAACTTTTGCATTTAGGTACTATTAGAAAAACAAATGAACAAAAAAAATATTAAATTTTCACGGATTATATATTAAATCCCAAAAATTGCTTTCGAATTTTCAGTAGTTATTTTTGCAATTTCGTCCTCAGAAATTCCGTAAATCTGTGACAACTTATCAATTACATTTACAAGATAACTACTTTCGTTTCTTTTTCCTCTAAAAGGAACCGGAGCAAGATAAGGTGCATCGGTTTCTAAAACAATGTGTTTGATATCAATTTGATTCAAAAACTGATCAATTTTTCCATTTTTAAAAGTCACTACTCCGCCAATTCCTAATTTCATATTATAAGACAAAGCCTTCAAAGCCTGTTCATAATTCCCCGAAAAGCAATGAAAAATTCCAAATAAATCAGCCGATTTTTCTTCTTCTAAAACTTCGAAAACTTCATCAAAAGCGTCGCGACAATGAATCACAATAGGTAATTGGTATTGTTTTGCCAATTGAATTTGTTTTTTAAAAGCCAATTGCTGTTCTTTTAAATGGGTTTTGTCCCAATACAAATCGACTCCAATTTCGCCAATAGCATAGAATTTTCTCTTCGCCAATTCGTCTTCAACAAATTGCAATTCGTCCAGATAATTATCTTTTATATGCGTAGGATGCACACCTGTCATTAAAAAAACATGGGTAGGATATTTAGCTTCCAAATCGTACATGGCTGCGGTATAGGCTGAATCGATAGCAGGAATAAAAAAACGAGTGACTCCAGCCGCCAATGCACGCTCCATCATTTCGTCTCTGTCCTGATCAAATTCTTCGCTATATAAATGAGTGTGGGTATCGGTAATTATGGGTTTTGTTTCCAATGGGTTTGCTTTAAAAAAGCAAATTTAGGCTATTACGCAAAGATTCGCAAAAGCAAAAAAGCCACACAAAAATCGATAAATCTTTGTGTGACTCCGTGAAAACTCTTTTTGAATCTTTGCGAAACAAATCCTTAATCCAGCTTATCCAGCAATTCCTGAACCTGATCATAATGTTCATAATCCGAAGGAATTGTCAACAGGATTTCTTTGCAGGATTGATACTCTTTTTGTTTTAATTTGGCCAAAGCCAAAGCATAAATCGCTTTGTTTTTATAAATAGAATTCCCTGATTTTATTTCGTTAAACACTGCTTCAGCTTGTTTGATTTGATTGTTTTCCAATAAAGAAATGCCATAAAAATATTGAATCTCAGCCGATTTATTTTCTTTCAAAACAGCTTCAAAAAGCGGAATCGCTGCTTTGTAATTCTTAGCATTAAATGCAGTTTCAGCTTGTTTTAAATTAGCAACGCCTTCGCCTCTTTCAGTCAAATAGGCGTTTTCGTATTGATTGTAATCTTCAAAATTAGGTTTGGATGTTGGATTAAACAAAAACAACCCAACCAAAAGCACCACTGAAGCGGCAACCATATACATCCAGGGTTTCATCGAAATCACTTTGATTTTTTCGGGTTTAAAATGTTCGTCCGAAATGGCTTTTAGATTTTCTTCAAAGGCTTTTCTTTCGGCATCAAAACCAAATTTAGCTTCTAATTGAGCCTGAACTTCTTTAAAAGTTTCTAATTCTGAAGCCAATTCAGAATCCTCAGAAAGTTGTTTTTCTAAATCCAATCGGGCTTCATCGGTCAATTCGCCCTGAAGATATTGCTCAAATAATATGTATTTTTCTTCGTTCATGGCTCGTTAATTTTTTAATGATTTAAAACGACTATTTTCCTGAATCCATTCGGTGAGCTGACCCGTACACAAAGATTTTTTCTTTCGAACATAACCATAGGTTACATTGAGTTTTTCGGCTACCTCTTCCATTGATTTTAAAGTAAAACTCCACTTTAAAACTTCCTGGCATTTTTCGCCTAATCTTTGAAACATCATATCAAAAAGCTGTTGTTTCTCTTCAAATACTTCTGTTTGTGCCACCATCTCTTCCGTGGGCTCATTAGTAGATGTAAAATCATCGGGAATTGTTACCCCTTTATTCGATGCTTTTTTCAATTCGTTCAACCATTTTCTTTTGCACAACAAAAAAAAGTAAGCATCAAACGGACAAGTTAATTGTAATTCTTTGGCTTTAGCCTGATTAAACAATAAAATCATGATTTCCTGAACCACATCCTGCGCCTGATCTTCATCGCCTGAATTATTTCTGATATAAGAAACCACCTTGGGAACAAACTTCTTATAAATAGACTGAATAATTGCCGAATCATTATTCGCCAATCCTTCTATAAAATACTGATCGGGATGAACCACGCTTTTTGACATAGGAAAACTTTTTTTCGAAAATAATAAAAAATGGGGTAACAATTATAAAACCAAACGGATATAGTACTGTAATCGTTCTTTAACATTTGAAAAAAGTTTTAAAAAATTTAAAATCCAGGGGTAACAAATTTGAAACACAATTGATGTAACAATAGCAACCCGGAAGAATAAAAATAATTTTGAAAAACAGGGTAACAAATTAAAACAAGAATTGATATAACAACAGAATTAGAAAACAATTAAAAAACTGGGGTAACAATTTTATACACAAATTGATATAACAGTAAAACAAGAAAAATCATTTTAAACAATAATTAAAATCAAGAAATCATGAGAACAAATTTTAAAACCATCGGACTTTTATTTTTAGCGGCAATTTCATTAGTAAGTTGCGAAAACGACAACAACGAAAACACGCCGGCAACAGCGGCAGAATTTGCAGATGTTAGACAAGCTGCCTTAGACAAAATCACTCAGGAATTTACCTTCACTGCCGAAGACGGAGCCAAAACATTTACTTCTGAAAAAGGCGTAAAAATTACCATCAACGGAAATTGCTTAACCAAAGACGGAAATCCTGTAACCGGAGCTGTAAAAATTGAATATGTAGAACTTTTTGACAAAGGAAACATGTTAGTAACTAACAAACCAACAATGGGAATCATGCCTGATGGAAATCGAAATTTATTAATCTCAGGAGGTGAATTCTTTATCAAAGCCACCCAAAACGGCAAAGAATTAGCAACTACCTGTAACATCACCTTACAAGTTCCTACAAGTCTGACTGACGGTGTTGATACTGCAATGACTTTATGGAAAGGAATCATCGACGAAGAAGGAAATCTGGCTTGGGCGGACGCCCGTAAAGCCGATGGTACTAATGGTGGAAAAGGCGGTGTAGAAGCAGGACAAAACAGCTATTATGTAAGTTTTGGAAACTTTGGATGGACAAACGTAGACCGTTTTTACAGCGACCCAAGACCTAAAACTACCATTCTTGCCGATGCCCCTGAAGGTTATGACAATACAAACAGTGCCATTTACTTGTCTTATGATGGCGAAGGAACTAACGCACTTGCCAAATTAGACACTTACACTGCTCAGGGATTATTCAGCGAACACTACGGTCAAATCCCTGTTGGTCTTGCCTGTCACGTGATTTTTGTAACCGAAGAAAACGGAAACTGGAGATACGCTATCAAAGGTGTAACGGTACAAGCCAATGATGTGTACACTTTTACAATGGCAGAAACCACTGTAGGAACCGAAGCTCAATTAATTGCCGCAATCAATGCGATTCAATAAAGATTCCCAAATTTAAATTCTGAAAAAAGTGGTGATTTGCTCATCACTTTTTTCTATTTTTAAAATTTTTTAAACTAACCAATTAAGAATTAGTAACTTATTCCTGCTGTACGCTATATCTTTTATGTCTTAAAGAAAGCCATAAAAGGATGCCGCTCCCATCAGGGCTAAAACCAGATTTGATTATGAAACACTATCTATCTTTTCTCTTTCTTCTTTCCTCTTTTTTCTTGTTCTCACAAAAAAAAGTCAAAGACACCATCACCCGAAGAGCAAATATTACTTATAATCAAAGTGGAAACAGCGTTTCATACAAACCCGAAACACCACCATTGATTCCCATTGCCGGCGCACCAAAACCGAGTTTTTCGTATTTGTGGGAATTTGGAGATGGCACCTACAGTAAATTAACCGAACCTAAACACAACTACAAAAACAAAGGGACTTACACTACCCGATTATCAGTTACCAATAATTACGATAATGGAAAACCGCCCGCTACCCGACCAAAAAAAGTGGTGATTAACGAAATCTCAGATAAAACTTTTGACGAAATCGCCTCCGTAGCAGACCAAAACGGTTTTGCCCTTCAAAAAAACTGCGATCCCATTCCAGACCAGGAAATGGAAGTTATTCTGAGTTATCAAAATCTGGAAAATTATGTTGCCAGCGGAAAAATCTATCTTTTTTACAATGAAAAGCAATTTAAAGACAACAACTTCGAATTATCCAGTTTCCGAGCGTATGCAGGCGAAAGAGAAGTAAAAGAAAACAACTTCGCAGCTGTTAACGAAATTGATAGAACAAATACTTATTTAGCCTCAAACGACAATTCTTTTCCAATAAAAAAACACCTAAACACCACCACCGAAGAAGATTTGGATGCTAGTTTAGCCGAATCGCATAAAACTTTCAAAAACGTTTCTATCTTAGAATTTGACGAGGCCAATCCGAGTGAAACCCGTAATGTATTTTATACGTTCAAAACCACTCCCGAAATGCTGAAAGACACCAGCGCCACCATTACGATGCGCGGAATTTATGTTCCAAACAGAAGCTATAAAAATCATAAAGTAAAAAATCTGGAAATGGAAATCGTAACTTCCCACGACCCCAACAAAATGGGGTCTAACGGAAGTTTTATGAATTACAGATTGGTGCGTTTTAAAAGAGTCAACTTCAAAACCCGCTTTCAAAACAATGGCGAAGGCCCGGCGAGAATGATTCGTCTGGAAACTGATATTCCGGATATGTTTGACAAGAAAACATTCCAAATTGAAGACATGTATCCTCAATGCCCCATTTGCCCAAAAGGAGAAGTTCCAACTGTGAGCTGTTTGGATACCATTATCAAACAAAACCAGATCTTCTTTACTTTCAAAAACATTTACCTGCCGGGAAGCGAACAGAAAAATGTAAAAGAAAAAGACAGCACTAAAGGTTTTGTAAAATACTCCCTGAAATTCAATAAAGACTTTCATAAAGTAAATACCCGAAGCAGAACCGCTATTATTTTCGACAAAAACGAACCTATCATTACTAATTACGCCACCACCCGATTCCTTCCCGGAATTTCCATTGGTGCTAAAGCGGGTTATAATTTCTATCCAAATCTGGAAAAATCGACAAGTTATTTTGCAGGATTTACTATTTCCCCGTTTAAATCCTATCGTTTTTATTGGCAGGCTGAATTAATTAACAGCAAAAACGATTACAATTCAAAAACAAACATAACGAATGGTTTTACCACCACGGCTAACGGAGTACGCCAGGCTACACGCACTACCGAAATCACGAGTTATTCCAACTTGAACAACGAAATTCCGCTTCTTGTACGCTATAACATCAACAACTATATCGGAATCGGTGCGGGAGTACAAGCCAATATTAATGCTTCGCAAAAAGAGGAACACTACACCAAAATCGAAACTTTTGAAACAGAAAAACCCGATTCTCCTATTATTAAAACACTGGAAAGCAGCGTTTCGGGTAGCAAAACTTTTACCAATTTCAAATCGGGATTATTATTTGATTTAACACTAGGCTTTGCCCGCATCGGCCCTAGTTTAGGAGCGCGCTATGTGATGAATTTTAAAGAAAATTTCAATTATATTCAATTGTATGGAATATGGAAGTTTTAATTTTTTTTTAAACCACATAAGTCACAAAAGTTTTTTTAATCCTTAAAACATTAGAAAATGGAATTAACAAAAACCTATTTAAAAGATTTGACGTATCAAATCAACGGTGCAGCGATTGAAGTCCATAAAGAATTAGGTCCGGGATTATTAGAAAGCGTTTATCATAAATGTCTTAAAAAGGAATTATCAAACAGAAAAATATCTTTTGAATCTGAATTTTCAGTGCCTCTGAATTTTAAAGGATTGGATATCGAAACCGATTTAAGATGTGATTTACTTATTGAAAACTGTATTGTAATCGAACTAAAAGCAATTGAAGCACTTGCTCCCATCCATCAGGCACAAATATTAACTTATATGAAACTACTTAAAGCTCCAAAGGGGATTTTATATAATTTTCACTGTGTAAACTTATTTAACGAAGGTCAAAAAACCTTTGTAAACGAATATTTTAAAAATTTACCTGAATAACTTTGTGACTTTGCAAAACTTATATGACTTATGTGGTTAAAAAAATATTTTATTTTCCTACTGATAATTCAACTTGCTTTTGGGCAAAATACGCTTACTTTAGAAGATAAAATCTACAATACCGTTGATGCTTTTGTTGCCAATCCCAATGAAGAAAATTTAAAAAAACTGGAGTCTTTCAGTAAAAACATCTCAACGGTCACAAAAAACAAAAACGAACTACTGGCATTAGTTGTTTTATACTGCAACAAAGCCTATTATGAAAATCAATTTAACCAACTTCAAAAAGCCATTTCCAGCTATGAAACCGCATGGAAAATCTATCAAAAAAACCAGCTAAAAAACTACGATATAGTCGAATTTTGCCTGAAACCACTCGGCAATTTATACACCATCATCGGCGATTATGACAATGCCGAAAACACCATCAAACAATATTATTACATTGCTACACAACAGAAAAACCAACAGCAACAATATGCTGCTGTTCTCAATTTATCGAATGTTTATCAAAATTCAGGCAAAATTGATTTAGCAATCGATTTACTTGAAAAAACTATTCGAAACGAAAAACTATCCAAAACTCAAAAAGGGATTTTATTAAATAATTTGGGGAACAGCTATGTTTTAAGTTATAGAAACCCTAATTTAATTGTAAAATTTGAACCAAATATTTTTGACAAATTAGAAGGCTCCTATCATACTGCAATCAAATTATTACAATCGGATAAAAGTCAAACAGAAACGCTGGCTAATTGTTATCGCAATTTAGCTTCACTAAATTCTCAATGGCACAAATTTGAATTAGCCAATTCTTATTTCGAAAAAGCCAAAAGCTATTTTTACGCCACAACCAATCTCTCGCCACAAAAAAAAGCTAAATTCAAATACGAAGAAGCTTCTTTATTGTTTCAACAACAGAAATTAAAGGAATCAATCGGTGTTATTGAATCCATTTTCAAATTGTTAATCCCGAATTATTCCAACAAGAAAAATAATTTACCCGAACCGAATTTACTTTATACCGAAACTAGCTTATTGGATGCCTTAGATCTAAGAGCCGAAATTTATTCGAAACAAAACCAACTTAAAAAAGCTATAGAATCTTACTCATTGGCTTTTCATATCGAAGAGTTATTTTCTAATATGATGGTTTATGAAAATTCTAAAATCGTCAATCAAACAAGAGTTAGAAACCGCACCGAAAAATGTATTGCTATTTATAATTTGTTGTATCAAAAGGAGCAAAAACAGAACTATATCGAAGCCGCTTTTCAATTGGCTGAACAAAGTAAATCTGGTGTTTTGAAAAATCATTTATCACAAAATAAGAACCTTACCAGAAAAGAAAAACTCCACATCGAACAATTGCAAAACTGGAGCAATATCATCCTGAAAGAACAGCAAAAAGGTGATTTGGCAGACATTGCCAAAATAAACGAAGCTATAGAAAAGCAAAATGGATTGATGCTTTCGTTGAAAAAAACACGTTCTGTAAATACCTCTTCCGAAAAAGAAACCATCGATACAAAAGCTTTGTTTACCAAATTAGAACAAGACAAAGCCATGATGATTGAGTATTTTATAGGAAATAGAAACCTTTATTATTTTGTTATTGGAAACAATAAAATTGGGTTATATAAAAATAATATAACTGATGGAGCAATGACAAAAATAGCGCAGTATATAGATTATTTCAATAATCCAAACGCTATAAATGAAAACATAAAAAACTTTAATCATTATGGGAAAGTAGCTTATGATTTTTTGCATTTACCCCTGAATACGAGTCATCGTAATTGGATAATTATTCCGGATGGTCTTCTTTGTTTACTTCCTTTTGAAGCTTTAATCACAAAAGAAACTTCGACAACAAATTTTGCCCAAATGCACTATTTGTTGAACGACTATAATATTGGCTACGAACATTCAGCTCAATTCTATTTGGCTCCTAGTCAAAATAAAAAACAGCAAAAAGAAACGGTTTTAGGTATTTTTCCTGTTTTTGAAAATACACCTTATACGCTGACTTATTCGAAAGACGAATTGCATTCGATTCAAAAAAACTTCAAAGGAAAGTATTTTCAAAACGCGGCTGCTACTTTTGAAAATTTCAAAAAAAACGCTGCTGATTATGGCATTTTACACCTTTCCACCCATGCTTCTTCAGGAGATATCGAAACTCCGGCAAGTATCAAGTTTTACGATCAGGAAATTCTCTATTCCGAATTATACCATTTAAATCTCAACCCCGATTTGGTAGTTTTGAGTGCCTGCGAAACGGGTATTGGTAAACTCTTCAAAGGTGAAGGAAATATGAGCATTGCCCGCGGGTTTCAATTTGCCGGAGCGCAAAACTTATTGTTTTCATTATGGAAAGTCAACGATTATACGACTTCTGTTTTTATGGATTCTTTTTATCAGAATCTTAAAAACGGGCAATCTTATCTGGAAGCCAATGCGAACGCTAAAAGGAATTTTTTAAAAAACCCAAATATTTCCAATGCCAAAAAATCACCTTATTACTGGAGTGCTTTTGTGTATTATGGTACAATTGAAAAAAAGGAAAACAGTCTTTTATATTATACTACTATTATTTTGGGAATTGTTGTTGCAATTGCTTTAATTTGGTTACTCATTCGATATAAAAATGAAAAATCTGCACGAAATCCTAAAAAAGGAAAACTATAAAAAAGTAAAATTCAAGATTACTAGAACCCAACATCTGTTAATCAAAGCTAAAATTAACGGAATAGAAGGTCGTTTTATTCTGGATACCGGAGCTTCCAATAGCTGTGTGGGTTTTGAACATATTGCATTATTTAATTTAAACGCTGAAGATTCTAAAACTAAAGCTTCAGGAGCCGGAGCAACGGGAATGCTCACCCAAACCGCAACAACAAATAAATTGCAATTGGGTTCCTGGAAAAACAATGATTTCGACTTAATTATTTTCGATATGTCACACGTAAACGAAGCCTTAACCGCTTATAAAGCAAAAACCGTTGACGGCATTATTGGTGCTGATGTTTTATTGAAAGGCAAAGCAATTATAGACTATTATAATAATTGTTTATATTTACAGTAACCAACTGAAAACCAAAACCATGAAAAACAATTACTTTAAAGCGGTTTGTTTAGCACTTGGATTGCTGCTATACTCCTGTTCTACTGAAGACACACCGGAAGAAACCCCAACAACTACTGCTATATCTAATACTAATTCCGCTACTTCAGTGACTGCAAAAGGTACTTCTGCTACTCCAATTATTTCTAAAAAATGGGATTTTAATAATCTAAATGAATGGGAAGATGCCACTCAGGTAGGATTTCCAAACTACTATATAAATAATGACACCCTTCATATGTTCACCAATGCAAATACTTGGGAACGAACGAAAATAAAATCGACTGCAACATATACGACAGGTACCTATTCCTGGAGAATTTATATCCCTGCAATGGGCGTAGGCGATTGTGCCAGCATTGGTGCTTTTTTATACAGTGATGATACCCACGAACTGGATTTTGAAATAGGTTATGGCAACCAGGCAAGCCGTCAGCAATTAAATGCCGCTTCTGATGAGCTTATCGTTTATAACACTTCGCAAGCCAATCCGTATCATTCTTTTCAAAGCAAAATCAAAAAAGGACAATGGTACACATTAAGCATTAACCTAACACTCAATAGCAAGAAAAAATATGTAGCCAGCTGGAAAATAGATGATGTGGTTCTAACTTCTACGACCCTCTCCTACGGAACGACAACGAAATTTAAAATTTTCTGTAGTGTCGAAAATCTAAGCTTTATTGGTGATCATATTCCTTATACTCAAAACTACGCCTTATTCGACTGGGTAGAGTTCAAATAAAATCTAAAAAGCCTTCTTTCTATTATAAAAAAAGGCTTTTTCATTTTATTTATTTTTTTGATTTTTTCTTCGAATGCGACTCTTTTGAATTTTCACCTAATGCCCATAAAAGTCCGCCTGTAAGATGCTGAACAAATACAGGATCGACATAATCCTTACTATCATGTCCAAGAGCCGTATAAAACACCCTGCCGCCTTCAAATTCATGACACCAGGCCAATGGTAAATAATCTCCAAAAGTACGCCCGGGATAGACTTCTTTTTCGCTGTCTTTCACTGTTCGCATATCGGCAGCCAAAAGCACCTGATTATTTGGATTGAATTCATTCATGTAATAACATTCGTCTTCTTTTGTCCATGTTTCCCCTAACATCGAAGTTGCAGGATGATTTTTATCAATCACTTTTATGTCGAAAGACTGAAAAGCCGGATGTCTTTTGAATTTCCCTCCTACCATTGCCGCATACCAAGGCCAGTCTTTTTCAGAATCTGAAGCACTGTGAACACCTACAAAAGCGCCTCCACGATGAATATAATCAACCAAAGCCTGCTTTTGCTCTTCGGTGTCAAAAATGTCATTACAGGTATTTGAAAAAACCAGACAGCTGTATTTTGCCAGATTTTCAGTATTCATGACAGCAGGATCATCGGAAACATCCACAATCAGATTATTTACTTCCGCAATTTTTTTCCAGGCTTCCACACTGAAAGGAATATTTTTATGCACATAACCTTTTCCGTTTTTGGTATAAACCAAAATTCGTTTTTTAGCCGGTGGATTTGCAAAAGTAGCATTTAAGCCAAAAACAACTGTAAGCAATAGTAACTTGATTTTCATAGTAATATCATTTTTAAATCCATTTTATCTTTGAAAACATTTCGAAGTAAACCTAGTATGTCATTCCGACGAAGGAGGAATCTCATCAAGCTAATCACATTACGGAGATTCCTCCTTCGTCGGAATGACAAGATTGACGAATATAAAAAGAAAATCCCAAATTCCAATCCCGAAAGTTTTCGGGAGGAATTTGGGATTTATATTTAGATTCTTCGCTTTGGCTCAGAATGTCATTTTTGAATTACAATTCAAATGCTTTTTTAGGGTTTCCACCGCAAAGCAATTCAACTGGGTTTTCTAAAGCTTCTTTAACAGCAACTAAGAAACCAACAGACTCACGACCGTCGATAATTCTGTGGTCATAAGATAAAGCTACATACATCATTGGATGAATTTCAACTTTACCGTTTACAGCGATAGGACGCTCGATAATGTTGTGCATTCCAAGGATTCCAGACTGTGGAGGGTTGATAATTGGCGTAGACAACATAGAACCAAATACACCACCGTTAGTGATTGTAAAAGTACCACCTGTCATATCATCAACAGTAATTTGACCGTCACGTGCTTTGATCGCTAATCTTTTGATTTCAGCTTCAATTCCACGGAAAGTTAAGTTTTCAGCGTTACGAACTACAGGAACCATTAATCCTTTTGGTCCTGAAACTGCGATAGAGATATCAGCAAAATCGTAAGCAATTTTGTGGTCACCGTCCATCATAGAGTTTACATCAGGGAACAACTCTAAAGCTCTTGTTACCGCTTTTGTAAAGAATGACATATATCCTAAACCTACACCACCGTGTTTTGCTTTGAAGGCATCTTTGTATTCATTACGCAAGGTGTTAATTGGCGTCATGTTTACTTCGTTAAAAGTAGTCAACATAGCTGTTTCGTTTTTAGCAGCAACTAATCTTTCTGCTACTTTACGACGCAACATAGACAATTTAGTACGCTCTACACCACGACTTCCTCCTGTAGGAGTTCCCATTGATGGCACAGCATTTACTGCATCGTCTTTAGTGATTCTTCCACCTTTACCAGTTCCTGAAACTGTTGCAGGTGCAATGTTTTTCTCGTCTAATATTTTTTTAGCTGCAGGAGATGGTGTTCCCGTTGCATAAGTAGCTGCTGGTGCTGCCGGAGCCGCTGGCGCAGGAGCTGCTTTTGGTGCTTCAGCAACCGGAGCTGCTGCTGGTGCTGCCGCTGCTGGTGCTGATCCTGATGGTTTAGCTGCTGCAGTGTCAATATGACAAACTACTGCTCCTACTGCTACTGCATCACCTTCTTCTGCTTTTAGGGTAATGATACCACTAGCTTCAGCAGGTAATTCTAAAGTAGCTTTATCTGAATCTACTTCAGCAATAGCTTGATCTTTTTCAACATAATCTCCATCTTTTACTAACCAAGTGGCGATTTCAACTTCTTTAATAGATTCCCCTGGTGATGGAACTTTCATTTCTAAAATCATATTCTTTTAGTTTATGTGTTTGTAGTTAATGGTTAATGGTTTTCTGTTTGCGTTCAACAATAAACTACAAACTAAAAACCAAAAACTTTTTTATCTAAATAAATTTTTATCAAATACCATTCTGATGGCATCAGCATGACGGCGTTTTGCTCTTGTGTAACTTCCTGCAGCTGGTGCTGAGTACGCTTTTAGAGAAGCTAATCTCCATTTTACAAGATCAAAGTTCATCAACATAAAGCTGTAAGCTCCCATGTTTTTAGGCTCTTCTTGTGCCCAAACATAATCATCAGCGTTTGGATATTGTGCAATAATTGCTTTTAATTGTTCTACCGGTAACGGGAACAACTGCTCGATACGAACCACCGCTACATCATTACGACCGTTGTTTTCTCTTTCGGCAACAATATCGTAGTAGAATTTACCAGTAACAAAAACTAATGTTTTCACATCTTTTTTGTTTACCGTAGTATCGTCAATAGTTTCCTGGAATTCTCCGCTTGCTAATTCTTCAACTGTAGAAACACATCTTGGATCACGCAATAAACTTTTTGGAGAGAAAACAACCAATGGTTTACGGAAAGTCGTTTTCATTTGTCTTCTCAACAAGTGGAAAAAGTTAGCCGGCGTTGTACAATCAGCAACGTACATGTTGTGACGGGCACATAATTGTAAGTAACGCTCCATACGTGCAGAAGAGTGCTCAGCACCTTGTCCTTCGTATCCGTGTGGCAACAACATTACTAATCCGTTTTGATTGTTCCATTTGTCTTCTCCACAAGAGATGTATTGGTCAATCATAATTTGAGCTCCGTTAGAGAAATCTCCAAATTGTGCTTCCCAAATAGTTAACGAATTTGGATTAGCCAAAGCGTATCCATAATCAAATCCTAAAACTCCGTACTCAGATAAGAATGAGTTGAAGATACGGAAGTTTCCTTTTTTATTTTCGATGTTGTTTAACAAAACAACTTCTTCTTCTGAATCTTCTACTTTTACAACCGCATGACGGTGAGAAAAAGTTCCACGCTCTACGTCCTGCCCTGAAATACGAATATCAAATCCTTCAGTTAATAACGAACCGTAAGCCAAAGTTTCAGCTGTACCCCAGTCGATAGTATTGTTGTCGTATCCTGTTTTTCTATCAGTAACAATCTTAGTGATTTTGTTAATGAATTTTTTATCAGAAGGTAAAGTCGAAACGGTTTTGATGATAGAATCCAAAGTTGATTTTTCAACCTTAGTCTCAAATTTTTGTAACATGACATCATCAGAAACCTGATTGAATCCTTTCCATTCATTTTGCATAAATGGAGTAATGATTGTTAAATCTTTTTTACGGGAAGCTTCAAGATTGTGATCTAAATCGTCTTTGTATTCTTTTTCTAAAGTTTTTACCAAATTAGCATCGATAATACCTTCAGACAATAATTTCTCTGCATATAAATCTCTTGGATTTTGGTGCTTAGCAATTAATTTATATAATAATGGCTGCGTAAAACGAGGCTCATCACCTTCGTTATGACCGTATTTTCTATATCCTAATAAGTCAATGAATACATCACGTCCAAACTGCATTCTGAAATCCAATGCAAATTGCATAGCGTGAACTACAGACTCAGCGTCATCAGCATTTACGTGCAATACCGGAGACAAAGTTACTTTAGCAACGTCAGTACAATATGTAGAAGAACGAGCGTCTAAGTAATTCGTTGTAAAACCAACCTGGTTGTTGATTACAATATGGATTGTTCCACCAGTTTTGTAACCATCTAACTGAGCCATTTGGATGATTTCATAAAGAATTCCCTGACCTGCAATTGCAGCATCTCCGTGAACGGCGATAGGTAAAACTTTAGAAAAATCATCAGCAAAATATTTATCTTGTTTTGCTCTGGTAATTCCTTCAATAACGGCACCTACAGTTTCAAGGTGAGAAGGGTTTGGAGCTAAATTGATGTTGATTTTTTTACCTGATTTTGTGATTTTGTCAGCTGTAAGACCTAAGTGGTATTTTACGTCACCGTCAAAATATTCCTGATCGTAATCTTTTCCGTCAAATTCAGAGAAAATATCCTGAGTTGATTTACCAAAAATGTTAGCTAAAACGTTCAAACGACCACGGTGAGCCATTCCCATTACGAATTGTTCAACACCTTTTTCAGCAGCTCTTTCAATTAAAGCGTCCAAAGCCGGAATAACAGTTTCTCCTCCTTCAAGAGAGAAACGTTTTTGACCTACATATTTAGTATGCAGGAAGTTCTCGAAAGAAACCGCCTGATTTAATTTATTTAAAATTCCTTTTTTCTCATCAGCTGAGAAAGTAGGTCTGTTTTCATTAACATTTAATCTGTTTTGAATCCAGTCAACAATTTCCGGACGACGAATATACATGTATTCGATACCAATATGCTGACAATAAACAGTAGTTAAGTGATTGATAATTTGAGACAAAGAACAAGGTTGTAAACCTAATATTTTTGCTGCATCAAAAGTAGTATTTAAATCAGCTGAAGAAAGTCCGAAATTTTCAATATCTAAAGTAGGAGAAAAAGTTCTACGTTCTCTAACCGGGTTTGTTTTAGTAAACAAATGTCCTCTGGAACGGTATCCGTCAATCAATTTCACAACATTAAATTCTTTGTGAAGCTGTTCTGATATTTTACTGTTATCTACAGGAGCCGAAGCTACTGAAGATGTTGAAGCCTCTTCTCTAATGTATTGAACTGGATTTTCGTCGTTATAAGTTTCCATTCCGAAATCGAAACCTTGAAAAAAACTTCTCCAACTAGGCTCTACGCTATCTGGATTTTCTAAATATTGATCGTATAATTGAGCGAAAAATTCGGTATGCGCTGCATTTAAAAATGAAAACCTATCCATAATGTTACTGAATATACTTTTTGTTAAAATAGTTTGGCAAAAGTACAATAATCAACTAAATTTACTTGAAAATTAAAACACTTTTAACTGTTAAAATGTTAAATACCTCAATACTTATGAGAAAAAAACACGCTTCAATCGTTTCAAAATCAATTTTGACCGCCATATTAGTATTCATTTCTACTCAATTATCGGCTCAATATCAAAATCCTGACTTTAAGTCAAACAGTGATTTTTGGCAAAAAGTACAATTTGGAGGCGGATTAGGTTTAAGCTTCGGTAACCGATATACTGACATCTCAGTTTCCCCAAGTGCTATTTACAATGTCAACGAGTATTTTGCCGTAGGTTTAGGCGCGCAATACACCTATGTCAAACAAAAAGACTACTACAGTTCCAACTTATACGGAGGAAGCCTAATCACCTTATTCAATCCTTTGCCGGAAATCCAACTTTCGGCCGAATTAGAACAATTAAGAGTCAATGTCAAAGGAATTAACAACAGTTTTAGTAATAATTTTTGGAATACCGGCTTGTTTCTGGGCGCCGGTTACCGCAGTGGAAATGTAACAATTGGCGCACGCTACAATGTTTTATATAAAGAAAATCAGGGCGCTTACAGCGATGCATTCATGCCTTTTGTGAGGTTTTATTTTTAACCCTCTCCCCAACCCTCTCCAAAGGAGAGGGAGAAAAACTGGAAATATTTTTATCGGTATTTACTCCTAAACCAAACCTTTTGCCATTCTCTCTTTAGGATCAAAAAAGCAACATCTTCAGCAAGAATCACTAAATCAGAACCATCCAGTTTTTTTACTTCATCTTCTGAAACATCAATCACATAAAGTAAATTCAGATATTCGGCAAACTTGTACTGAATCAAACGGTAGATTTTTTCATGTAATTGAATCTTTAATTCGTTTGGCGAAATACTCATTGGAAAATCAACTCCTTCATTTGCCAAATTAAAATCCTTATTTAACTGCTCAATTAATTTAAGATACAAATTTTCATTTTCTGCTTCATCAAGCAGCAAATCAGTATTTACAGGACTAATAAAATTCATCATAACAAATCAATAGGTTAATATTCTTTTTTGCCTTTGCCAAACTTCGACAATTTTAACTAATAATATGTCTCCGCCAGCATAAAAGAAAACAGCTCCCAAAGGCGGATTTATTGTTGGTATCGTTCCAAAAATTTCAGGCACCCATTTCCAACATTGAAAAAAAGTACCTACTAATTCTATAAAAACAACACAAAGAGCAATGAAATAATAGAGATTTTCCCAACGTTTTCTTTTAAGAAGCAAAAAAAAGCAAACGCCAAATATTAACGAAAAAACATCATTCAGCAACAGACCTACTAATAAAAATAACGAAACAAACAAGATTGGAAAAAATACTTTTAATTTTCTTTCTTGCTCAATTGCCCAGAATGTTTTTGCAAAAACATAACCCGAAGCATAAACTATTGCGTGACCAAAAGGAACATATAAAGGTATAGCTTCATTTCGATAATTATACATTCCTAACAATTTACAAAAGATAATTTCCCCTAAATAAGACAATAAAACCATTGTAAACATCAATTTCCTCAAATAGGAATCTGACGCGGAAAAGAAAATCAGAAAATAAATTATCGAAAGTAAATTGGTTATTTGCCTTGCATCAAAATAACTTTCGGCAAAGAAAACAGAATCAATTCCGAGTGCAACAAAAGTAAAAACAGGAAATAAAAACGCCAGCATCAATTGCATCTCCGCATTCGGTTTCTCACTAAGAAATAAAATCCTGTTTATCATTTTTAAACCTTACGTCCCATCAATCCTTGTCCAAAAACCCTCAACATTTCCCTTCTATCATCTTTAATTTTCATTTGGTTCAATAATTCAAAAGCCTTAAAAGTATATTCTTCAATTGCTTTTTGCGTTGCCGTTGCAGCACCTGAATTCACAAAAAGCTCTTTGGTTTGTTCAATTTTATTCGAATTATCAATGGTTCTATTCGAAAACAAATCGGTTAATTTTTGCTTATCCGCTTCGCTGGCAAATTCCATTGCTTTCAAATACAAATAGGTTTTTTTATTCTCAATAATATCGCCACCTACTTGTTTCCCAAAAGTTTCCGGATCACCAAAAGCATCTAAATAATCGTCTTGCAACTGGAAAGCTAAACCTAAATTCAATCCGAAATCATAAATCAAATCGGCATTTTCAGTAGAAGCTTCCGCGATGATAGCACCCATTTTTATGGCTGCCGCTACAAGAACAGCGGTTTTGTATTCAATCATCTTCATGTATTCGGGAATCGTCACATCCTGACGCGTCTCAAAATCAACATCCAACTGTTGCCCTTCACAAACTCGCAAAGCCGTCTTACTAAACAATTTGGCTAGTTTTCTAAAAATCTTTGGCTCATAGAATTCAAAATATTGGTAAGCTAAAATCAACATAGCATCTCCGGACAAAATAGCCGTATTGGTATTCCATTTCTCATGCACCGTAGTGTTCCCTCTTCTTAAAGGCGCATCGTCCATGATATCGTCATGCACCAACGAAAAATTATGAAAAATCTCAACCGCTAAAGCCGCAGGCAAAGCCTTTTTATAAGAAACATCAAAAATTTCAGCACTCATAACCGTTAAAACAGGACGAATTCTTTTTCCTCCAAGCCCTAAAATATAATGTATAGGCTCATATAAATTTTTAGGCTCTTTAATTTCTAATTGCGACTGAAGATATTCTATTACAAATTCTTGATATTGACTAACGGAATGCATAAACTTAATTTTGGGGCTAATTTACAGCATTCACGCTGGATTACAAACTTCGTTTATAAATCAAATGTTAAATTATCATAAATACAACGGAAACTATTTTGGTGTTTAAAGTTTCCATTCTATATTTGCAAAGAATTTAACAATCAAATTCGCCAGCTATTAAATCCTAAAAAGCTGAAAACAAAACCATTGAATACTATAAAAGAAAGAAGTATGAAAACAAAATGGAAAGTTAATTCGAATCAATCCGATGTATTAATCAGAATGAGACATTCAATAATTGCCTATTTAGGCGGAACAGTTAATAATTTTCAGGGTTATGCCGATTTTAATAACAATGAAATCGAAAACGCTACCATAGCATTTTCATTAGACGTAAAAAACAGAGAATCTAAGTTGGAACAGTTTAGCAACTATTTAAAACTAAACGATTTTTTTGATGTAAATAAATACCCTACGATTAGTTTTAAATCGACATCATTTCAAAAAATAAACAAAAACATCAATTTCCTAAAAGGAGATTTAACCATTAAGGATATCACTAAAACAGTCGAGCTTGATGTAGAATTGATAGAAACCGACTCTTTAGACGGAAATAAAAAAGTAGCATTTGAACTCACAGCCGATATTAACAGAAAAGATTTTGGATTAGCATCCAATTCATTTCACTCCAACAACGGATTAGCAACCGGACAGGACATCAAACTAGTAGCCAACGTTGAATTCAGCATTTAATAAAACACTTATAATTATTGATTAAGAGAAAATGAAAGAGAAAATTATAGCTAAGGCAAGCGAGATGTTTTTAAAACTCGGTTTTAAAAGCATCACAATGGATGACATAGCAGGAGAAATGTGTATTTCTAAAAAAACCATTTACAAATATTTTTGCAACAAAGAGTCTCTGATTCAGGAAAGCACAGCGCTCGTCCACAAACAAGTTCATGAATTAATTGACACCATTGTAGCCAAAAACCACAACGCCATTCATGAAAATTTTGAAATCAGAAAGACATTTGGCGAACTTTTCAATAACAGTGCCGATAGCTCTCCTATTTATCAATTGAAAAAACATTATCCTGAAATCTATCAAAGAGTTTTAGAACAGGAAGTTAATCAATGCGAATACTGTTTCAGACAAAATATTCAAAAAGGAATTTCTGAAGGTTTGTATCGTGAAAACCTTGATATTGAAACATATGTAAAATTTTATTATATTTTAATCTTCCATATTAACGAAAACACAAGCTCTGAAAAAGAAGCAAAAAAAATTGAACTCGAAGCACTGGAATACCACACCAGAGCTATGGCAACACCAGCAGGAATCATCGAATTAGAAAAAAATTTACTTAATATCTCTAAATAATGAAGCAATTACTAATAATAACCATTCTAACATTTGCAAGCATTGCAAATGCACAGGAAAAAACATCGCTAACACTCAAAGACGCCATTAAATATGCTCTTGAAAACAAGGCTGAGGCAAAAAAAGCAAAATTAGAAATAGAAAAAGGCGAATACCAAATTCAGGAAATTCGTTCCAGAGCTTTACCGCAAATTTCTGCAAATGGAAGTTTAAATTACAATCCAATACTTCAGACGACTGTTATTGACGGAGCAGCTTTTAATGCACCCGGAACAACAATTCAGGCGGCTTTTGGACAAAAATGGAATTCAACCGCAGGAATTTCTTTATCACAAGCTCTATTTGACCAGGCCGTTTTTACAGGTTTAAGAGCAGCAAAATCAACTCGTGAATTCTACCAAATTAACAATCAGTTAACTGAAGAACAGGTAATTGAAAGAGTAGCTAACAATTACTATCAGGTTTATGTATTGCGTCAAAAATTAGCTTTGGTTGAAAGCAATTTAAAAACAACGTCAAAAGTTCGCGATATTGTTAAAGGACAATTTGATAACGGATTGGCTAAAAAAATTGATTTAGACAGAATGACGGTCAACCTGTCTAACATCAACACACAAAAACAACAAATTACTAATGCGTTACAATTACAGGAAAACGCTTTAAAATTCTATATCGGAATGCCTATGGATAATCAAATTGACATCCCGCAATCAGAATTTCAGGTAACTCCGGCTTCTATTTCAGAAGCTCCTAACACAGCCAATCGCAGCGAATATTTGTTACTTAAAAAACAGGAAGAATTATTGGTTTTGCAAAAAAAATCAGTAATGGCGGCTTATTACCCATCGCTCTCTCTTTCTGCAAGTTACAATTATATTGGTCAGGGACCTGAAGTACCTTGGTTTAACAAACCTTCAAATGGGGTTTATTGGTCTGATTTCTCTTCTATAGGATTGAGTTTAAAAGTACCTCTTTTTACAGGTTTTGGAACCAAAGCCAGAGTTAAACAGGCTGATGTTGAATTAAGAACAGTTCAGGAAGACATTAAAGACACTCAATTGGCATTGGATTTAGATTATAAAAATGCCCAAACTCAAATTGAGAACAGCATCATCACGCTTCAAAATCAAAAAGAAAACATGAGATTGGCCGATGAAATCCTGAAAAATATCAATAACAATTACTTACAAGGTCTGGCATCATTAACCGATTTACTGGATGCCGAAAATGCTTCTACTGAAGCTCAGAACAATTATACTGCTGCAATTTTAGATTACAAACTGGCAGAAATCAAACTTATCAAATCAAAAGGCGAACTAAAAACTCTTATAAATAACTAATATGAAAAAAAATATAACTACCGGATTTATTATTATAGCTGCTTTAGCTTTAGTAGGATTTATTTTGACGAAGAATAAAAAAGAAAACGAAGCAAAAATTGCCATTGTAGCTGAGAAAAACGCCAGCGTTTCAGTAAAAGTGGCTGCAGTAAAAACGGAGGAAGTTTCATTGGATTTTGTTGCCAATGGAAACTTCGAACCAAAACAAGAACTTAGCTTAGAAGCAGAGAAATCAGGAAAAATAATCAAAGTACTTGCTAAAGAAGGAGATCATGTAACTGTGGGGCAAACTCTGGCCATCATGAGAGGTGACGCTATTAACGTGAATGCACAGGCTGCTGAAGCTGCTTATCAAAATGCAAAATCAGACTACAACCGTTTTGACAATGCTTATAAAACAGGCGGTGTTACTAAACAACAACTGGATCAGGCAAAAGTAGCTTTAACTAACGCTGAGGCCAACTACAAACAAGCAAAAATTAATATAGGTGATACCAGAATTAAAGCTCCTATAAACGGAATCATCAATGCAAAAATGATTGAGCCAGGTTCAATGCTTGCTGCTATGCCTCCTACTAAAATGTTTGAAATTGTAAACGTAAATACTTTAAAATTAAAAGTAACAGTAAACGAGGCGCAGGTAGCTAACTTAAAAATAGGTAACAACATTACCGTAACCAGCAGTGTTTATCCTGACAAAGAATTTTCAGGAAGAATTACTTTTATCGCTGCTAAAGCGGATAGCAGTTTGAATTTCCCAATTGAAATTGAAATCACAAACAATGCTAACAACGACCTTAAAGCAGGTATGTATGGAACTGCTGTATTCAAATCGGCACAGCAAAAACAAAGCATGACTGTAGTTCCAAGAACAGCGTTTGTAGGTAGCGTAAGCAGTAATCAGGTATTTGTAGTTGAAAACGGAGTAGCTAAACTAAAAACGGTTACAGCTGGAAGAATTTTAGGTGATAGAGTTGAAATCTTAAACGGTTTATCAGACGGTGAAACGGTTATTACAACAGGACAAATCAACTTACAGGAAGGAAGTAAAGTAGAAGTAATTAAATAAAGTAATTTAGTACGGAGTACTTAGTCCTTAGAATTAGCCAAACTAAACAACAACTAAGGACTAAAAACTAAGGACTTAATGAAATCAAGAAATATATGAAATTAGCAGAAATATCCATAAAACGTCCCTCGTTAGTTATCGTTCTATTTACGATACTAATCCTTGGGGGATTATTCAGTTACAGCCAACTGGGCTATGAATTGATCCCTAAATTTGAAATGAATGTAATCACGGTTTCAACGGTTTATCCGGGAGCTTCTCCAAGTGAGGTTGAAAACACGGTCACCAAGAAAATGGAAGATGCCATTGCATCACTGGAAAACATCAAGAAAATTGATTCTAAATCGTACGAAAGTCTTTCAGTGGTGTCTATCACATTAACATCAAATGCGAATGTCGATGTTTCGATGAACGACGCCCAACGAAAAATCAATGCCATTTTAAGTGACTTACCCGAAGATGCTAAAACACCTTCGTTAAATAAATTCTCGCTGAGTGACATGCCAATTATTACCATTGGTGCCAACGGAAAAATGGACGAAGCTGCTTTTTATGACTTAATTGATAAAAAAATTGCTCCTGTTTTATCCCGTGTACAGGGTGTTGCCCAGGTGAATATCATTGGAGGTCAGGAACGTGAAATTCAGGTAAATCTTGATGCAACAAAAATGCAGGGTTATGGATTATCGATTCCGCAGGTGCAACAAATGATTTTGTCATCAAACTTAGATTTCCCTACAGGAAACATCCAAACCCGTGAACAAAAAATCCTGATTCGTTTAGCAGGTAAATATAAAAGTGTAGACGAATTAAGAAATTTAGTTGTTTCGTCTAAAAACGGAATCCAGGTTCGTTTACAGGATATTGCCGATGTACAGGACACTCAAAAAATTGCTGAAAAAATTGCCCGTGTAGATCAAAAAAGTGCTATTGTATTGCAAATTGTAAAACAATCGGATGCCAATGCCGTAGCGGTAAGTGAACAGGTTGCAAAAACAGTTAAGAAATTAGAAAACGATTATAAAGTCAATGATTTAAAATTAGAAACCGCTAAAGACAGTACCATTTTCACACTGGAAGCTGCTGATTCTGTATTGCACGATTTATTAATTGCCGTAATCTTAGTGGCATTGGTAATGTTGTTCTTCCTGCACAGTATCAGAAACTCATTAATTGTAATGGTTTCTATTCCTGCATCGTTAATTGCGACTTTTATTGGTATTTATTTATTAGGTTACACATTAAACTTAATGAGTTTATTGGGATTGTCACTTGTGGTTGGTATTCTTGTGGATGATGCCATTGTGGTATTGGAAAACATTTACAGGCACATGGAAATGGGTAAAAGCCGTATCCGTGCCTCTTTTGACGGTACTGCCGAAATTGGCGGAACAGTAACCTCGATTACCTTAGTAATTGTCGTGGTATTTTTACCAATTGCCATGAGTAGCGGATTAGTATCTAATATTATTACACAGTTTTGTATGACTGTAGTAATCTCTACTTTGTTATCTCTTTTAGCATCGTTTACTATTATTCCTTGGTTGTCTTCCCGTTTTGGAAAACTGGAACATATTGAAGGTAAAAATCTTTTTGGAAGAATCATTCTTGGTTTCGAAAGTATGCTAAGCCGTTTTACACACTGGGTTAGCGGAATTTTAGAATGGTGTTTGGATCACTATATCAAAACCATTTTAGTAGTATTGGTATTATTCTTTTCATCAACAATCGGATTAATGGGTGGTGGTTTCATCGGAGGAGAATTCTTTGCTTCATCAGATAGTGGGGAGTTTTTAGTTCAAATAGAAATGCCTAAAGATGCTTCTTTAGAGCAAACCAACTTTATGACTCAAAAAGCCGAAGCTTATTTGAAAGCACAAAAATATGTTCATAGCCAAATTACAACTGTAGGTCAGACTTCAGAAGGAATGGGTGCTACACAGGCAACAGCCTATAAAGCAGAAATTGACGTAAAAATGATTGAGCAAAAAGACCGAACTGACGATGCCTCGGTTTATGCAGCCAAAATGAAACGTCAATTGGAAAAAGTTTTGGTGGGTGCCAAAGTTAAAACGGTACCTGTAGGTATTATGGGATCCGCCGAAGATGCCAAATTAGGATTAATTGTTACCGGTCCTAATGTGGAAAGTGCCATGAAATTTGCCAAATTAGCCGAAGAGGAATTGAGAAAAATTCCCGGAACTACCGAAATTAAACTAACGGTTGAAGACGGAAATCCTGAAATTAATGTTCAGGTAGACCGTGATAAAATGGCGGCGCTTGGATTATCCTTACAAACAGTTGGTATGACTATGCAAACGGCTTATAGCGGAAACACTGACGGTAAATTCCGAGCTGGGGAATACGAATACGACATTAACATTAAATACAATGCTTTTGACAGAAAAAACATTACTGACGTAGGCAACCTAATCTTTGTTAATGACGCAGGACAACAAATTAAATTATCTCAATTTGCTAACATCACCGAGGGTTCCGGACCTAGTAAACTGGAACGAAGAGACAAAACCGCTTCAGTTACTGTACAAGGGCAAAACATTGGAGTTCCATCGGGGACAATTGTACAACAATGGCAGGAAAAACTGGATAAATTACAAAAACCTACAGGTGTAAGTTACATTTGGGGTGGTGACCAGGAAAACCAAAGTGAAGGTTTTGGTACACTTGGAATTGCATTGTTGGCAGCTATTATCCTGGTTTATCTGGTAATGGTAGGTTTATATGATAGTTTTGTTCACCCGTTTGTGGTATTGTTTGCCATCCCGCTTTCGTTCATTGGAGCGATGCTGGCTCTGGCATTAACGAACAATTCATTAAACATCTTTACCATTTTAGGTATTATTATGTTGATTGGATTGGTTTGTAAAAATGCGATTATGTTGGTTGATTATACCAATCAAAGAAGAGCAGCCGGCGAAACAATCAGAACAGCATTGATTCAGGCCAATCACGCTCGTTTGCGTCCTATTTTGATGACGACTATTGCGATGGTATTTGGTATGTTCCCGATTGCATTGGCATCAGGAGCCGGAGCAGAATGGAAAAATGGTTTGGCATGGGTAATTATTGGTGGATTAATTTCATCATTATTCTTAACCTTGATTATCGTTCCGGTGATTTATGAAATCATGGAAAAAATCATCGCCAAATTCTCTAAAGGTGATAAAATTGATTATGAAGCCGAAATGGTTGCCGATTACGAACACCGAGAATTAAGTGAAGACGGTTTTAACCCGAAACACAGTATGTAATTTTTGCTTTTTTTCAATACCAACAAAGCCTGTACCTCAATAGTACAGGCTTTGTTGGTTAAATAAACATTCCAAAATAAGTTTCTCTTTTTAACTTTATTTAGAATAAATTAAAATAATTTTGTTTTGTAAGTATTTAGCATTTACTTTTGCACTATTAAAAATTTATCTAATAAAATCATGATAACATTAATTAGTTTAAACATCTTTTTAGGATTTTATGTTTTATACAATACCTCCAGGAAAGCCACATTAGAGACTAACCTACAACCTGAAAGATGGATTCAACAAAATCGTAAACCCTCTCGCTTAATAGGATTATCGATTTTAGCAATAGCTTATAGTTTTTTAATCAGCATAAAAGCGGTAGCTGCTTCTACTTTAATTTATTTCATCCAAATTATGGTTATTGGTAGTCTTATTGTAATCTTAGCTCCACTTAAAATTATTAATTACAAACTAGTATTAGGAGCTTTTTTTCTAACTCTTCTTTTGGAAATCTTCTGTTAAATCTTAATTCATGCCGGCAAATCCAAAATATTTAACCCAATCCAAATGGCAGCGTTTTGCCAAAATAACAGCCGCCATATTAGGCAGTTACTTGGTTTCTGTTAGTTTTCACCTGGCTCTGGCAAGCTGGATCAACAAAACCAATATAGTTATTACCATGGTTTTTAGTGGCTTTATCCTTTGGGTAGCCCTCATGATTGTTGCTTTTTTAGCAAAAAACGGTTGGAAAATCTGGCTGATTTACCTGAGTTTAAGTCTTCTCTTTTCGGTTTTGCTTTATTTGGGACAAAACTATAATCCGATAGCGAAATAAATTATGAGTAATCGAAATTACAACATCTTTTTCCATACCCACACCGTTAGCGGCATTGTCATCAGCGTCGTTTTGTACATTATCTTTTTTGCCGGTTCTTTTGCATTTTTCAGAGATGATATTGCCAATTGGGAAAGAGGGGAATCGGCCTCAATTTCTAAAGAAATTCAACTCGATTACGATAAAGCCTTAAAAACATTAGACACTGCTTATGATTTACGAGGCAGAAAAATCACCATTTCTCAACCTCATAACGAAAAGAAAGTCGCTATTTCACTGGAAGCTACTAAAGACAGTCTGGCTTCAAAAAAAGCAAGAGAAGCACAGTTTTTATATATTGACAATTCGACTTATACAACTTCCACTTATGAAGAAACTTACAATTTAGGCGAATTTATCTATCGTTTGCACTTTTTAGCCCAAATTCCCTACCCTGTTGGTTATTATTTATCTGGATTTATTGCCCTGTTCTTTCTGTTTGCCATTGTAACAGGAGTTTTATTGCATTGGAAAAAAATTGTATCTAATTTTTATGTTTTCCGTCCAAAAGAAAAATTAAAAATCTGGTGGACCGATGCGCATACTTCGTTAGGAATGCTGGGACTTCCGTTTCAGTTTGTATATGCAGTTACCGGTGCTTTTTTTATGATTAAACTATTAATTGTAGCACCCGCTGTTCAGTTTTTATACCAAGGTGATCAGGAGAAATTATACAAAGAACTGGAATATACCGAAACAGAGGCTGAATATGGAAACAAATCGCTGACCAAAACTTTCAGCATCAATGAAATAGTTACTGCTACAAAGAAAAACTGGAATGATTTTGACATCACTCGCGTACAAATTCAAAACTATGGCGATGTTAAGATGCACGTTATTGTTGAAGGTGAAATGATTTACAGTAAAAAGTTCACCGGAATTGGTAAAATCAATTATAATGTCGCAACCGGCGAAAGAGTTATCCCAAAAAATCCCATTGCCCAAAGCAGTTATTTAGACATTGTAAAAAATGTACTGTACCGCATTCATTTTGGCGACTATGGCGGTTACGGATTAAAAATCATCAGCTTTACATTAGGGATTCTGACTTGTTTTGTCATTATTTCGGGAGTTATGATTTGGCTGGTTGCACGCGACAAGAAAAACATGCCTGACAAAAAAAGGTGTTTCAACGAAAGAGTAGTTCGGATTTACTTAGCCATTTGTTTAAGTATGTATCCTGTTACTGCACTAACTTTTATCGTTGCAAAGCTTTGCTATCCGTTAGGAAAAGACAATTTATACCGTGTCTATTTTATAAGTTGGCTTGTGTTAGCTATCTTTTTTATATTAAAGAAAAACAACAATTTCACTAATCGTTTTTGTCTGTTGTCAGGAAGTATTTTGGGTTTTCTGATTCCAATTGCTAATGGAATAAAAACAGGAAACTGGTTTTGGATTTCATTCAGCAATCATCAATTTCAGTTATTCTTTGTAGATGTTTTTTGGATTATACTTTCAAGTGTAACATTATATGCAGCTTATAAATTGAAAATTACCAGCAAAAATTAATTCCATAAAAAAAGGCTTCGCTAAAATTTTCAGCGAAGCCTTTTTCGTAATTAACTATTGTAAATCTAATTCATATTATTAACTACTGCATCTTTTTTCCAGTTTTTCACAGATGCAATTCTGTTTTCTGAATAATCAACTTCAGTTAAATCAGTAAATCCTTTTTCACTAATTTCTGACCAGAAAAACCATTTTCCGACTTTTTTCCCGTTTTTATATTCACCCAATGCTGTTTTGTTTCCGTTCTCATCATAAGAAACCCATTTCCCTTCTAATTTCCCTTTAACAAAGAAACCTTCTTGCAGTATTTGCCCATTTTCATAAAAATAAGTGGCTTTCACTTTTTTACCAAATGGCTCTAAAACCGGTTTCGCATCCTGAGCAAAAATAACCCCTGAGAATAGTACTGCTACTAAAATTACAAACTTTTTCATATCGTTAATTTTTAATTATTTACATCCTTTGTACCAAAATTAGAAACAATATTTACATTAAAAAAACATTTTGGTAACAATTTCGTAACACAGACGAAAGCTTAACATTGGAAACAAAAAAGAAAGTAAATTCTTTCTAAAAAAAGCTATTTTGAACCAAATTTGATCCAAAAATCACTTTCAACAAAAAATATAAAAGAGAGGATATAAAAAATTGCCTTTATAATAAGTACAAATGAGATAAAATTAATAATTAGTCCTAAATTTGCAGCGCGCTAAAAAAGAGCAAAAACCTAAAAATTATACCATGTACAGAAGTCATAACTGTGGCGAGTTAAACGCCTCACATATCAATACCGAAGTAACACTTGCAGGTTGGGTCCAAAAATCACGAGATAAAGGATTCATGAATTGGGTAGATTTAAGAGACCGTTATGGAATAACACAATTAATTTTTGACGAAAGCCGTACTGAAAAAACCGTATTCGAATTAGCAAAAACACTTGGACGCGAATTTGTAATTCAGGTTAAAGGAACCGTTATCGAAAGGGAAGCTAAAAACAAAAACATCCCAACGGGTGAAATTGAAATTTTAGTTTCTGAACTAAACATATTAAATGGTGCTTTAACGCCTCCTTTCACAATTGAAGATGAAACGGATGGTGGCGAAGACATCAGAATGAAATACCGTTACCTTGACATTAGAAGAAATCCTGTAAAAAACAGTTTGTTATTCCGTCACAAAGTAGCGATGGAAGTTCGTAAATACTTATCTGATTTGGATTTTTGCGAAGTAGAAACTCCTTATCTAATCAAATCGACTCCTGAGGGAGCAAGAGACTTCGTTGTACCAAGCCGCATGAACGAAGGACAATTCTATGCCTTACCGCAATCGCCACAAACTTTCAAACAATTATTGATGGTAGGCGGAATGGATAAATATTTCCAGATTGTGAAATGTTTCCGTGATGAAGATTTACGTGCCGACCGTCAGCCGGAGTTTACTCAGATTGACTGCGAAATGGCATTTGTAGAGCAGGAAGACATTCTAAACATTTTTGAAGGACTGACTCGTCATTTGCTAAAAGAAATAAAAGGCATTGATGTAGATAAGTTTCCTCGTATTACTTACGATTATGCGATGAAAACCTACGGAAATGACAAACCGGACATTCGCTTCGGGATGGAATTTGGAGAACTTAACGAATTTGCACAACACAAAGAATTCCCTGTTTTCAATGCTGCCGAATTAGTGGTAGGAATTGCTGTTCCGGGAGCCGGAAATTATACCCGCAAAGAAATCGACGCATTGATTGACTGGGTAAAACGTCCACAAGTAGGCGCCAGCGGAATGGTTTATGTAAAATGCAATGAAGATGGAACCTACAAATCATCTGTAGATAAATTCTATGATCAGGAAGATTTAACCAATTGGGCAAAAACAACCGGAGCTAAAGCCGGCGATATGATTTTTGTACTTTCGGGACCTGCCAACAAAACCAGAGCGCAATTAAGTGCTTTGCGTATGGAATTAGCCACTCGTTTAGGATTACGTAATCCGGAGATATTTGCTCCACTTTGGGTTGTTGATTTCCCATTATTGGAATTTGACGAAGAAAGCGGACGTTATCATGCGATGCACCATCCGTTTACTTCTCCAAAACCGGAAGACATGCACTTATTAGAAACTAATCCTGGGCAAGTTCGTGCCAATGCTTATGATATGGTTTTGAACGGAAATGAAATTGGAGGTGGTTCTATCCGTATTCACGATAAAGCAACCCAACAATTAATGTTTAAATATTTAGGATTTACAGAAGAAGAAGCCAAAGCACAGTTTGGATTCTTAATGGATGCATTCCAATTTGGAGCTCCACCTCATGGTGGATTGGCTTTTGGATTAGACCGATTAGTTGCTATTTTAGGTGGTCAGGAAACCATCAGAGATTTCATCGCTTTCCCTAAAAATAACTCAGGAAGAGACGTGATGATTGATGCTCCTTCAGCCATTGATAATGCTCAATTAAACGAATTGCACATACAATTGGATTTATAATAAATATCTTTCGAAAAGCTTTGAAAACACTGAATATCAATTATTTTATGAAAATTTTTGATATTAATCATTTTCGTATGATATTAAACATTACATTTGCCTTATTATAAATTATTATTACTATTACAATGCGTACAGGTACAGTTAAATTTTTCAATGAATCAAAAGGTTACGGATTCATTACAGACGAAGAAACAGGAAAAGACATTTTTGTTCATGCTTCAGGAATCAGCGCGGAAGAATTACGCGAAGGTGACAGAGTTAGCTACGAAGAGGAAGAAGGAAGAAAAGGAAAAGTTGCTGCTAAAGTTGCAGTTATCTAAACAAAATATTTTTTTGTTACCGAATGCAAAGCGTCCCGATAATCTTCGGGACGCTTTTTTTTATAATGAAAAGTTAAATTTTTAGATTTTTTTAAGAAAACTCCAAAAAGCTTATTTATAATCATTAAAAACTAGAAAAAAACCCCTTAAAACCAACCAGTAATTTTAATACTGTGCTTGTGTTTTATAACATTGAAGCATATCTTTGTGACTTATTTTAGCACAAAATTTATTATTATGCAATCGGAACAATTCAATTACCTTCCAATACTAATGCAAGCCTTACTTGCTATAGGTTTTGTAGTAACTACTATCTTCATTTCAGGTAAATTAGGACCAAAAAGAAAATCGGCTATTAAAGACAAAAACTTTGAATGCGGAATTGAATCTGTTGGAAATGCACGTATTCCTTTCTCAGTAAAGTATTTCCTTGTTGCTATCTTGTTTGTATTGTTTGATATCGAGGTTATTTTCCTTTATCCTTGGGCAATCAACTTCAAAGAATTGGGAATAGAAGGAATGATAAAAATGATTGTGTTCATGGCTTTACTTTTAGTTGGTTTTTTCTATATCATCAAAAAGAAAGCATTACAGTGGGAATAAAAAGAGATTTCAGATTTTAGATCTCAGAATTTAGATTTAAAATCAAAAACTCTTCAAAATATATTATTGATTTTTAAAATATTTGATTTCAACTTTCAGGTTAATAAATCTAAATTCTGAGATCTAAAATCTAAAATAAAAATGAGCGATTCAAAAATAAATATGGTTGCCCCTCCGGAAGGTGTTGTTGGTGAAGGTTTTTTTGCCACAAAACTAAATGATGTTGTAGGTTTGGCTCGTGCCAATTCACTTTGGCCATTGCCTTTTGCAACTTCTTGTTGCGGTATTGAATTTATGGCCACAATGGCATCTCATTATGACTTAGCGCGTTTTGGTTCAGAGCGTGTAAGTTTTTCTCCTCGTCAGGCCGATATGTTGATGGTTATGGGAACTATTTCTAAAAAAATGGCTCCTATCTTACGTCAGGTTTACGAACAAATGTCAGAACCAAGATGGGTAATCTCTGTTGGAGCCTGTGCCTGTTCAGGCGGAATTTTCGATACTTACTCCGTTCTTCAGGGAATTGACAAAGTAATTCCGGTTGATGTTTATGTACCAGGCTGTCCGCCAAGACCAGAACAAATTGTTGATGGCGTGATGAAATTACAAGAACTGGTAAAATCTGAATCGGTAAGAAGAAGAAGTTCGCCTGAGTATCAAGAATTATTAGCTTCTTATAATATCAAATAAAATGGCATTAGAAAACACCGCTATTCAAGAAAAATTAGCAGCAACTTTTGCAGGAGATATTTTTAATTTCCAACAGGAAAGAGACGTTTTTTCCTTTGAAATCAATGCTAAAAACAATACCGCTATCATTTTATTCTTAAAAAACGATCCTGATTTACGTTTTCACTTCTTAACCGACTTATGTGGAATTCACTATCCGGATAATCCGGTAGAAAAACAATTTGCAGTTGTTTATCACATGCACAATTGGTACGAAAATAAACGTATTCGAATAAAAGCTTTCATTAACGGAGAAAATCCGGAAATAAAAACGGTTTATAATATCTTCCTGACAGCAAACTGGATGGAAAGGGAAACTTATGATTTCTTCGGCATTAACTTTATTGGTCATCCACAGTTGAAACGTATTTTGAATATGGACGAAATGATTTCTTTTCCAATGCGTAAAGAATTCCCAATGGAAGATGGCGGAAGAACCGATAAAGACGACCGTTTCTTCGGTAGAACAATAGACAATTGCTAAAAAAACAATATATAATTTTTCACATTCTATAAATGTCAGAACTATTATTACCACCAGAGCATCGCTATGCTAAAATAATAAAGGAGCAACTAAATGAAGACGGAAACGAGCTTTCTATCCTGAATTTAGGACCTACTCACCCTGCTACTCACGGAATTTTTCAAAATATTCTGTTGATGGATGGCGAACGAATTTTAGATGCCGAACCTACTATCGGTTATATCCACCGTGCTTTTGAAAAAATCGCCGAAAATCGTCCGTTTTATCAAATCACGCCACTTACTGACCGTATGAACTATTGCTCCTCTCCTATCAACAATATGGGATGGTGGATGACTTTAGAAAAATTACTAAATATTGAAGTTCCTAAAAGAGCGCAGTATTTAAGAGTTATTGTAATGGAATTAGCAAGAATTACAGATCACCTGATTTGTAATTCGATTTTAGGAGTTGACACTGGTGCTTACACCGGTTTCCTTTATGTTTTTCAATTTAGAGAAAAAGTATACGAAATCTACGAAGAAATTTGTGGAGCCCGTTTAACAACCAATATGGGAAGAATTGGTGGTTTCGAAAGAGACTGGTCACCAAAAGCTTTTGAATTATTAAACACCTTCCTTGAAGAATTCCCACCAGCCTGGAAAGAATTTGAAAACCTGTTTGAAAGAAACAGAATCTTTATTGACAGAACGGTTAATGTGGGACCTATTTCAGCCGAAAAAGCAATGGCTTATGGTTTTACAGGACCTAACTTACGTGCTGCCGGTGTTGATTATGATGTTCGTGTAGCACATCCTTATAGCTCTTACGAAGATTTTGATTTCAAAATTCCAGTAGGAAAATCAGGAGACACATACGATCGTTTTTGTGTTCGTAATGCCGAAGTTTGGGAAAGCTTAAGTATCATTCGTCAGGCTTTGGAAAAAATGCCGGCAGGAAATGAATACCATGCGGAAGTTCCTGATTACTATTTGCCTCCAAAAGAAGATGTTTACCACAACATGGAGTCTTTAATCTATCATTTCAAAATTGTAATGGGTGAAGTTCCTGTTCCGGTTGCCGAAATTTACCACGCTGTAGAAGGAGGAAACGGAGAATTAGGTTTCTATTTAGTAACTGACGGAAGCCGAACTCCTTACAGACTTCACTTTAGAAGACCTTGTTTTATCTATTACCAGGCTTATCCAGAGATGATAAAAGGGGCATTACTATCAGATGCCATTGTTATTTTATCAAGTTTAAATGTTATTGCCGGAGAATTAGACGCATAAATTATGGAACGTATACATTACAAACAAGAAATAAATATGACCGACACATTGATGAACCGCATCAATGAATTGATTAGTCATTATCCTGAAGACAAGAAAAAATCAGCATTATTACCTGTTTTACACGAAGTTCAGGACGCTCACGACAACTGGCTGAGTATTGAACTAATGGATAAAGTTGCTGAAATTCTTGAAATTTTACCTATCGAAGTTTACGAAGTTGCGACTTTCTATACCATGTACAACCTAAAACCAATTGGGAAATACATGTTTGAATTTTGCCAAACATCCTGCTGCTGCCTAAACGGAGTAGAAGACCTAATGGATTATACCTGCGAAAAATTAGGTGTTGGTATTGGAGAAACTACTGCTGACGGACTTTTTGAAGTAAGAGGTGTGGAATGTTTAGGTGCTTGTGGTTATGCTCCGATGATGCAATTAGGGGATTTCTACAAAGAGCATTTGACAAAAGAAAAAATCGATCAGTTAATTGCTGATTGCCGAGATAATAAAATAATATTACACGATAAATAAGATGTCAAAGAAAATATTATTAGACAAAATCAACGTTCCGGGAATTAAAACCTACGAAGTGTACCGCCAACATGGAGGATATGCTTCAGTAGAGAAAGCCATAAAATCGATGACTCCAGATGAAGTTGTTGAGGAAGTTAAGAAATCAGGACTTCGTGGTCGTGGTGGAGCGGGTTTCCCTGCCGGAATGAAATGGAGTTTTATTGATAAAAAATCAGGTAAACCAAGACATTTGGTTTGCAATGCCGACGAATCAGAACCGGGAACTTTCAAAGACCGATATTTGATGGAATTTATTCCTCATTTATTGATTGAAGGAATGATTACTTCCAGTTTTGCTTTGGGAGCAAACCGCTCGTACATCTACATTCGTGGAGAATACATGTGGGTTTTCAAAATATTAGAAAGAGCCATTGCCGAAGCGAAAGCTGCGGGTTGGTTAGGAAAAAACATCTTAGGTTCAGGTTATGACTTAGAATTACACGTTCACTGCGGAGCCGGAGCATATATTTGTGGAGAAGAAACCGCTTTAATCGAATCATTAGAAGGTAAAAGAGGAAATCCGCGTATCAAACCACCATTCCCTGCCGTTTCTGGACTTTGGGCTAATCCAACGGTGGTAAACAATGTAGAAACAATTGCAGCAGTGCCTTGGATTGTAAACAATTCAGGTGATGATTATGCTAAAATTGGAGTTGGAAGATCTACAGGAACTAAACTGATTTCGGCTTCTGGAAATATTAAAAATCCGGGAGTTTACGAAATCGAATTGGGATTAAGCGTAGATGAATTCATGAATTCGGACGAATATTTGGGAGGAATGTCTTCGAGCAGACCTTTGAAAGCATTAGTTCCGGGAGGTTCATCTGTGCCGATTTTACCAGCCGATTTAATTTTCAAAACCGCTAATGGTGAAGATCGTTTAATGACTTACGAATCATTGAGCGACGGTGGATTTGCAACAGGTTCGATGTTAGGATCAGGTGGATTTATTGTTTATGATGATACGGCTTGTATCGTTAGAAACACTTGGAATTTCTCCCGTTTTTACCACCATGAATCTTGTGGACAATGTACGCCTTGTAGAGAAGGAACAGGTTGGTTAGAAAAAGTATTACACAGAATCGAAACAGGTCACGGACGTGAAGAAGATATCGATTTGTTGTGGAGCATACAATCTAAAATAGAAGGAAATACTATTTGTCCTCTTGGTGATGCGGCTTCATGGCCGGTAGCAGCAGCTATTCGTCATTTTAGAGAGGAATTTGAATACCATGTTCGTTTCCCGGAAAGAATAAAAAACAGAGATCACTTTGTGAATGAGCCTTTTGAAAAAGTAAAACATTTGGTTAGTAAACAAACAGTATAAAATGTCTATAAGCCATAAGCTGTAAGCCATAAGCCTAAAAAAGGCTTCGCTTAAAGCTTAAAGCTTAAAGCTTAGAGCTAAAATATATGAAAGTAACAATAGACGGTCAAAGCATAGAAGTAGAACCAGGAACAACCATTCTACAAGCGGCACGTATGATAGGAGGAGAATCGGTTCCGCCTGCAATGTGTTATTATTCTAAACTAAAAGGTAGCGGTGGAAAATGCCGTTGTTGTTTAGTGGAAGTTGCCAAAGGAAGTGAAGCTGACCCAAGACCTATGCCGAAATTAATGGCATCTTGTGTAACAGGATGTATGGACGGTATGGAAGTCAACAGTAAAAATTCAGACAGAGTACGTGAAGCGCGTCAATCAGTTACTGAATTTTTATTGATCAATCACCCGCTGGATTGCCCTATTTGCGATCAGGCAGGGGAATGTGATTTGCAGGATTTGAGTTTCGAACACGGAAAATCTAAAACACGTTTTATAGAAGAAAAAAGAACATTTGAACCGGAAGATATTGGTCCAAATATTCAATTGCACATGAACCGTTGTATTTTATGCCAACGTTGTGTTCAAGTTGCCGATCAATTGACGGATAAAAGAGTTCACGGTGTTTTAGACCGCGGTGATCATGCTAATATTTCGACTTGTATTTCTAAGGCTATTGATAATGAATTCTCAGGAAATATGATTGATGTATGTCCTGTAGGTGCTTTGACTGATAAAACTTTCCGTTTCAAATCGAGAGTTTGGTTCAACAAACCTTTCAATGCACACAGAGAATGTACTACTCCTGGATGTTGTGGAAAAACAACAGTTTGGATGTTTGGTAACGAAATACAAAGAGTTACCGGAAGAAAAGACCAATACCATGAAGTAGAGGATTTTATTTGTAACACTTGTCGTTTTGACAAAAAAGAAGTTACTGACTGGGTTATCGAAGGACCAAGAAAATTTGATAAAGATTCAGTTATCAATCAAAATAACTATACCCGTGAAATGGAAACAGTTCATATCGCTACCGAAGAAGGAATTCTGAAAGGTAGAGAACAGGATCGTAAAAAGATCAGTATGACTGCTATTCCGTTAAACAAAGAAGAGCAAGATGAATTTAACAATGGTAACCTATAAAAAATGGACAGTACAATTATTATAGAAAAAAGTGTTATCATTCTTGTTGTATTTGCCATTACAATGGTTATGGCAATGTATTCTACACTTGCAGAAAGAAAAATTGCAGCCTGGTTACAAGATCGTATTGGTCCTAACAGAGCCGGAAAAGGAGGTCTTTTACAACCTTTGGCAGATGGTATGAAATTATTTGCAAAAGAGGAATTCGAACCCAATACACCGAATAAATTTTTATTTTATACCGGTCCTGCCATAGCAATGAGTACTGCATTAATGACAAGTGCCGTAATTCCATGGGGAGATCATTTTCATCTTTTTGGAAGAGATATCATCTTACAGGCAACTGATATTGATGTAGCTTTATTGTATGTTTTCGGAGTAATTTCAGTTGGAGTTTACGGAATCATGATTGGAGGATGGGCTTCTAACAATAAATTCTCTTTGATGGGAGCGGTTCGTGCTGCTTCACAAATGGTTTCTTATGAAGTTGCCATGGGATTATCCATGATTGCTTTGTTGATGATGACCGGGACTTTAAGCTTAAGAGAAATTTGCTTACAACAGCAAGGAATGCACTGGAATGTGTTTTACCAACCACTTTCGTTCTTGATTTTCCTAATTTGTGCTTTTGCTGAAACTAACAGAACGCCTTTTGACTTAGCCGAATGTGAGAGTGAATTAATTGGAGGTTATCACACTGAATATTCTTCGATGAAAATGGGATTCTACTTATTTGCTGAATATGCTAATATGTTTATCTCTTCTACCATTCTTGCTGTTTTATTCTTTGGTGGATATAATTATCCTGGAATGAGTTGGGCAGTTGAAAACTGGGGCGTAAATTTGGCAAACGTAATAGGAATTGGAGTTTTATTTGCAAAAATATGTTTCTTCATCTTTTTCTATATGTGGGTAAGATGGACTATTCCAAGATTTAGATACGATCAATTGATGAATTTAGGATGGAGAATATTAATTCCGTTGTCAATTGCAAATATCATGATTACAGGAATTGTAATTTTGAGACATGAAATAGCAGTATTTCTGGGATTTTAAATTAGCAAAGATTAGTATTAGCCCCGATTGAAGCGGCATCCTTTTATGAAGCGACAGCGAAATAAAAGATACAGCGGAAAGCGGGAATAGCTACAAATAAAAATAAAGAAGATGTCAATAGAAACCATATCCTTATCGGGAAGAAAAAAACAAGTCTCTAACAAAGAGATGACTTTTTTAGAGCGTTTATATCTTGTTGCGATTGTAAAAGGATTAATTATTACGTTGAAACACTTGTTTTCAAGAAAGGTCACCATTCAGTATCCTGAGCAAGTGCGTACAATGAGTCCGGTATATCGTGGACAACACATGTTGAAGCGTGACGAACAAGGAAGAGAAAACTGTACTGCCTGCGGTTTATGTGCTTTGTCCTGTCCGGCAGAAGCCATTACAATGAAGGCTGCTGAGCGTAAACCGGATGAAAAACATTTGTATCGCGAAGAGAAATATGCCGAAATATATGAGATTAATATGTTGCGTTGTATTTTTTGCGGATTGTGCGAAGAGGCTTGTCCTAAAGACGCAATTTATTTGACTACTTCAAAAGTATTAGTTCCTTCGAGCTATGAAAGAGAAGATTTTATCTTTGGAAAAGACAGATTAGTGATGCCTTTAGAAATGGCTATTAAAAACACCGAACTTAAAAACGCTAACTAAATGATACATATTCCTGATTTTGCACACGCAACTACTGTACAAATTATATTTTCTGTCTTAGCGTTTATTACTGTAATCACGGCTTTTTTGGCCATTTTTAGTAGAAATCCAATTCATAGCGCACTTTACCTGGTAATTTGTTTTTTCTCGATTGCAGGACATTATTTGATATTGAATTCACAGTTTTTAGCTATTGTTCATATTATAGTCTACTCGGGTGCGATTATGATTCTGTTCTTATTCACCATCATGTTGATGAATCTGAATAAACAAAATGAAGTTCATAAACCGCGTATTACCCGATTGGGAGCCATCGTTTCCTTTTGTTTAATCTGTATTGTTTTGATTTTGGTATTCATCAATTCAAAACCTATAGCCGGAGAATACATTGCAACGGGTGAAGATTACCAATCCATAAAAGTCCTGGGACATGTTTTATTAAACGAATACATGGTTCCTTTTGAATTTGCTTCTATCCTGCTTTTGACAGCGATGATTGGAGTTGTATTATTGTCTAAAAAAGAAAAAACGGAGAAATAAAATGACTAATATTTTAAATGAAATAGGCATCGAGAACTATATTTTCCTTTCTGTAATACTTTTTTGTATTGGAGTATTTGGAGTTTTATACAGACGAAATGCTATCATCGTATTTATGTCGATCGAAATTATGTTAAATGCGGTAAACCTTTTGTTTGTGGCATTTTCAACCTATCATCAGGATGCACAAGGACAGGTTTTTGTGTTTTTCTCTATGGCTGTGGCTGCTGCCGAAGTTGCGGTAGGTTTAGCCATTTTGGTATCGATTTTCAGAAACTTAGGTTCGATTGATATTAATAATTTAAAAAACTTAAAAGGATAAACAATAATGAATACGAATTTAGCTTTACTGTTATTATTAGCTCCTCTTTTAGGATTTTTATTTAATATTTTCTTTGGGAAAAAGATAAGCAAAACGGCTTCAGGTGTAGTGGGAACACTCACTGTAGTTTTATCATTTGCACTTACACTTTGTTTCTTTTCGAAAATTAATATTGACCCGCAACCTATAAAAATTCAATTATTCGATTGGATTCAAATCAGCAATTTCCGAGTAGATTTCGGTTTCCTTTTAGACCAATTATCTATTTTATGGTTGCTATTTGTTACCGGAATTGGTTCTTTAATTCACCTCTACTCTATTAGCTACATGCATGATGATGAGAATATGCACAAGTTCTTTGCTTATTTGAATTTGTTCATCTTTTTCATGATTACCTTAGTTATTGGAAGCAACTTATTAGTATTATTCATCGGATGGGAAGGCGTTGGACTTTGTTCTTATCTGCTTATCGGATTCTGGTATAAAAACCAGGAATACAATGATGCGGCTAAGAAAGCATTCATCATGAACAGAATTGGAGATTTAGGATTATTGATTGGTATTTTCATCATCGGTTCTTTATTTTCAACTTTAGATTATACGACTTTAAAGACAGCTATTGCTTCTTCAAGTAATTTAGACATTAGCATGATTTCGCTTGCTGCTTTTGCCTTGTTTATTGGAGCTTGTGGTAAATCGGCTCAAATTCCGTTATACACCTGGTTACCTGATGCGATGGCTGGACCTACTCCGGTTTCTGCTTTAATCCACGCTGCAACGATGGTTACTGCTGGTATTTTCATGATCACAAGATTGAATTATGTTTTCGATTTAGCTCCCGAAGTACAAAACATCATTGCCATTATTGGAGCTGTAACTTCATTAGTAGCTGCAACCATTGCTTTGGTTCAAACGGATATCAAAAAAGTATTGGCTTACTCAACAGTTTCTCAATTAGGATTAATGTTCCTGGCTTTAGGATTTGGGGCTTACGAAATTGCCGTTTTCCACGTAATTACACATGCTTTCTTTAAAGCTTGTCTGTTCTTAGGTTCAGGATCTGTAATTCACGCTTTGCACGGAGAACAGGATATGCGCAGAATGGGTGGATTGAAAAAAGTAATGGGAATCACTTTTATTACTTTCTTGCTTTCTACATTAGCTATTTCAGGAATTCCTCCTTTTTCAGGGTTTTTCTCGAAAGACGAAATCTTAATGACTGCTTTTCATAACAATATAGCGCTTTGGGTTATTGCTTCGTTGGCTTCGTTAATGACTGCATTTTACATGTTCCGTTTGTTGTATTTGACTTTCTTTAAAGAATTCAGAGGAACTGAACACCAAAAATCTCATTTACACGAAAGCCCGGGATTAATTACTTTTCCGCTAATTGTATTGGCAATTTTAGCAACTATTGGTGGTTTAATAAGTTTGCCAACAAGCAGCTGGTTAAACGGTTATTTAGCACCTTTATTTTCGAAAGAAGCGCACGAAGCACATCACTTTGGAACAACAGAATATACATTAATGGCTATTGCCGTTCTTGGTGGAATCATCGGAATTACAATTGCTTTTGTAAAATACATCAAACAAAATCAGGTTCCGGCTGAAGATGCTGAAATTACAGGTTTGACAAAAGTGCTTTACAACAAATATTATGTGGACGAAATCTATGATGCTATTTTTGTAAAATCAACAAATGCCTTGTCCAGATTCTTTAGAGATTATGTAGAAACTTCTTTATCATCTTTAGTATTTGGATTAGGAAAAGTAACCAACGAATTAAGTTACCAAGGAAAAAAATTACAAACAGGAAGTATTGGTTTTTACTTGTTTGTATTTGTTTTAGGACTTTGCAGCATAGTAACTTATTTATTTTTAGCTCAATAATTTTTTATCATGAACGTATCACTACTATTAATTATACTTCTTGTTGGCTCATTTGCTACTTACTTTGCTGGCGATAAACTAGCTTCAAAAGTGGCATTATTATTCAGCTTAGTCGCTTTAGGAACTTCAATTGCATTGTTGAATGCTTATAATATTGGCGAAAATATCAGTTTTTTTAAATTCTGGATTAACCAACCATCTATTTCATTATCCTTAACTGCTGATGGATTATCATTAATCATGCTGTTATTGACAACGACATTGACGCCATTGATTATCTATTCCTCTTTTGGAAATGAATACAAAAATGCTAAGTCTTTTTATGCACTGATTTTGTTCATGGCATTTGCTATGTCTGGAACATTCTTAGCATCTGACGGACTTTTATATTATATTTTCTGGGAATTAGCATTAATCCCTATTTACTTCATTGCTTTAATTTGGGGGAATGGAGATACCGAAGAACGCAAAAAAGCAGTAGTTAAATTTTTCATTTACACGCTTGCAGGATCTTTATTCATGCTAATTGCTTTTGTTTATTTGTACCAAAAAGCAGGTAGTTTCTTAATTCAGGATTTATACAAAATAGAATTAAGCAGAATGGAACAATTCTGGATTTTCTGGGCATTCTTTTTAGCTTATGCCATCAAAATTCCAATTATTCCTTTCCATACCTGGCAGGCAAAAGTGTACCAAAAAGCACCAACTGTTGGAACTATGTTGCTATCAGGAATTATGCTAAAAATGGGATTATATAGCGTTTTACGTTGGCAAATTCCTATGACACCGATTGCTTCAAAAACTTATTTACCAATACTAATCGGTTTTGGTATTGCAGGCGTAATCTATGGTTCGATCGTAGCTTTAAGACAAAAAGATTTGAAAAAATTACTGGCTTATTCTTCATTAGCTCACGTTGGATTAATTGCTGCCGGATGTTATACATTAAACATTGATGGTTTAAGAGGAGCCGTTTTACAAATGCTGGCTCACGGTTTTGTTGTAGTGGGATTATTCTTTGCAGCAGAAATTATCTATCGAAGATTCGAAACCAGAACTATTGCCGATATGGGCGGAATCAGAACTCAGGCGCCTAAATTTGCTTCGATGTTTATGATTTTGGTTTTGGCATCTGTAGCCTTACCTACCACTTTTAACTTTATTGGAGAATTTACTGTCCTGTACAGCCTTTATCAAATTAATATATGGTTTGCCCTATTAGGAGGAACAACTATTATTTTAGGAGCTTATTATATGTTGAAAATGTACCAACATGTAATGCTTGGAGAAACGAACACAAAATTATTTGCCGACGTAACTTTCCAGGAAGGATTAGTTTTTGTTATCATCATTGCCGTTGTTTTCTTTTTTGGATTGTATCCAAAACCAATCAATGAGCTTATCACTCCTTCTTTAGATCAAATATTAAGAACATTATATAAAATTCAATAATAAACCGACTATTTTAATATCAGGCTCAAATCCTGAATCACAATATAAAATATGAATACATTAATAGCAATAATTGGATTAGGTATATTATGCCTTATCTTAGAAATTTTTGATGCCAGAAAAGCAATTATTCCATTGGTCGTTATTGGATTATTAGCTGTATTGGGATTAGATATCTCTGAATTTAATAACCCAAATACTTACTACAACAATATGATTATTGTGGGTAAATTTTCATCTGGATTTTCAGGATTATTTATCATACTGACTATTTTCCTAGTGAGTTTAGGTCATAAATTCTATGAACATCATCAGACTAAAATCTCCGATTTTATTGCAATAAAAATATTCCTTTTAGCCGGAGCCGTTGCCATGGTTTCTTTTGGAAACTTAGCAATGTTCTTTTTAGGAATCGAAGTTTTATCTATTGCCTTATATGTTTTGGCATCAAGTAACCGATTGAGCATTAAAAGTAACGAAGCAGGATTAAAATACTTCCTGATGGGTTCTTTTGCTTCGGGTATCATCCTGTTTGGTATCTGTTTAATTTACGGAGCTATGGGAAGTTTTGATGTTACTGAAATTAGCGAATTGTCCCGTTCAGCCGAATTGCCAATTTGGTTTCCAATTGGAATCGTTTTAGTCTTTATTGGAATGCTTTTCAAAATTGCCGCTGTACCTTTCCATTTCTGGGCACCTGATGTATACGAAGGCTCTCCTGCTCTAACAACAGCATTAATGAGTACTTTGGCTAAAGTAGTAGCCATCGCTACCTTATACAAATTGGTTAAAACTATGAATGCCGATATCTCTCCTGCATTCCAATTAATCATTGTAATTGTATCTATTGCTTCGATGACGGTTGGAAATATCATGGCTTTGCGTCAGGTAAATGTAAAACGTATGTTGGCATTTTCTGGTATCTCACACGCCGGATTTATGTTGATGACTTTATTAAGCACAGCAAAATCTTCAGGAACTTTATTGTACTATACTTCGGCTTATGCCTTAGCGGGAATCGCTGCTTTTAGCGTGATTTTATATGTATGCAAAACCAGAGAAAATGAAGACATTACCAATTTCCATGGTTTAGGAAAAAACAATCCATTAATGGCCGCAATCTTAACGGCTTCATTACTTTCTATGGCTGGAATTCCAATATTTAGTGGTTTCTTCGCTAAATTGTTTTTATTCAATCAAACCATTCAGGCTGGATTTATTGCGTTAGTTATCATTGCTGTAATCAATTCGATTATTAGTGTGGGTTACTATTTCAAATTAATTTTGGCGATGTACACTAAAGAGCCTAACGAAGCTAAAATTGCAACTCCAACGGTTATTTATGCTGTAGCAGTTATTTCAATTGTTTTAAATATCGCTTTAGGTTTATTCCCATCTTTTGTTTTAGATTTGTTAGGATAAACTTTTTCGCCTCTTATAACTAAAACCATCAAAGTCAATTTTGATGGTTTTTTGTTTTTACACAATTCGATTTCCCAATAAAAACATAAAACTCAATCACTACCAAAAGCTTTTAAGTATATTTGTATATACAAATAACAATTTATTATTATTTAAATAAGATGGAAAACAAACTTAAAATACAAATCTGGTCGGATATTATGTGTCCGTTTTGTTATATTGGAAAAAGAAGATTAGAAAATGCAATTACACAATTTGGTCATAAGGACACTATTGAAATCGAATGGAAAAGTTTCCAGTTAGACCCTAATTTTATAGCTTCGGAAGACGATAATTTAGTCGAGCATCTTGCCGAAAAATACCGAAAAGATAAAGATTGGGCTATCGAAATGTTAGAAAACATGACTCAAAATGCGGCTAACTCCGGATTAGAATTTCATTTTGAAAAATCCGTTATGGCTAATTCTTTTAATGCGCATCGTTTATTGCATTTGGCAAAACAAAAACAATTGGGATCTGAACTAAAAGAATTGCTTTTTAAAGCTTATTTTACAGATGGACAAGATGTAAATAACAAAGAAACTTTAAAACAGTTAGGAATCCAGGTTGGTCTTCATGCCAATGAAATTGACGAAGTCTTAAACTCCAACTCTTTCTCTAAAGAAGTAGAAGAAGATATGCTAACGGCTCAAAAAATCGGAATTCAGGGTGTGCCCTTTTTTGTTTTCGATAATAAGTACGCCATTTCTGGAGCACAACATGCGGAGACATTTGTAAAAACACTCGAAAAAGTTTGGGAAGAAGGTCAATTCGATTCAAAAATTACTATCTTGAACTCTACTACAGGAGACAGCTGTGGAATTGATGGTTGTAATTAATTAAATAAAATGAGTGCTATAAATAAAGAAAATATAATTATTCGCTGGGGAATCATCGGATGTGGAGATGTAACCGAAAAGAAAAGTGGTCCGGCTTACCAAAAAACGGAAGGCTTCGAAATTGTTGCAGTGATGCGACGTGATGCTGAAAAAGCTGCGGATTATGCTAAAAGGCATGGAATCCGTAAATTTTATTCAGACGCTGATGCCCTTATCAACGATCCGGAAATTGACGCTGTTTATATAGCAACTCCTCCCGATTCTCATAAATTATACGGATTAAAAGTTGCCGAAGCAGGCAAAATATGTTGTATCGAAAAACCATTGGCTCCAAGCTACGAAGACAGCAAAGCCATTTACGAAGCCTTTCAAAAGAAAGAAATTCCCCTTTTTGTTGCCTATTACCGACGTTCACTGCCCCGCTTTAAACAAGTTAAAAAATGGTTAGAAGCAAACAGTATTGGACAAATCAGACATATCAACTGGCATTTAAGCAAGCCCGCTTCTCCACAGGATTTATCAGGTTTGTACAATTGGCGTACCGATGCTGAAGTTGCTAAAGGAGGTTATTTTGACGATTTAGCCAGCCACGGATTGGATTTATTCAATTATCTTCTTGGAGATATTAAAGAGGTATCTGGCATCAGTTTGAACCAACAAGGCTTATATTCATCCAAAGATGCTTTAGTTGCCTGTTGGTCACATCAAAATGGAATTACAGGAACAGGAAGTTGGAATTTTGGATGTGCAAACAGAGAAGACAAAGTAATTATTTATGGAAGTCAGGGAACCATAGAATTTTCAATCTTTGATGAAAACCCCATAATACTTTCCAATGAAAACGGAATAGTATCGCTTGAAATAGAACATCCGGAAAATGTACAACTGCATCATGTACAACAAATGAAAGAACAATTATTTAAACAGGGAATCCATCCCTCTAACGGCGAATCAGCTACGCATACAGCCTGGATCATGGATCGAATAATGGGAATAGTATAAAATAAAAAAAGTCCCTAACCACAGGGACTTTCTTTTTTCACTACACAAACTAATTAATTACTAACTAATAGCAAATTTCTAACCGCATAATAATTATCATAATTCGTGCCAAAAATTAAATTTGAACTTTTTTTTCTAAAATTATTTAAAATTTCCTCTTTCCAATCTACAAAACAGGCTTTACTACTTCTGAAAGAGGATCAGACATTATTGTTGCTGAATCACTCAAAACCAAAACTTCATATTTAGTAATTTTAGTTTTAGATTCTTCCACTAAATAATATACACCATCATTAAAGTTATTTAAATCATAACTTCTAACCAGCTTTCCGTTCACCGCGACTTTCTCACTACGGACTAACTTATCATTAGCATCATAAATACTTATCTTAACCTGATCTTTATCTTCTAAACCAAACGAGATCATTTTTTCTTGTCGAAATTTATTATGTAATGAAAAATTAACTGCAACCGCATACACATTCATCGCTAATAAAACGATTCCTAACACTAAACTAATTTTTAAAATCTTTTTCATAATACATGTTTTTAGATTTATAATCATTTAATAATACCAAAGATAGTTCAGGCTTTAATTTGAAAAGAACTGTAGATTTTCCAATTAATATGCTATTTTACCTTTTACGAAAACGTTTTAGCTTAATTTCGACAATATCACATATTTTTTTGTTAACTTAGTATAGCCAACCAATTAACAATAAAATGAAATCAAACCTGCCAACACTCAAAATCATAGAACCTTCCTTTGGAAGTTCGTTCACTTTAACCAAATACGATATCAATTACAACTCACATTTTTGGCATTATCATCCTGAAATCGAATTGATATTTGTAAATGGCGGAGCCGGAAAACGCCAGGTAGGAAGCCATATTTCTTATTATACCAATGGTGATTTGACTTTAATAGGCAGCAATTTGCCGCATTGTGGTTTTACTGATGAACTAACCGGAAATAAAAACGAGATTGTTATCCAAATGAAACCCGATTTCCTGGGAGAACATTTTTTCGACATTCCCGAAATGGTCAATATCAAAAACTTATTGCAACAGGCTAAATCCGGAATTACTTTTGGAGGAAAAACCAAAAGAAAAATTGGGAAGAAAATTGGAAAAATGGAAGATCAAACTCCCTTTGAGCGCTTACTGAGCATTATCGAAATTTTTAATTATCTGGAATTAGCCACCGAAGACGCTACAGTATTAAACGCCGAAGGTTTTCGAATGGAAATGCACGTTCAGGATAACGAGAGAATCAATTATATTTTTAATTATGTAAAGGATAATTTTAAAGAACACATCAAACTGGAAGAAATTGCCGAAAAAGTAAGCATGACCGTGCCTTCATTTTGTCGTTATTTCAAAAAAATAACCCATAAAACCTTTACTAAGTTCGTCAACGATTATAGATTGGTTCATGCCTGTAAGTTACTAGCCGAAAAACCCATTAGTATATCGGCAATAGCTTTTGAAAGTGGTTTTAATAATTTCAGTCACTTTAATAAAACATTCAAAGAATTCACCGGCAAAAATGCCTCAGAATACAGACATGAGTTGAAATCGTTTTTGGAATAATAAAAAGTGCTGTAAATCATTTGAGAGATACAGCACTTTTTCATTTAACATTCATCTTATTTTATAATTACATCAATTTCTTTTTTAATATCTCGGGAAGAATTTCCTAATCTTAATTTATATTTTCCTGGCTCAACAGTCCATTTTTTATTAGCAACATCATAATAAGCCAATTCTTTAACAGGAACTTTTATAATTACTTTTTGAGTTTCTCCTGCTTTTACTAAAATTTTAGTGAATCCTTTTAATTCCTGCGCAGCACGATCAATTTTAGAATCTGTTTTTGAAGAGTATAATTGTACTACTTCTTTTCCATCTACCTTTCCTGTATTTTTTACATCAACAGTTATTGTAATTACTTCATCTGGGCTATAGATTTCTTTATCGGAAGAAGCTTTGTTAAAAGCAAAACGAGTATACGATAATCCATATCCAAAAGGATACATCGGACTAATCTTTTTTGTATCAAACCAGCGGTATCCCACTAAAATACCTTCAGCATAATTAACTATTTTATCTCCCGGAAAACTATTTGTAGCATGAGCCGGAGAATCCATCAGTTTTTTAGGCATGGTCCAGGGTAACTTCCCTGATGGATTAACCTTACCTAATAAAACATCTGCTAAAGCATTTCCTCCTTCAGAACCATTAAACCAACTCCAAACCAAAGCATTTGTTTTTTTACTGACTTCCTCCATTTCAAAAGGAGCACCTGCAATCATAACAACAATCGTTTTAGGGTTTATTGCCAATACTTTTTTGATTAATTCTTCCTGACCAAAAGGCAATTTTAAGTCTCTACGATCAGAAGCCTCGGTTTCATAATCACGGTTAGAGCCCGCAAAAATAATTGCCGCATCAGAATTCTTTACAAGCTCTAAAGCTTCCTGCAATTTAGTATCATCAAGCTGATCAATAGTTACAGGTCCTTTTGAAGTTATATTCCCTAAATTCCCTTTGTTTTTCTTTTCGTACCTCTCTAAATAACCTTCAGCATAATTAATTTTGATGGATGACGGCAATCTATTTTTCAAACCTTCTAAAGGAGTAACTTCTCTTTTAGTTTTTACACCGGCTCCAAATCCGCCTAAAGCGTTTTTCTTAGTTGCATTATTTCCAATAACAGCAATTGATTTTATACCATCTAATTTTAGAGGCAATCCATTACTATTATTTTTCAACAACACTACCGCTTCCGATGCAATTTCATAAGCATCCTGATAATGCGTTTCGGTAGCGAGACTTCCTTTTTCGCGATCTTTACCATCCATAGCTTTTACCTGAAACAAAACATACAAAATTCGTTTTACGTGCTTATCTATTTCTTTTTCAGAAACTTCTCCAGCCTTGACCGCAGCAATCAATTTATCAGCTAAGAAATATTCGTTAAAAGGTTTTTTACTTCCCATTTCAATATCCAAACCATTTTGCAATGATTTCACCGTTGAATGCACTGCAGCCCAATCCGAAACCACAACTCCTTTAAAACCCCATTCATCACGTAAGATTGTATTGAGCATATAATCATTTTCACATAAGTACTCTCCTCTAAACTTATTATAAGCCCCCATCACACTATAGGCATTTCCCTCTTTAATTGCTGCTTCAAAAGCGGGTAAATAAATTTCGCGCAATGTTCGTTCATCTATTTGTACATCAACAAAATCACGATTTGTTTCCTGATTATTAGCCGCAAAATGTTTCACACAGGCCATAACATCATTATCCTGCAAACTAACTACTAAGGGAACCGCCATTTTTTTGTTCAGAAAAGGGTCTTCGGTCATGTATTCATAAGTTCTTCCTCCAAGTGGTGTTCTAACAATATTAATTGCAGGCGAAAGCAGCATATCTTTACCTCGGGCACGCAGTTCCTGCCCAACACTATTCCCGAAAAGAGAAGCCATTCGAATATTCCAGGTCGCAGCTAATGCACCACTAGCAGGATAATAGGTTGCAAAATCATTATCTAATCCGGCTGGTTTCCAACTATCTCGAGAAATTTCTTCCCGAACGCCTAATGGTCCATCGGCCATTTTTAATTCCGGAATTCCCAAACGTACTACACCACCATTAGCAAACATACTATTACCATGCAGCATTCCTATTTTTTCCTCAAGGGTCATTTTCGAAATTAATTCCTCAATTTTTGTATCAAATTCAGAGCCTAAAGGTTTTTCTATAGGTCTTGCATTTAATAATCGCATATTACTAACCGTTTGGGAATTCGCATTGTTGCCCGTAAACAGTAAGATTGAAAAAACAGATAAGCTGATTATTTTATTTTTCATGGTTGGTTTTTCTATTTTTTGATGGTTGGTCTTAGAACTAATTTGCATTCAATAACTTCTTATATCTTTCTAAATCGAATAGCTGTTCCGCCTGCTCCACCAAGGTGTAATTGTAAGGAATCGGAAGCTCTAACCGTTTTCTTCGAAATTACTACTTCAGATGGATTATGAGTTTCATCAGTTCCTTCAGCATCAGCATAAATCTGAGCTTCATAAGTAGCATTCGTCTCTAAAAATGTCAATGGAATAGCTAAATCTCTGCTTTTTTCATTGGTGATACTTCCTAAATACCAGTCGGCACTATTGCAGTCTTTACGAACAGTGGTAATATATTGCCCAATTTCTCCATTGATAACTTTAGTATCTTCCCAATCAGTTGGTACATCTTTTAAGAATTGTAAAGCTGGTTTTCCCTCATAATTTTCAGGAAGATCTGCCATCATTTGAATTGGGGCATAAATAGTTACATATAATGCCAATTGTTGCGCTGCTGTCCCGTGAACTCTTCTACCGGCATAACCTTGTTTTACTTCAACGTCAAAAATTCCCGGTGTAAAATCCATTGGTCCTGAAAGCAATCTGGTAAAAGGAATAATAGTCAAATGATTGGGAGGATTCCCTTCGCTCCAGGCATTATACTCTTGTCCTCTTGCAGCTTCCCTTGAAATCATATTTGGAAAAGTTCTTCGTTCTCCTGTATCTTTTATTGATTCATGATACAATACTGCCAAATCATACTGAGCTGCTTTTTCCAGAACATATCTGAAATAATTCACTCCAAATTGCCCGAAATGCCATTCTTTCATATTCAATTTTGAACCTACATGACCAATTTTAACGGTATGAATTCCCAGCTTTTTATACAAGGCAAAACCTTCATCAATTTCTTTTAAATAGTTAATTAGGTTCGAACCCGTTTCATGGTAACCTATAAGTTCAACTCCTTTTTCTTTACCGTATTCTACCACCTTTTCTAAATCAAAATTATCTGCCGATTTAGTAAAACTAAACATGTGCATATGGTTTTCATACCATTTAGGTGTCCAACCTTTATTCCAACCCTCAATTAGCAAATGATGGAAGCCTTCTTTGGCAGTAAAATCAATATATTGTTTAGCGTGTTCTGTAGTAGCACCTTGCTTTTTACTTTCCCAAAATGTAAATTTCCCAATATGCATTCCCCACCAAATTCCAAAATATTTATAAGGTTTAAAATAAGTTGGATTGGCTAATTTATTCGGTTCGTTCAGATTCAAAATCAAGTAAGAAGTAATTAAATCAGTAGGTTTTTCGGCAATTTGAATAGTCCGCCAAGAAGAAGTAAAGCTATCTTTGACTCTTACTTTTACACCATCTGCCCAAGGTACCAAATCCGATTTAAGCTGAGTCCCTGTAGTATTAACCAAAGTCATACTGGCAAAATCGACCAAATTTGCCTCATGAAAACTCAATGCCAGCCCGCTTTTGCTTTCAATTGTCAATGGAGTTAAAACAGTGTCGAGCGTACTTACCGGAGCATCTTTAAACAGATATTCGTCACGGTTTTCTCTGTTTGCCGGAATCCACCAAGCTTTTCCATCTTCTTTTAAATTAAAGGTGGTTTTTTCATCCATGATGAAAATACTGTCTTTTGTTTCTTGTTTTGGATACATGTATCTAAATGCAATCCCATCATCATAAGCGCGAAACTGAATCTCTAACTTTCGTTTATTGCCACTTTTTTGCTGCAATTGAATCACCATTTGATTGTAGTGATTACGGATTTGTTTTTTTTCACCCCAAATCTGTTTCCAGGTCTCATCAAAAGTTGAATTTTCTACTTTCTTGATTTCAAAACCGCTACTTAAATCTTCATTATTTTTTAAGACAAACCCCATATCAGAAGGAGAAATCACTTCAGTTTTCCCATGAGAAACAGCATATTTTGGTGCATTGTCAACTAACTCAAATTGAATTTTATTTTTTCCTTCGGGAGAAACTAATTCATAGGATTTTGTTTTTTTGCTTTGTGCATTACAAATAATTGCAGCTAACAACGGTAGAAACAGTATTCTTTTTAACATTTATTGAGTATCTATTTTTTAATAAAAGTTGCTAAACTTGAATAATAGCTTGCAAAAACAATTTAAATCATCGCGATTTATTATTCTCGCCTTTCATTTTCTAAATACTACGTTAGTCTTTAAAGGCTTTTTTACAAACTATACCCAAACTCTAAAGATATATTTTTTTTCGAATTATTATAATATGTAATAAATAACTTCATTTTTAATGTCTTGCCTTAAATTTTAACCAAAAAAAAGCCCCCTAAAAGGGGGCTTTTTAACTACTAACCTAACCAAAGTTAATTATTTAACCGCAACCGTTTTATGAACTTCAAAATAAGGATCTGACATGATAGTTGCAGTTTCATTCACTACAAGAATTTCATATTTCACTACCTTAGTACTAGACTCAGCTACTAAAGTGTAAACTCCATCAGCCAAAGGATTCAAATCGTATGTTTTAACAATTTTATTATCTGCTTTAAGCGGATTCAAATTTAAAGTATACACCTTCTCAGTGTGTAATAATTTATTGTTTGCATCATAAATAGAAACATTGGCTTTGTTTATGTCATTTAGAGCAAAAGTTACCATCTTTTTTGAACTAGCTTTTCCGTCTTTAGAAATTTTAACGCCAGTTGCGTGAGTATTCATAGCAAGTAGAACTACCATTAATACGAAACTAAGTTTTAGAATCTTTTTCATAATATTAGAATTTTTAGATTTTTAATTCTTTTAACTGGGTCAAAGATACTATGCAAGCACAGAATTAAACTACAGTGGGTTTTCATGTTTCTATGCTATATTACCTTTTACGAAAACGTTTTAGTTAAAAAATGACAATATTGAATATTTTTAAGGTAAAATAGCATAGTTATCAACAATTGTTAACAATCTTATAGCCGCCAGAAAAATAAAATACTTTCCAAAATTTCAAAAAATTAACTTAGAAACAAGTTTGGTCAAAGTCACTATTACGTAATTTTGTATTATGTATGCTCTAGTCGATTGTAATAATTTTTATGCTTCTTGTGAACGTGTTTTCCAACCCGAATTCAACGACAAGGCTGTTGCGATTTTATCCAACAACGATGGTTGTGTAATTTCAAGAAGTTACGAAGCCAAAGCAGCCGGAATCCCTATGGGTGCACCCGCCTTCCAGATTAAAGATTTGGTAAAAGAAAAAAACGTAAAAATCTTTTCATCTAATTATGCACTCTATGGCGATTTAAGCCACCGCGTAATGGCAATCCTGAACCAGTTTACACCCAATGTTGAAATTTACAGCATTGATGAAGCTTTCCTTAATTTTGACGGGTTAACTATAGTAGATTACCACAGTTATGGTCTCGAGATGAAAAACCGTGTTCGAAAATGGCTTGGGCTTCCAATATGCGTAGGCTTTGCAGAAACCAAAGCCTTATCGAAAGTAGCCAATAAAATTGCCAAGAAATTTCAGGATCGAACTCAGGGTGTTTATGTTATCGACTCCGAAGAAAAACGCATCAAAGCCTTAAAATGGACGAAGATTGAAGATGTTTGGGGCATTGGCTACCGAATGACTAAAAAAGTAAAGCTGAGAAACATCAATACTGCATTCGATTTTATCCAACCGCAGCACGAAGCCTGGATAAAGAGAGAAATGGGTGTAACCGGTCTTCGGTTAAAAGCGGAGCTGGAAGGAAAATCGGTTTTGGATTTAGAACCTATTACCGATCAAAAGAAAAGCATTGCCATTACCCGCAGTTTTCCCAAACAAATCGCTGATTTTGATTTACTCCGGGAACGCATTACTACTTTCGCAGCTGTTTGTGCCGAAAAATTGCGTCGTCAAAAATCCTGCTGTCATACGATAATAGTAATGCTCGTTGTGGATAAGCATACCATAAAAACATCCAAATACTATTTTAACAGTGCCATTACTTTGCCGTATGCAACTAATTCGACTTTAACTATTTCCAATACAGCCATCGATTTATTAAAACAATTACACAAAGGCAACGAACATTTGAAATTCAAAAAAGCAGGTGTAATTGTCAGCGAACTCATTGGCGAAAACCAAAAACAATTTCAATTATTCGAAGAAGAAAATCCAAAGCATCTGGCTCTAATGAAGGCCATGGACCGTCTCAACACTAAAATTGGTGATACCAAAGTAAAATTGGCCAGCCAAAATTTAAAACTAACCTGGGACATGAACCAGAATCATTTATCTGATAAATACACCACTAATTTTAAAGAGATTCTCGAAATACGATGTCAATAAAGAAAAACCAAAAACTCAGCTTTTACAAACCTGATTTTGAAAGTGAACTTCGAATTCCTTTTATTCCAGATGGTGTTTCGGCAGGGTTTCCCTCGCCGGCAGCTGATTTTATGGAGAACAATATCGATTTGAATAAAGAGCTAAGCGAAAACCCATTGGCAACCTTTTATATCAAAGTAAAAGGAAATTCGATGATTGATGCCGGTATTGAAGACAAAGATGTGCTGATTGTAGATCGAAGTATTGAACCGCAAGACAACAAAATTGCTATTTGCTTTATCGATGGCGAATTTACCGTAAAACGCATTAAACTGGAAAAAGACTGCCTCTACCTGATCCCCGAAAACAGCAATTACACTCCAATAAAAGTCACCGAAGAAACCCAACTCATCATTTGGGGAATTGTAACCTATGTGATAAAAAAAATGTAAAAGCTATTTTGCAAGTGAAATTTACAATAAATACAAGATAAATCGTATATTTTAAAGCAATCTAATTACAATAGTATTAAATCATAAAACAATTTCATCATAATAAACGAAAATGAACCAATCAAAATTTCCAATTGTTATTTATCAAAAACCTACTTTTCTAGAAGGTTTATTTACTGTAATACTATTTGCATTTACATTTGTACCTTTTGCTTATGGCGTAAAGACTCATCAACCTATATATTTATTGAGCATGATTTTAGGAATTATTTGTTTCAAAATATTTAATCAAATAACAGATAATAAATTCACCCATTCAAAAATTATTCAGAAAACAAAGTCAATTAGTTTTTCTGAAAAAGATATAAAATTATTTGAAAACCAAAATATTACAATTATAAACTGGAGTGATTTAAAAGAAATTCAAATTAAAATATACGCTTATAGTGGTAGATCTTATCATAATGATTACATATGCACAGGAATTGAGAATTATATTAAATTTATTCAAAACGAAGAAAAAATTAAATATCGATTTTATATCGAAAATGTTAGCCAATTCAACCTTTTAAAAGAACAGTTTAATAATATCATATTACCAGAATTAAAGAAATTTGATAATATAACTGAAGAAAGTTATATTAATACGCAAATCTATTTTAACCGGTTAAATAGCTGTGAAAACTGATTTCAGGACGGGACATCTTTACGGGCACGAGCAAGATGCTCGCGCTAGCCTAAAAGGTTCGTGTAAATTGAAGAGTATAAATCAGGGAGTTCAACTAAGTGAAAAATAAAAAATGTGAAATCAAACGAATCTGATTTCACATTTTTTATAATTTAAATTTTAGGAGGTGCAGGCAAAGGAACGAATTCGGTTTCTCCTTCAATCTTAGGGAAAGTTTGTTGGATCCATCGTTCTTTGGCTTCTTCAATCATAGCCTTATCAGTAGCTACAAAATTCCAATAAATAAAACGTTCTTCAGGAAAAGCTTCGCCTCCAAAAATATAAACGCTTGTATTTTCTCCCATTTCAAATTCGCAGAGCGTACTTTCTTTGGCAACTAAAATTTGTTTTGGCTCAAAAATAGTTTCTCCGCTTTTAATACTTCCTTCAAGAATATACAAGGCACTTTCTCCAAATAAGTCCTTACCAATATTGACTTTCTGAGCCTTTGTACTCTTAATTTCAATAAAATATAACGGACTGTAAGCAGGCACTCCTGATTTTCTCCCGAAAGCTTCTCCGGCAATCAATTTAAACGAAAGACCATTTTCTGTCCAATGTGGAATTTCATTCTCTTCAATATGAACAAAAGAAGGTTCCATTTTTTCCAATTCTTTTGGCAATGCCACCCAAATTTGAAAACCATGAAGCATTTTCTCTGAACTACGCAAATATTCTGGGGTTCTTTCAGAATGTACAATGCCTTTCCCGGCAGTCATCCAGTTTACAGCTCCGGGTTTTATTTCAATCTCACTCCCAAGACTGTCACGGTGCATGATGCTTCCTTCAAAGAGATAAGTCAGTGTGGAAAGTCCAATATGCGGATGCGGTCCCACATCCAGATTCTGATAATTCGATAAATGCGTCGGTCCCATGTGATCGAGAAAGACAAATGGTCCAACAGCCCTTTTTTGACGAAACGGCAGCAAACGCCCTACGAGGAAATTACCGATATCGGCAGCGCGTTCTTCGATTATTTGTTCAATATTTGACATGATTAAATAATTTTTCCATCTTTAAATAAAACCTCAAAAAATCCCGAAACAGTTTCTTCACGATTCCAATCACGCTGTAATTCACAAAGCAGTTGGTTTACCGAAATGAGTTGGCTACCCGCCTGTTCTATTCTTCGCAATGCGATGTTATGCGCTTCCGATGAAGTTCCGCCAACAGCATCCACTACAGGATAAACTTCAAAACCTTCTTTTAAAGCGTCAAGAGCGGGAAAGGTTAAGCAGGCTTCTGTCCAGAGTGCCGCCATGATTAGTTTTTTCCTTCCTGTAGCCTTTACAGCTTCATAAAATTCCTTGTCTTCCCAGGCATTAATACTGGTGCGGTCGTAAGACACCGTATCGGCTAAAACTTCTTTTAAAGGAGCAATCGTATCCTTATTTCTACCCGTTTGAACATTTACAGTTGATAAAATTACAGGAATATTATACACTTTTGCCGTTTTGGCCAAGCGTACAATTTGTTCCACTAAATGGGTTTGATCCATCGATTTGATAGAAGATACCTGAATGGGTTGATAGTCAATAATAATAAGTGCTGCATTTTCAGGACTTAGCAAATGATCGTTTTTGGGGTCTCTAATAGGTGATATACTGCTCATAGTAATAGTGAAAAGGTTAAATTGATTAATTATAAGAATTTGAATCCGTGAAAACTATCATCAACGATACGTTTCCATTCCGGATGTCTTTTGATGTAAGCAAATACTAACGGACAAAGCGGAATAAGTTTGTAATTATTGTCTTCAATATAAGCCAGTGTTTTTTCTATTACCGCTGTAGCTGCTCCTTTTCCTTCCAATTCGGGTTCTACTTCGGTATGGATTAAAGAGATAACATTAGATTGTTCTTTGTAAACAATAAAGCCTTTATGTCCTTCAACAGTAATTTCAAACTGCTGCTCTGCTACATTTTTGACAAGAGGGATATTTTCGAATTCCGGTTTCATAATTAGGTTATTAATGGTTATCAGATAAAAAACAACAAGCTAATGGGCACTTGTCTTTCGTTTATCTTATTTTGTTTAACAAATTTACGATTCTAAAAAAGGAAACATCTTAATCTACGTTAAGAAGATGAAACAAATTGGATTTTAACCTTATTCAAATAAAAAAATGTGAAATCAAACGAATTCGATTCCACATTTTTACATTTAAAACTATTATTTTTAATCTTACCAGAACTTCACGTACAAAGCAGCGATAATTAATAATGTAATAATGATTAATACAGTTGTTTGAGGTTTAACCTTAAACATTTCAGTATCCAATTCAAATGCTTTAGGGTTCACTTTTGGTCCTGCAAAACTCACTGCAATCATAAGTAACATTGTAAACAAGAAAGATAATCCCATACATACGTGAAACGGAATTTCGAATGCTCCTTTTCCGTTAGCGTAAGCCGTGTATAAGAACGTTTCGTTTCCAAACATAGCCGGTGCATATTCGTTGAATAAAACAGACAATAAGAAACCTGCTAAAACCCCAACGATAGCTGCTGTTCCTGTAGTTCTTTTCCAGAACATCCCTAAGAAGAACATCGCGAATACCCCCGGACTAATGAATCCTGTATATTTTTGGATATAAGTAAATCCACCTACTCCGCCAATTCCTAGTAAGTCATTCCATGTAAACAATACAGCAAGGACCATTGCAGCAAAAACGGCATATCTACCAATATTTACCTGAGCTCTGTCTGAAGCTTCTTTTTGAATGTATTTTTTATGAACGTCTAAGGTATAAATTGTAGAAATACTGTTTACTTTACCAGCTAAAGATGCTACAATAGCAGCGGTTAAAGCCGCAACCGATAATCCTTTTAATCCTGTAGGCAAGAAAGTCAACATAGCTGAATAAGCACCGTCTTTTCCTCCTACTAATTGAGGTAAATGTCCTCCTTCGTATAAAACGTAAGCCGCAATACCAGGCAACATTACAATTACCGGCATTAATAATTTCAACATACCTGCAAATAATAAACCTGTACGAGCTGTAGTTAAATCAGCTCCCAAAGCTCTTTGCGTAATGTATTGGTTACATCCCCAATAGTTCAGGTTGATAATCCAGATACCTGCTAAATAAGATAAAACTCCAGGGAAAGTCAAATATTTATCAATTTCTAATTGCGAAGAAGAAGCAGTAGGTCTAGGGATAATCATTTTGAAATGTTCCGGAGCTCTTTCCATCAAAACCTTAAATCCAGCAATAGCATCCTGACCCACACCAAAATATTGTCCTACTGTTGTCAATGCAATATAAGAAGTTACCAAACCTCCAATAATCAATACAGCCACCTGAATAACATCAGTATAAGCCACAACTTTCATACCTCCCAAAGAGATAATCAAAGCAAAAACAGCCAAACCTAACATAATAACATGAAGATAATCTCCTCCAGCTAATCCATTAATAGCAACAGCTCCTAAGTATAAAATAGATGTTAAGTTTACAAAAACATACAAAAACAACCAGAAAACAGCCATAATCAAAGCCGTTGTATCGTTGTAACGTGTTTTTAAGAATTGAGGCATCGTGTAAATCTTGTTTTTCAAATAAACAGGGATAAACCAAATACCTACTATAATTAAAGCAATTGCAGCAACCCACTCGTAAGCGGCAACAGCAATTCCTAAAAAGAAACCTTCCCCACTCATTCCAATAAATTGTTCTGCTGAAATGTTGGAAGCAATTAACGAAGCTCCAATAGCCCACCAGGTTAATGTTCCTTCTGCCAGGAAATACGCCTTAGCATCGTGTTCGTTTTTTTCGCGCTTGCGATAGATAATATATCCGTAAATTGATACCGCTAAAAAGTAGACGATAAATACTGCATAATCTGCAAATTCGAGACTTGAGCTCATAGTTATTATTTAAAATTATTAATTAGTTAACAAAGCCATTCCAAACGAATGCCTAGCTTCTGATTTTTTGTTCCCATTTCCAAGCGCTTTCCATGGCTTGTTCTAAAGTAGATTGCGTTTTCCACCCAAGAACTTCATTGGCTTTAGTAGTATCGGCATAAGCCAAAGTCACATCACCTTCTCTTCTGTCAACGATTTGGTAAGCCAGTTTTTGACCGCTTACTTTTTCGAAAGCATTGATTACTTCTAATACTGAACTTCCCACTCCGGTTCCCAGATTGAAAGTTTCTACTTTTTCTGCGTTCTTTTTGTTCAGTAAGCGTTGTAAAGCAACAACATGTGCTTTTGCCAAATCCACTACATGAATATAATCGCGAATACAAGTTCCGTCCGGCGTTGGATAATCATTACCGTAAACCATTAATTCTTTACGTAATCCAATTCCGGTTTGAGTAATAAATGGCACTAAATTTTGAGGAACACCTATTGGCAATTCTCCAATTTCAACAGAAGGATGCGCCCCAATTGGGTTAAAATAACGCAATAAAATAGCGTTGATTCCGCTTACTTTAGCCACATCAGTAATAATTTCTTCACCTATTTGTTTGGTATTTCCATAAGGAGACATGGCTGGCTGTACAGCCGAATTTTCGTTGATAGGCATTGTCTCGGCCTGACCATAAACCGTACAAGAAGAGCTAAAAATAAAATTAGCTTCCTGTTTTTTCTCTAATTCCTGCAATATATATACTAAGGCATTGATATTGTTTTCGTAATACAACAAAGGATTCCCCACACTTTCTCCAACTGCCTTCGAAGCTGCAAAATGAATCACTCCACTCACATCAGCATGCTTTTTAAAAAAATCCTGAACTGCCGCTTTTTCTCTTAAATCCAGTTTTTCAAAAAGTGGTTTTTTCCCTGTAATAGCTTCAATTCCGTTTAAAACATCTTCAGATGAGTTGGATAAATTATCAATAACAACTACCTCAAAACCTTCATTTTGCAATTCAACTACTGTATGCGAACCTATGAAACCTAAACCTCCCGTAACAAGTATTTTCATAATTTGTTTTATTTAAATAACAGTCTAACTGTTTTGTTTGTAATGTACCTCAGATAAATTTCTCAACATTTCAGCACTTTTCTCCGGTGTAATATCTCTTTGAGATTCTCCCATCATTTCGTAACCTACCATGAATTTTTTCACTGAAGCCGAACGCAACAATGGCGGGTAAAAATGCATGTGAAATTGCCATTCCGGGTGCTCTTCTCCGTCTGTTGGTGCCTGGTGAATTCCTGACGAATAAGGGAATGATGTTTCGAAAAGATTATCGTACTTTGTTGTTAGTTTTTTCAAAACCTCAGCAAAAGCAGCAACCTCATCTTCAGTAAAATCAGTGATTTTAGTAATATGACGTTTGCTGATAATCATCGTTTCGTAAGGCCAGATTGCCCAAAAAGGAACGATAGCAGCAAAATGTTCGTTTTCAACTACAACGCGTTCTTTTACTTTTAATTCTTGTTTTAGATAATCCTGCAACAAATTAGTTCCATTTTTATCAAAATAAGCTTTTAAATTATCCTGTGTTTTTTGAACCTGTGTTGGCAATGAAGACTGCGCCCAAATTTGTCCGTGTGGATGCGGGTTACTACATCCCATTACACTTCCTTTATTTTCAAAAATCTGTACGTGATTGATGTAATCAACATTACCTAAATCCGTGTATTCTTTTTGCCAGGTATGAATAATGTTCACAATACCGTCCACATCCATTTCCGGTAAAGTCAAATCGTGTCTTGGCGAAAAACAAACCACTCTTGAGATTCCTCTTTCCGGCTGTGCTTTAAAGAAACTTCCCTCTTCATTTCCTCCAAAATCAATTGGTTCCTGTTTTAACGCAGCAAAATCATTTTCGAAAACAAAACTGCTTTCGTAAGGCGGGTTTACTTCTCCATTTGCGCGAACATTTCCGGCACATAAATAACATTCCGGGTCATATTCAGGTAATGCAACCGTATTTACCGCTTCTTTTTGTCCCTGCCATGGTCTTTTTGAACGGTGTGGCGAAACCAAAACCCATTCATTAATCAAAGGATTATACCTTCTGTGCGGATCTTCATTAATATCAAACTTTCTCATGCTCATTATTTAGTGTATAGTGATGTTCCGTTACTTACTTTAACGTCGTAAATTTTCAATTCGATTCCGAAAGCTTCGGTATATAATTTTGAGAATTTATCTTTAATTTGTTGTTCTTGTCCTTTTTTAACTAAGTTGATGGTACAGCCGCCAAAACCGCCGCCCATTAATCTGGAACCGATAACTGCCGGTTCTTCTTTAGCCAAATCAACTAATAAATCTAACTCTTCACAACTTACTTCATAGTCTTTAGACAAACCATCGTGAGTAGCAAACATTAGCTCTCCCAACAATTCAATTTTTCCATTATCCAAAGCTTCACAAGCCTGAATCACACGGTTGATTTCTTTTACCACAAAAAGAGAACGTCTGAAAACGTCATGACTCATTTTATCTTTCAAATCAATTATCGTTTGTTCCGTACAATCTCTAAAGCTTTTTATCTCAGGGAAATTCGCTTTTACAATAGCAATTCCTTCTTCACATTGCTGTCTTCTTTCGTTATAAGCTGATGTCATCAATGAATGCTTTACATTCGAATCAAACAAAATCAAAGAATAATCGCTAAAATTAGCATCGTGATAGGTATATTCTAAAGTACGACAATCAATTTTGATAACTTTGTCTTCCAGTCCCATTACACTGGAGAATTGGTCCATAATTCCGCATTTGATTCCCACCCAATGCTCTGCTTTTTGACCTAACAAAGCAATATCAATTGGTTTGATATTCAAATTGAACAAATCGTTCATCCCGAATAAGAAACCGCATTCTAAAGCTGCCGAAGAAGACAAACCTGAACCCACAGGAATATTACTGCTGAAAACGCAGTTCACACCTTCAAACTGAAATCCGTTTATTTTTAACTGATTGATTACACCTCTGATGTAGTTTGTCCAATCGTTATCGTCTAATTTTACCTCAGCCGTAACATCAATTTCAAACTCATCATTCAAATCCAAAGCAATCACTCTGGAAGTATTGGTATTGTTTTTTGCAAAAGCAAAACAAATAATTTTATCGATAGCTGCAGGCAAAACATAACCATCATTATAATCGATATGTTCGCCGATGATGTTGATTCTCCCTGGAGAAAGCACTATTTTAGTTGGCTCAGCACCAAAAGTTTCTTTAAAATAGCTGGTTGTTTTGTTAATTAAAATATCATTCATTATTTAGAAATTGGTATAGTGTTAGTTTATTTTATAAAGAATCAATTATTACAATGATTCGAATTTATATTTCGTTTTTTGAGTGTAAACATCTCCTTTTTTCAAAACTGAACTTGGAAAATTATCATGATTTGGTGCATCAGGGAAATTTTGAGTTTCAAAGCAAATTCCGCTTAAAGCGTGATAACTTGTATTTTCTTTTCCTTTTAAATCAGGCCCACAATTTCCGCCCACATAAATATGAACTCCCGGTTGGTCGGTGTAAACGTCCATTTTTAAATTATTCTTAGGACTAAAAAGAGTCGCTTTTACTTCATTATTATTTTCAACTACAAAAGTGTTATCGATGTTTTTAGGACATTTTTTAGCTGTTCTGTAATCGAAAACCGTATTAGCCACTTCAAGAATGTTTCCTGTTGGAATACAATCTTCTCTGGTTTCTACCACTTTTTGCGCATGCACAATTAAATCCTGATCAGCAACATCTGATTGATGTCCGTCCAAATTAAAATAACTGTGGTGTGTTAAGTTGATAACTGTATCCTCGGTAGTAGTTGCTTTGTATTCCAAAATCAATTCGTTTTCTTCAGACAAGGTATAAGTTAAACTCACTGAAAGTTCACCCGGATAATTTTCCTCGTTAACAGCACTAACATAACTCAACGTAATTGATGGATTTTCGCCGGCATTTACTGCATCTACATTCCAGTTTTTTTGACTAAAGTTATCAATTCCGCCGTGCAAAGAATTAACACCATTATTGATTGCTAATTGGTAGGTCTTTCCGTTTAGTTCAAATTTCCCTTCACTAATTCTTCCTGCATAACGTCCTACAGTTGCTCCCAAATAAGGTTTACCCTCTAATTGAAATGACTTTTCATATCCCTCAACAGTATCAAATCCTAAAACCACATCCACTAATTCATTATCCTTAGTTGGGATTTTCAATGAAGTTACTGTAGCTCCAAAAGGAATTACGGTAAGTTTTGCACCGTTTTTATTGGTTAACACATAAGAACTTGCAACGGCAGATTCTAATTGGGAATTATTTTCGGATGTTGACATAGAATATGGTTTATTTTTCGTTTATTGGTTGAGAAAGCAAAAATAGAAATAAAGCTCATTAAACTATACCACTACCTACCAGTTTTTAAAAATAGCCACTAGATAAAAAAACGAAGCATAAATAAAATCCATTATTCTTTCGAATTCAAAGACTTTATTTATGCTTCATTATTTAAATTGGCAACAATTATTATTTAATCGTTTTCAATTTTAAAGTTACTGTTTCTAATCGAGGCGAACTCACTTCAAGATTAATAGTCCCTGTTTTTTTAGCGCTTTTAACAATTACCATCGCTCGTCCATGCCATGCTTTTCGCGCATTAGCAACATACAAATCAGTATCTTTTAGATTAGCATTGTCTACGCCAACAATAACTCCGGCACCTGAAATGTTAAATTGAAGTTGGTTTTCAGCATTTGGGTCTAAAACTCCATTTTCATCTGTAAGCTCAACAATTATATAGGACAAATCCTGACCGTCAGCCGTAATTTCTTTTCTATCAGCAGTTAGTTTGATTTTAGCTACTTTTTTCGCTGTTTTTAATACGATCGATTCGACTTCTTTATTATTTTCCAATCCTACCGCTTTTAATTCACCACTAGTATAAGGAATTGTGAAAGTCGCTTTGAATTCTTGTTGTTGACTCGTTTCTTTTTCTCCAATGAGTTTATCATTGAGATACAATCTTACTTTAGGATATTTCGAATACACCTCAACTTCAATATTTTTTCCTTCGTGACCCGGCCAAGTCCAACTTTCCCAAGTAGGCCAAACTGCCCACGAAGTCAATTTAATTTGACCACTTTCCGGATTAGGTTCGCGAACAGCCATGTACAATTTCTCCGTATTGTTATACAACATGCTTCGGTAATGAGAAATTGGTTTTCTCCAACCTGTTAAATCTACATCGCCACAATAAGCGCCATGCCACGGATATAAATTCCCTTCCCAATGTTCCCCAGCCGGTTCTCCAGGATAAACATAACGTCCAATACCTGATTCGCCTAAATAATCCATTGCCGTCCACACAAAATCACCAATAATATAATTGTGTTTTTGAACCAAATTCCAGTTTGCGAAAGCATCTTTTGGATAGGATTCTGTTTGTACAATTATTCTTGATGGAACTCTTACATGATCAGATTCGGCATGATGCAATTGGTAATTATATCCCGCCACATCATGAGCCGCCATTAAAGGATCAAATATTTCCCAAGACTTATCCCAAGTAGTCATTGCCGAAGTTACCGGACGGGTTGCATCTATATTTCGCACAGCATTCGCCAGCATCTTTGCTGTTTCAACAGCCTGCGGTTCTTTTCTTTCAATAATTTCATTACCAATGCTCCACATAATTATTGACGGATGATTTCTGTCACGCAAAACCATCGATTCTACATCGTGTTTCCACCATTTGTCAAAAATACTGGCATAATCATAGGTGTTTTTTTGTGTTCTCCATCCATCAAAAGCTTCGTCAATTACCATCATCCCCAATCGGTCACAGGCATCCAAAAAAGCTTCCGAAGGCGGATTATGCGAAGTTCTGACAGCATTAAATCCAGCCGCTTTTAATAATTCGACTTTTCTCACTTCGGCACAGTCATAAGCAGCTGCGCCTAAAGCACCGTTATCATGGTGTACACAACCTCCATTTAACAATGTTTTTTTACCGTTTAATACAAATCCTTTTTCGGCAGAAAATTCGATTGTTCTGATTCCGAATTGTTTGGTAAAAGCATCAAGTTGTTTTACATTTTGCTTTACTTCAACAACGGCATTGTACAAATTTGGAGATTCAGGAGACCACAATAATGGTTTATCAACCGTTAATTGTTGCGTTATTTCCTTTTCCTCATTGGCTTTTAATTCTAATGTGACTTCTTTACTTTCTAGATTATTCCCTTTGTTATTTTTAACATGAGCCAAAAGAGTTACTTTTTGAAATGAAGCAGTTTCATTCTTAACGATAGTTTTAACTTCAACTATAGCTTTTTCATTCGTTACTTTTGGAGTCGTTATTGCAACTCCCCAGTTTTTTATATGAATTGGATTTTTCACCTTCAACCATACATTACGATAAATGCCGGATCCGCTATACCATCTGCAATTTTTTTGTTGCGAATTATCCACTTTAACAGCAATGGTATTTTTTTGTCCAAAATTTAAATAAGGCGTCAAATCATATTCGAAAGAAGTGTAGCCATAAGGCTGCATTCCTACCGATTTTCCATTCACAAAAACCTCAGCATTCATATAAACGCCTTCAAAATAAATAGCTATTTTTTGGTTTTTCCATTCAGCAGGAACCGAAAATGTTTTTCGATACCAACCAGTTCCCATTGGATAAAAACCACCATCGCCTCCGCTTGGATTATTTTTTTCTGATTTTCCTTCGATACTCCAATCGTGTGGCAAATCTAATTTTCTCCAATTGGTATCGTCAAAGTTTACCGAACTATTCTCAGGCGAATCTCCCAATGCAAATTTCCAATCGGCATTGAAATTTTGATTTCTTTCAAAACCAGTTTTCTTTTTAGTCTGAGCCGAAACGCCATTCACTGTTAAGAAACTAAGTAAAAATAAAGACGCTACAAATTGTATACTTTTCATTATTGCTTTTTATAATATTTTAATTAGCTATAACTGTTTCGAAACGGTATTCTCCGGATTCCAGTTTAAAAATAGCCTTGTTGTTTTTTATATTCAAAAATTGAATTCCGTTCTTTTTACCATTTATTCTCACATCATTTTCTTTTAAAGCCGGTAAGTAAAGTGTCGCATTGGTATTTGCGGGAACTACAAAACGGAACTCATATTTACCGTTTTTTGTTTCCCAACTGCTTTCAATTCGTCCGTACATCGAATCGTAATAGCCATTTGCAAAAGTCATTTGTCCCGTAACATCCGGTTCCGGTTGTAATACAAAATGTTTAAATCCCGGTGAATTATCATCTCTTACAATTCCCAGAGAATAATTATACATCCATGCTCCCACGGCTCCAAAAGCATAATGATTAAAAGAATTCATTCGATTATTTCCTCCAAATCCGTCTTTATGTGTATAGGAATTTAAGCGTTCCCAAATAGTTGTCGCTCCCTGAGTCACCGGATACAACCATGACGGATAAGAAGTTTGTTGCAACAATTGATAGGCTACATCAGAATAACCATTATCCGAAAGTGCTTTATTGATCCACGCCGTTCCAATAAATCCAGTCATTAATGAATAAGGCGGACAAACAACACCCTGATCTGTTTTATTTTCTCTGTTTATTGAAGCTACAAAAGGCTTTATTGCAAGATCTGTATTCTGTTTATCCAAAATAGCAAAAGCAAAAGGCAACACATAAGACGTTTGTGTATCAATGACTTTACCTCTGAAAGAAGTTTTTCCTGTTGTTTTATCAATGTAGGTTGTATTGAAGAAGTCTTTTCGTTCCTTATAATATTTAGAAAAATGTTCCCCGTCTTCTTTTTTATCTAATATCCTTGCAACCTTAGCCATGATTTCTAAATCATAAATAAGATAGGCTTCCCAGAATAGTGTTTTTTCATTTTTAGCATCTTCTAAACTCAACCAATCTCCTAAAGAACCCCAAGTGTTTCTTTCTTTTTCTTTAAAAACATTAGTTTTAGGATCAATATCGGCGATAAGGTAATTGACATAACTTTTCATCGCATCATAATGTTCTTCTAACAAACTCACATCTCCATATTGCAGATAATTCTCCCAGGCAACTGTAATTCCGGCACTTCCCCACATGGTTTCTCCAAATCCTACACCTATGGGAGCTACATCCGGAAATCGCCCGTCTTCTCTTTGGATATCCCTCATAGCGAGCATGTGTCGTTTCAGAAATTGCTTCACATCGGATAAATGAACAGCAGTTCGGGAGAAAACTGAAATATCTCCGCTCCATCCGAGGCGTTCGTTTCGCTGAGGACAATCGGTTGGTATCGATAAAAAATTTCCTCTCATAGACCAGGTAATATTTTCCCATAATTTATTGACCAAAGGATTGGAAGTTTCGTAATGAGAAGACAATTGTTGTATGGAACTCAGCACGGTTCCTCTTACATCGGTTAACGGTAATTGTTTTTCTATTCCTGTGATTTCTATGTAGCGGTATCCATGAAATGTAAATCGGGGTGCTATGGTTTCATTACCACCTTTGGCTATATAAATATCCTGTGACATGGCCGCCCTGACATTTTCAAGCATCAGCATCTCTTCGTTACCTTTGTATTCAGGTAAATCAGGATACAAAACTTCGGCATAACGCAATGTGATTGTTTTTCCTTTTTCTGTATTGTTCAGGATAATTTTGGGAACTCCTACCATGTTTTGTCCCATATCATAAACAAATACACCGGGACCAACTTCGATAACCGATTGGGCTGTTAATTCTTTAATTGGTTTAACCGTAGTACCAAACTGCCCTATTAATTGAGCATCGGTAAAATTGTTAAAGTTGGGCAAATTCGCCGTTCCTTCTGAACTTACAAATCCATTAGTTCCTATAGCTTCCGCCTGATGCCAGTTGGAAGCATCATACGTTGCTGCACTCCAGCCTTCAATTGCTTTTTCTTTTGCTGCATCATAGACTTCACCCTGAAAAAAGCTACTATATTTTACAGGACCATCATTAAAATACTGCCATGTATCAGGATTGCTCGTGATGATTTTTTCACTGCCATCAGCATCAGTAACTACCAGTTTGGCTAACAAAGACTGACGATCACCAAAGAAATTCCAGTTCTCACCCATAAATGTGCTACCTCCGCTCCACCAGCCTTCACCCAGAATTGCTCCCAACACATTGGTTCCTTGCTGAATATTTTCCGTCACATCAAAGGTTTGGTACAAATGGGTTTTATTGTATTGTGTCAATCCCGGATTAAAATAATCATCTCCTATTTTTTTACCGTTTAAATAAACATCATAAATACCACGTGCCGTAACATACAATCGGGCTTTACTTATTTTACGAAAATCGATTCCAAATTCGGTTCGCAACATTGGCATCGAATGCTGACTTGGATTAGCCAGAATAAAAGCTCCGCTATTTCCTCCCGTAACTATATAATTGTTGTTTTCAACTCTAACTTCTTTGAATGATGAAAATAGTCCGTTATTATTAATTTTATCCAAAAAAATCACATTCGAAGGACTTCTAAAATTTTTAATTTCAACTTTTGAAAATGCTGCTTTCTCACCTTTGGGTACTGAAAAACCAATATCTCCAACTACCGGAAAAGCAATAAAATCGCCTCCTGAACCTAATGGATTTAAGTTAACATTAGCTACCAAATTTTCTCTTGAATGACCATCGACATATATCTTAGTGCTTCCCAGACAAGATTCGATACTTATAGCGTGAGCATCATAGCTATTTTCTTTATTGATAATGATATTTGGAATTGAAAAACTTTTAAGAGGAATATCTTTTTTATCATTTGAATGATAGCCCACTCGATAGACGTTCAAGTTTGCATTTCCACCTGATTTTAAAGCCGTAATATCCAGCTCAATCTGAATATAACTGTCTCCTTTGTTGTTTTCCAGCTTATATAGATTTTTAGTTTTAGCTATTAAACGCTGATCATTAGCACCATAAATCAAAGAGGCGCGGTTGGATTGCGTCTTTTTGTCAAGCTGTACAGTAGTATTAATTATAAAAACAGGAAGGTATTGGGAATACAAAACCATATCATCAGCATTACCGCCAATCCATTGTGCTCCGGACCAAGCCGTTTTTTCTTTATCAGAATCACTATTAGTTACCATTTTATGATTCAACAAACCCGTTTCAAACCACGACTTTTCGGAATATTTTTTCTCTTTTTGATCCCAAACATTCACCGTCCAATGGTACAAAGTTGTGGGTTTAAAATTTTCGCCTTTGTATTTAATATTGACAGATGCTCCATTTTTAACTTTCCCGGTATTCCACAACTCATGCCCTAAATTATCCGTTACAATAATCTGATAGGCTTTTTGAAAACAACCTCTGTTTTCATTTGTTGTTTTCATCTGCCAACTAAAAACAGGCTGAGGCACATCAAGACCTATAGGAGTTACTGCATTTTCTACTTTAAGATTACTAATTTGGATAGTAGCTCCAAAAAGGAAAGTAGGTAGAGCAAGAAATAATAAAAAGATTAATTTAAAAAATTTCATTAAAAAATAGGAATTAGAATACTAGTTATAATTGCTTTGCTAAAACATGAAATTCAAAGCTATGTATTAAATCATGTTTTTAACACCAGTTCCTACCAGTTTTTAAAACATAGCCACTAGAAAAGACAAAGCATAAATAAATCCAATATTCTTTCGAATTTCAGAGACTCTATTTATGCTTCGATACTTAATAAGTTGAACAACTTAGATATACAAATCGATAATTTTTTTTATATTGTTTGGGTTATTGTTTGGGTTATTGTTTTTTTATCAGACCTATAAATCATCTCAATTAATGCTTTTGAGTCCCAGGTTGTACAACTATTACACCAGCGCGGCTTGTTGGCACAGCCAAAGGCAAACGAATCCATTTTTCATTTACCCAAATTTTACCATCAAGATTATAACTCCAAGCTACCGTCATTGTATTTTCATCTATCAGGTTGTATTTGATAGGTGAATCTTTCCCACTTAGACGAGGCTGTAGTAAATGCTTGATGATGTGCTCCACTAGGGTGCTGTCTGATTCTATTTCGTAAGAACCATATTGGGCAATTGTTGTTTCATTAGGCCAAGTTACAAACGTGTAATAGGTACCATCAGCATTAATTACTTTGTAGTTTCCTGTTACTATTTTTATAGATTCGCCATTAACAAGTTTTTTTTCGTCAATTAACCGCCAAATTCCAACAATTGATTTTGAAACAGGAATATGCTTTGGTTCTGTCTGCGCCGATAATTTCACAGAAAAAACAACAACTAATAATACAAGAATGTGCTTCATAATAAGTTTTTTTGGTTACTAAAAATTATAATTGGTTAAATTGGTTAAATTGGTTAATCTAAAAACATCGAATTCAAAACTATATATTTAATCAAATTTTCAACAGCAGTTCCTGCTCTGTTTTTCAAACGAATCTACTAGAAAAAGCAATGCATAAATAAATTTCTCCATTTATGCTTTGATTACAACATCTTTATTTAAGATTAATTACTTGGCATTCCATCAGCTTTCATACCTTGTAAAATTAAAGCGTTCATTATATAAAGAGAATCACTGCCATCGTCTTCCCAGGATCCATTAATCCCATAAGGCCAAAAATGCTGGCTGTCGCCTTTTACATAAGCCAAAGGATCATTAGACATCATCTGCAAGATTTCATTCGCACGTTTTCCCTGCCATTTTCCAGCTACCATCAATTCCCAATATTTGGCATGCTGACCAACTCCTACCGTATGTGCCATTTCATGCATAGCAGTACCAGCTTTTTGATAGGCTGCATTAGCTCCCATATTAATCCAACCAGCAAAATTAGCATCCGCTGTAGGGGTTCCCGGTGAATAATTCACCGTAACATTTTTTACTATTGAAGTAAAATTATTGTAATAAGCTGTTGCCAAATCAAATGCAGCCTTTATTCGATTCACAGTTGCAGCATCAGCACCATTTGGAATAAACGTATAGGTAAAATTACCTTTTTTGATAGTGCTTATTACGAATTCTTCACCATACAAAACCTTCGAAGGAGTAACTACATAAGGTCTTACATAATACAAAGTTTCAGGAATTAAATTTGGAATATGTTGTTTAAACTTACTCTCCACCGTATTTCTGGCAACTTTATTATTTGCAACAGTTGGCTCTTTTACAGTATTATAAACCAATCCTATTTCCTGAATAGTTAAATCACCGTGTTCTTTCAACTCTACATCAAAAAATAAATCTTGTGCACCAGCCACTTTAATTGCTCCCAAAACCAATAATGGAGAAGCTGCATCTTTAGTTTTAAAACTAATTTGATTTCCATAGGCAACTCCTTTTTTATTAACTGCATAAGCTCGAGCATAATAAACCGTTCCTCCTTCCAAATTAATAAGTTCCGCTTTAAACTCACCTGACCCTTTAGTAACACTTGCAATCTTTTTTGTTCCTTCGTAAACAGGATTCGCAGTTGTTCCATAACATACACCTCTTTCAAAAACGCTACTTCCTCCATTATCCTGAAGCAAAGCCCATACTACAGCTTGTTTTGCAGCAATTTCTTCAGCTTCATTTGTTTTCAAAATAGCTAAGGCACCCAAGCTATCCGGTACTTCTACAACTGGATCATCTGATGTACTAGCAGAAGAGCAAGAACAAACAACAAATAACAATAGTAAAAATGAATGAATACTTTTTCTCATATTTTTATTATTTTTTAAATTTTTAAATTCCATTTATCAAACCATTCTAAAATTGGTTTCTCATTATTAAACTTTATAGGAAGCCAAACATAAGTTCCATCAATCGGGTTATCGGGCTTCCAACGATCGGCCATAAAAATGAATTGATCTTTTTTTCCTTCAATTGGTAAAACATAAGTACTTTGCGAATGGAAAGTAAGCTCCGCATTTTTCCCAACACATGGATTTCCAAGCGATTCCCATGGGCCCCAAATGGATTTTGAACTAAACGAACGAGCCGCATTAGGATCCCAACCGGTACATCCGGAAGTAATCATATAATAAATTCCATCTTTTTTAAAAAGAGCAGGTGCTTCATTATGACCTGCAGGTTCCATCCTTGTCCATTTTTCTGTAAAATCCAGATAATCATCCGTCAGTTCAGATATATGAAGTGTCAAATTATCTTCTGAAGCATGTATCAAATAAGCCTTATCATTATCATCAACATAAACGGTCATGTCTCTGGACATTTGCCCTTTATCAAAATCCCTGCGAACGAGCATCCCATTTTTGACCGCTGTTAACCATTCCGGTGTCCAAGACTTTAATGTGTGTTCATCAATTGATGCAGATTTAAATTTGGCATCAAAATTTATAGGCCAGATTCCTTTATTCGGTCGGTATGATTTTTTAAACACAAAAGGCCCTTTCGGATTGTCACTTATAGCAACGGCTGCTCTTGCTGCATCATAACCCTGATTTTTTAGTTCCAAATGAAACCACATAACATATTGTCCCGTTTTTTTATTAAAAACCACTTTGGGACGTTCGATTATACAACCTTTTGTTATTTCGGAATTAGGATTAGTTTCAACCTTTAAAACGATGCCTTCATTTTTCCAATTGTACAAATCTTTGGATGAATAGCATCTCACACCCTCCAAAGTAGTATTACCACCCCGACCAGAGGTTTTATGTTCACCGTACCAATAATATAAACCGTTTACAAAAATGACTCCGCCACCATGAGCGTTAATATGGACTCCATCAGTGTCTTTCCATTGCTTTCCCGGAACAAAATAATTATTCTGACTAAAAACAAAAAAACATACTAAACTTAAAACTATTGAATATACTCCCTTCATTTTATTGTTTTTTTTGATAAACTCTTATATAGTCTACTATGTACTTTGAAGGAAAACTATCATTTATAAAATCACCACCATTAGTCCCTCCTACCGCCAGATTCACCAACAAATAATGGGGTTGTTGAAATGGAAGTATCTTTAGATTTCCATTTTGAGTTATTTCCTTTGTATTCGTTTCATTAATTAGTTGATTATCGATATATAGTTTGATCGAATTAGCATCCCAATCCATTGTCCAGACATGAAATTTATCTGCCCAGGAATCTTCTTTGAAATCAGTCAGCATTTTTGTTGCACTGTCCCATTGTGTATCGGGTTTATTAGATTTCCAGGCTACGTTAGCGAGAATCTTTCCCGTATAATATTCCATAATATCAATTTCACCATTAGCAGGCCAGTTCCCTTTTACGCCCAAAGTCCAAAATGCCGGCCACATCCCTTTCCCAACAGGAATTTTAGCCCGCATTTCAAATCGGCCATATTGCCAAGAATGCTTACCACTGGTAATCAAACAAGAGGAAGTTACTTTTATAGAATCTCTTTTTTTAACCCAGTCCGGATCATTTTTAGACACAAAATAGGGATTAACTTTATGTTCTTTTCTGGCTTCAATAATTAAAAAACCGTCTTTACAGTATGCATTTTCTTTTTGATACCATTGATTTTCGAAATTTCTAACAAAACCGGTTTCATAATCCCAGTTCTTTTCATTTGGCGCGCCATTAACAGTAAATTCATCATTCCAAACTAAATGATATGCATCACGTTTAGAATACTTATTTGCACCACAACCGAAAATGACTGTCAATACAATTACAAAAACCGAAAACCTGAAAATGATAAATTTCATTTTAAATATTTTTATTAAGATTCTCCAGAAAATTAGAGTTAGCTGTATTTTTAGCAACCAAAAAGTTAAAAACAGAACTTAAATTTTCTTTCCATTTAGAGCATAACTACTTATTACCCCTATTTTCATAGGCGTGTTAGTGTTATTTTCCGATATGATTTAGGTTAAAAAAGAAGTTTTCTATTTAGCAAATGCATATAACTTCTATACTTGATTAAAAATCTTCACTCGTTAATTTACAGTCAAAAATTTTCAAAAAAACAGTAAAGCAGCATAATAACTTTTGCTATTATGCTGCTTACTTTTTTACTGTTTAACCAGACTAAACGAATTAATTTTCAAATGTCTGCCTGTAGATGATGTCATCACAGCCGAAGTGGTCACAACTCCTACTGAAACTTCAGTATCAGCTGCTAATGTAAAACTCAATGTTCTAATAAGAGGGGTTACATTTTTAACTCTTTCCCATTTCAAAGTACTCACTGATGTTTCAACTGCAGTAACATCAGGCAGTGTATTTCCGGTTGCTACTACAAAATATCCTTTATCATTTGCATCAGCAGCATAACTTGTACCATTAATGTTAATCGTATAAATGTAAGTCCCCGCAGGCAATGTCATTGTTTGATAAATTTTACCATTATTAATTGCAGGCTGGCCCCAACCACTTTCAAAACTAAAATACAAAGCATCTAATCCTCCGTAATTTACACTTGAAACAATATGACTTTTTGCAGCCGTATTAACAACCCACTCGGTCGGAGTTCCCCATCTTGCACCGTCATAAGCCAGTCGGCTAAATGGATAATAATTATTATTCAAATACTGAATCTCATTTCCGGTAACAGTTGTAGTAACTGATTCAAAAGTATCTATACTAGTTGCATTAGGTCTAAACAATGTTTTATAAGTAAATGAAGTACCCATTTTAAAATCAGTTAGATCTAATCTGGATTGTGCAATAGGAAGCTGCACCTTAGTAATTATATTACTAGTATTTGTATAAGCAACTTCAACCGCATAAGCTCCTGTAGACAAATCCATTGAAGCAAAATTGATAGTTGTTAATTTTGGGGAAAAATACTTAGTTGCTATAGGTCTATTATATAATGAAGTTTGATAACGATCTCCATAAACTGCCCCTATTTTAAATACAGGAATAGATGGATTCCCTAATTTATCAAAAGTACGAACTTCGAAATTATGTACATTCTCCACTAAATTATTAATAACAATGTTCAGTTCATCAATTCCTTGAGTCCTACTAATTGGAACTACAACAGAATCTATTCTATTATCCCAATAAATTCTACATTCCGTTATTTTTGGATCTGAAATAAAAAGTCCTTTAACCTGAACTCTATTTCTACCTGAGTAAACATGTAGAGAATCTATTTTTCCAGTATAGGATATTTCACCATCCTTAATAAAGTCTTTATAACCTTCATCCATCGATGTACAAGAACTAATTGCTACCGCTACAAGCAGAAAAGCAAAAGCGTGTACAAAATATTTTTTTATTGTATTCATAATAATACCTTTTATATTGTTAAACATCATTAATTAGGATTACCATATACTTGGATTTCACCAATTGCCATAGATCCAATTCCTGCCCAGTTTTTAAGTGATTTAATTCTTAAATAACGAACTTTAGGAGCTGTTACATCAAATTCCCAACTAAAACCTGCTAAGCCTGTTTGATAATCTTCATTAGATTGTTGACCATAAGGAAGACCTGAAGGTTTAGTTGCATTATAAGTTCCTAGTTTAACCCAAGTCCCATCTAGGCTTCCATCAGGATTAGGACTGGCCGAGCCATAAATCTCAAACTCTTTTAAATCTCCTATGTAATAGTAAGATCTTCCTAAATAATATTCTGGATAATCCCAAATAACTATTCGGCTCATTTTTGCCAATATACCTGTATCAATTGTTACAACATGTTGTCCAGGAGCAGAACCATCTGTCAGAAAAACTTTTGGCCAGTTTTGTAATTCTCCATCCCACATTCCCGCTGGAATTGCCGTAGGATGCGTTTTAGTATCACCAGGCAACGGAAAATGCTTATATCCTGATTTTGGAATTGTCAACTCTAAAATAGGTGTGATAGTTGTAAACAAAGTATCAGTAGTATTCAACCATCTGTCTCTTACTGTAATAGCATAATTATGTTCAGCTACAGTGTATCCTCTAAGGGTTTTAGAAACTAAATCAGTCGAAGTATAAATACTTTTTGTATCAACCACCCAATCTCCAAGATTGTTTTTTTCCATAACTAAAATAGAAAGATCCTCACGGTTTGGATTACTCGCATCAACACGAATACCTCCAAAAGCTGCCTTGACATCAAGACTTCTAAAAACATTCCAAATAGGAGATTCTAAAGGATGGATTTTCACAACAACTGGATTAGATACGGTTTCACTTCTATTCACACTATACAATTTAACCTCATATTCTGCTGAATTAGCAAAACCCTCTACCTCAAGAGAATTATTATAATAAGATGACTTTACTTCCATTTTTTTACCACTGGCAAGCGTATATTCTGCTTTTACATATAATAAATCCTGATTTGAAGGCAAAGTATAAGTAATTTTAGACTTACCCGGTAAGTTCTGTACAGTCACATTCTCAACCGGAGCCGGAGGAGTTGAATTACTCTCCAGCGGTTCCAGATTATTTTGATCACAACTAATAACTAAAGAAGCTAATGCAATTGTGAAAACGCTTTTTAATACTATTTTTAGTTTCATATCTAAATCTTTTTAAAAATTACCATCCTAAATTTTGAACTAAATTTGGATTTTGAATCCTTGCACTCTCTGGAATTGGCCAAAAATAATCTCTTGGCGCTACAAATGTTTGTTGGTATACGGTTCTTACTTGGTAATAAGACAAAGCATCAACGCCTTTAACGTTCCAACCTGTAATAGGCGCATTTAAAACCTCAGCAGCTTTTTTCCATCTACGTAAATCCCAAAAACGTTGTCCTTCAAAAGCCAATTCAATTAATCGCTCTTGTTGAATAATATCACGAAGACCTGACTGTGTGCTTGGTTTTGATGGATTATTAGAATAATCAGTCCAAGATTGAACTACACCAGCTAATCCTGCTCTTGTTCTAATACGATCTAAATATTGGTAAACAGTTGCAGAAGGCCCTTCCGATTCATTTAAAGCTTCAGCATACATTAAGTACAAATCAGCCAAACGGATTTCCGGCCATGCATAAGCTTTATAAGATGAACCACCAGTCGTAAAAGTAACTTGATTCCAATCGACCAATTTTTTTACAAAATACCCAGTTTCATTTGTATGAAATGCATGGGTTGCACCTGCCGGATCTCCAAACTTACCTTTTAATCCCCAAACTGTCCCATCATCCGTTTTAGAAGGGCTATCATACTTATACCATACTCCTCCATCAAAACATAAGTCAGCATAAAAACGAGGTTCTCTGTCAAAATTGATTCTTGCTGTTTGGAACCCTTCTTTAATATTAAAACGTTCTGCATTTGTAGCTGTACGCAATGCTTTTTCATCAGTAAAATCAAGTGTTTTATCCTCATTAATAGGCACTCCATTTTTAGAATAAAACATTCGGGCAATTTTAAGCGGTGGTGATAAAATTTTTCTAGCGTCATTATGATTGTGATTCACATCCAGTGGAGCCATACATAATTGTTGCAATTCACCAGTTTGACTGTTGGAATTACCCCAAATAATTTCGGAGTTCCATCTTTCGCATACCGCCTGACGAATACTCATTTGAGTCATAGTTCCAGCAGTAAGATTAAATGGAGATTGAGGAAAAACGTATAGTTTTTTTGCATTCGCCTCAGCAGACACAATCGCTGCTAATGCTGCATCAGAAGCCAATTTCCACTTGTTAGCGTCATACGTAGGATTAAACAATTTTGTTCCATCATTATTGGCCAAAGCTGCAAAATCATTATTTCCATTAAACAAAGGACTCGCTGCCATCAATAATACTTTTGCCTTCACACTTAAAGCAATAGTTTTAGTAATTCTTCCTAATTCAGTTGTTGGAAGAATTTCATTGTCATTTGGTAATTTTTCCGTAGCTGCGTCTAATAAATCAGTAATAAAAGTTACACATTTATCTACTGGTTGTCTTCTTACATTAATTTCATCTTCAGATGCATCAATGGCTATGTTTTTATCTGCCAACGGAATTGGACCATACATTCTTAATAGGTAAAAATGATAATAAGCTTTTAAGAATTCAACCTCACCTATCCAACGTTGTCTTTCAGCAAAAGTCATATCCGGAACCTTAGTAAGATCATTAAGGTTTTCTAGAAAAATATTACAATGACGTATTCCTATGAATATTTTATATCGGTCGCCTGGACCACCTCCTGTATAATTTCCATCCCATACGTTCACAAATGGATTTGAAATCCTTTGACTTCCTCTTGCAATTTCAAACGAATCGCTATATATAGAAGTTTGATATGGAATCCACATTTCATCTCCTGCAAGAAATCCTGTATTGTGGTATACACTCCCATCTTTAGGAAGATAGGAATAACAGGTGTATAAATATTTTTCGGCTTCGTTTCTTAATTTAAATGAATTTTCAATAGTAGCAACATTATCAGGTACAACATCCAAAAAATCACCCGAACAGGATTCCAGAACTAACAACGCCATAAAAGATGTTGCCACTGGCAAAATAGATTTTCTTAATCTACTTGTTATTTTATTATTATATTTCATAATTATTCGTTTTTTATTAAAGCTTAAACTTTACAATAACATATTATAAATCAAGCAATATTCCAAAATTGTATGTTGATTGAACTGGATATCCTAAACCATTTCCTCCCATTTCAGGATCCCATAATTTAAACTGACTAAACACTACAGGATTAGTTGTATTAGCATACAATCTCAAACCAGATATATGATATTTCTCAGTAAAGCTCTTAGGTACATTATATCCCATTTCTACACTTTTAAGACGTAAAAAAGCACCATTTCTCATCCACCATGTAGATGATTGATTATTATTATCAATAAAATTATTGCTTAGTCTTGGCCAAAAAGCATACACATTTCTATTATCCTCAGACCAGTGATCATTAGCTACTACTTCTAACAATCCATTTTGAGCTCCTCCATTAGTGACAAAAGGAGAAATATTTCTTGGATTAATAAAGAAAGACGAACGTGCAGACCCTTGAAAAAACAAACTAAAATCGAAATCTTTATATCCAAGTGTACCTCCAAAACCATAAATAATTTCAGGAGAAGTAGGATACCCAATAGGCACTTGATCCAAAGAAGAAATTACTCCGTCACCATTTACATCTCTGTATTTAATATCTCCTCCTCCATAAGTACCGAACTGTTTTGGAGAATTGGCTGCTTCCTGATCATCAACAAACAATCGTTCTGCAATGTAACCGTAAGTTTGAGCAATTGAGTTTCCTTTTCTGTATAAATAATCTAACTCTGGCGGGTAATAATTCTCATCATACTTCAATATTTTACTTGTAGAATAAGTGAAATTTCCTCTTAAGTTGGTCCACCAATTATCTCCGAATTTCTTATTATAAGTAATTGACAAGTCTAAACCTTTACTTTCTGCTTCACCAAAATTAGTTGAAGGAGTTACAGCAAGTCCCAAAGTAGAACCAATATTAGAACGAGTTTGAAGAATATTACTTCTGGTTTGTTTAAAAGCATCTACAACAATATCAACCGAATTAAATAATTTTAAATCCATCCCAATATTGACTTGTCTGGAACGTTCCCAGCTAATTTTATCATTTGCATATCTGGAAATAGAAAGACCTGGGCGGAAATAACCGTTTAAATCTCCAAAACTAGCCCCATAATTTCCATCATTTAAATTAACCTCAGACATATAAAAGAATCTATCATTAGAATTCCCTATTTGGTCATTACCAACCCATCCAAAACTAGCTCTAAACTTCAAATTACTTATTACATCAAGTAAGGGTTCAAAAAACTTTTCATTTGAAATTACATAACCTGCAGCAAAAGATGGAAAAAACCCATATCTATTATTTTTAGCAAATCGTTCTGATCCATTATATCCAAAATTAACCTCTGCTAAATACCTGGTATCATAAGCATAGGTAAAACGTCCCGAAAGACCAAAGTTCCTACCTGGCAATGAAGCCTGAAGATTTCCTGCATTCCCTGATTCTTTAGACTGCATAATATTGATTAACATTCCTGAAACTTCATGTTTCTCTGCAAAAGTTTTATTATAATTTACGGCAGTTTCTAAATAAATACCAGAATTTAAATTCTTAGATCCTTCACTATAATTTAAATATTCAGTCCCTGGAGTTCCTATAGACCCCTCTATTCCACTATTTAATAAACTCAAGCTTATCTCTTGGGTATCTGGATTCAATGTTGCACTATAGAAAAATGGATTGTATTGTCTTGAAACTCTATAATAAGAATACCTTCTTACATATCCCATGGCTCTGGCTCTCAAACCAGGAGTAATCATTTTAAGATCTTGCTTCAACTCAATTTGAGTTTGAATTGTAGATGCTTTGTACACCTCATAACCTTTTACCATTTCAGCATAAGGATTGGTCAATAAAGTAGTACTTCCATTCCCTGTTACAGCACCTCCAAATAAAGGATGTTCAACATAAGGAAGCAATTCACTTGGATACCTGGCAGGGAATGCTACCGGATTAGACCAAACTGCTTTATTAAAAATATTGGCACCACCGCCAACCCAATTTCCACTAGAATCATTCCCTCCTAATGGTCCGGTGTAATCATCAAACTGTCCATACAAACGAACAATACCTTCAGTTGTAGGTGTCAATTTCATATTTACATTCGATCTAAAAGAATAATTTCTTAATTTAATATTACTATTAAAATTATTCAGATTATCTACTTTTAATACACCATTATCAATATTATAAGTACTGGCAATATAATATTGAGCTTTATCACCTCCACCACTTACACTTATATTATATCCTTGGTTAAAAGTATAATCTTTTATTAATTGATCAATCCAATTATTATTTGGATACAAATACGGATTCGATCCCGGCTGTCCAGTTCTATCAATCTTTGTTTGAGAATAAGGTAAAACACCTATTGGATTCCTAGTCAATACAGCTTCATTCGCTAATTGCATATAAGTAATATTATCAGCAAACTTAAAATTTTTGGTATTACTAGAAATTTTATTCTCTTGTCTGAACTTTACTTTAAGCTTACCATCCTTACCTGATTTTGTTGTAATCAAAACCACACCATTAGCACCACGAGCTCCATAAATAGATGCTGCCGAAGCATCTTTCAATACAGAGAAAGCTTCAATATCATCTGGTTGCAAACGTGCCATATCTGTTGTTGTAGATTCGATACCATCAATCAATATTAACGGATTTACTTTTCCTGATCCGAAAGAACCTAATCCGCGAATAAAGAAATCTGAATTATCAGAACCTGGCTCTCCACTTCTTTGGTAAGCAATCATACCTGATACTCTTCCCGCCATCATAGTAGTTAAGTTACTTGAAGGCCCTTTAATTTCTCCAACTGGAATAGTGGTAATAGCACTTACAACACTTTCTTTCTTTTGAGTTCCAAATCCCACAACAACTACTTCCTTCAAGCCCTCTGAACTTGGTTTTAAAGAAACCTTAAACTCAGTACGATTTCCTATTGCGAACTCCTGGGTTTGATAGCCTATTGAGCTTACAACTAAAAACTTTGAGTTAGCATCCAATCTCAAAGTAAATTTTCCATCAAAATCGGTTATGGTTCCTATTTTAGTATCTCTTATCGATACTGTTGCTCCAGGAAGGGGCATCCCATTTTCATCATTAATTTGTCCACTAATACTTTTTTGCTGTTGCACATTTTGAAGTCCCTTTTCACTTGCATAATTAATCGTGTACGCCTGTACCTGTGATAAAGAAGCCAATACACAAAATATTGTTAATTTCTTTCTCAAATCAAATCCAGATGCACAATCAGGAGCTTTTTTCATCCTAATAAAGTTTGTCATGTTTGCTTGTAATTTTTTGGTTAATTAATAGTTTGTTAGTGTGTAAATTACTGCAACATCAGATATGATAAAATCGTTACGAAGCTGTTTAAAAATCTTCGCTAAGATTAACTTATCGAAATATTAACATATAATTCACATTACAAATCTAGCAGGACACTAATTACCAAAGGGGGGGATTTATGATAATATAAAAGGGTGAAATTAGTATTACACAACAAAAACACCTTATTTTTCAATACAATGTAAAAAATCAACTATAAAATTACATACTACACAATGACCAAAGAAGTACAAAACACACACATCAAACTAACACACTTATTCTTTAACAAAAATTTAAAAAATCAATTCGGATTCTCGTCTTTCATCTCTACTAACAATTCAAAACAATTATTCCCTGATTACTTTTCAAACAAAAATGGGATGTAAAATCAATTACATCCCATTTTCTAAAAAACAAACCAAATAAATTATTCAACTTTATCTTCATCGGCAACAGCATCCTGCCATTTATCCCAAACCTTAACGTTGGCATCATAACCGTCATAACCAAAGTTCTGACTTAATTTACCTTTAATATTTGCCGTTATAGCATAGTTTGGTATAGGCCAATAGTTATTACGTTTACTCATAGAATAAATTCTGGTACCATTTGGCACAACAATACCATTTGGATATTTATTGTAAAGCGTATAATGAACAATACGTTGGTACCAATAACTACCTCCCGCATTATCTGTTCCGGTTTGCTTATCCCAATTGCTTAAACTATAGGTATTACCCCATTCATCAGGTTTTCCGCTCATGGCTAAACAGTGCGAAATACGTTTTAATTCTACGTTTCTCCATTCTTCAAGGTAAAGCTCTCTACCTCTTTCTGCACAAATATCACCAATGGTTACACTACTATACATTTGCGAAGCTCCCGCTCTGGCGCGAATAACATTCACATCCTGAGTTGCTCCGGAAACATTCCCCTGATAAAAACGCGCTTCTGCTCTTAGTAAATAAGTTTCAGCTAAACGATACAAGTACATATGGGCTACGCTTCCTGTAGTAGCTCCCTGATAATCAGTCGAACTTGAATTAGCTTCCTGTACCACATCATGCAGGTAAATTTTATACAAAGGAAAATCAAAATAATCACGAATTGTATCTTTTGCTAACAGCGTAGCACCTTCTTTCATTCTAAAATTCTGACCAAAATAAGTAGACGTTTTATCATTGTATTTTAAATCTTCCATATTAACCCAGTTCCCCACTGTACTATTATGCCTCAAATCCTGTTTATCTTCAACTCCATTTACCTTCCACATTGGAACCTGTGAATAATAAGAAGCACTAATAGTAGCTATTCCGCGTCCAAACGCTCTGTTATAATCATACAATGGATTGTAATTAGCATTATTGGAAGCAATACGTAAACCAGCTTGTTTACCATCAGGAGTTCTTATATTACCCGACGCCCAAAACGGACCAAAAATACGCATTGAAGCAAATCCTAAAAATGACTGTGCTCCGCTATTAGACATAATCATGATAGCCTCAGTATTAGCAGGAATCACTTTATTTTCAGGTCGGTGCAAATCCCAGATAACGTTTCTGGTAATTTTCCATGTTTCCGGTTTTCCTCCTGCATCAAAAGTTCCAAAAGTATTTTTCATTAAAGAGTAACCAGATTGATTTATAAGAATATTAGCCTGTGCTTCAGCTTCAGCAAATCTGCCGGATGCTAAATAACACTTAATCAACAACTGACGACATGCTCCTTTATTAACCAATCCTTTATATGGTAATTGCGATTGTTCCGGTACCCACTGTACAGCCTTTTCCATATCAGCAGTAATCATCTCAATGATAGCTTCTTTTTTAGTCGAATAATAATTCTGCTTAGGAACCGATAAAATCTTAGTGATTAATGGAATGTCTCCAAATTGATACACCAAATTAAGATAACGATATGCTCTGTGAAAATAGGCTTGCCCTATGTATTTATTCTTAACATCTTGTGATAAGTTTTGCACATTATTAATGTAGGTCAGTACTGTATTGGCATTTTTAATCCCGGTATAGGCTTCATCCCAGTAAAATCCCAAATAAATACCGTCACCAGGATCTCTTTGAAAAGTTCCGGTAGGTGTAATTACATTAGCATAATCAGCGGCTGTAGTACTGGCATCAGTTTTTCCATATTTTGCCATATCAGAGAAAACATATTCTGTTCCAATAGGCACACTATTATTAGCATAACTAAAGTGGATATAATTATTACGCAGTTGTTTATCTGCAGCAGCTAAAGTAGCCTGCAAACCAGCCTCAGTCGTGAATGTGGTTCCAGGCTCGTAAAAAGAAAGCGGATCCGGCTCGAGGAAATCTTTCGAACAGGAAGAAAACAAAGCAGCAATTACTACAAGAGGAGCCAGTTTTGAAATGTTATTTTTTATATATCTTTTCATTTTCTATAATTTTTAAAGCGTTAGATTAAAACCTAAATTAAACATCCTGGTAGCCAAACCTCCTGTTTCAGGATCTCCAAAATACTTCCAATTCTTATCGGCTGACCATGTTGCCACGTTACGAACCGAAGCATAAATCTTTATATTATTCATATGCAAACGCTCTGTTAAATCTTTAGGAAACTTATATCCTATAGAAATATGATCCAGTCTAATAAAACTACGATTGTATAATCTATCAGTTCCTGCACCCGCAGGTCCTCTGGCATCCAGACGCGCCCAGTCATTTGTTGGATTATCAACTGTCCAGTAAGGATTTACGAATGGATTATAATTGTTTGTATACAAACTACCCGTATTGTAATTGTTCATATAATTTCCATTCAATGATTTCTGTCCCATGTAGGAGTACATATTAATTGCCAAATCCCAATTTTTATAAATTGTAAACTCATTACGCAATGACCAGTTAATTGGAGGAGCTGTTTGTCCTAAAAACTCTTTATCATTATCATTATAAACAGGCTTACCATTAACATCATCAGCAGTGTAATTATTTGCTATTTTAGGATCCCCTGGGCGTTGCCCATAAACTGCTGCAGCAGCTGCCTCATCCTTTTGCCAGATTCCTGTTACTCTATAATTCCAAATTTCAGATATGGACTTACCTATAAACCATCCATTAGTTTTATCATCAGATTCTTTTGTTCCTACAACATTACCATTAGCATCCAAAACATTTTCCATATTACCATATAATTTATTAATTATATTCTTATTGTACGAAAACGCTGCGCTGGTACGCCATTCAAAACTGGGATGTTTTATATTAATAGAACTAACACTCAATTCAAGACCTCTATTTTCAACCTCTCCAAGATTTGTAGCTATCAATGCAAATCCGGAAAAACCAGCCAGACGCTGATTCATAATCATGTCATGAGTAATCGACCTATACATATCTACAGTACCGGTAATACGATCATTTAAGAACCCAAAGTCAAGACCAATATTAGTTGCTTCTGTTTTCTCCCATTGCAGATTTGGATTTGCCAGACGGTCAAGTGATAAGTATTTAATATCAACAAGATTTCCCGATGGATCAAGATAACCTGCTGTTCCATTAGAGACTAAGTTTGCCACAGCGATGTATGGATCAGCAAGTGATCTGTTTCCGTTTTTACCCCAGGAAACACGTAATTTCCCTGTACTCATCGCATCCCATTTAAACCAGTTCTCTTTGCTAAAATTCCATCCAAATGCTAAAGAGGGAAAGGTTCCATAAGGATTTGTAGATCCAAATGCCGAATAACCATCACGACGAACAGTCGCTGTAAGCATATAACGATTGTCAAACGAATAGAAAAGTCTTGCCATTAACGCATCTGCTGTTTGATGTGTATCTGTAGTTGAAAACGAACTGTTTGCAATGGTTGCATTAGAAGTATTATGAAGCCCTAATGCATCAGAAGGCTGGATATTACGGGCATTAATTTCATCAAACCAGGAGCGGCGCTCTTCCACTTCCTGAACAAAAGTGGCCACAATATGGTGTTTATCCTTAATTGTGTAATCCCACGCCAAAGTATTATTCAGGTTCCAGTCAAACTTCTTACCGTTATCTCTGTCAACTCCGATATTAGCTGCAGACAAACCTTTATTTCCTGCTGATTGAAAATAACGATTATAATAAAATTCATAACGTGGCGAAACATTTAATGAGTATGTAATCCCTAACGGCAAAGTTACTTTTGTATTAAAGATGGTATTGAATACCGTATATCCTTTTTCAAGTTCCATAAACTGGCGATCATAATAGTAATTATATCCTCCAACTGTTGGCCCCATTGGCTGTCTTTCATAGTCCCCATTTGCATCTGTAAAATTAGAAAAAGGGCTATTTCTCATCATATTGGCATCATAATAGTTCGTCCCTGTACCAACTGAAATATCGCCATCAGTACGATCCTGGAAATTAACATTTGCACCAAATTCAAGCCAACTGGCAACATGACCATTCACTTTCATATTAGCACGAACTGCTGAATAATCATTACCCTGAATAGCTCCTTCGGCATCTAAATACCCTAACGACAAATAATAATTTACTTTATCACTTGCTCCGGAAATATTTACATTATGATCTTTGTTCAATCCTGTTCTAAATGTACTATTGTACCAATCATGTGTTTTTCCAGCCAGAAAATTATTCATTAGAAGACCGCTTTGTATTCCTAAACGAAGCCCCCATACTTCTGCCAAACTTTTGCCTTGCGTTTGAGAACTTGGCTGATACGCTAACCACTGCGCCTGAGTAATACCGTACTTCGTTAAATCATTTGGATTTGAAAAATACCCTGTCTGCCCTGCCTGAGCTGCAACATAGGCTCCATATTGTCCGGTTGTAGTATTAAGACCATAGGTTTTAGCAGTCTCCCAATCTTCACGATATTTTAAATATCCTTCCGGAGAATATACATCACGATAGGCACTTTTAGTATTAATTGTCATATTTGATGTAACACTAATAACTGTTTTGCCAACCTTCCCTTTTTTAGTTGTAATGATAATTACCCCAGCTGCAGCCTTAGAACCATATACAGCTGTTGCTGATGCATCTTTCAAAATATCGATCTGACCAATATCTCCGGGATTAATTTCTGAAAGCTCACCGTAAAATTGCATTCCGTCTAAAATAATTAAAGGTGAGTTATGCCCAGCACCATCAGGATTGTAAACCGAAGTTTGTCCACGAACCTGTAAAGAACCTCCTCCTTTTGCATCTGACGAATAGCCAACTTTTAAACCTGGAACTCCTCGTAATACGTCCTGAACGGTTTGCGGGTTTTGATTCGCCAGATTATCCGGTTTCACCTGAACAACAGATCCTGTTAAATCTGTTTTTTTCATTTTACCGTAACCCACTACCACAACCTCTTCTAATGAAGCGGCATCATTTTGTAATTTCACATTAATTGTGCTTTTGTCGTTTACAGCAACTTCCATCATTTTATAACCTATGTAGGAAATCTGTAATACCGAATTAGCATCTGTTTTTAAAGTAAATTTTCCATCAAAATCTGTTACTGTACTTATCTTAGTTCCTTTTACTAAAACCGTTGCTCCAGGAAGTGGCATCCCATTTTCATCGTTAACTTGTCCACTAATACTTTTTTGCTGTTGTACTTTTTGAAGCTCTGTTTCACTTGCATACTTAATCGGGTATGCCTGTACCTGAGATAAAGAAGCTAACGCACAAAATAGTGTCAGTTTTTTTCTCAAATCAAATCCAGATGTACCATCAGAAGCTTTCTTCACCCTAATAAAATTCGTCATGATTGGTTGTAATTTTTTAGTTAATTAAAAAGTTTGGTGTATTTGAAAATTAGATGAATATTTAATTTAAGTTCCTTTTAATTTAATATTAACAAATAATTCACATAACAAAGCTAATCTAAACTTTACCGTAAAAGAGGGGTATTTACAATATTAAAAAAGGGGTAAATTAGTATTTCACAATAAAAAACCCTTTACTTTTAAGACATTTCCTAAAAACATTAATATAAAAATCAATAATCGATAAATTAACTGTTGTTTTTTTACACAAATAACACCCTTTAAATCTTATTTGTTTTTCTTACAAAGAAAAAACCGGCTCAAGTTTTCACAAGAGCCGGTTTTTTAAAATATTGTTTTAGTTTACTTTTTTACAATATTCTTTACTGTAACTGTATTTCCATTTGTAATTCTTAACAAATAACTTCCTGAAGGCAATCCTTCTAACGACATTACTTCTGAAGTATTTTTCAAATCCTGCGATCTCAGTTTCATACCTATAACATTGTATAATTCCAATTTAGCTCCCTCGTGTACTTCGTTTACACCAATATTCAACTGACTTACAGCCGGATTAGGATAAACTGTTACGTTTTGATCATCATTGGTGATTAAAGTCTTATCGGTAGCATTATTTCTACCTACTGAAGTTACATTACATGATCCCAACTTATCACCATGATTCAAATGTGTTTGTACTGCATTGGAACTTACACAAATTTCTTTCCCATTATGACAAACCATCACTTTGTCACCCGAATTACCACATTGTACATTGAGTGCTTTAACAACTATAGAAGTAGTCGTTTGACAGCCTTTCGAATCCGTTACAGTTACCGTATAAGTTCCGGCAGCTGATGCTGAGATACTTTGCGTATTTTGATTGGTATTCCAAACATAAGTATAAGGAACTGTTCCTCCAGAAGGAGTAGCCACCAAAGTAAGAGCTTGTGGTCCATAACCAACATAAATGGTGTTTTTCTCATCAACGGCTGCATTAATTGCATAAACATCAGGAATTGTAGCTGTCAACTGAACCGGATTAGTATCATCGCAATCAGCACTGTTTAAAACATAACCTTGAGATACCTCATTTAACGGTAACAAAACCACAGTAGTCGATCCCAAACCATCACGATCGGCATCCACATAAAACTCCTTATTAACTGTCAATTGTTGTTTAACAACTGCTGCCTGATTGTATACATTATTCCCGGCTTGCGAAGCAGTAATCTCAGAAGAACCGGCACTTACAATATGAATTTGTCCATTAACAATAGTAGCTACTGCCTCATTAGAACTACTATAAGTTATAGCAAGACCTGAAGTGGCTGTTGCTCCCGGATTGAAATCAGCATCTCCAATCATTTTTGCTGTAAGTCCAGCAAAATCAATAGTCTGATTCTTTTTGATAACCGTTAGCAACTGTGTTTGAGCCTTGGCCGCACTATAATCGGCATTACCGGCCTGACTGGCAGTAATTGTTGTTGTACCTGCTGCCAGAATGTGTACTTTTCCGTCAACAATACTAGCCACTGATTCATCAGAACTGCTATAAGAAACAGCCAGTCCTGAAGTTGTAAAAGCAGGAGAAAAATCGGCATCGCCCATTTCTTTTTGAGCCAGCGGACTAATCATTATACTTTGACTTAATTTAGCACTTTCAGCAATCTCAGCAGCACTTAAAGCTCGGTTATAAATCTTAAACTCATCCATTGAAGCATTCAAATAAGGATCTGCATATTTGGATTTCCCCAGATGATTTAACTTTGTTTTTCCTAATGCAGAAGGCTTAATAGTAACTGCACCACTTGCTACTTCTACTCCATCAGCGATAATTTTACCAATATTTCCTTCCTGTACATAAGCTAAATGCACCCATTGGTTAAGAGGCAGAGTATATTGTGAACCCACAGTATTTTTAGTCTGACCAGCTGTAACTATCTCATAGCTTAACTTTCCGCTGCCATTAGCCGCTTCTAAAGCCATCCAACTTCCGGTACTATCTCCAAAATCAAAAATTCTTGACCAATTCGACAAACCGTTTAATTTGACCCATGTTGAAATTGTAAAATCATTCAGACCTTCCACAACACCATCTTTAAGTTGAATATAAGAAGTTGCAGCACCATTTAAAGCAACACCGGTTCCCGCCTTACCGCTTGTCCAGCTTGTAGTAGTAGCTAAAGTCCCGTCAAAATTACCCCATTGATCATGAGCATTTAAGCCGGTATTTTCACTAAAATCATAATAAGCATGTTGTCCCAAATTAGGTCTTGAAACAATTACATCAGACTCTGCTCCTTCTCCTTTCTCATTAAAAGCAGCAATCTTATAATAATAAGTAATACCGTTTAAAGCCGTTCCATCAATATAACTTTCCGATTCGGCTGTTCCAATAGTTGTAAACGGTCCGGATTCAGAGGTAGAACGTTTCACATAAAATTGAGCATCATACATTTTATCCCACCCTAATTTCACCTTAGCATCACCGGAAGCCAAAACAAAATTTGAAACTTCATTAGGAATAACAAAGTCCGGTGTATTTATAAGAAGTGAAGCCGACTTAGCACTTTCTCCTCCTGAATTTAAAGCCGTTATAGCATAATAGTATGGAGTATTTTTAGTCAATCCTGTATCCTGAAAACTAGTTCCAGCTAGATAAGAAGCAATTACTTCATAAGTCCCATCTATACTGCTTGCTCTCATAACATTATAAGACTCAGCTCTGTCAACAACCGGCCAACTCAAATTAACAATTGATGTAGCTATTGCTTCTCCGGTTAAACCAACAGGAGCATCCGGGGTAACGGCCTGAGTAAACGTAATTATATTTGAATAAGCTGTTTCAGCATTATCTTTACCTATCACTTTCATTCTGTACTCAGCTTTTGAATGTACAGTATCCTTCACGCTAAGAGCAGCATAATTAGTTGAATCGTAAAAAACTGAGAAATCAGTCTCTCCTTCTAATCTTCGTTCTACAACATATTTTTTTACCAAATCCTGATTAAGTCCCGTCCAGTTAATGGTTATACTTTTATAATCCGATGCCAATTTATAAGTTAAGGTTTCAGCAAAAGGTTTCCACACACTAACAAATTCTCTAGCCGGAGTATAGGCTTTTTTAGAAGCATTTTTAGCATAATATTCACCTGCAGGCGTTAAAACAGTATATGAATTTGCCGATGTTGAAATTACCGGTGCTGTTTGCAACCAGGCATAATTCGCCCAGTTAGGGTTTCTGGTTTTAAAAGCATCGTCAATCGTTACATACATCGCTCGCGCATCCTGTACCCAGTTGTATATTGAATAACGCTCCACATAGTCGGCACTTTCCAATACATTTAATACTGCTACTAAATCATTTTTATGTTTAGTTGCATTAGCATCGGTAAGCATGGTAGGCGCATCAGGAAAAGAATTCCCAGTCCAGTTAGCCCCAATATTCCACTCTGTAATCCATATTGGTCGTTTGTATTTATTATAAATTGTTTGTAAATCACTCGCCCATTGCGCTGCGGTTTTGTACCAATAACAATGAAGCACCATATAATCCACTCTATAGTTTTTAGCTTCTGCCTGAGTCATAAAAGTACCCAACCAGGCATTAAACGGATCAGATGTAACCGGCGAACCTAAACGCAAACCCGACTGCATCATTCCTGGCCAACCACCAATAGCCTGATCAACTGTCATATTGGACTGATCCGGTCGATCCGGCTCATTGTATCCTAAAAAGTGAGTGTAACCTTCTTTAGTATTTGCAGGTCCAAAATCCGGCCAATAAAGCGTTTGACGAATAGGTACATATTCAATATTAGGCGTTGTTGTTCCCCCCGTATTCCAGTTGTAATACCAGGAAATATTAGAAGCAACCTGGGCATCCTGACCACCTCCGGCTAATCCTTTTTTGGTAACCTCATTCCATCTCATGGTTCTAATAAAAGAAACTGTACCGTTTAAATAAGCAGGTAAAACCGGCACTAACAAATCCTGACTTTCAGCTATGTAAACCCTGCTATAACCTGTTCCGTTAGAATTGGATGCAAAAGTTGCCATATAGCCCTTTTTCAATTTGAATGATTTTATGTTATTGTCAAACAAACCCAAATTAGTATAAGGAGTAACTATTTTATATGTTTTGGCATCTCCACCATAATTTTCTCCCGAAAACACCTCCAAAGGCCCATAATCCGCTGAATGTGGTACAACTACCGCCCCGTTTCCATAATTTGCAACAAATACATTAGTATTATTACCTGCAGCAACACCATTTAGCGTTACTAAATTCAAATACGAACTAATAACTTCTGATGGTCTAATATTCTCAAAATAGACGCGGGCATCAATCGAATTCAAATCTACAGTTGAATTAATCAATGGATTGTATGCGTTATTTAAATACAATGAAGCCGATGATTTTAAAACCATTTTTGTTTTGGATAACGCACCAACATTTAAGTTAGTCGTGGCTTCTAAAGTTTGCGTTGAAGGTTCTATAATTTTTTCAGGAGCATAGGCCGCATTTTCATAAGTAACCGAACTCACTACCATATCCACATTCCCAACAGCGTAATTCTTCCCAATTACGATCTTTGGAACTTGTTCTAATGCAACTTTTAAATCTCCTATTCCAAAAAGCGCCTTATCGCCCGTTACATTCACATAATAAGTCCCAGCACTTTGTGACAGGAAAGACAAATCCCCTTTTCTTAATTTATTAATAGCCCCTGAAGTAAAAATTTTCGAAGCAAGAACAGCTCCCGTAGCATCTGTAATGGTTACATTCATTTTATCATTAGGAGCTCCATTTGAAATGTAATCATAAATCCACGAAAACTGATAATCTCTGGAAGCTTCTAACTGTACCGGAAAAGAATAATTTGAATTTTCAATAGCAATATTATCCCATCTGATATACATCAATCTTCCCGAATAATTCGAACCATCCAATTCGAAAGTATGTCCCGAAGTTACGTCCATATACCTTACTCCACTTGTGGAATTAGCAGTATTAAAAATTGTAGGATCACTTGAATTAACCCAACCATAATCAGATGGTTTACCTGCACTATTTTCGGCTAAACCATCCCAGTTATTGACTAAATTAGTCGATTTAAGTTTAAGATTAGCAATCGCAAAAAGGGCATAATCGCCGGTTATCGTCACATAATAAGTTCCTTCTACCTGAGACACAAAGGTAAAATCGCCTTTTCTTAATTTATTAGCGCTACCCGTAACAAATGTTTTTGTAGTTATCGCACCCGTACCATTAGCAACAGATGAAATGGATACATTCATTTTAGCACCGGCAGCAGCATTGGAAACATATTCATACAACCATGAAAATTCATATTGCAAACCTTTTTCCAATTTTACCGGATAACTATAAGTCGACGAAGAATAAGCACTACCATCCCAACGGATATACATTATACGCCCTTTGAAAACTGAATTATCTGATTCATAAGTATGTCCCGAAGTTACATCTAAATATCGAACACCACTTGTAGAATTGGCAGTATTCCAGGGCAGGCTGGCATAAGTATTAGCCCAACCATAATCGGTAGGCTTTCCTGAATTATTTCCAACAATTCCGGCCCATTTTCCCAATAGATTATCAGTTCCATATACAATTGGTTGAGTACCCGCATTAGCATCCGTTACTAAATCAAGTGCTTTGGATGCTAAATAATGTCCATCCTGATAAATATGGGCTACTCCGTCTTTTACGGCATATCGATACGTTTGTTCTTGTCCGTTATCAACAGAAGTACTCAGATTGTTAATTGAAGACAAGTTGGTTGAATTATTAAAAGTAGTTTTATCTAATGATGTTCTTACTCCAAGCCCTGAAGCATTTTTTAGCTCTACATCCAAACCTCTTCCCTGAGCTGCATTTATTTTAGCTTTGACCTCTAAAGTAAATTCATTTGGATTAGACAACGGAAACGATATGATATCTGAACCCGTACTGTTGCTAAAAGTTTTAGAACCACTCAAAGTTGTGGCTAGTCCTGACTTAACGGGAAGACTGGGAGCCTGTGCCTGTATTTTGTACACGAAGGCTATTAAAAATAATAATAAAACTGTGTAATTTTTCCTCATACTGAAATCATTTTAAATTATTATATACTCGTTTATAAACTCTGTAATGAGAGCAATAACACCCTCATTAACAGCCCAAATTTACCGTAACAGTTTTGACACTGAGGGGGAGATTATAATATTAAAAAAGGGTAGTATTAGTATTTACACAATTAAAACAGCTAATTTTTACACCGCACATAAATAAAATGCAAATTATCTGACAATATGTAAATTATTTAACTTTTATCAAATAAAACTTTCGACTAAAACCCATAACTGGTGCTATTTTACACAAAACAAAATCGGCTGTATTTCGATAAGGAAACACAGCCGATTTATTTAAGTTATTTATGAAACTATTTCACAAAACGATACATCTCTGATGCCGCCAATAAAAATGCACCTACACCAAAATCGGCAGTAGAGTTTTTATCAACAACTTGTCCGGGGATTGCTTTTTCACCTATTGGCTGCACATAACCAACGGCTCCATTAGTCTGAAGAGCGTAGTTAGTTAAATAATCCCACGATTTTTCAACCACAGGCAAATAGGTCTTTTTATCTAAGATACCATTATTGATTCCCCATAAATAGCCATACGTAAAAAACGCTGTTCCGCTGGTTTCAGGTCCCGGAGCATGTTCTGGATCTAAAATACTTCTGGTCCAATAGCCTTCTTTTTGCTGTGCAGTTGCCAAAGCTTTAGCCATGTCTTTAAAACGGTTAATATATTCCTGTCTGTGTTTTGCTTTCTTTGGCAAATCCTGAATAATTTTGGCATAACCCGCAAAAATCCATCCATCTCCTCTGGCCCAAAAATCTTTTTTACCATTCGCACTTTTGTGTTTAGGATAAACATATTTTGCATCGCGGAAATACAATTTTGCTTCCTCATCATACATAATGCTATTGGCATAAGTTAAATAAGAATGTAATTTTTCTAAATACAATTCGTTTCCTGTTAACTTATACAACTTGGTCATTACCGGCATTACCATATACAAACCGTCAACCCACCACCAATAATCATTAGCCGCAGTACTCATTTCATACTCCATTACTTCGCGGGCGCGGGCAATTTTATGAGCATCCTTTTTTCCGGTGAAGTTGTACAAATCAATATAGGTTTGAAAACAAATTTGCCAATCACCAAATAATACATGCTTCTCAGTCTCTCCATAATTGTATTTCCATTCTGATTTATCATTTGATTTGGCTCCCATCCATTGATTTTTATCAGCCCAAGCCATAGAATAATCTAAATATTTTTTGTTTTTGGTCACCTTATAAGCTTCCATATTTCCGGTATGATAAGCTGCTATATTCCAGAAAGCATTCCCTAACTCCGGATGCGTTTCCTGCCAGTGACTATTTACTTTATCAATAATAGCAATCACTTCTTTCTTAGATTGTTTTATTGTTGTTCCTTGTTTTACTGCGGTACTTTTACAACTAACAACTGCTATGGCAGCTATCAATACTAAAAGTGGTTTTTTAAAATTCATTGGTTATAGATTAGATTAATATTTTATTATTTCGATGCATGATCGATTGGGATTTCCTGTCCTGCCCAAATTTTCTTTTGAGTCCAAGGCTGATAGCCCTCACTCCAAAAAGCATCGGTAACCGGTAAACCCAAAACCAGAAAAGCCTCAGAGCACAAATACAAACTTCCTGTTGAAATATAGCCTTCGCCAATAGTAGGCTGATGACCATACAAACCAATTTGAAGCCAGCCCTTTTTATCGAAAGTTCCCTTAGCATTCAATTGATTGTGAATCATGGTATATAAAGCGGAACGTACCTGCGCCGGAGCAATTTCTTTAGGTAATTCTTTCCAAAGCGCAATTTGCGATAATAATTGAAAAGCACCAAAACGATACGCCAATGACCTTCCTACAACCGGATAAGTTCCATCAGGAGAAATCAATCGTTCCTGAATAACAGCATAACGTCTGGCTCGGTCTAATTCAATTTTATACTCCTCTTTATAACCGCCATTTTTTTCTTCAAGGGTTTTTAAAATATCCAATTGCATTGGATGAATCACAAAACTATTGTAATAATCCCAATGAAAATCAGGACCATCGCCATACATTCCGTCACCTAAATACCATTTTTTATGCTCTTCCAATGCATGATTCAATCGCTTTTTATCTTCATCCTTATCAAATTTAAGAATTGCCGTTTCTACCATACTAGCAAAAAGCAACCAATTACTATTGTAAGGTTCAATCACCCGTGATGATTTCAATGCTGTAATCACATTTTCTTTAGTAGTATCATCAAGTGGTTCCCAAAGTTGCTTAGGCGCACGCAACAAAGCCTGAGCAAAAAAAGCAGCATCAACGAGAGGTTGTTTGTCTTTTGCAAAATTCATAAAATCGGCAGCATTAGGATTGGTCGCATTATGAATCGATTTCTTAGCCAAATCAATATATTTTGCTCTTAATTTTCCTTCGGGAGTTGCATCCGGACCTAATTCCAGCCACGGAGCCATTCCTGAAAGCAGTCTGCCAAAAGCTTCCAAATGCGTTACGTGCGTTCTGTCATCCCAGGCTCCCGGAGATTTTTCTACAGGCATTTGCGCTTTTAATTGATCCTTACTTAAAGCATTCAGAACAGGATCGCCAATTTTAACCAAAGAAGACACAAAAAACTCCCGAACTTTTTCAGGAGAATCTTTATGAAGCCTTTTAGACTGTGAGCAGAGCGTATTGATAACTCCCAAAAAGAGAAAGCCCAACAAAACAGCTTTCTGCAAATAATTATTCATAAATTTTTAATTTAGTTTTTAATTTCCCCTAATCTGAACCAAAAAGTTAACGCAGCTATCAGGTCGATTTCCAGAAACTTTCATTCAATATGTATTTGTTATCTTTTACATTTTGATACTTCTTCCTGAATTCAGAAGGATTCATATCATAAAATTGCTGAAATTGCTTTCTGAAATATTTAATATCACCAAAACCTGCCATGGAAGCCGCCTGGCTAATTTGCAAATCGGTTGTAATTAACAAGGTCGCTACTTTTCTTAATCGTACATTACGTGTAAATTCAGTCACCGACTTACCGGTAATCTTTTTAATTTTTTTATAGACCAAAGAATGGCTCATCCCTATTTCACTGGCCAAATCTTTAATATTGAAGTTTTCTACATCTAAATTAGAATCGATAACTTCTACAATTTTATCCAACAGTTTTTTGTCTTCATCAGACAATTTTGGACTTGCGACATTTTTTGTAACCGAATTGAGCAAATAATTCTGTTCACTATCACGTCTAGTAAGAATTCCGTTAATTCGCGCCAACAGATACTCATTATCAAACGGTTTGGTAATGTAATCGTCAGCACCTACTTCGGCACCTTTCAATTTCACCTCTTCCGAAGTTCCTCCCGTGAGCAATATTATTGGTATATGCCTTAACTCCTCATCTGATTTGACATGTTTACAAAAAGCCACACCATTCATATCGCCCATTACCACATCGGAGACAATCAAATCAGGCTGTACTTTCCTAATTATTTCCAATGCTTTTTCGGCACTTTCGGCAGCAGTAACACTGTATTTAGGCGCCAATATTTTCTTCAGATAATTCCTTATTTGAGGATTATCGTCCACAACTAAAATACTTTTTGCATCTTTTATTAATTCTTCTACAATTTCAGATTCTTCATTTTTTTCGAGTGTATTTTCCTGTAACGCTTTGTCCTCCAGAAATTCTTCTAAGAACAAAGTTCTGTCACTTAAATCTTCGCGTATTTCAACATCTCCAAAATGCTCTTTCCCTAAAGGCAATCTAATTTCAAAAGTCGCCCCTCCTTTTTCATTATCAGTACAACTCACTTTTCCATGATGCTGACTGACAAATTGTTTTACCAAATAAAGCCCGATACCAAATCCTTTTCGGTTGTTTTTGATATTTTTATTCGACTGATAAAACAAATTAAAGATCTTTTCCTTATCGGCATCCAAAACTCCTTCTCCATTATCCACCACATTTATCACAACCTCATTATTGACACTACGCAAATTAACCGAAACCGCTCCGTTTTCTTTTTCGGTGAATTTTAAAGCATTGGAAATCAAATTAAACAACGCCATTTCCATTTTTTCCCGATCGGCAAAAACGTATATCTTCTCTTCAGAAATACTAAAGCTATAATCGATTTTTTTAGTTTTGGCATGATGTACAAAACAGCTAAACACCTCTTTACAAAGCTCGACAATATCTATTTTGGCGATCTTAAGTTTTCCTGTTTCGGTTTCTGTTTTTCTAAAAAGCAACAACTGATCGACTAAACTCAACAATCTTCGGGAATTGCTATAAACCATTTCTATAGCTCCAGGCTCAATTTTTTGATTATCACCATAAATAATATCTTTCAGCGGATTGATAATCATGGTTAAAGGAGATCGGAATTCATGAGAGATATTGGTAAAAAAGGTCAGTTTTTTTTCGTTCAATTCCTTTTCCTGCTTAGCTAAATCCTGCGAAAGCTGTACCTCATATTTCAACTGCGCCTGCTTGCGTTGGTATTTATCAACAACATAAATCACAAAACCGATTACTAAAAAATAAATCAGGTAAGCTAAATTACTCCTGTACCAGGGCGGTAAAATGGTAACAGGCAGTGAAATGGTTTTAGAATTCCAAACTCCTGCTGCATTTGTCGATTTAATCTTTAAGGTATAATTACCTTCTGTCAATCTGGAATAATTAGCACTTCGGATATTATCGACATAATGCCATTGGGAATCCCAACCTTCTAAGAAATAAGCATAAGAAATTTTCTCGGGCAAACTATATTCTAAAGCGGCATAATCAATATTCAACATCGACTCATCATACGGAAGTTTAAGTTTATCTATTCCAAAAGCAGTCATTCCTGACTCTTCCAGAGCCTTATTGTTTACTTTAATCGAAGTAATAATCAGTTTTGGAAAATCGTGAATTAAACTATTTACCTTGGTATCAATAACATTAAATCCTTTAATTCCGCCAAAGACAATTTCACCCGTAGAAAGTTTAAGTGCCGCATTGTAATTAAACTGATTACTCTGAAGTCCGTCAGCATCGTGATAACTTGTTATTTTTTCGTCATTGGCATGGAAAACAAAAATACCGTTGTACGTACTACACCAATAAGCTCCCTGATTGTCTTTAATAATATTTAAAACCGAATTATTTGGGATTCCGTTGCGTTGTGTCAGCACTTTCTTTGCAACAGTTTGAGGATTAAAAACTACCAAACCTCCGCCCTCAGTTCCTACAAGCATTTTAGAATTAGAAACAGAAACGATAGATCTCACCGGATATTTAAAATCAAACTCCTGGTGTTTCATGGTTTTTAAATTGAGTTTAAACAATTTAGAAAAAGTCCCCACCCATAAATTACCGTTAACGTCCTGAGACATTGAAATGATACCACTGATTTTTGCATCCACAAAATCAAACTGATCTGTTGCCTCATTATAGCGATAGAGTCCTTCTCTATCAGAAGAAGCAGCCCATAAAACCCCTTCTTTAGTTTGAAACATCACCCAAACATTCCTTTGGTCAAAATTATATTTGTTGTTAAAAAGCAGGTATTTCTTAAAACTATGAGTCTGAGAATTAAAAAGGCAAACACCTCCTCCATAAGTTGCAAACCAGGTTCCTTTATTGTTTTTTAGAATGGCTGTAACAAAATTATTTGTCAGGGAATTTGAGCTATTTGGATTATATGAATAATTAACAAACACATTTTTCTTTCTATCCCATAAACTGGCTCCTGCCCCATCAGTCCCTATCCAAAGGTGATCCTCATCCTGTTCACATAACGATAAGATAAAATCACTAGCCAAAGTATTGCTTAATTTCTCGCTTCTTGAAATGGTCAAAAAAGGACTTTTTTTACTCTCAAGTCTATTGATACCCCCTCTCAAAGTTCCTATCCAAACCCGGCCTTCACTATCTGAATACAACGAAGTAACAGCATTACTATTTAATTTCCCCTCAGTAAGATCGGCATTTAACGAAGAAAATGAATCCGTAACAAAATTATATTTTAAAACACCGTTACCATTTGTAGCTATCCAAAGCTCATTACTATCTTGTTTTTGCATAAAAGCCGCAACAGGATACCGAATTTCCGGACTACTATTATAAATACGAGCCGTTCCATTTAAGGTATTGTATTTTAACAATCCTACGCTTTCAATAGCTACCCAGAAATTTGAAAATTTATCATAAAAAACAGAAGTCCCATTTAAAATTCCATTATAAACCGCTCTAAGCTTCATTGTTTTAGCATCCGAAGTTACAATTCCAACTCCCTGAACAAAAGCCCATAATCTTCCCGATTTATCAAATTCAATTCCCTGAATATGGTATTCCCATTGTAATTTCCCATTTACATAAAGAGGAATGGCCTTAATTTCTCCTCCTTTTACCGAGGCATACAATAATCCGACTCCCGCGGTAGCTACATACATCTTACCCTTATAATCCTCAACTTCATTTATAGCTGTTTCTATCAATTGCTTCTTAGCAGTTAGAGGATTTACAAAATACTTTCTGCTAAAATGATTTGTCAAATAACTATAAACACTCAATCCAGTTTTTGTACCAATCCAAACCTCATTTTGAGTCCCACAAATACTTACAACTCTATTATTAACTAAGGAATTGGCATCATTAGGTTCGTTTCTGAAATTCAGAAAATTATAACCATCATACCTGCTTATTCCATCATAAGTACCAAACCACATTAAACCTCTTTTGTCTTTATATACCGAAGTCACTGCATTATTAGCCAATCCGTTTTCTATACCCAGATAAGCAACATTATATCGCTCCTGACTATGATTAGGAACAGGCGGTACAATAGCCTGCAACCTGAACGTAGAACAAATTAGAACTATTAAAAAGAGGATTATATTTTTTCTCAAAGTGTATATTAATTATTTTTCGGCTTAAGTATTGAAATATCACACTAAAAATCAACCTTATTCCTTCATTATACTTTAAAACATATTTAGTCAGGCAAAATCAAAAATTACTAAAATTAAAAAAACCTATGAATTACACCATAGGTCTTTCTAAATAAACACAAAAAAAACCACTTAATTAATTAACTAATGACATCACATAAGAATAAGTGTATTTCTTATCTAATAAACGATAAGCGTCATGAGGCAAACTTCCCCAGCTATCATCACCACCAACTCCTCTTTGTTTGTAATCTAAATGCAAATACACTGCTTCTTTAGAATTCAAATCCAAATCAGAAGGATGACGTTGTGATTTGGTTTTACCCGGATCTATATCTTCCGTTGCCACATTCAATGCACTAAAACCTATTGGCTGAATCCCTTCTATTCTTAAACCTTGTCCGTTTGTATTTTTCAACGTTAACCAACGAACATCCGTTTTATAACCGGATTCCTGAGGGCGAATATAGTTTCGGGTATATTGATTAATCACTTTATCAGAGTAAGTCCCTATAAAAGAAGCTGAATTTCGGTCAGAATAATTTTCCCAAGGTCCTCTTCCGTAATAACTCAAATCATCATAAGCTCCGTTTAATTTTAAACGCATTCCAAAACGAGGCAATTCAGCTAAATTTTTACCCATCATATCAATTGATGCTGTAACATTTATTTTTCCATCATTCTGAATCAAATAATTCACTGTGTAAGGCACTTCAACCTGAGCCAGTTTGTAAACCACTTTAATCAATAATCCTTCGGTAGATTTTTTGTCTAAATCAACACTTAACACTGTTGGATTTTTATGTGCTTCCCGCCAAATAACCAATTTGTTTTGCATACCGCTTCCAAAATCATTATCCGTTGGCGCACGCCAGAAATAAGGAGTAGGAAAACCAGAAATCATTGTATTAGCATCATTTTTCAAAGCATATTTTACAATTTCTCCTTTTTGCAAATCAAATGCTCCTGTAACAGTTGCTGTTTCGAATGAAAGCACTTTGTTTTTTTCAGCATATTTCAATTTAGCCGGACTTTTGGAAACCAAAGCATTATTGAAATAATTTCCTTTACCAATTGCAAATTGTGCTCTGGCAGATTCATGCCCTTTTGCCACCAAAGGGGCATTGTATTTTGAGAAAGCATATACATTGACATAATATTCTGAATTAGTATCCAAAGCTCCTAAATCCAAATGGAATTCTTTGGTTTCTTCAGGATTTACATCCAAATCAAATGTAGCTTCCTTCACTTTTAATCCATCTTTAATCAATTCCCATTTGAAACTATAATTAGAAAGATTAGTAAAATTGAAGTAATTTTTAACCAACAAATCCGTTTCGTTTTTCAATTGAAATTGAATGTCCTGATACACTTTTTTAACTTCAAACAAACCAGGATGCGGAATTCTGTTCGCTGAAACTAATCCATTTGCACAGAAATTCTCATCATTATGCAGTTGAGCTCCACCTAAATCACCTCCATAAGCCCAGAACTCTACTCCTTTTTCATCTTTGGTTTTCATTCCCTGATCGACCCAATCCCAAATAAAACCACCCTGCATGTGTTTGCTACCGTGAATAATATCCCAATATTCCTGAAAATTCCCACTGCTGTTCCCCATAGCATGTGAATATTCACACATGATATACGGACGTTTTTTATCGGCTTCGGCATAAGTTTTCATGCTTTTAATACTTGGATACATCGGGCACACAATATCCGTATTTTTATTTTCTCCCGCTTGTTCAAACTGAACTAAACGTGTTGAATCCGTTTGTTTTAACCAATCGTAAGCATCATAAAAAACGGGACCATTTCCGCATTCATTTCCTAAAGACCAGATAATAATTGAAGGATGATTTTTATCAAAGGCAAACATTCTTTTGATACGGTCTAAATGAGCCGGAGCCCATTCCGGTAAATAAGCAGGATGTTTTTTCTGATCAAACCAGTTTTGCCATTCAGCTCCCATTCCATGAGTCTCGATATTGGCTTCATCAACTACATAAAAACCATATTCATCACATAAATCGTAAAACTGTGTATCATGCGGATAATGACACATTCGAATCGAATTAATATTAAACTGCTTCATTAACTGAAGGTCTTTTATCATCAAATCTTTATTTGGTACATGCCCATTCACCTCATCATGTTCGTGGATATTCACCCCTTTTACAAGAACCGCTTTTCCATTAACTAATAATTGAGCATCTTTAATTTCTACTTTTCTAAAACCTGTTTTTTTAGAAATAGCCGCTAAAATCTTCCCTTTATTATCCAGTAATGTAATAGTGTATTTATACAAATTTGGCGTTTCAGCATTCCATTGCTTTACGTTTTCAATTGTTTTTTGAAAGCTGATTTTCGACTCTTTTGAACTCACTTTTTTGCTTTCCGAAAAAACAACTTTGCCATCCTTATCAAACAATTCCACTTTAACAGCAGGATTTTTAATCTTATTATTTTCGAAAGACTTTAAAGTAACATCAAGATTAAAAATCCCGTTTTTATATTGATTGTCTAAATCACTTTTTACAAAATAATCCCAAACAGTCGTTTTAGGCATCGCCTGCAAATACACATCGCGCTCAATCCCGCTTAAACGCCAAAAATCCTGATCTTCTAAATAACTTCCGTCATGCCAACGGAAAACCTGTACCGCAATTAGATTGTCTCCTTTCTTTAAAAACGAAGTAATATTAAATTCGGCAGGCGTTTTAGAAGCTTTGGTCATTCCTACTTCTTTTCCGTTCAAAAACACTCTGGCATAACCTGTAATAGAACCAAAGTGAAGAATAATTTCTTTGTCTTTCCAAGAATCGGCAACGGCGAAACTGCGTCTGTAACTTGCCACAGGATTATAATCACCACCTATAAAAGGAGGGTTTTTAGGAAACGGATAGGTAATATTAGTATAAATAGGAATATCATAGCCTTGCATTTCCCAATTTGAAGGCACCTGAATGTTTTTCCAACTGGCATCATTCAAGTCCGTCGCAAAGAAATTCATCGGTCTTTGCGTTGGGTTTTTCACAATATCAAACTTCCAAAGTCCATTTAAACTCTGATACAATTCTGATTTTTGCGGATTATTCCCATTCAGTTCAGCTTCATTACTGAATAAAAGAAACGAACTTCTTCCTGCTTCTTTCCCCTTGTCTAATAGTTGGGGATTCTCCCACTCATTAGTTTGTGCAAATCCATTTTGCAGACTTAAAAACAAAGCAAGTGCTAAAACAATATTCTTCATCTAACTATTTTTGATTATCTAAATTTTAATTCCAAAACAAAATAGAAAATCGTCATTCCAAATCAGCTTAATAAACACACATTAAAAAACCATCCTAATTATTAACCAAAAAATAAAAATAGCCAGCTTAAATAAGGAATGACAAAATCTATATCACAAATTTAGATAACACCACAAAAGACGGGAGGGGTAATACAATACAATAACGGGGGCATTTCGACATTAACAGCCTAAAATCAGCTTTTATTTCAATATTTTAGACAAAAGCCTTTTAAAAACTACCCAAAATCAATTTGAAAATTCATTTAAAAAGCCCCCCCCTAAAAAGTACTGTTTTTAACCCAAATCACTCCAAAACGACAATATAAAAGGATAAAAAAAGAGACCATCTCAAAAGCGAGACAACCTCTTTGTATTTAAATTGGACCAAACTCTTTTTGATATGACTTCTATTTTTTTTAAGAAACATTAGAAAACAAAAAAAGCCTCTTCTTTCGAAGAGGCTTTTGTACCCGGAGCCGGAGTCGAACCGGCACGGTTTCCCACAGGTGTTTGAGACCAGCGCGTCTACCAATTCCGCCATCCGGGCTTAGCAGACAAGAATAATAAACAATTATTCTAACGCAATAAAGAAAATTAGTCTGAGACCAAATGTCTTTCCTTTAACACGGTGCAAATGTAGAAAATTTTCTGAAACATTCTAAAAAAAATTCTGAAAATTTTACTTTCACAGTCAAATTAATTTTCTAAATTTGCAGCTCGTTAAAACAACACATACTAACTAACTCCATCCGAGGTATTTACACATGATTTTGCTTTTAAAAAACCTGAAAGCCCAATTATACAGAGTACATTGGAACAAAAACAACAAATTAAATGTCACAAAGAGAACCAGAAGCTAAAATTTTTGCTTGTTCAAAAAGTGTCTATCTAGCTGAAAAAATTTCCGAAGCATACGGAATCCCGCTAGGAAAAGTTTCTTTATCACATTATAGTGATGGCGAATTCCAGCCATCATTTGAAGAATCAATCAGAGGTTTACGTGTTTTTCTAATTTGCTCTACATTCCCTGACTCAGAGAATTTAATGGAGTTATTATTAATGATTGACGCCGCAAAAAGAGCATCAGCAAGACATATTACTGCTGTCATGCCTTACTTTGGCTGGGCAAGACAAGACAGAAAAGACAAACCAAGAGTCCCGATTGGAGCAAAATTAATAGCTAAAATGCTGGAAGCTGCCGGAGCAACAAGAATCATGACTATGGATTTGCACGCAGATCAAATTCAGGGATTCTTTGAAAAACCGGTTGACCATCTTTTTGCTTCAACTATATTCTTACCTTATGTAGAAAGCCTTAAGTTAGACAACTTAACTATAGCTTCGCCAGACATGGGAGGTTCAAAAAGAGCTTATGCTTATTCTAAATTCTTAGAGTCTGACGTAGTTATTTGCTACAAACAAAGAAAACAAGCTAACGTTATCGACACCATGGAATTAATTGGTGAAGTAAAAGGACGTAATGTTATCTTAGTTGACGATATGATTGACACTGGAGGAACATTGGCAAAAGCGGCCGATTTAATGATGGAAAGAGGCGCGTTAAGCGTAAGAGCTATTTGTACTCACGCTATTTTATCAGGCGGTGCTTACGAAAAAATAGAAGAATCCCAATTAAGCGAATTAATCGTTACCGATTCTATCCCATTGAAGAAAGAATCAAAGAAAATAAGAGTAGTAAGTTGTGCTCCACTTTTCGCAGAAGTAATGCACATGGTACAAAACAACAATTCCATCAGCGGAAAGTTTATCATGTAATTACACCAATCCCTAAGGGGAATCAAAAAAGAGTTTAATTAATAACTATATAAATATTTAAAATGAAATCGATTACAATTAAAGGATCAGAAAGAGAAAGCGTGGGCAAAGTTGCTACTAAAGCCTTACGTAATGCTGGAGCGGTTCCTTGCGTGTTATACGGAGGAGATCAACCAGTTCATTTTTCAGCAGAAGAAAAAGCATTCAAAAACTTGGTTTACACTCCAAACGCTCACACAGTTGTGATCGAATTGGGTAACGGTAAATCATTCAATGCAATTTTACAAGACATCCAAGTTCACCCAGTTTCTGACAAAATCTTACACATTGACTTTTTCCAATTGTATGATAACAAAGAAATCACTATTGAAGTTCCTGTAAAAATCGTTGGTAACTCTAAAGGAGTTATGGCAGGTGGAGATTTACGTATCAACAACCGTAAATTAAAAGTTAAAGCTTTACCTAAAAATCTTCCAGATTTCGTTGAAGCTGACATTACTCCTCTTGACATGGGTAACAAATTATATGTTACTAAAGTACCTACACCAGACTTCAAAATCATGCACCCAGATAACACAGTTATTTGCCAAGTGAAGATGTCTCGTGCGGCTATGAAAGCTGCTCAAGAAGCTGCAAAAGCTGCAAAAGCTCCTGCAAAAGGAAAGAAAAAATAATTTTTTTCAAAAACACAATACAAAAAGCATCAATCGAAAGATTGGTGCTTTTTTTTTGCTTTTATTTCATCCTACAGCATTTAAACCCACACATACAAACCTTTTTAGTCTACCTATCCAGACTAACAACAAATCAATTGTAATCTAACTACTATATTTTAACTAAAAAAACACATTCACAATTTCTTTTTTTAATATATTTATACAACTTTTTTGGCTTATTTAAAATAATAACTCTGCCTTTTGACTAAGCACTCATAACTTAAATTTATCATTCAACAAGAAAAAATCATGAGTACTTTAAGTAAAATACAAACAGAAAACAACGAACTTTCATATTACAAGCATGCGCTTGATCAATCTTCTATTGTTGCAATAACAAATCAAAAAGGAATCATCACCTATGTTAACGAGAATTTCTGTAAGATATCTAAATATCCTAAAGAGGAATTACTGGGACAGGATCATCGAATTATCAATTCCGGTTATCATTCTAAGGAATTTATTAAAAGCATATGGACAACAATCGCCAACGGCAAAATATGGAAGGGCGAATTAAAAAACAAAGCCAAAGACGGCACTTTTTATTGGGTTGACACCACAATAATCCCTTTTTTAGATCAAATGGGAAAACCCTATCAATACGTTGCTATCCGATCTGACATTACAGATAAAAAAAGAGGAGAAGAAGAAATTAAAAAAATGCTAATCAAAGCTGAATACCAAAACAAACAGCTTATAGACTTCTGCAACATTATTTCTCACAACCTCAGAGCTCCTTTAGTAAACATCTCAATGCTACTGGATTTCATGGAGGAAACCGAAAAAGAAGACGAAAAAGAAGAAGCTTTTCAAAGAATACGTCCGGTTGTCAATCATATCAACGAAATATTCAACAAACTAGTAGAATCATTACAAGTAAAACAAGATATAGAAATACAATCGGAAAAATTAGATTTCAGCAAATGTATAGAGAAATCCCTAATCGATTTTCAAACACAAATAAAGGAATACAATATAACTGTAGAAATTGACTGTGATGAAGTTGCAACAGTTTATTATCCCGAAAAATATTTAGATAGTATCTTTTCTAATTTGATAGGTAACGCAATTAAATATCGGTCTCCCGATAGAAATTTAGTCATAAAAATTAAAACCAAACAGAATAAGAACCACATACTTCTTTCAATAGAAGATAATGGCTTAGGCATAAATTTAGAACGACACAAAGACGCTATATTTAAAATACGCAGAACCTTTCATAAACATCCCGACGCCAAAGGACTTGGTTTATTTATGACAAAAACGCAAATTGACGCTATGAATGGTGAAATTTGGGTAGAAAGCCAAGAACAGACAGGATCAACTTTCTTTATAAAAATTAATAATCAAAAAAGATGAAAAAAGTAAAAATAGCATTAGTTGATGACGACACAACCTATCTCTTTATAACAAAAAAAATCCTAGAACAACAACAAAATGTGGAACAGATAAACACTTTTATGAATGGACTGGAAGCTTTGACTTATCTAAAACAACATTCAAAAGAGGAAGGCATTTTACCGAATATCTTATTTCTTGATTTATTCATGCCCATAATGGATGGATGGCAATTTCTTACTGAATTTACAGAAGTAAAATCAAATCATTTGAACAAAATAACAATATATATTTGCACTTCATCTATTTCTCCGCATGACGTTGAAAGAGCAAAAACATTAAGTACCGTTTCCGGCTACATTATTAAACCCATATCCAGAATAAAATTAATCGATATATTAAATCAACACATAACTAATTAAGAAAAACACCTTAGCCATCTTATAGTTAATCATAATTTTTTCTTCTATCAAAATTCATTGATTAACAAATTAACTTACTTTTGCACCATGTTAAACTGGATCAACCAGTTGTTTTCACCAGCAAAAACAACAGACAAAACAGATTATATGAAGAAATTTCTAATCGTAGGACTAGGAAATATCGGTGCCGAATACGTAAACACCCGTCACAATATTGGTTTTAAGGTATTGGATTATTTAGCTAAAAAAGAAAGTCTTGATTTCCAAACTGTAAAACTAGGCTCTTTAGCCGAATACAAATTCAAAGGAAGAAGTTTTTTCCTTTTAAAACCCAACACTTACATGAATTTGAGCGGTAAAGCCGTTCAATATTGGATGGAAAAAGAAAATATTCCTCTGGAAAATATCTTCGTCATTACAGACGATTTAAACCTGTCTTTTGGAACCATCCGTATCAAACCTAAAGGCAGTGATGGCGGTCACAATGGATTAAAAAATATCAATCTAGTTCTAAACACCAATCAATACACCCGTTTCCGTTTTGGAATCAGCGACGAATTCAAAAAAGGGAAACAAGTAGATTATGTACTTGGCGAATGGAACGACCACGAAAAAGAAGCACTGCCGGAACGCTTGGAAATGGCTGTCGAAATCATTAAATCTTTCGGAACAGCAGGTTTAGAAAACACCATGACATCATTTAACGGAAAATAAAAAAAGGCTGGAGATTCTCCAGCCTTTCTTATTATAAATCCAAAATTTTATTTAATTATCATTTTAGCTGTTTTTTTAATTTCACCATCCAACAAGGTTACAAAATAAATCCCTGCCTGTGGCTTAGTCTGCAATTTAACATCTTGGCTAAAACCACCATTATTTGGATATTTTTTATCAAATATTCTTCTGCCCGAAGTGTTAAAAACCAATATCTCGATTTCATTAGTAGAAGTACTGATATATTTTACATTAAAATTTTCATCATTAGTACTCGAACTCACTATTAAATCGGTATTTATTTCATCATAAGGCACTAAAGTATAATTCTGCGTACAAATACTAACCGAAGCTGCGTTTAAAACACCTGTATCATTGGTAAAAATATCACGAATACGCAATGACCATGTTCCTTGTGGACTTTCTCCATTAAAACTACTCAAAACCCCCAAAGGAGCAACAGTTTGCAAAGTTGTGCTTCCACAAGACAAATTTCCTCCGGCATCATCATAATTAATTAACAAATGACCATTAACATCACTACATCCGTTATACAACAACTTCACAATAGTTCCCTGCGGACTCATCAATTCCATCTGTACATCTGAAAAATAAGTATGCGAAATATCTACATTTACATTAACATCAGAAACAAAAGAATCTGAAGACGGAACAGTAATAGTTCTGGAAGCAAAACTTCCTTGTTCCGGTATATTAAAAGGTGTTGCAAAACTATAAGCCTGACAACTTGATACAACTGTATATCCAATAGCAAAAGCTTTACTATTGACAGCATAATAAATATTATCTGTTGGTTCTATCAAAATTCTACAAAACTGAGAAGAAACATTAGGCACAGTAAACTCTTCAGAACCATCATTAGCAACATCGGCTGCCAAAGTAATTGGGAAAGTCACGCCATTATCCGTAGAAAGCTTAATATTCACCTTAGAAGAACCCGGCAATGAGTTTGTTCCATTGACATTCCATGTAACAATCTGCTTTGTATTTTGAAACCAGCTTAAATTATCAATATTCTGAGAAGTCACTTCAAAAGGTCCTGCGGCTCCACTTACATTAACCACCATTTCATCCGAAATAGTCTGAGCCAATCCCTCGGCAGCATTGTCTCTGGCAGTTAAAACAAAATGCAACGTTCTAGCCACATCAGCCACCGACTCCCATCGGCTTCTTAACCTACCTGACAAAACATTTTCGAAACTTGGCATATATCTCGTTGTTGTGTTTACAGGAGAAAAAGACCTAAAAAGCGGTCCATTAGCTTTAGTACTCAAAGCCATACTCGAATCACCACTTGCTGATGTCGCCGAATCATTTTCTTCCCAGGTGTAAGTTAAGGCCGTTGAAGTACCTCCGGTTCCTTTTAGAACAAATGCCGTCCCCTTAGGAATCGTATAATCAGCCCCAGCATTCACCGTTGGCTCACCAACACTAATTGTAGTTGTTACCGGACAAGTTTTGGTCGCCAAATTAGTCTGAATCTGACTAATACTAACAAAAGAGAAATAATCCTGAGAATGCTGCTCTACATCATAATCGGTTGTAATTCCAGCGTACCCCATAATAGTAGAACCACTTCCAGGCTCAACACTTACACCAGTTCCTTCAATGTCATAAGAAAAAGTGTGATTAGCCCCTAATTGATGACCCATTTCGTGAGCCACAAAATCAATATCAAAAGTATCACCCTTAGGAATTCCGTTAGACGGAGAAGTATAAGCACTTCCTTTTCCCGTATTACAAACACAACCAATACAGCCTGCATTTCCTCCACCTCCTGTAGCACCGAATAAATGACCAATATCATAATTTGCGCTACCAATAACACTTGTTAAAGTATTTTGCAACTCCGTTCCCCAGGTACCCGCAGTATTCTCATCTCCTACACCAACACCAGACGCTGAATAAGGATCAGTAGTAGCATCAGTATATACAACAAGATTATTATTAGCTATAAGTATCAGTTTTACCGCCAAATCCCTGTTAAAAACACCGTTCACCCTTGTCATTGTTGCATTCATAGCAGCCAAAGCCACAGCTACAGTAGGTGCAGCCGTACCACTATGGTATTTAGCATATTCTCCTGTACAAGACAAAGCCAGTCTTAATGTTCTGAATTTTTGATTACTGGAAACTAATTTAGCCGTTTGATTACTTATTTTTTTTACCAAAGCAGTTTCGTCGGCAGTTGTACAACTAAATGGCAAACGTTCTTTGAGTTTGCTTTTCGAATCAAAAACCACATAGACATCATTATTTTCAGTGTCTTTTTCAATAAACTCCATTTGATTTCCATTTCTGGTAATCATTGTTTGTATTCCTAATGGGGACATACTAAAATTTAAAACTGCAGTAGGATCGGTAACACCTTTTCCCGAATAAGAACGAATATCCGGATATTTTGCCTGAAGTTCGGCTTCAAAATTGGAATCTTCATGTATAACAAATTTTTCCAAGTCCCCTTTGGCATTTGGAACAGTAATTTGGATTGTAGTATTGGAAAGCGACTTATCCTGAACTTCCTTAAGTTTTGTTTTCAAAGTCCCTTCATCAAGTTGAAATAAGACGGCATTATTAGACTCTAATTTCCCCAACAATTTAGCTGTAGCCTGAGTAGCAGATAGATTAATCTTTTTCCATGGTTCTTTATCTTGGGCATGAATAACCGAAAACCACAATAAAAGAAATAATAATGTACTGTTTATTTTCATAACTAGCTAATATTTAAGTCCCAAAAATAAAGCATTTTAATCAAAAAAATATCGAACCTATTAGTTTTAATTAAAGCAAGCAAACCAATTGATTTTATTACATATTATTTGCTATTTTGTTAGAATCAACTCAAATACTTCAAAAAATAGAATCGGCAGGCCTTTATATTTAAATTAGATAGTATAAATTTGCACTACTATAAAATAATTGCTTTGAAGATTTTTAATTCTATAAAAGATTTCAGTTCCCCAAAAAAAACAATCCTTACTTTAGGCACCTTTGACGGGGTTCATATTGGACATAAAAAAATACTGGAAAAAGTAATTCAAAACACTCTTGACGAAAAATACGAAAGCCTGGTGCTGACATTTTTCCCGCATCCAAGAATGATTTTACAGGAACGTTCCGAAATCAAACTACTCAACACCATTCCTGAAAAAATACACTTACTGGAACAATTAGGTATAGAAAATCTTGTTATCCATCCTTTTGACGAAAGTTTCTCAAGATTAACCGCCGAAGAATTTGTAAAAACGGTACTGGTTGAACAATTTAAAATTCAAAAAATAATCATTGGTTACGACCATAGATTTGGAAGAAACAGAACTGCTGACATCAATAATCTTATTGAGTTTGGCAAAAAATACAACTTTGAAGTTGAACAAATATCGGCACAGGAAATTAACGACATCTCGGTAAGTTCTACTAAAATCAGAACCGCTATTCAGGAGGGAAATATGCTTTTAGCCAATAAATACCTGGGCTATGATTACATTTTAACCGGAACAATCAACAAAGGAAAACAACTGGGAAGAACCATTGGTTTTCCAACAGCCAATATAAAGATAGAAGAAGACTACAAACTTATCCCTCTCAACGGAGTTTACATTGTAAGCAGCCAAATCAACGGACAAAAAGTCTACGGTATGATGAACATTGGGTTCAATCCCACCGTTGATGGTAATCATCTATCGGTAGAAGTACATTACCTTAACTTTGACGGCGATTTATATGATCAAAAAATCACCGTTTCCATCATCAAACGCATTCGCGGAGAAGAAAAATTTGACTCTATTGATTTATTAAAAGAACAAATCGAAAAAGACAAAACTCAAACACTTTCTTACATTAAAGAGCTTTAAATTAGAACAAAAAAAGTATCATTTTAAAAAAATTCCTGTTTTTTTTACGTAAATTTGATAGACAATACCCTGTTTATCAAAGAAGTATTTTTTAACCTTAAAAAATTAAGCGTATGAAACTGCCAAAAGAATTATACAACGGAGTTATTATTTTTATAGGTATTGCTCTTTATTTTTTGCTAATGGAGGTTTTAGGCCTTTCTAATTTATTTTTCTTAAGACTATTCAACATTGTATTTATCTATTACGGCGTTAATAAGACTCTGAAATCTAATTTTATTGAAGGCAAAACTAATTTTGCTGACAATGCCATTTCAGCATTACTAACTGCATTAGCCGGTGTGCTTTTTAGTATTATGGGCTTAGTAGCCTATATCTATTCCAGAGGAGGAGACGAATACATCAAAACATTATCTGAATCATTATTGTTTGTAGGAAGCCCTTCTGTGATGACTTATAATATTTCTTTACTTTTTGAAGGAATTGTTTCGGCTGTAATTGTGACTTTTTCTCTAATGTTATTTTGGAAGAAAAAATATCCGTCAGACTAGAAGCCTGCGACCTTCAATTTAAAATTAAGCTATTAATTTTAATACAACCAAAATGAAACCACCCAAAGAAATCACCAACGGATTTATTATTTTCATTACCATCGGAATTTACTTTTTATTGATGGAAGCATTCAGCTTGGCTCATTTATTTTATTTACGCTTTATAAATATATTTTTTGTCTTTTACGGAGTCAACCGAACCATCCAGATGAACCTACAAGAAGGTAAAAATAAATTTGTTTCAAATGCAGTTTCTGCCATATTCACCTCGATAGTAGGCGTTATTTTAAGCATCATAGGACTTGTTATTTACAGCTATTTACAAGGCGGAGATGCATTTGTACAATCTTTATCAGAAACTTTCCTTTTTGGAGGCAATCCTACTATTGATGCTTACTCTATATCATTATTGTTTGAAGGTATAGCCTCGTCAATAATTGTAACACTTTTACTAATGTTATATTGGAATAACCGATTTTCATCTGATTAGCTATTGAAGCTTCTTGGGTTGCTATTCCTTTTTCAGGCTATTGCATTGCCATTTTGAACAATTTAACTACTTTTGACCCATCAAAAAATACAATACAATGAGTATTACAAAACACGATTGGACAAAAGAAGAGATTATTGCTATATATAATAAACCTATGATGGATTTGCTTTTTGAAGCAGCTTCGATTCATAGAGAACACCACGATCCAAATGTGGTTCAGGTATCTACTTTATTATCTATAAAAACAGGAGGTTGTCCGGAAGATTGTGGCTATTGCCCGCAGGCAGCACGTTATCATACTGGTGTTGAAGGAAACGATTTAATGTCGGTTAATCAAGTAAAAGCACAAGCTTTGCGTGCTAAAGAATCAGGTTCATCTCGTGTATGTATGGGAGCAGCCTGGAGAAATGTAAAAGACGGACCTGAATTTGATCAGGTTTTAGAAATGGTTCGTACCATTAACAAACTGGATATGGAAGTATGTTGTACTCTGGGTATGATTACTGAAAACCAGGCACAACGTCTGGCCGAAGCAGGACTTTATGCTTACAACCATAACCTTGATACTTCTGAGGAATATTATAAAGAAGTGATTTCTACAAGAGGATTTGAAGATCGTTTAGAAACTATAGAAAATGTTCGTAAAACCAATGTTACTGTTTGTAGCGGAGGAATTATCGGAATGGGAGAAAGTATCGAAGACCGCGCAGGTATGCTGGTTGCACTTTCTACTTTAAATCCACAACCGGAATCGGTGCCAATTAATGCTTTAGTTGCCGTTGAAGGAACTCCAATGGAAGAAGAAAAACCGGTTGAAATTTGGGAGATGATTCGTATGGTAGCAACAACCCGTATTGTGATGCCGGAAACTCAGGTACGTTTATCAGCAGGAAGAACTAATATGAGTCGCGAAGGACAAGCAATGTGCTTTTTTGCAGGAGCCAATTCGATTTTTGCAGGAGACAAACTTTTAACAACTCCTAACCCTGATGTTAACGAAGACATGAAAATGTTTGAAATGTTAGGTTTAAATCCGCAAAAACCATTTACAAAAGTTTCTCAGCCAAAAACGGTTGAAGCTGCCGATTCTCAATTTGCTCCTCTAGGCGAAAAACCAAAATGGTCACGCCCGGGACATACAATTGAGCGTAATGTAGAAGCATCGATTAAAGGAAAATAAAACCAATCCTTAATAAATAACGAAAGCCATTAGATTTAAAAATTCTAATGGCTTTTTTGATTTTAAAAAATAGGCAATTAATAAATTATCTTTTTTACCGCTTTTTTACCGTTTTCCAATATTACCTGAACGATTAATGGTTTATGATTTATCGATAAATTACTAACAATTGTAGTTGCCGCATTAACAGCCTTATCAGCATACACTTTATTTCCCGAAAAATCATAAATACAAATCCTATCAATTAAAGCATCGGCAGAATTAATATTTATTTTTTTATCATTTACTGAGACCAACAGTCCTTCAACTAAAACCTCATCGTCATCGTTATCAAGATCCTCATCTACATCATTCTTATCCTGATAACGCAAAACAAAACGATCATTAAAAATCCCTTTTTCGGTTGCAAAAGAATAAGGTTCTTTTAGATTATGCAGTACTTGTAATAGTTTATCTTCCAAAAAGACATTTTGTGATGCCAATACACCATCGGCATGATCAATACTTATTTTAAAATCACCCACAACAGCTGTTTTATAACCTAAAACAATGCTATCCTTTTTTTGAAAAGGCAAAGCCCTACCCTGAATCGATAAATTGCTCCCCTGATTAATACTATAAAAATCCACAAACTGATTCCCATCATAACTCACTCCATCAAAACTTCCTTCGTATTCATTGGTTGCTCCCGTAATGTAACCAATTAAAGTTTGTTTAAAAGCTCCCTGAGCATTCGACAAATTCAGCCATAAACGATTTTTCTCTGTTTCAGTAGTCGATTTAGTCTTAACTGTCAATTTAAAAAATTGCGAATTATCCATAACGGCATTACCCGAAAGACGCATACTATTATTAAAGACTACTGTTCCTCCAGTTGCACTTGCTGGCGCAAAAAAGCCCTGAGCAGCAGCGATTTCTCCAGTTAGCGCAGCTCCTCCCGTTTGAACAGCACCTCCTATAGTAGCAATAGTAGTCACTCCACCTGTTTTATTATAGGTTGCATAATCATCAGAAGTATAAGCGTATATTCCTGATCCGGCAGTCCCATTAGTGATATTGGAGGCTAATTGAATTGCTGTATTATGCGTCCAGAAATAAAGTGTTCCTTCTAATACCCTCTCATCCGGATCTAACTTCGAATTCAAATCTAAAAACGCATCGGCACTTATGGCAGACGGATAAGGATTCCCTAACAGATACACTTTATTCCCATCTAATTCCTTAGTTATTTCACCATTATTAGGCGTCCCTTCAAACTTAGGATTATAATCTATTGTTGCATCGGTGATACTAAATGATTGTGGCGCCCTAATAATATAACCTTCTCCTGGCACCATTACCTTATTACCTCCAGAATGAAGTACCCAGCCATTATTGTAGCTGTAATATTTATCAAAAAGTGTATAAGGCGATAAAGCTTTTAATGTTTGATTTACATCAGTAACCGGAGAAGACCAATAGGTATAATCATATCTTTTAACAGGCTTGGTATGACGTCTATAGATAATTTTCCCCGAATTTACAGCAGCATCATTTATTTGAACCAAACTGGCATTGTTTTCGAAAGTAAGTGATCCATTGGTATCAACCACCAACTCATTTCTTAATTTTAAATAACGCCCCGATTTTATCGTCACCTTAACCCCTGAATTAACCTGACAGGAACAAGCTTGGATATCAGCATCTTCATCAACCGAAGATTCATTATAATTTGCCGCAAAAACCACATTTTCTTCTATTGATGGTGCTAAACCAGACCATGAACCCGACCATGTTTTAGTAGCAATAGCATTAAAAATCATATTTGCCGTAGCCGATGAAGTACAACTTCCATTAAAAACCGTAAAATTATAAGTCCCTGCAGCCAAACCAGAAATAGTTGTTGTAGTACCCGATCCCGAAATACTGGCACTGGATGTTCCGGACTGTGTTAAAGTCCAGCTACCGGAAGGCAAATTACTCAAAGTAACACTTCCTGTTGGCAATGCACATGTAGGCTGTGTCAACGTTCCAACTGTTGGAGCAGCTGGAAGTGGACTTACCGTTACAGTCCAAACATTTGTAGCAGAGGTATAAGTAGTATTACAACTTCCATCTTTTGCCTGACGGCGATAATAGGTTGTTTGAGTTAATGCTTGAGTAGGTGTATAAGACGCTGAATTAATTGCTACATCTGTAACTCCTGTTGTAAAAGTGTTATCAGTGCTATACTGCCATTGATACGTAATGCTATTATCTCCTCCACTTGCTGCCGTTATACTACCAATTGTTGTTGTTGGGACGCTATTGTAACATATTGTTTCTCCTGTATTAGCTATCGTTCCTGATGAAAACACTGGTCTCACTGTCACATCAACAGTTCTTCCTGTAATAGGACTCAAACAATCTACCGACGTTAAACTACTTATGGTTATTGTACTTGTTCCTGTAGTTGTTAATCCAGTAGCTGTAAAAGTTCCCGTCCCTGCTGTTTCAACCACCATAGTAGCTATAAGTCCTGTTGCTGACGGAAGTGATCTATTATAAGTTACCGTATAAGTTCCTATTGGCAATCCGGCAGCAGTAGAATTTAAAGTCACAGTAGCAGTTCCTGATGTAACACATGCATTACTAGAAGAAACAGTTGAAACACTATAAGTAGGACAAGTATAAGTCACTTCTATCTGACCACTGCCTCCATTTCCACCTGTAGCTGTGCTACTAAGCGGACTCAAAAGTCCAGCACCACCGCCGCCTCCTCCGCCTGGACTATTACCATTACTTCCATTTCCAAGTATTGATGCTCCAGATCCTCCAGCAGCTCCTCCAGTTTTTGCAGCTCCACCAGATGTACCTGAAGCAGAATTTCCGTTAGCTGCTGTCCCTGCACTTCCACCACCACCACCAGCATTAAGCACAATAAAAGCAGAACCATTAGCACCAGAACCACCACTATAATCTCCTCCAGCAGCACCATAACCACCTGTCCCATATGCAACTAACGAAGTTCCTCCCTGACCTCCTGAACCTCCATTAGCAGTAACTGCTGTGTATGAAAAAACAGGAAACACAGAGGAAGGAAAAGTAGTCGATCCTCCTGCCGAACCATTAATACTAGAAGACGATCCCCCTACTCCAGCTGTCCCAACAGTATATGAAACGGTTACATTATCCTTATTTGCTACCAAAGTTACAGTAGCTGATTTAAAAGCACCGCCACCGCCACCACCGCCAGCTGCAGTTAATAAATTAGAACCGCCACCTCCACCGCCAGCTCCCCAACATTTAGCCGTCAGCGGATTAGGAACCACTCCTCCTATTACTACTCCTACTCCTGCAGGCACTACAAGACTTCCTGAAGATGTAAAAGTTCCCTTTTGGCTATAAGAAGAAATGGATATTAGAAAACTTAGTATCAACAACAAGAAACGGGCTGTTTCTAACATTTTAATTGACACACAAAAAGGAAAACAGATTTTACACATAACCCCTTATTTAAAAAATTAAACAATCCGCCCGATATGATAATACCAGGTAAACATGATTTTTTAGGGGGTTTAAAAATCTAGAATAAAATTATTTAAAAAAATCGACAAAAAGAAGTATTTTACTGTCAAAATACTTCTTTTAACAATAAAATAAAGTAAAAAACTATATTTTCAAAACTGATGATATAATCGGCAAAACCAAAAATGCAAAAATCGCAAACAGGTTTGACCCCAAAAATACAAAAAGAAAGCTCTCATAATCGAGAGCTTTTTTATTTAGTTTAAATGGGGTTTAAAAGCTATTTAAATTCATAGTTTACTTTATGCAGCATGATATCGGTATAACTGGCACTAAAATTCACATGATTACTTGTTGTACTGGTTGTAGAACCGGCAAACGGATTATACAAAGCAGGCTTATTGGCCATCCATTCGCATAGCTCTACTATCTGACTTTTATTTGATGTGAAGTACATATAATTAGTACCATCAAGCACGTCAAGAACATCAAGATAATCCTTTAGTTTCCAGTAATTCTTATACGAACCCACTTCAGTACTAAGGTATGGAGGGTCAACCAAAAACACCACTTTGGGAGCAGTTTTATACTTTGAGAATACTTCTTTATAATCAGCACTTTCAATGATCAATCCATCAAGGTAATTATCAACTGCATAAGCACTACTACGCACGCAGTTATATAGCGTTTCTTTTGCTAGAACCTCATAAGATTGCACGTATTTCATGCTAAATAATACACTACTGGACAATGTAATATAATCAACATAACCCGTTTCTTTTTCTTCCTGCAGAACCCGTTCCAGGATTAAACTTCTTTCGGGTTCAACAATACGTTTATCTTTAGGACTATTGGCCATAATAACCCGGATATCGCTTATTAATTGATTGGTTTTATCAACATTTTGCAGACGAAGCCTATAATTATCATAGTCATTATAGACTACCGTAGCTTTAGGATAATACTGTTTTATTGTATGCGATAACAAGCCCGAACCGCCGAATAAATCTACATATACGGCATCATCCGGACAGTCGTCTAGTACAGCCTTAACCTGTTTTAAAAATCGTCTCTTTTGCCCCATAAACGGCAATGGAGCCTGTGTAAAAATTTTACTTTTTTGTGTCATTTTTTTATTAAAATATTTGCGTAACTTAGTGTTTTACACTATCTTTATAGTGTGTTAAAGCCCCGTATTTAGGGCAAAAGTGGCGGTTTTTCCATCCAATAAAAACCTCGTATTTTCGATGTTGTTTTCGTAAATATGTACATTCCCCAGGAATAACGTAATACTCTTTAATTCAAGCTTTATTTGCTTGCTGATAAGATATAAGTGATAGATGTCCGACGGCAATCCTAAACTAGCATCTGAACTCCTTTGATAAGCACTAACCACAAGCTTTCCCCTCTCAATTTGGAACTGAATTAAGCTTAAACACGGCTGTTGATTGCTTTCAGTATTATTAGAACCAAGAAATAGCACGTAATTCTTAGAACTTCGCTTCTCTTTATTAATTTTTTCAATCAATTTTGGCAGCTGCTCAAAGTAAGTAGGATAACTATTGACTAATATAGGACCACAATAGTCCCACCACGCTACACCTACATCCCTGTAAGCCTTAGTCGAACGTTCACCGGCCATAAAAAGATTCAATTCATCTTTCAATTTTTTGCGGGCTAAACCGTGACCCTCAAACAGTTCCAATAGGTCGATTGGCTTTAATTCCAACGCTTGATTTAATAAGTACTTAATAGCTCCTTTATTATTCTTTTGGTCTTTACCTTTTTCAAGGATTTTATGTAAAATTTGATGGTATTTATTCATTGGTAATTTGGTTTTGGTTGTATATTTGCATCTCTCACATTCATAAAAATAACAAACGCACTAAAGGGTCAGAAGACTTATTGTCCTCCGACGACCTTTAGTGCGTCAGTTTAAAATGAATGTGAGAAGTTTTTTTTAAATGTCGGAGGGCTTATTTTCAACCTCCTTATAACCCAATAAAGTCTTAATCTTATCAGGTAATTTTAGTCTTTTGGCGACCCAATTGAGTATAATCAAGGCTATTACAATAAAGAATAACCAAACATAAAACCCAAATTGAAAGCCTTTGGTTTCGGCTTTTTTAGCTTTATTTAATGTGACTTTTTTGCCTGCTTTCTTTTGGCCAACATCAACATCAATTCTCGTATTTTCTTGCTTGTGTTCTTGCTTATGTTCAACGGAATCAGATTGATTAGATGTTGTTTCCTTGTTGATTTCGCCACCTTCTAAATAGATTTCTTCTTTCAATTCGCCATCAACATAATGCTTGTAATGAAATGGCTTTCTATTGCCTGAACTATCCAGTTCTGCTAGACTTGAAAGCTTCAAATTATCAGTTAAACTAGATTGGTTCTTATGCCATTCTAATTGCATTTTAAACGACTGCTGAAACAAAGAATCAAAGTACCTGGACAACGATTCTTTTTCCTTTTCAATGAACTTTTCAACTGTAACCGTCTTAGTTTTACAGCTAAAAAACAACAATGAAACCGCTATGTATTTTAAGATTCTCATATTATTTGATATGTTTTACAATTGATTTCGAAACCGCTTTAAGGGTGTTAGCGTAGTTTGGGTCAGTTGCATAACCCGCTTTAGCTATTTCTTCAAAGAATCTATTATAATCGTGCTTTACTTTTAAAGCTTCAGCGTAGCGTTTGTTTCTCAAAAAGAATTGAGCATGATCATTAAAGCTTTCTTCGGGTGAATTGTATTTTCTGAAGTAATCTTTAACCTTATACTTAAACATTTTACGACCATTTAGCAATACAGGCGTTACCGAAATGATAACAGGGAATTTCAAATTTGCCCTTGAACTGTACTCAGTAGTCGTTATTAATTGCTCATTTCCATTAACACCATCGGTATCTTTAACACCAAAAAACATATTCCCTGGTGCAACATCACCCCAAGCACTTTCAAGAGCTGCTTGTGTTAATGTAGCTACTGCACTTAATCCTGTTTTTAACTCCACAGCCTTAGCATGTGGAAGATTATTTTTTACAAATATTTCGGGTTTCATTCTACTTTAATATTTTTATATTTTACACTAAACCATCAATGCTTTTCAGGCAATGATTATCTTCTATTTTATCCAGGACAAAGACAACAAACTTTCCCGCCTTAGTTAAGGTGTTATCCCGTTGATTTTTACCCAACGCACTCGAAATAGTCTCTTTTCGATTGCCAAATTGATAACCTCCTTTTTGAATTAAAACAAGGTTAAACAAGTCCTTACAAATCACATTGCCCGAAGTGTCAACGCTCGTGGCAATGCTTAAAAATTGTCGATCTAAACGTTTAAAAGAAAACTTCCAACGCCGTTTATACAAGTTGATGACAAATGTTATCAGTAAGCCCAGAGGGAACAACAACACCGCCATAAGGAGGGAAACAAAGGCTAAGAGCGTTCCCATTCTTATACTATTTCGTAGTTTGCAGGCAATAAGTTCCAAACAACTTTCCCCGTGCTAACTCCATTATCGTCTAGCAAAAAGTCTGTTTTAATATAAATCAGCAAGCCGATTTTTAAACGTAATTGCTCGATCTCAAAATCATTCATTCCTGTGGTGTCATAATCCTCCAGTAAAACATTTACCGCGCCCGAAAATTGATTATACTCTGCAATAGACAATTCTTTACTAGAAGTGGCGATTAAGGTTTTTGCTCCCGTTTCGTCATTAATTATCGCGTAATGTTCGATATTATAAAACACAGAAGCTTGCTTCA